>Ga0247691_1000006_pt1 | contig 244499 bp, 210 predicted proteins | sample CNK32_metaG_FD_182721 | JGI IMG/M metagenome (GOLD analysis project Ga0247691, IMG submission 182721) | Soil microbial communities from Purdue University Martell Research Forest, Indiana, United States - CNK32 | ecosystem: Environmental > Terrestrial > Soil > Temperate forest > Bulk soil...
CGTACGATGTGGTACTCGCCAACCCACCCTTCAAGGGCGCAATCGATGCGACGGACGTGAACCCCACGCTGCCGGTCAAGTGCAAGAAGACGGAGATTCTTTTCCTCCATCTCTTTCTGCGGCTACTTGAAAATGGCGGTCGAGCGGCCGTCATCGTTCCCGACGGAGTGCTGTTTGGGTCCTCCAAGGTGCACGTCGACATCCGCAAGAAGCTCATCGAGGAAAACCGGCTCGACGCAGTCGTCTCCATGCCCTCTGGCGTCTTCCGCCCGTATGCCGGTGTCTCCACCGCCGTCCTCCTGTTTACCAAGGGTGGAACAACGGAAAAGGTCTGGTTCTACGACATGGAGCACGACGGCTACTCGCTGGATGACAAACGAGAGAAAGTGGAAGAGAACGACATCCCCGACGTGCTGGAGTGCTGGAATCACCGACGGGATGTGAGGTTCCACCAGAAGCGTGCTGAGCGCCTGGCTGATCTGCAGAAGCAGATTGCTCCGCTCAAGACTGACCGCCTCGAACACCACGCCATCATCCACTGTCTGAGGTTCGAGGAGGTTGTTTCTAAGACGCCCGACACGGCCCGCGCCGCCCGCGAGAAGGCCGAGGCCGAACTCGCCGAACTCCAATCCCGGATGACGCCGCTGCAAACGGAGATAAACCAGCTCACACGCCAGTTCTGGGTGGCCAAGGACAACGTTAAGAACAACAAGTATGACCTCTCCGCTAGCCGCTACCGGCAGGTCGAGCAGGAAGACGAGTTCTATGAAGAGCCGAAGGTCACGCTGCAACGACTGAGACAACTGGAAGTTGTTTCGACGAGCGAGGTCACTACGCTTGAGGAGATGGTCAACAAATCGTGAAGGTGAGAACCGTTCAGCTTGGCGACGTCTGCGAGTTCGTGCGTGGCATCACTTTTCCAAGCGGCGAAGGGAAGGCTGTACCGTTCGAGAATTCGATCGCTTGCCTAACAACGAGTGGCGTGCAGCACGCCGTGGCGTGGAACTCACGCCGCTTTGTCCAACGCACGCGAGTCGGAAGCGCGAAGCAGATGCTCCAGGCCGGGGACATTTTGATTTCAACCGCGAACAGTAAAGAGCTTGTCGGCAAGTCATGCCTTGTCCAGCGGCCACCATTTCCCTGCACGTTTGGCGCATTCGTCACCGTCGCGAGGCCGCAGCATGACCTCCACGCGCCATTTCTTGCCTACTGGATGACAACGCGGAAGTATCTCGCGTGGTGTTTTAAGCAGTCATCCAACACGACGAACATTTCGAACCTACGAGTCTCGGAGCTTGAACAGCTTGAGTTCCCCTTACTCGATTTGTCCGAGCAGCGGCGGATCGCCGGCCTATTGGAGCAGGCGGATCGACTGCGCCGTACCCGCCGCTACGCACTCGAACTGAACGACACCCTCCTTCCTGCGGCCTTCCTCGGACTCTTCGGCGCTGACGGCGAGAGGTTCCCGCCCTCGACCGTTCAGGAACTGGCCTCGGACAAACCAAATGCCATTCGCACAGGACCATTTGGCAGCCAGCTTCTCCATTCGGAGTTTACCGACAGCGGCATCGCCGTCCTTGGCATCGACAACGCAGTGAGCAACCGTTTCGCGTGGGACCAGCGCCGTTTCATCACTGCCGACAAGTACGAGCAACTGGTACGCTACACGGTGTTCCCCGACGATGTGATCATCACCATCATGGGCACCTGCGGCCGATGCGCGATCGTGCCCGACAACATTCCAATAGCCATTAATACGAAGCACCTCTGCTGCATCACGCTGGACAAGACCCGTTGTCTTCCGATCTACCTCCACGGCGCGTTCCTTCATCACCCTTTTGTCCGGCATCAGCTCGGCGTGGCGACGAAGGGGGCAATCATGGAGGGATTGAACATGGAGATCATCAAGAACCTTCGGATTCCACTTCCGCCGATTGCCCTCCAGCAAGAGTTCGCGGCGCTCGTTGAGCGAGTGGAGCGGTTGCGCGGGGTGCATGACGAGGCGTTGCGGCAGGCGGAGCACCTCTTCGCCTCCCTCCTCCATCGCGCCTTCAGCGGTTGATCGGGATCAAAAGCGTTCGTGGCACCGGCTGGCCACTGTGGGTCCGGTGGCGCCCTCAATCGCGAGCGTATAGTGAAGAGGTATGGTCGCTGAACCGGCTCGCACACTTGGACTAAAACACTGCCTAGAGGCACTCGGGCGTTGGAAAGGCGGTGTCGACGCGACCGTCGAGAGCTGCTTTCGTCGTAATGGTTTCAGCGTGCCGCGCGATGCCGATCGCATGCCGTGGACCAGCTCCGGCGAGTTCCTCATTTCAGATCTCGTCATAGACATCATGCGCCGCTTGGCGCCACGATCGGCCACGCGTGTTCTCGATCCCGCGGCATCATTCGGTTTTCTCCTGAGTGCGTTCATGGAGAGCGATGTTGCAACATCTGGCCGCGGGTTTACCCGTGGCGGTGTCGCGCACGCCTTTGGCCAGCCGCTTGCTGACGCGTTCGGATTCACGTTATCGGATGAAGAGGTGACCGGATGGCTTGAAACGACCACCGAGCAGTTCGATCTCGTCGTTTCGTCACTCCCGTGGGGCTTACGGCCCGAGGCGCGGACGTTCCTTGTGGATAGCGTGCCGGTTGAGTGTCGCGACGAATACGGCCACATTCTTCTTGCTGCGGCATCACTTCGATTAGCGGACGACGGCATCGGTTTGTTCGTCGTTCCGCCAAGCTTCGTGACCCGCCGCGATGCCCGGACCGTCAGTCATCAACTGGTAGCGCTTGGACTGCATCTCGATGGCCTCCTCTATCTGCCCCCACGTTCGTTTGAGCCCTCAGCTCTGATCCGGGGAGCGATCGCAGTCATACGTCGCGGGTCTGCAAACACGCTTTTCGTCGGGGAGGTCTCCGACGCACCCGAGCGCCTCGACGCCCTTCTCGCCAACCTTGCAGCACGACGCGACGGCGCAGATGTGGGACTCGGACGGGTCGTCGCAGCCAGCACCTTTCGCGGAATCGACGCACTGGTTGCAGCTGACCGTGAAACGTCCCTCGCGCAGAAACTCGGCCCATCGTGGCGGAAGGTTCGCCTAGGCGACCTGCTCACGAACATCACGCTCGTCGCGACAGGAGGTGAGCATACCGAAGCGCCGAATGCGGTCTACCTCCCGCTGATCGGTGAAAGCCCCGCTTTCACATCGATAGGGGATCTCCGGATCAAGCCCCAAAACTACGCACAAATCCACATTCGCCCCGACGCGATTGAGCCCACCTTCCTCGCGAGGTTTTTGGGCACGCCGCTAGGGAGGCTCGCGCGGTCGCAAAATCTCTCGGGTGGAACAATTCCCAAGCTCTCGAAGGGCACAATCCCCAATATCGAGGTGTACGTTCCGCCACTCACCTTTCAGCGACAGATGATCGACACCGCGACACAGTTGGACCAGGTCACATCCGACCTCGTGGAACGAACGGATAGGTTGTGGAGTGATCCGGCATCATTGGAGGAAACGAGTATCGCGCTGCAAAGGCTGACAAGACATCAAGAGATGAGTTTCAAGGATTGGATCGATCGGCTGCCCTTCCCGCTCGCATCGATCCTGTGGGCGTACCACGCGGTTGGTGACGATCCGAAGAGTCGCTACGAGCACCTCGTGCACTTCTTCGAAGCGGCGGCAGAGTTTCATGCGGTGATCCTGCTCAGCGCTGCGCGGAGAGCCGGGATGCTCGCGAGTGAGCCCTTTAAGCGCGAACTCGCGGCAGCCCTGAAAGGGTCGAGCCTCCGACGGGCGACCTTTGGTACGTGGCTCTCGATTCTCGGTTTTGCCGCGAAGCACTTCCGTAAGCTCTTGAATGGCGGCGAGGAACTGTGGCAACAGGCGGTCGACGGCTTATGTTCGCGTGACGCGGTGGTGCTGAGGATGCTCACGTCGAGCGACCTCGTATCAGTCCTCCAGAAGGCCAATGCGCTGCGTAATGCTTGGGTCGGACACACTGGAATTGTGAGCCCAGAAGGCGCGCGGGAGCGGGAGCGAACACTCGCCGAACTCCTCACACGCTTCCGTACGATCTACGGCACGGCGTGGGATCAGCTTGACCTCATCCTGCCAGGTCCGAGCCGAGTCCGGCAGGGCGTCTTTCACTGCACCGCTCGCCGCGTCATGGGCCGATCAACCCCATTCGAGGAGCGCATAGTCGAGGCAGAGCACCACTTAGAGGATGGTCGCCTGTATCTCGTTGCGTCCGGCGAGCGTCGACTGCTTGAACTGTTGCCGTTCGTCGTCGTCGGAACGTCCCCCGATGTGGCACAGAATGCGTGCTACTTCTACAACCGAGAACAGGCAGACGGTTTGAAGTTCGTCTCTTATCACTTCGAGCACGCAGCGGAACGCATCGAGCAGAACTCAGACATCTCCGCACTGATCGACGAGTTGTCCCTGTCGGCGGCCTAGATTTCCTCGCGTTTCGACGTTTGTCCCGACTGACGCAGTCACCATCCCCCGCGGAGCGACTCAGAAGGACGCCGCTCCGACTTCGCCATTAGTCGTCGGGCCTCGCGCATCGTCGCCGCGCGCTCAGCGCGCGCACGGATCGCGACGGCGGAGCACTCGCCGTGCTTCAGCGCGTTCATCGAGGAACGCCGCTTACTGGCTGGCGTGATCAAACCGGATGTCCCGCAGTCACGGCTGCGTGCGTCGGATGCTCGCCTGCTTCGTTGCCCGCCCCTGCGGTGATTGCCGGTGCTTCCGGCGTTTCGATCGCATACAAATTCCTTTACGTCTACGGCCGGTCGTTTCGATCGTCCAAGGCTATTCTTGTATGCCTCTCCGCCGATGGTAAACACAAGCGTTAACGCTGGCGGCGCTCGGGCTAACGCCGAGCCGCGCAGACCTTCAAGCATTACGAAAGGCGATAGTAAATTGGGAATGTTATTTTTTTTGAAACGCGGGTGTGCTCGGCACACGCATAAGAGAGACCGGGTGGCCCCCCCCGGACAATTAACGCCATCTGGACAGGTCACAGTAACGTTTCTAAACGCACAATCAGTAATGGCGCACGGCGCGCGCGTTAGCGGTTGGCGTGTCCACAATCGTGCGGACTGTGGACACGCCATGGCGCGCGCCTGGATTTACGTTTACTAACACAATGGGTGCTAGCGATAGGCGAACGTTGTAACGTCACCGTTCGGTTGCGTAACGATTTCCCTTGCATTCTGGATCATTAGGACTTATGTTGTCCCTGTTCCTACTGTACGAAACAGGAAGGAACGTGAAAGGATGACATGCGCTTCACAATTGACTCCCCTCAACCTCTCCTCAACGCTCTCCGCTCCTGCAAAATCCAACGCGACCCACGCTACCTCGGCGAGCTGCAACGCTTCTATGACTCGCCCGGTATTCGTAAGACCTACTTCCGCCGCGAAGGCCTGACCGTTGACGATATCGGCGAGAAGCTCTGGAGTGACGGACTCCTCACCGAACGCCCCACGGAACGCGAAGTCCTCGATCTGCTGGAGGAGCTGTTCTCGGCCGTCTCACGCGTCCCTGCTCGTCACGATTCCGAAGTAGACGGCGCCGCGTTGGAAGTCGCCTTCCACAAAGCACAGCGCAATCGCTGGCGCCGCTGGACATGTCCCTCCGGATGTTCGTCTGTCCGCGCGAGCAAACTCGATTTGCGCGTGTCTTGTGCGGTGTGCGGTGATCCGCTGACGCGGGTAGACGCAACTCCGGCGGAGATCACGCTTTCGTCATCCGTGGCCGTTGGATTCTGAGGAGATCACTCATGCAACGCAACGCTACCCTACCGCAGCAATCCACGCTCTTCGCTCCGTCCGCTACGACTCCTCGCAAGGCTTCGGAGTCCTGCCCGCACCCTGCGTGCGCTCAGTTCCGAACGCGAAACCTCTTCACCGGTAACGCAGACGTCGTTTGCGGCGACTGCAACGCCACTCTATCGCCGTCCTTTTCCGTCGAAATGTCGAACCGCTGACGGTTGCGTCGCCGCTCCTGCCAATGGGTACGGAGCGGCGAGCGGAACGCGTCAGAAGACGACATTCCGAGAAAGGAAGAACATCATGCCTAACGTCTACGAAATCATCACCGCGCGAGTTGTCGGGAAACTGGAGCACGGGGTAATCCCATGGAAAAAGCCGTGGGTTTCATCCGACCGTCCGAATCAGAATTTCCTTAGCCGTAAGCCATACCGCGGAATCAACGTCTGGCTTACTGCGATGGAGGGATTCTCTTCGCCGTTCTGGATGACCTTCAAGCAAGCGCAGTCACTAGGCGCGAACGTTCGGAAGGGTGAGCACGGAACGCCCGTCGTTTATTGGAATCGGTTGCAGGTGACCGACCGAAACGAGAGCGGCGAGGATGTCGAGAAATCGATTCCCTTCGCCCGCTACTTCACCGTGTTCAACGTCGAGCAGGTCGACGGTCTGCCCATGTCGAAAGGCGAACTGTTTCCCGAGCAGCAGGAGCGGGCATTCTCTCCGATCGACGCGGCGGAACGCATCCTCGACAACATGCCGTGCCGCCCGACCACTAGGTATTTCGGATCACGAGCCGTCTACAACATACAGACGGACGTGCTGACGCTGCCGGAGCGTGAGCGGTTCACTTCGGACTCCGGTTTCTATGCGACTGCGTTTCACGAATGCGGACACGCCACCGGCCACCCCTCGCGGTTGGATCGGCACAGCAACGCGGGGTTGACCGTGGAGACGAATCACGGCGCGATCCGCGCACGGGAGGAGCTGTGTGCGGAGATGACCGCGGCGTTTCTTTGCGGTACGGCCGGCATCGAGAACGAAATCGACAATTGCGCCGCATACGTGGCGAGCTGGCTCGCCGCAATCAAGGGAGATCCGAAAGCCGTAATTGTCGCCGCCGCATGGGCGCAGAAAGCCGCTGATTACATCCTCGGCACGTCGGCCGCGCAAGTTGCCGAGGACGCATCCGCAGCGGCGTAACCGCCTGCCGGCGCTTCCGCCCGTTCCCTGCCGTCGCACGGCAGGGAGCGAGGTGGGGCGGACGCTAACGAACGCAACCAGAGAAAGCGAGACGACCACATGGGAACGAAACGAATCAAACACCAGCGACCGGACTCCGGCCCGCGCTTCGTCATCTACGCGAGAACGTCGACCGTCCGCCAGGATGTCGGCCTGGACGTGCAAATCGACGCGGCGAAGGCATGGGTTGCAACTACCGGAGGCGCGATCCTCGCGACCTACTCCGAGCAAGTCTCGGGAGGTAGATCGAACGCCGACCGCGAGCAGTTCGCGAAGGCGCTACGGCACGCGTGCGAGGAGAGAGCTACGCTGCTGTTCTACAAACTCGACCGCTTCGGCCGGACTCTGCGCGACATCATCGAGAACGCAGAGACGATAGCAGCTCGCGGCGCGAACTTCGTAAGCCTGCGCGAGAATATCGACACGTCAACCGCAGTAGGGAAGCTCTACTTTCACATGCTCGGCGCGTTGTCGCAATGGGAGCGCGAGACGATCGCCGAGCGGACGAGCGCGGCGCTTCAGTCGAAGAAGTCGCGCGGGGAGCGAGTCGGGAGGATTCCGTACGGCTACCGCTTGAAGACGGACGGACGACACGACGAGAACGGACGCGCGAAGGAGATCGAGCGCGACCCCGAGGCCTACTCGGCACTGGAGGAGATTGACCGGCTCGCGCAATCGCTCAGCTACGCCGATGTTGCTGCCCGCCTGAACGATCGAGGCATCAAGCCACCCTTCGCCAATACATGGTCGAAGATGACGGCCTACCGCGCGCACCAATCGTTCCTCAAGGACGCGTGCGCTGCTACGATGAAGAGGACGTGACACCGCTCCGCACAGATTTCCCGAGATCGATCCGCTTGCACATCAAAATGCTGACGGATCGACTCGCGTTCCTTCGAAAGCGGATCGAGAGCGCCCGCGCTGAGGGAAAGCTGCTGTCATGGGATGATCAGGAGCGCAGCGCTCTGGAATGGGTCCTCGCTATTGTCGAGAGACTGCGCTGGACGGATGCGGCGACTACGCCGGCTCCCGAGGGAGTGCCTCTCGTCCTCAGTCTGCACGATGGAAACGAGGTCGCGGCGAAGCGCGTAGGCGGAGCGTATCGGGACGCAACGGGTGAGCACGAGATCGCAGCCGCACAAGTTGCCGGCTGGCGCGTGCTCGATCCTCTGGCTTTGTCCAGCGCGTCAAAAACCGATTAGTTGCATCGCCTCCTCGTGGGAAGGCAAACCTAGCAAGTCCTCTCCACGCGTTGCCCGCCTGTCGCCATCCATCACAACGCCGCGCCATCGGTCGCAACGACGAACGCAACCGGGGAACAGGCCAGACTGAGACTTCCGGTCTCGGTTGCTGTCAGGGTTGCTGTCAAACAGCTCGTGAAATGAAACGAGCCGCTCGAAAGCGGCTCTAAGTCATTGATTCATCTGGAGCCGTTGGCCGGATTTGAACCGGCGACCTGCTGATTACGAATCAGCTGCTCTGCCAACTGAGCTACAACGGCGAGTCGGGATGCGGCCCTGAAGAACAGGGGGGCGCGCGATTCTATTCACGGTGGCGTCAGGTGTCGAGAGGGTACACTCCGGCCCGAATTGACCATGACGATTTTGGAAGCGGAATCGGAGGCCGGAATCGAACGCGAGATCCGGCTCCCGACTCCCGACTCCCGACCGCAGGCGTTGCCGCGTTCGGAACGATTTCTGGCCATCGCCATCGCCGGCGTGACGCTGGTCATGCGCGGCGTGGCCTTCTTCCACTACCGGTTCGACTCCGACGAGCCGCAGCATCTGCATGTGGCCTGGGGATGGACGGCCGGGCTGCTGCAGTATCGCGATCTCTTCGACAACCACGCTCCCCTCTTTCACATGGCCTCGGCGCAGTTGCTCCGATTCCTGGGCGAGCGATCGGACGTCCTGCTCTTCATGCGGGCTCCGATGGTCATCCTCTGGCTCGTCATCACGTTCGCGGCCTTCACGCTGGCGCGGCGGCTGTACGACACGCGCGTCGCCATCTGGGCCACGCTGCTGCTCAACGTCTTCCCGCCGTTCTTTCTGAAGTCGCTCGAGTTCCGCACCGACAATCTCTGGAACGCGTTCTGGATGCTGGCGCTGCTGATCCTCTTCGACGCCTCATCCAGGAGCGGGAGATTGCACTCCCTGCAACTCTTTCTCGGCGGCATCCTCCTCGGCTGCGCGCTCTCGGTCTCGCTGAAGACCTCGCTGCTGCTTCTCTCCTTCGCGGCGGCCGGAGCGCTCACCTGGGCGGCCCGCATCCGCGGCAGGGAACTCCGGGCGATGGACATCGCCGTCGTACTCGCCGGCCTGGTCATCGTGCCGGCGCTCATCGTCGCCTACTTCGTCGCCCGCGGCGCGTGGAGCGACTTCGTCTACTGCGTTTTCCGCTTCAACGGGCTGGTCGCGCTCACCCGCTCCCCGCTCGCCGTCTGGATTCCGCGCCTGCTCTACGTCCCGCTGATCATCATCCTCGTACGCGTGGCGTGGCGCTACCGGGGGACGACGACGACCTGGCGCTTCCTCTTCGCCGTGGCCACCGGCATCTTCATCCTCACGCTCGGCGGCTTCTGGATCCTGATCTCGCCGCGCGACTACCTCCCCTTCTTTCCGTTCCTGGCCATCTTTTCCGTGGCGGCGCTGGTGCGGCGCAAGCATTTCGTGATGATCCTGTGCGCGCTGTCGCTGGTCTGCCTCATCGGCGTCGGTTACTACGCGGCCTGGCTGACGAACCGGACCCGCGAGTTCATTACGATGGAGAATCAGCTCCTGCGGCTGACGACTCCGGCCGACATGGTGATGGATTACAAGGGGGAGATGATCTACCGGCGCAGGCCCTACTACTTCATCCTGGAGTTCATCACGCGCAATGCCATCGCTCGCGGGCTCATCGCGGACACGGTTCCGGAGGATCTGGTGAGAACGCGTTGCCACGTGGCACAGGCGGATGGAACGCAGTGGCCCGAGCGTGCCCGCGTTTTCATGCACACGTACTTCATCGATCTCGGCCGGCTGCGAGCCTCGGGGCAGTGGCTCCGGTCCAATGGATCATTCACCATCGGCGTACCGGGCGATTACGTGATTCTGACGAAGCGAGGGGAGGCCGGCGGCATGCTCGACGGCACGCCGTACCGCGGCCCGCGGCAGTTGGCCGCAGGCCCGCACGTCTTCACCGCCGCGCATACGGAAGGGATGGCCTGCCTCTGGGCTCCCGCCTATGCACGCGGCTTCTCCCCCTTCCACCTGCAGGACCTCGACTTCTGATGACACTGGCACTCGACCGGACGCTCGTGATCGCGCCGCATCCGGACGACGAATCGATCGCCACCGGCGGTCTGCTGCAGCGTACCGTCGCCGCCGGCGGGGAGGTACGCGTCGTCTTCGTCACCGATGGCGATAACAATCCGTGGCCGCTGCGCTATCTGAAAAAGAAGCTGTGGGTCAGCGATGTCGACCGGGCCGAATGGGGAGCGCTGCGGCGCGAGGAGTCACGCCGCGGCCTGGCCGCGCTCGGCATTTCCCCCTCCTCGGCGATCTTCCTCGGCTATCCCGACAGGATGCTGCTCCGGATGGTCCGGGCCGGCGACCTTCGCGTGCGCGACGCGCTGGCGGCCATCATCGAGGCCTTCTCACCGTCCACGCTCGTGCTCCCGTCGGCCTTCGATCTTCATTCCGACCATCGCGCCATCTCCTGGCTGGCGCACGGCGCGGCAAAGGGACGCAACGTCGTCACCTACCTGATTCACGGCCGTGCACCGCGCGGCCGCATGGCCTTTCGTCTCGAGCTCAGCGCCGAGGAGATTGCCCGGAAGCGGGCCGCCATCGAGTGCCACCAATCGCAGCTCGTCCTCAGCCGGTCGCGATTCCTTTCGTATGCGCGGCCCGTCGAGGAGTTCCAGCAGGCGGAGTTCGATATGGCCCTCGAATCGCGACTGCACGATTGGAGTTGCGCGGTGAAGCACGCGGTGCGCGTCGTGACGCATAGGGGCGGAGAGTAGGCCGCATTTCTCACACTCTCACTGGAATCGTCGGCAACCTGTACCTCGTCGAGACCCTTCTCCCCCAGCGCTTTTCAGCTGGGGGAGAAGGTGCCGAAGGCGGATGAGGGGGCGCTTTACGAGATATGAGCGATTTACCGACGCTGGTCCAAGAGCGCTCGAAGGCGCGCGAATGACGTAGGCGGGGAACGCCCTCCTCATCCGGCTTCGCCCCTTCTCCCCCCGCAAGAAACCGCGGGGGAGAAGGACTCTCGACGAAGGGAGCGGCAAGGCTCTTGAGGGAACAATTCCAGTGAGCGGGTGAAAAATCAGGCTTGGTCGTCGTCACTTCCGTTCCTGGACCACGGCCCGGTGTTTCACGAGCCAGGAGAGAACGGCGCTGGCGCGGTCGCGTCCCATCGCGCTGGACCACTGTTCGATGAGGTGGCGGGCGGGGGTTCGGGGGCGGATCGAGGCGACGATCGGCGGAAGGGGGGTTCCGCCAAGGAAGGCGACGTCATTGCCCGAGGCGGTGCGAATGGCGGGGGCGAGCTCGATGAAGTGATCACGAATCGTCGGAACGACGACGTGCGCATCCGCGTTCGCGGAGAGGATCGCTTCATCGTCGACGTCGGGCAGGCCTTCGGCTTCGTGACCGCCGCCATAGGATTCGGCGGCCCACATCCCATGCTGCGCCGAGGCGCGGGCGACGTGCGACCGATAGAAGTCGATCGCTGCCTGGCGATTCTCCGTTCGATTCAGGATCGTATTGATGGCAACCGCGGCCACGATGCCGCTTCCGAGCGCGGCTTGCACCCCGGAGGACGAGATCGGATCGATGGCAAACGCCGCTTCGCCGACGGCCGCCGACCGGTCGTCGATCGGGGCCTCGCAGACGTAGGGAGTGGCATCCGAGGCACGGGGCGGTTCTATCGGATCGATATCCGCGAGCCAGGCGAAGAGCGTGGAGTCGCGAAGCGTGGCCAACATCGGGACGGAATCGCCACCGAACGTCATCGCGCTGAACGTGCCATCCGGCAGGGTGGTCCCCCACAGCCATCGATCGCCGAGGCGCTCGACGAGCGTCTCCGCGGGAGGATGGCCGGTACGCCAGCGCGCGTGCCAGGCCACCAGCCGCGCCGCGGTGAATCGCCGGGCACGCCGCGAGAAATTCGTGCGGCCACTGGCGTCGACGAGAAAGCGCGCGCCGACCGTTCGCCCATCGGAAAGCCGAACGTGCCAGCCATCGCCGCGCAGGCTGGCCTGTTCGACGAACACCGGTTGCGCGATCTCGACGCTCTCACGCGCCGCATCGAGCATCAGAGCATCGAAACGCGCGCGGTCGACGATGAGCGACGGCCTCCCGGCCTGCACGCGCCTGGTCTCACCATCCCACCGCAGCAGCGTGTCGGACGAACGCCGAAACCCGGCGCGCTCGATGCGCCGCGCGATGCCGAGGGTCTCGAAGTGAACCCACACACCCGGCGAAAGCGATTCGCCGACGTGCGGACGAGGGAACAGGCTGCGCTCGACCAGCATCACCGAGCAGCCCATCGCCGCCAGCCGGAGCGCGGCCGCGCTCCCGGCAGGTCCGCCGCCAATAACCAGAACATCGATCAGCACGTCGATCATGACTCCGGTCCGAAGTAGCCGGGCGCCTCGTGCTGCAGTTGCACGTACGTTTCCAGACAGTAGTGCAGCCATCCCCGGATGTAATCGCACGCGGGCCGCCCGCGGTGAATCACCTCGTGATGGCAGCCGCCGCTGCACATGTACCGTGCCCAGCACGAGCGGCACGGCTCCTGCCGCGACACATGGCGCTCGGCGAGCCACTGGTTCTGCCGAAGGCGATCGATTCCTCCGGCGACGTCGCCCATGGCTCCGGCGTCGTCGGCAACGAATCGATGACACGCGGCCAGATCACCGTCGGCGGAGACGCCGAGGTAGCTCGCTCCGGCGCCACAGGGATAGGGACGGTGCGTGCCGCGGCCGATCTCGCGCAACGCATTCACCAGGTTCGCAAACGCGTAACGCCGGCCGGCGACGGCGCGGCGGCGGAATTCGTCGCCGCATTCGGTCATCGCCTTCAGCATCCGCTCGAGGTCGGCCGCATGCATCTCGAGATCATGCGCGGAAGCGGTGGCGGGCGCAGCGAGCATCGGCGAGAAGCCGACGCTGTGAAAGCCGCGCGCGAGAAAGTCATCGAGCGTTTCACGGAGCGCGAGATTGCGCGGCGTGACCGTCACGCGTGCGGAGACCTGCATCCGGCGCTGGGCGTGGAGCAGCGGCTCCACTCTCTTCATCACCGCGTCGAAACTGCCGCGCCCGTTCCTGAAGGGCCGCTGGGCGTCATGTGCGTCGCCGACGCCGTCGACGCTGATCGTCACCGCGAATCCATTCTCTTCGAAGAATTGTGCGTCGTCTTCATCGAGCAGCGTTCCATTCGACGTGATCGAAAACGTGGCCACGGCGCCGCTCTCCCGCGCCTTCTGCCGCGCGTGGACGGTGGCGCCGCGGACGACGTCGCGGTTGATCAGCGGCTCGCCGCCGAGAAAGGCGACGTTGACCTTCTCCCCCGCGGCCACGTCCCGAAACAGAAGATCGATGGCGGCGATGGCGGTTTCGAGGGGCATGTTCTTCGCCGCGCCGCCAAAGTCGCCCTGCTGCGCGTAGCAGTAGGTACACCCGAGGTTGCACTTCTGGGCGACGGCGAGTGAGACCGCGCGCAACGGCGGATCGCGGAGAGGAGCGTCATCGACGAACGGCGGAGCGTCGAGCCCGAGGTCGGCGATCACGGCGTTGACTTCCGCGTCATCGCGCGCGTCGACCGCGGCGGCAATCGCGGCGAACGACTCCACATCGAGCTCGTAGATCCGGTTTCCGTTCGGAATGAGAATGTGCCTGCCGCCGAAGAGGTGCACGGCGGCGCTGCGGGGAGCGGCGGCGGACTCAGTCACGCTCACTCCGTGTCGCGGCCGGCGATCTCGAACCGGAGCTCGGTCTCCCAGCGCCGGAACATGTCCTCGTAGGTCAGCAGCCCGGGCCCGCCGAAGCCGTCCGGGAGGTACGGCCCCGCCTGCGATCCCCGTACCTGCATCCAATTGTCGCCGGTGCTCGTCCCGCCGGGTGCCGCCTCCACGTTGACGAAGTCGGGCCGGCTGGCCGCCCAGTAGTAGCAGGCACACTCGCGGTAATCGTTCTGCCACGGCGAGCAGAGACTCTGCGTGAGCTGGCCCGGCTCGACGAGATCGCGGGCGATCACGGCGCTCCCCGGCTCGAAGAAGCTGCGCACCAGGAGCGTCACGCTGATGGTCGGCGCGTCGGGGCTGACCGGATCGAAGGCCTGCCTGGGCGAGAACGCGCACGTGACCCGCTGGCCGCCCGCGGCGACGAGATAGGCGAAGGCATTGGACCACTCCAGCGCCTGCAGCCCGAGGTCCGTCTCTTTGCCCCTCGGGTTCGGACCGCGCACATTGATGACCAGCGGTTGAACGGTCGCGCCCTCGGCGCCGGGGATGGAAACCGCCACGAGGCGGTGATACCGCAATTTCCGGATCTCCTCGGGATCGGGATCCGTGCCGACCACCAGATTGTCCGACTCGTGCATCTCGATGCCGACGAACAGTTTCTTCCAGACGTTGCGGAAGTCGAGCTCGAGGCCGGGGAAACAGTTCGAGATGGCCGTGGTCGGAAGCGTGCCGGGAGGATTGCCGGCGGCGCGATACGAGAGTTGTTCGTGCAGCGCGCCGGTATTGATGCGATCCGGAGCCCACTCCCCCTCCATCGCCCGCACCGCCAGAGGCACACCGGCGCGCGCGGTCTGATTCTTCGGCCGCACTTTGGTCGTCATCGGGGCTCCTCGCCTTTAGGCGTGGTCGGTGCGGTGAAGGTCACCGCCTCCGCGTCTTTGGCCGTTGCCTGGCGGTTGCCCGATCCGATCACGGCGTTGTGCTGCCGGCGGGTGAGCGCGAGGTGCAGACCGTCGCTGCCGCGCATCATGGCCGGCATCTTGCGGCGTCCGGCGTCGGTGAGGTCGCCGACCTGGTCGTACCGGCGCAGCACCTGGCCGAACCAGACCGCGCTCTCGCTCCGGAGCGCGGCAAAGACGCTCTGATGAAGGGCCTGCAGTGCCACCGAATCGACGATCGCCGGCGCCATGATCGGCGTCTCGGCGCGGCCAAGATCCGAGTCCTGGCTGGCCATGCTGTTCGCCACGGCGCCGTTGATCGGGTTGCCGTTGAGCGCGACCGTGTTCTGAAGGCGCACGGTCTCGAAGGCGCGGCGGATGATCTCCTCGGTCCACTCAGGAGAGACGTCGCTGCTGGCAACGTCGGGACCGAGCAGGGCCTGCTCGAGCTCGTCCGCAATCGTGCGCACGGGGAAGCTGTCGGGGGCGAAATCAGGCGGACCGGCTCCGATGCGGGCAAATGCCTGCAACCGCGTCTTTCTGCCGGCGACGATTCTCACCTCGACGATGCCGTCGCATTCGTCGTCGAGATACCCGCGGCTGGTGGTGCGGCCGTCACCGATGTTCGCGTAGATCCAGCCGGGGTTCGTGACGCTCAGCGGCGGCACGGCGTCATCGTCGCTGTAGCCGCTCCACGACCCGCGGCGGCTGTCGTACACCACGTCCGCAACATCGTCGAGGCGATGCAGATCCACCGCCCCGTAGATGAGCCCTTTCGCCGGTGTGAAGCGGAGACGCAGCCCCGGAAACTTGCGCCCCGGACGGATGAACTGGACGTCGCCGAAGGGGATGCTTTTCCCATCGAGGAAGTTCGGGCAGCGTCCGGCCAGGCGATGCAGGCCATGGCCGCGGAACCAGCCGGTGTCGGCGTCGATGCGGTCATCCGTCTCGCCGGTGCGCCGGAAGGCCTTGTGATTGCCGACCTGCGCCCGCCATTCGACGTCATCGATCGAGAGCTTGTTTTTCTCGAGCAGCGACGTGGTCAGCGGAACGAGCGAGCCATTGACGTCGGCCCAGACCTCCAGAAACGGCGCCACCGGCTTTACGCGGCGCCGCCTGTCCTTGAAATGGATCGCTTTCGGGGTGTAGGAGCGGCTGATGGTGCCGCGCCGCCGGTCGACGACCAGCGTCTCCGCGCCGTGGATCTCGCGGAACCCCAACGGGTCGTCCGGCGGCACGCGGACGTCGTAGTTCTCGAGAGGCTCGGGCGAAGAGCCGAGGCGCGCGATCGCCAACGGCGGAAGGATGCGAAGACTGCGAATGGTCATGCGCTCGTCTCCTGCTGCTGCTCGATCTGCTCGGTCGCCGTGAGGAGTCTCTCGATCATCGCCAGCTCCCGTTGGTCATGATCGCGGAGCGCGGCGAGATAGTCGCGGTGCTCCTCCTCCCCCGAGCCATCGAGCTCGTTGATGAGCCGCTCCGAAGCCCGGACCAGATCGCGCTGCACCCGCCACTTGTCGGAGTCCCAATCGGGGAGAGCGAGCGTGTAGGGCACCTCGAACGGTGGTCCGGCAAGTTCGGCGCCGCCGTCGATGCACAGCGGCAGCGTCACCAGGATGCCGGCGATCGCGCGGAGGTTGTACATCTCACCGAAGGTCCAGGCGATGAGATTTCCGCGCGCCGTCGGCCGGTCCACGGCATCGCCGGCCCTGACGTGAAAGGCGTGCTTGAGCGTGAAAAGCAGCTTGCGGTAGCGGGTGTTGAAGAGATGAGCCCACAACAACGACCGCGGGTCGGTGATGCGCGCACAAGAAAGCGACCCGGGCTTGTCGGTCTCGGCGGTATCGGACTGCTCCGTCGTCGGATTGGTCGGGATGTTGCGCGAGGGAGGGTTCTCCTCGGGGAAGGCTTCATAGATCTTCAGAAAACGGGCGAAGTGCGATTTCTCGCTTGGCTGGGCATCGCCGGTGTCGAGCGTCGGCGCTTCTCCCTGATTGGCGATCGAGTGCAGCGCGTCGAGCACGGAAAGGCGGTCCGTGGTTTCCATGATGAGAAGGTGCGGCGTTTTCGGCGGCGACTCCTTGCCGATGTTCCCGCGCAGCCCGTCGCTATACCCGCGCCCCCATTCGTCCCAGTTGGCCTGATACGGCGCCGTGTCGGAACGGAAGTCGCCCGCGGTGAGGGCATCGCCGTCCGCGAAGAGGTTGATGAGCTCTTCATAGAGGACGCCGACCCGCTGGATGGGGCGTCCTTCGTCGGCCTTGCCGGCGCGCTCGACGATCGGTGCCGCCTCTTTCGTCGTCAGCCACTCCGCGGGCGCCTCTGCCACCACATACTTCGCCAGCGAGTCTTTCGTGGCCGGCTCGAGCTTGAAGTAGAAGGGATAGAAGTCGCTGCGGAACGGGTAGTCCTCGCGCTCGAGATGCAGCGGTCCGCCGATCAGCCGGAGGATGTTCTGAACCGTAATCAGATGCCCCATCTCCTCCTTGGCGATGCCGAGAATCACTTCGCGCCAGTGGCGGGCGCTCTCATGCAGGTTGCCCGTCACCGCGGCGCCGCCGATCGAATAGGCGGCGTAGAGGTATTGCACCATCAGCGCATGCTCCACCTCGGCGGCGACATGCAGCAGGAAGACGGCGTAATCGTGCCAGGAGAGCTCGCTCGGCGGCGCGGTCCGCTTCGGGGCCGCCGCCGCGGCCGTCATCCTGCCGCGCGCGGTCGCCGGCGGCGGCGTCGGGACGAGGTATCTGCGAATACTCGAACGCATATCGTGCCGTTGTTTAGGAGTGTCCCGCGAAGGAAATTTCCCTACCTGCCGCGAATCCAGCCCACAACGAGGATCATCCGCAGATGACGCAGATCGGCGCAGATAAAACCGTCTCCCCTCTGCGTTGTATCCGCGTCATCTGAGGACAAGCCTTTGATCAACCGGCCGGCCACGGTGGGGTGAAGGATGGTCGCAGTCCCTCGACCGTCTAAAACCTCTTGGAGATACCGGCTTGTTTGAGGACCGCGTTGGCGGTGTGTCGGGATTTGATTTGCTGATCGACGACGAAGTAGTGATTCGTGATCGGACTGAACCAGATCTCGTGATCACCTTTTCCTTGTCGGTCGAAGCGACAGGCGTTGTCGCGCAACACTCGTTTGAGCTCCCGAGTAAACGACTCAGACATTCAGGATGCCAGCGTCACGAGCTCCTGCCGGTGGCTGGTCAGCTCAAACGCGATACGGTCGCTCGGAACGCTCGCGGGAAGCAGACCATTCGCTTCGAGCAGCTCAGGAATCATGGTCCGGAGCCTGGCCGTCAGCTCCTCGATCGTCTCTGCCTCTGTGGCTAATCCCGGCACATCGTCGCTCGTGGCAACCCAGACGTTCGCTTCCGGGTCCCAATCTGCCTGAACGTGGTACGTATTCGACTCCATCGCAGTGGAAAGCATAGCAGGAACGTGGGTCATCGATCGATCGCACAGCGGAAGCCTACGGTGCCTTGAGAAAGCCCGGGACCGCGTTGTAGCGGGTGGAAACGCGCGCGCCTGCACCCGTACCGACCCAGGAGCCGCCGCGCAGGATCCGTTGCTCACCGGCGGCCGGACCGTAAGGATCGGTTACAGCACCGGGGTCGTAGTAGCCATTCCAATCCGCCGTCCATTGCGAGACGTTGCCGGTCATGTCGTCGAGACCGAAGGCGTTCGGGTTGAACGTTCCCACCGGGGTGGTGCCGTGGAACGGATAGCTGATCGCGGCGGCAGTCGGTTCGATGCCGACGGCTTCGACGTTGCTGCCGCCGTTGTCGGCGAGATTGGCGTTCCCTTTGCCGGCCGAATTCCCCCACGGGAAGCGCCACCCCTCGATGCCGCCGCGGGCCGCGTACTCCCACTCGCCCTCGGTCGGCAACCGTCCCCCCCGCCCAGGCACAGAAGTCGCGCGCTTCGTTCCAATCAACGTTGACCACCGGGTGGAGCGCCTTCTCCGCGTCCGCGGTGCCATGGCACGCGCCCGCATCGACGCATTGCTGGTATTGAGCGTTCGTGGCCGGCGTTTTGGCCAGGTAAAACGGCTTGCTGATCGTCACCGCGTGCGCCGGCTTCTCACTTTCGTCGCAATCGCCATCGCCTCTGGTGCGCCCATGGTAAACGTGCCGGCATCGATCGGCACGACCTGATATCCATATTGCTGAGCCTGTGTCTCCGTCGGATCGCGCCGCGTATATACTTCGTGTGTATATCTCAGGAGGGCGTCATGGCTACGGCAAAGGTGTTTCGAAGCGGCAACTCGCAAGCGGTCCGAATCCCGCGAGAGTTCCAGTTTGACACGGACGAAGTCGATATTGAGCGACGCGGTGATGAAATCATTCTGCGGCGGCCCGTCCATAACCTTCGCGGCGCGTTTGATGCGTTGGCTGCCTTGTCGGACGACGTCTTCGGCGAGGAACGGGAGGACCTGCCTCCGCAACGGAGAAAGGACCTTTGATGCCTCCGGCCAAACTGCTCGACACCAACATCTGCATCTACATCGCCCGCAATCGTCCGACCACCGTTGCGCGGCGTTTTGCGCGCGCGGCGCCGGGATCGCTTGGCATTTCCATCATTACCTGGGGTGAGCTCTGTTTCGGCGCAGCCAAAAGCAGCGACCCTCCCCGCTCGCATTCCCTGCTGGAACAGTTCTCCAGCATCGTGGCCGTTCTCCCGCTTTCCGCGGCGGCCGGCCGGCACTATGGCCTCGTGCGAGCCGTGCTGGAACGGGCCGGTACGCCCATCGGTAACAACGACCTCTGGATCGCAGCGCACGCACTGGCGCTCGGTGTGCCGCTGGTCAGCAACAACCTGCGCGAATTTGAACGAGTGCCGGGACTGAAGCTGGAGAACTGGATTTGAGTCCCGGAGCACTGGCGTCGGTTGGCCCAGGCGTTCGCGAGATTCGAATTCATACCGAAGGCGCATACCGGGTGTTTTACGTTGCGGCATTCGAGGAAGCGATCTACGTGCTTCATGCGTTCGAGAAGAAGACCCGCAAGACAGCAGCCAGGCATCTGGAGATTGGACGGCAGAGATTCCGCGCCTTGGTGCAAATGAGGCAACATGAAAAGAAAAGGAACCGTTAGGGTCACACCGTCGAGCGGCAACGTTTTCCGAGATATTGGGTTCTCACGCGAGGAAGCAGTGCATCTCTCCGTCCGGGCGGATTTACTCATCCAACTCCAGAAGTTGATCGCCTCCCGAGGTCTCAAGCAGGCGGAGATCGCTAAGATCCTCCACGTGACTCAGCCTCGGGTCAGCGATCTCCTGCGCGGACGAATCGATTTGTTCAGCACCGATGCGCTCCTCGACATGCTGGCCAGCCTTGGCGCAATGGTGCGACTGGTCGTGAAGGCGCCTCGCAAGGTGGCATGACGAAGGGACGATCCGTTTTACCCGCGAATGTTACGCGCTTGCCGGGTGGGCGACGAGACTCCAAACCCGGCTTATCAACCTGCCCTCCTATTCTCTCGGTTGACAGTGTTCCGTACAGCCCTGTACAGTATGACGACCGTGAGCCGCATCACACGCAAGGGAGCTGAAGAGGCGCGAAATCAGATGCCGGCGTTGCTGGAAGCGGCCGAAAAGGGTACGTCCACCATCATCACGAGGCACGGTCATCCCGTTGCGGCTCTGGTTCCGCTCGAGCAGTTCTCTGCCAGAGGGCAGCAGAAGGCGCTTCTCCCGCTGAAAGGAACGGGGCGTGGTCTATGGGGGAATTCGAGTACGCGAACGATACGCGCCCTGCGTGACGAATGGAACCGATAGACATTTCCGGGCTACCGCTCGATGCGCTGCTGGTTCTCGACTCGGCGCCGATCATCTACCTCCTCGAGGACCATCCCCGACTCAGGCGCCGCTTCGAACCGATTTTCGAATCACATGCCTTGGGCCATGTCCGCTTCGCGGTTACGACGATTACGATTGCCGAGGTCCTGACGGGACCCCTTGGCGCGGGCGAGGAAGTGCTGGCACGCAGGTATCGCGGCATTCTCGAATCATGGCAGGTGGTCGACATGGACGCAGGCATAGCCGAGAGTGCGGCCCGGATGCGCGGGTTGTTTCGTCTGAAGCTCGCCGATGCGATCCAGGTCGCGAGCGCGATCGCGATCAATGCGGACGCGCTCGTAACTCATGATCGAGATTTTTCGCGTGTGACTGGGCTCAGAGTAATCTCGTGATCAACGATCGGCGGTGGTATTCAGCATGAGCTTGCGGACGTCGAGAAGTCAAAGATGGTTTGTGCCCAGGGACAGCTCTGGGGTCAGGTCTAAAGTCTGAAGTGTCCAAAAACTGCGACACTTTAGACTTTAGACCTGACCCCAATCAAACAATCTCAACTTGCGAATCTCGAGCAGGCGCTCGTAGTCTTCCGACGTGAGATCGTGAAGGACGATGATGTGATCGGCGTTCGTCGTGTCGCCGTGTTCGCGAAGCGCGGCGTACCTCGACATGATCAAAGTATATCCCCCGGCGGCCGGCAAAGCGTGTGACCGCCCTTGCGCTTCCATTGCCCCAAACCTGCTCCCTTGATGCACCGATGCTGCTGCTCTATCCTGATGCTCATGCGAACAACGATCACGATCGACGACGAGCTCCTCGACGAGCTCAAAGAGCGTGCGGCGAGAGAAGGGACGACGGTCAGCAGGCTCATCGAAGAGTCGGTCCGTCTGGCCGCCCGGCCGCACGCCGGCGGCGAGGCGGTGGAACGGTTCGAGCTCGTTACGTTCGGGAAGGGTGGACGCTTCACAAACCTCGACGTCGATCGGGGCTCTGTCTTGATCGAGCAGGACGACGTAGCACGTTACGGCCGCCGCGACTGATCGATGGATCTTCCCGACGTCAACGTTCTGATCTACGCACACCGCGAGGACGCGCCGGAGCATGACAAGTGCGCCGCATGGCTCACCAGCCTCGCTGCCGGCGGCGTTCCCTTCGCCCTTTCGTCGGTCACGCTCGGCGGCTTTCTACGGATTGTCACCAATCCTCGTATCTTCAAACCCGCTACGCCGATGGATCTGGCCTTGGCTTTCTGTCGCCAACTTCTTGCCCGGCCTACCGCTGCCTTTCTTCAGCCAGGGCATCGTCACTGGGAGATTATGGTCGACCTCATCGAGCGTTCAGGTGTACGCGGCGCGATGGTCAGCGACGCATACCTGGCCGCACTCGCGATCGAGCACGCCTGCGACCTCGTCACCACAGACAGCGACTTCGCACGATTCCCGGGCCTGCGATGGCGCAATCCTCTCGTCTCATAGAGGATGTTACCCATGGCTGTGGCGAGAATGCACGAAGTTCTATCCGCAGATGGACGCAGAGAACCGCAGAAAAAACGGTCTTCCATCTGCGTTCATCTGCGTCATCTGCGGATGAATCGTCCCCTGCGCTGATCCGCGGATGCACCCAGAGAAAACGCAGATGGAGACCCTTCGCCATCTGCGTTCCCCTGAAGAGCGTTAGGGCCAGGCCTTCGTTTTTTCACCCCCGCTAACCCACGGACGGAAGGGATCTTACGTGTCGCGACTTCGGCTCTTGCGGAGCGCCATAGTTATTCGGCGAACCTACGCCCGATTTTCACGCCGCGGAGAGGCGAACCTTGCGCTCTTCCGCTTTCGAGGCCGTCCCTGGTTCCTGAGAAGTTCTCCTCCTCGACCTCCGGTCCATCGTCGCGCTATGATGAGTGCTGACTAGTCAGATGACTAGCTCAGGAGACGATGCGGTGCCTCGAAAGAGAGAGACAAAACGTTGGCCGGTGCAGGATGCCAAAGCACGGTTCAGTGAATTGCTCGATGCGAGCCTCACCAGAGGCCCGCAGATTGTGACGCGGCGTGGAGAGGAGATGGCGGTCCTCGTGCGCGTCGATCACTGGCGCCAACTGGAAGAGGCCACACGTCCACGGCTGAAGGACTTGTTACTCGCAGAGGCACCGCGAGCGGAGGTTCCTGTGACTCCGCGCCGGGCACGGCGACGGCGGGAACCTCCGGCGTTCGAGTGAGCGATCTTGTACCTGCTCGATACGAACGTTGTGTCCGAATTGCGCAAGCCGCGGCCTCACGGCGCCGTGGTGGCGTGGCTCGATGGAACGGCGGATGAGGACCTGCACCTCTCCGCGGTCACGTTAGGCGAGCTGCAGGCAGGTGTCGAAATCACTCGTGAACGCGATCCGGAGAAGGCTTCCGAAATCGAGATCTGGATCGATCAGGTGGCGCAAACCTGGAACGTCCTTCCGGTCGATGCCCGCGTCTTCCGGGCCTGCGCAAAACTCATGTACCGGCGGCCTGACCATCTATTCGAGGATGCCCTGATCGCTGCCACTGCGATCGTTCACCATCTGGTGGTTGTGACGCGCAACGTTCGTCACTTCACTCGCTTCCAGGTTGACACCCTTGACCCGTTCGCAACGAAGTGAGCGGTGAGAAGCGCCTGGATCTTCTCAAGAGGTCAGCGGTTCCACGAAACTTGGACTTACGGCCACACAAGCACCGGTCGGACTGGAGAGTCCGACCTACGTTGACATCCTTCAACCCGCATCCTCGAAACGCACCTCCCCCGTCGCCACCTCCACCGAAAAACGGACCCACCCCGATCCCCGCCGCGCTTCGCCGGCGATGATGCCGTCTTCGAGCGACATCTCGCGAAATCCTTCGGAGCTGATGATGCCCGTTTTCCAGAGGCGGCCGTTCTTGTCGAACGATTCGAGGCTCATGCCGTTGTGGTCGACCGTGAACAGTGTCCTGGCGGCATCCGTCCACACGAAGGCGACGTGGGTGCCGATCTGTTCGACGAGGGTGTGCGTCTTCAGGTCGATGATGTAGCCGGAGCCTTTGGCGGAGACGAAGAGGTGTTTGTTGTCGGGCATCAGGGAGACCGATCCGACGCTCATGTGGCCGATCTCGAAGCTGCCGACCCACGAGGCCTTGCCGACGCCGATGCGGAGAAAGACGCGTTCACGTCCGGAGTCGTTCCCTTCCGGCGGGAAGGCGATGACCGGCTCGCCGGGGGGCGGAGAGTCGAGGATCTGAGACGCGGTCAATTCCATGCGTGGCTGGATCGAGAGATCGCGGACTGGAGGAAACAGCCCGGAATACGGAACCGGCGGCCTGCGCCGACGGGCGATGACCTGCCCGCCGAACCACCACAGGTAGTGCAAGAGCCGGTGTCGCCGGTCGGCCTCGCTGCCTGGACCGTGTTCGATCGCCGTCCGCGCCGACTCGTTGAGTAACGTCTCCAGCGCTTTTTCGACCTCGGCTTCTTTTCCCTTGCGGACCCGCTTCATCTCCGCCAAGATTCGTTGGAGATCCCTCTGTCCCTGCTCGCGGATCTCGTCACGCCGCGCGGTCCGTTCATAAAGGTCCGCGAGCTCCTCCGCGGAATGGAGATTCTTGTAGCGCGGCTCCACCTGCTGCTTACGCAGACGCTTGGCATCGCGGAGGAGTTGGCGTCTTTTCTCCTTCTTCACGAACGCGTACACCGGCGAATCGGGGGCCTCTCCGACGCGCAGCAACACGTCGAGGTACTCGTGCATGAGCTCCACGACATGTTCGGGTGCAGTAAGGTTCTTCATGAGCGGTTCGATGGAACCCGGGCGCGCGTGCGAGCGCGCCCGGGTTCACTGCCTCCTATTTTTTTACGTTTTCGGTGTCGTGGACGTTACGGGGACGGGCGCCGGCGCCGGTGTTGGTGTTGGAGCCGGCGTTTGAGGGACCTGCGCCGACTTCTTACGGCGCGACACGGCCTTCAGACGTTTGACTTCCTCCACGTGCGGCACGAGCACTGCCTTGTCCGGATTCTTGGCGAGCTGGGTCCCGATCGAGTACGCCTGCACGGCGATGAGCGCGAGTTGCTGGCGGCGATTGAGGTTTGCTCCCTCGATGCCGTTCAGGAACGCGCGGACCTCGTCGGCCACGGCCTCCCAGCGGATCGAGTCGTCCTGCAACTGACGGACTTCGTCGAGCGGCTGGCCGATGGCCTGCGACACGTTGTCGATCACGCCGAGGACGTTGATCGCTGCCTCGACGACGCTCTTCGGCTGATTCCGGAGACGCTGTTTGAGCAGCTTGCGCTGCTCCTTTGACAACGGCGCGACCTCCTCGATCTGCGAGCGCATGGTGCGCATTTGGGTGATGACCTCGTCGGCGGTCAGCTTGGCCGGATCCGGGTTCGATGGTTCAGGGGTATTGGTGACGGTGGTACTCATGACATATCCTCCTTACGCGAGCTGTAAAGGCCGGAGGTGACGTCACGACTCGTCGACAAGTGCGAGCGGCCACCGGCTGGACGTCTCGGCCACGCGCCGACACGTCCGGTTGATGTCTGCCCGAGGCGTGTACACACCTCGGGCGCCCGCGGCAGGAGGAGATAACTCGACTCCCGCGCCGGTACAGGACTAGTGTGCTATCCAGCACGCCCATACCGCCGACGGCCGCCAAAGCCGAAAACTTACAATTTTCGACTTTACGTCAAGCAATATAGGCCGGTTGAGGCAAGGTGTCAAGAAAAAAATGCAGGGGGACGTCGGAGGTCTCGCATTCCGTTGGGGTCGTGACGTACATCGGTCAACCACCGGCAGCGTTGCGTTGAGGTCGCAAGCCACGTTGGTCACCAGCTTGCGGCGTTGCTTCGCGGTCGCGAGCCACGTTGGTCACCAGCTTGCGGCGTTGCTTCGCGGTCGCGAGCCACGTTGGTCACCAGCTTGCGGCATTGCTTCGCGGTCGCGAGACATGTCGGTCACCAGCTTGCGGCGTTGCGTCGCGCTCGTGAGGCAATGCGTCAAAAGCGAGCGACGTTGCCTCGAGGACGAGACGGATATGCATCAAAAGCGCGCTGCGTTGCCTCGATGACAGGACCGATATGCATCAAAAGCGCGCTACGTTGCCTCGAGGACGGGACCGATATGCATCAAGAACGCGCTGCGTTGCCTCGAGGACGGGACCGACATGCATCAAAAGCGCGCTGCGTTGCCTCGCGGTCGGGACGAACGTGCGTCAACCACGGGCAACGTTGCGACACGGCACCTGGGAGCGCGGGCGTCTCGGCCGCGGTTGATGCTCGGCATCCTGCTACTTCGCACGCGCGGGCGGGACGCCCGCGGTCCCAGGGGGGTTACGTATACAGGCCGCCGCTCACGTTCAGGACCGTGCCGGTGATGTAGGCGGCTTGTTCCGAGGCGAGGAAGGTGACGGCGTGGGCGACGTCGTCGGGGGTGCCGAGGCGGCGGAGGGCGATGCGGGACTCGAGCGTGGTGCGGGCCTCGTCGGTCATGGCATCGGTCATCGTCGTCCGGATGAAGCCGGGGGCGACGGCGTTGACGGTCACGTTGCGCGATCCGATCTCCAGCGCCAGCGCTTTCGTGAAACCGATGAGCGCGGCTTTCGACGCCGCGTAATTCACCTGGCCGGGATTGCCGGAAAGGCCGACCACCGAGGAGATGTTGATCACCCGGCCCCAGCGGGCCCGGATCATCTTCTTCATCACTTCCTGGGTGATGTGAAAGGCGGGGTCGAGGTTGGTGCGGAGAACGCTGGTCCAGGCCTCGGCCTTCATGCGGAGGAAGAGATCGTCGTCGGTGATGCCGGCGTTGTTGACGAGGATGTCGATCGGCTGCTGCGCGATGACGGCTTTGATCCGGTCGCGCACATCGTCGCTGGTGATGTCGAGCTGGACGGCCGAGGCATTACCGCCGGCGCTGACGATCTCCGAGGCGACGCGCTCGACCTGCTCGAGATTCCGCGCCGTGCAGATGACCAACGCGCCGGTCCCGGCCAGCCCGCGGGCGATGGCTTCGCCGATGCCGCGCGAGGCGCCGGTGACGAGTGCGGTATGGCCGGTGAGATCGATCTTCATCGCATGCTCTCCACAAACTTCTCGATCGACGGCACGTCGGACACATTGATCAATTCGACCGACGGATCGATCCGCTTGATCAGTCCCGTCAGCACGTTCCCCGGTCCGATCTCGACGAAACGGCGGACGCCCATCAGCACCATCTTCTGCACCGACTCCACCCACCGCACGGGCGATGCCACCTGGCGCACCAGGGCGTTGCGGACGGCGGTGGCAGTGCCGATCGGCGAGGCGTCGACGTTCGAGACGAGCGACATCCAGAGGTCCTTGACGTGCGCCTCTTCGAGCAGAGGCCGCAGCCGCTCCTCGGCAGGTTTCATCAGCTCGCAATGGAACGGCGCCGACACCGGCAGAGGCAGCGCGCGGCGCACGCCGTGCGCTTTGGCGACGGCGATGGCGCGGTCGATGGCGTTCTTGGTTCCGGCGATGACGATCTGACCCGGCGCGTTGATGTTGGCAACGGAGAGGATCTCTCCCTCGGCCGCTTCCTCGCAGATGGCGCGCGCTTCTTCGACAGTGGGGCCGATCAGCGCCGCCATCCCTCCGGTGCCGACGGGAACGGCTTCCTGCATGAAGCGGCCGCGCATCCGCACGATCTGCGAGGCGTCCGCGGCGGTCAGCCCGCCGACGCTGACGATGGCGCTGTACTCGCCGAGGGAGTGGCCGGCCACGACGTCGCGTCGGGTGGCGCCATTCTCTTCGAGCACGGCGTGAATGGCGGAGGAGACGGCCAGGATGGCCGGCTGGGTGTTCTCGGTGAGTTTGAGCTGGTCGTCGGGACCCTCGAAGCAGAGCCGCGAGATCGAAAAGCCGAGCGCCGCGTCGATATCGTCGAAGACGCGGCGCGCGGCAGGAAACGCCTCCGCCACATCCTTCCCCATCCCGGTGTACTGGCTCCCCTGCCCCGGAAAAACGAATGCCGTGTTGTGCTCCATCGGGCCGGAATCATACATGGAGCGGAGCGGCTACAATCCGCGCCAATGCCGATCGACGCCCGCGCAAAACTCGTCCGCCAACTGCAGGGAGCGTATTCGGGCGAGCTGGCCGCGGGCTACGCGTATCGAGGGCACTGGAAGAGCATTCGGGAAGGCCCGGACCGCACACGCATCCAGCAGATCGAGGCGGAGGAGTGGCATCACCGCGAGCTGGTCGGGGGGATGCTGCGAGCGCTGGGCGGCAAGCCGAGCCCGATTCGCGAAGTCATCTTCTGGTGCATCGGCCGATTCATCGCCGCGTTCTGCCACGTCGGCGGCTGGTTCGCGCCGATGTACGGCGCCGGACGGCTGGAGCGAGGCAACATCGTCGAATACGAGGAGGCCGCGGCCTTCGCCAGTGAGTGCGGCCACGACGAGATGGTCGACTGCATCCTGACGATGGCCGAGGTGGAGTGGGAGCATGAGTTTTTCTTTCGCAGCAAGGTTCTCGACCATTGGATGCTGCGTATCTTCAAGGTGTGGCCGGCGCCGCCGCCGAAGGAAACGATCCGAAAGGCTTTTAACCACAGAGGCACAGAGAACACAGAGGAAGGAAGGATGAAGGCGGAAGGGTGAATACGCCGTTTCATTCATCCTTCATGCTTCCGCCTTCATCCTTCCTTCCTCTGTGTCCTCTGTGTCTCTGTGGTTCAAGCTTTTTTCAGCGCGGGATCAGCTTCACTTCCAGCCGGTAGTCCGCGCGCAGCTTGCGCATGGCGGCGTTCTGGATGTTGTCGCTGAGGTTCTGCAGCGGGAAGAGGAGCATGTCCAGCGTACCTGCGCTCTGCTCGAGTTGATGGTGTTCCTCTTCACGGAGCGGCAGACCTTCCCTGAGGACGAGGCCGCGGTCGAAGCGCATGTGCAGGGGGCGATAGCCTTCGGCGGCGAGATCGATCGTGCAGCGCTCGGGGTAACGGGGGACGTCGACACGCAACGGTGTCGTTCCCTCCTCGATCCTGCCCGCGCCGCAATCGAGACTCACTGACGCATGCGAGGGCACGCTCCAGAGCTCGACGACGTTCGGCTCCGGGCGTTCGTTGACGGCTGTCGATGCGCAGCCGGCGGCGGCGAGGATGACGAGGATGGCGGATGCAACGTTCTTGCGCATGAATTCACCTACTGCGTGGCGAGCACCTTGCTGTCGTGCTCCCGTTTGTGGAGGTCGTTGACCTTGGTCATGATCTTGGCGTCGATCTGGTTGATGGCGAAGTTGCGGGCCACGCGGATGGCGTTCTTGATGGCCTTGGCGTTGGAGCGGCCGTGGCAGACGATGCAGCCACCTTTCACGCCGAGGAGCGGCGCGCCGCCGTACTCGGAGTAGTCCATCCGCTTCTTCAGCCCTTCGAATGCGCTCTTGGCCAGCAGACCGCCGATCCTGCGCGTCCACGAGCGGGTCATCTCCTGGCGCAGCGTGGTGGAAACGAACTCGCCGAGGGCCTCGGAGGCCTTGAGGACGACATTGCCGATGAAACCATCGCAGACGACGACGTCGGCGTTGCCGTTGTAGACGTCGCGGCCCTCGGCGTTGCCGATGAAGTTGAGGCCCGTCTCCTTCAGGACGCGGTAGGTCTCCTTGGTCAGCTCGTTGCCCTTCCCTTCCTCTTCGCCGATCGAAAGGAGGCCTACGCGCGGGGCGGCGATGTCGAACAGCATCTGCGCGTAGAAGTGGCCCATCACGGCAAACTCGCGGAGGTGCGCCGGCTTGGCATCGACATTCGCGCCGACGTCGAGCAGGAGTGTGTGGCCCTTCAAACTCGGCACCACGGTGGCCAGCGCCGGCCTGCTTACCCCTTCGATCATCCCCATCACGGCACGGGCCGACGTCCAGGTGGCGCCGGTGTTACCGGCTGACACGAAGGCGTTGGCGCGCCCCTCGGCGACGAGATTCGCGCAGACGCGCACGGATGAGTTGCGCTTGCGCCGCAACGGCGCGAGAGCGGTGTCTTCCATCGTGACCACTTCGCGGGCATCGAAGACTTCGATGTTACGCGGGGTCGCGCCCGCCGCGGCGAGCTCTCTCCGGACCACGTCTTCCTGACCGACGAGGATGATCTCGACCGGAAATTCGGCCGCCGCCAGGAGGGCACCCTTCACCACTTCGGACGGCGCATGATCGCCGCCCATGGCGTCGAGGGCGATGCGGATGACCTCAGTCATCGAAGGTGAAGGCTAAAACGCGTCCTTGACCGCGATGACTTCGCGGCCTTTGTAGTAGCCGCACTTCGGGCAGACCCGGTGCGGCATCTTCGCTTCATGGCACTGCGGGCACGTCGACAACGACTTCGCTTCCAGGAAGTCATGCGCACGTCGCGTGCGTGTGCGGGTTCTCGAATGGCGCCGTTTTGGGTTAGGCATCTTGTTGCTCCTTGTGGTTAGTGGATGAGTCGATTAGTGGATTAGTAGATCAGGATCAGCCTGGGTTCTGATCGACGAATCTACTGATCCACTAATCTACTAATCTACTTTTCTGATCACTGTTCGTTCTTCTTCGCCAACTCCGCCCGGATCCCCGCCAGCGCGCCCCAGCGCTCGTCGCTGACCGCGGTCTGGCACGAGCATCCTTCGCCATTCCTGTTCGTACCACACTGCGGACAGAGACCGAGACAGCTCTCCGTGCACAACGGCTTCATCGGAATGGCAAGCTGGACCTGCTCGGCCGCCAGATCGCGAAGCGAAACCGACCGCTCCGTGTAGAACTCGATGTCGAGCTCGTCCGGGGTGATCTCGATCTCGGCATTTTCCGCGGAAACGTCGGGACGAGGGCGGAATCTTAAGTGAAACTCGGATGAGGACGCAAACGGGAAGGGCTCGACGCAGCGCGAGCAGAGAAAATCGGCGGAGAAGAGGGTCGAGCCGTCGGCCAGATACTCGGCAGGAAGATCGCCTTTGGTGGCGTTGGCATCGAGCGAGACCGGACCGATGGCCACCAGCTCGATGCGGGCCAGTTCCTCGGTGGTGAACTGGTACCTCCGCTCGTAGCGTTGGGGGCCATATTTGTCGATGTCGTCGAAGACGATCCGTTCTTTGTCCGGCATGGTGTTCGAGGCTGTAACTGCGCCCTCCCGGCTTCTATTTCGCCCCGATTCTTACCTTTAGCTCCTCCACCGAGCCGTCGTCGGAGGCGGCCGCCTCGAGCACCGTGGCCCCCTTCAGCGCATCGATCCAGCGCCCGAGGTCGCGCGCGGAACGGAAAAAACGGGGGGCGGCGATGCGCAGGCCGATGCTGTCGCTGAGCCGGCCCAGGATCGGGATGAGACGCCTGGGGTCGGCGCGGACCGCCCACTTGCCGGCCGGCCAGGAGCCGGGCTGGAACGCATCCTTTAGATAGATGTCGATGGAATCGTCGAAGGAGAGGAGCAGCGCCCCGCCGCGCTCAGCCGTCCGGATATGGATGCCGAGCGACTCCCCCTGCTTCACCTTATTGACGAAATCCTCGTAGGCGGCCCGGCGCGGCGGATCGTCGGTGACGGCGATGACGCCTTTGGGCCGCGGGAGGAACTTGTGGGTATCGACGTCATAGACGGTGAGGGTTCCGCCGTTCTCGACCAGCGAGGAGACTCGAGTGCCGAAGACGCGGTTCATGTCCTCGACCACGCGCGGCATGGTGGAGAACGTGGCGGTCAGGATGGCCCCTCGGGCGAACTGCGCCGGCTGGGTCAACTGCGCCGCCGCCGGTTCATCGGCATCGCGCGCGGCCCGCGAGGTGAAGAGGATGTCGTCCGCCGTGACGGAGAGCGAGGTCACTGCCGGCCGTCCGATGGGGGGGAAGGCCCCTCGGGAGCCTCGACGCTGGACGACGAAGGCGTCGCCGGGAGGAAGTTTTCCCGCGAGGGCAAAAATCGACGCCAGATCGTTGGCGTTGATCGGCGGTCCGGACGGCGCGGTGAGGAGTAGGGTCTCGCCGAGGTCGCCGCCGAACATCATGTAGGTCCGGACCAGCGCGCCCCGGATGGGATCGAGGCGCACGAGGTAGTGCGTGGCCGTGGCTTCCCGCCAGGCCAGGAGGTCGGCGCCGCCGATCATCCATGGCGAGGGAAGGGAGTGCGACCGCTCCCACTGGTCGACCACTTCGCCGGTAACCGGATTGGCGCGCATCTTGGCGTCGAGCGAGGCGGCGGTGGGGATCAACGCGAACGATTCCGCCGACTCCGGCACCGCGGCGATGAGCGCCCGCTGCGCGTCCGTGAGCGGAAAGCGGATGCCGGCCGACGTCTTCGGCGTGGTCGCCGCAAGGTAGATGGCGATGATCGCGATGAGCGCGGCGAGGATGATGATGGTGATGATGAGTTTCTTCATGGCTGCGCTATCGCGTCTGCGCTGTCGCGCGTTGTCTGCGTGTTGCGCGTTGTCTGCGCTGTCGCGCGTTGTCTGCGCGTTGCGCGTTGTCGGGTGCGGGGTCGATGTGCATGGCGTGTGAGATCAGCGCATTGTCTCAGAAGCGCCAAATCCCATGAACCGGCGAAGCCGGTATAAGAACCGTAGCCCCCTGGCTTCAGCCGGGGACCACGGGTGCCATCGAGTTTGCGAGCCCGCTTCAGCGGGCGGCAGATCACGTCCACCGGTGTCGTGCGGAAATCGTTCTGTCGCCCGCTGAAGCGGGCTCGGGATACCGGGGGATGCCTGGATTCCCACGGCTGAAGCCGGCGGCTGAAGCCGTGGGCTACGGTTCTTACGGCGGCTTCGCCGCCGGTGAACTGGAAACGCCACGCGCGGAGCGCAGACAACGGGGCGGAGCCGCAGACAACGCGCGCGAAGCGCGCAGACGTTCGAAGCGCGCATCAGTTACGATCCGCCCTCGCATGCCGTCCACGGTCAGCACCGTCGTTCGTACTTTGAGCCAGGCTCTGCGCGAGCGCACTGCGCGCGCGTTCCGCGCGGCCACGCGGCGCGAACGGGTGCTGCGCATCGGCGTCGACGTCCGACCGTTTTATGAACCTTTGACCGGGATCGGGTGGTACCTCTACCACCTGCTGCACGAGATGGCGAAGCACGATGACGTCGAGCTCTATCTCTTCGGCGACGCGCGCGTGACCGACTTCGGGCCAACGTTGCACGCCGATCTGCCGGCGAACGCGCGGCTCTGCTGGTTCGATCTGCGCGGCCAGGGCCTGATCTCGGGGAAGTCGCGGGCGATCACGGCAGCGGCGTACGTGGCCTGGATGAAGCTGCTCGACGTCGATGTGATGTTCGGCGCCAATTACTTTCTCCCCCGCCTCCTCGGCGCGGTGGCCCGCCGCCGCGCCGTCACCATCCACGATCTGACGTTCAAACGCTTCCCCGAGCTGTTGCAGAAGGAAACGCTGGTGAACCTCGAGCACCAGATGCAGCGCGAGCTGGCCCACGCCGACGCCGTGATCTGCGTCTCCGAATCGACGCGGCAGGATCTGCTGCACTTCTACGACATCGATCCGTCGCGCGCGGTGACGATCCTCTCCGGCCTCACGGTTCCTGCGACCGACAACCGACAACCGACAACCGACAACCTCCCGGCCAACTACATCCTCTTCGTCAGCACCATCGAGCCGCGCAAGAACCTCGAGGTGCTGCTCGACGCCTACGCGCGCCTCCGCGCGCGCGGCGCGTACGACGGCGCTCTGGTTGTGGTGGGGCGGGTCGGCTGGAAGTCGGAGGCGATCGTGCCGCGGCTGCGCGCGCCGGGCGTCCATCATCTCGACTACCTCCCCTCCTCGCGGCTCGCGGAGGTCTATCGCAATGCGGAGCTGTTCGTCTTCCCATCGATCTACGAGGGGTTCGGCTTTCCGCTGCTCGAAGCGATGGCGTACGGAGTGCCGTCGATCGCGGCACGGTCATCGTCGCTCCCCGAGATCGGAGGCGATGCCGCGCTCTACTTCGATCCGCGCGACGCGCGCTCGCTCGAAACGCAGATCGAATCGGCGTTGACGGATGCCGTGCTGCGCAAAAAGCTGGCGGAAGCAGGCGTTGCCCGGGCGGCGCGGTTTCGGTGGGATGTGGCGGCGGAGAAGACGCTCGAGGTGCTGCGGCGGTGTGCGGGGTTGGCGTAGCAGGCGGCTCGCTGGCCGGTAGTCCTGCATTTCTCGCACGCTCACTTGAATTGTTCCCTCGCGAGCTCGCAACTTCCTTCGTCGAGAGCTTGCCACTCCCTTTGTCGTTCCAGGTGCCGAAGCCGGATGAGGAGGGCGTATGCGCGATAGGAGCGATTTACCGACACTGGTCCGAGAGCGCTCGAAGGCGCGCGAATGACGTCCGCGTAAAACGCCCCCTCATCCGCCTTCGGCACCTTCTCCCCCAGCTGAAAAGCGCTGGGGGAGAAGGGCTCTCGATTAGAGGGCATCGAATCTTGGGACGAGGCTCTCGACGTGTGGGGAATGGTTTTTTTACAACCTCTCGAGGCAGCTACACTGACCTCACCACTATGCAAGTCACCATCGACGGCCGCGCCCTCGTCGGCAATCGGACCGGCATCGGCGTTCACACCGCCGAGATCGCGGGACGGATGCGCGGCTCGCCGCTCATCGCGTCGCACGCGGAGATCGCCGATCGATCGGGTCTCGAGCGCTGCCGCTTCCGCGTCGATCCGATGGCGCTCGGCGTGGCCTGGCAGCAACTCGTACTGCCGCGCATCGCCACCGATGGCGTGCTCTGGGCGCCGCACGGGACGCTCCCGCTGGCGCTCCGCATCCCCTCGGTGGCGACCCTTCACGATTTCAGCTCGCTCACCATGCCGCTGCGCCATCGCATGAAGACGATGCTGTCGTTCAATCTCTTCATCGGACGAAGCCTGCAGATGGCGACGCGCATCGCCGCCGTGTCGCGTGCTGTGGCCGAGGAGGCGGTAAGGTGGTTCGGCGTGTCCAGAGGAAGGATCGAGATCGTGCCGAACGGCGTCGATGAGTTTTTCACGCCGGATGGTGAGGAAGACGATTACGTTCTCTTCGTCGGCACGATCGAGCCGCGCAAGGGGCTCGACGATCTGCTTGCGGTGTGGGACTCGCTGCCGCCGCCCCGGCCGCGACTCGTTCTGTGCGGCGATGCGGGATGGGGGAACGTGACGCTGCCGCGGGATGCGGAGGTGACCGGATATGTCGACCGCACGCGGCTGCGCGCGCTGTATCGCCACGCCCGCGCGTTCGTCTATCCATCGCGGTACGAGGGCTTCGGCATTCCGCCGCTGGAGGCGATGGCGTGCGGCGCGCCGGTCATCGCCACGCGCACGGGGGCCATTCCCGAATACGGAGAGGGAGCGGCGATGCTGATCGATCCGGGCGACCGGGTTGCGCTGCGCGATGCGCTGGTACGATTGCTCGCGGACGCTTCGCTGCGGCGCGAGCTGGGAAGCCGAGGAGCAGAGCGCGCGCGGTCGTATTCGTGGGATCGGAGCGCGGCGCTGATGACCCAGCTTCTCGACGAGGCCTCGCGATGAGAGTCGGCATCGACGCACGGAAGATCGCCGACTTCGGAATCGGCACCTACATCCGCGGGCTGTTGCATGCCCTGGTGACGGCGGGCGGCGACGATACGTACGTCGCGTTTGCTCCGGAACGGCTTGGTCATCTTCTTCCGGCAGAGGTCGATCATCGGGTCATCGACGCACCGCACTACTCGATCCAGGAGCTCATGACCGTCGGCCGCGCCGTCGATGGCGCCGGCATCGATCTCTTTCATGCGCCTCATTACGTCGTTCCGTTCACGCGCACGCCCTTCGTCGTCACCGTCCACGATCTCATCCACCTGCATCATCCCAACCCGCTGGCGCGAATGTACGCGCGGCAGATGATCGGCCGCGCCGTACGCAACAGCCGGCGCGTGCTGACGGTCAGCGAGGCGGTGAAGCGCGATATCGTGACCACCTTCGGCTGCCGCGACGATCACGTCGTGGTCACGCCGAACGGCGTCGGCGCGCCGTTCTCACGCAATGGCCACGCGGCGGAGGGGCGCTACTTCCTCTACGTCGGCAACGACAAGCCTCACAAAAACGTCGATGTGCTCGTCGACGCGTTCGCGTCTCTCGAAGACGCCACTCTCGTTCTGACCGGGGCAAGCTTCGAGCGCTTCCGCGCGCGCGACGGCGTCGTCGTGACCGGTTTCGTCGACGACGACGAGCTGGCGGCGCTCTACCGCGGCGCGATCGCGCTGGTGATGCCCAGCCGCGAAGAGGGCTTCGGCCTTCCCGCGCTCGAGGCGATGGCGTGCGGAGGCGTGGTGATCACGTCGAATGATCCCGCGCTCGTCGAGATCACCGGCGATGCGGCGCTGCACGTGGCCCCGGATGCCGATGCGTTGCGCGATGCCATGCAGCGCGTGGCATCGGATGGAGCGCTTCGTCAAACGCTCGCTTCGCGCGGCGTCGAACGCGCGCGAACGTTCACGTGGAAGCGCTGCGCGGACCTCACGCGCGGCGCGTATCGCGCCTCGATCGGGCGCTGAAATCGGCGTTTTTCCGTGGAACGGACGTGGAACACAACGTCCGAATTACGATTTTGATAAACAATTGCTTGACAATATGACTTAACGATCGCATATTAACGACAAGTTAAAACGATGATCGCCAGGAACTGGAAAAACAACCTCGAAGGTCCGGTGAATGTTGAAGGTCGTCGTCTCTCCAATCCCCGCCGCAATCCATACGCGATCAGTTGGCCGGAGAGATCCGGCGTTTTTTGCCAAGTAGGCGCGACCGTGAGGTCCCGTACGGCATGAAAGGTGGTGAGCTTAATGGCCGCAAAGAAGGCAGCTAAGAAGGCAGCGAAGAAGCCCGCGAAGAAGAAGAAATAAGCACATCATCGACTTTTGGGGAGTCGTACTCGAGGGGCCGCAAGGCCCCTCGTTTTTTTTCGATAACCTTTTCGCCTGCGCGCCGTTCTTCACCTGTGGAGGACGATCACCATGCGCAGAATCTCTCTGCTGACCGTTGCCGCGCTGCTCGTCGCCGGCGCCGCGCTCGCTAACGAAGAGGTATGCCACTCATTCGCCGTCGCCGCCGCTCGCGGTCACGTGCGGCGCGTCGTCATCGACATCCCCGCCGGGGAATTCCGAATCCGCAACGGCGCCGCGGACCGCATCGCCCTGCACGGCGTCAGCACCCGGCACTTCGATGGGTACCGGCGGCGCGCGCGGGAGCAGCAGATCGCCGACGACATCTCCGCCGAGGTCGTGGTCAACGGGGACGAAGCCATCGTGCGGCGCCACTTCGGTCCCAACGCGCAGAGCTGGAGCGCGAAGAGCTACCACTCCGCCGTCGAGCTCACCGTCGAGCTTCCGCCCGGGGTCGACGTGGAGATGTCGACCCGCTACGGCTCGGTCGACATCGAGGGCGCGTTCGGAGACATCGACACCGATCTCCGCGCCGGCGAGGTCCACGTCCGCACCCCCCGTGCGAACGTCCGCGACCTCACCGCCTCGGTGAGCATCGGCGAGGTTCACACCTACTTCGGCGACCGCTACATCGAGAACGAGGGCGTCTTCCCCCACTCGGCGCGCTATCACAACGCCGGCGGCCGGTCGGACGTGAGCGTCCATACGACGTTCGGTGAGGTGCACGTGACGTTGACGCAGTGAGGGCGCGGATGTGGCAGGTCAGCGGCCGTTTCTTCGACAAACCGAGCCGGTGGACGATCGGGATCGACAACTTCCACTCCAGCGATACCAACGTGCCCGTGGCCACGGACTTCGGCATCGATTCCACTCCTTCCACCCCAGCCAAAGACAACATTTTCGCCGGAGCGCGGCGCGGAATCGGATACGACTCGCAATTGCAATTCGGCATGGTGGAAGCGTGGGGAGAGTACCTGCAGGTCACGTTCAATCCCACCGATCGGCTCCCCCTTCGGCGCTTCCGTTCCAGCGGGGCGCGCATCGCGGGGCAAACGGTGACATTGAACCGGGGGCGATTGGCGTAGCCGACGGAGCGCTGGCGTCTCGCCGGCTGGCCCGGGGGCGTCTCGCCCCAGGTCTGGCAAGACACCACACTTTCACTCGCAGCCCTCAGCGGCGAGACGCCGCCGAGCCAGCCGGCGAGACGCCAGCGCTCCGGCCGCGAATCGCTTCGCGCAGTGTCAAATCAGTACCTCATTGCTGATAGCCTCACACCGCGAGACCGCGCAACCGCGAGCCCCCGAGACCATGTTCTCAACCCGCGCACATTGGAACGCCCCCACCAACCGCCTCACGGTAGCGCGGCTGGCGTATCGAGGACCGTTGCTCGACCTGACAACCTCGAATCCGACAACGGCTGGACTCCACTATCCGCTCGATGAGCTCTCCGAGGTCATGGCTCGCGCGGCACGCGCACCGTATGACCCGCAGCCTCTTGGGATTGCGTCGGCGCGTGAGGCGGTAGGGCACGAGATCGGCTGCGACGCGGCGAATATCGTCATCACCGCGTCGACGAGCGAGGCGTATTCGTTTCTCTTCAAACTGCTCTGCGATCCGGGCGACGCGGTTCTGACGGCGCGGCCGTCGTATCCGTTGCTGGAGCATCTGGCGGCGCTGGAGCTGATCGACCTGCACTACTTCCCGCTGGAGTTTCATCGTCGATGGGAGATCGATCCGTCACGCCTCGAGACAGCGATCACCGGGCGGACGCGAGCCATCGTCGTCATCAACCCCAACAACCCCACCGGCTCGTACGTCGCACCGGCGGAACAGGAGGAGATCGCGCGCTTCGGCCTACCGGTGATCTCCGACGAAGTCTTTCACCCCTTCGCCTTCGCCGATCGATCGCCTTCCTTCGTGCGCGAGGACGTCCTCAGCTTCACGCTTGGAGGGTTGTCCAAGTCTGCCGGCCTTCCCCACTACAAACTGGGATGGATGCAGGTAAGTGGTCCCGGCAAACACGAGGCCCTCGAGGCGCTGGAGCTGATCGCCGACAACTTCCTCTCGGTGAGTGCGCCGGTACAGGCAGCTCTGCCGGAATTGTTCACGATCGCTCCGCGGATTCGCCGCGCCATCCAGATGAGGACGACATCGAATCTGGCAACTCTTCGCGCAATGGTCGAGAAATATCCTGCCGCGCGCATTCTCCCGGCCGAGGGAGGCTGGTCAGCCATCATCCGCGTGCCGCGCATCGATTCGGATGAAGCGCTGGCGTTACGCCTGATCGAGGAACACGGCGTCGTCATCCATCCGGGCTACTTCTTCGATTTCGAGAGCGAGGGACATGTCGTGGTGTCGCTGCTCACCGAGCCGGGCATATTCGAGGAAGGAATCGCGCGGCTGATAAGCTCGCTGCCGCAATGAAAGAGCACTGGCTCCTCGACCCCGCCATCACCTATCTCAATCACGGCTCCTTCGGCGCGGCGCCGAAGGTGGTGCTGGCGAAACAGGACGAGCTTCGCACGCAACTGGAGCGCGAGCCGGTGCGGTTCATGGTCCGCGAGCTCGAGCCGCTGCTCGACGACGCCCGGGCCGTGCTGGCGGAGTTCGTGGGGGCGGATACGGAGTCGATCGCCTTCGTTCCGAACGCCACGGCCGGCGTGAATGCGGTGCTCCGCTCGCTGGATCTCGACAAACATGACGAGCTCCTCGTCACCTCGCACGAGTACAACGCCTCACGCAATGCGCTCGAATACGTCGCCGGCCTCGCGGGCGCGAAGGTCGTCCCGGTCGAGGTGCCGTTTCCGATCCACGCGCCGGATGAGGTCATCGACCGAGTCATGGAGCGCGTTACCGAGCGCACGCGCCTCCTTCTCATCGATCACGTCACCAGCCAGACAGGATTGATTTTTCCGATCGCGGCGCTGATCGAGGCGCTGAACAAGCGAGGCATCGACACGCTGGTCGACGGCGCCCATGCCCCCGGCATGTTTCCGCTGCACCTCGACGAGCTCGGCGCCGCGTACTACACCGGCAATCTTCACAAGTGGGTCTGCGCTCCGAAAGGAGCGGCCTTCCTCTACGTGCGCGCCAACCGCCGGCGCGGGATCCATCCCGTCGTGATCAGCCACGGCGCCAATGCCACGCGCACCGACCGCAGCCGGTTCCATCTCGAGTTCGACTGGCCGGGCACGTTCGATCCGACGGCCTGTCTGTGCGTCCCTGCCGCCCTTCGATTCATGGCCTCACTGGCCGATGGCGGCTGGCCGGAGGTGATGAGACGCAATCATGAGCTGGCGTTGCGTGCGCGCGACCTGCTGTGCGCGCAGCTCGGGATCGGCAAACCGGCGCCGGACGAGATGCTCGGGTCGATGGCGGCGATTCCGCTCCCCGACGGCCCGACGTATATACCGACGCTGTTCGGCGATCCCCTGCAGGACGCGTTTCTGTTCGAGCGTCAGATCGAAGTGCCGATCGTTCGCTGGCCATCCCAACCGAAGCGCGTCCTCCGCGTTTCCGCGCAGCTCTACAACACGATCGAAGATTACGAGACGCTGGCCAGGGCGCTGGTGGAACTGCTTCCGCGGTTCTAAGTACAGCGCCCCGGAAGCACGCCTCCAGTCGGCGGGCGATTCGTCACGCCAGCGAAGCTGGCGTAAGGTCTTAGCCCCCGGCTTCGAGCCGGGGGAAAACGAGCATCCCAAGTTGGCAGCCCGCTTGAGCGGGCGACAGACGTGATCGACGGACTCTCTGCCGCCCGCTGAAGCGGGCTCGGAAAAAATAATGACTCGCATTTCCCCCGACTGAAAGCCGGGGGCTACGATCTTAAGCCAGCTCCGCTGGCGAGACGGCTAGCCCGCGGACCATGGTCCGTTTTGCGTTGGCGGCAAAATGCCATGTGGCGAGTACTATCAGTCGACGCAAACGACCCCGAACCGGACTCGGCACGAGACCGGCACGAGGCGGACGACGACACGCTCGTGAAACGCACCGTTCCATCATCGGCCTATGCTTCGCTGGCGGGCCGTTACCTGATCGCCCTCGCGGTGACCACGATCGGCGTGTTCCTGCAGATCTGGCTGGCGCCGTTCCTCGGCGGCGGGCGCTATCTCCTGCTGATCGGTGCCATCGTCATCAGCGCCACCTACGGCGGCTTCGGCCCTGCCCTTCTCTCGGTCGCCCTCTCCTCGGCGGCAGTCGAGTACCTCTTCGACCTTCCCGCCTACGCCCGGCGATTCACGTCGGCCAACACGGTGCAGCTCACGGTCATCGACGCCTTCATGATCCTGCTGTCCTGGATCATCGCCGCCCATCGCGCCGAGACCGCGCGGCTGCGCGACGCACGAGGACGGGACCTCCAGGAGATGAACGATCGCATCGATGCGGAGCGCCGCCGCCTGGCCGACATCGTCTCCAGCGTTCCGGGCGTGGTCTGGGAAGCGCAGGGCAATCCCGGCGAGGGATCGCAACAGATCGACTACGTGAGCGAGCACGTCACGCGGATGCTCGGCTACTCGGTGGACGAGTGGCTCTCCACGCCGAACTTCTGGCTCACGATCATCCATCCGGACGATCGTGAGGAAGCGGCCAGACAGTTCCAGGAGCACTTCGCGGCCGGCGGCTTCCGGACGAGCTCCTTTCGCTGGCTTACGAAGGACGGCCGCGCCATCTGGGTGGAATCGCATGCCATGGTGGTCAAGGATGCCGGCGGCCAACCGGTGGGAATGCGCGGGGTCACGCTCGACATGACCGCGCGCCGCCGTGCCGAGGAGTCGCTGCGGTTCCTGGCGCGCGTCAGTGAGCTGGTGACCTCGTCGCTCGATGCGCGCACGACGCTGGAGACCGCGGCCGAGGCGGCGTTGCCGGTGCTGGGGGAGCTGTGCGTGATCGACGTCATCGAAGGTGCCACGATCCGCCGGGCGGCGGTCAGACACGTCGATCCCTCGATGCAGGATGCCGTCCGTCTGCTGAAGACGTACGATCCGCGCATGGACCTTCCCTACGGGCCTCCTGCCGCGATCCGTACCGGCAAGACGGAGGTCGTGCCTGAGCTTCCGCCGGAGGAGCTTGCGAAGCGGGGGAACGACGAGGCCCACCGCGACATCCTTCGCCGCCTGGCGACGCGGTCGTACATGACCGTGCCGCTGATTGCCCGCGGTGGAACGATCGGCGCGGTCACGGTCAGCTCCCGTCAAACGAATCGCTACGACACGGCCGATCTCGAGCTTGCGGAGCTCTTCGCGCGCCGCGTGGCGCTGGCGCTCGAGAACGCCCAGCTTCACACGGCGGCGGTCGAGGCGAACCGCGCTAAGGATGAGTTCCTGGCCACCGTCTCACACGAGCTGCGGACGCCGATGACGGCCACGCTCGGCTGGGTGCGCATGCTCGCGATCGGTTCACTGGACGAGGAGACGACGCTGCTTGCCGTCGATTCGATCGATCGGTCAACCAGGGCGCAGGCGAGGCTGATCGAAGACATCCTCGATGTTTCCAGCATCATCAGCGGGAAGTTCCGGCTGGAGGTCGGTCCGGTCGATCTCCGGGACGTGATCACGAACGCCATCGAGACCCTGCGTCCGGCGGCGACGGCGAAGCAGATCGCCATCGACGTCGCCCTCGATCTCACGCCGCCCTTGCAGGGCGACGCCAACCGCCTGCAGCAAGTGGTCTGGAATCTCCTCTCGAACGCCATCAAGTTCGTTCCGCGCGGCGGCCACATCGCCGTGCAGCTCACGCGCGGCGAAAGCGCGGCGCGGATCGTGGTCAGCGATGACGGTCCCGGGATCGATCCGGCCTTCCTGCCGCACGTCTTCGAGCGCTTCCAGCAGGCCGACGGCGGCAGCGCCCGCGCGCACAGCGGCCTGGGTCTCGGTCTGGCCATCGTCCGCCACCTTGCCGAATTGCACGGCGGCAACGCCACCGTCGAAAGCGACGGCCCCGGCCACGGCGCCCGCTTCACAGTGGAGCTGCCACTCGAAGCGTCGCGGAGCGACGCGGTACAGCAGGTGTTTCCGGTGGCGGCGCCGCCGCCGGCGTAGCCTGCATTTCTCGTGTGCTCACTTGAATTGTTCCCTCGAGGGGCATTGCCACTCCCTTCGTCGAGAGTCCTTCTCCACCCGCATTTCTTGCGGGGGGAGGTGGCGAAGCCGGATGAGGGGGCGTTTACGAGATATGTTCGATTTACCGACGCTGGTCCGAGAGCGCTCGAAGGCGCGCGAATGACGTCCTCGTGAAACGCCCCCTCATCCGCCTTCGGCACCCTTCGACTCGCTTCGCTCGCTCAGGGCAGGCTCTCTCGATTGGAGGTGCTGCCGAGAACGAACCCTCGCACAACTCCACATCGTCCCGAGTTTCTCGCATGAAGACGTCAGGCGAAAGCTGCGGCGCGTGTGAAGTGGCTGATCCGCTGGAGTCTAGGTTACTGAAACCAAAGGAACCAGGAGGGTTCAACGCCTACTGTCACCACCTTCCTTGTTCCTTAGCCTCCGAGCTTCGTGTTACCGTTGACCGCATGGAAGTGATCGAAGCGGAGTTCAATGATGGCGTACTCCGACCGGTGCGTCGTCTGCGATTGCGCCCGGGTGAACGGGTGGGAATCGTTGTCGTGCGCCGCCCTGATCCTTTGCGTTGGGATCTTGCCCGTTTGTCAAAGGTCATTTCCGATGAGGACACTCTGACCGAGGCAGGTCTGGCTGAGTGGGAAGCAACACTCAGTCATGAGGACCGGCGTTGAAGCGCGGTGAGATCTGGTGGGCGGATTTGGGAGCCTATCGCCCCCGTGAGCAGACCGGCCGACGGCCCGTCGTCATTTGGCAGAGTGACGCGCTCACACAAGCACTGCAATCCGTCCTCGTCGTCCCGCTGACTACCAACCTCGATCGGGCGCGACTCGCTGGAACCGCGATGATCGATGCGAGCGAGAATGGTTTGAGCCAGACGTCTGTAGCGCTGGCCTTCCAGATGCGAGCTATTCCAAAAGCATCCTTGCTCGACCGTGTCCGTAATCTTACGGAAAACGAGATTGGTGAGCTTGAGTTGGCAACCGATGAAGCGCTTGGACGCGTAGAACCGGAAGTGGAATGAGCGCCGTCCTGAGCCGGCATTCTCCCCATTAGAAAGGAAAGACTCGCCCCCCCTACGCCGCCTTCTTCGCCGCCGCCGGCTCGCTGAAGAGCTGGAGTGCCTTCTGGAGGATCAGATCGTCCTTCGGTTTCACCGCGGCGCCCTTCGTCGCGGGGGTGCTCGACTCGTCGCGCAACGCCAAGGCAGTCAGGTCGACGATCACGTCCGGGCGGATGCCGCCGGCTTTGATCGCTTTCATGTCCGGCGTCGTGTAGTGGGCGACGGTCATGTAGACGCCGCCGCCGCTGGGGAGGGTCACGAAACGTTGCACGATCGATTTGCCGTACGTCGTCACGCCGACGACTTTGCCGCGCTGGTTGCCGTGAACGGCGGCGGCGAAAATCTCCGCGCCGGAGGCGGTCGAGCCGTCGGTCAGGACTTCGAGGTCGCCGTCGTAGGCGGTGTTGCGGTCGGCCTGCCACTTCTTCGGATCGATGTTGCGTCCCTGGAGCGAGGTGATGAGACCGCTCGTCAACAGCTCGTCGGCCGAGGTGATCGCTTCTTCCACGTCTCCGCCGGCATTGCCACGGAGGTCGATGATCAGCTTCCGGTTGCCGGCCTTGCGGACGTTCTCGAGAGTCGTCGCCAGTTGCGCGGCGGTCCCCTTCTCGAAGTAGGGGATCTTCACGTAGGAAACGCCGCCGTACTGTTCCGTGGTGATGGGCAGCGGGTGAAAGGCAGCCTGCTGCAGGGTGAACTCGTCGCGCTTGGTCTGGCCGCCGCGGAGAACCTGCAGATGGACCGGCCTGGGAGCTCGGAGGAGAGTGCGGACCTGCCAGACGGCCATTTTCTGCGTCGGCTGTCCGTCGATCTTCTCGATGAAGTCGCCGCGCTCGATGCCTGACTTCGCGGCGGGCGATCCCGGCACGGAGGCGATGACGAAGGCGTATCCGAAGCGCTTGGTGACGATGAGGCCGACGCCGTTGTCTTCGACGTCGCTGAAGTTCTTGTACGCCGCCATCTGTGCCGGCGGGACGTAGTAGCTGAACTCGTCGATGGCGTCGGTGACCCCGGAGAAGGCGCCGTCCATCAACTGGTCGGCCGGAACCTGTTCCACGTAGTTGTTCCTCACCAGGTCGAAGACCTCGGTGAAGATGCTGAGGTAGCGGTAGACGTTGTTCTTCTGCGTGGCCTGCCCGAACAGCGCGCCACCGAGAAGCGAGAGGAGAAGTGCCACCGAAACGGAGAGGAAAACGATCTTCTTTTTGGTCATTTCGTTATCTCGTTGTGCTCGCTACCGCAGCCATTTCTGCGGATCCTGGGGCTTGTTGTCCTGCCGGATCTCGAAGTAGAGGTAGCCGGAATGCGCTGCCTCCGACTCGCCGACACCTGCAATCGTCTGTCCAGCGTTGACGCGGTCTCCGACGGCTACCGCCGGCGACTTCAGGTTGCCGTAGAGTGAGAAAACGCGGTTGCCGTGATCGAGTATCACCAGATTGCCGTATCCCTTGAACCACTGCGAAAATAGAACTGTTCCCGCAAAGACAGAGCGTACTTCAGCACCGGGCGCCGCGGCGATCTTCAGGCCGTTATTAAAGGTCACGGTCGAAAATTTTGCGTTAGTTTGCTTCCCGAAGTGCTCGACGATTTTCCCCCGGACCGGCCACGCCAGCGCGCCCTGCACCGTGCGGATGTCGATTGCCGCCACCGCGGCCGTGCCATTCTGGCGCGACAGCACGTCGAGCAGGTGCTCGAGCCGCTTCGCTTTCTCCTCGAGCTCGGCCAGTTTCTGCTCCGACTGGCTCCCCTCGCTGCGCAGCGAGGCCAGCATCCTCTCCTTTTTCGCCCGCGCTGAGGCCATCTCCCTCTGCCGCTGCTCCACGATGCGACGCACGCCGGCCAGCCGCTGCTGGCGATCGGCGAGCTCGGCATTGCGAGCCCGCAGTTGCTCGCCGGCGGACTGGAAACGCGTGACCGCGCGCGCATCGCGGGAGACGAGAAAGCCGAGCATCGACACCGCCTGCACAGGATCCCGCCGATCGTCGATCGAAAGCAGCAGGCGAAGGTAGCTCAGCCCGCCCAGGCGATAGAGGACGGCCAGCCGTTTGCGCAGGAACGCTTTCTCCCTGGCCACGTTCGAGGCGATGACCGCGATCTGCGACTCGAGGTCGTGACGCTGCTGCTCGAGCTGCGACTGCATGTCGATGGCGAGCTGCAGCTCATTCGTACGGATGCCGAGCTCGAGGTCCGCTTCCTCCAGATCGTGCTCGGCACCGCGGGTCTGAGTCCGGACGTCGTCGAGACGCTTGCGAAGACGGCCGATCTCGGCACGGATGCGCGTGAGGTCGGCATCACGCGCCGTGGGCACAGACGAGAGTGTCTGTGCCACATTGGTCAGGCTGACCGCGAGGATCAACACCGCAACGGCGACGGCCCTATGCGCCCGACGACGATTCGCGCAATGCATGCTTGGCCGCCTGCTGCTGCGCCTCTTTTTTCGACGATCCCTCGCCGCGCGTGGCCAGGTTGCCGACCTTCACCTCGACGATGAACCGCTTGTCATGATCCGGCCCTACTTCGCCGACGACGCTGTACTCCGGCAGCGGCATCCCGCTCCCCTGCGCCATCTCCTGCAACGCGGTCTTGTAATCCTGAAAGAGGAGGTTCTGCTCGTCGATGGCCTCGAGATCGGGCGTGAACATTCGCTCGATGAGACCTCGCACCGGCTCGATCCCGCCGTCGAGGTAGACCGCCGCCAGCATGGCCTCGAAGAGGTTGGCCAGCAGCGAGTCCTTCTTCCGGCCGCCGGACTTCTCCTCGCCGACGCCGAGGAAAAGGACGTCTCCCATGCCGTAGGCGCGCGCCTTCTCGGCAAGGCTGGTGGCGCTGACGAGATAGGCCTTCATCTTCGAAAGCGCTCCCTCGTCGAGCTCCGGGAACCGGCGGAAAAGGAGGTCGCCGATGACGAAGCCGAGAACGGAGTCGCCGAGGAACTCGAAAGTCTCGTTGTCCCTCAGGGCATCGTGCTTGGCCTCGTGTGAATACGATTTGTGCGTGAGCGCACGTGTGAGGATCTCCCGCTGCTGGAAGGGATATCCGATGCGGGATTCGAACGCGGCCAGGTCGTCGGTAGACAATCGGTCAAAAGTATAGAGGAGAGCGGACCGATCCTCGTCAGTGCAGTTGGGCGAGGGTGCGCTGCGCCTCGGCGATGTCGGCCGCGTAATGGGACTTCGGCGCCGTTCTGACGAAGCGTTCCAGGGCGGCGCGAGCCTCGGGAGTGTTCCCCGCTTTCGAGGCCACGATTCCGATGTTGAGGAGCGCGTCGTACTGCCGCGGATCGCAGGCAACGGCGCGTTTCCACGAGTCGACGGCATGCTCGAAGTCGCCCTTCTGCGCGTAGATCACCCCGAGCGTGTTCCACGCCAGCGGCAACTTCGCATTGAGCTCCAGTGCACGGGTGAGCCTGCTCTCGGCACCACTGACGTCGCCGGCCTTGAGAGCGAGGATGCCGAGGTTCTGCAGGGCCGGTGCGTCGTTGGCGTCGATCGCCAGCACGCGCTCGAACTGGCTTCGTGCCTCCACCTCGCGTCCAGAATCGGAGAGAGCCACGCCGAGGGCGTTGAGCAGATCGGGATCGTTGCTGCCAGCGCGCGGCGTGAGGAGATCGACCGCCCCCTTCGGATTTCCGGTCTCGCTCAACAAGAGAGCCAGTTGCACGACGTCGGAATCGGCGGCATTCGGCTTCGCGACGAGGATCTTCAACTGCTCCATCGCCTCGGCAATCTGATCGTTCTGCTGCAGCATGAAGGCCAGCAGCTCGCGGCCCGCCTCCATGTCGCCTCTCGCGGCGACGACCTCGCGCGCCAGAGCGAGTGCCCGGACCGGATTGCCGCGCTCGAATGCGTCGACTGCGGCGTGCATCTTCGAATCGAGTCCGATCAGGTTCTTCGGATCGTCCGCTTCCGTGTAGTGCTCGCGCGGCGAGGCGTTGCCGGATACATATCCCAGGCTGCGCAACCGCGCGATCTCCTCGGATGAGACCGCGGCGCGCGCGGAGGGAAGCACCTGCATCGGCGCTAGCAGCCGGCGGGCCGCTTCGACGTCGCGGCGCCGCTCGTCGCGCAGGTTCGCCAGCTCGCGCGGATCGCGGGGAAGGTCGTAGAGCTCGGCCAGCGGCAGGTCGATGTATTTGAGTCCGCCATGGATGATGCCCGTCAACGGAGCCCAGCCTCGGTTGAGCGACGCGGAGAGAGACTCGAAGTAGCTGTCGCGCGCACCGACATCGTGGAGAAGCGAGGCTCCCGGCAGAGCCGCCGGCTTCGGCAGGCCGGCGGCCTCGAGGATCGTCGGAACGATGTCGACATGGCGGACGAATTCGCTCACCTTCCGATGCCCGGTTCCGTGACCGGCGACGAGCAACGGAATCTTCAACGTCGATTCGTAGGCGAACAGACCGTGCGTCGCTTCGCCGTGATCGCCCAGCGCCTCGCCATGATCGGCGGTGACGACGATCAGCGCGTCCGGCTCGGCGGCCACGATCGGACCGATGGCCCTGGAGAGTGCGTCATCGACGTACGAAATCTCGCCGAGGTATTCGTTGTCGCGGAACGAGGAAAGGAACGGTTCCGGCGGCGCGTACGGGGCATGCGGGTCGTAGAGATGGACCCACAGGAAGCGTTTCTCTCCGGCGTGGGCGTTCCACCACTTCATGGCCGCGGCGAGGACTGCCTCGGCGCGCCGCTCCGGGACGACGAAATCGACTCCCGACTGGCCCTTGCCGTAGTTGTCATCGTATGTATCGAAGCCGCGGTTCAGGCCGAAGCGGGCATCGAGAGGAAAGGCGCCGACGAAGGCTCCGGATACATAGCCGCCGCGATGCAGCATCGCCGCGACCGTCTCGAACTTCGGATCGAGCTTGAAGCCGGCGTTCTCGCGCACCCCATGCTGGAACGGGTAGAGGCCCGTCAGGATGTTGGTGTGGGAGGCCAGCGTGATGACGTTGTGGGCATGCGCGTTCGTGAACTCCAGCCCGCGGCCGGCCAGCGAGTCGAGAAACGGCGTCCGGACGCGCGTGTTCCCGGCGTATCCGACGGAATCGGCGCGCAGCGTATCGATGGTCACGAGGATGATGTCGCGGGCCGGCGCGCCAACCTGGCCATGGAACCGCCGGATCAGGAGCCATGAAACGCCGATGACGATGACCGCGGCGCAGGCAAGCACGGCCACCAGCGCCTTGCGCCGCGGCGACGTTCTACGCTGTTCCTCGGGTCCCACAGACGTCAATTCAACATCCGCTTGCGAAGCAGCGGCGCCGAGTCGCGCACTCGCTGCGGAAGCCGGTGCAACTCGGCATCGCCCGGATATTTCTGCTGCCCCTGGAGAGCCCAGAACAGCGCGCCGCGATCGTCACCGATGGCGGTCAACGTCTCCGCGACGACGGTGTACGTGTGCGGCTGCGGGACGGCCTTGACGACGTCGAAGATCAGCTTTGTGGCCTCGTCGAGGCGATGCTCCACGGCGAGAAGCATGACCAGCGAGGCGTAGGCATCGGAAGACGACGGGTTTTTGGCAATCTCCAGACGGAACTCGCGCTCGGCTTCTTCGTTCCTGCCAAGCCGGGCCAGGACGTCCCCGAGCGCGGCGTGCAGGCCCGGCGCGGGCTTGGCCGATTTCTCGCTGGCGACGAAGGCACGCTGGTAATAGCCGAGCGCGGCCGGCATATTGCCGCGAGCCCTCTCGATCCCGCCGAGCATGATCAGAGAATCGGTCGGATCGTGCGCCGTAGCGACCGCGAGCTTGGCTTCGGCCTCGGCACGCTTCGGATCGTTCCGGCGCATCCAGATCTTCGAAAGGATCTCGTGCGCTTCACCGGGCTCGACCGTCACGGCGATCTCGGCGTGCTTCTGGGCCGTGTCGAGATCGCCCATCTTCAGAGCGAGATTGGCGACGTCGTACAAGAGCGCGATGGCGGTGGGGACATGGCGCAAGCCATCCTTCGCGGCATCGATCGAGTCCTGCTCGCGTCCCATCTTGAAAAGGATCTTGGACTTGAGATCCCAGAGATCGGTGATCTGACCGTTGGTTGCGAGAAGCTTGTTCGTCAATTCGAGCGCTTCCGGCTCCTTGCCGTCGCGGTAGAGCGTGTAGGCGACGCGGATTTCATGGAACGCGCCCATCATGCTCTTCGGATCGGGGAGCGGACCGCTGTTGGTCGTATCCACGGTCGAGCCTACGTACCCAAGCGCGGCCAGCTTGGCCGCTTCCTCGGGATCGATATTCGAAGGCGCCACGGCACTCTTCACGAACGGCTCGATCTCGTCCCGCAGCTTGATGTAGGCGCGCCGGTTGTCCTGCAGAACGTTTTTCTTCTCGCCAGGATCGGCCGCGAGATCGAACAGCTCCGGCTGCGGACTTCTGATGTAGTGGTTGTCGCCGTCGATGAGCGAGTGCAGATCGCTCCAGCCGAAATGGAAACGGGGATAGAGAGTCTCGGAGTAGATCGACCGCACCGGCCCACCGTCCAGGAACGAGAGCAGAGACTGGCCGATGCGATGCCCGGCGGCCGGGGACGGCGTGGCCGTCCGCTCCAGGATTGTCGGAAACACATCGACGAGCTGTACCGGCGTCTTCACCGTGGCCCCCGCCTTGCGCTGCTGGGGGAGCTTCACCATCAGCGGGACCTGGAGCGCCTCACGATAGAGAAGGAGTCCGTGCTCCTCTTCTCCGTGCTCGCTGAGTCCCTCGCCATGATCGGAGAGGAAGATGATGAGCGATTTGTCGTACAGGCCTCGCTGCTTCAGATCGGCGATCAGGTCGCCGATCACCGAGTCGACGTAGGCGATCTCGCCGTCGTAGTGATTCGCATACATGCCGAAGAACGGCTCCGGCGGCGTGTAGGGCGAATGCGGGTCATAGAGGTGCAGGAAAAAGAAGAACGGCCGGCTCCCCTGCGCATCGATCCACTGCTGCCCTGCCTTCTCCGTTTCCCGGCCGTCCCGCTGCACGCGGCCGATCAGGTTCTCACCGGCCATGGCCTTGACCGCGTCGTCGTAGAAATCGAATCCGCGGGCGAGACGCGTTTCATGCCGCAGAACGAATGCGGAGATCGCCGCTCCCGTCGCGTACCCGTTTTTCTTGAGCAACTCCTGAACGGTCGGGATCGAATCGGCGAGACGGTAGCCGACGTTGTCGCGAACGCCATGGTCCGCCGGCAACATCCCCGTGAGGATCGATGTGTGCGACGGCAGCGTCAGCGGCACGTGGCTGTACGCGCGCTCGTAGAGAATCGAATCGGCGCGTAAGGCGTCGATGTTCGGCGTGGTGATCCCTTTGTAGCCGTATGCCGGCAGGTGATCCGACCGAAGCGTATCGACCGAGATCAGGATCACCGGCGTCGTGTTCGACGGTGATCCGACCGACCGCCGGCACGACGTGAAGAGCGCGAGGGCCAGCAGGCCGGCCGCGCAAAGAAAGACGACACTACGCCGTAACCAGTTCGCGTGCATGCAGAGCCGGATCGATGGTTACTTTTTCGGCAATGCCGCGAGCATGGACCGGGAGTCTTTTGCCTCGGGGGCGTCCGGTGCCAGCGCGATGACCTGCTCGAAATCGGCGCGCGCTTCGGCCGTTCTGTTCGATTGCGCGTTTGCCAGACCGCGATAGTAGAAGGCGTCCACCCCCTTCGGGTCCATGGCGATGGCCTTGGTGAAGTAGGTGACCGCATCCGCCGGATTCTTCTTGTTCAGAAAGAGAATGCCGAGGTTGAGATAGGTCGTCGGATCGGTGATCGCGGATGCCGGCAGCTTCTCGATCTGCGCCTTTCCGGCGTCGAGCTGCCCGTTTTCGAGGTAAAGGTTCGCCAGGAGTAGCGCTGACGCGGTGTTGGAGGGATCGGCGGCCGTCACCGCTTCGAGCGATGTGATGGCCTTCTTCAGATCGCCGGCGCGGTAGTACGCCTGGGCCATGACCTGCAGGAGCTGGTCATGCATCTGTTTCGTCTCCGGCTTGTCGGCCGGAACCATCGGAAGCGCCTTCTCGAAGTCAGCGACGGCATGCTTGACGTTTTCGCGGACCTCATCTGCCGTCGCCGCGTGGGTGGCCCCTCCGCCAGCCGATTGCGGCGTGGGGACGACGTCGCCGGCCTTGATTCTCATCAGGTTCTGGCCCTCGGTGATCGCGTCGATCGCTTCCTTCGGAACGGCGGGCGCCGCGGTGACGACCGCCGCTGCCGACGCTTCCTCTTTAGCCTCCGGCGCAAGCTGGGTCTGGATCATCGGCTGCTGCTGCATTTCGCTGATGTTCGCGGATCCGCGGCTGGTCTGGTAGCCGGGCGCGGCGATATCGACGTTCCACTGGCCGCCAATCATTCCGATCGCCGACCAGTGACCATGGGCGTCGGTCTTGACGATGATCGGCTGGGTGTTGCCAGAGGCGATGGCCACGGTTACCGTGGCGCCCTGAACAGGCTTGCCGGTGGTCTTGTCGGTGACGGTTCCCTGCAGCCGGCCGCGCCCGCGAACCTGAGCCGTAGCGGTGACGACGAGAAAGAGCGACAGCATGATTGAGGTGAAGACGCTGAGCTTGCGCATCGATTCTCCTGATTCCAAGTGGGTTGAGCCCGTGAGCCCGGGCTGAGAAACGCAGCGTACCGCACCGCTGTTCCAGAATGGCGAACCGATCCTCAAAACGGAGCCGGCCGGCACCGCCGGCACCGCAAGACGCCAAGCATTCGCCTACCCCGCATTTCTCACACTCTCACTCGAATCGTCGGCAACCTGTTACTCGTCGAGAGCCTTCTCCCCCAGCGTTTTTCAGCTTGGGGAGAAGGTGCCGAAGGCGGATGAGGGGCGTTGGATCTTGCCAATCAGTGGACTATTTCCGGGAACGGGCGTGGGAAACTCATGAAAACAAGCAACTTCAGCGCGAGACCGCCCCCCTCATCCGGCTTCGCCACCTCTCGACGAAGGGAGTGGCAGTGATCGCGAGGGAACAATTCACGTGAGCGTGTGTCCGGCAAATCACGATGTAACGGCGTTCAATCCATGATCCATCGACGAGAGGATCTTGCTACCTGAACGAGCGGCGGCGGCGTGACGACGCCGATTGCTATGGACAGGTGACGTTGATCCACGACTGGGTCGCGTAGTCAAATTCCTGACAATTGTGAACCTGGTGGAGACCGTCCGAACAGCGCCATACGTCGACCGTGCGGTAGGAGCTCAAGGAGCCGTAATCCGTCTCGAAGTTATCGCAGTCGAAGTCCTGTTCTCCGACCCACGTCGTGAGAGTCGAGTTGCTAAAATAAGTGTATTTCACCTCGTGATTATCAAGTGCGAACGAGGCGCCGGCGATTGCGCCGATCGCCAGAACGTACAGGAGGAAGCGCATTGCTTTGACTTTCGCCATATCTATCTCCTCTATCTTTTTTCCGCTTTCAAGCGCCGTCACGCAGCAGAAGGATTATATATGGAATTCACTGTTGCTACCTGTCACATTTCTCCGGCTTGAAGGTTCTTCTCGGACGACCCCTCCCCTGATGATTCTTCAGGACACCGGCCAATCATGCGCTCCAAAAAAAACCCGCTGGGGTTACCCCCAGCGGGTTGTGATGCAAACGGCTTCGTGGATCGAACTAGAACGACAGACGCGCGCCGAGGCGGAACACGCGCGGCGAGAGAACTTCCGCGACGCGGTTGCGGCTGGCGGAGAGCGTCGTGCTTCCGGCGGAGGAGTTGAGCTGCGCGACGTTGCGCTGCAGGATCGTGTTGGAGTTCAGCATGTTGAATCCATCGATCGAGAGCGTCAGGCCGACGCGCTGGAAGCGGAGCTCCTTGGCAAGGCGCATGTCGACTTCAGTAACCGTCGGGTCCCTGAAGGTATCGACGGCGTTCGGCACGAGAAGGGCCTTGTTGCCTTCACCGTTGGCGCCTCTGACGAGCCACACATACGGCAGCGAGTAGCCCTGGCGGGAGTTGATGTTGAACCCGAACGACGTCTCGATGACGGGGATCTGGTACGTGCCCGTCAGGTCGGCAGTCCACTTGGAGTTGATGTAGACGTTGCCCTTCGATCCGCTGCCGGTGCTCTGGAAGATGACCTCGGAATTGTCGCAAACGCCGCAGAGGCGGGTGCGGGTCGGATCGACGATCGAGCCGGAGCCGACGTGCTGCTTCCAATCCTGCAGGGTGACGTTCCCGCGCATCATCCAGCGATGCGACAGCCGCTTGGTCGCGGTGAGCTCGAGGCCCTTGTAGGTCTGGTAGTAGTCCGGGGTGTTGTGGATGACGCTGAAGACGGCCGGCGAAACGCCGGGCTTGAGCGTGTAATAGGGGAGTGACACCGTCTGGCCGTTCGGCAGCGTGGCGGTGACCGGGGCGTGCAGCACGTAGTCGGACGGGCTGTAGAAGTCACCCTTCCCCTGCGTGTGCTCGCCGATGGTGGAGATGAAGTTATCGAGCTTGCGATACGTGGCATTGATGCCGACGCTGAAGTCGCTCATCAGCTCGCGCTCGCCGCCGAGGATGATCTCGTCGGTGTACGGGGCCTTGAGGTTGCTCGCCCAACGCGTGAACTGCGTCGAGGCTGTCGGATTCTTTGGATCGAACCCGCTGGCGCCAAAGCCGCCATACTTGAAGTCGACCTCATTCCGCTGCGCCACGTTGTCGTGGTTCAGATCGTTGTAGTAGTAGTAAATGTACGAGGTCGCGCCCGGTGACGTCGGTGTCACCGTGCCGCTCGTCAACTGACTGACATAGCGGCTGTACGACGCCCGCAGGAGAGTCTTGCGATCCGCGCCAAGGGCATAGGTCAGACCGAGACGCGGAGAGATGTTGTTGAACTTCAGACCCGACGCACCCGCGAAGCTTTCCGCCGGGAGAACGTCCGGGACGACCGGATTCGCCGGGGCGGTTCCGGCCGAGTTCAGGCCTTTCTGCTGGTCGTAACGAAGGGCTCCCTGCAGGGTCAGGTTGCCGAGCATCAGCGTGTCGCCGACATACATATCGGTCGACTTGGAAGAGAAGGTCAGATCGGGGAAGCGCATGAACGCCACCAGTCCGGTGTCATGACCGTCGCCGACGCCGCTGCCGTAGTTGTAGGTGTATTCGCCACCCGGCCATGCGGAGTGAGAGGTCACGTCGGCGACGCGATAGCCGAATCCGAACTTCAGCTCGTGGCTGAGCTTTCCGGTGTTGGCGAACGCGGAACCGTCGAGGCGGTACTGCTTCTGCGGACGAAGACTGTCGATCGACTCGTAGCTCCGGTGCCAGGCGTTATCACCGGCTTTGTCGCGATAGGCCGGAAGGGAGTCGATACCGCAGGCGAACGTCGCGCAGCCCTTGCCATTGTCGGCGATGAGCTGGAACCCGCCCTGAACCTTCGAGTACAGACCGGTCAGGTAGAGGTTCTGGTTGATGATCTGCGTATCTTCGATCTTCCAGAGGGTCGGATCGGTAAGGCTGCCGGTACCGTGAGCGTAGGTATCGTTCTGGTTCCAGCCGGTCTCGGGGAACCGCGTCGTGCTGACGTTCCGGCCGAGCTTGATCTTCGAGCCGTACTGGTCGACCAGCGTGAGGCTGTTCGAGGCAGTGGGCTGCGCGTTGACCTTCAGGTTTTCGTTCTTGAGCGTGGTCTTGTCACGGAACCGCGAGTTCGGGTTCGCCGGATTGAGTAGCGAAGCAGTCAGGATGTCGATGTTCTGCTTCCCGTACGCGCCCCAGAACCAGAGACGGTCCTTGATGATCGGGCCACCGATCTCGGCGCCGTCGTCATCGATCTTGTTGATCTGGTTGATGCGAAGCAGGTAGGCCGTCGCTTCCGACGGGATCTTCGGATCGGCCTGATAGCTCTTGCTGGTATGGAAGGCGCGGGCCGACCCCTTGAAGTCATTCGTTCCGCGCTTGGTGACCATGTTGAGCTGCACGCCCGGGGTCATGATGCGGGGGTCGGTGCCGCCGGTCGTGATCTGCATTTCTTCGAAGGCGTCGAAGTCGTAGTACGACGGCGAGGAGCCGGTCGCCGCGAAGTCGGTGATGTTCACACCATCGACGTTCCAGGTTGACTGCGTCCCCGAGGTGCCCTTCGATGCGTAGACCGACTGCTGGCCGGATTCGTTTCCGCCAACGTTGTTGCGGTCCATCGTGACGCCGGGGGTCTGCTGGAGGATGACCCACGGGTCGCGTGCCGACGGCACATTCTCGAGCTCGACCTTGGAGATGTCGGCGCCCGTGCCGGTCTTGCGAACGTCGAGCAGCGGCGCTTCGGCCGTGACGACGATCGATTCCGCCGCCGACGGATTGAGCGTCATGGTCACGTCGGCGTTACGTCCGAGGTTGACGCTGATGCCCGTACGCGTCGACGTTCCGAATCCCGCCAGCTCCGCCTTGAGCCCGTACGACCCAGGCGAGAGATTGAGGAAGCGGAAGTTGCCCGATGCGTCGGAAACCGTCGACTGCGGTGCACCGACGCCGGTCAAGGTTACGGTCACGCCTGGTAGCGCCGATCCGTCCTTGGCCTGTACCTTGCCGTAGATGTTGCCCGATTGGATCTGTGCATATGCGCTTACGGCAAGTAAGGCGATAAGCACCATTGCGGCGATCGTGGCCGCTCGAAACCCGAGGGATGAGTATCGTTTCATTTCGGCTCCTTTCGTTGAATCCTGTCCGTTGAGACCCTGTCAGCCCTGCCTTGTGCAGATCGCCGGCCGAATGCCAGCAATCAGACAAAGCCATTGTATGCAATGAGTTGCGTCCCTTGGAGCGCACCGCTGCCCGCTGCTGGATTCAACCAGACGTTCAAAACCGTACTGTTTTTCGAATCTGCGCAAATCCATCGGTGCTGAGTGTTTCGGTAGCTTAGCAAACTTTCTGTGAATTCAAAACAGAAGTTTTGGGCGTCAGAAAATGACAAACGCCGCGAATTGCTTCGCGGCGTTTGAGGCCTGCCTTCCGGCTGCCTACGAGGTTAGCTGTCGGATTCGGACTGGAAGCCCTACCAGCTTCTGGCTGGATTCACCCCGGACGGTGGCAAGCCGTCGCTCAATTGGTTCCCCCGTTCCTCGGCGCCGAGGATTAGGCCGGCAAGCCGCCACGCGTAGGCGGCACCAGAGAGTGTATGTCTTCGCGGGCGGATGTCAATCGCGACCTTGCAATCTGGAATGGCGACGGCCATGCCGAGGTTCGCGATCGTCATGCGGACGCTCTTCGTCGCCATGGCGATCGTGACGATCACCACGTTCTCCATCCTCCTCATTTGATCCCAGCGGTCTCGCGACCTCTTCGCATGTCCGCGAAAAAAAGAAAATCCGAGTCTGTGAGGAATCGATGCTTCGAAACTATCTCGCCTGCGTCGCAGGCGTGCTTCTGATTGCCGCGAGCGCACATGCCACGGAGAAGAGTGGCCCGCTCAAAGGAACGATCACCGGACGCGATCCCTCCGCCAACCGCTTGACCGTTGCACACGGCGAAGTGACGGGGCTGATGGGCGCGATGACGATGCCCTATGAGGTTCGCGGCCAGAGAGTCGCCGCGCTTCCGAAAGACGGCACGAAGATCACCGCCACTCTTCACGAGGCCGATGGCACACTCTGGCTGACCGACGTCAAGGCGTCCGATACGCCGCCCCCGCACGAGCAGGCGATGAGCGGAATGCCGATGGAAACACGCCCCGTGCAGGCAGCCATGCCTCACCAGGCAACGGCGACGAAGGACCAGGGCATGCAGATGGCCTCCGTAGCCACGAGTGATTTCCTCATGCGGCAGGCATCCGGCACCAGCACGAACCCAGCCGCCGCGCCGATGAACATGACGATGACCAGGCATGGCGACTGGACGCTGATGCTTCACGGCCTGGCGTTCGTGAGTCAGGTGGTGCAATCCGGACCACGGGGCGGCGACAAGCTGTTCTCGACGAACTGGATCATGGGCATGGCCGAGCGCCCGCTCGGCGGAGGAGAGCTCATGCTCCGGTCGATGGTGAGCCTCGAGCCGCTTACCGTCGGCAGGAAGTATCCCGAGCTGTTTCAGACCGGGGAAACGATCGGCGGCCGGCCGATCATCGATGCGCAGCACCCGCACGACTTCTTCATGGAGATCGCGGCCGAATACGCGCATCCGCTCACGAACGACACCATCGGCTACATCTACGCCGCGCCCTTCGGCGATCCGGCGCTGGGACCGGTCGCCTATCCGCATCGGGCATCGGCGTCGGAGATCCCGCAGGCGGCCTTGAGCCATCACGTGCAGGATTCGACACACATCGCCGGCAGCGTCCTCACGGTCGGAGCACAGAGCGGCATGTTCGGTTATGCGGTCAGCGGCTTTCACGGCCAGGAGCCGGATGAGAACCGCTGGGACATCGACACCGGGAAGATCGACTCATGGGCCGCGCGCGTGACGTTCGACCCGAATCCCCACTGGACGGCGCAGATCTCGACGGGGCACCTGCAGCATCCCGAGGCCGCGGAACCGGGGAACGTTCAGCGCACGACGGCATCGATCGCCTACTGCAACGCCACGCGCGCCGGCCAGTGGGATACGAGCCTCGTCTTCGGCCACAACAGGAAGAGCGCCGGACACGCCGCGAGCTCCTGGCTGGCCGAGTCGGTGCTGCAGTTCGGCAAGGTCAACTACGTGACCGGACGTGCCGAGGTCGTCGATAAGGATGAACTGTTCGCCGGTCAGCCTGTCCCTGCCACCATCGCCAACGGCAGTTTCCGCATCAGGGCGCTGACGGTCGGCTATTCGCGCGACATGCTGCGAACGGGCTCGATCTCCGGCGCGTTGGGAGCGAACATCACCGGCTACGCCATTCCCGGCGCGATCAAGCCGTACTACGGCAATCCGCACACGTTCTATCTCTTCATCCGTTTGCGCGGTATCGGTGAGGACATGCATGCGATGCACAGGTGAGGTGAGACCGTGACGCGGCAACACTGGCATATCACCGGAAAGGTGCTCGCGGCGATGATCGCCGCGGGGGTCGTCGTCATCGGCGTCGTTCTCGTATTGATCCTTCGCCGCGGGCTCAGCGCACGCGCGGAGCCGACGCTCATCGAGACCGCGATCGCCCGCGAAGTGCGACACCTGGCCACGCCGTCATCCATGCGCGAGGCGCGCAATCCGGTTCCGCTCAGCGGCGGCGTCCTTGCCGAAGCGCGGGCGCATTGGGCCGACCACTGCGCCACATGCCACGCCAACGACGGCAGCGGGAATACCGAGATCGGACGTAACCTCTATCCGAAGACCCCCGATATGCGGCAGCCGCGTACCCAGCAGCTCACCGACGGCGAGCTGTTCTCGATCATCAGGAACGGCGTGCGGCTCACCGGCATGCCGGCGTGGGGCGATGCCGCCGGCCATGACGACGCCGACAACTGGAAGCTCGTCCACTTCATCCGGCACTTGCCGAAGCTCACCGCCGAGGAGCAGGCGGAAATGGAGACGCTCAATCCGAAGACACCGGACGAATGGCAGGAGATGCAGTCCGAAGCCGCGTTCCTGGCCGGCAGTAACGTAGCTCCACCTTCCTCGCACCACCACTGAAAGGACAAACACCATGAAGAAAATGCTTTCGCTGATCCTTTTCCTTACCGTAACGAACGCCTTCGCACATGCCGGTCACATCCACACCTACATGGGCACCGTGACGATGCTGCACACCGACACGCAGTTCATGATGAAGACCTCGGACGGCAAGGACCTCACCATCGACACGACGCCGAAGACGAGCTGGCTGGACGCAAAAGGCCACGCGGCGAAGAAGAACGACCTTGCCATCGGCGCGCGCGTCGTGGTGAAGATGAACATCGACGGCAAGACCGCGGCAAGCGTGACGATGGCATCGCCGCCGAAGACGCATTGAGGTAGGGGGTGCGCGGTCTCGGGGTTGCGCGGTCTCGCGGTGAACCCGGCAACCGCTATCGCATGAAGGAAGTCTCTTCCCTCGGAAGCAAATTCTGTTCCCGCAGATCATGATACCAATCTGACGGAACCAAAAATCAATCTGACAGAACTTTATAATGTTCTGACGGAACCAAAAATCATTCTGACAGAACTTTATAATGTTCTGTCAAAACGAATTTTGGTTCCCGCAGAGCGTTGGACCGCTCCGCCGGAAACAAAAATCGTTCCTTCAGAATGAAATTTGGTTCCGAGGGATCGTCCAAACGATCCACCAGAATGAAAATTCGTTCCGCCGGAATGATTTTTTGTTCTTGCAGAACATTATAATGTTCTGATGTTGCCAAAATCGATTACTCGGAGAGGTCAGTCCGCATTTTCTCACACGCACTTGAATGGTTCTCTCGAGAGCATGCCACTCCCTTCGTCGAGAGCCCTTCTCCCACCGCGGTTTCTTGCGGGGGGAGAAGGTGCCGAAGGCGGATGAGGGGGGCGCTTTACGAGATATGCGCGATTTACCGACGCTGGTCCGAGAGCGCTCGAAGGCGCGCGAATTACATATTCGTCAAACGCCCCCTCATCCGCCTTCGGCACCTTCTCCCCCAGCAAGAAACCGCTGGGGGAGAAGGACTCTCGATTGGGGTACTGCCGAGAACGAACCGATTGCACAACTCCACATCGTCCCAAGTTTTGCAACCAACAGGGTGCCGGCAATTCCACTCAGCGTGTGAGAAATGCGGTTACGTGCCGCCTTCCCGGTCGACGATGTTGTGCCGCAGGGCGTAGCCGACGGCCTGGGCGCGGTTGTTGAGCCTCAGCTTGTCGAGGATGTTGCGGACGTGGAACTTCACCGTGTTCTCGCTGACGCCGAGGCGCTTGGCCATCTTTCGGTTCGCGGTGACGCCTTCGACCATCAGCTCCAGGACTTCGCGCTCGCGATCGGTGAGCGAGTCCGGGACGTTCGACGCGCTCTCGTAGGCAACAGGTTTCGCAAACTCCTGCAGGAGCTTGCGCGCCAGCGCCGGCGTCAGCGCCGGCTCGCCGTGGCCGGCGCGCTCGAGCAGCGCAAAGAACTCCTCGGCCTCGAGGTTCTTGAGCAGATAGCCCTGCGCGCCCGCTTTGATGGCGTCGAAGAGCGTCTCGCTGTGCTCCGATGCCGTCAGGATGACCACCTTGACGTCGGGCAGGTGCGCCGTCAACTCCCTCGTCGCGGCCACGCCGTCGAGCTCGGGCATGGAGATGTCCATCAGGACGAGATCGGGACGAAGCCTCGTCGCCAGCTCCACCGCCGCTTTCCCGTTCGGCGCCTCACCGACGACTTCATGCCCCTGCGACTGCAGCAGGCTGCGAAGGCCGTCCCGAAAGAGGGCGTGATCGTCGGCGATGAGAATGCGCACGGGGGTAGTGTAGGGCAGACGGGTGGTTCGGTTGTCGGTTGTCGGTTGGGGTTGTCGGTTGTCAGTTGTCGGTTGTCGGTTGTCAAGAGACTAAGCGCAGAAGTGAATACAGAACAACCGATAACCGATAACCGACAACGCCAAAGGCCGTCACCCCCCCAACGGCACTTCAACATTCACCACCGTCCCCCCGCCCGGTTTGCTCTCGATGGCGAAGGTGCCGCCGATCGATTCGGCGCGCTCGCGCATCGTCGAGAGGCCGAATCGGGGGAAGACGCTCCGGCTGAGGCCGGCCTGGGCAAAGCCGGCGCCGTCGTCGCTCACGGTGATGCGCAGCTTGCCGTTGTGACGGCGGACTTCGATCGTGGCCGTCGTCGCCCTGGCATGTTTGCGGACGTTGGTAAGCGATTCCTGAATGATCCGGACGAGCTGCAGCTCCATTCCGTTGGGCATGACCAGCTCTCCGTCGATGACCAGCCGGGCATCGACCCCGGTCTGCTCTTTCCAGCGGTCGATGTATTCGTTCAGCACGTCGTCGAAGGCACGGGCCGGCCCCGGAAGCGTGCGCAGATCGACGATGGCCTCGCGCACGTCGCCGTAGGCCTCGCGCGCGGCCGCGGCAAGCTCGCGCAGTTGCACCAGCCCTTCCTCCGTCTTCTCCCGGCGCAAGTACTCGATCGCCGCCTGGACCTTGGTGTTGACGTATCCGAGAACCTGGGCGATGCCGTCGTGCATCTCGTGGGCGATGCGCAACCGCTCCTGCGCCACCGCCAGATCGGCCACCTGGCGATGGAGGTGGGCATTGTCGATGGCGATGGCCGCCTGCACGGCGAAGCGTTCCAGCGTCTCTTCGTCGCCGGGCGTGAACTCTCCCCCCCCTTCCTTTTCGCTGAGATAAAGGTTCCCGACGAACGGTCCCTTGCACGTGATCGGAACGGCCAGCAGCGAATGCATCACCGGATGGTTGGGCGGGAAACCGTGCGACCGCGGGTCCTTGCCGATGTCGGGCAACCGCAGGCGCTCGCCTTCATTGAGAACGACGCCGAGCAGTCCATGGCCGACTGGCGGCGGACCGATGCGCGCGCGCTCCTCCGTTGTGACGCCGGCGGTGATGAAGGTCTGGATCGAGCCGTCGGCGTTGACGACCGACAGCGCGCCATACCGCGACCCGACCAGCGTCCGCGCCCGCTCGACCACCTTGTTGAGGACGACGTCGAGGGAAAGCTCGGCGGTGACGTCGAGCCCCGCGCCGTGCAGCGCCAGCAGCTCTTCGTTGTGCCGCTCCAGGCGGTGCTGCATCCGTCCGACGGCGCGCACCATGTAGGTGCTCACGATCACCAGCGCGGCGACGACCAGCCCGTCGAGCACGATCCGGCTTCCCGTCGACGTCACCCCGATCGTCGTCACCCGCGCGATCTCCAGCATCGCCACCACCACGATCGGCGCGGCAATCGCCAGCCAGCGTAGTTGTCTCAACGTCACTTCCGGCCCATCCTCCGGCAGAGGTTAAGCCGGAATGCCTCCGGCGTCGATGATTCCGCGCAGCGGGACGGGCAGGTGCGGCTTCCCGATCGAAAGACATTCTTTCCACGAGAGCGCAGCCCGGCACCATTTATTCGACGACGTTCGTGGCCCTTGGCTTCGCCCCTTAGTGGTAACAAAGCGGTAGGCCGGCGCCGAAGCTCCGTTAACGGTCCAAAGGCTCGAGATTGCACCGTCGCCGGGCCTCGACACGTACGCCGATGCGTCGCCGGTAACTGGGATGATCAGGCCGTCCGGCAGGATCCCGTTCAGCGCCGTAATCGGATCGGCGAAAGCGTCTCCGTCGCCCGCACCCACCACGGGATTTGCGCTGTACTTCAAACGCAGTTCGTAAAACAGCGGCGAATTCCTGGTGTCGAATGCGGCGCTCGTTTCGCCGAATTGGACAATCTCTGCGATCGGATGGTGCATGGCGTCGGTCACAGATACTAGAGATCCTGTCGCGCTGCGGTCGAATTGGACGCTGTTACGCCAATCAGACCCAAGGCGCAACTGATCGGCCACAGGATCGAGGGATATGGGGAACTGTCGCTTGCCCTGTGCTTTCGCTACAGTCGTAACGAGCACCGAATCGTTGGCCCTCAACACCTCGCGGACGCCACTCGGCAGGATATTGATGTCGAGAGACATCGCTCCAACCGTAAGCCTCTGCACCTGTCCGTTCCGGTCGTAGGAAATGGCCGCGACCACATTGTTCCCACGCCTCACCGCTATGTCGCGGCCCTTCGCATCACGTTCGATGGTAATGCGCGGCATATCATCTGTAACAACTACGGTGTCCGTCGCGTGTATGGTGTGAGACCGGCCGTGCGCACGAACAGTCACGCCATTCCATCTGTCGCCGTCGTACAAATAGTCTTCTGACGTGTCGGGTCCTTCAACCTTTGCCACCTTCGTACTGTTAGGTTCGTAGTGATAGGTGACCCACTGCCCTCGATCAAATATCTTCACCGTAAAGTTCTTCGGGTCCTTGATCTGCGTATAGGTAATGTTGCCCTTTGCATCTCGCACGGTGTTCCCCGGCGTCTGCCAGAACGCCGCGTCGCTTTGCTGTCCCATAGCCATCGATGCGATCAGTACAACGCTCATTACAAATACGGCCTTTCGAGACAATCTCCGTTCTCCTTTCTTTTTTGAGCGACATTGACTTCGTCAGCAGGAATGCGACGCTTTTCCAGCGAATTAGCATGCTAATTTACCAGCGCTCATGATCGACGCTGCCATATCACAACCGACAGTACTCTTCTACGACTCACCTATCGATCAGCGCCCGCATTTTTTGCCCTGAAGGCCAGGCGACCCTCCTCGAGGCCTGCCAGTTTCATACATCTCTTGATTACATCAATCGCTTCCTTTAGGGGCCCCGTTGCGTGCGGGTCGTCGCTAATGTTTAGAAGCAGCTCGCTCCAACCCATTGCCGCCAGGTCGTAGTCTCGTTGATCGTTATGGAGCCCCTTCTGTTGAGAGCCGAACGGCACGCAAAGAGTTTCTATCGCAGACACGATCGAATGTCCGACTGCGGGTTCCAGTTTGCGACGTTCGATATGAACGCCGTCAATGCATTGAGCCAGAGACTGGCAGCCCTTCGCTCGCAGTCGCGTTAGCTGGACGACCAGAGGCTCGGCGGAAGGTATCAGTACTTCACCTTCTACTGAACCGTCAGTTCTAGCTATTACTGTGACACTAAACTCAAAGCGGTCGTCAAAACCCGCAGATCGCAAGGACAACGCTGAGTCTCCCAAAGCCAATTGGAAGCGCTGTGGTCGAGGAAGTAACTCGTCGTACGCCTCCGCGCGATGAGCAATGGCCCACTGCTTAGGTTGCTCTGGAGCGATAGCAACAGTGCCCGCCCTACACGATGGTGCACTGAAGCACGCAAAAGCGAGACTACTGAGAACACAAGCAGCTATCGTTATCCTTGTAGTCGTACCAGTGGATGTTGTTTTGTCTGTAGAATTCGACATCAGTGACCTCCGTCGTTTCGCGACCACCGCCTCGATTGTTCGGTACAAACTTGTGAATGCCGCTTCGCGAGAGAACGTAGTCGGTCATCGCCATCTTGTTTGCGGCCAATACATCCCCAGCATCGTCTGCCATCTCGGTTCTTCCGTCAGGATGGGTGTGCACGTAAACCTCATTCTTCATTCCCGTCGGCACCGTCCTACTATTCTCGTTGCCTGCCTTACTCGATCCCAATCCCAGACAATGATATTTCTGGCCGCCATTGTCCGTGTACATGACAGCAGAGTATTCAGACTTCGTAGCGTCACTCATCGCACGCCTCATAAGACTCGCCAATGCCGCCATCACGTGGGGATCATTCGTGAAAGAATCGAGCCCCGACGGATCGATGTAGTTCACTGGATCGCCGAACGAGTATTCATATAATGCCGAGTCGCCTGCGGCGAAACCGATCGGGTCTTTGGCCGTCCAACGCCCCGTTCGCGGGTCATAGTCTCTAGCGCCAAAGCGCACTAGGCTGGTATGAAGGTCGTAGAGCCCACCAGCGAAGCCAAAGGGTTGGAACCCCGGAAGTGAGTCGTATAGCACATTCCCGAACTCGTCGTAATCGAGCCGTTGCATCACAAGGCCAGTGGCAACGTCGACGACGAGCCGCGGCGATCCGACCTGATCGCTGATGATCCGGTACGTCACTCCACCGCGGACCATGTAGTCGGGAACGTTCACTCTCGTACTGTACACGAATCTGCTGACGAGCGCGCCTGAGCCGTCCAGCTCGGCGGCGATGCGGAGGCTGCCTGAGTAGAGGAAGCTTTGCACCAGCACCCCGTTGAGCTTCTTGCCGATCCGCCGATTCGCTCCGTCGATGACGTACTCGACTCTCGTTCCGTCGGGCAGGTTCACGCTCAGCAGGTTGCCGATCTCGTCGTAGGTATAGCGGCTCGTGCCGGCATCGGTGGTCTTCGAGGTCAACTCGCCGTTAGCGCTGTATTGATAGGTGCTGGTGCCGTAGGTCAGGAGCCTGTCCTGCAAATCGTAGGTTGCAACGTCCGTCGCAGAGCCGTTGATCCGAGCGACTCGGTTGCTGTTCTCGTCGTATCGATATGTCGTTCCGGTGTTCCCGTCTCGCACGACGCCTGTCAAGCGGCCAGCATCGTCGTAGATGTAGTCGAAGGCGTGCGCATCGCCGGCGATTGTTTCGATTTTCCGCTGGATACGGCCGGCTGGATCGCGCGTGAACTGTTGTGTGAAGAAACTGCCGCTGCTCGCCGAGGCGGTGTATTGTGCTAGCTCGGCGAACTCGTTATACGTGTAGGCGTCGGCGACCGTGCCGATTGATGAGTTAGCGAGCAGGCCGTTCTGCGCATCGTACGTCAGTGTGAGCGCACCAGCCCTCGTGAGAAGTCGATCGCTGTCGTATCCGAAGGATATCGTGTCGGTCCCAATGGTTTCTCCTGCCACGGCGAAGAAATTATCACGGCTCCAACGGATCGACCCGGACACCGCGCCGGCCCATGTGGTGCTCGTCAATAGACCGCTGGTGTAGCCGAACGAAAGCTGCCCACTGTCCGGTGCCGTAATTGACGAAATCGCGCCCGTCTGCTGGTCATACGAGTACTGGTAAGTGCCTCTAAGTAGGCCAACGCTCATCAGCGTTCCGCGCGCCGCGTCGTACGAGAATGGGACAGTCGTTCCGTCTGGCCGAATGATGGCGGTGAGCTGCCGGTCGTGGTTGTAGCGGTACGTCGTCGCGCCTGTTCCGCCGACCGCTGGAGGCATGTACCCAGCGAGCTGATTACCCGATGTAAATGCAAATGCGTGTGGCGGGCGCGAAGGCGGGGTGACCGAGGTCAGATTGCCTGCGGGGTCATATGAAAACATCACGACGCGTCCGTCAGGCAGGAGTTGTGAGATCACGCGGTCGGCATCGTCGTAACTGAAGGAGTTGACGCGATTGAGCGGATCGGTGACCGTCGCCAGCCGCTGCTTCCCGTCGTAGGTAAACGCGACCTCTCGCGATCCCTGCTGCAAGGTCGTTAGCAGACCGTTCGTGTAGCCGAACGAAAAGGGTGTGACGAGAGGTGTTGCGATGGACGAAGGCCGGCCCTTCGCGTCAGTGACCAGAGTCGTCGTTCGCCCGAGCGGAGATCTCGTCGTTTCGGTCAGCGTCGGTTTGTCGTACGTGCTGCTCCAGGACGCTCCATTGATTGTCAGCGTCGAGGTCAATCGCGTAACCGAGAATGGATCTGCGTTGTTCGACAGAGTCGCTGTCCGCGTTGCGAACACCTTCATCGTCTGTCCGCCGGCCGTCGTCGTCGATGACACGGTGAACGGCGACTGCATCCCGAAACGCGGATCGGCTCCCGTGACGCTGGCTGTTTTACTGCCGTCGGGAGCCGTGGCCGTCGTGATGACATCCGCGAATGTGAACTTCGACGTCGTGCCGTCAGGCGCGACGATCTCGCGGGATTCGGAGGTGTCGGGAGAGGTCACTACGTTATAGGTGTGCGTTCTCCCTTCCGCTGAGGTGCGGGTCACTGAGTAGGACTGCCCGGTGTCGGTTCGATGCAACGAGATGGACGTTCCGTCTGGACCTTGATCGTCGATCACGCCGCCCTTCACGTCGTAATGATAGGTGTGCTGTCCACTCCGAGGATCGGTGAGCGATTCCAACAGGCCGGCCGTGCCGTAGGTGAACGCGTATGACTCGTTCGCGGGGTTCGAGATGCTGGCCAGCTTGCCGCCGGTGCCAATCGTCAGCGTCGTTCGCTGGCCGCCTCGTGCAACGATCGCCAGCGGCTTGCCGGTCGCTTCGCGCTCGATCACCGTTTCCTTACCGTCGATGTCGGTAACACGAGTCACGAAGCCGTTGGTGTCGTACGTGAAGGTGAGGAGTGCCAGTCCCGTCAGAGGATCGAGCGTCCGCACATGACGGCCTCCCCCGAAGACGTAGACCTCCCTTGCATCCGCGGACGGGATGATCGTGTCCCCGCGGCTGAGCCTCGGAAAGACGTTATCGGCGCGGCGGACGAGGTTGATACTAAAGTCTGTGAAGTAGACGCTCCCATCTGGACTGATGCCTACCCCGAACGGCGAAAGATCGGTCGCTCGCCCAAGCGTCCCATTTGGCGGAAGAGTGAAGGGCGGATAGTTGAACGTTCCCAGCAGTCGGTGGAACGCACCATCGGTCGTGACGGCCGCGATCATGCCGGCGGAAGAGCTGGTTCCGGTACACGCAATGAGCAGCGTGCCGTCTGGCGCGACCGCCAACGCCCGCGGCCTGCCGGAAAGGAAACCGTTGGTCGCTTTCTGCCCGTCCTGCGCTTCCGAACGCGACGTGGTGTTTCCGGCATACACGCTCTCCGAGCCGTCCCTGGTGATGCGGTACACAAGCCCGCCGTTGTCGGAAGCGTATACCGTTCCGTCATCTGCCGCGGCAACACCATTGACGTAGAAACCATGGTCCAGTGTCGTAACGATGCCATCGCCGGACACTCGCAGGAGTCGAAAGGGATCGCCGATGTAAAGAGAGCCGTCCGAACCGAAGGCGATCGCGTTGGGGGTAATCGCTACACTCGTTGCTGGAACGCCGCTCACGAGCGGGGAAAAGGATGAGGAAGACGTGCCATTCCCGGCAACGGTGGCCAGCGAACCGTCGACGATGCGGCGGACGCGTTCGTTGAATTCCGCGAAGTAGACATCACCGTTCGGGGCAACGGCCACCCAGGACGGAGCGATCGGGCTGCCAAGCGCGGGCGCTCCGTCGGCAGTGAAACCGCGAATGCCATTTCCGGCTACGGTGGTGATGATTCCTGAAGGGTCGATTTTTCGGATGCGATTCTGGTCGACTATGTAGACGGAACTGTCCGGCGCAACGCCGAGCGCGGTTGGGAAATCAAGCTTGGCCGCCGTTGCCGGACCGCCGTCGCCCGAGAAGCAGCACCCGGTCGTTCCGCCAACTGTCGTGACCGCAAGCTGTTTGGTCTGATTCGGATCGCCGCTTCGCTGCTCGCCGGCTCCGTCATAGAGCGTCCGGCCACCGCCGTCGTATGACTTTTGTGCGCTGAGCGTCCAGTCGCCGAAGCCGCTGTTGTCGGACGGGAAGCTGCCCAGCCGTATCGAGAAGGACTGCGCATAGCGGTACTCCTGACGCGCGGGAGAGCGGCTGATGGCCGCCGCGGTCACGATGGCCCAGGTGACCGAGCCGTCGTTCGGTGGGAGCGCATAGACGGCGTCATAGATGTAATCGATCTCGCCGACGAGCTCTCGCGCACCGGGAACCGGCCGGCCGTAGACATCGCGCCCATCCCATGTGAAGTCGTAGGAGAGATTCGGTTGCGCCAGGAACGAGAGTTTCGTCTGACGTCCGGCGATTCCCGCGGATAGCTCGATCCGCTTGAGTGAGGACGGGACAGTCGCGCCGCTCAGGCGGATTGTAGTCGTGTATTGGGTTGGCGAGTGGCGCGCGCTGTCGTACTCGAGCGCGAAGGGGGTGCCGGCGATCGGCAGCGCTTCGGTGAGCGTGCGGGCGTAGCAGTTCACAACTGAATTACCGGTTGCGGCGCCGAAACTGCAACCGTCATTCGGAGACGGAGCGGCCGTCGTCGATGGTTGCGGTTGCAATGGCGACGCGGCGCCGGCAGGCGGCACCTGTGGCGCCGGACGCTGGCCGAAATTGCCGTCGATCGGCGTCAGGTGCGTGAGCGGCACACGCCACAACGACTTCCCGGTTGTGTAGAGCGTGGCAAGCGTCTGCCGCTCAGCGTTGTCGATTCCGAGCAGCGCGAGCGTTGCCACACCGTCAGCCACGCCGTCACCGTTCGTGTCGACATCGGCTAGGCCGTTCGTGACCGAGACGATCGTGAGGATCACGCCGTTCGCGGAAGCTACCCACGTCGCGCGCTGGCGGTCGTAGTATCCGACGGGAACGATGGTTCCTGCTGGAAGCGAGAGGAAATTGTCGATGTAGTAGGCAACCGGCGCGGAGAACCGGATCGTCGTCGCGCCTGCGCTAACCGCTTCGTCAGCGCTCAGCTCGACGCAGTACGTGTAACCGCTTGTCGCCGGAAGAGCTGCGGGAATAGCGTTCGGCCCCAACGGTCCGACGCTGAACTCTGTCGCGCGCAGGTGAAGCGATGCCGCGGTTTGTGCGGTGCCATCCGGAAGTACGAGAGAGGCGCCCGCTCCGGCCGGAATCAGCAGGGTACCCTGGCGCGCGCCGTCCTGATCGGTGATGATGCTGCCTCGTGCAACCTGCGTGCTGCTGCCGCCGAAGGTGACCAGCGTTGTTTGCGCGTCATACGCCACGAGCGCAACGTCATCAATTGTGCGTTGCTGGTTCCATTTTGTCGCCACGGCACGTTGTGCCGGGACGTAGCCGGGCTTGTCGAACTTGAGCGTCAGTGCGCCGCCGCCGTTGACCACGAAGTCGAACACACCGTCGGCCCGGCTCAGGGTTTCGCCATACTCGTGATGGTTAAGGACGCTGACGTGTACACCGGCTAATCCTGCACCGCTGAGGGTACGTACCGTCCCTCGAATCACAGTGGCGCGGTCGTCATTGATGGTGTTCGATGCGACTCCGGTCTGGATCGCGTTCGGTCCGCTGACGAGGAAGGTGATGGTGTCCGCGAACACACCGACGATCGTAGAATCGACTTTCGGAGCGACGGTCGCGGGATCTGGCGGCAAGGCGAGCGGATTGACTGAAACGTGAACCGTCGCGGTGAGCCCGCCAAGAATCGCCGTAATGTCAGCGCCGCCTGCGGTCATTGCCGTGACGATGCCGGTCGACGTGACGCTGACGCTGGCGGAGCTCGAGGTCCAAGAGGTTTTCGACGTGACGTCGACCCCGACGCCAGTGATGAGCACGCCGATGGCATTGAACTGCAGACTCTGGCCGGCATCAAGTGTCGTCGCCGGAGACGTGATCTGAAGTTTTGTAAAACTCGCAACGACAAAGTCGCTCGCGCTGACGGCGGTTCCGCCGGCGGTCACGACCGTGATCTTTCCAGTTGTCGCGCCATTCGGAACGCTCGCCACGAGTTGAGTGGCCGAGGCCGAGGTCACTGTCGCTGACAGCGTGCCGAAGAGCACCTGATCGCCGCTTGGATCGGGATCGAAGTTCTGTCCTGTGATGGTGACCGTGGCACCTGACCCGCCTTGCGCCGGAACGACACCCGTGATGACGGGCGGCGCGAAATAGGTGAACACCGCGGTCTTCGTCGCTGAGCCGCCCGAAGTCGTAACGGTGATGTCCGCCGCGCCGTCAGCACCCGGTGGGGTGACGACGCTGAGCGAGGAGCTGCTCGTTACCGCAACGGATGTGGCTTGCACGCCGCCGATCGTGACGGTTGTGTCGTCGCTCACGAAGTTTGTACCGGTGATCGTGAGCGTGTTGCCACCCGCGGTCGTTCCCTTTACCGGCGCGACCGAGGAGATCGTCGGCGGCGGGAGATAGCTGAAGGCCCCTGTGAGTAGTGCGGTGCCGCCCGGTGTGGTGATTGCGACATCGACCGTTCCAGGCACACCGGCCGGAGCGCTGACGATGATCTCAGTCGACGAGATGTAGGACACCGAAGACGGCGCAACGCCGCCGAACAGGACCGATGTCGCGCCGGGGACGAAGCCGGTGCCGAAGAGCCGGACCACGGTGCCGCCGCTCGGCGATCCGGAGCGCGGATATACGGCGGATAGGGTCACGCTCGAATAGATCACGCGGAGGGCGTCGTTGCCGGCGTCGCCGATGAAAAGCGCGCCTTTGAAATCGATGCCGGCCGGCTGCTTGAAGCGGGCCACGCTCGTCGCGCCGTCGACGTAGCCGGGACTTCCATTGCCGCTCACGGTCGATACCGTGGTCCCGGACGGTGTGAACGCCACTTTGCGGATGGCGTGATTGAGCGTGTCGGCGATGAAGAGGTTTCCGGCATCGTCGCTGGCGATCGCGGACGGTTGGTTGAACTGCGCCGTGAGCGGCGAGCCATCGTTGAGACCCGGTTGTCCCGTCCCCGCGACCGTGGACACCTGCCCGGCCTCGATTTTTCGAATGCGGTTGTTGCCGGTGTCCGCAACGAAGACGACACCCGAGGGAGACACAATGATGCCCGAAGGCTGTTTGAAGAGCGCCTGGGCCGCTGCTCCATCAGCGAAACCGTCATGAACGCCTCCGGCCAGCGTTGTCACCGTGCCGGCGGGAGTGATCAGACGGATGCGGTGATTGCCGCTGTCGGCGACGAGGAGATTGCCGGCCAGATCGAAGGCGAGACCGATCGGCTGTTTGAAGGCGGCCAGCGATGCGGGACCATCGGCGTCGCCTGCAGCACCAGAACCGGCGAAGGTGGTCACGGTACCGTCGGGTGCAATCTCGCGGATGACGTTGTTGCCCGTATCAGCGACGTAGATGTTGCTTCCGGTGACATCGACCACAACCTCTGCCGGCTGTTTGAACTTCGCTGCTCCCGCCGGACCGTTCACAAAACCCGGATCGCCCGTGCCGATGGTGGAAAGCAGTTGCCCGTCAGGCGCGAGAATTTTCACCTGGTGATGGAGCGTGTCGGTGACATAGATCTTGCCGCTGCTGGCGACGGCGACACCCGACGCGTCCTTGAAGAGGTCGTGCGCCTGCACGGACTCTCCGAGCGTCGTCACGGTTACGAGTGCTGGATCGGGCAGTAATGTAAATCCGAGAATCGCCAACGTTGCGCCACCAGAGGTCACCGTCACGGGACCGCTGGCTGCAGCCGATGGGACGACGATCTCGAGCACGTCCGCCGATTGACTGATGATCGCTGCCGGAGCCGTGCCGCCTCCTGCCGCCGCAAAACTTACGACCGTCGAGCCAGCATCAAGTCCGCTTCCCACGATGATCGCCCGCGCGCCGTGGGGCGCCGATGCCGGAAGGAGCGCGGCAGCGGATGCCGCCAGGAGCGGTGCGAACGATACGCTCAGAGCACAGACGATGAGAGACACTACGGCCAGGCGAATGTGTGACATGCAGATTTCCTATGTTCTTGATTAGACGACTTGGACCACTGGAAGGAAACCGCGTTCGCCGAACAAGTCGAGCGGCGGTTTTTCGTTGCCTTCTATCGATTGTTGGAGTGACGCACGCGACAAAGTCCCACCCTCCGGTCATGGGTCTTCAATCCCGAAGAGTTCCGATTCCTTGACTCTTCGCCGAACGAGCGACGAACACGCCGCGACCAGATTGGCCCTCGTTTTCGCCGATCCGAGGCTGCCCTTTCGCATGCGCAGGACCGTCGGTCTGCTGATTTCCGCCTTCCGCGATAGTCGGAGCGGTCGGATGTCGTGGGCGCGTATCCAGCGATCGAATGGAGTGTCGAACTTGGTTCCCATCAGTTTGTCCCGAGATTCGGGTATCGGCTCCAATCTCTGAAGTTATGGACCATGCAATGGTGGCGACTGGCGGCGGGATGTTTAGAGAGAGACTTGTCCGGGTCGATCATTCCGCCTCTGGGCAAACGGCTTCGAGCTAGATGCAGTTGTGTTTGGAGGGATATTCGGCCGCCAGCCGCCATAAAAGTTCGTTCTTGCGCTCTCTCCTTCCGTGTGTCCGATTGGCAATGCGCAACCGAGGGATAGGGTGCTTCAATCGCTTACCGCTTTCATGAGAGCGTTGACCTGCTCGTACGTCGTTCGAATACGCGGTTCGATCCACGATGCGTCCCGGCTCTCGCACCGTTCCATCTCGCACATGCTGAGCGCGTCTTCCATAGCGAACATGGCGTCGGTGAATCGATTCGCAAGCCGGGCCCGTAGCGGAAGATTTGCAAAGAAATTCAGCCCATCCGGATCGATCGACGCCTGTCCTTCATGCGAAAGATCAGTCGTCACCGCTGCGACGCGGCGGCGAACACGGCGTTCAGCAGCGGCTCGCACGAGAAGTCGACGGTACCGAGGCGGCAACGAATCAAGATGACGCATGTTGGCTCTTCGCGCTCCTGTCTTTTATGCGTGCCCTGTCTATACACTGGAATGACGTACATTTTTCACCGCTCGATACGATCGCGTAGAAAAGTTTTCGCTGAAGGGAACAAGCAGGTTCCATTTCAGCGGCGGGGTAGGGTTCTGGCCGGTTTGGACACTCCCTAAGCATGGCAGGCATTCCGTCATCGCCGAGGAGCGGCGTTCTACCGGTCGTTTCTGAAACACGTGTAATCGCTCCAGGGACAAAGCCCGCTTTCGGAGCGCCGCAATGACGACGACACGATTTGAGCGCCTGCGGAAGAAGCGTCACCTTAAGACGATCGACATCGCAGCCGAAGCAAATCTCAGTCGTCAGCACGTGAGCCGGATTCGTCTCGGGCTCACCCAACCGCGCCGCCACGTCATTGCGGCGCTCGTCTCGGCGCTGCGCCGCCTCACCCTCGAACCGATCGAGGCAGAGGACGTTTTCGAGCTCACCGTCGAGGAGTCCGGGGCCTGGCGAACGAATCGCGGCCTTGTGTTGGACCGGCGCGGCGAGGCGCGCGATGCCGCGGCGGCATTCATGCGGACCCGCCTGCGGAGCACGCCGCCCGCAACCTGGCCGGAGCTTCTCGCCCGCACTCCCGAGATGCGAACCGAGAGTCTCGCGTGCGTGCTCGTGCTGGAATCCCGACGCACGGTCTCCCAAGACCCTGCAGGTGCTGCGGCGCTCGCGCAAACGGCGTCCGCCATCGCCGCCGACCTCGCGCCGACAAGCGACCCATTCATCGCACATCTCCATGGCTGTGCGTTGCTCGCGTACGGCAACGCGCTACGGCACCTTGGACAATACGCGGAGGCACTGGTGACGTTTGAAAGCGCGCTGATGCCGCTGTCGCTCCATGTCACGTCCGCGAATGAGCTCGCGCAGGTGGGTTATGCGCGATCGATCGTCCTTTGGAAGCGGGGCGATTTCACGGCGGCGCTGGCGGAAGAGCGCCGGGCGGCCATGCTCTTTTCCCTCCTCGGCGATCACCGCCGTCTCGCCCGGACACAACTGCTCGAGGGCGGCATTCTCTTTGAGCGCGGCGACGCCGACGCTGCAAAGGTCATGTTTTTCCGTGCAATCGAGCTGCTGAAGGAAGCCGCCGACCGGAGCGCTCTCGCGTCTGCGTGGCTCAATCTTGGCGCTGTGGAAGGCCAACTCGGGAACGCGGCCGAGGCGATACTGTGGATCAAGAAAGCCGCTGAGGCGTTCCGGCGACTCGGCATCGCTTCGGAGCAAGCACGCGCTACCTGGACACTTGGGTACGTCCTCGGCATGCATGGTTCCGAGCCGCGCGGGCTCGTGTTGCTCCGTGAAGCACGACGGTCATTCGAACACCTTCGCATGCCGCTGGAGGCGGGCTTCGTAGCGCTCGACCTCGCCGAGGTTCTGCTCCACGATCCGAGTGGCGCGAGCGAAGCGGCGGAGGTCGTCCGCGCCGCACTCGTTGCATTTCAGCGTGCCGACGTCTCGACGAGCGCCGCGAAGTCGCTCGCGTATCTGCAGGAGGCGGCGGTCATCCACGCGGCGACAGCAGGGCTGGTGGATACGGTGCGTCGCTATCTACGCGAGCTGAAACACCGCCCTGACGCGGTATTCGCGCCAGAGAGGACGGTATCGCCACCGTGAGAGCCAGGGAATGCCTGCCGAGACTCCGATACGCACGGTGGCGCCGTCGCTATGGATCGGGTACAGAGATTTTGCTGGAAAGCGTGATGAGATCGAGCAGAAGATCGAGCACGGCAGACGTCCTCCTTCCCGGCGCGGTCGAGCCGGCTGATGTGAGAGCGGAAGGCGCCTTCCTGGGAGAGGAGTCGGAGTTCGCGCGGGTTTGTGACAGACGGCGTCGAATCACCCGCGCGCGGATCGCTATACTTCGATACGGCGGCCACACCGCCGTTCAAGACGGAATGCACAACGTACCGGACAGCCGTCCCGCCGCCGATTGCGGCCACCCCGTGGCAATCGCCTACGAGGTACATCGGGAACTGCTGCGCGTCATCGCGGAGCAGAAGTTCCATGTGCCGGCCGATGACGCTGGCCCGCTCGTCAATGACGTGTTCGTGTCCTACCTGCGGAATCACGCACATGTCCGCGATGAACGCGCATGGCTCATCGCGGCAATCTGTAACGCCGCGCGCGAATACTGGTATCACCACGGCCGGCGTCAGGGGCTCGCCGAGAGCGCCGACGTGGATGAGATTACGGTCGACACGATCACTGATCGGCTCGATCTGGCGCACGTACTCTCGCAAATGCCGGAGCGTTGCCGGAAGGCGCTCTGGCTCCGCGTGGTGGAGGGTCGGTCACCGGATGAACTCGCGGAACTCCTCGCCACGAGTGTCGCGAACGCGCGGCAAATCGTCCATCGCTGCAAGGTGTACGCACGCGCGCTGTTCGAGGAACGCCGCATGCGGAACTAACGGCTCATGCACTTTCGCACGGACGAACTCCTCGCGTTTCTCGGTGATGACGGCAACCTTGTCGACCTCGCGGAAGTGCGTAAACACCTTCCACTCTGCGACGACTGCCGCGCGCGGTTCGAGGAATTGAAGGCGTGGCATGCCTCGCTGTCGGACCGGACGCTCTGGGCGCTCCGGACGGACGCGGTCGAGCCACACGGGATTGTCGTGCTGAGCGCACGCGCGGCTGCGGAGGATGCAGCGGCCGACGACTTTATCGCAACCCTTCCCGCCGAGCGCGTCGATACGTGGAAGGCGACGTGTGCCGCTCCGGAGCACCGGACGGCGGGTCTCGTGCGAAAGCTCATCCGCGAGGCACGCGCCAGGTACGCGCGCATCCCCACGGACTCGCTGACGATCCTCGACGTTGCATTGGAGATCGCGGAATCCCTCACGCCGCGCACGCTCCATCTCGAAGGCGAACTCTGGAAAGAGCGCGGGAACGCTCTTCGCCATCTGGGCCGCTACCGCGAGGCGCTCCGCGCCCTCGACAAGGCCGAGAGCGCATATGGGAAGGTTCCCGTCGCCGAGTTCGACCGGGCATTTGTTATCTGGGCGCGGGCGACGGTCTATTGGGCGATGAAGCGCTTCGACGATGCGCGAGCCCTCGCGTCACGCGCGGAGGAAACTTTTCGCGAGTACCACGACGAGATCCATGCCGCCCAGGTGCAGCTTCTCGAGGGTGGAGTCCGGTTTGACGAGGGGGACATTGTGGGTGCCCGCGCGGTCTTTGAAACCGTCCTTCCGGCCATCGAGCGATTCGAGGATGAAGAAACGCTGGCGCGGCTCTTTGCAAACCTCTGTACCTGCGAAATTCGTCTCGGAGACGTTTCTCACGCACGCGCTCATGGTGTTCGCGCCGCTGCGCTTTTCGCTTGTCTCCGTATGGACACGGAGGCTCTGCGTTTGTTCTGGAGTGTGGCAGAGGCAATGGCGGAGGCCAGCAATAGAGACGTGGCGCTGGAGCAACTCCGCGAGACCGCAGCGCAGTTTGCCAGTGTCGGAATGCTCGGCGTGGCCGCGGACGTCAGTCTCGATACACTGCGATTGCTCCTTGACGACGGGAGGTACGATGAGGCGGCGCGACTTGCGGCGCTCCTGGCAGCGCGGTTCCGGCAGGAGGAGGTCGCAATCGACGCCGCGCATGCCTTTGCGTACTTCCAGGAAGCCGCTGCCGCGCAGCAGGCGACGCCGGCACTCGTTGACTATCTGCGACACTACCTGACGGCGCGGGCCGAAGGGGACAATGTTCGGTTTGAGCCGACCGGCCGGCTGCCGAACTAGATTAAACGTCGATGATCTGGAACCGGGGCAGGTTCGGTCTCGCCCAGCGGCCAGCCATTTATTCCCGCGAGAGCTGCCCTTCGGGTCATCAGAGAACCAACTGGCCGTTCTCGACAATAGATTCTCTCTTTTTCCAAAGCTAACTTATTGATTCTTCGGTTTTAAACGTCTGCTCTGGGGAGCAACTTTTCAGTTCCAGAAACTCGACGACGTTGTTCTGACGGATCAACTCTTGATCTGGTGGATCAATCCAGTTGATCTGACGGATCAAACTTTTGATCTGACGGATCAAACCAGTTGATCTGCAGGATCAAACTTTTGATCTGACGGATCAAACCGGTTGATCTGCAGGATCAAACTCTTGATCTGGCGGATCAAACCTTCTGCTCTGCGTAGCTGACTTTCTGCTTCGTGTAGCTGACTTTCTGCTTCGCGAAGCTAGTTTTCTGCTTCGCGAAGCTGGATTTCTGCTTCGCGAAGCTGGATTTCTGCTTCGCGAAGCTGGTTTTCTGCTTCGCGAAGCTGGATTTCTGCTTCGCGAAGCTGGATTTCTGCTTCACGAAGCTAAATTTCTGCTTCGCGAAGCTGAGTTTCTGCTTCGCGAAGCTGAGTTTCTGCTTCGCGAAGCTGAGTTTCTGCTCTGCAGAGCAACGTTTCAGTTCCAAAAACTCGTTAACGGGTGTTGTTACAGCTTCTTCAAAAGCCCCTTCCAGCGCGTCCACGCTTCGTCGCGGGCCTTCTTGTTTCCGGCGTAGGCGTCTTTCACCTTCTGGTCCGCGTCGGCGGGAGGGGGCGGGGTATCGCCGGCGCGCATGAAACCGTGACCGGCGCCTTCGTACGTCACCGGGTCATAGCTCTTTCCGGCGGCCTTCATCATCTCTACCGTCTTCGGAACCGTGGCGCCGACGCGGGCGTCGTTGCCGGCGTAGAAGCCGTAGACAGGCGCTTTGATCGCGGCGATCGCTTCGGCCGTTTCCGGGCCCGTTCCATAGAAGACGAACGCGGCCGAGAGCGTCGGACGGTTGGTGGCGAAGCGGAATGACTGCGTCCCGCCCCAGCAGAAACCGGCCACGGCAACTTTGCCGTTCGCCGCGGGAAGCCTGGCGACGTAATCGGCGGCGGCGTTGAGGTCGGCGGTGATCTGGTCCGGCGGCAGGTCGCGAATGGCTTTGCCGACCGCGGTGCCGTCGGGCAACGAGCTGGTCCCCCCTCCGTTCGGCCCCATGCCTGACAGCAGATCGGGAGCGATGGCGATGTAGCCCGCCTCGGCCACCTCGTCGGCCTCCATCTGTACCCAGTCACTCATCCCGAAGATCTCGTGGATGACGACGACCGCCGCCGCCTTCCCCTTGACCTCGGGATAAACGACGAAGGCGCTGACGACGCGGTTGCCGTTTTTGAGGTTCACCCATTCGTGATGCCGCGGCGATTGATCGACTCTCTTCTTCGCCCACTCCTGCGAGACGCTCGACGGTGCGGCAGCCATCTGATGTTCGGCGTGCGTAGCGGTTGCCTCCTGCGCAAATCCCGGGACGGCAGCCAACAGGAGCGCGGCGACGTTGATCAGCGATTTCTTCATCGTTTCCTCCGATGGGGGGAGATCTTAGCGGAACGAGCGGGCGTCCGCGTTGTCTGCCTTCGGCGTTGTCTGCCTGCGGCGTTGTCTGCCTTTGGCGTTGTCTGCGGCGTGCGCGCCGCGTGGTCAGAGATTTACGATCGCGTGAAACGTAACGTAACGGCCACCGACCACGCGCGATAGCGCAGATAACGCCGAAGGCAGACAACGCCAAAGGCAGACAACGCCGAAGGCAGACATCAGTCAACCGGCGACGGACGCAGGAGCCACCAGAGCGCGAACGGGGCGCCGAACACGCCGGCGACGCTGTAGAAGTGCGCCGCCGCGCCCCAGAAGTTTCGCGCCACCGGGCCGTAGTGCTGCGCGCTCCAGGGGCCGAGCCGCAGGGCGTAGATGGACTGCACGTTCACGATGACGGCCGCGACATGCACGAGGACGAGAGCGAGACAGGCCAGCAGGAAGGAGGGGATGTTCCGGTCGCCCATCGGCTTTCGGGTCACGGAGAAGAGGGTGGTTAGCAGAATGATGTTGGCGGTGATGTCCATCAGCAGGAGAGCAGGCCGCGGCGATGCTCGCGGGAAGTCGTCTCGGTCGATGGTCAGGTTCGTTCCGTCGGCGATGAGGCGGGTGACGGGGGGGCGTTCCGTGACGCGGATCAACGGCTCGCTCAACGAGGCCAGCAGGCGCGCGTACGGCGACGAGAGAGCCCACCAGAAGACGAGCCCGAGGAGGAAGCCGGCCGCGCCTTTAACGAGATTCGGCCCGAGGTTTTTCCGCAAACTTCCAGCTCCAAAGGATGAAGATCGAGATCGCCGCAAGAATGACCAGCAACTGCCAGACCGCCACATGGACGAAATCGAAGATCGGCCGGTAGTGCTCGCCCAGCCAGAAAAGAGAGCTGAGGCGCACGAGGTTCAGCGCTTCGATGGACACGCTGGCAACCGCCAGCCCGACCAGCCGTGAGCGCAGCGTCGCCGGAAAGGCGATGATGGCCGCGACCAGCAGGATCACCGCCTCGACGCCGTTGCAGCCGTTCCGGACGTCGAGCGCGAACTGCTGCGATCGCATCACCGTTCCCGTGACCCCCACGCCGCTCTCGACGCCGCGCAGGAGCATCGCCGCGCCCTTCGCCACGACCTCGGTGAACGGAACGATGACGCGATCATTCACCTGGTTCAGCGCCACCACGGCATAGAGAACGAGCATCGCGGCGCAGAACTTTGCCACGAAGACGACGCGCGGCCGGAGCGGTCTTGACGCTCCGGCCTTGTTACGGGAGCTCACGATGTCAGATCGACAACCTGTTCATGACAAATAGTCCAGCGGCCGCGAGAAGAACCGTGAGAATCATCAGTCCGGCGAAGCTCAGCGTCGGGCCGCCCTCCGGCTGGATGGCCGCGAGGATTGTCAGCGTATAGGAGCGGGCGCCCTGACAGCCGACCGCGTCCGTGGCTCGGATCGTCACGTTGAAGATACCTGACACCAGAGGCGTACCGCTGATGAGGCCCGTGGCCGGGTTGAGCGTGAGGCCGGCCGGCAGCGCACCGCCGGATATGGCGAAGGTAAACGGCGCCGTCCCTCCCGAGGCGGTGATGGTCTGTACGTAGGGAACCAGGACCTGACCCGGCGGGAGTGTGGTGGGGCTCAGGACGATGGCCGGGCAACCGGGGCTGGCGATGGTGATCGTATAGAGGCGGCTGCCTGTACATCCGGTCGCGTCCGTCGCCGTGATGGTGAACGTGAACGTTCCGACCGTGGTTGGCGTACCGGTGATCGCTCCGGTTGCGCCGTTGAGAATCAGGCCAGTGGGCAACGCTCCGCTCGATATGGAAAACGTGAACGGCGCAGTCCCGCCGGAGGCGGAGACGGTCTGGCTGTACGGGGTACCTACCGAGCCGTTCGGCAGCGAGGCCGGGTTGACGGTGATGATCGGACAGAGCGACACGCCGCAGGTATTGACGTTGTTGGTATCGAGCGTCACCGCGCCGTTGCGCGCCAGCGTCCGGCCGTTCGTGTTCGCCCCGGTGGTGAGGGTGATGCTCGACAAGGCCAGGATGTCTCCCGTGAACGAGGTGCCTGTTCCGAGGGTGGCAGAGCTGCCCACCCGCCAGAAGACCTTGTTGCAACTGCTGCCACCGTTATTGATGACCGTGACCGACGAGTTGCTGGCCGTGGTGAGGGTGCTCCCGATGTTGAACAGGAACAGCGCGTTCGGATTGCCGAGGGCGTCGAGAGTCAGGGCGCCGGTGAGTTGCGCGGAGGATGTGAAGCAGTAGACGCCTGGTGTCAGCGTCAGACCTCCCAGGTTCTGACCGGTCAGATCGACCGTGCACGGAGTGCTGGCGATGTTGTTGTACGCGGTGGTGAGGTCGTTCTGGGCCTGCATGGCCACGGCATCGTTGCTGTGGATCGCTCCGCCGACGACGACGCCGGGAGGGAAGCCGGTCACGGAGCTGCCAGGGCTGACGCCGACGTTTCCGTTGACGGTCGTGGCGCCCGTATTGGTGACGGTGGATCCGCCCAGGACGCCGAAGTTCTGCGCGGTGCCGAGGGAGATCTGGGCAAATGCTGTTGAGGGCGCGAGAAACGCAGCGAACCCGATGATCGACAGAAGGCTGATGCACGTTCTCTTCATAGGGAGGTCTCTTTCATCGTCAGCGACAGGATTCAACGGCGCACGATCGCTAGATCGCCATGGTGACAATATCGGTGCTTTGAACAGCAAGACTGTTCAAAAGGAGACACTCTTGCGGAACTCGGGCCAGCCGGCGAAAGCAGGTGTGCCGGAGCGCCGCCGCACTAATCGTGAAGGATCACGTTGAGCAACGAGCTGTGGACCTCGAGGCCGCCGTTGTATTTGATGAAGCCGAGCTTGCGGAAGCGGTTCATGAAGAAGTTCACCCGTGAGCGCGTGGTGCCGATCATCTCCGCGAGCACTTCCTGGCTGATCTTCGGGACCACGGTCTCCGGCTTGCCCTCCTTGCCGAATTGGGCGAGGAGCAACAGCACGCGCGCCAACCGCTTTTCGCTGGAATTGAAAAGCTGATCGACGAGATCCTCCTGGATGCGGACGTTCCGGGCCAGCAGGAAGTTGACGAAGAGATCGGCCAGGGCGTGCTCCTCGTGCAGCACGCGAACCATCTCCTGCCGCTCGATCCGCATCAGCGTGCAGCGGGTCAGACCGGTCGCGGTGACCATGCGGATGAGCTCCGCCGCTGCGACGCACGACTCGCCGACGAAGCTTCCCGCGTTCAGCAAGGCCACCGTGGCCTCCTTGCCACGCTGCGAGACGACAGTCAGTTTGATGCTGCCCTTCTGGATGTAGAAGACGGCGTCGGCGCCGTCGCCCTGGGAGAAGAGAACCTGATTCTTCTTCAGATCGACCAGAGTTCTTCCTACACCCGTCCTCTCGAGGAAGCCCTCGACGTCAAACGCCGGGGGCGGGGGGATCAGGGCGGCTGTCGTTCTCGCGGTTCTCGTCTTTGCCGAGGGGCTCATCGGGACAAATTTATAGCACGACGTCGCGATCTTACGAGTCGGATTTGCCTGTGTCTCGAATTGAACAGATTTTCGAAACGGTTGTCAATAGCATCGCCCGTTCGGGGCGGTCCAAGCCTCGCTTCTGAGAATGCAAATGGCGATCCTTAAAGACAGAAACGCGGCTCCTGCCCTGGCCGCATCCGAGGTCCGCTACCGCCGGCTCTTCGAGACGGCGCAGGACGCCATTCTCATCCTTGACGGCAACAGCGGGAAGATCATCGACGCCAACCCCTTCGTGATCGCCCTGATCGGCTACCCCCTCGACGAGCTGGCCGGCAAGGAGCTTTGGGAGATCGGTCTGTTCCCGGACATCGAGGCCAGTAAAGAGGCGTTCGCGCGTTTGCACCGGGACGGCTACATCCGCTACGAGGACCTGCCGCTCGAAACGAAGGACGGCAAGCGCGTGGACGTGGAGTTCGTCAGCAACTCCTACGAGGTGGACGGCCAGAAGGTCATTCAGTGCAACATCCGCGACATCACCGAACGGGTGGAAGCAACCCGCGCGTTGCAAGCATCCGAGGTTCGCTACCGCCGGCTCTTCGAGACGGCACAGGACGCCATCCTCATCGTTGATGCCGTCAGCCGGAAGATCATCGACGCCAATCCCTTCGTGATCGCCCTGCTCGGCTATGCGCTCGAGGAACTGATCGGCAAAGAGCTTTGGGAGATCGGGCTGTTCCACGACATCGAGGAGAGCAAGGCGGCGTTCGACCGGCTGCAGAGAGACGGATACATCCGCTACGAGGATCTGCCGCTCGAAACGAAGGATGGCAAGCGCGCGGAGGTGGAGTTCGTCAGCAACGCCTACGACGTCGACGGGCAGAACATCATTCAGTGCAACATCCGCGACATCACGGAGCGCAAGACGGCCGAGAGTGCAGCGCATGAGGGGGCGGAGCGCTTCCGTTTCCTCGCTGAGTCGATGCCGCTGATGGTTTTCACCGCCAGGCCAAACGGCGAAGTCGATTACTTCAATCAGCAGTGGAGCGTGTTCACCGGCCTTTCCCTGGATGAGATCAAGGATTGGCGATGGACGAGGTTCATTCACCCGGATGACGTGAAGGAGACCGCCCGCAACTGGCGGCACGCCATCGAATGCGGTGAGCCGTTCGAAGCGCAGCACCGTTTCCGGCGCGCCGACGGCGTCTATCGCTGGCATCTCAGCCGCGCCTGCGCGATGTACGACCCCGGCGGGAAGATCACGATGTGGATCAGCTCCAACACCGACATCGACGACCAGAAGAGCACCGAGGGAGCACTCAACCACCTCTACAAAGAGGCGGAATCGCTCAACCGTGCCAAGGACGAGTTCCTGGCCACTCTCTCCCACGAGTTGCGCACGCCGATGACGTCGATCCTCGGCTGGACCGCATTGCTCGCCGCCGCCACCCTCGATGAGAAGACGCGCAAGGAAGGAATCGCCACCATCCATCGCAGCGCCATCGCGCAGGCGCAGCTCATCGACGACGTTCTCGACGTCTCCCGGATGATCACCGGCAAGTTGCGGCTGACCATCGAACCGGTGGACATGGAGAACGTATTGAGGTCGGCGATCACTGCCTTCGTTCCTGCCGCCGAGGCGAAAGAGCTGCGCCTCAGGATGGATTTTCAGCCCGATCTCCTCCAACTCGGCGGCGATCCGGCGCGCCTGCAGCAGGTGTTCTGGAACCTCCTCTCCAACGCGGTCAAGTTCACGCCGGCCGGTGGCCGCATCGACGTACGGCTCTTCCTGAGAGATTCGAACGCCGTCGTGGAAGTGCAGGACACGGGCGCTGGAATCCGTCCCGAGTTTCTTCCGTATGCCTTTGACCGCTTCGCGCAGCAGGAAAGCGGCACGATGCGGCACCACGGCGGCATGGGCATCGGCCTTTCCATCGCCAAGCAGTTGGTGGAGCTTCATGGAGGGACCATCACCGTCGCCAGCAAGGGGAAGGGGCTCGGCACCACGTTCACGGTCACCATTCCCGTTCAGGTGTCGGTGCCGGTGGAAGTCTTCCCTGTCGGAGGACGGGCGAAAACGGCGTCGCGCACGACTCCTTCGATCGCCGGGCTGCACGTGCTGGTCGTCGACGACGAGCCGGACTCGCGCAGGACCATTGCCGCGATCCTCGAACAGTACGGAGCGGTCGTCACCGCCGCGACGAGCGCAAAAGAAGGGCTGACGCTCTCGGCGCGCCAGTCCTTCGATGTGCTGTTGTGTGACATCGCCATGCCGGAGCAGGACGGCTATTCGCTCATCCGGCGCATCCGATCGCTTGCCGATGAAAAGTCGCACATCCCCGCGGTGGCCTTGACCGCCTACGGCCGCCCCTCCGAGCGCGAGATCGCCCTGGCCGAGGGGTTTGACGAGTATCTGAAGAAACCGGTCGAGCCGGACGACCTGGTCTCGATCGTCGCCGATGTGGCGGGACGGAAGGCTCTGCTGGTGTGAAGCGAAAAGACAGATTGACTACAGGCAAGAGCATCGCAAGCACCGCCCCCTCATCCGCCTTCGGCACCTTCTCCCCCAGCAAGAAACCGCTGGGGGAGAAGGGCTCTCGATGTTAGGAAGCGGCGAGCTCTTTCGGGGCGACGGCACGTTTGTGAAATCTTCGCGTTAGGAAGGCGCGAGCTCTTTTCGGCGCGACGTCACGTTTGCGAAGTCGTCGCGTCGCGCCCAGATTCTTCCAATACTGTGCTGCGCCTTGAGAGAACCCGAGCTTGCGCTTCCCTAACGTCGAGAGTCCTTCTCCCCCAGCGCTTTTCAGCTGGGGGAGAAGGTGCCGAAGGCGGATGAGGGGGCCGTACTTGCCGCGCTCTCACCGGCATCCCTCTTGATTAAAACCGACAGACCTACGCCACCGCGTACCTCGCGCCCGCGGGCATGTACGTGCAGAGCGGGTCGGAGGCGAATACATCCCCGGTCATCGACCAGGCCCTGGCGCGCGATCCGCCGCAGAGGTCGCGGAATTCGCAGAGGCCGCATTTTCCCTTCAAGTTGCTGCTGTTGCGCAGGCTGGTGAAGAGATCGCTGGAGCGATAGATGTCGCCGAGCGATTCATGCTTCACGTTGCCGGCTTTCAGAGGAAGGAAACCGCTTGGAAAGACGTCGCCGATGTGGGAGATGAAGACGAAGCCTTTCCCTTCGTTGACGCCGCGCGGAGCACGGGAGATGGCACCACTCTGCGCCTGCACGCCGAGGGGGATCGTGCGCGGACCGTGCTGCAGGAAAAGCGTCGACGCATCGATCAGGCCGGTGGCCGGATCGAGAAGCTTGTCGATCGACTCGTGCCTCTCCGCCGCCATCCGTTGCAGCATGTAGCGGCGGTAGTGCATCGCCTCCGTCGTGCGGATCGCGAAAGGCACTTTCTTGCTGGTGTCGTAGAGAAAACCGAAGAGCTGTTCGACCGCCTCGGGCGTAACCAGGTCGGCCTGCTTTCCGCGGCCGGTGGGAACGAGGAAGAAGACGCTCCACATCACGATGCCGAGGTCCTGGAGAAGGTCGACGATCTGCGGGAGATCGTCGATGGTGCGGCGCGTGACCGTGGTGTTGATCTGCACGGGGATGCCTTCCTTGCGCGCGGCGCGGATGGCGTTGAGCGTGAGGTCGAATGAGCCCGGCACGCGGCGAAACTCGTCGTGGAGATCAGCGCGCGAGGCGTCGAGGCTGATGGCCAGGCGGGCCAGGCCGCGGCGCTTCATACGCGAGATCGCGCCGTCGGTGAGCAGCGGCGTCGCGCTCGGCGTGAGCGACGGCTCCAGCCCCTTCGACTTCGCATATTCGATGAAGTCGTAGGTGTCTTCGCGTTTGAGCGGATCGCCGCCGGTGATCACGAAGACGCGCGGCTTGAGCAGCGCGATGTCGTCGATCAGCCGGTACCCTTCCTCGGTGGTGAGCTCGAACTGGCTGCGGCGCGGCTGCGCGGCGGCCCGGCAATGGACGCACGAGAGGTCGCACGCACGCGTGCTCTCCCAGATCACCACGAACGGATTCTGATCGAAGTCGACGCTTGCACTCATAAGACACCTGCCTTTCGGGCCCACTCCCGGTAGGCGACCGGCGAGATCTCCGACGGCTTGATCTCCGCGCGGCCGCCCCAATAGACGTTGGTAAAGGTGAAGCCGATGCCGGTGGCGTTCAGGTGCTCGTCGATGGCGGCCTTGTGGGCCATCACCTGATCCTTCGTCTCGCCGTGAGCGACGGCCATGATGTTGACGTCGTTCAACTCCGGACCGGCGTTGCGCCAATAGGCGTGCGTGAGGATGGCGAAGCGGCCGATCTCGCGTCCCGCCTCGATCTCGCGCCCGGCCGGCACGGCCCAATGGAAAAGGCCGTTGAAACTCGAGAGGCGCTCCTCCCCTGCCACCGGCTTGGTGTGCTCCAGAAATGTGGAGAAGCGTCCGATGACGCCGCGGCGATCGAGATCCTCGGCGACGGCAAAGAACGTCTCGACGTCGATGCCGGCCGCACGCGCGCGGCGCTCCCACATCCCTTCACCGATCTCGTCCTGCGCGAAGTCCTGCTTGAGCACGATCAGCACGTCCCAGTCGCGCGCGGAGAGCTCGACGATCGAGGGCTCCATGGCCTCGGCGAGCGCGGGCGACTTTTCGCCGGGCTGCATGCCCTTGCGCCGCATGTGGCCGACGCCGAGGACGAAGGCGCGCAAGGCGGGCATGACTCGATAGCGCTCCGCGCCGATCTGGCGGCACAGATAGTCGCAATGCGCTTCGACGGAGAAGCCGGTCGGGACTTTCAGCGTCGTCCAGAGGCGCCAATCGGTACGGCCGTTCTCGCAGTTGCGGATCACCACGTGGCCGGAGAACGGATCGCGCTTGGCGATGAAGTCGAAGGCGGCGTCGATGAGCGCGTCGTCGATCTTCCAGGCGATCAGCGCACCCTGAGCGAGGTTGGTGGCCAGGAGCGTCTGCCGCACCCGGCGGATCGTCCCCGCGTCGAGCATGGCCCGGATGCGCTCGATGACCACGAGCGGATGGATGCCGGCCAGCCGCGCGATCTCGCGGATGGGCTCGCGGACGAAGCCGCGAATACGGTCCTCCGAGACTTCCAGGATGCTGCGGTTGATGGCGTCGTGCGGCGAGACCGGCACCGCGTATTCGACGGCGGCGCTCACGCGCTCACCTCGGCGGCGATCTCCGAGTCCAGCAGGTAGCACCCCGGATCCGATTCCCAATAGTCGCCCGTGGCCGCTTCGGCGCGCGCGCGGAAGTTGCCGTTACACATCGACAGCCAGCGGCAGGTGGCGCAACGGCCCTTGAGCAGCGACTTCCGCTTGCGCAGTCCATCGAGCAGTTCGACCCTTGAGTCGCTCCAGATCTCGGAGAACGGCCTCTCCCGGATCGATCCGAGGGCGTGGTTCGTCGTGAACTGATCGGGGTGAACGACGCCGAAGCTGTCGATGCAACCGATGGCGATGCCGGAGCGATTGCCGCCGTTGTTGCTGATCAGGGCAAACGCTTCCGCGGCGCGGGCGGGATCGCTCTGGAGCAACTGCAGATAGATGTAGGGAGCGTCGGCGTGATTGTCGACCGTCATCACTTCGATGTTGCGGCCTTCGCCGTTCCACTGCTCGACCTTGGCGATCATCTTGTTCATCAGCGTCCGCTTCTGCGGGGCTTCGAGATCGATTCCGGAGAGGTAGGAGCCGCGTCCGGAGTAGACGAGGTGGTAGAGGCAGAGCCGGCCGATGCCTTCGTCTTCGACGAGCTGGAAGACGCTGTCGATTTCCGCGACGTTGTCCTGCGTCACGGTGAAGCGGACGCCGACGCGGATGCCGGCATCGCGGCAGTTGCGAATCCCGCGCAGGGCATCGCGGAACGCGCCCTGGCGGACCCGCATCCGATCGTGGCGCTCTTCATTGCCGTCGACGCTGATCCCGACGTAGGCGACGCCGAGGTCCGCGATGCGGCGGGCACGTTTTTCGTCGATCAATGTCCCGTTCGTCGAGAAGGTGACGCGCACGCCGTGCGTGGTGGCGTACTCGGCCAGATCGAGGATGTCCGGCCGGACGAACGGCTCGCCGCCGGAGATGAGCAGCGCCGGCACCTTGAAGGCGGCCAGGTCGTCGATCATCGCCTTCGCTTCGTCCGTCGTCAGCTCGCCGTCGAACTTGCGGCTGCGCGCGTCGGCGTAGCAGTGAACACATTCGAGGTTGCAGGTCTTCGTCGCATTCCATACGACGACCGGCCCGGTGTCAGGACGCGCGCCCGTTTTCTGGCCGGCTGATTGGTCGTGATACCGGAGTCGATCGCCCGAAAACGAAGCACCGCCGAGAAGTCTTGTCACGCTGATCATGTTTTTTCTCCCGTTCGTGGAGACCATGATCGCGTCGCCTCAAACACGAAGTCGTGACGCGGTGTACGAGGGGATGTGATGGACGACACATGAAGGCAGAAGGCAGAGGGCAGAAGGCAGAAGTGAAAGCTGACAGCCAGGGTGGTTTTACTTCTGCCTTCTGCCTTCTGCCTTCTGCCTTACATCGCGGTGCCGATCAGAATCACCGTCACCGCTCCGAACGCAAGCTCGCGCATGCCGATGCGCCGCGGCGGCTCGGGGTGTTTTGGGCGGATCAGGGCGCGAGCCAGAAGGAGGGACATGGCCACGATCGCCGCGACGGGGGCGAGCCGCTGGTACCAGAGGAGGAACGCGATGACGACGGCGGCGATATGAAGGATGACGGCCACGGCGCGGCTTTCTCTCCCGAGTACGGCGCGCACGAAGACGATCGCGGGAACCGACCGCAGTACCGTCAGGAGCCAGAGCGTCGCGGCCAGGGTCACCGGCCGGCCGCCGGCAAGCACGATGGCGGCCGCGGTGGCGCCGGCGGCAACGGCGCCGGCGATCTCCGGCGCGACGGCGTGACCGCGGTTGCGCATATCGAAGGCGAATTGAGCCAGAGCGAGCGGCGCGGCGATGGCGAACGGCAAGAGAATCCTCGCATCGGTGATCGTCACGGCGACGGCCATGGCCGCGATGGCCAGCGTTCCGTAGCCGAGAGCCAGCCGCTCACAGACGATCGTCCGAGGAAAGCGCCGCCGCCGAGTCCAGTCGCCGGCCGCCAGCCGCAGAGGATGCCGCGCCAGAAATGCCGCCACCGCCGCGATTCCGATCATCAATCCCGCCCACGACGGCACCACAAGCAGCGCCAGAACAACCGGCTCGATCACGAATCCCCATCCGCCATGCTCCACGGGCAAGGCCAGGGGGCGAATGATCACTCTCGGGGCGACACTCTGCAGCGGCACGGACATGCTTCTGCTGTTTGCCGTTTCCTCGAAGGCCGTGCTTGTGACGGCCATCACTCACGGTCGTGACCGCGCTACCGGTGAATTGTGAGGCGGACGCCTACATTGGACAGGTGCAATTCCGCCAGCCAACCCGGAGGCTCTGATGCCGACGCCTTACAACCTCGATGTCCATAACAACTGTGTCGAATGCGACGTCCGCTCGGAACGGATCTTCTGCGATATGTCGCGGGAAGCGGTGGCCTCGCTCGACACCATCAAGTTCACGGGCATTTATCCGAAAGGATCCCTTCTGTTCGTGGAGGGCGAAGAGCCGCGCGGCGTCTTCATCCTCTGCAACGGCCGCGTGAAGCTGACCACGTCCTCGACGGAAGGGAAGACGCTCATCGTGAAGGTGGCCGAAGTGGGCGAGGTTCTCGGCGCCAGCGCGACCATCCTCGGCAAGCCGTACGAGGTCTCCGCGGAAACGCTCGAGCCGTCGCAGATGAACTTCATCAAGCGCGATGACTTCCTGAAGTTCCTCAATACCCACGTCGACGCCTGCATGCACACGGCGCAGCAGCTCAGCAAGAAATATCAGTCCGCCCAACGCGAGATCCGTTCCCTCGGCCTGTCGCAAACGACGTCTGAAAAACTGGCCCGGCTCCTCCTCGACTGGAGCGCCACCAGCGGCGAAGAGACCGCCAAAGGAACCCGCCTGGTCGTTCTCCTCACCCACGAAGAGATCGCCCAGATGATCGGCACCACCCGCGAGACCGTGACCCGCATCCTCAGCGACTTCAAGAAACGCCACATCATCGAAGTCAAAGGCTCGAACATCTTCCTCACGGAGAAGAAGGCGCTGGAGGGGATGATCAGTACGTAGAGGGGTTGCGGGGTCTCGCGGTTGCGCGGTCTCGGGGTGTTATCGCGTAGCCATTGAGGTTGAATTCTTCCCTCGAGATCCTTGCCACTCCCTTCGTCGAGAGCCCTTCTCCCACCGCGGTTTCTTGCGGGGGGAGAAGGCTCTCGACGAGGTACAGCGTGCCGACGATTCCAGGGTGAGTGTGAGAAATGCCGGCTAACGCGCGGCATTTGAAATCAAACACCGCGAGACCGCCCAACCTCGAGACCGCGCAACCCCGTTACCCGGCAACCGCCCTCACACCACCAGCACCGGACACTCGCTCCGCTGCACGATCCGGTCGGTGGTCGTTCCGCGAATCCTGTCCGATACTCCGTGACCGCGATGTCCGCCCGCGGCGATCAGGTCGGCGCCGACGCTGGCGGCGAAGTTGGCCAGATGTTCGGCCGACCAATCGGGGTCGACCAGGCGCAGCTCGCAACGATCGACGAGCTCCGCCGGCAACCAGCGCCGCAGACGCATCAGGCTCTCGGCGGCCTGCTGGGGACGGTCGTCGTCACGCGGCTTGAGGAGGATGAGACGCGCATCCGGCGCCATGGCCGCGGCGATCCGCAGCGCGTCGGCGCATTGCGGCGACTGGTCGACGATGCAGACGACCTTGTTGATCTCCAGCGATTCGTGATCGGCGGCAGCCGCGCTGACGGCCATGACCGGAATCGACACCGCGCGCATGACGCTCTCGCATACCGATCCGATGAGCAATCGGCGGACGCCCGTGCGGCCGTGCGTCCCCATCACCACGAGGTCCGCATCCGACTCCTTCGCCTCATGGACGATGGAGGAGACGGTGGAGTCGACGATCACGCGGGCGTCGAAGGGAACGTAGGGCGAAACATTCGCCTCCACGTGCGCGATGAGTTTCTCCTGAGCCTCGGCGATGAGCTCGCCGATCATGCGCGTGGCCATCGAGGCCTCCACCGCCGTTTCTCCCAGCGGCGGAATGAACTCGTCGGCGTAAATGACGACGAGCCGCGCGCCGGTGCGCTCGGCCAGTGACGAGGCGTAACGGAGGGCGTGCGCGGCCGTCTTGCTGAAATCGGTGGCGACAAGGATGACCTTCGGCTGGAATGTGTTCATACGCACCTCGCTGCCATTAGCGTAACGACAGGAACGCCGGACGTCGGTCGCGGACGTCACCGATTCGCGTGAGCAATCTCACGCCGCCGGCCTTTTTTGTAGGCGATGTAGGGGCGAGCCAGTTGCCGGAGGCTCCAGTTCCTCGCCGCATAGATGTGGTCCTGCAGCGTCGGCTGGACCAGTGCGGCAGCCTCTTCGGGCTGAACCACCAGCGACACTTCGATCGGCAGGATGCCCACCGGCAGACCGGCCCGGCGGCAACTCTCGTGCACGTACGCGAAGACTTCCTTCATCGCTTCCGGATCGGGCGGCGGAACGTTCTCCATCTCGCTGCCGATTGTCGGGCGGAAGATGCAGACCGTGGGGAACGCTCCCGCGGAAACGATGCGATCGATGCCGCGCTTGGTCGCTTCGATCGATTCGACGCCGGCGATGATCTCGCCGGAGACGCGCCCGCGCCCGAGCTTCCTGGCCGTGTACTCCATGGCCTCGAAAAAGGCGTGCTGGCCTACCGTTTGTGCTTTCCCGGGACAGAGGCGGGCAAAGACTTCCGGATCCTCGAACTCGTAGCAGAACGAAAAGTGGTCGGTGCCGGCGGCGATCAATTCGTCGTATTCGCTGTACTGTTCGCGCGGCACCGGAACGGCCTGGATTCCGATGAAGCCGCCGACGTTCTGGCGCACGGCGCGAACGAACGGCTCACACTGACGGAGGCCGTGAATGACCTCGCGGTCGGGCCGGTCTTCGTAGTGATAGCCGGTGTTGAAGTGCGTGAAGATGGTTCCCGATTCATCGCGCGCGGCACGCGCCACTTCGACGACGTCGCGCCAGTTTTTCCGCGACTCCTCGGCGGTGCCGACGTTCTTGCCGGTCGTGCAGAACTTGCAGGCCACCGACGGCGACCACGTCCAGTAGAGGCAGCGGTTGGAGACATAGACGGCCAGATAGTTGCCCTGCAGAACGCCGACCCGGCTCATCTCCACGCCGGACGTGGTCCGCGCCGAGTACCACGCCGGCTCTTCCGGAATACGCACCGGATAGTGCGTGGCGTTCCGGCCGTCGGCGACGAAATAGCCGTCATCGTCCTTCTGCAATGTGAAAAACGACTGTTGCGCGAACGGCTCGACGACCGGCACGTTGACCCAGATGTCCTTCGGCCGGGCCGGAATGACGATCTCCAGTCCCGATCCGAGGCCGGCCCGCGTCCGGCTGATCCGGCGTCCGTCACTGGTGCGGCAGGAGTCGCCGATCACCATTCCACGGCAGAACAATTCGATCTCGAGCTCGACCGCTTTCAGCATGCCACCAGTGAACGGCGGGGGTGCTTCACGGCTCTATGACAGTCATCACATCGAGGTGTGATGATGGGTACGACTTCAGGTCGTGCACGGCTCAAGAATGGGATCAGTAATCGGAGGTCACCATGCCGCAGACCGCGCAGAAACCGGAAACCTTATCCCGCAGTGGAGCGATCGACATTCTCCGCGACGAGCTCATCAAACTCGCCGGCGACGAGGCCTCGATCTGCAAGGTCGCCGCCGAGAAGAACATCTTCTGCCGCGGCCTGCATCGTTTCAGCGACGTCGAGCTGCGGCACCGGTTCGACTGGATCAACGCCAAGAACCCCCGCATGCCCCGCGCCGAGATGGAAGCTGTGGTCGACCGCTGGCAACTGGCCCGCCAGGAAGTCGACAACCTGCCGACCGCCTGCGACGTGCAGCAGCGCGAACACGACGGCTGCCGCGGCTGGGACGATTTCTCGAACGAAGACCTCTCCCGTTTCTGCCTCGAGCTGACGGGAAGAACGGTCGTCGTGAATTGAGCGCAGACAAGAGTGTCTGTGCCCACAGTTGTCCAGATTAGGTTCTTGCGAAGTCGATGTGGGGCAGCGTATCAATGACATCAAAAGGGACGGAATCCTCGCGATTGCGACCAGCCGCGGAGCGGCGATATCTACGTAGCCCACCGGCGTGAGCCGTGGGATTTGATGTCGAACGAATCTCAAGCCGCGGAGCGGCGACATCTCGAATCGATCATCTGCGTTTGTGCAAACGGAAGGGCAGGTCCGATGGCACGATTCGAGATGCCGCCGCTCCGCGGCTGACCTCTGGGCCGTCTTTTTCCCGACAGCTCACGCTGTGGGCTACGTAGATATCGCCGCTCCGCGGCTGGTAGACCGGCTTCTCTCGCGTGGTGCTGGACGACTTTCGCGTTTCAGAGAGTTATGCGGCGCTTTGCTTTCAATCTCAGCTAACTTGGACACCTGTGGTCTGTGCCATGCCACATTGCTTCCGCCAGAGTCCACTCTTCGGCAATTACCGACGGCCGATGTGGCACAGACACTCTTGTCTGTGCTGCCGAAGCTCGCGATGACGAACCCGTGAGCCACATCACCCGCTCCGATGTCGCCGGTCACGCCACGCCGCGATACCGCGGATGTACGTTTTCACCGAAAGGAGAAGGACGTCATGCGCAAAACACTCTTCTGGATTGGCTGGGCGATTCTCTTTGCAATCCCGTTGGCCGCCGGAGCGGAGATCTATCTAATGAAGGACCTTCCTGATCTGAATCCATGGAAGCTGGGGCTGCTCGCCGGAGCGGTGCTGCTGGTGATCTTCTCGCGCAATCGCGACGAGGTGTTGAAACATAAGCTTGTGTAGGTGTTTGGGCTGCGGTAATCGGGTTGTCGGTTGTCAGTTGTCGGCACTCAACCCAGCGGTACCCGTTCCAGCCAGCCCAGCACATCGTTGGCCATCGCGTCGAAGCTCGGGGCGACGAACAACTTCTTCTGGTACATCGTCGGGTCGTACGGGGTATCGGCGATCTCGTCGACGCTCCAGCCGTGCAACTCCTCCTCGCCTTCGAAGCGGCCAAGCTCGCCGAACGATGACAGGAGGCCGGCCCCGTAGACGCGCAAGCCGCCGGCCTCGCGGACGACGCCGAATTCGAGCGTGTACCAGTAGAGGCGGCCGATGCGCTCGATCATCTCCGGACTCTCGCCGGCCCGCAGAGCTGCTTCACCAAATGCACGGTTGAGGGCGACGAATGTAGGATCGGCGAAGGTGGCAGCATGGCCGATCAGCTCGTGAACGACGTCGGGCTCGGGCGTATAGAGCGGCACACTGTGATGGCGCATGTACTGCGTCGAGAGGAACACATCGCGGCCGAGCTGCGAGAGAAACGCCTTTGCCGCGACCAGTCCGGCCACCGGCACCATCGAAAACCCTAGGAGAGGGTGAATCGTGGCATTCACGTCGGCGAGCTGCGGAATCCGTTCGCGCGAAAGAGAGATCCGATGTCCCGCTTCCCGATAGCTGCGGCAGGCGTACCGCTCGTGCAGCGGATCGAGATGCCGCCACACCTCGGCCCACACGTCGTGCTCCTGTTCCGTGTAGGCGATCTCGGGCACCGGACCCTCGCGGTAGTCGAGCGCCGCGCGCGCGATCTCGTTGCGCCGGCGCCGGTAGACCGCATCGTGAAAGCCGGGATGATCGGCATCGAGTTGCATCAATTCCGTGGGGGACGTCTCGTCGACCCGCGCCTGAGAGCTCAGCATCGGGGCGGGAAACCTGCGCCGCGGACGCCAACATTCCGGCGTGACGCGACACACACACCCTGCGTGACCGCTGGACTAGCCGCGCCGCCACGGCGGCCCCATGATCCTGCTGGAAAGGAGCCCACCCCATGTTCGAGAAAAAGAGCACGTTCAGGAAGTACTTCTTCACCTTCACCGGCGGCCTCATCACCGGAGCGATCTTCGGCCTGCTGTACGCGCCGATCACCGGAAAGAAGATGCAGAAAAAGGTTGCCGGCGTCACCGAGCAGGTCATCGACAAGGTCGACGAGCTGCAGCAGACGGTACGCAAGTTCGCGAACGCCTGAGGAGGCGCGGTCGCGCGGTCGCGGGGTTGCGAGGTCTCGCGGTGTTCGGTTGCTGGGTTGCTGGGTTGCTGAGTGACACTATCCCGAAGGGACCCTGAGACTCCTCAACCGCGCGACCTCGTAACCTCGCGACCGCGCGACTTCATCACATGCCCATGTGCGGTGCCGCACCGCCGCCTGTGCCCGTCCGGCGCACATTGGCGCCATGGCAATACAACTCGAAGAAACGATCGGCGCGAAGCCGCGCTTTGCGGCACGGGTGGCGCGCTTCGGCAGCGAGAACGCGTTCAGGATCGCGCCGCACATCCGCCGGGTTGAAGAGAGCGGGCGGCGGGTCATTCGCTGCAACGTCGGTGAGCCCGATTTTCCGCTGGCACCGCACATCGCCGCGGAACTGAAGCGCCAGATCGATCGCGGGGAGACCCACTACGTCGATCCGCAGGGCGTCGAGCCGCTGCGCCGCGCCGTGGCCAAAAGCGTCGGCGAGCGGCGCGGACTGCACATCACTCCCGACCGCGTGGTCGTCTTCGCCGGCGCCAAGCCGCCGATCGGATTCGCACAGCAGGTCTACTGCGATCCCGGCGACGAGGTGATCTATCCCTCCCCCGGCTTTCCCATCTACGAATCGTTTACCCGCTTCCTCTACCTCGAGCCGGTGCCGATGCATCTGAGCGAAGAGAACGGCTTCGCCTGCGGCGCGCGCCAGCTCGAGCCTCTCCTCAGCAGCAGGACCCGGCTGGTCTATCTGAATTTCCCGTCCAATCCAACGGGCGCTGTCGCCTCGCGCGCACAGCTCGAAGAAATCGGACGCCTCTTCCTCGACAAGGCTCCCGCCGAGGCCCGCGTCTATTCGGACGAGGTGTACGAAGACATCCTCTACGACGGCGCGCACCACGAATCGATCGCCTCCGTACCGGGAATGGAACAGCGCACGATCATCGTCTCCGGCGTCTCCAAATCGTACGCGTGGACGGGCGGCCGCATCGGATGGGCGGTCTTCCCCACCGCCGAAGAGGCAGCCGTCTTCCGCAACTTCAACATCAATTACTTCTCCTGCGTCTGCGGCTACAACCAGCTCGCCGCGGCGTACGCGATCGAAGCTCCGGAGAGCAAGGCATCGATCGCACAGATGGTGCAGACCTTCCAAAGGCGGCGCGCGCTGGTCGTCGACGGGCTCAACGCCATTCCCGGCATCACCTGTCACAAGCCGAGGGGCGCCTTCTATGTCTTCCCGAACGTCGCCGGCGTCTGTCACGAGCTCGGCGCGGTCGATGCCTACGAGTCGCTGCCGGCCATGCAACGCCTGGCGACGTCGCCGGCCACGCTGGTCCAGCTCTTCGTGCTCTTCCATCATGGCGTGGCCACGCTCGACCGCCGGTCGTTCGGCACGATCGGCAACGCCGGAGCGCACTATCTTCGCCTCTCCATCGCCACCGGCACCGACGATCTCCTCGAAGCGATGCGGCGCCTCGGCGAAGCGGCTGCCGATCGCCGCGGTTTCGAAGAGTTCATCCGGCAAGGAGTGCCTCTATGAGCGTTGCCTTCGGCCCGCGCCGCGGAGTCTGGATCGATCTGACCGGGCAACCATCGACGAGTCTCGACATCGATGACGGGCGAGCCTTCGAGACGCTCGACTACGCCTACCGCGCGCTCTGCGCCATGCTCTACAACTACGCGCCGCTCTCCGGGCACCCCGGCGGCTCGATCTCGTCGGGACGTTTCGTGGCCACGCTCCTCTTCGATGCGATGAGCTACGACTTCGCGCGGCCCGACCGCGACGACGCCGACGCCATCGTCTTCGCCGCGGGCCACAAGGCACTCGGCCTCTATGCCATGTCGGCGCTGCGCAACGAGATCATGCGCATCGCCGCACCGGCGTTGCTTCCGCCCGTCGCCGATCAGCTCCGCCTCGAGGACCTGCTCGGATTTCGCCGCAATCCCGCCAGGCCGATGCCCATCTCCAGGCGCTTCGGATCGAAAGCACTCGACGGCCATCCGACGCCGGCAACGCCGTTCGTGAAATTCGCCACCGGCGCCTCCGGCGTCGGCGACGGCGCGGCCCTCGGCTACGCGCTGGCGGCTTCGGACTGGTTCGGCGCGAGCGCCCCCTACGTCCACATCGTCGAAGGCGAAGGCGGCCTCACCCCCGGACGGGTAGCCGAGGCGCTGGCCTTCGCCGGAACGGCATCGCTGGGCAATGCCGTGCTGCACGTCGACTGGAACCAGTCATCGATCGATTCCGATCGGGTCACGCGCGAAGGCGATGCGCGCGGCGACTACGTGCAGTGGGATCCGATGGAGCTCGCCTACGCCAACGACTGGAACGTCATCTACGTCCCCGACGGGACCGACTTCCAGACCATCGTCGCGGCGCAGCATCGCGCGGCCGGCATCGGCAACGGCCAGCCGACCGCCATCGTCTATCGCACGACGAAAGGGTGGCGCTACGGAATCGAAGGTCGCGGCTCGCACGGAGCCGGCCACAAGCTCTGCTCGCGCGCTTTCTTCGAAGCGCTTCCTCTTCCCGACGCCGTGCTCGAGGCCATCCCGCGCTGCGATGCCGATCGCCTCTGCAGCGACGGCCGCGAGCCGGCCATCGTCGAGCGCTGCTTCTGGGACGGCCTGACCGCCCTTCGCGCCTGGCTCGAGTTCGAGTACGACGTGACGCGACGGCTCGCGGCGCGCGTGGTCGCCGCGCAACGGCGGCTCGACGCCGCATCGCGCACGCCGCGCCTGAACGCGCCGGTGATCGACGACGTCTACGCGCTCGCCGCGATCGAGACCACCCCCTCGGATCTCGTGCTCAAACCGGCCACGAAGGCAACCTTGCGCGGGCAACTCGGCGCAACCCTCGGCTTTCTCAATCGCCTGAGCGGAGGCGCGATCTTCATCGCCGCCGCCGATCTCCTCGGATCGACGAGCGTCGCCGAGGGGGCAAAAGACTTCGCGCCGGGGTTTCACACCGTCATCGATAACCCTGACTCCCGGCAGCTCGCCGTCGGCGGCATCTGCGAAGACGCCATCGCCGCCGTGCTCTCCGGCGTATCGGCATTCGGGAAGCACATCGGTGCCGGGGCGTCGTATGGCGCCTTCATCGCGCCGCTCGGCCACATCGCCGCGCGCCTGCACGCCATCGGCAATCAGGCCCGCCACGAACGCACCGGCGAACCGGGCCGCCCGTTCGTTCTCATCTGCGGACACGCCGGCCTCGGCACCGGTGAAGACGGCCCGACCCATGCCGATCCGCAGCCGCTCCAGCTCCTGCAGCAGAACTTCCCCCGCGGCGCCGCCATTACGCTGACCCCGTGGGAGCCGAACGAGATCTGGCCGCTGTTCGCCGCCGCGCTCTCGAAGCGTCCATCGCTCATTGCCCCATTCGTCACCCGCCCAACCGAAATCGTCCCCGACCGCGAAGCGCTCGGACTCGCCCCCGCGGACGACGCCGCGCGCGGCGTCTATCGTCTGCGCAAAGCCCGCGGTACGCCCGACGTCGTCGTCGTGCTTCAGGAATCGGGCGTCACCTACGAGTTCGTCACGCACGCGCTGCCCAGACTCCTGCGCGACGGCATCGACGTCGAAGCGTGGTACATCGCCAGCGCCGAGCTCTACGATCTCCTACCGGACAGCGACCGCCCGAAGATCCCCGCCGACGCCATCGGCATCACCGGCTTCACCCTCCCCACCATGTACCGCTGGATCGTCTCCGAGCAAGGCCGCGCCATGACCATGCACCCCTTCATGAACGCCCGCTACCCCGGCAGCGGCCCGGGACCAGCGGTCATCGCCGAGGCGGGGTTGGATGGGGAATCGCAGTACCGGAGGATCGTTGAATACGCTCACCGCACCGCGCTGTTGCGATAGATCTCGTCCACGATCAAATCGGCGCTCAGCGAGGAGAGCCTACCGGAATCCAATCTGGTTACGCAGTCTCTGGCGCATGAAAAAGACACCCCCGTGCATGAGCTGCCTTCGCCAAGAATTGCCCGGCAATCTCTCTTTTGCTGTTGGATTTAAGAGATGAGAAATCGATCCGACAGTGTGCTGGGTCTGCGACTTTCTCTGGAGGGCAAAACAACGGGTCGCCAAAACAACTCAGATGCTGCTCCTCGCATTCTACTATCGTTACCGCCCACGTCCCTATGGACTTCCAGCCTCTGCCTTCCGTGTGCAGCACGAATGCGTCTTTAGGGGTAGTGAGGGATGACCGGTCTACCGACAATTGGTAGTTGTCCTTCTTGGTAGGATTAAAGGCTTGACTGCTTGGTCGCCCAAAGGGTGCGAAGTTCGGATGCACCTGACGATACAATAACTCATCCGAGTCAGCAGGCAGCGGATCATCCGTTGACATCACTGCTCAGTTCATGTCCTACCCAGGTAACGAGAGAGAAACAAGCCCAAAACGCGTTCCGCGTTGTGATCCGCGAACGCGACTGGCAATTCATCAACATCATCCGACCCAGCAAGCGCCGCTATCGCTTCAGCCGATTGGTTGGATAGGTTGATATTCACAATTACTTCGGCGTCGCCCAATGACCATTCGGCTCGTACTAAGCCATCTGGCGTTGGATAAATATAAGGAGTGGGCAGTGCAAAGGTGTCCAAAACCGAGCCTAGCAAGTTAGCGGCCCAACGCAGTTCCTCGGGTTCGTACTTACGTGATTCCTCGTCGTACCAACCGTTATCTAATTTGGCCAAAGACGCAATTTGCATGTCGATTGTTATAGGGCAGCCCGCATAGTCGTTTAGCCGCGCGTCTACCGCTGGCAGGGGCTCGACGATCTTCGTCTCTTCAGACATATTCGCCTCTCGACTGGCGCGCCAGCCGACTTCATCACATCCGGCGGAGGATGATGCAAAACGTCACCCACCCTAGGTAGTACCTACCAGTAGGTACCACGAGATTATACGTCACGCTGTGCGACTGGTTCCGGTTAAGCCTGTCAAGCTCGAAACACCAGACACGGAAACGAGCGAGCCAGAACAATAGGCATTGCGTCTTCCCTATTGCGGTGGCCTCGCGGCCACCACCCCAATGCTGGCGATCGTCTCCCCTTTCGTCATCGACGGAACCGCGCGGATGAACGTCACCACGCCGGCCGCGGGAGCGCGCGCATCGAGAATTGTTTTTCCGACGTAATCGGTCACGTACCCGAGGCGCATTCCCTGCGAGACGTAGGTCCCGCGTTTGACGAGCGGATAGAAGATGCCCGTCTGATCGCTGTTCACGCTCTCGACCTTCTCGATCCAGACTGGGTTCTCGACAGGTGCCGCCGTGCCCGGCAGCATCTTCAGGAAGCGCATCACGTTGAAGCATCCCTCAGTCAGCGACTCGACGTCGTCGGTCTCGACGGTTCCGGCGTGTCCCGCCTCGACGGTGATCGACGCCTTCCCCCGCGTCGAGGCGGTGTTCTCGAGGTAGCGCGATGCAGCGGGATCCTTCGGACGGTCGGCGGAGATGATGATGTGATCGAGGCCGAAGGCCAGGACCATCTGCTTCGACAGCGCGTCCTGCTGCGCGTTGCCGGTCACGGTCCAGTAACCGTACGGGCGGAGACTCTCGTCGATGTCGCCGCCGTGCAGATCGATGAGGTGGTCGCACCGCTCCACCACCTGCTTCGTGATCAGGAACGACGCCCGCTCCGTCTGCGTGCCGTCCATCCTGCCGGGGTAGTAGCGGTTCATGCTCTTGTTGTCGACCGGATTGACGTGCGCGATCTTCTGCTCGAACGAGCGGACGTTGACCAGCGGGATGATGATGACCGTTCCGGCCAGCGCCGCCGGATCGAGCCTTTCGATCACCTTCTCCAGAGAGATGATCGAGGCGTACTCCGTCCCATGCGCGCCGGAGACGAGCGCCAGCACCGGGCCCGTCCGCGCGCCATTCACGACAACGACCGGAATGCTCAGCGCCGCATCGACGCCCGCCGGCACCTCGATGGTCCCCGATGCTTTCTGACCACGCGCCGCCGTCGCCGTACCGACGGTAAAGGTCTCCTCACCACTTGCGATGAACGAGTACGCGACGACGGCGACCAGAACGAGGACTCGAAAAAGACGCGACATAGCGGACCTCCTGACGCCGATAGCGTAAACGATGACCGCCATGTGCGGCGCATCACCTCGGCCCGTGACCGGCGACATGCCCCCAGGTTCGGAACAACGCTGATGATTGCGATCGATGACACAACAAGGCCCTCACACCGCCGCCATCCACGGAGGATTGGATCCCGCCGAACATCGCGGCGCCGTCTCCGTCCCCATCTATCAGACCTCGACCTTCGCCTTTCCCTCGGCCGAAGAAGGGGCCGCCCGCTTCGGCGGCACTTCCGACGGGCTGATTTACTCTCGCCTCGGCAACCCGACTATTCAGGCGCTCGAAGAGTGCGTCGCCGCGCTCGAGGAAGGCGCCGGCGCCGTGGCCACCGCCACCGGAATGGCCGCCGTCAGCACCGCGCTCCTGGCGCTCCTCCGCCAGGGCGATCACATCATCGCCACGCAACCGATCTACGGCGCGTCGCGAGCGCTGATGCAGAAGACGTTCGCGCGCTTCGGCATCACCTCGACCTTCGTCCGCGCTGCAGACACCGCTGCCATTCGATCCGCCCTGCGTCCGGAAACGCGCCTGATCTACGTCGAAACGCCGGCCAATCCGACGCTCGACCTCGTCGATCTAGAAGCCGCCGTCGAAGTGGCCCGCTTCGCCGGCATTCCGCTCGTCGTCGACAACACCTTCGCCGGCCCGCACCTCCAGCGGCCGCTGGCGATGGGAGCCGACCTGGTCGTTCACTCGATGACCAAATCGCTCAACGGACACAGCGACGTCATCGCCGGCATGATCGTGGCCCGCCAGACATCGATGCTGGAAGCCGTCCGTCACACCGCCATCAGCTTCGGCACCACCATGGATCCTCACCAGGCCTGGCTCGTCCTTCGCGGCATCCGCACCCTCGGCATGCGCGTCGAGCGCGCCCAGGAGAATGCCATCAAGCTTGCGCAATGGCTCGAAGACCTCCCCTCGGTGGCCTGGGTCCGCTACCCCGGCCTCCCTTCCCATCCTCAACACAACCTGGCCAGACGCCAGATGTCCGGCCCCGGCTCGATGATCGCCTTCGAGCTCCCCGGCGGCGTCGACGCCGGCCGCATCCTGATGAACAACGTCCGGCTGATCACGCTGGCCGTCTCCCTCGGCGGCGTCGAGTCGCTGATCGAGCATCCCGCCTCGATGACGCACGCCTCGGTGACCGCGCAGGAGCAGCGGGAGGAAGGCATCACTCCCGGCCTGGTCCGGCTCTCCGTTGGCTGCGAAGACCTCGACGACATCCGCGCCGACCTCGCGCAGGCGCTGTCGGCGGTGGAGGAAGCGACGCTCGCGATCCGGAGCGCTGGCGTCTCGCCGGCTGGCACGGGGGCGTCTCGCCCCCGTACTAGGCAAGACCCCAAACATTTGCTGTAACCCTCAGCGGCGAGACGCCGCCGAGCCAGCCGGCGAGACGCCAGCGCTCCGACGGTGACAGGCCTCCTCCGAATCGAAGAGAATGCCCATCCTTGACCCTCACTCATCGCGTTGACGGCGACGGTCCGCCATTGATCCTTCTCAACGGCGGCTTGATGTCCATCGCCGCATGGGATGCGCTCATCCCCGAGCTCTCCCGGCGATGGCGCGTCGTCCGATGCGATTTCCGCGGGCAGTTGCGCACCGGCGGCCCGTTACCGCGATCCCTCGACGAGCACGCGCGCGACGTCATCGATCTCATGGACCTCCTCGGCATCGAGACCGCGCATTGGCTGGGCGTCTCGTTCGGTGCGGAGGTGGCCATGGTCGCCGCGGCGCTCCATGGCCATCGCGTGCGGCGACTGACCGTGATTACCGCGACGGAGCGAACCGGCGCCCGCATGCGCCGGGATGCAGCCGAGGGACGTGCGCTGGCGGAACGAGCAGCGGCGGGAGGGGAAGGGGGCGCGGAGCTCTTCAGGCAGATTTTCACGCAGACATGGAGCGATCGATGGCTGGCGCGCCAGCCCGCGGACTTCCTGGAGTCGCGCATCCGGCAGGTCGCCGCGCTTCCACCGGAATTCTTCGCCGGCTCCGCTGCCATCCTGGCCATCCTCGAAGACCTCGACCTCACCCCGATCCTCGGCCGCATCACCGCGCCCACGCTCGTCATCGGCGGCGCGGAGGACCGCATGTTCCCGCCCGAGCACTCCCGTGCCATCGCCGACCTGATCCCTGGCGCGAGACTGGAAATCGTCGACGGCACCGGCCACGGCCTGCTCTTCGAGCGGGCGGACCGGGTGCTCGAGTTGCTGGCGTGACGGGGAGAAACGTTATCCGCAGATGGCGCAGATGGAACGCAGATAGAACCCGCCTTCATCTGCGTCCATCTGCGTCATCTGCGGATCGGTATCCTCTGTGTCCTCAGTGATCCTGGGTTTGAAGGTGGAACCGTAACCAGGTCCGTTTCACGTCGTAGGCACAACGAATCGACAGTACGGTCAACAGGACCACCACGATCATGGCGGATCCTTCAACGACCAGCCGTACTGCAAAGTAGGCGCTCTCGAAATTCAATGACGCCGCCCGGAGATCGCGAATCACGATTGTCGAATAGATCATGCATGGCGCCACCAGAGCCAAACCCACCAGAGCTCTGCCAAGCGCCGCGAAGGCGTGCTTCTTTCCGGGAGAGACACCGAGTCGTTGCCGGATCTCGAGAAGCCGTTGCATATGAGGAAGCTGATGGGATGCCGATGCGTATTCGAACGCCGCGGCAAGGCTGTGCCGGCAGCCGCGCAGGGCAATCACCAACAGACTCATTAACAAGGCAAAGCCAACGCCGAAAATCGGCCCGACGTCGTTGATATCGATCGAGGGTGCGCCGGGGATCGGGAGATGCTGCGCATAGAAAGAGTCGGATTCGGCCTTCGCCAGCATCGTGTAGAAGCTCGCGTATCGTATCTTGTAGAGCTCCCAATCAGCAGTATTTACCGGCGGAATGGCGCCGACGTGCCGCTTCACATAGTCCGAGCTCGGAGTCGCGGCCAAGTCCAGCCGGTCCCGCAACCAATTGCCCTGCAGCGAGTTGATCACCGACAACAATGCGAATCCGGACAGCAACAGCAGCGTCGCCACGACCTTGATCACCAGCGCGGAAGCGTCCGTGGCAGCGTCCAGATAGCTCTGAAAAAAGTCGCGCCCCGTTACGCCGCCTTCTTTCCCCGTCGCAGCCGGTGGTCTGTACGTACGTAGCCACTTGTACCTCAGGCTTCGTTTCGAATCGGGCATGAATACAGTATCGGTTCCGATCCGGGTCTGCACAAGGGCGGCACGATTCGCTCGATGTTCACGTCTTGTCAGCCGGCCATCGCCGTTCTCTTTCCGGCCTCCGGACACTCCTTCAGAAAGCTCATGATCTGCGACCGCACCTCTTCCTCGTGGCCGAGGAGAAGATGACCGCCTTTGGGGAAGCCGACGAACCTTCCGTCAGGAATCTGCTCCGCCGTGTAGCGGGCAGGTGTGAAGGTGCCGTACAGATCGTCCGCCGCGCTGATCACCAGCGCCGGAACCCGAATGTCTTCGAGCTGGTAACGCGTGAGCGTGGATGAAACGACGCTGTCATTCCGAATTCCAGCGGCACGTCGGCTGATCGGGAGAATGCCGCGCAGCATCTCATCGACATTCCGGCGCTCATCGATACTTGCGCGCCAGTAGTCCTGCACCGGAGTCCCCAGGATGGTCTTCAGAAGGGTGAGGCGGGCGATCTTCGTCGCCGTCCAGAAGAGGAAGTCTGATGCCGCGATCGTGTTCAACACCATCTCGAAGAACACGGACGGAGCGGCGGCTGTGACGCGCTGCGGCATGTACGCCAACGGCACGATCAGCACGAGCGCCGAGCAGCGCTGGGGGTGTCTCAGACAGAATTGCATCGCCGAAGGGGCGCCGGCGGAAACGCCGATGACCGGCACGCTGTCGAGCTGCAGCGCGTCGAGCAGCCGCAGATGAGCATCGGCCTGTGCCTCCGGCGAAGCATCGGCAGGCAGCGGCGTGCCGAGGTAGCCGAAACGGGACGGCGCGATGACGCGATAGCCGTCGCCGAGAAACGTCCGTCCGAGATCCAGTCCCTGATCGAACCCACCTCCCGCGCCGTGGACGAGAAGGACCGCCGGTCCGTCTCCCGACTCCACGAGCTCGATCGGACCGTCGGCGCCGTCGATGAGGCGCATGTCCGTCTCCACCCGTCGTCTGGCGGCCTTGATGTCGTTCTGATACGCGGTATACGTCATCGCCGCCGCACCGGCCGCGATTGCTCCAGTAAACGTAAGAAGCCGTGAACCTCGTGATCTCATGTGATCCTCCGTCGATTGAAGGATCAGCCGCCCCGCGCCGGTTGGCGAGGGCGTGCAACCTGCCAGGCAGTGACACGGCGCACGTGGCCCGGTGCGAGATCCTATACGGGTCTCGAAATTGCTCCTCGAAACCTGTGTCCAAGACGCCGCAGATTCAGTGACTCGCCTTTTCCTCGTCGTACAGGCGCAGCGCTAATTGGGCGGCCGCACCCGTGGATACTGCGGCAGCAGGTATGCCCTGCCCTGGCACGCAACGTTGTCTTGTTCGTTGAAACAGACGAAATACTTCTGCCCGGAGATGTCGTAGTACCAGCACTTTTTCGCATTGACGCATGGAGCGGTCGAACCTGGATTTCCGAACTGTTTCAACACCTCGCTTGACGGCGTGCCGGCGCCCACCTGTCTCAAGCGCGCCTCGATGGCTTGTTCCTCTTTGATCTTCGCCATCAGCCGCTCCCTGGCTACTTGCCGAAACCGTTCACGGTTGTCCGGTTGGTGGCAGGCGGCGGTCACAAGAATGCCGGCTGACACGAGGATCAGCGCCGAGATGCCTGCGGAGTGTTGTCGTGACCTCATCGAAATCCTGACCTCGAAGTCTACATGCGATCACGTCGACGAACGTGCGGAGTTGAACGCGGCTTGACATGAAAGCTTCACAACTTTACGATGCCAAGTACTTACCGTACATGAAATCAGCGATGAACATCTCACCGGCGAAGCAACCGCGGCGTTTCGGACGGATATTCAAAGGATGCGCGGTATTGACGATTGCCGGCGCCATCGGCATCGCGGCGTTATTGGGATCACTCTGGCTGGAGCGCCGGACCGAGGTCACGCTGCCTGCACCGACGGGACCATTCGCGGTCGGCCGCTCTCTGTACGATTGGACCGACGACACGACTCATGACACGCTGGCGCCCGTGGCCGGAACCAGGCGCGAGCTCCTTGTCTGGATCTGGTATCCCTGCGTGGCCGGGCAACAAACCGCGATGGACGAGTATCTTCCCCTTCCGATGCGAGCAGCCGCCGGAGCGCCCGGGAGCTCGTCGGTTTTCACACTGCTGACGCGAGATCCGTCGAAGGTCCATTCGCACAGTCATCGTGACTCCGCGGTGTCACCGCTGCAGCGCTCCTATCCGGTGGTGATCATGAGAGCGGGGGCTTCCGCCGAGGTGATGAACTACTCCACGCTCGCCGAGGATCTCGCCAGTCATGGGTACGTCGTCGTCGGCCTCGATGCCCCCTATCGCACGGGGCGCGTCGTTTTCCCTGATGGTCGAGTGATGAGGAGGACGCCGGAGAATAACCCCGAGCTCGTTACGGGCCGGCAGTTCGAGCTTCGGGCGGCGAAGCTGTTGGCCGCGTGGACCGGCGATATGGCCTTCGCCCTAGATCGTCTGGCGCAGTTGAACGCCTCGGATACCTCGGGCAGGTTCACGGGTCGTCTGGACATGTCGCGTGTGGGAGCCTTTGGCCACTCCTTCGGTGGCGCCCAGGCCGCCCAGTTCTGCCACGACGATTCCAGGTGCAAGGCAGGCATCGACATCGATGGTGCTCCACTCGGCAGCGTCATTCAGGCGGGGATCGCTCGGCCGTTCATGTTCCTTCTGAGCGATCACAGCCATGAGTCCGGTCCCGAAAGTTCCCAGGTCATGGCCAACATTCAATCGATTTACGATCGTCTGCCCGCCGATGGAAGACTACTGATCGTCATCCGCGGGGCGAACCACTTCACCTTCAGTGACGACGGAGCCATATTGAAGAGCCACCTCGTGCGGGGTGTGCTCCGGCTTTTCGGCATGCTCCGCATCGACGGACCTCGTCAGCTCGAAGTGACCGCCTACTGCGTGCACAGCTTTTTCGACGCGTATCTCAAAGGGGCCGGTGGTTCACGGCTCACGATTGCCTCTCCGCGTTATCCGGAGATTCAGGTGCTCAGTGATGAAGAGGTTCACGCGGAGGCGCGGAGACGCGGAGTAGGTCAGTCTCAAAGCCGACGGTATTCGCGCATTCCGCCATAGAGCGGAGTCAGTGTGTCGATCTCACACGACGTGCCGGCGAAGGCGTAGGTCGTCTCGAAGTCTTCGTAGCTGCGAGCGCGCCAGAGCCGGCCCTCAGGGTCGATCACGAGCGAATGCCCGATACCCCCACGGAAGATCGAGGAGCCGTCGGTACCGACATAGCGCGTGCAGGTCCATGGCCGCTCCGCCGGATGTTGCGCCATGTATTCTTCGATACCACGAACGAGCTGCGAAAAGAGGCGTCCGCGGTCGGCAGGAGGAGCCATGAGCGCGTCAGAGATCGCGCCGCTGAGCATGGCATCGGCCGGCGACGTAAGCACGCCAGATTGAAGTGTCTCCGGTGGGCAGAGCGTGCGCTCAGTTGCCTCGTGATCAGTCGACATGGCGTGGAGGTCCTTCGCTTTAGCGGCGCAGCCTCGACTCAAAATGGTATCGCACTTGCCGATGTCCGCGGTCCTACATCCTCGGGTACCTGCCCAGGAAGATGAGGATGAAGTCGATCGAGTCCTGAGCTCCGTGCGCGGGTAGAATCAGTCCGAGCAGACGCGACGTGTTCATACCGAGGGACGAATCCGCAGATGACGCAGATGTACGCAGATAAAAGCAGCCAACGGTTCTCCATCTGCGCTCATCTGCGTCCATCTGCGGATGATCGGGTCTCGCAGTAAACGAACGCTGACGTGGGGTGTTGTACCGAGAGGGACGAATCTGCATCGATCAGCCGCCGGCTGGACACTCACTTCCGGGAAGTTGCAGCGCCGTAACGTCCGAGCCGGTGCCACGCTTGCGGTCGTCGATGTGGAGCCGGGCTGCGTGGCAGTGAGCTCGTGGAGGCCACTAGTGAGCTCGTGGAGGTCACTAGTGGACTCGTGGAGGTCACTAGTGGACTCGTGGAGGTCACTAGTGGACTCGCGGAGTCCGCCGAATTACCAGTTCTGGCCGTTCTCGTTTCTTCCGTGGCAGGCGTTGGAACTGAAATGCGTCACTCGCGCCCGCGATCGCGTCGATTCAGCGTCCACGCCGGACGGCTCACCGCGTGATCCGGGTGGATCACCACGACGCGCATGACCCTCCCTCCCGGCTGCTGCACACTCGCATTGGAGAAGGAGACCGCCCGCGCTGACGAAGTTTTGACACCTCGACGCCGTCGTTCCTCACGACGCCGGCTCAGAATTCGTTATCCATCAGCCGAATCAGCGAAACGACTCGCCGATAACTCTCACTGGATAGCGCTCTCGCACCGATTGAAAAAGGGGGTCGACGATGCAAACTCACTTCGTACAACAGAACAGTCACACGTCTCGATCACTGGATGAGTGGCTGCTCCAAGCAGGGGTTTTGATTTGGGTGATCCTCGGGCTGATGACGGGCTGGTTCAAGGAGACCGGTCTCCGACTTCTATCCGCGCTCACTGCCGTCACCGACGAATCCATCGCCTTTCCGGCGGACGCGACGTCGGACTTCGGCCACTTTGGCGGCGCACGGCAGCAAGAGCCGCGTATCTGACGAGTGAGGCCGATCGGGTTGATCTTCGGCATGACCGCCATGTGCCGGGAGAGTCTCCGATCGGGGATGATCGCTCACGCGGCGACAGACATCCGTCCATCTGCGGATGATCGGGTCTCGCACTGAACGAACGTTGACGCGACGTGTTCGTACCGAGGGACGAATCCGCAGATGACGCAGATGTACGCAGATAAAAGCAGCCAACGGTTCTCCATCTGCGCTCATCTGCGTCCATCTGCGGATGATCGGGGCTTGCTGTAAACGTACGGTGATGCGGGGTGTTCGTACCGCCGACGAATCCGCCAGCGCTGAGACAACGAACCGTGCGCGATGAGACAATGACCGCGATGAAAAGACACCGCGACGACGACCTTCCTGACGGACACTTGGCGGGAGAAGCGATGCGCAGAGCGGTAAGGACCCAGATTCGGACCAAAGAGCCGCCCGAAACGGAACAGGCTTACCGCCGGCTGAAGCACGAAGGGTATTCGGACCGAGGGGCTGTGGAGCTGATCGCCGCGGTTGTCGCCGCCGAGATCTTTTTCATGCTCTCGCAGAAGAGCGATTACGATCCGGCACGCTACGCGAGAATGCTGAAGAGGCTTCCGGAGCTACCTCCTGACTCGGATGCCTGAGCGGCGTTTGGACGTACCCTTCGCTCGTGCCGCACGGTTCGCTGGCCTCTGGCTTGCCCCGCGGACGTCTTCAGGATCGAAGGCGAGCTCGCGCGATGCTCGCATTTCGCCTCGGTGGATCTTGCCGGCTTCTTTGATACTTGCCACGAGATCGTTGAACAGTTCTTTCTTCAACGAACGTTGGCGCGACGTGTTCGTACCGAGGGACGAATCCGCAGATGACGCAGATGTACGCAGATAAAAGCAGCCAACGGTCTCCATCTGCGCTCATCTGCGTCCATCTGCGGATGATCGTGTCTCGCAGTAAACGAGGCGTTGACGCGGGGTGTTTGTACCGAGAGGGGCGAATCTGCATCGATCAGCCGCGGGCTGGACACTCTCTTCCGGGACGTTGCAGCGTCGTAACGTCCGAGCCGGTGCCAAGCTTGCGATCGTCGACGTCGAGCCGCGCTGCGTGGCGGCGAGATACACAAGATAACTGAGCCATCGACATGTACGTCGCTTCGTGCGATGGAGAAGTCGCTTCCAGTCAGATGTTTACGAAGAAGCGAAAAACGAAGGTGTGACCCTCCTGGTTACTTCACCGCCATCTTCCATATGTCAACGACGAGTTGGTAAAAGCAATCGGCGTCCGCTGGTCTGACGCTCCTGATTTTCCCCTCCGTCGAAAAACGAGGGCTTGACCCCTCCAACCTTTACCCGGTTGGCGATTCAATCGGTCAGCTGCCAGCACAATACTTGGCCACTACAACAATTATCGCAATCCAGAAGATACAGCCTAAGCAGGTCTTCCAGGCACTCGTTTTAGATTCCTGGGTTGTGATTACGGCAGGCACGTAGGTCGGTGTCGAGGACGGGTAACGGAGGCGGTAGAGCTGATGCTGAATCTTCATCCGTTCTTGTCCGTACTTATCCGCTTTTGCCGCGTCGCCCGGCAGACGCGTTCGTTCGTATTCACGGTCATACTTTTGCTCAAGTTCTCTTGCTCGTTCCAACTCGTCTTCTAGACGACTCATCTCTTCTTCAGGCGACATTTTCAACCTCCTGTGAATGCTCACCCGACAAGGATATCCACGTAAAGTTTGGGGTCGTATCTGGAAAATCAACTTAGCGGGACGGAGTCCCGTAACCGAGACCGTGCTCAGTTAAGTTGATTTTCCGGATACGACCCCAACTTCACCCCGTTAGAACTGAGCCACGCATAGCCGCCACACGCAGGACAGATGACCTTTGCAGGCTTCCCGTAGTAGTCCTTGATCGACCACCGACGAGAGCCTTCGCATTGCGAGCACGGCCCCAATCACCATCCCGACGAACGCAGGGCCACCGAACGCGTTACCGACTGCCGCACCAATGCCGGCACCCACAAGGGCTCCCACTATCGCGTAGGTCGCGGCAATTGAGTCGGCTTGCTTGTACAAGCGTTCCGCGAAAGTGACGATTATTTGTGCGTCATAGCTGACCATAGCTACTCCTTGTGCGCGCATGCCCAGTTGCGCAAATGGCGATAGCCACAGCAGAATCGCTCGGCGGACACAAGATCTTCCGCACGATTCTCGACACGGTTCCTGCGGGAGCATAGCGAGCCCCACGCTCGGGAACTAAATTACGTAGATGTTACAAGAGCTGGACGTTATTGCTTGACGCAGTTTGCGCCGCGCTTCAGCATGTCGTCGGATTCGCACTTGTAATGCCCCTTGGGTGTCTCAGCTTCCCAGTTAGCAGTCTTCATCCCAATATGAAGGTTGCTGATTGTTACCTGCTCCGATGTGACACCACCGATGGCGCGAGCCGTTTCAAGGCGCACATTCTCATCGGAGCGTGTGGTCGTGCATGAAGCGATAGAGAGCGCGGCGGTGAACAATATTGTGAAAATAACGATGGCCTTGGAGTTTCGAACGATCATGAAACATCTCCTCATGCATAAACAAAGTTTTCGATTGACATACGTTTCGGCAACTCGGGACCGACTGGGAGATTGCCATGCTACTTCAGAGTGAACATTGCCGCAACGTGTTATTTTGGAAAGAAGGAAGTCGTGCCGCACGACTGACCGACCATTGTGCCGCACAACTCTCAATTGAGCTGAGCTGCTATCGTTTGTTCAGGAATGTTATCTGACGATTCTGTAACGCATAACACCCACGCTGCTTCTGCCGCAGACCCGATATCTGTCTCGCCACTGTCCTATAACGCGTCGTCCCTCTACGCAAACGCCCCCAATATCTCCCCCCTCCCTGGTGGTATCGCCACCCCTGCCGCCCGTTCGCGGATGTCGATGATTTCGTCGAGCAGCGACGCGCGAGGCGAGGCGTAGAGGACGCCGACGGTCAGGCGGTCGGAAGGCTCATTGACGAACTGCATCGCGGCGGCGGCATCGGTGCGGTCGTGGTCGGGCGCAACCGGGCGGCACAGAGGGCGGAGGAGCTTCATCTGGTCGTCGCCGCGCCACGTCACGCACGGGGAGATGATGTTCAGGAAGGCGAAGCCGTGGTGGGTGATCGCTTCCTTCATCAGCTCGGTCGTGCCCTTCACGTCGCCGGCGAAGGCGCGGGCGACCCAGGTGGCGCCGAGGGAGATGGCCAGGGCGCAGGGGTCGATGCTGATCTCGGGGTTGCCGTAGGTGGTCGACTTGGTCTTGTCGCCGTGGGGCGTGGTCGGGGCGGCCTGGCCTTTGGTAAGGCCGTAGATCTCGTTGTCCATGATGAAGTAGGCGATGTCGACGTTGCGGCGGGCGGCGTGCATGAAGTGATTACCGCCGATGGCCAGGCCGTCGCCGTCGCCGCCGACGGCGATCACGTGCAGGTTCGGGGCGGCCAGCTTGGCGCCGGTGGCGATCGGCAGGGCACGGCCGTGCAGAGAATTGAAGCCGTAGGTCTCGACATAGCCAGGGAGGCGCGACGAGCAGCCGATGCCGGAGACGATCACCGTGTCGTGCGGCTCGCACTTCAGGTCGGCCAGGGCCCGGTAGACGGAATTGAGAACGGCGAAGTCGCCGCAGCCGGGACACCACACCGGCTTCAGATCGGTCTTGTAGTCCTGCGCGGTATACGGGGCGTGTGCGGTAGTCATACGTTCACCTCTTCCAGAGTCTCATTGCGTACCAACAAGCGCCGCAGCTCCATCTCGATCTCGGCGGCGGTCAGCGACTTCCCTCCCGAGCGTTTGTAGACGCTGGTCCGTTTGCGTGGGAAATCGACGAAGCCGCGCAGGTAGCGCTCGAACTGCGCGGAGTAGCTCAGCTCGACGATCAGCACCTCATCGCACGAGTCGATGAACTCCTGCAGCGGTTCGGCCGGGAGCGGCATGAGGAGTTGCGGGGCGAAGACACCGATGCCGGCATCCTCGCCGATGCGGTCGAGCGCCTCGCGGAGCGGGCCGACGGTCGAGCCCCAGCAGATCACGCCGAGGCGCGGGTGGGCGGAGCCGAAACGTCGGAAGAGAGGGTAGCGGGCGGCGATGCCGTCCAGCTTGCGGTAGCGCTTGGCGTTCATCTGCTCGTGCACCACGAACGTCGCGCTCGGCCGGCCCTGCGAATCGTGCTCCAGGCCGTTGGTCTGGTACATCCCGCCGGGCGTCGACGGCAGGGCCATCGGCGACACGCCGCTCGGTGTATCGAGATAGCGGTGGTAATCGGTCAGCGCCGGCGGCGTGGCCGTGTCGCGGTCGCGCACCTCGTGCTCGAGCGCGCTGGCGTCGATGGTCTCGCGGCGCTGGGCGATCGACTGATCGGTCAGCACGATCACCGGGATCTGGAACTCCTCGCTGATGTTGAAGGCATCGACGGTGGCGTGGAACGACTCCTCCACGTCGGAGCAGGCGATGACCACGCGCGGGGTGTCGCCATGGCTGGCGAAGAGGGAGTGGAGCAGGTCGGACTGTTCGCTCTTGGTCGGGATGCCGGTCGACGGTCCGCCGCGCTGCACGTTGACGATCACCGCGGGGATCTCGGCGATCGAGGCCAGGCCGAGCATCTCCGCCATCAGCGAAAGGCCCGGCCCCGAGGTGGCCGTCATCGACTTCACGCCTGTGAACGACGCGCCGATGACCGCGCCGATCGCGGCCAGCTCATCTTCTGTCTGAAGCGTGGTACCGCGCATCTTCGGCAGCCAGACGGCCAGGAACTGCAGGATCTCGGTGGAGGGAGTGATGGGGTATCCGGCGAAGAATCGACAGCCGGCGTGGATGGCGCCGAAGGCGGAGGCTTCGTTGCCCGACATGATGAGATGCGGGGCGCTGCGCTCGTAGGTCAGCCGCTTCTCGACCACGATCTTCTCGGCCTCTGCAATCCCGAGGTCGAAGGCGGCAAGGTTGGCGTCGATGACGGCCTGCTTCTTCTTCGCGAAACGCTGCTCGACGGCGGCGCGCGTGGCCTCGAGCGGCAGGCCGAAGAGCGAAGCCAGCATGGCGATGGCGGTGACGTTCTTTGCCGCCCCCTTGAATGCGATCGGATAGATGTGGCGTCCGGCCAGCTCGGACGGCGGCTCATCGCCGGCCTCGCAGAAGATCACGGCATCGGGAGCGACGACGAGCTCGTTCTGGAAGCGGGCGAAGTCGGACCAACTGAATACCACCAATACGTCGACGCAATCGGCCTGGGCGTGGATCGGGGCGCTGCTGGCGCGCACGACGGCGGACGATTCGCCGCCCCGTATCTGCGGTCCGTAGGCCTCGGTTTTGATGACGTGGAGCCCTTCGCGGGCACACGCTCCGGCGATGATGTCGCCCGCCGCTACCGCACCGTCGCCGCCTGCTCCGACGAAGGCAAATGTGAGCTCATTCATGGGGTTTCCTCCCGGCGGCAAGCTTCGCCGACGGGGGACGACCCGCGCCACGATTGGCGTCACCAAGGGGGGTGATGATCATCACCCGAAACCGTTCAGGAGAGGTCCACATTGGCTGAGACCATGTCTCAATCTGAAATCGTCCTCATCGGAAACGCCAACGTCGGCAAGTCGCTGCTCTTCTCGCGGCTCACCAAACGCCACGCCACCGTCTCGAACTATCCCGGCACCACGGTGGAGGTGATCAGCGCCTCGTCGGACATCGGACTGATCATCGACACGCCGGGGGTGAACTCGCTGCTGCCGCAGTCGAGCGACGAGATCGTGGCCCGCGACCTGCTGCTGGAGCGGAAGGAGAACGCGGTGGTGGTGCAGGTCGGCGACATCGCCAACCTTCGCCGGACCATACTCCTCACGCTGCAGTTGGCGGAGATGGATGTGCCGCTGGTGGTCTGCCTGAACATGGCCGACGAGCTTCATAGCGGCGACGGCGACGGCACCGTGAACGCCAGCGCGCTGGCCGGCGAGCTCGGCTCGGCGGTGGTGGCCATCTCCGCGCTGCGGCGCTGGAACATCGGGCGGCTGCGCGATGCCATCCATTGCGCGGTCAAGCCGAAGGCGATGGTCACCTACCCCGCCGCGATCGAGCATGCGGTCGAGAATCTCCTGCCGATCCTGCCTCCGAACCTGCGCTGCCGCGGTGTGGCCCTGGCCATCCTGGCCGGCGACGCCTCGCTCCGTCCGCTGCTTCCGTCCGAGATCCTGGCCGCGTGCGACGAGGCGCGCGAATCGGTGCCGCAGCCGGCCAGCATGACCATCGTGCACGCGCGGGTGGCCGCCGCGGAGGCGCTCATCGCCCGCGCCGGCGCGGCCTCGACGCGCCGCAGCGGCAACGTCCGCGAGCGCATCGGCGCTCTCTGCATGCACAGCGTCTGGGGGATGCCCATCCTGGCGCTCGTCCTCGCCTTCGCCTGGTATTTCGTCGGCAAGATCGGCGCGGGAGTGATGGTCGACTGGATGCAGGCCACCCTCTTCGGCAAGTGGATCAATCCGAACGCCATCCATCTCCTCAAGGCCATGCATCCGCCGCGATTCATCTATGAGTTGCTCGTAGGCCAATACGGCATCCTGACGATGGCCCTCACCTACGCCATCGCCATCGTGCTGCCGGTGGTCATCACCTTCTTCGCCTTCTTCAGCATTCTCGAAGACACCGGCTATCTGCCGCGGCTGGCGGTGCTGCTCCATCGCGCCTTCCGCCGCATCGGTCTCAATGGCAAGGCGGTGCTGCCGATGGTGCTCGGGCTGGGCTGCGACACGATGGCCACGCTGACCACGCGCATCCTCGACTCGAAAAAGGAGTCGACCATCGTCACGCTTCTCCTGGCCCTCGGCGTCCCCTGTTCCGCGCAGCTCGGGGTGATCATGGGGATGCTGGCGCCGCTCGGCGCGCCGGCGGCGCTGATCTGGATCGGGATCACGCTGGGCACGATCGGGCTGGTGGGATGGGCGGCGGCGCGCGTGGTGCCCGGCGATCCGGCCGACTTCGTGCTGGAGATTCCGCCGATGCGCATGCCCGGCATCACCAACATCCTGATCAAGGTTGCCGCGCGTGCGGAGTGGTATCTGAAGGAAGCGGTGCCGCTGTTCATCATCGGTACGGTCCTGCTCTTCCTCCTCGATTGGATCCACGCGCTCGGCCTGATCCAGCGCGCGCTCTCCCCGCTGATCGTTCACGGCCTCGGCCTGCCGGCCGAAGCGACGAACGCCTTCGTCATCGGATTCCTGCGGCGCGACTACGGCGCGGCCGGCCTCTTCACCATGCAGCGGGCCGGGCATCTCACGCCGAACCAGGTGGTGGTGGCGCTGACGGTGATCACGCTCTTCATCCCCTGCATCGCCAACCTGCTGGTGATGCTGAAGGAGCGGGGCGCCCGCGCCGGATGGACGATGGCGGCATTCATCCTGGTCTATTCGTTCGGCATCGGCGCTCTGATGAACGCCATGTTCCATCTGTTCGGAGTGGTGCTGTGATCGCCAAGCCGCCCGCCGCGGTCGAATGCCCGATGTGCAGCACCGACTTCGAGGCGGAGTCGTGTCACGGTTCTTGTCCGTTCTCTTCCGGCTGCGGCATGTCGCGCTGCCCGCGATGCGGCTACGAATTCGTCGCCGGCGGCCGCGTCGCCTCAATCCTGCAACGACTTTTCCAAGGGAGGTCTCATGATTCACGCAGCAACGGATGAAGTGCTCGAACATCTCTGGTATGCCGTCGAGGAAAACCGCCACGTGCAATCACTCGGCGACCTCGGCGCCGATATCGACGATGCATCGTTCCGCTCCGCGGTCTACGAGCTCGTTGCCGACAATGCCGTCGACTCCGATCTGCATCTATCGGACATGGGAACGCAGCGCGCCAAACGCATCGTGCGCCGGCATCGCCTGGCCGAGGTGTTGTTCTTCGAAGCGATGGGAACGGGGCTGGGTGACGCGGAGGCCTCCGCCTGCGAGATGGAGCACATGCTGTCGGACGCCGTCGTCGACCGCGTCTGCACATTCCTCGGGCATCCCCCCGTCTGCCCGCACGGCAAGCGCATTCCGAGCGGCGACTGCTGCCGCCTCTATTCGAAACAGATCGAGCCGCTGGTGATGCGGGTGATCGACCTCCCGGTCGGCGCGGTAGCGTCGATCGCATTCATCGCCCCGAAGACGCTGGCGCGCCTGGAGAAGCTGGCCGCCCTCGGGATCGTGCCGGGAAGCGAGATCCGCCTCGTGGCCCGGAAGCCGAGCTGCGTCATCGCCGCCGGTGCGACGTCGATCGCGTTGGAGGACGAGATCGGGAGAGAGATCTACGTGCGGGTGCGGCACCTGGAGGGGTAAACGGTAAACGGTTCTCGGCACACTCTTAATCGAGATCCCTTCTCCCCCAGCGCTTTTCAGCTGGGGGAGAAGGTGCCGAAGGCGGATGAGGGGGCGGCTTCACGCGTAGGTATAGCCAGCACATGAAAAGCGTAAGCGGATGACAACAAGCTGGTTAGCGCCGTCGCAAGTTTGAGGCGGCTGCGTGAAACGCCCCCCTCATCCGCCTTCGGCACCCTTCTCCCCCCGCAAGAAACCGCGGGGGGAGAAGGGCTCTCGATGTAGGGTGAGACGAAGAATAGGTGGGCACCGAAGGGCACAGACGCTCTTGTTTGTGCCTTCCCATCACACGCACGAGTGCGCACCATCACGATCCCTTCCGAGGCCGGCGCTTTACTCTCACGTCCGTGAGCCGTCGCCTGTTCCCCCTGTTCGTGATCGCAGGCAATTTCGCCGGTCCGATGCATTCGCCCGCTCCTGCCGGCTGCCGTCCCGATTCTACGTGTCCCCCTGGCCACGCGGGTCGCGGATCGATGGCGCCTCGACGCGCGGCCGCCAACGCGATCAACTCGACGCTCACCGTCCCCGCGCTCCGGCCGTCACGCGAGCTCCTCCTCGCCTCTGCGGCCGAGCGCGGACACGATGGCTTCAAAATGACGCGGTGAAGTTCGCCGCGCCTTTTCTGGACCAGGTTACTTCTTCAGACTCCGCACGTAGCCGATGACGGTTTTGATGTCGTCGGCGGAGAGCTTGCTGGCCGGCATTTTTCCCTTGCCGTCGGTGAGCGATTTGGTGATCTCCGCGTCGGTGAGCTTCTGGACCTCGGGGGAACGGAGATCCTTCAGCTTGAGGCTCTTGCCGACCGGGGTCTGTCCGCTTCCATCGGGGCCGTGGCAGGCCTGGCATTTCGTTTTGTAGATGGCCGCGCCATCGGCAAATACGGCTACCGGGAGAGCAATCACCACGACCAGTACCAACAACAGTGTCTTCTTCATCAATGTCTCCTATCTCTCTTTCATCGTATCCGATTTACGGTTCGCGTCCTTCGTGGACCGGCTGTCCTGCACCTTGCCAGGAAGAAAATCCGCCGAGTAGTGCTGAGGCGTCCATTCCGGCGCCTCGGATGATGAGCGCCGCACGGGCGCTCGACTCTTCGGCCGGTCACGTGCAGTACGTGACGATCGGCTTTCCTCGCGGAAGGTATGGAAGCTCGCCCTGAATGAAGGAGAGCGGAATGTGCATGGCGCCGGGGATATGCGCGGCGGTGTAATCGGCGGCATCCCGCACGTCGATCACCACGATCTCGCCGCGCTCCATCCGCTTGCTGAAGTCAGCCTGCGAAATCCGGGGAACGGATTCCAGCGACTCCGCCGGTGCGGCCGGTGCGCTCGTGGCCGCTGTTTCGGCCGGCACCGAGGCAGGTGGTGTGGCCGTCTTCGCCACGCGCGTCGCACTCCATGCGATGACCGCTCCGGCCAACAGGCCGGCAGCGACGTAGACGCCGAGATCGCGCGATTTCATTTCACGTCTCCTGGCTTGTCCGTCCGAGGTTGGACGACGATGTGGTCTTCGACACTGGTGATTCCGGGGGCGCAGGAAGCGATCTCGAGCAGCACGTCGTGCTCGACGCACGAGCCGACCGTGCCGCGGACGACGATGGTCCGGCCCGAGATCTCCGCGCCAAGGTCCGCGACCGTGAGGGCGGCGCAGCGGCGCACCGCCTCCTCGAACGCGCGCTTCGCCTCCGCATTCTTCGACCGCGGTACGACACGGATTCGATTGCTGACGCCGCGAATGCCGGCGATGTGGAGGAATGCGTCTTCGACGTTCTGTTTCTGCGCCGCCGACTCGACGATGCCCTCGAGTGTGAGCCATCCCTCGGACACCGTGACCCGTGGACGTTCCGAAAGCAGCGCCGGCAACGACTCGAGGATGTCCGTGGCCAGTCGGTGCAGGGTGGCGTCGGTGCGATAGTTTCCGATCGTCAGCCGCACTGCCAGTGCATTCTTCACCGCCGCCACGCCGCGGACACGGCGGGCAAGAGCTTCCGCGCAGCGCTTCTCGCAGTAGCTGGGCACACTGCCAGAGAGCGTGACCTCCGCATCGTCCACCGAAACGGCGACCTTGCTGGCATCGAGGCGCGGATCCCACCGAAGCTCGTCAGCCACGTTGCGTTGCAACCCGGTTTCGGTGTGCTGGTTCATACGTGCGGGAGTGGCAGCACAGGATGACGCAGCCACAAACATATCCATAGCGTCACCATCACAGCGCGGCGTGAGAAATCAAGCGAGTGACGATCGTCACCCGGGCAGGTGATGCTGAACGGGAGAGCGGTTGTCGGTTATCGGTTGTCGGTCGTGACACGCTATCGGCGATTCCCACGCTCACGGCAACGTATGACAAAAATCATGTGGCGTCCCAAGTGTCGGTAGTAGGCTTGCCGTCGATGACTTTCGGACGCGTCGGCGAAGAACGGATCGTGGCGCTGTTGTGGGGCGTGCTCTTCACGGCGATCCTGGCCGTCCTCATCGTCTTCGGATCGAGGACCCTGGCGCACTTCGATGCGGCGCTGGTCGGCTACACCTTCGCCGTGCTCTTCGCCACCTTCGCCATCACCTATCGCTACTCCATGTGGCTGCAACGCCCGCCCACCCGCACGTACTGGGTCCGCGGGTGGCAGCTCTTCTTCAGCCGGAAGTACCTGGCCCGCAACATCCGCAACTGGTTCGCCTGGGTGATCAGCGACTTCGCCATGAACCGCTTCATCTTCCGGCGCGACCGCAAGCGCGGCCTGGCGCACGCCCTCATCATGTGGGGCTGCATCCTCGCCTTCGCCATCACCTTCCCGCTCGTCTTCGGCTGGATCCATTTCGAGACCGTCCCCGGCGACCTGACCACCTATCGCACGTACGTCTTCGGCTTCGGCACGAATTCGTTCCCGATCCATTCGACGGTCGCATTCCTGATCTTTCACGGCCTGGTCTGGTCGGCCTTCCTGGTCATCGGCGGGGTGATGCTGGCCATGCGCCGGCGCATGCGCGATCACGGGGCGGCGGCGGTACAGCGCTTTGGAGAAGACATCCTGCCGCTGGTCCTCCTCTTCGCCATCAGCGTGACCGGCCTGCTGCTCACGGCCAGCAACACCTGGATGAAGGGATACGGATACGACTTCCTGGCCCTTCTGCACGCGGTGACGGTGATCTTCACGCTGCTCTGGCTCCCGTTCGGGAAGTTCTTTCACATCTTCCAGCGGCCGGCGCAGCTCGGAGTCAGCTTCTACAAGGACGTCGGCGCGCTGGAAGGGATGGCCCGTTGCCGCCGCTGCGACGCCGAGTACGCCCCGCTGATCCAGATCGATGACCTCATCGCCGTGGAGCGAAAACTCGGATACCGCTACGAGATGGACGCCCCCGAAATCGAGCATTACCAGCGCATCTGCCCGGCCTGCCGGCGGTCGATGCTCGCGCTCGCGCAGGGCGATCTCTGGCAGGCAACGACAAGGACCTAGATCGAAATGGCCACACTCCCCAAGGAACAGGACGTCCTCATCGACGCGTACGGACCGCATCTCAACCGCATGGAGGGGCTGCAGCTCGATACCGGCGTGCAACCGGACAAGGTGGTCAACACGCACTGCTGCTTCTGCGGGCAGCAGTGCGGCATCCAGCTCAAGGTCAAAGACAACGCCGTCATCGGCTTCGAGCCGTGGTACGCCTTCCCGTTCAACAAGGGGATGCTCTGCCCGAAAGGGGTCAAGCGTTATCTGCAGGGAAGCCATCCCGACCGGCTGGTCACGGCGCTGGAGCGCGACCCGTCCTCGGACACGGGATTCCGGCCGATCGCCTACGACGAGGCCATCAGGAAAGTGGCCGCCGCGATCGAGCGCATTCAGTCGACGTATGGTCCGAATGCCTTCGGCGTCCTGTCCGGCGCCAGCCTGACTACGGAGAAGGCCTACCTGATGGGCAAGTTCGCCCGCGTCTGCCTGAAGACGAAGTACATCGATTACAACGGACGGCTCTGCATGGTCAGCGCCGGCGCGGCGAACAAGAAGGCGTTCGGCATCGACCGCGCCGCCAATCCGTGGTCCGACATCCTGAACGCGGAGGTGGTCGTCATCGCCGGCTCGAATACCGCCGAGTGCGCGCCGATCACGACCAACTACGTCTGGCAGGCGCGCGAGAACGGCGGGAAAGTCATCGTCGTCGATCCGCGCATCACCCCGATCGCGCGGACGGCGGACGTCTTTCTGCCGGTCAAGCCGGGCCGCGACGTCGCGCTCTTCAACGGCATCCTGCAACTGATGATCGAGAACGACTGGCTCGATCACGACTTCATCGAGAACCACACCGTCGGGTTCGAGGCGGTGGCCGAGCATGTGAAGCAATGGACGCCGAAACGGACGGCGGAGGTGACCGGCGTGGCCGAGAAGTCGATCCGCCAGGCCGCCGAGCTGTGGGGGCAGGCGAAGACGAGCTTCCTGATGCATGCCCGCGGCATCGAGCACCACTCGCACGGCGTGGAGAACTGCCTCAGCACGATCAATATCGTGCTGGCCTCGGGACGCATCGGGCGCGAGTTCTGCGCCTACGGAACCGTCGTCGGCCAGGGCAACGGACAGGGCGGCCGTGAGCACGGACAGAAGTGCGATCAGCTCCCCGGCTGGCGGGACATCGGCAACACGGCGCACCGCGAATACATCGCAGGCGTCTGGGGCGTGAAGCCCGAGGAGATCCCGGAGGCGGGCGTCGACTGCTACGAGATGATGCGCAAGATCGACGCCGGCGAGATCAAGGGGCTTCTCAATATCTGCTTCAACCCCAAGGTCTCTCTGCCCGACAACGCCTTCGTCACCCGCGCGCTCGGCAAGCTCGAGTTCTTCACCGTGATCGACTTCTTCCTAAGCGAGACCGCGCAGCACGCCGACATCGTCCTGCCCGGATCGCTCCATGAGGAAGATGAGGGGGTCGTCGCGCAGGTCGAAGGGCGCGTCATCAAGATCAACAAGGCCGTCGATCCACCCGGCGACGCCAAAGAGGACTGGCGCGTGATCCAGGACATTGCCGCCGCCCTCGGGCGCACGCACGGGATGACCTTCAACACTCCGCGCGAGATCTTCGACGAGCTTCGCGTGGCCTCGAAGGGGGGCGTCGCCGACTACTTCGGCATCACCTACGAAAAGATCGAGGCGAACAACGGCATCTGCTGGCCATGCCCATCCGAGGATCATCCAGGCACACCGAGACTGTTCGAGCCGGACTCCTGGAATCCGATCGCCAAAGGCGCCGGTCCGTTTTACTTCCCCGACGGCAAGGCGCGTTTCAACGTCGCCGCCTATCGGCCACCAGCCGAGGATGTCGATGAGGAGTATCCGGTCATCCTGACCACGGGGCGGGTGGTGAGCCAGTTTCTCTCCGGAACGCAGACGCGGCGCATCGGGCCGCTGGTCGACCAATACCCTGAGCCGCGGATCGAGATCCATCCGAAGCTGGCCGCGAAGTACGGGATCGCCGACGGCGACCTGGTGACGGCGGAGTCGCGGCGCGGTGACGTCACGCTGAAGGCCCAGGTGGTGACGACGATCCGTCCCGACACGATCTTCATCCCGTATCACTGGCCGGGCCGCAAGTCGGCGAATCAGCTCACGATCGCGGCGCAGGATCCGGTGTCGAAGATCCCCGAATACAAGGTCTGCGCGGTGAGGATTCGAAAGGCATGAGCGTTCCCGCGCAATTCGAGTTCTTCGTCGATCCGAACCGCTGCATCGGATGCCAGTCGTGCGTGGCCGCGTGCAGCGAATGCGACACGCACAAAGGGCACTCGATGATTCACCTGCAGTACGTCCAGCGACCGATCTCGGTGCAGACCGTGCCGGTGGTCTGTATGCACTGCGACTCGCCGACATGTGCCGAGGTCTGTCCGGCGGACGCCATCAAACGGACGGATGACGGCGTCGTGCAGACGGCCCGCAAACCGCGCTGCATCGCCTGCAACAACTGCGTGCTGGCCTGCCCCTTCGGCGTCCCGAAGATGGAGGTCGAGTACTCGCTGATGATGAAGTGCGACATGTGCTACGACCGCACCTCGGTCGGCTCGAAACCGATGTGTGCCTCGGTCTGCCCAAGCGGCGCGCTCTACTACGGCACGCGCCAGGAGATCGAGCGGGCCCGTCCCCGCTCCGAGCCGGTCAACCAATTCCGCTTCGGCAACCAGCTCATCACCACCAAGGTCAACATGATGGTTCCCCGCGACTCCGGCATACAACACATCGACGTCACCGCGGCAATGCACGAAGAAGCTGTGAATCCGGCCGGCATGCTGGAAAACGTCTTCGACGAGATTGGATGATGACCCGAACGAATCCCGATCAGCTCTCCGTTCCGCCGGATGGCAAGCCGTATCACGAGCAGCCACAGTGGAGAAACGACTTCCCGATCGACTGGCCGCAGGACGAGCTGGTGGCGCGCCGCGACTTCACCAAGTTCCTGGTGCTGACCAGCTTCGCCTTCGCCGTCGGACAGGTCTGGATCGCTTTCGAGAACTTCGCCCGCAAGCGGCGCGGACGTCCGCCGATCCGGATGATCGCCAGGCTGGCCGCCGTTCCCGTCGGCGGCTCGGTCACCTTCGCCTATCCCGATGCTCACGATGACTGCGTACTGATTCGTACGGACACCGATCGTTTCGTCGCCTACAGCCAGAAGTGCACGCACCTGAGCTGCGCGGTGACGCCGCAGCTCGAGAAGAATTGTCTCTACTGTCCGTGTCACCACGGCTTCTTTGATCTGGCTACGGGCGAGCCAACCGGAGGGCCTCCGAGGCGCCCATTGCCGCGCATCAATCTGGAGATCCGCGACGGCGCCATCTACGCAACCGGCGTCGAGGTGCGGGCATGAGGCGCGCGTTCTCCCGCCAGCAGAAGATGACCATCGTCTTCGGCATCCTCTGCATCGTTCTCATCATCGTCGTGCTGCAGCTCTGGCTCCTCACCGCCACGATGAACGCCTTCCTCGGCGGAGAAGAGGCGGTGATCATTCCGGCCGCCGTGGCCAGCATGGTCTGCCTTTTCCTCAACGCCGGCCTGCTCTGGTACGTGTATCAACTGGAGCGCCCGTGAACGGTCCGCGGATGGAAGCCATCCGGACGCTCCATCCGGCGTACTTCGCTCTGGTCATGGCCACCGGCATCGTCTCCATCGCCGCGAAGCTGATGGAGATGAGCGTGATCGCGCAGGCACTGCTGATCATCAACGTCATCGCCTTCGTGTCGCTGGTGCTGCTGACGATCATCCGCATCGCGCGCTTCCCGCGGGACGTGTTCGCCGACCTCATCGATCACCAGCGCGGCGTCGGTTTCTTCACCATGGTCGCCGCCACCAGCGTGCTCGGCTCGCAGGTCGTCATCCTCATGCAGGACTACCGGATCGCGCTGGCGCTCTGGTTCGTGACGCTCGCACTCTGGCTGTTCCTCATCTACGCCGTCTTCGCCGCGTTCACGGTGAAGGAGGTCAAGCCGACGCTCGATCAGGGGATCAGCGGTGGCTGGCTGGTCGCGGTCGTGGCCACGGTGTCAGTGTCGACGCTGGCATCGCTGATCGCGCCGGCGTTCCCGGCGCACGCGGAGGCGCTGCTCTTCATCAGCCTTTCGTTCTGGCTGTCGGGCGGGATGCTCTACATCTGGCTGATCTCGCTCATCTTCTACCGCTACACCTTCTTTCGATTCGCGCCGTCGGACCTGATGCCGCCGTACTGGATCAATATGGGGGCGATGGCGATCTCCACGCTGGCCGGCACGCTGCTCATCGCCAATCAGGGCGGTTCGCCGCTATTGCAGAAACTCGGGGCGTTCCTCTTCGGCTTCACGCTGTTCTTCTGGTCGACGGCCACCTGGTGGATCCCGATGCTGCTGATCCTCGGGTTCTGGCGTCACGTCTACAAACGCTTTCCGCTCTCGTACAGCCCGCTCTACTGGGGCGCCGTCTTTCCGCTCGGCATGTACACCGTCTGCACGTACCGGCTGGCGAAGGTTGCCGGACTCGATTTCCTGATGATGATCCCGCGCCTCTTTGTCTTCCTGGCCTTGGCGGCATGGGCGGTCACGGCGATCGGTCTCGGCAGGGAGCTCGGCCGGGGACTTCATCCGAGCTCATGACCATCCAACCGCGCGTTCCGTTCGATCTGATCCCGCTCCTGGCGACGCTGAAACCGGACGACCGCGCCGCCATCGAACCGCTGTGCAGGATGCAGGGATACGAAAAGGGCGAGGTGATCTTCCGCGAAGGCGATCCGGCGGAACGCATTCACTTCATCTATGCGGGCCGCGTGAAGATCGTGAAGGCCGCCGGTACGCGCGACGTCATCATCGAGATCCTCGGTCCCGGCGAGCCGGCCGGCGCCGCGGCAGCCTTCGAACGGCGTCCCTTCCCTGCCACGGCCATCGCCCTCGAGCCGGCCGGCATCGTCTCGATTCCGGAACGGGACTTCTTCGCTCTCCTCGAACGCCGCCCGGCGATGATCCGCAGCGTGCTGTACGGGCTGACCATGCGCTTGATGATGGTGAACAAGCGTTTGGCGGACATGACCGGAACCGCCGAATCGAAAGCGGCGCGGCTTTTCCTCACACTCGCGGAGCGCCTCGGCGAGCGCAACGGACAGAGCGCATTCATTCCGCTCGCGCTGGCGCGCCAGGAAGTCGCCGATCTGCTCGGGATCACGCTCGAGACGGCCATCCGTCTCATGAGCCGCTGGCAGAAAGAGGATCTCGTGCGCACCGAGAAGGACGGCTTCACCATTCCTGACGTCGAGTCGTTGCGGACCATCAGCCGCGCCTGAAAATCCGCCTTTCGTATGACGGAAGTCATCCCCTTCGCCGATGCCGGTTCCTACACTGCTCTTGAGTAAAGGAGACCGAAAATGCAAACACAACCGAATACGATTGCCGAGCTTGCCGTGGCCATGCCGCGCGCCATCGGAACACTGGACAAGCTCGGAATCGACTACTGCTGCAACGGCGCCCGGAGCATCGCCGAGGCGTGCAATCACGCCGGAATCACCACCGAGGAACTGCTGGCGATGATCCCGGCGGTCGAGACCTCCACGGAGGTCGACTGGACGGCCGAGCCAATGTCCGCCCTGATCAAGTTCATCGTTCACACCCACCACGAATACACGCGCACGACGCTGGCAACGCTGCAGCACCTGGCGACGAAGGTGCGCGAGCGTCATGGGCCGAATCACAGCGAACTGTCTGAGGTGGAGAGGCTCGTCCATCAGCTCGCGGCCGACCTGCTGCCGCACATGTTGAAAGAGGAACAAGTGCTGTTCCCCTACATCGCCCACGTGGAAGAGGCGGCGATGCTGGCCAAAGAGCCGCCGATGCCGTTCTTCGGAACAGCGCGCAATCCCATCCGGGCCATGATGATGGAGCACGAGGCTGCCGGCGAGATCCTCGTACAGATCCGCGCGCTGACGGCGAGCTACACGCTACCGCCCGAGGCCTGCACGAGCTTCCATGCCCTCTACGCGAACCTGCAGGAGATCGAGACCGACCTGCACCGCCACATCCATCTCGAAAACAACATCCTCTTCCCGCACGCGATCGAAACCGAGGAGGCGACGAGGACGTCCGCGGTCCCGGCCTTCGCCGACAACTGCTGCGGGCACAAGTAGTGGCTGAACCCATACCGCAGCGTGTGCTTCTGACTCGAGGGCTCACGCGGAGGCTTGGAGTGCGCGGAGAAGAGATTCCTCGTCATCTCCTCTGCGCCTCCGCGTGCTAAAGTCCCCGGAACCGCAGAGAACTCTGTCACGGGATGTCTCTGTGTCACATGGTCTCGTGACTTTTGCCGCCTACGGCTTCTTCCTTGAGTAGCCCGTCAATCATCGCGCGCAGCGAGTCAGCGTCCTCCAATCCAGGGTTTCCGCCCGCACCGCCGCTGGCGGCACGAATCACACCTCGCCGGTCAATCACGATCACTTGTGGAATGTTCAGGATCTCTTTCCCTGAACGACCCAGATAGCGGTCCACCTCGGACCTGGTCGCATAACCTACCGGATACGTGAGCTTGAGATCGTTCACCAGGGCAGGGATCAGCCGCCCGCTGGTTCCGGCACCGTTGGGCGGATCGAAAACGATCCCTACCGGTTGGAAACCGAGCGCACCCAGCTCGCTGTTGAGCTTGTTCAGGGTGCTGGCGACGCGGAGGCAATGATTGGACTGAATGAAGAGAAACTCGATGACCACTACCTTCCCCCTGAGGCTGGAGAGAGGGATTGTTTTTCCCGAAGGCTCAGCGATATTGAGCTCGGGCGATTGGCGCGGACCACCGGGCGGCGGCGCCGCCATGGCAAAACCGGCCACCGTGAGGGCCACGATGAGGCAGATGAGCATTCGCATAGCGTGAACCCGTGAAGACATAAAGGTTAAACATCCTTCCATTTCTCAGCGATGCGCTGCACCTCGGCCGCTGCCTCGCGACTGGCGTCCTCAGGGCTCTTTTCACGTTTCACGACGCTCGAGAACATCCTCGGGATGACAAACTTGTTGAACGTCTCCATGAAAGCAGGCGTGGCGTATCCAGGTACGCCGAGATTGTGCGTCCAATGCAGAGCATCTTTCAGTTCCCTGTTCTTGTCCGGGGGATCGCTCCTGGGGTCATGTTCCAGCCTGACGATGAAATCGGGGAGGGTCTTCTGGAAGATGGGCAGATTGCAGCCCTTGCTTTGCTCGTAACCGGTCTTCGCGCTGTCCACGAGATCGATCAGGAACTGCTTCGCGTCCTCCTGATTCCGCGCGAACTTCCAAACAGCCGAACAGTTGGTGATGTGAGGAGTGGCCACAATCCCGGCCCCGGCCGACCCTAACAGTGGCGGCTGGATCATGATCTTCCTGGCCACCTCGGGATCGTGTTGCTCCGCGGCGCGCAACAGACTGATGGCATTGACGCTGCAACTGGTCTTGCGCGCCAGCATGGCTTTGACATTGTCTGACGGGCCCCATCTGAGCTGATCCGGCGTTCCCGTTTCCTCGTAGAGTAGCTTGACGTACTTGAGGGCCTCGGTCGTGCGAGCACCGTCAAGCTTGACTCTGCCGTGAACGTCCAAAACCGCTCCACCGAAAGCCACCAGGATGGTCTGCAACGTGATATTGCCTTCAAGAGTGGGCGTGAGCGCCAGACCGCATGCGACGCCGAGTTTTTCGCGGATCCTTTTCCCTCCGCTGCGCAAGCTACCGTAGTGCAGGGGGCCCAGGGGCATCCCGGCCTCAGCCCAGTAGTCGGCGAAATAATGGAAAGGGGCCGGAATCCAGGAATCGCAGAATGCAAAGTACTTGCGTTCCTTCACATAATAGGTTGAGCGGTGCGCAAGCTTGTCGATGACGCCGACTTTGAGCCGCAGCGCCTGATAAATATCACCGTGGTCGATGACGGACCGGCAGAACTCGGCAGGGGGCCACGGAAACATCATCACGTCGTGGCCCTTGCCTTGTTTGACCTCCTCTGCCGCGCGCCGGTGAATCTGCTCGGCCGGGATTCGATCCACGATCACGTGGATGTCATGCTGCCGGCCCCACTCTTTTGCCATACGTTCGAACCAGAGGTCGAACTCCGGGAGGAAATGCGCCCACTTGGCGATTCTGAGTGTTCTTTGACTGGCCAGCGCGTGAGGAGGGAAGGCGAAGAAAGGCCCCGCGGCTGCTGATACTGCCGCGAATTTGAGAAACTCCCGGCGAGAGAACCCGCTGCCCTTCACCTTGGACATTCTTTCGATGACGTTCCCAGATAACAGGACCGGCCCCGGGCAAGGAGAGCTCGCTTGCCAGGGGCGGTCAGGTTTGACTTCCTCCTGTAGGGGCGGCGTCAGCCGTCGTCAGTTGCTGGCCGCAGCCGCGTTCACCTGGGCTTGCTGCGCCGGGGTCAACGTGAGCTCGCTGCAGAAACCCCCGAATAGCTGCAGACAGGCAAAGTTCTGATTGAACCGCGTATCGAGCGGGCCATTGGGCCCGCGAACCGTATCCAGGAACGCATCGGATGCGATCGCTCCAGATCTGGGGTCCGGAAGCGCGGGACAGATCAACCAAATCGCACCACTGTCCGCTCCGCCGGTGTCGAGCTGGCCTTCGGCCATGCAGCCAGGGTTGGGCGGATTGGGGAATCCGGGGCCGAGCGGCTGTGCGCCAACATCCGTGCCTTCCAGGAAGTTGAGCTCATCGGCAGTAAGAACGTTAGGGGTCCCATCCAGGCCGGTGCCATGCATGAGCGCCAACTGGTGCAACATGGCCGTGCACTGCGCGGTCGGCTGAATATTTCCCGCCGGATCACCCACCGAATTCTGGTTGTACCAGAAGTAGGTGAGCACCCACATCCCTAACAGATCGTCGCAGAAATAACCGAACGGACTATCGTTCGGGGTTCCCGAGACGATACCCAGCGGATCGTTCCCGTCGCTGCCGTCAATGGCGTTACGGTTCGTGGCGAAACGCCAGTCCTGCCTCAGGCTTGGGGTGGCCACGCTGGTCACCGGGAAGCACGGCGTTCCGTTGGGCAACGTGGTATCCCGCATCGTGCCACAAGGTGTAGGGGCGAGGTGTCCATCGTGACCCGTCTGTTTGAGCGCGGCGTAGCCTTCGAAGTTGCCGACGATGTCCTCCATGGCGATGCCTCGGGCGTTGCCCACGCCTCCGGACTGGTTCGCGGAATTGAAGAAATTCTGGTTCAGCACAAAGGCGATGATGGAAATGAACTCGTTCGCCGTACCGCTACCATCGTCCGGGTAACCGCCCGTGGTGGCCAGGATACGAATATTCTTGCGAGTGGGATCGCTATTGGAGTTGTCCACGACCCAGTTGGCCTGGCTGGAAGTTCGCGCCGGAGGGCCAAACTGCCGGAAAAGACCGAAGCGGCCCGCCGCGGCCTGGTCCAACTGCGTCACGTCAATGCCGTTGGCCCCGTAGAAAGCGTCGCTGAAATCGAAGGGCGGCGGATTGATGTTTTGCTGGGCCATCACCTCGGGAGCAGCCAGGAGCGCGACCGCTGCCAGCGTCAGAAAAAGAGAAGCATGTGTTCGTAAGCTCTTCATCACCTTCCTCCGGTCAGGACGGCTGAATTCGATTCTGCTCCGGATGGATCATCCAGGAGACAGACTCGGCAATGAAGTCAGCGTGGGCCATCCCTGGACACGCTGCCCACAACATCAGTGGCTCGTTGCCATAGCGGACGTTTCCGATATGCTGGGTTTTGTCCTTGTCAACGACTGGATTGGGATAACTGAACCCGATGCCTTTGCGGACTTTTTCCAGATCCTGGGGCTTGCCGGTAAGAAACGTCCACCCTGGTCGGGCATGGTGCATTTCCCGGAACTCACGGATGGCATCGACCGTGTCCTCTTCCGGCTTCAGCGTCAATGAGTACATGAAGAGCCGCTTGTTGAGGTCCGCGGCAACCCGCTCTTGCACTCTGGAAAGGTTGGCCATCACCATCGGGCAGACTTCATCGCATCTGGCGAAGAAGAAGTTCATGGTGACGATCTTGTTTTTGACCAGGTCGTCATAGAACATCACCCGCTTGCCCTCGTGCGTGTACAGAGGAACATTGGGGAAATGCATGCGCTGAATGCGCCGGCGGGCCAGATCGGACGCCGTCGCCCCGCGGCCCATACCGGCTGCTTTTTCTGTGATGCCGGCGACAGTCGTTGCCGCCGCGGCAAGGGGGGCCATTGCCGTCCAGCCCAATATTTTTCTTCTCGAGATGTCCATGGCCTGGTCTCCTTTCTTCTATGGCACCCGAACGTCGTCGCCCTGGGCCACGACATGCCAGAGCGCCATCATGGCGTGGTCCTCGTGCACCACGTTGTGGCAATGGATGGGATATTTGCCCAGCCAGTCGCGGAAGCGGAAGAAGAGCTGAACGCGCTCGTTGGGGTGCAGTTGCGTCACGTCTTTGCGTCCTTTGTCCGCCGGCAACGTTGGCGCTACCCGGTTGCGGCTCAGGATCTGGTGCTCTTCCAGATGGATGTGAATCGGATGAGTCCAGTCCCCGCTGAGATTCATCAGCAGCCACTGCTCCACCGAGTTCTGCTGCACGGCAAAACGGAATTGATTGCAATCCATGAACTGACCGTTGATGGACCATTGACCATTCAAACGATCGAACTTGAAGGTCCGTACGATCCGCGGATCGACGTTGGTGCTGGGCAATTGATAGAAGGTGGGATTCGTCGCCGGATCCACGCTGTTGTCGGCGACCGCGGTTCCGCTCACTCGGAACTGCAACAGCAGGTTGCCCATGCCCGCGGGAAGAATCTGAGGAACGGTCATGCCCAGATTGGCGCTGCACTCCTGCGAGGTGCCGCCGGGGCCGAAGTTGTCGACCGGGCCCTGCCCATTGAGCTGATTCAGCCGGTTCTCCAGATAGATGGTCTTGCCGGCGAAGGGCCTGAAGTCGATGATCACTTCCACGCGCTCCGCAGGGCCGATGCGCACACTCGTGACCTGGACGGGATTCGGAATGAGATTGCCGTCCGTGCCGATCAGCCAGTACGGATTGGTATTGCTCAGGTTGTTCAGGTCTGTCAGGAAGAACTCGTAGAAACGCGACGGCCCGGTATCGAGCAGGCGGAAGCGGTACCGGCGCGGCTGAACCTGGAAGAAGGGCTGGATCTTGCCGTTGACCAGGAATTTGTCGCCGAGGATGCCGTCCAGGTTGAACAGATCGAAGACCAGGTCGCCGCTTTCCGGGTCGTAGACCTTGTCGTTGAAAGCAAGCGGGATGTCAAACTGCGGGAAACTGGGAAGATGGAATCCGGTCCCTTCGTCGCCGGTATCGAACTGGTTGAACAGGCAATAGAAGCCGATCAGTCCTTTGTAGGTATTCTGCGAAGTGAAGTCCACGCGGTGGTCGTGATACCAGAGGGTACTCAGCGATTCGTTGATATCGCCCGTTGGAGCATGATCAGAATTGAATCCCGCCAGTACGTTGGGATAATACTGATCGCAAAAGTGTCCGGGACCGTAGAAGTCGCAAGGATTGCCGTCGCTCTCGGAAGGGGTGTGACCGTTGTGCAGGTGCGTCGTGACGGACGATAGTCCGAAACCGGTATTGTTCACCTGGGTCACCGTGGGCAGTGAATTGATGTTGCGCGTGAGCTGAGGGCTGCCATAGAAAGCGCGATACGTAGGTCCCGGGCTGCGCGGGCCGGTGCCGTCGTCATAGCCCCAAATCGTTTGTTGAGGCAGATCGGGCGACTGGCTGGTCGTGAACTGCCTCTGGTTGAACTGGTAGAGCGTCCCTGGAACCACCGGAAATCTCTTGGGATCGATGAGTGGGGCCTGGAACGGGGCCGCGCGCACCTCGCCTGCCCCGGTGTTCGGGTTTTCGGTCGGCTTGGGAGTCAGGTGGGTCACGGTACTGGCAAGCGGCATGACCACGAGAGGCTCGACAAACGCCCTGGTTGGCGGGCTTGCGGTCTGATTGCTGGGGAGGCATAGCTGGTTCGTCCCCGGGCTGCTATTGGCTCCGGAGCTGGGAGGGTTCGTCTGGGCGCGGGCGCTCAGCCCTCCCTGCGTGATCAGCATCCCCCCCGCAGTCAGCAACCCCATCTTGAAAAGGGTACGCCGGCTCGTCAGGCCGGCCGCGATCAATTCGCGACGGTTCTTCGCTGCATTGAGCATCTCGCGGTAGCGCGCTCTGGAGACCTTTTCACCGAATACGTTGAAGTACATTTCCGCGCCTCCTCGTGCGTTGGGCGGAACAGCGCCCCCCAAAATGACTGATGTGGAACCAGGTCGTTCAGCGTTTCGTCGCTTCTGTCGCTCACCATCACGCGTGGGCATAAGAAGCATCACATCTTGGTGTGATATCGGTTGCACGCAAACTTACGCCGAGGTTTATCGGGTGCCAAGGGTCAAGTGTTAGCCGAAACGGCTATTTGTTAGCATTTAAAGCTGCGGGCGGGCATTCATGGACTCGCGGAGTAATTTCGCATCCTCCGAGTTTGAAAACACTCGTGTGCGGACAGACGGGGCATCATGGCCATACTGGAGGCTGTCCTGCCACGGAGGTCCCGGGAGTGTCGGGCTGCGACTACGAAGGCGTGATCGAGGTTCTCGTCGCCGACCTCGATTCAGTCACCCTCATTGGTCCGCCGGTAGCTGCGAGGTCCACGTTCAAACCGGCGCTCAAAGGCGCGCGTGAAGCTCGACGTGTGCTCGTATCCGACGGCATTGGCGATTTCCTTGACGCTCATATCGCTGGTTGCAAGCAAGTACGCCGCCCTTTGCATTCTTTGCTCATGGAGCATATGACCAAGGGAAAGGCCCGTGGCCTGTTTGAACAGGTGACTAAGATAGGAATAGCTGAGATGAAAAGCTCTGGCCCAGTCATCGATGGTGCTTCTCGGGTCGTCTTCCATCATCTGCAAGAGCTTGCGGAGACGCCCATCCTGAATCGCGGTTGGAGAACGGAAGGCATACATTCGAGCCTCCGAAAGGGGTCAGGGGTCCGGGAAATCCGTGCGGTTTGCTCTTACCGCACGGGATGCGATTCCATGGTCGCCAGAACAACACGTCGACATTCACGCGTCGAGTTAGGCCAACCCCCTGACCGGACGAACCTGACGTAGAAGTGGACAAGTAGCTTAGGCGGAAGTACGGCTGGCGTCAAGTGAAATTGTCCAAAAGTTGACTTTCGGTCGATCGACCGGGCAGTTCGCCACAAGCAATTGAACCTCCTGCCACGCTTGACAGCCCTTCGCGCCACCGCACCCTTCAGCTTGGAAGAGAAGAAACTCTCGACGAGGCCTCTCCGACAGCCGCCCCCCTCTCGGAACCGCCGAGAACGCTGTCACCAAGATGCGACCGCCGCCGCGCCGCCGATTTGCTATCCTCTCCCGTCTCCCTCCCCCGTCCTGGGGGGTCCAAACAACCGAGAGGAATCCAATCTATGCGATTGAAATGTTTTGGCTCCGCGATCTCCGTGATCGTTCTTTTTCTGTTTACCAACGTCGCACGCGCCGAAGACGCGAAGGCGACCACACCTGCTCCTTCCACTACGGCACAGCGCTACGGCACGTGGGGCGTCGACCTGGAAGGAATGGATCGTTCGGTCAAACCGGGCGACGATTTCTTCAAGTACGTCAACGGCAAGTGGGCCGCCACGACGCAGATCCCGGCCGACAAGACAGGCTACGGCGCCTTCGCCGTCCTCGGCGATCTCTCCGAGACGCGCGTTCATGCGCTGCTCGACCGCTGGGCCGCCGACAAGAGTCTGAAGGCCGGCTCCGACGAGGCAAAGGTGGCGATGGTCTACCGCACCTACCTCGATGAGGCCACCGTGGAGAAGCTCGACGCCAAGCCGATCCAGCCGTATCTCGACGCCGTGAAGAAGGCAAAGACGCACGAGGACATGGCTCGCTCGATGGGTGGCGCCGAACGCGGCTTCGGCAGCTCGTTCTTCGGGGCCAGCGTCGGCGACGACGCCAAGAATCCTGACAAGAACGTTCTCTATATCTCGCAGGGCGGCCTCGGGTTGGCCGACCGCGAGTTCTACCTGCGCGACAACTTCAAGCCGCAGAAGGAGCGCTACCAGAAGTACGTCGCCGACATGCTCACGCTCATCGGCTGGAACGAGCCGGAGAAGAGCGCAGCCGACATCGTCGCTCTGGAGACGAGTCTCGCCGAGGCACACTGGACGCGCGCCGAGAGCCGCAATCGCGACAAGACCTACAATCTGACCACCCTCGCCGATCTGGAGAAAAACTCTCCGGGATTCCCCTGGCTGATCGCATTCAAGGAAGCCGGCCTCGACAAGGTCGACCACGCCGTGGTGCGCCAGAGCACGGCGCTTCCGAAGATCGCCAGGATCTTCGCCGACACGCCGGTGGCGACGCTCCAGGCCTGGCAGGCATTCCATATTGTCGATGACGCGGCGCCGCTCCTTTCGAAGCGCTTCGTCGATGCACACTGGGAGTTCCGCTCGAAGTTCCTCAACGGCACCACCGAGCAGCGTCCCCGCTGGAAACGCGCCGTCGGCGCCGCCGAGGGGACGATGGGCGAAGCGATCGGCCGGACCTACGTCGCCGAGTACTTCCCGCCGGAGTCGAAGGCCAAGATGGAACAGCTCGTGGCCGGCCTCCGCGCCGCGATGAAGGGCCGCATCGAGAATCTGCAGTGGATGGGTCCTGAGACCAAGGCCCGCGCTCTCGACAAGCTGGCCCACTTCACCGTGAAGATCGGCTATCCATCAGAGTGGCGTGACTATTCGAAGCTCGAGATCCGCGAGGGCGATCTGGTCGGCAACTCCGAGCGCGCCGCGAAGTTCGAATGGGCCCGTGACGTGGCCCTCCTCAACAAGCCGGTCGACAAGAAAGAGTGGGGGATGACCCCGCAGACGGTCAATGCCTACTACCAGGCCACCAAGAACGAGGTCGTCTTCCCCGCCGCCATCCTGCAGCCGCCCTTCTTCGATCCGAAAGCGGACATGGCCGTGAACTACGGCGGCATCGGCGCCGTGATCGGTCACGAGATCACGCACGGCTTCGACGATCAGGGCCGCAAGTCGGACGGCACCGGCATGCTGCGCGACTGGTGGTCTCCGGAAGATGCCGCGAAGTTCGAGGTGCAGGCCGCGAGGTACGGCGCGCAGTATGAAGCGATCAACTTCCCGCAGCTTCCCGGCATCCACATCATCGGCAAACTGACCATGGGAGAGAACATCGGCGACCTGGGCGGCATCCTGATGGCCCTCGACGCCTACCATCTCTCGCTGCACGGCCAGCCTGCGCCGGTGATCGACGGCTTCACCGGCGATCAGCGCGTGTTCCTTGGCTGGGCCCAGGTGTGGCGCACGCTGACGCGCGACGATGCCCTCCGCCAGCTCATCACCACCAACCCCCACTCCCCCGGCCAGGTGCGCGCCTTCGCCCCCCTCCGCAACGTCGACGCCTGGTACGAGGCGTTCGGCGTGAAAGAGGGCGACGCGGAGTACGTCAAGCCGGAGGACCGCGTCCGGATCTGGTAAGTAAGAGCAAACGATTCAACACGAACGGCCACCCGCGAGGGTGGCCGTTTTCGTTCCTGTCAGCGCAGCGGCCGCAGGTCGATGATCACCCGCAGGATGTCGCCCAGTACTCGCGGGTGGCCGCTCACGCGGACGCCGTATCGGTAGCGGCTGTAATAGCCGTCCTCGTATCCGCGGCGGAATCCTTCGCGGAAGTAATACGCGTACTCGTCACGATCGACATAGAGACCGTTGTAGCCGTAGTCGGCATCCTGGTAGGCAAATGAATTCCGATAATCGAAGCGCCAGCGGTCTTCGCGGTCGGCCCGGCCGGCCTCGAAACCCTGCTCGTAGCCGTAATTCACGGCATCCTGTAGAAGCTGGGCGGCGTAACGATTGACTTCGTAATAGCGCCCGCCACGCCCATAACGAAAGCTCGGAGCCGTGTAGAAATACGGGTCGCGGTTGTAATCGTACGCATTCTGAAGGGCGAGCTGCTGCTGACGCAGGTGCTGGAGATATTGCTGGTGAAAGCGGTACTGCGCCATACGCTTCTCTCGCTGGAGAAGCAGTGAACGCTGCTGGCGAGCAGCCTGTTGTGCCTGAAGACGTTGGTTGTACTGCGACCTGCGCAGCCGCTCCTGTTCGATGAGGTCGCGCTGACGCTGCGGCGGGAGGCGACGCTGCTCAAACGACGGCTGCGGCGTCGGCTGCGGAGGAGGTTGATAGACGGCAGGCGGCTGCGGCCTGTTTTGCCACTGCGACGGAGGTTGCTGGTATACCGGCACAGGTTGGGGCTGCGGTACCGGCTGGGGTTGCGGAACGGGCTGCGGTTGTGGCACGTGACGAGGTTGCCTCACAGGTTGAGGCTGCGGCGCTGGCTGGGGCTGCAGCACGGGCTGAGGCTGCGGCACGGGCCGAGGTTGCCGCACTGGTTGGGGCTGCGGCACTGGTTGAGGTTGAGGCTGCGGCGGCGCGGTTTGCGTCACGGTCGGAGGCTGCACGGCCCTCGATCTTCCCCTCCCCTGGTGCTGCTGATCCTTCTCATCCTTCTTCTGATCTTTCTCGTCCTGCTTCTGATCCTTCTTCTTGTCTTTTTCGTCCTTTTTCTTCTGCTCCTCGGTTTGCTGTGCGTCCTGTGCGTACGCCTGTGCTACCGGGGCCAGCAGCAGCGCGGCGGACAGTCCAAGCGCGGAAACGATGGTTCTGGGTGTGCTCCTCATCGGGAACTCCTGTCAATCCTGATCCTGCGTGCGGCTGCGGAGGCGGAATCGGAAGCACCGGCGCAGGCGGCCATGTCGGGCGGGCTCGCAATACGCTACTTTGCATAAAACGCGCCGCACTCATCCGTAATCGATGCCGCTCAGACGAACTGCATGGCCAGCGTTCTACTCAGGATGCCGGTCATCTGTTCGTTCACCGGCCGGTCCTTCACGGCAATCCGCACCGCATTGCACACGCCCATTGTGGAGGTGTCGCGTATGAAAAGCCCGTGTTCGCGGCATTTCGTGACGACATCCGCGGCGGACAGTCCGTCCGCCAGTAGATGACACAGAAGAAAATTCGCCGTCGATGGCATGACGTCGAGCCCGAGCGCCGCGAGGCCGTCACGCAACCGTGTGCGCAACTCGTGTGTCTGCCTGTATCGCTCCGCGTAATAGTCCGGATCGTCCAGCGCGGCAACCGAGGCCACCTGCCCGGTCAGGCTGACCGCCCAAGGCGGCGTAATCGACCGCAATTTCTCGAGCAGGTGCGGGGCCGCGCAAAGGTAGGCGCAACGGGCGCCGCTCAACGCGTACACCTTCGACATCGACTTGCAGACGACGACGTTCTCGCGCGTGACGGCGAACTGCTCGAGCGACTGATCAGCGCCGGCGTAGTCGACGTAGGTCTCGTCGATCCAGACCAGCGTCGCCGCCGGCACACGCCGGAGGAACTCCTCGAGCTCCTGGCGCGGCACATGGGCGCCGGTCGGACTGTTGGGATTCACAAGAATGATGAGGTCATAGCCTGGCCGCAGCAGCCGTCGCGGATCGAGCCGGTATCGATCATCGCGCGAGAGCGCGACGCGGTCGACGCGGCATCGGATGACCTTTTCGAGCACATGCGCGTACTCGCCGTAGGCCGGGTCGGGAAGCAGGACCCGCGATCGAGGCGTGAGCCACTCGCGAAGGGCGAGATAAATGAGATTCGACGATCCGGCGCCGGGGAGGATGCAATCGGAATCGACGCCGCGGGTGCGGGCAATGGTCCGGATCATCCCTTCGCATCCGACCGGCGGCGACGTGCGCAGGAGCCACGGAAGGTGCTCGCGCAGCGCGCTGATCACGCGCGGCGAGGGTGGGAACCAGGCATCGAGCACGTCGGCGTTGATGACCGAGGCGCTGCGGTCGAGGTGCTCGAACCCGTCGCCGATCGCCTCGAAGAAGGCTCCGCCGTGAAAGCACTCCGCCGGTTTGTGAAACGGGATGGCCAGATCCCACGCCGCCTCCTGCTCCAGGCGCGCCAGCAATCCGGGATCGATGCGCTCGCGAATCGCAGACGCCAGTCCGCTCATGAGCACGAAGTGGACCGCGCCGGAGCGAAACTCGGCGCCGAACGGCTGCAGGCCGGCCTTGGCGTAGATCTCGCGGACCTCGCGCCGCCCGATGGCGATGATGCGCGTGCCGCCGTGAGCCTCGACCCAGCGAAGGGCGCCGTACATCAGCAGAGTGGCGGCGATGCCTCCGCGATGTTCCGGCACCACCGTGAGAATGCGGATCTCGTACGTCCGCGCATCGAGGGCGAACGGGATCTCCTCGCGCCGCAGATATTTGTCGACGGAGTAACGGCCGTTCCGCGGCGGCGTGATGCTGACGAATCCGGCCATCCCGCCGTCGATCGTGACCACGATGTAGACGTTGTCCCGGTCCAGCGGATCGGAGAGCCGACCTTCCGCGTTCTCCGGATGCTGCCCCAGCTCGCGCGCGTACACCTGATGGCGAAGGGCGTAGATGGCGGGCCTGTCGTCGTCCATCGCCAGCCGGCATCTCGTTTGACGCGCCATACCGATCGGTATGGACTATAATTCCGGCCGTGAGCGGGTGTCAATACCGGCCGGTATGGTGAACCGGACAGTTCAGGATTGGGAGGATGCCGCGCTCTCCGCGATCGCGAAGGAAGGGCTGGCCTCGCTCGCCATCCCCAAGCTGGCCCGCTCCCTGAACGTGACCAAGGGAAGCTTCTACTGGCATTTCGCCAGCCTCCAGGAGCTCATCGAAAAGTCGTTGCGGCGATGGGAGGAGAGAGACCAGACCACTCTCGACGAGTTGCGCCAGATCGCCGACCCGCGGCGGCGCCTGGCCGCGCTCTTCGAGCAGGCCATGGAACAACGGGAGGCACACGGTCTTTACATCGCCCTCGCCTCATCCGCCGTCCCGCAGGCGGCACGCATCATCAAGCGCATCTCCAGCCGCCGGCTGAGGTTCCTGATCGAGTCGTACGCCGAGGCCGGCCTGAAACCGGCCGATGCCCGCGCCCGGGCGCTGCTCGCCTACGCGGCCTACATCGGCGCACTGCATCTCCGCCTCTCGAAGAAACAGGAGATCGACGCCTACGTCGCGCACGCGCTGAAAACGCTGATCCCGGCGAGACCACGCGGAACGTCGCCGGTCGATTGAAAAGCCATCCGCAGATGTCGCAGATGAACGCAGATAGGACGGTCTTTGATCTGCGTTTCATCTGCGTCATCCGCAACCGACAACCATCCAGGCAACGACCCCTACCACGTATCCGTCGACCCCGGTGGACCAACGTCCGCTCCCACGTTGGCGGAGACGTCGGTCACTCCCTTGACCTTGCGCAGCTTTTCGGCGACTTCGTCTTCCCCCTCACCGGTGATCATGCCGATCTCGTGGAGGACCTCGCCGACTTTGAAGCCGCTCTTTCTCAGCTCGTTCGCCACCTCTTCGAGCGGACGGTCGCCGGAAGTCGTCACTACCCAATCCTTTTTCTTCGTGGCCATGTGTATGCGCCCCGATTGTACCCGTGAGCAGTTACGGTGCCTGCACCAGTCCGGAGCCGACGCGGGATGCCGGGGACGACAACGGTTTCGCCGTCTGGCGCAGCTTGTTCCAGAGAGCCATGCCGCGCAGCGCCGCCGCCGTCTCGGCCCACAATGCCGCGCAGCCGGCCACATGCGGGGTGGCCATGCTCGTGCCGCTCTTGAATCCGTAGCGCGTGGGCCTGGGAACGGAAGAGTAGATGTTCACGCCCGGACCGGAGATCTCGACCTTCCCGAAGTTGGAAAACGTTGCCGGGATGAGATTGGTATCGACAGCGGCCACCGACATGATCGTGGGTGAGTTCGCTGGCGCGCCGGTCGCGGCCCCGGCGTTGCCCGACGCGGCGATCATCAGCAGCCCGTTGTTGAGCGCCGACTGGCCGGCCGCGGTGTAGTAAGGCTGCACCGGAGACTGTGAGCCGAGGGACATGGAGATGACGTCGCACTTGTTGGCGATGGCCCAGTTCATCCCGGCCAGAACGCTCCCTCCCACGCTGCTTCCGCTGTTGCTCAGAACCTTGCCGGCATAAATCGCGGCGCGGTAGGCAATGCCGTAGCGCGGCGTCGAGCCGGCCGGTGACTTCGTACCGCACGACGTTCCGATGCAATGGGTTCCGTGACTGTGAAGATCCTGCACCGGCTGACCGACGAAGGTGGCGCTGACGATCGTACGGCCCGCGAAGTCGGGATGGCCGAGGTCGAGGCCGGTGTCGAGAACGGCCACTTTGATGCCGGAACCACTCAGGCTGCTCGGCGGGACCTTGCAGGCGATCAGTCCCCACGTCGCGCCGAGGGCGAGAGCCTGCTCTTCACTCTGCGATGCCGGCGCGGGTGCCAGGCCGCCGAGGTCGCGGGCGATCGTCTCCGCCGCGCGGAGGAAGCCGCGAAGGTACTCGCCGGGATTCGGGCTGCCGGTACCGATGTCGAGCGTTCGGAAATACTGATCCGCCACACTGTTGGAGAAGACGAAGTATTCGGGATCGATCGAGGCGATGTTGCTGTCAGGAGCGACCTCCGCGGCCGCGGTCATGCCTCGGGAGCGCGCCGCATCGCCGCCGATGAGGGCCACACCGATCGCGGGAAAGACGACGGCATCGGCGCCGGCAACGTCCTCCATCGCCACCGCCTGGTTGTCGAAATCGCGGGCGTCGGCAACGCGCATCCCCTGCGCGGCGGCGAAGGGCTTCGCGCCGGCATCCATCGCACCTTCCTTGAACGTGGCCAGGTAACGGCCGGTCTGGAAGCTGTCATCCCCGCGCTCGAGCGCGGCCAGCAACATCTCGTCGACCGATGACGAGGTGCGGCTGCTGTCATCCGCCGCGGCGGTCTTTGTCATGCGGGTGCGCGTGGTTTTCCGGGTGGCCATGTTCTTTGTTCCTCCGATCGGAGAGAGAGACGCGCCTGCGCCTTTCCTCTCACAGTTGATAGTGACGGACGGCGGGCAGGAGTTTCAGTATCCTTCCGCAAACGGAGGAGTCATGAGCACGACCCGCCCGAAGAGCGCGAAACCAGCCAGCGCGGGATACGCGGAGAAGCTGGCCCTGTACGAAAAACTCGTAGCCACCAATCCCGAGGTGACACGGAAGGGCGACACCATGCCCTACACCTCGCTGAACGGCCACATGTTCAGCCTTTTCACGAAGGAGGCGACGCTGATTCTCCGGCTTTCGGAAGAAGATCGGGATGCCTTCATCAGGAAATATGCGAGCAGGAATCCGGTGCAATACGGCGCGGTGATGCGTGAATACGTCGAAGTGCCGGATGCATTGCTCTCGAAGACGCGAGAACTGAAGAAGTACTTCGATCAGAGCTACGCCTACGTGGGCACTCTGAAGCCGAAGCCGACTACGAAGAAGAAAAAGGGCTGACGCGCGCGTAGCGCCGGAGCGCTGGCGTCTCGCCGGCTGGCCCGGAGGCGTCTCGCCTCCGGTCAAACGAGCTCCCAAAACGTTCATTGATAACCCAGCGGCGAGACGTCTGCGATCGGTGGTTAGCAGCAAGAGTTCGGTGCACCCACGGTCGGGGGCGAGACGCCCCCGGGCCAGCCGGCGAGACGCCAGCGCTCCGTTTAACGCCGCTTCGCGGCATTCGTCGCACTGCTCTTTGTGCGCACCGTCACCGGGGCCTGTAGCAGCATCCCTCCGGTCTTCGAATCGAGAGCGCTACTGTCGTTTCGTGACTCCGATCGGAACGTGGATCCTCCTGGCCATTACCGCGGCCGTGCTCTATCTCTGCTGGGCGATGGTGGCGCCGTTCGTTTCCGTACTGACCTGGTCGATCGCGCTGGCCATCATGACCAACCCTGTCTCACGCTGGCTGCGCCGCCGGTTTTCCAACACCGTCGCCGCCTTGCTCGTGGTTTCGCTGGTGGTGGTCGTCGTGGCGCTTCTGGCGACGGTCGTCTCGCGCGGCTTGATCAACGAGATCGTACGAGGACAGCAGGCGTTGCGCGCCGCGTTGCAGCCGGCGGCGTGGCAGCACGCCATCGAGTCGCAGCCATGGCTTGCGCGCATCTGGCACTGGAGCGCGGCGCGGATCGACCTGGAGCAACTTGCGCAGCAGGGATCGGCGGCTGTTGCCCCCTTCCTGGCAGCCGGTGTCGGCCGGTCGGCGGTAATCGTCTCCGAGGCGGCGCTGTCGCTCTTCGTTCTTTTCTTCTTCGTGCGCGACGAAAAAGCGCTGGCCGACGCGCTGCGGGGAATGCTTCCGATGACGGCAGGCGAGATCGACGCGGTGTGGGAACGGGTCTCGTCGGCAATCCGCGCTTCGGTGTACGGGCGCCTGCTCATCGGCGCGATTCAGGGCCTCATCGGCGGCGCGATCTTCTGGGCGGTCGGCCTCCCCGCTCCGCTGTTCTGGGCGCTGATCATGGCGGTGTTGTCGATCCTGCCGGTGCTCGGCGCGTTCGTGGTCTGGGTACCTGCCGCGGGAGTCCTGCTCGTGACCGGCCACTGGGTCCGGGCACTCATCGTCACCGCCTGCGGCATCGGCATCCTTCATACGGTCGACAACGTCCTCTACCCGGTGCTGGTCGGCCCACGACTCGGTTTGCATCCGGTCGTTCTTCTCATCGCCTTCATCGGAGGCGTGATCGCCTTCGGAGCGGCCGGCCTGATCCTCGGGCCGGCGATCATCGCGCTGGCCATCGCGCTCGGTGATGTCTGGAGCCGCCGTGCCATCGCGTGACGGCGAGGCGCTGCGGCGCTGGCGCTTCTCCAAGGAGACCTGGATCGCATTCCTATCGATCCTCGGCATCGCGGTCTACCTCGTTACGCGTTTCCTGTTTCACCTGCCGCCCGGGCTCAGCGACTGGTCGCTCATCGCGGTGCTCGTGGCCGGCACTCCCCTGCTCTTCGATCTGCTGAAAAAGCTCATCGCCCTCGAGGTCGGATCCGATGCGCTCGCCGGGATCTCCATCATCACCTCCGCCATCCTCGGCGAGTATCTGGCCGGAGCGATCATCGTATTGATGCTGGCGGGCGGCACCGCCCTCGAGCTCTACGCGACGCACCGCGCCTCCGCCGTCCTCTCCGCGCTCGCCAAACGCCTCCCGAGCGAGGCGCACCGGCTGACCGCTTCGGGAATCGTCGACGTGCTCACGGCAGACGTTCAGATCGCCGACCGCCTGGTGGTGCTGCCGCATGAGATCTGCCCCGCGGACGGAACGGTGGTCGAAGGTCACGGCGCGATGGATGAGTCGTACCTGACCGGCGAGCCATTTCAGATCGCCAAAGCGCCCGGCTCCGAGGTCCTGTCAGGCGCGATCAACGGCCCCGCGGCGATGACGATCGTGGTCACGAAGCTGCCGGTCGATTCACGTTACGCGAAGATCGTGCAGGTGATGGAACAGGCCGAGGCCCAGCGGCCGCAATTCCGCAGGATGGCCGACCGGCTGGGCGGGTGGTACACGCTGCTGGCGCTGGTGGTCGCCGCCGCGGGCTGGATCATCGGCGGCGAGCCGCGGCGCTTTCTGGCCGTGCTCGTCATCGCCACGCCCTGTCCGCTGCTGCTGGCCATTCCCGTGGCCATCATCGGCGCCATCTCGCTGGCGGCGACGCGCGGCATCATCATCAAGAATCCGGCCATGCTGGAGCGCATCGATCGCTGCCGGACGATCATCTTCGATAAGACCGGAACGCTGACGTACGGCAAGCCGTCGTTGACGGACGTCCTATGCGCGCCCGGGTTAACCCGCGAGATGGTGCTGCGCCTTGCCTCGAGCCTGGAGCAGTACTCGCGGCATCCTCTGGCCACGAGCATCCTCGACGCCGCGCGCGCCGAGGGGATCGCGCCGCTGGAGGTCACCGAGATCAGCGAGAAGCCCGGCGACGGGCTGCGGGGCCGGTTTGACGGCGACGTCGTCGAGATCACCGGACGCAAACGGATCGCGGCGAGCAGCATCGCCTCGGCATTGCCGCCGGTTGCTCCCGGCATGGAGTGCATCGTTCTCCGTAACGGCGAATACGCGGCCACACTGCGGTTTCAGGACGTTCCGCGCGAGGAGAGCCGTTCGTTCGTCGATCACCTCGTGCCGCGGCACCAGGTCAGCCGGGTGATGCTGGTGTCGGGCGATCGCGACGCCGAGGTGCAGCATCTGGCCGAGCTGGTCGGCATTCGCAACGTGCGCTCCGGAACCAGCCCCGAGGAAAAGCTGGCCATCGTTCGCGAGGAGACCGCCAAGGCCCCCACCATGTTTCTCGGCGACGGCATCAACGATGCCCCGGCGATGGAGGCCGCCAGCGTCAGCATCGCCTTCGGGCACGCCAACGACATCACCGCCGAGGCCGCCGACGCCGTAGTGCTCGAGCCGTCGCTGGCCGTGGTCGACGAGTTGATCCACATCGGCCGCCGCATGCGCTCGATCGCCCTGCAAAGCGCCGTCGGCGGGATGAGCCTGAGCCTGATCGGCATGATTGCCGCCGCCGCCGGCTGGCTGGCCCCCGTGCCCGGCGCGATCGCACAGGAAGTGATCGACGTTCTCGCCGTGCTGAACGCGCTGCGCGTGGCGATGCCGAGGAGGGAGTTGAATGATCTGGATGCGTGAGGAGCGGTCTCGCGGTCTCGCGGTTACGGGGTCTCGCGGTTGCAGGTTCTATCGCCCGTGTTTCCCCCGCGAGACCGCGCAACCTCGCGACCCCGCCGCAACCCCATCTCAGTGCTGCTTGAAGAATTGAACAGCCCGTTCATGCGCCTGCGCCGCCTCGCGCGACTTGAACGTGCCGAGGTTGCGCCGCTTGCCGGTGCTGGGATTCTTCTTGCGCGAATAGAGCCGGTATTCGCCTGATTTCAGTTTCCGGATCATGCCTGGAAGGTAGCGATAATCGGGCCAGAAAAACTCCCCTACCGCCACACCGACAAAATCATCGCCGCCACCACGAACGACACCCAGTTGTATGCCGAATTGATGAACCAGAGCGGCTTCGGCGTCATCGAGAAGATGGCGGTGGCGAAGCTCGTCGGAGCGGCGAAGCCGACCCACACCAGCGTCCCGACGAACACGCCTCGGGCGAGCGTCGGCGGCGCAAAATGGTTGACGATGATGGCCAGGATATAGGAGATCAAAAGGCCGCAGAGGAACGACATAAAGAGAAGGATCGGCATGGCCCCGCCCGAGCCTTCCTTCATCTTCTCTTCCGGGATTCCCATCAAGCGGACCCACGGCTTCTTGAAGATGACCGAGTACCAGAGCCCGCCGAGGATGAAGATGGCCACGGCGCTGGTCAGGATGGCCAGGTAGTTCACATGCGGAAAGGACAGGGACATGTTGCTCCTCCTTCTGCGTTTTCGTCTGGGATGGGACAACGATACGCCGACCGCGGCGCAGCGGCCAGCCCTGGATACCCGCATTTCTCACCCTCCCACTGGAATCATCGCCACGCTGTACTCGTCGAGAGCCTTCTCCCCCAGCGCTTTTCAGCTGGGGGAGAAGGTGCCGAAGGCGGATGAGGGGGCGTTGGCTCTTGCCGAGCAGTGGACTATTTTCATGGACGGGCGGTGGAAACTCATGAAAACACGCATCTTCAGCGCGAGAACCGCCCCCTCATCCGCCTTCGGCACCTTCTCCCCCCGCAAGAAACCGCGGGGGGAGAAGGACTCTCGATTAAGGGAGTCGCAAGCGGTTCAAGAAGACTGTGAGAAATGCGATAAAGCGTGCTATTGCTTTGACCACGTGAAATACGCGCGCACCTCAGGCTAAAATCATCCTTCGCATGCTACGTTCCGTCATCGCTGCCACCGGGAGCTATATCCCGCCGATCCGCGTTCCGAACGCGGAGTTTCTGCATCACGACTTCCGCGCCGCCGACGGCTCGCGCATCCACAAGACGAACGAGGAGATCGTCAAGCAGTTCGAGGCCATCACCGGGATCAAAGAGCGGCGGTATGTGGCGGAAGGGACTGTCACGTCCGATATCGCCTACGCCGCCGCGGACGAGGCACTGACCTCATCCGGCATCGACCGCGAGTCGCTCGACCTCATCATCGTCGCCCACAACTTCGGCGATGTGCAGCGCGAGGGGGGCCAGCCTGATCTCGTTCCTTCGCTGGCGGCGCGCGTCAAGGCACGGCTGCGCATCGCCAAACCGAACGCCGCGGCGTTCGATCTCATCTTCGGCTGCCCGGGGTGGATCCAGGGGGTCATCACCGCCGATGCCATGATCCGCGCCGGCGACATCCGCCGGGCCCTGATCGTCGGCGCCGACACGCTGTCCCGTATCGCCGATCCGCACGACCGCGACAGCATGATCTACGCGGACGGCGCCGGGGCCATGATCCTGGAAGCGCGCGACAACGGCAACGCCGGCATCCTCGCCCACGCCACGCGCTCCGACACGCTCGATCACTCCACGATGCTGACCATGGGGCCGTCGGCGTTCAAAGACGAGGTCCGCCTCGAGGCTCTCTTTCTGAAGATGGAAGGGCGCAAGCTCTATAAATACGCTCTGCAGAGAGTGGCCGGATCGATGAAGGAGTGTCTCGATAAAGCCGGCATACCGCTCCGCGACGTCTCCAGGATCCTCATCCATCAGGCCAACGGCAAGATGGACGAGGCCATCGTCTCGGCGCTTTACGACGCCGAGAAGATGACCCCGCCCCCTGACGTGATGCCGATGACGATCTCCTGGCTCGGCAACAGCTCCGTGGCCACGGTGCCGACGCTCTTCGATCTGATCGCGAAAGGCCAGATGAACGGCTTCGCCTTCCATCCCGGAGAGATCCTCCTGTTCGCCTCCGTCGGCGCGGGGATGCACATCAACGCGTTCGTGTACAGGATGCCGTAGGGGGCCCGAAGGCGCCACCGGAGCGCTGGCGTCTCGCCGGCTGGCCCGGGGGCGTCTCGCCCCAGGTCTGGGCAAGACACGCACAGTTGCGTGTAACCGCCACAGCGGCGAGACGCCGCTGGGCCAGCCGGCGAGACGCCAGCGCTCCGGGAGCAACCTCCCATGCAACCCCCCACCGCCTCCGGCGTATCATCCCCCGACGATTCGTCCCTGAAATCGAAAAGGAGAGCTGCATGCGTCGAGGACTGCTCGGAATTGGAATCATCCTTCTGGTGGCGGTGAACGGGTTCGCGCAGAGCGCGGACGAGATCATCGCCAGGTACATCGCAACGGTCGGCGGCAAGGACCGCATCGCCGCGGTCAAATCGCTCCGGCGCACCGGCAAATTCACCGGCGGCGGCGGGTTCGAGGCCCAGGTGCTCGAAGAGAACCAGCGGCCAAACAGCGTCCGGCAGGAGTTCGCCATTCAGGGGATGACCGCCGTCAATGCCTACGACGGCACCACCGGCTGGAAGATCGACCCGTTCGAAGGGAAGAAGGACCCCGAGGCCCTCAGCGAGGAAGAGCTGAAATCGATCATCGAGGATTCCGATCTCGACGGCCCGCTGGTCAACTACGCCCAGAAGGGGAACAAGGTCGAGTACACCGGCACCGAGCCTGTGGAAGGCTCCGAGGCCTACAAGATCAAGGTGACCAACCCGGCCGGCGACGTGCGGATGTACTTCATTGACACCAGCTCGAACGTGCCGATCAAGATCGAGACCCACCGCATGATCCGCGGCTCCGAGCGCGTCTACGAGACCATTCTCGGCGATTACAAAGACGTCAACGGCTGGTACCTCCCCTTCTCCATCGAGAACGGGGTGAAGGGAAACCCGAATAGGCAGAAAGTCACGTTCTCGAAGATCGAAGCGAACGTCCCGATGGCGAGCTCGCTGTTCGCCAAGCCGGGGAGTGGGGGGTCGGCAGTGAGTGCGCCCGCTCCGGCATCGACGCCCGTAGCACAGGCAACGCCGCCAACTCCTGCTCCAAGCACTCCACCACCATCCGCCCCCCCGACCCCCGTCAAGGTCGACTCCGAAACCATCTCCGGCCTCGGCGCGCGCAACATCGGCTCGGCGGCCATGAGCGGACGGATCGCGGCCATCGACGCCGTGCAGGAGGGGAACCGCCTGACCGTCTACGTCGGCGCGGCCAGCGGCGGCGTCTGGAAGTCGGTCAACGGCGGTACGACCTTCAAGCCGGTCTTCGACAAGCAGCCGGTGCAGTCGATCGGCGCCATCGCCATCGATCCGAAGAATCCGAAAACAGTCTGGGTCGGCAGCGGCGAGGCCTGGACGCGCAACTCCGTCTCGTACGGCGACGGCGTCTACAAATCGACCGACGGCGGCGATAACTGGACCAACCTCGGCCTGCCCAACTCCGAGCGCATCGCCAAGATCGCCATCGATCCCAGCGACACCAACACCGTCTATGTCTGCGTCCCCGGAAAACTGTGGAGCGACAGCGACGACCGCGGCGTCTACAAGACCGCCGACGGCGGCAAGTCGTGGACCAAGGTCCTCAAGGGCCCGAACGCCTCGACCGGCTGTTCCATGCTCTCATTGGACCGCGCCAACCCGAAGACGCTCTACGCCGGCATGTGGGATTTCCGCCGCAAGGGGTGGACCTTCCGCTCCGGCGGCGAAGGACCCGGCGCGCCGAGCGGCAGCGGCCTGTTCAAGTCGATCGACGGCGGCACGACCTGGCAATCGCTCGACGACAAGTCGGCGGCAGGCCTGCCGACCAAACCGTGGGGACGCATCGCCGTGAACGTGGCGCCGTCGAATTCAAACATCGTCTATGCCCTCATCGAAGCCGAGCCGCCGAAAAACGGGCTCTATTACTCCAGTGACGGCGGCAAGACCTGGCAGGCCCGCGACCGCAGCCAGATGATGATCTGGCGTCCCTTCTACTTCGCCAACCTCATCGTCGATCCGAAGGACCCGAACAAGGTCTACAAAGCCGGCGGCGGCCTCATCGCCTCCAACGACGGCGGCAAGAGCTTCAGCGGCATCGGCGGCGGCGGTCACGGCGACTGGCACGACGTCTGGATCGATCCCGCCGCCACCGACCACCTCATCGCCGGCGACGACGGCGGACTCTGGTACTCCTACGACGGCGGCAACCGCTGGTGGAAGGCCGACAACCTGCCGGTCTCGCAGTTCTACCACGTCAGCGTCGACATGGACCGCCCGTACCACGTCTACGGCGGCCTGCAGGACAACAGCTCCTGGGTGGGCGACTCGGCCTATCCGGGCGGCATCACCAGCAGCCGCTGGGAGAACTTCTACGGCGGCGACGGCTTCTGGATGTTCGCCGATCCGAGCGATCCCGACTACATCTACGCCGAGGCTCAGGGAGGCGAGGCTGGACGCATCAACCGGAAAACGCACGAAGTCAAGCCGATCAAGCCGTTGCCGCGGTACAAGGAAGGGAAGCTTCGCTTCAACTGGAACACCCCCATTCACGTCTCCCCCGCCGGCACGCTCTACATCGGCGCGCAGTTCCTCTTCCGCTCGAAGGATCACGGCCAGACGTGGGAGCGCATCTCCCCCGACCTGACCACGAACGATCCGGAGAAACAGAAGCAGGAGCTGTCCGGCGGCGTGACCGTCGACAACTCGTATGCCGAGATGCACACCACCATCTTCGCCATCGCCGAGTCGCCGAAGAACAGCGACGTGATCTGGGTCGGGACTGACGACGGAAACGTTCAGGTCACGCGCGACGGCGGCAAGTCGTGGACGAACGTCACCGCCAACATCGCCGGCCTGCCGAAGAACGCCTGGGTGACGTCGGTCGACCCCGGACACTTCGATGAAGGGACGGCCTACGCCACCTTCGACCTGCACACCTTCGGCGACATGAAACCGTACGCCTACAAGACCTCCGACTTCGGCAAGACGTGGACGCCGGTCATCGCCGCCGACGCGCAGATCCACGGTTTCGCCCACGTGATCAAAGAAGATCTCGTCAACCCCTCTCTCCTCTTCCTCGGCACGGAGCAGGGCCTCTGGGTCACGCTCGACGGCGGCAGGCAGTGGGCGCAGTACAAAGGCGGCGACATGCCCAACGTGGCCGTCGACGACCTGGCCATCCATCCGCGCGATCACGATCTCGTCATCGCCACGCACGGCCGCGGCATCTGGATCGTCGACAACATCACGCCGCTGCGCGCCCTGACGCCGGACGTGCTGGCCAAAGACGTGGTCTTCCTGCAGTCGCTCCCGGTCGTGCAGCGCATCCCCGCCCAGGGCGGCTGGGCCAACGGCGACGCCGCCTTCGAAGGACCCAACCCTCCCGACGGCGCGGTCATCACCTACTACCAGCGCGCGCGGCACATCTTCGGCGATCTTTCGATCGACGTGACCGACGCCTCCGGCAAGAAGATCGGCACCATCCCCAGCAGCAAACGCCGCGGCCTCAATCGCGTGACCTGGTCGATGCGCCTCCCCGCGCCGAAAGTGCCGACCGCCGCGGTGGCCGCCTTCAGCGCCTCGACCGGCCCGCGCGTCCTCCCCGGCACGTACACCATCAAGATGACGAAGGACAAGAACGTCTACACCACGCCGGTCGAGATCATCCCCGATCCGCGCTCGAAGTACACCCCCGCCGACCGCCAGGCGCAGTGGGATCTGGCGAACAAGCTGTACGCCCAGCTCGGCGAGATGACCTTCGCCGTCGACCGCATCAACGGCGTCCGCACCGCCCTCGACGACCGCGCCTCCAGGCTGCCGGCCGCAGACCCGCTGGCCAAACGCCTGCACACCGCCTCCTCCGACGTCGACACGCTCCGCCGCAAGATCGTGGCCACGAAGGAAGGCGGCATGATCACCGGCGAGGAACGCCTCCGCGAGAACCTGACGGACCTCTACGGCAACGTGAACTTCTACGAAGGCCCCCCGTCGCAGACCGAAGTCGAGCGCACCGACGCCCTCAGCCACGAGCTCGCCGACGTCGTCCACGACTTCGATGGCTGGTCAGCCAAGGAGCTGCCGTCGATCAACGCCGCTCTGGCCAACAAGAAGCTCGACCCGATCGAGCCGCTGACCCGTGCCAAGTGGGACGCCGCCAACGGCGGCACCCCCGGCGCCTCGGCGCCGAGGGAAGAGAGGATGGATCGGTTCGAGAGGGATTAGTTGATCGGTTGGGAGCACCGCCGGAAGCGGCGGTGCTCCTCTCGCCGATGCCCTGTAGGCAAGGCCGGTCTCCGGAGGCTCGGAGCCGGCCCGGAGAGGCTTTAAGCCACACCCCTGTGTCTCTGGATCACACCCCTGTGTCCCTGAGCCACACCCCTGTGTCCTTGGATCACACCCCTGTGTCCCTGAGCCACACCCCTGTGTCCCTGGATCACACCCCTGTGTCCCTGAGCCACACCCCTGTGTCCCTGAATCACACCCCTGTGTCCCTAAGCCACTCCCGTCTGGTTTTCAGACACCCTCACGAGGCTGAGAGCCTGGCCGAGGAGGCAACTTACGCTACGGGGAGCTGCCGTCCTACGTACAATCGCGCCCCATGCTGAACCGACGCGATTTCGCCCGCCTCTCCGTCACCGCCGCCGCCGTCGCCGCCACCTCCCCCCGCATCGCCGCCGCCGCGCCGCGCCCGACCGTCATCAAACCGAAGCGCCTCGCCCCCGGCGACACCGTCGGCCTGGTCCTCCCCGCCAGCGCCGCCTTCGAGGCGGACGAGATCCAGTTCGCCAAGGAACAGATGGAAGCCATCGGCTTCAAAGTGATCATCGGCCCGCACGCCTTCGACAAATGGGGCTACTTCGCCGGCCGCGACCGCGACCGAGCCGACGATATCAACCGCATGTTCGCCGACGACACCGTCTCCGGCGTGGTCTGCTACACCGGCGGCTGGGGCTCCCCCCGCGTCCTCCCCTACCTCGACTACGACCTCATCAAACGCAAACCGAAGGTCCTGATCGGCTACAGCGACATCACCGCCCTTCTGAACGCCGTGCACAAGAAGACCGGCCTGATCACCTTCCACGGCCCCGTCGGCGGATCGACCTTTGATCCCTGGACCCTCGAAAACTTCCGCCGCGTAGTCATGACCCCCGACCCCGCCGGCGTCCTCCCGACCCCGTCGAAGAAGCCGAACGAGCTGGTCGACCGCACCAACCGCATCCTGAAACTGACCAAAGGCACCGCCACCGGCCGACTCATCGGCGGCAACCTGACCATGATCGCCTCGTTAATGGGCACCCCGTTTCAACCCGACACGACGAACGCGATCTTCTTCCTGGAGGACGTCCACGAAGAGCCCTACCGCATCGACCGCATGCTCACCACCCTCTCCCTCGGCGGCATGTTCGACAAAGTAGCCGGCATCCTCTTCGGCCGCTGCAGCGACTGCGGGGTAAAGGGGCCCGGCTTCAGCCTGGAAGAGATCCTCCGCGATAGGTTTGCTGCCTTACCCGTCCCCGTCCTCTCCGGCCTCTCCTTCGGCCACATCGAGCAGAAGCTGGTCCTCCCAATCGGCGCCCGCGCCACGCTCGACGCGGATGCGGGGGTGGTGCGTGTGGAGGAGGGAGGGGTGGGGTAGGGGAACGAGATCTTGCTCCCGTTGGAGACTTAGAAATCTCATCCGCAAGCGCAATCAACAAGCATCGCCGGTGAGGTTCGATGTCATCGTCCTTGGCTTACCATCGCATAATGATTATTGGGCGTCTGCGTCTACGCGGGCCATCGGGCGCACTGTGCAAGGTGTTGTGATAGCATGCCCGCCATCCGGCACAATCGATGAGGGAACTAATACTTCACCCGCCCGAACAATGCTCGAACTGCGGCGACAGTGCTCTTCACCATACAGGTTATACAGGATATACACGTTGGTGGTTGAGCAAGAAGAGCCTGTGTAGTCGCTGTCTGAACATCCATGCGGCACGGTCCCAGATTCGGGGTTTCGCCGTCGGAATTGTCTCCGCGATTGTCGCGATCGTGACTCTGCTTCTACTCTACGTACAGGTATTTCTTCGACCTACGTTACCTCCGCTGACACCGCAAATTGCCGCGCCAACGCTGACCCAAGGGGCGACGCCGGTTGGCGCGCAGGGCAGTAACGTCGTGCCAGTTACCACAATACCGCCACAAACATCGGCGATTCTGACGGGCAGTCCGCGACCCTACCAATACCCTTCCGAGCAGAGTACAACTATCGCGCCCGCCGATCCATCCGCTCATCCCAACACCCAGACTTCGTCCGCTGTACAGCCGCGCCGGGGCAATCAAGGTGCGCGCACCACACAAGTTGGCACACCGCGTAGTAACGCCGTGTCAGCTATTCCCATGCCGCCACAGGCGCCAATGGTATTGCCCGGCAACGATCGGCCCGACGGGCACCCACCTTCGCCTGCGCAAAGCTCAACCATCGGCACCACCGAACCACCCGCTCAGGTGAACGCCCCTCACACGAACGTAACGCCGGCGAAGCCAGAGCAGAGTACGACATCTCAAGCGCCCCCCTTCTCCGCCACTGTTTACGTTGTCGCAAAAGACGTGAAGGGCATCCCTCGGCACGCCCAACCAATTGGCACCCTAACGGCCCTGCCCGCTCCTGAAACTCAGCGCTCGTATATGTCAAACCGTTGCGTTGTCTTAGCCGTCACAATTAACGAGTTGGGCAAAGCCCAGGTTTCAGTAGTCGACCGTGGAGGCATCGCCGAATTGTATGTACAACGTGCGGTCAGGGACGTCAGCCGTCCCTGGACACCCGCGCGAGATGGATCTGGAAATGAAACAGCAGACAACCGGGTCGTGCGATATTGCTGGTAGCGCTCAAAGCTGCGGCAACACCGCCGATTCGGCACCTACTTGTTGCTCGGTTCGAACGTCCTGCAATCTTGCTCACGCGGTACACGATGGTACGGCGGGATCGAACCTCTGCTCAAAAGCACGCGGTCTATATAACATTGCATTCGATTGACGAATGGCCCTCATCAAAACTGATCTCTAGAAGGCTCCGTCCGGGCGGGGTTTCAAATCGAGCAGCCTCTGTGGGATTTCAGTGCCGAACCGATAGTTTGACGCTTCATCGCCGCACCGATCGAGAACAGCACGCCAGAATACCTTGAGAGAGCTGACCGGAGGTCGAGGTACATTCTGTTTGGCGGTCGGCACTGTCGGGAGTATTGCCGTGACGCTCGCGCCATTCAGGTGCAACAGTGGCGCATGTGGTAAGGACTGCGCTCTGTGAATCTCGCTTACGATTGAAGTCTTCTCTAGTTGCAGTACACCACCCAGGATGGACTCCTTGCAATCCTCCAGCATGTCGCTGACTATAATGATCTCGGCGTCGGTGCCTGCATCAGCCAGAACCTCGTCAGCCTTTTGCAGAGCGCCTGAAACGCAGGTGAGCTTCCGGCCAGTCACTGGCCCGTTGAACATCGCGGATAGTTTTGAGGCGACAGTGCTGCGCCATAACGCATGCTGTTGATCAGCGGCGACCGCATCACTGGTGCTCTGTACTTCGCCTATCTCGCCCATGAAAAGCGCTCCCGCGCGCTGAACGTCTTCCATTAGAGGAAACACGTAGAGTCGCGACTTGGGGGGAACGAGATCAATGACTAGTTTCACATCGCGAATCACCGACGCCTGCTCCTCAGCGTTCAGGCTCTGCGTTACGTCAGCAAAAATTACAAATGTACGGAGCCGGTGTTGCGCCTGGGCCTTTTTCGCAGCGGCCGTCGGGTCAGGCATTCTAGTTGCTCGCGGCTCGGCCCTTCCTCCGCAGGCCGCAATGAGCACGGCAGCAATCAAATAGCGACCCTTCACTCAGCAGCCTCCGTTCGTGAGCGATCGTTTTCCACGACTCTGCGCTGTGCTATGGCGAGCCAACGGCCGATCGCAAACTCCACACGCTCGTGGAAACGCCGGCCGTTGTGAATGGTTTCCGGAACGAGAAACCCTCGCATAAAACCATCCTCGTACAGGCCGAGCGCAGCATCGACCGTCGGCGCAATTGAGGCAGTGCGGACGGCTTCTAGTTCCGCAGCCCTGCTCCTGACAGTTGCCGCAGCGTCCTGCTCGTACCAGACTGCATCGTCGAGCGCCTTTCGGACACGCCGACGGACTCTGGCCAGGGCGCCGCGTGACCATGCGTTCTGCAAGCGGGACCATCCAGCCGAGGCACAGATGCCGCCGATAATCGGCAGCGTGAGCGTAAGTAGCACGAAGGAGATGCTTGCCCCTCGCTGCATCTGCTGATTAAGGGCATCGACATCAGTGGGAGCCGTACTGCTGAGCGCCGCCCGGCGCTGCGCCTCGTGAAGTGACTTGACACCCGCCCGTAGCTGCGCCAAGTAGTACAGATTCCATGTCACGAGGGCGGTCACGCAGATAACCAGCGCGATGGACACGAACTTGAAGGCAGGGTGACTGCGGAACCGAGGCTTGAAGAAGAAGTCTGCAACGAATTTGAAGAAGAGACCCAGAGCGGCAATGCCGATTGCGAACGCAAGCGGCTCCCACAACGTCGTCCAATTCGCACGTATCAACGACAAGTCTGAGAGCACGCTGTAGTTCGTCCGAATGTCGAGCCCGTCCGCAGCCAAAAGCGACAGCGGAAGATCGGCAATCCAGAGGATCAGCGCGACGAAGCAGTAGACAAGCCCCAGCGGCCAGGAGTAGTGACTCGGATTCTCAATTCGGTGCTGCTCAGTTTCGTTGAAGGCAGTCTCAATAGGACCGGTATCCCCCCGAGCTCGCGAGGCCCGATCTTGCAATGTCGCATGCTCCGCGCTTGCGATCTCAAGCTTCTGTTGGAGCTCAACGACGAGCGCATCACGCCGGCGAGCGGCGACGAGTTCAAGGATCTTGCGCTGGTTTGCGGACTTCGCGCCGACTCGTCCGTCCGTCCAACCTTTTCGATACTCGGGGTCGTCATAGCTTGTAGGAAGTGGTTCTCCGTGGCTGTTGTCGGACCGTTCACGATTATCAAGCTTGAACGCCGGCCAATGCACGGACGTTGTAGGCGCAGCACCACTAGGCTCTGGCATCTGATTCTCCTGATTCGAGAAGCAACGGTGGTTCTGGAGAGTGTGGTCCGGAGCCGTTTCCATTCCCAGCGGCGGCGTCGAATGGCCCACGCAGCCGCATGGCGGCAAGGATCGCGGCGTTCACAGCCAGCGTGAATTCGTCCATCTCCTTGCGCGCGAAGGCACCCAGCTCAGAGCAGTAAGATAGAAGACGAACGTGTTGCCCTGTTGCCGTAGCGAGGCGATCCTGAAGTCCTTCAATCGCCTCGACCGAGGTCAGCTCCTCTTTCTTCCGGATCGCGGCTCTAGCCTCTTCGCGAATCACCTCCAACTCCGCTCTCCTCCTCGTCACCGATCGAAGCTGATCGACCAACTCCGGCGCAATTGCCGAGTCAAGGTCATCGAACGACACTTCGAGTCTATCTTCACGCTTCCCGGCAACCGATAGGATCGACGACCACCAGTGACGTTCGGTTCCGTTGATTCCGCTCGAAGACGACGCCGCGGAAGACCCCTGCTTAGTCGGCAGGCGATACTTGCGGCGAAGGCGTTCCAATCGTAGGGCGTCGCGCGCGTACTCATGTTGAATGTTTATTTGCTGATTAACCAACTTCGCCGATAACGCGCGAGGTTGGGGAGGTGACACGAGCACGCGAATCTCCTTCTCAATTCCCTGCAAGCGGCCATAGGCCTTGTCGGCGTCTTTGTAGATGCCGTGATAAACCAATCCGTACGCCAGCGAGAGGGAGCTGAGAAGCATGAACAGCGTCCAGCCACCCCACCGGAGACGATCGGCCGTTGGAAGTGAAACAGCGACCGCGACGGCGATAATCATTGCCAAAGGTGCAACAACGAACTCCCATGCACGTCTAACGGTGTTCACAACGCCAGCTTCTCGCGGCTCGATGATGCGGATGGCGTACATCATCAGGACCGCCGTAGCGAGAAGAGCTATCGCGCTGCCAATGACGGCATTTGTAATGGTCGGCAGAAGGCTTTGCAGCTCTTTTGGTGCTGAAACCGACCCGGCCGAGGCAACGAACGCGACCAGCATGCACCCGGCAAAGACATAGGGCAGCGAAGCAAGCAGGCGAACGTACGAACGGCGCGTGATGCCTCCGCCTCCGAGTTGGATCGTGACACCGTTGGACAGATCCTGCTCCGGCCAGTTGTCATCGAAACGACTGACCAATTTGTCTACCAACAAAACGCTCCCCAGGAGCAGTAACAGGCAGACTCCGAAGAAGGCGACCAGCACAAAGAACCGAACGAAGCTCGGCCCCGGGATTTCCCTGCCAAAGGTGCCGGCAACGATCAGGACCCAATCGAGCGAGAACTTACTTCCTTCGAGAAGCATCGCCAGGACAGCGCCCGTGGCTGGAACCGTGGCGTAACCGAGCCACGCCAGAAAACCGGCAACCGTCTTGGTGATCATCCGATCATTAAGCTTTGAAGCCCTGGTGGCGGTTGCTTCGACGACCAACCGGCCACGCTCCTGGATGCTGCTGAGTACTTCCACGCGACGTTGCCGGTCCCCAGCCGTTCCTTCCCAGCTCGCTTTTTGACGCTCGTACTCTTTCAGGGTGACAGCCTGAAGATCGTCAATCGCCTTCTGGCGATCAATGTCGAGCTTTGCCGCTTCGTCAGCGATACGTCTCTCGATCTCGGCAGCTCGCTTGATTCGAATCTCGCGAGTGATTCGTTCGGCCTCGTCTGTAAGTTCGCCGATATCGGTTCGCAGTCGTGCCTGTTCTTCCCGATCTCTAGCAAGTTCCCCCCGCAGTTCGATGCGACTTCGAATCCGACCATCGAGGAGTGTCATCGATGAAGCAAGAACCGCACGATCGCCCTCGCCGTGGCTCGCAATGGCCGCAGCTTGATCGGCGCCGATCTTGGCCAGTATGCCCCTCGGGATCCCAGCGTCACCGTCGCACAAGACCAGGAGCGTCGTTTGGTGCAGGAACTCGTCGCGAGAGTCCCCGGAAAGGACTGGCAGTGCCTTGGGTAGAATTACAGATACATCATTCTCGTTGCCGAGAACGCCATCCAGACTCATCGGCCCCCCTAGCTCTGTGGGAAGACGATCCGTGGACCCACGACCGTCTGTAGTAGGGAGTGACAGAAAGAGACAATTCCCTACCCTTTGCGCAAAAAAAAGAGTCTTCCCCCTCTCCCGGCTTCGTCTCCGCTCCGGCCATCGCGCGTACCACCGATCCACCTACGACTGGGCGGCAGTCAGGGTCGCGAAGCGTTGCTGCAGACGGGTGGCGCCGGCGCGATGATGGGGCCATAGGGGGTGCGGCCGGCCGACAACCGTTCCGCTGGGAGAGGAAGTAGACGACGGGTCACACTACCCGAACGGCCTCGCTCAGAATCCGCTCACGTAGCCGCGGCTTGATGTTGCTCTTGCTGCCAAGATCGACACGACGACCGAAGAGCGTTTCGAGGAGGCGCTTGGTATCGATGTAGTTGTCGAATGTCTTCTCATCGAACTCGACGAGGAAATCGATATCGCTGGCGTCAGTTGCGTCGCCGCGGACGAACGATCCGAAGAGGGCGAGCTCTCGAACGCTCAGCTCGCGGAGGCGAGCCTCATTTGCGCGAATCGTGGTCAGGATGTCGTCGCGGGTCATGCTTTGTTATGGTACCTCGTCACGCGGAGGCGCGGAGGCGCGGAGACGCGGAGAGGGAGGGATATGAGTCTCCCTATTCATCCGGCCAACTTCCCCTCCAACTCCGCCCACCTTGCGTACAGCCGATCGACCTCCGCTTGCGCGGAGGCCACCTCGGCGAAGCGTTGCTGGAGGGTGGCGGCATCCGCGGCGATGGAGGGGTCGTGGGCGGCGGTGGTGGCGGCGGCCAGGCGTTCCTCGGCGGCGTGGACGGTGGCCTCCATCGAATCCCATTCGCGTTGCTCTTTGTAGGAGAGGCGTTTGGAGCGCGGTTTGGGAGGGGGCGGGGCGGCGTCGCGGGCGGCGGCGCGGGGGCGGTTGGATTCCCATTGGGCGTAGTCGGCGAAGTATTCGGCTCCGCCGAGACCGTCGAGGGCGAGGATGGAGGTGGAGACGCGGTCGATGAGGTAGCGGTCGTGGGTGACCAGGACCAGGGCGCCGGGGAAGTCCAGGAGGGAGTCTTCCAGGACTTCCAGGGTGGAGATGTCGAGATCGTTTGTCGGCTCGTCGAGGACGAGGAGGTCGGCGGGTTGGAGCATGAGGCGGGCCAGGACGATGCGGGCTTTTTCGCCGCCGGAGAGGCGGGAGACGGAGGTTTCGAGTTGTTCGGGGCGGAAGAGGAAGCGTTTGGCCCAGGAGGCGACGTGCAGGGTGCGGTCGCGGTAGACGACCTGGTCGCCTTCCGGGGCCAACGCGCGTTTCAACGTCAGGGTGGGGTCGAGGCTCTCGCGGTTCTGTTCGAAGTAGACGACGCGGAGTTTGTCGGCTTTTTCGATGGTGCCTTTGTCGGGAGCGAGCTCGCCGGTGATGGTGCGGAGCAGGGTGGTCTTGCCGGAGCCGTTGGGGCCGAGGATGCCGAGGCGGGTGCCGGGGGTGAGGAGGATGTCGAGATCGTCGACGAGGAGCTTGCCGCCCATCTGTTTGCGGAGGCCGCGGACGAGCCAGAGACGCTTGGTCCTGCGCTCGGAGGCGGTGAAGTCGATCTTCGCAGTGCTTGTGGCGCTGCGCGAGCGCGATTCGACGAGCTCGCCGATCAGCCCCTCGGCGTTCTGGATGCGCGCTTTGGCCTTGGTGGTGCGCGCTTTCGGGCCGCGGCGGAGCCATTCCACTTCGCGGCGGACGAGGTTGGCCAGCGTCTCCTGGTAGGCGGCTTCGTTGCGCAGGAGCTCGTCGCGGCGTTCCAGGAAATCAGAATAGTGGCCGTTGACCTGGAGCAAGCCGTCGGGATAGATGCGGTTCAGCTCCAGCATCCGGCGGGCGGTGTTCTCGAGGAAGTAGCGGTCGTGGCTGACGACGACGAAGGCCTTCGGTTCGCTTTTCAATAATGCTTCCAGCCAGAGGATGGCTTCGACGTCGAGGTGGTTGGTCGGCTCGTCGAGGAGCATGACGTCGGGCTGGCGGGCCAGCTCGCGGGCGATGGCGAGGCGTTTTCGCCAGCCGCCGGAGAGGGTGGACGTGTCCTGGGTGTGGTCCATGAAGCCGGACTTGCCGAGGGCGATGGCGACGCGCGACTGTTTGTCGTAGTCGTCGAGGATGTGGTCGTTTTCGAGGCCTTCGAGGAGGACGTCCTCGATGGTCAAACCGGGGGCGAAGATGGGATCCTGGGGGACGTAGCCGATGCGGACGCCTTTGCGGACGGCGCGGTTGCCGGAGTCTGCCTCTTCGACGCCGGCGACGATTTTCATGAGCGTCGACTTGCCGGAGCCGTTGGGACCGACGAGGCCGACGTGGTCGCCTTCGAAGAGGGAGAAGGAGAGGTCGTTGAAGAGGGGGCGCGAGGTGTAGGACTTGGACAGGCGCTCGCAGGATAGGAGGACGGGTGGGGGCATCAAAAGGCATTCAACCACAGAGGCACAGCGCGACCGCAATCAACAGGGATGCCGGCAGGAGCATGGCAAGCACCGCCCCCTCATCCGCCTTCGGCACCCTTCGACTCGCTTCGCTCGCTCAGGGCAGGCTCTTCTCCCCCAGCTGAAAAGCGCTGGGGGAGAAGGGCTCTCGATATTGGAGAGTCGCGAGCTCTCTTCGGGCGACGGCGCTACTTGTCGTTGTGGAGCTCGACGAATTCGTAGATGAAGTTGCCGGTGCCGGCGGCGTCGGAGAACTCGTTGATGACGACGCCTTTGGCGCAGCCGGCGCCGGCGCCGCTGCCGGGGTTGGCGAGGGTGGTGACGCCGACTCGCCAGTTGGAGGCGATGTTGGCGGCGGTGCAGGGGTCGATCCGCTGCAGGTCCTGATTCGCGCCGGAGGCCTCGGAGATGGTGGGGCCGTCGATGACGGTGCCGCTGGCGTTCTTGAGGGTGTAATTCTCGCTGCCGTTGATCTGCGGGAAGGCGCCGGCGGTGGTCAGGTAGACGACGTTCGTGCCGAGGGTGACGCCCCAGAAGGTCTGGAAGGCGGCCTTGGTGGCGTCGCGGCCGATGACGACGTAGCCGTTCGCGGGGATGATCGTGCCGGCCGGGATGGTGTAGACGACGGTGGCGTTGGCCTGGGTGACCGTCCAGCCGGAGATGTCGGTGCCGGTGGCGACGTTGTTGACGGTGACGGAGACGGCGGTCGAGGTGCCGACGTTCAGCGCCGCGTCATACGCTTTGGCGGTGAGCGTGTGCGAGGCGTTGGTGGCGCTGGTCGTATCCCAGCTCCAGGAGTACGGCGAGGTGGTATCGGTCGATTGCAGTGCACCGTCGAGATAGAACTCGACCTTGGTCACGCCGACGTTGTCCGAGGCGGTGGCGGTGACCGAGACCGTGCCACTGACCGTCGCGCCGTTCAGCGGGGCGGTGATGGAGACGGTTGGGGCCTGCGTGTCACCGCCGCTGCCGGAACCGTTGGCCAGCCAGGCGATGCCGTTGGCGACCATCAGGCCGTTGTCGTAGCTCGGATCGTTGTAGCCGAGGAACGTCGAATGACCGCAACCGTTCGTGGCGTCCTCGGTCACCGACGAGTCGGCGATCGCGGCGATGCGGCCGGTGCCGTAGGTCGAGGTGGCGAAGGTGACGCCGGTCGAGGTGTCATGCGTCGACGTCGTCTTCCAGACATGTCCCTTGGCGGCGCCGCTGAGGGTCATCGACGAGGAGCCGAAGAGTCCGAGGCCGCGCGTCGACGACGGAACACCGAAAGCGCCGGCCCAGATGATCGGCGAGGTCGTGTCGGTGGTGAAGTTGCCGTCCGGATGATCGTCGAACCAGCCGAAGGTAGTGTCGGCGGAGTTGTCGTTGTAGGTGATGCCGAAGAGACTGGGGCTACCCATCAGGGCGTTGAAGACGCCGGCGGCGTCGATGCCGTCGTTGTTGCGGTCTGCGCCGGCGTGGTCGGCGATCATGAAGAGGCCGCCGCCGTTCTGCACGAAATTGCGGATGGCGGTGATCTCGGTCGACGTCAGGGCGATGTTCGGCTCGGGCATGACGAAGATGTTGTAGTGGCTGAGGTCCTGGGCGTTCGTTCCGTCGCCGTAGCTGATGCGCGCGCCGACCGGAAGCGACTCGACGTGGAAGCCTTTCTTGACCAGATCGACGCCCATGGCGGAGTGGGCGCCGTTCCAGTAGGTCTCGGCGGTCGCGGAGGTGATTCCCGACTGATCGGGCGTGGGGAAGCGCTGCGCAACGCCGCACGAATCTTCATCGAGGGTCCAATCGGCGTTGCCCGCGGTCTGGGCGTGGGCGGCGTCGAAGAGGATCGTCTTCTGCTGCGCGGCGACACTCGTTGCGGCGAGGATCAGAAGGGTAATCAGGAAAACCGGGAGACTGCGTTGTTTCATCATTCCTCCATTCATTCATTCAGCTTGGTGGTCTGGTATTGACCACGCGAGCATTCCTTGACCCGTGAAGTGTGCAGTTATTGACCAGAGTAAGCCGAGTTGCTCAGGGAGACTTTGGGGAGAATATTCGTGAGGTGCACGTGAAGTGCCGAGCACGTATCCTGTGGGCCGATGCGTGTTCTGATCCTTGGCGCGGGGGGAATGCTCGGCCACAAGGTGTGGCAGATCTTCCGTGATCGTTTCGATTGCCGGGCGGCGGTGCGCACCCGCCTGCCGTTGGCGTTGTTCGATGACGACCGGGTCATGGCGGGCATCGACGCCGCCGATTTCGAGCGCGTGACGCGGCTGATCGCGAAGATCCGGCCGGAGGCGGTCATCAACTGCGTCGGGGTGGTCAAGCAACTCGCGGCGGCGCATGATCCGATCACGTCGATCACGTTGAATTCGCTCTTTCCGCATGTGGTGGCGAGGGCGTGTGGGGAGATTGGGGCGCGGATGATTCATATCTCGACGGATTGCGTGTTTGCGGGGACGCGGGGCAATTACCGCGAATCGGATACGCCCGATGCGGCCGATCTTTATGGCAGGTCGAAACTCCTCGGCGAAGTGGTTACGGAGGCACAGCGCGTCGAAACCAACGGTGGATACCGGCAAGGGCGCGGCAAGCACGGCCCCCTCATCCGCCTTCGGCACCTTCTCCCCCAGCTGAAAAGCGCTGGGGGAGAAGGGCTCTCGATGTTAGGGAAGCGCGAGCTCGCTGTACAGACAGGAGTGTCTGTGCCACATTTGACCGTCCGCACCTCGATCATCGGGCGCGAGCTACGGACGGCGAACGGCGTTGTGGAATGGTTCCTGTTGAACCGCGGCGGCTCGGTGCGTGGCTTCACCAAGGCGGTCTTTTCCGGGGTCACGACGACGACGCTGGCGGAGACGCTGGCGGACGTGATCGAGCATCATCCCGGTCTGAACGGGCTCTATCACGTGGCAGGAGCGGCGATCACCAAGTACGATCTCCTGGTCATGCTGAACGACGCGTTCGGCGCCGGAGTGGCGATCAGGCCTGATGACAGCGTCGTCATCGATCGGACGCTCGATGCGGCGCGCTTTCGGGAGGCAACCGGAATGGTTCCGCCGGCATGGCGGGAGATGATCGCGGCGCTGGCGGCGGAATCGCCACAGTATGAGCGCTGGAGAACGACAGAATGATCCTCGACGGTAAACGGGTGCTGGTCACGGGCGGCACCGGGTCGCTCGGCGCGACGGTGGTGCGCGCTCTTCTGCGCGGCGACGCCGGACGGCCGGCACGCATCACGGTGTTCTCGCGCGACGAGGCGAAGCAGAACGAGATGCGCCTGTCGTTCCTCAACCGCCCCGCGGCGACGGATGAAGTGATCTACGCGAACCTGCAACAGGTCCTGCACTTTCGCATCGGCGACGTTCGCGACTACGCCGCCATCCGCGCCGCGGTCGAGCAGGCGGACGTGGTCATCAACGCGGCGGCGCTCAAGCAGGTGCCGTCGTGCGAGTACTTCCCGATCGAGGCGGTGCAAACGAACGTCCTCGGCGCGGGCAACATCGTGCGGGCCATCCGCGAGAGCGGCGCGCATGTGGAAGTGGTGGCCGGCATCTCCACCGACAAAGCCTGCAAGCCGGTGAACGTGATGGGGATGACCAAGGCGCTGATGGAGCGGATCTTCTCCGAGGCCAATCTCGAATGTCCGGCCACGCGGTTCGTCTGCGTGCGCTATGGCAACGTCATCGCATCGCGCGGCTCGGTCGTGCCGCTGTTTCTCGACCAGATCGCGCGTGGCGGTCCGGTCACGATCACCACCGAGGAGATGACGCGCTTTCTGCTGTCGCTCGACCGCGCCGTGGAAACGGTCTTCGCGGCGATCGAGGGGGCGCGCGCGGGCGAGACCTACGTGCCGCGCGTTTCCGCGGCACGCATCGTCGATGTGGCGTCGACGCTGATCGACGGGCGCGGCATCGACATCACCATCACCGGCGTCCGGCCCGGCGAGAAGACGCACGAGATCATGGTGTCGGAAGAGGAATGCCACCGCACCATCGCGCGCGGCGAGTACTACGTCATCCTTCCGATGCTGCCGGAGCTTCGCGATCCGGAACCGTTCACGGCGGCGCTGACGGGCGAGTATTCGTCGTCCGAGGTGAATCTGGAAGGGGCGGCGCTCCGCGAGATGCTTGCTCCGTTCATGGAGCGTCGATGAAGGTTGTGACCTGGCTCGGCACGCGTCCCGAGATCATCCGGCTGAGCCGCGTCATCCCCCATCTCGACCGCAGTGCCGAGCATGTGGTCGTCCACACGGGGCAGAACTACGACGAGAATCTGAGCGACGTGTTCTTCCGCGAGATGCAGGTCCGCCAGCCGGACGTTCATCTCGGCATCGAAGCGAGCTCGTTCGGCGCGCAGGCGGCGCAGGTGATCGAGAAGTCGTTCGACTTTTTCACGCGCGAGCGTCCCGACCGGGTGGTGATCCTCGGCGATACGAACAGCGGTCTGGCGGCCGTCAGCGCGGCACGGCTGGGGATTCCGGTCTTTCACATGGAAGCGGGCAATCGCTGCTTCGACGACCGCGTCCCCGAGGAGATCAACCGGCGCATCATCGACAACTGCAGCGACGTGCTGATGCCGTACACGCATCGCAGCAAGGAGAACCTGCTGGCCGAGGGGTTCGCGAGGAAACGGATCGCCGTCACCGGCAATCCGATCTTCGAGGTCCTGCAGTTCTATCGCCCGCAGATAGACGCCTCGGACGTGATGGCGCGGCTGTCGGTGGCGCCACAGAGCTTCTTCCTGGCCACGCTGCACCGCGCGGAGAATGTCGACGGCGAGGAGCGCCTTCGAGGATTCGTGACCGCGCTCGATCGCGTCGCCGAGGTTCATGGATTGCCGATGCTGATCAGCCTTCATCCGCGGACGCTCGATCGCCTGCAACATTTCGGCATCGACCTCGGCGCGCACATCCGGGTCATGAAACCGCTGGGATTCTTCGACTTCGTCCGCCTGGAGATCGAGGCGGCCTGCGTGTTGAGCGACAGTGGGACGGTGCAGGAGGAGTGCTGCATCTTCGGCGTCCCCAACGTCACGCTGCGCGACGTCACCGAGCGCGCGGAGACGATCGAATGCGGCAGCAACATCCTGACCGGCGGCGACGGCGCGTCCATCGAGAGCGCCGTGGCGATCGCGCTGATGAAATCGCCCTGGACGCCGCCGGCGGAGTACCTGGTGCCGAATGTGTCGCAGACGGTGGCGAAGATCGTGATGAGCTACGGGATTTGAGCGCAGCGATTGGCGGCCGGAGCGCTGGCGTCTCGCCGGCTGGCTCGGCGGCGTCTCGCCGCTGAGGGTTACCAGCGAATGTATCGCAAGCTCCCCGAGCGGGGGCGAGACGCCCCCGGGCCAGCCGGCGAGACGCCAGCGCTCCGTTTGATTAAAGTCTAGGCTAGCGTGTTGCCGATGCCGCGTGTCTCCATCATCATCCCGGTCTACAACGGCGCGAATTACGTGCGCGAGGCGATCGATAGCGCGCTGGCGCAGACGAGTAGCGACGTCGAGGTCATCGTCGTCAACGACGGGTCGCGCGACGGCGGTGCGACCGCGGAGATCGCGCGATCGTATGGCGGGCGGATCCGCTACATCGAGAAGGAGAATGGCGGCGTCTCGTCGGCGCTCAATCGCGGCATCGCGGCGATGCAGGGCCAATGGTTCTGCTGGCTGAGTCACGACGACCGCTATCTGCCGGAGAAATGCGCGGCCGAGCTGGCCTTTCTCGAGCGAAACCCCGAGGCGAGGATCGTCGGCTGCAACTTCCAACTGATCGACGAGCAGGGCAAGGTCACGGGGGAGCACCGCGAACCGTTGAGCATCGTCCGCACGGGACGTGAATTGATTTCGACATGGGTGTACGGCTGCGGCCTGATGATCCACCGCTCGGCGCTCGAGGAGGCGGGGCTGTTCAACGAAGCGAACCGCACTACCCAGGATCTGGAGATGTGGTTCCGGCTCCTCGAGCACGATCCGATCTATCTGCTGTCTGACTTGTTGGCGCAATTGCGCCAACACGCGGAAGCAGGCAGCAGGACGGAGTCGCGCTATCAACGGGACAAGGACGAGCTTTTCGCGCGGCTGCTGGAGCGATACGACGCGACGTACTTCGATCCGGCGGCGACGACGCCGCATCAGCGCGCGACGACGTACTGGCTGGTGGCCGGCAATGCCATGTCGCGCGAGTCGTGGGGAGGCGCGCGGCTGTGGATCGAAAGGGCCTGGCGCGAGGAGCGCTCGATGCGGAATCCGGCGTTCAAGGCGCATTTCGTCGGAGCGCGGATAGTTTTGAGGTGGTGGCGAACGCGGGGGTATGTCGAAGGGAAGCTGCGCCGGGCGGCGCGGCGGATTCTGCCGGGATGGGTGGTGGCGCGGTTGCGGCGGGGACGGTGAGGTTGGGGAGCGGGTTGTCGGTTGTCGGGGTGACAACCAAAAGCGTCAATTTCACTCCCGGCGATGACGATTTCGAATCCAACGATGACCATTTGTCATGCGACGATGACGATTTCGAATCCAACGATGACGATTTGTCATGCGACGATGACGATTTGTCATCCGCGATGACGATTTCGCATGCGACGATGACGATTTGGCATCCGATGATGACGATTTGTCATCCGCGACGACGATTTCGAATGCGACGATGACGATTTGGCATCCGGCGATGACGATTTTCGCTACCGGCGACGCGAATTCCTGTCTTGAGGCACGAGAACGAACGGCTTGAGCTCACGCGGAGACGCGGAGACGCGGAGACGCGGAGGAGAGAATTTACGTCCCTGTCAACGTCCACTGCAAACGGGGCGCGATCTTCCCGCCGCGTTGGTCGCGCGCGGAGAGGCTGCCTTCTTCCGTCACGGAAAACGTGAGCACGTTCTCACGGACGATGTCGTAACTGCCATACGGCTCGGTGATGGTGATGAAGTAGCGGCCGGGCATCAGGAAATCGGCCGGTATCCGGCAGCGGAACTGCTGGCGGCCGCGCTTCCACTCGTGATTGGCCTGGCTGGTGGCATCGGCACTCGTCGACGTCAGCAGAAGATCCCCTGAGTCGGTCTGCAGGCGCATCTCGATTCTCCCCGCGGGGAACTTGTCGTGAATGGAGATGTCGAAGACGACGTCGATCGGCGCGTTGGCCGGAAAGCCTTCACCCCCGCCGGAGGCGCTGCCTGATTCGATCGATACGGAGTGATACTCGAATGCGCTCAGGATGCCGTGCCGCGGCGTCCAGACAAAATCGTTTTTCACGCCCTCGGACAGGTACTGCCGGATGATCGCCTGTGCGTCGCCCGCCGCTTTGACCTTGCCGTCGGCCAGCCAGATCACGCGCTGGCAGAGCGACGACACGGTGGCCATGTTGTGGCTGACGACGATGACGGTCCGTCCCTCGGAACGGATATCGCGCATCTTGCCGAGGCACTTCTGCTGGAACGCGGAGTCGCCGACGGCGAGCACTTCATCGACGATGAGAATGTCCGGCTCCAGATGCGCGGCCACGGCAAAGGCCAGCCGGACGTACATGCCGGAGGAGTAGCGCTTGACCGGCGTGTCGAGGAACTTGCTGATCTCGGCGAATTCGACGATCTCGTCGAACTTGCGGCGGATCTCGCGGCGCGACATGCCGAGGATGGCGCCGTTGAGATAGACGTTCTCCCGTCCGCTCAGCTCGGGATGGAAGCCGATGCCGACCTCGAGGAGGCTCGATACCTTGCCGTGCAGATCGATGCGCCCTTCCGCCGGCTCGGTGATGCGGCTGAGGATCTTCAGCAGCGTCGACTTGCCGGCGCCGTTCTTCCCGATCAGACCGACCACCTCGGCCGAGCTGACGGTGAACGAGACATCCTTCAACGCCCAGAACTGGTTCACGGGCTGCTGCCGCGCGAACGGCGTCTTGAAGGCCTGAACAATGCGCTCGCGCAGGAGGTTGTACGCCGTGGTCTGCTCACCAAGTCTGTACGACTTGCTCACTCCCTCGGCAATGATGACGTCGCTCATCACATCACGTCCGCGAAGACGCGCTCCGTCTGCTTGAAGTAGTAAACGCCGGTGACCAGCAACATGATCGACGTCACGGTTCCGGCCACGACGCCGGGGACGTATAGCTGCGTCGTGCCGAGGAGCGACCAGCGAAAGCCATCGATCACCACCACCATCGGATTCAGCGAATAGAGAAAGCGCCACTTCGCCGGCACGATGCTGCTGCTGAACGCCACCGGCGAAACGTACATGCCGAACTGCGTGACGAACGGGATGAGGTGGCGCATGTCGCGGTACTTCACGTACAGCGAGGAGGTCCACAACCCGAGGCCGATCGTGAAGACGAGGCAGAGGGCGAAGAACAGCGGCAACGCCAGTACGCGCCATGTCGGCAGCATCCGGTAGCCGATCATCATGAAGATGAGGATGACGAACGACACCAGGAAGTCGACGATGCCGACCGCGATCGACGCCATCGGCAGGATCAGCCGTGGGAAGTAGATCTTCGTGATCATGTAGCCGTTCCCGACGACCGCATTCGCAGCCTCAGCGAACGCCGTGGCGAAGAACTGCCACGGCAGCAGGGCGGTGAAGGTCAGCACCGCGTACGGCACGTGATCCGACGGCAGCTTGGCGATCCGCCCGAAGACGAAGGAAAAGATGACCATCGTCAGGAACGGCCGGATGAAGGCCCAGAGCACGCCGATGGATGTCTGCTTGTACCGGACGGTGATGTCGCGCCAGGCCAGAAACCCCAACAGCTCGCGCGCCTGCCAGACCTCGGCGAGGTTGAGGCGCGCCAGTCCGCGGCGAGGTTTGATGATGGTGTGCAACGTGTTTCAGTTTATCCCGAGGGAAACGGTTTCACGCGGAGGCGCGGAGACGCGGAGACTTCATGGCTTCGGGTCATCTTTTCTTCGCGTGAATGAACGCTTTTCGACGAGCATCGGCACCAGCTTCGCGAACTTCGTCTCCGCTTCCCAGCCAAGCAGTCGGCGGCTTTTCTCGGGGTTGCCGCGGCTGTAGGCGATCTCGGAGGCGCGGAAGAGGGAGGGGTCGATGTCGACGTGGTCGTGCCAGTCGAGGTTGAAGCAGGAGAAGGCGGCGGCGGTGAGCTCTTCGAGCGTGTGGCTCTCGCCGGTGGCGATGACGAAGTCCTGGGGCTCGTCCTGTTGCAGCATGCGCCACATGGCTTCGACGTATTCGGGGGCGTAACCCCAGTCGCGAGAGACGTCGAGGCGGCCGAGGGTCAGGCGGGCGCGCTTGCCGGCGGCGATGTCGGCGGCGGCGGCGAAGATCTTCTTCGTGACGAAGCGCTCCGAGCGCAGCGGGGATTCGTGATTGAAGAGAATGCCGGAACAGGCGTAGATGCCGTACGCCTCGCGGTAATTGGCGGTGGTCCAGTGCGCGGCGGCCTTGGCGGTGGCGTAAGGGCTGCGCGGGAAGAAGGGCGTCGATTCGTCGCTGGCGTCGCCGGGCGTCACGTCGCCGAAGCATTCGCTCGATGCGGAGTTGTAGAGGCGCACGGGCAGCTTGAGGTAGCGGATGACCTCGAGCATGACCAGCGTGGCCTGGGCGATGCTGTCCATCGTCTCGACCGGCTGGGAGAAGGAGAGCGCCACGGAGCTCTGGCCGGCCAGGTTGTAGATCTCGTCCGGACGGATGCCGCCGATCAGTTGCAGCAGCTCGCGGAAATCGCGCGCCGCGGCGGAGTGGGTGATGACGCGGTCGTGAATGCCGAGGGTGACCAGGCGGCGGAACGACTGCGACTCCGCATCGCGCGAAACGCCGTGGACCTCGTACCCGCGCTCCAGGAGGAGACGCGAGAGATAGGCGCCATCCTGCCCCGACACCCCGAAGATCAACGCACGCTTCACGGGGACATTGTCATGCATTCAATCGCGAGCCGAAAGTCCAATCCTGACGGTGAGCGCAGCGAGCCTGTCAGGATCTCGGGTGAGACCGCGCGGCAGTCGGTTCCAGCAGGGCTCTCGCGATTCCACCGGAGATCCTGACAGGTTCGCTGCGCTCGCCGTCAGGATGAACTTTCAATGATTCCGTGCGTCCGTCGCTCGAAGTTGGCGTAACTGAAGTATTCGAGGCCCTCGGCGATTCGCTTCGGACCGGCGGCGAGGGCATCGCGAATGGCGACGCGGATCTCCGCGGGATTGGTTGGATCGACGAGCTGGCCGAGGAGGCCATCGCGAACCGCTTCGCGCCCGCCGTCGATGCTGCTGGCGATGACGGGGACGCCGCACGCCAGCGCCTCTAGAAAGACGAAGCCGAATCCTTCGCCGCGGCTCGGCATCACATAGACGTCGGCCAGGTTGTAGAGATCCGTCTTTTCCTCCTCGGGGAAGAGGCCGGTGAAGATGACGCGATCGGCGATTCCGAGGCCGGATGCCTTTTGCTTCAGGCGCGGCACGTCGTTGCCGCCGCCGGCGACGAGATAGACGATGTCGTCATCGAGATCCGGCAGGACCTCGAGCACCTCGTCGAATCCCTTGTAGCGTTCCGCGGCAACGACGCGGCCGAGGGTCATCAGCACACGCTTGCCATCGAGGCCGTATCGCGAGACCAGACCACGGTTCCGGGGACGGATGCCGTACCACTCCGCGCGGATGGAGTTGGGCAGGAGAAGCGAGGGACCGGCGTACTGCGACCAGCCGGCGAACCGCTCGCGGGTGACGTCGCTGATGGAGACGACGCCGCGAACGTCGCGCAGCAGGCGGTTCGACAGCGGGTCGCGCAACGGTTTCCACGCTTCGATGCCGTAGAGCATCAGCAGCGGATGCTTGGCGATCAAGTTCGCGAGCGGCAGCAGGTTCACGTGCGCGCAGAGGACGAGATCGAAGGGACCTCGCGTTTTGCGCAGCGCGTTCAGATAGGCCAGCCGGCCGCGCGCTGCCGAGGCAACGAACGTTACTTTTTCCGGAAGCGCCTCGCACGGGCCGACGATGATGCGGGGCACGACCACCACTTCATCGACCGAGGGATGGGAGGCCATCGCGGCGATGAGATCGCGGTTGTAGAGGGCGATGCCGCCATAGCCGCCGAACGAATCGGTCCCGATGTGAAGGATCCTCACGCCCAACGCTCCATGACCATCCGCGCCCAGCTTCGCATGCGCGTCGAGGTTCCGTCGGGCCGAAGTTGCATCCACTCGGCCAGCGGAACGCTGAAGCCCGATTTCTTCCGCCTGGCGAGCCAGGCAGGCAACGGATGGCGCGGGCTTGCCGCAAAGTGCTGTTTGCAGCGCTGCTTTTCGACCATGAGCAGCGGCACGATCTGCCGGAGAAGCGTGGCGTCGACGAGCGGCGTGCGCACCTCGAGGGAATGAGCCATGCTCGCCCAGTCGGTGTCGCGCAGAAGTTGATTGCGCATGTAGAGCGACGCCTCGAGAGCGGCGACGCGGCCGAAGGGCGTTCCGGGATCGGGATCGATCGCCTGGCCGATGTGCTCGAGCATCGCCAGGCGTTCCAGCCCTTCGCGCGCCTCGCGGACGCCCATCAGCGACGGCAGATCGTCCGGCAGGAACAGCCCCCGCTTGAGCAGATACGCGCCGGCCCATGTGCTTCCGTAGCGCCCCATCGACCCCGCTTTCGGACTTCGCGCCAGGCGGCTCACGGCGGCGGCGGCGAGCGGCAGGCGCGAGGCGTTGACGATCCGCGGCAGGTCGCGGAAGGAGGGATAACTGCCGAAGAGCTCATCGCCGCCGAGGCCGGAGATGGCCACTTTCAGTCCCCGCTCCGCGGCTGCCTTGCTGACGAACCATGTGTTCGTGCCGTCGATGGTCGGCTGATCCATAGCATCAAAGAGTCGGGGCAGGTCATCGGTGAATTCATCGCGGGTGACGAGCCGGGTGAGGTGATCGGAGCCGAGCTCCCGCGCGAAGCGCTCGGCCAGCGGCGCCTCATCGGCTTCGCGGCCGAGAAACTCCTCGAAACGCAGCGTCACCGTCCGCAACGGATGGCCGTTGGCCTCGGTGGCCAGAGCCACCAACGCCGAAGAATCGATACCCGAGGAGAGAAAGGCACCGACAGGAACATCGGAGATGAGATGGTGCCGAAGGGAATCGGTGACGAGCTCGCGCAACAAGGTGGGAGGATGGACGAGCCGGGCCGCGGCGACGTCGTGCGCGCCGCGCAGCAACTTCGCGGCGATGGAGTAATAGCGCCGCACGTCGTGAATTCCGCGCGCATCGACGAACAGAGACGTCCCCGCTTCGACGGCGCGAATCGATTCGAAAATCGTGTGCGGCTCAGGAACGCTCCCCATCAGCCAGAAGCCGGCCACGCCGGCGAGGTCGCGCCCGCGCGGCACACGCCCGCCCGCCAGGAGCGCCTTGACGGTCGAGGCGGCGCGAAAGGTCTGTCCATCATCAGCGACGTAGAGCGGCTTGATGCCGTACGGGTCGCGGGCAACGAACATCCGGCGCGTGCGCGTATCCCAGATGGCGAAGGCGAACATGCCGCGCAGGAGCTCGACCATGTTCGCGCCGTCGTGCCGATAGAGCTGCAGCAGGACCTCGGTATCGGTGGTGGAGTGAAAACGCGCACCGAGCCGTTCCATCCGCGCGCGCAGCTCGCGGTGGTTGTAGATCTCGCCGTTGAAGACGATGCGAAGCTCGCCGTCGACGTCCTCCATCGGCTGCGTTCCTTCGTCCGTCAGATCGATGATGGCCAGACGGCGCGCGCCAAGGGCGACGCGTGAATCAGGCGAGATCCACGTGCCGCCGGCGTCCGGGCCGCGCGGCCACATCCGCTCGGTGATGGCCTCGATCTCGTCCCGATCGACGGTTGGCGCCGCGGAGCCATAGGAAACGATGGCGGCGATCCCGCACATCGCCGGTCAGGCCTGCCGTTCGACCGGCGCATGCAGTCCACCGCGCCGGAACCAGTAGCGAAGAAACACCATCCCTGCGAAACCGGCGCCACCGACCGCGTAGCCGGCGAGCTTCGTTTCGTCGATCACCGTCAGGACGGCGGAGATCGCAAACAGGACGGTGATGATCCAGATCGAGAGGATGGCCTTGTTGATGCTGCCGTACTTTTCCACGAGCACGTGATGGAAGTGGCGCCGGTCGGCGTTGAACATCCGCATCACGCGCGCGCCGAGTCCCGACTCCGCGCCGAAGCGCTGTTTCATGACGATGAAGGTGTCGAGCACCGGCAGCGCCAGCGCCAGCATCGGACCGCCGACGATCAACGCCGTGGGTGACTTGATGGGCCGCGCGATCGAGCAGGCCGCCAGAAGAAGACCGATGAAGAGACTGCCGCTGTCGCCCATGAAGATTTTCGCCGGCGGCCGGTTCCAGCGGTAGAAGCCGATGAGGCTCCCCGCCAACGCCGTCATGATGACGATGGAGAAGACGTCGACGCGGATCCAGGCGATCACACCGAACGCCACGGCGATGGTGATGGCCACCACGGTCGCCAGCGAATCGATGCCGTCGATGAAGTTGACGGCGTTGATCACGCCGACGATCCAGATCACCGAGACCACCCAGCCGAGAATCCCGAGCTGGAGCGTGTAGACACCGATTGAAACGGAGGAGAAGTGATAGCCGAAACTCACCAGGATGATGGCCGCGGCGGTCTGCACGAGAAACTTCTTCGGGGCGTCCGATCCGAGAAGATCGTCATATACGCCGAGACCGACGATGAGCGAGCCGCTGGCCAGGACGGCGAAGAGGTAGCTGAGGTTCTTCGATACCAGCTCCGCTGCGTGCGCGTTCGCCGCGAGGAGCATGAGCGGAAAACCGAAGCCGAAGATGATGGCCAGCCCCCCCATCCGCGGCGTGGCCTCGACGTGCATCTTCCGCTCGTTGGGATGGTCGATGGCACCGGCTTCTTCGGCAATCCTCTTCACCGCCGCAGTCGTGATGAATGACGTGATCGCGCTGGCGAGGAAGAGAACGAGGAGTGGGGCGGCGTATTGGAGCATCGGACGCGGGTGGTAAGAATAGCAGGACCGAAACCAGAAACCAGAAACCAGAACGGGCTCTCCTGGTTTCCAGTTTCTGGTTTCTGGTTTCTGGTTTTCGACCCCCGTATAGAATGCTCCGACTTTGGGTACTTCAAGGAGCTTGCATGGCTGAACTTCCCGGCATCGACCGCGAGACCCTCGACGTCGATGTCGTGATCGTCGGCGCCGGCCCGGCCGGTCTCGCCGCCGCGTACCGGCTGGCGGAACTGGTCAAGGCACACAACGACTCCAACGAGAAAAAGCTGGAGATCTCGATCGCGGTTCTCGAAAAGGGGAAGGAGATCGGGTCACACGGCATCTCGGGCGCGGTCATGGATCCGCGCGGCATCGCCGAATTGATGCCCGACTGGCTGGAGCGCGGTTGTCCGATCGAGTCGCCGGTCACCGATGACGGTTTCTGGTACCTCTTCGAGAAGCTGAAGATCGCGGCGCCGATCATGCCTCCGCCGCTGCAGAACCACGGCAACTACGTCATTTCGCTCGGAGAATTCGTCCGCTGGATGGCGCCGATCGTCGGCGACATGGGCGTCGACCTCTTCGCGGAGTTCGCGGCCTCGCGAGTGCTGGTGGAAGAGGGGCGCGTCGTCGGCGTCCGCACGGGCGACAAGGGGATCGACAAGAACGGCCAGGCGAAGGCGAACTTCGAACCGGGCGTCGACGTCCGCGCGAAAGTCACCATCCTCGCCGAGGGGCCGCGCGGCACGCTGACGAAACAGTTGGCCAGTACCTTCGACCTGTACGCGGGAAAGAATCCGCAGGTCTATTCGGTGGGCGTGAAGGAGCTGTGGCAGGTTCCAGACGATCGTTTCGCGGCGGGCCGCGTGGTCCATACGCTCGGCTGGCCGCTCGATGGCGACACCTTCGGCGGCGGCTTCATCTACGGCATGAAGGATCGCATCGTCGACATCGGACTGGTGGTCGGTCTCGATTACCGGAACCCGACGCTCGATCCGCATGAGCAGTTCCAGATGTACAAGACGCATCCCTCGATCCGGCCGCTGCTCGAAGGCGGGAAGATGATCAGCGCCGGCGCGAAGGCGATCCCCGAGGGTGGCTACTACTCGATGCCGCGGATGTACGGCGAGGGCTTTCTCATCACCGGTGATTCCGCGGGCTATCTAAATGGCGCCCGCCTCAAAGGTATTCACCTCGGCATCAAGTCAGGATCGATGGCGGCGGAGACAGCGTTCCACGCGCTGCTCAACGACGACTATTCGGCGTCGCAGCTCGGCGAATACGAGGCGATGTTCGAGGCCTCGTGGGCGCGCGAGGAGCTGTGGAAGCAGCGCAATTTCCATCAGGCATTCGAATACGGCCAACTGGCGGGACTCATCAACGCCGGCCTCGGCATCGTCACGGGCGGCCGCGGCTATGGCGTCATGAACCGGCTCGAAGGGCACGCCGGTCACGAGCGGATGGAGCGAATCCAGCGCTACTTCGGCGCCGATCATCCGCATCCGCCGGAGACGATGAAATTCGACAACACGCTGACGTTCGACAAGGTGACCGACGTCTACAACGGCGGCGTGCTGCACGAGGAGAATCAGCCGGCCCACCTGCTGATCGCGGACACGGAGGTCTGCATCACCAGGTGCACCGAGGAGTACGGCAACCCCTGCTTCCACTTCTGTCCCGCGCAGGTCTACGAGCCGCAACTGACCGCCGACGGGCGCGGGAAGGTGCCGTTCCTCAACTTCACGAACTGCTTCCACTGCAAGACGTGCGACATCATGGATCCCTATCAGGTGATCACCTGGGTACCGCCGGAGGCGGGCGGCGGACCGAATTACAAGAAGCTGTGACCTGGGGCACGACGGCCGCGTCGAAATGACGTGACCATCATGCCTGTTGCAGCGAGCTACTCTGAAATGACGACGCACCCCGTTCCGCGCCACCCGACGTTCGAGAAGGTCGCCGCACTCCAGGCGAATGTCGAGCGCGTCATCCGCGGGAAGAGCGAGGTGGTGCAGTTCTGCATCGCCGCGCTCCTGGCCAAGGGTCACATCCTGCTCGAGGATGTTCCGGGCGTCGGCAAGACCACGCTGGCGCACGCGCTGGCGCGATCGCTGTCGCTGTCGTTTCAACGCATTCAGTTCACGAGCGACCTGCTGCCGGCGGACATCGTCGGCGTGACGATTTACAACCAGGACGCGCAGGAGTTCGAGTTCATCTCCGGCCCCGTCTTCACCAACATCCTGCTGGCGGACGAGATCAACCGCGCCACGCCGAAGTCGCAGTCGGCGCTGCTGGAAGCGATGAGCGAGGGGATGATCTCGATCGAGAAGAAGCGCCTTCCCCTCCCCGATCCGTTCCTGGTGCTGGCCACGCAGAACCCGATCGAGCACGTGGGGACCTACCCGCTGCCGGAGTCGCAGCTCGATCGTTTCCTGATGAAGCTGACCATCGGGTATCCGAATACGATCGACGAGAAGAAGCTGCTCCGCTCCGGCGGCGCGCACGATGCGCTGGAGCACCTCGAGCCGGTGCTGGAAGCACAGGAAGTGCGCGACCTGCAGGAGCAGGTGTCGACGATTCACGTGAATGAGTCGCTGGTCGACTACCTGATGGCGATCGTCCACACGACGCGCACGCACCAGGAGGCAGCATTGGGCGTCTCGACGCGCGGCGCGCTGACGTACTTCAAGGCCTGTCAGGCTCTGGCGATGGTAAACGGCCGCGATTTCGTGATCCCGGAAGATGTGAAGCGGCTGGCCGGCCCGGTCCTCTCGCATCGCATCGTGATGAAGGATCGCCGCCTGCTCCGCGGCGACATGACGCCGGAGCACCGGTTCATTCAGCGGATCGTGAGCGAGATTCCGGTGCCGAGGTGATGAAGCCGATGGGGCGCTTTTTGGCCTGCTCCTTACGGATTTCGCGAGTTGACCAAAATCCAAGGATGAACAGGAAAGCCGCGAATGCGACGAACGGCAGCATCCAATAGTGAGCATTCATGAAAGGCTCATTCTGCGGATCGTGATTCCGGTCGCGAAGTCGTAAAGCCGATCTCGCGTTTCCTCTCCTTCTTCACGTTGTGAACGGCCCAGAAGCCGATGCTGAGGAGCATGCCGGAGAACATCAGAAACGCCAAGGTTCCGTAGTACATCGGGTTTATCGCGACCATCACTGCTCCGATCGCGAGCGGGATTCCGGCGTTGAGCCAACGAAGCCTGCTGCGCGTTTTCGCATCTCGTCGCGCCGCCAGCCGCGAAGGATCCACGCCGCCACCAGGAAAAACGGCGTCATGAATGCCAGGAACGCCAGTGTGCCGTAGTACATCGGATTCATCTGTGCTCCTTTGTGCGGATTTCAACGTAAATCCCGAACAGCCAAACGCCAAGCGCGCCAAAGGTATTCGTCGCTGCCCAGAATACCGTCAAGCGCCCGCTGATCAGCGCGTCGAGCGCGGAAAAGACAAACCAAAGCAACGCGGCCTCGCGCGCCCCCTCGGCTATGCGTTCCATGACGAGATCTTGGCTTTCGTCGCTGAGTTTCCTCACACACCGAGGCTACCTCGGAAATCGCCCCACCGTGCAAACCTCTACCTATTGTGGAACCTCTCGGAGTCTTCCCTCTACCTCAGGTCCTGCGCGATCACCTGCTGCCGGTCGAAACCGGTCGTGTTCGAGACGTCGTCCACCACGCCGATGGAGATCTTGTTCAGACCGCGCTCGCACATCAGGTCGAGCGTATACGTGTAGTACTTCCCCTTGGCTTTGACGAAGTCGCCGACCGGAACGGTGATCTGGTGCGACTTGCGGGCGACGTCGGACATGTCTCCGTCCTTGTTGCCGACGACGACGTAGATCGAGAAGCCGCCCATGTAGGCCTCGCCCTGCTGCAGAAGCGTGAGGTTGTCGATCGGGATCTGCACTTCGACGGGGACCTTGTACAGTTCGTCGGCGGGGACCGGCGTGTTGACCTTTACCCGCACGCCGAGGTCGTTCGCTTTGGTCTTGTAGAGAAGGTTGGCGATGACGCGGTCGCTCATCTCCTGGAACGTCGACTTCTCGACGAAGGTCTGGCGGTTGCGAACGCGCAGGGCCTTGTTCCTCACGCGCACTTCCAGCGCGCGCTGGCGGTCGACGCGCTCGGTGCCGGCGCGGTAGCCGAGCGAGTAGTAGGAATCGAGATCGCGGACGATGTCCTTGAACGCGCCGGCAAAGTTGTTGGTCCGTGACGTGGCCAGGCCGCCCGTCAGCTCCGCCAGCATCTGCAGCGATTCGGTGGAGTTCGATAGCGCCGCCGAGGTGACGTTGTAAGAGATGGCCTGCTGATTGTCGGCGGTCGTCCCTTCGCTGCCGGCCGCAAGGCCGCCGGCATGGATGGCGTAGAGCGTGATGCCGTTCGCGTTGGCCGTCTTGGCGATCGATTCGATGAGCGAGCTGCCGTTAAAGCCCATGGCCTCGAGCATCGAGCTCGACTGCCAGCCCTTTTCGCGCGCCACTTCATCGATCATGGTGAAGACTTCGCGGCCGGGCTGGATCTGAAATCCTTCCGTGGTCAGCACGAGGACTTTCTTGCCATCGACGCCGGCCAGCGTCGTGAGCAGGCCGTTGATCGACTCGACGCTCTGCCGGAGATCGTGATCGACCGACTCCGCGTAGGAACGGGCATTGGCGAGCGCTTCGTCGTACGACGTCGCATCGCGGATGCGGCCCATCACGTCCTTGGCCTCGCTGCGGCCAGCAAGCCCCTGCGCGGACTCGCCGGCGATGGCATCGAGCGTCTGCTGGATCTGCACCACGTCGCGCGTGAACGGCGTCCGCACCTTGAGGCTGCGGTTGTAGGTCGCCACCATGGCCTCGTCGCCGGGGCGCATGGCTTCCTTGGCGAAATCCTTCATCTGCTTGAAGACGCGGTTGCGGTTGAAGGGCGCCAGCGAGAGGTTGTCGATGTAGAAAATGATGCGGCGGCGCAACTGTTCGTTGACTTCTTCCTTCGAGGGCACCGGCGTCACCGCGGCGCCGGGAACGGGAACCGTGACGGCCTGGGTTACGGCCTTCCCTTCGATCTCGGAGAAGTTCGAGATCGGCTTCTCGATGCCGTTCTCGAAGATCTGGAAGTCGTCTTTGGTAAGACCCGTGATGGTCTTGCCCTTCTTGTCGGTCACGACGACGTCGATGCCGATGACGCGGACGTCGATGTTCTCGGTGAGCTTTGGTACGTCGGCCGGAGGCTGCTGGCTCTTCTGCTGTGCGGCCAGGGGGCCGGCGGTGAGCGCGACGATGAGGACCACCGAGGTAACGCGGCTGAGGCGAAGTCGTTTCACGGGATCTCCGATGATTGTGAGATGTCGGACGGTGCCGATCGAGATGGCCTCACTCGCGCGTCGGCCCGTCCTGACCTACTAGACGAATCGGGGGAGCGCGCCGTTACATGCGAGAATAGGCCGCCGGTCTGAACCCGCGCCCGGCGCGAAAACTTCCGGCAGGCGAGACTCGCGCGAAACCTATGCAAAGCCAGGCATCTAAACAAGATCCGCTGACGTTCTCGAAGATGGCCGGGGGCGGGAACGACTTCGTCATCATCGACAATCGCTCCGGGCGGATCGAGGACGCCGCGGCGTTGACGCGGCGGATCTGTACACCGCACCTCTCCGTCGGCGCCGACGGCCTCATCCTCATCGAGAACACCGCGCGGGCCACCTTCCGGATGCGTTACCTCAACGCCGACGGATCGCCGGCCGACTTCTGTGCAAATGGCACCCGCTGCGCGGCGCGCTTCGCGTATGTCAATGTCATCGCTCCGAAGCGGATGACGATCGAGACCGGCGCGGGGATCGTCGGCGCCGAGGTCAGCGACGGCGGCCACGTCACGCTTTCGCTGCAGCCGCCGCATTCGTTCCTTGCCAGCCGCCCGCTGCGCCTCGGCCAAACGGTGATTCAGGGGAGCTCGATCATCGTCGGCGTTCCCCACTACGTCGTCTTCCTGCGCGACGAGCTGTGGTCTCAGGACATCGTTCCCCTCGGACGCGCGCTGCGGTCGCATCCGGACTTGCAGCCGGCGGGCGCCAACATCAACTTTGTGGTCGTGCGCGATCCGCATTCGATCGAGGTTCGGACGTACGAGCGCGGCGTGGAGGCGGAGACGCTCTCCTGCGGCTCGGGTGTCGTGGCGTCGTCGGTGACGAGCGCGCTCTTCGGAAAGACGACGTCGCCGGTGAACGTGCTGACGCGGAGCGGGATCACGCTCGAAGTCTCCTTCGCGCTCGATGGAAGCGATCCGCGCGACGTTCAGCTCCGTGGCGACGCGCGCGTGGTCTACCGCGCCACGATGACTCCCGAAACGATCGAAGGCTTCGATCCGGACTGGGTCCGCAATCCGGCCGAGAACGTGGTGTGTTGACGACGACGATCGACGCTCATCTCCCGCTGGTGATCGCGCTCGTGCTCGTGTGCGCCTGGCTCGTGCGCGGAACGCGCTGGTCCGCCGTTGAGCAATGCGCCGTGCCGCTGCTGGTGGTGGCAATGATGACGCTCACGGATGAGCGGACGAGGCTCTTCGCGTACGGCGTCATCGTCGCGGTGGCGTTCGGGATCGCGGTGATCGCGACAGCGATCGCACCGGAGCGCTGGCGTCTCGCCGGCTGGCCCGGCGGCGTCTCGCCGCAGGGCGTAACGCTAACGGTGATTGGGATTGTTCTCCTCCGGTGGATCCCGGTGCGTGACGTTCACGTTCTGAAGGAACTGATCGTTCTCGCCGGTAGCGTCACATTACTGTTCGCCATCGGCCGGCGGCGAGACGCCGCCGGGCCAGCCGGCGAGACGCCAGCGCTCCTGGGGGCGCCAGCGCTTCGGGCGTCAGCGCTCGTGGCCGTACTTGTGGTCGCCGTCGTCACTCCCCTCTCTCCGGGAAAGATGGCATTCTTCCCGTTCGCGATGGCATTGCTGGTATTCGCCGTTCGCGCTCTCGAACACCTCGAGACCGCGCGACCGCGCAACCTCGCGACCACGGTTATCGCCGCGGCCCTCCTGACCGCTGCATTCTTCGCCCGCTATTCGCTGGCAACGATCTACATCGCGGCGGCGATCGTCTTCCTGGTGCCGCTGCTCGATCGAGTCCGGCCGTTGACGTATGCCGCGGCGCTGGTCATCTTCGCGCTCTGGCCGTGGAGCGGGATCATCGCGCGCGCGCTGCCGGTGGTGCGCAACTACCGGCCGTCGTGCGCCAACCGGCAGGCGGTCGTGTCGGCTCTGGCCCCATCCGAGTCGTTGCCGATCGGGGTGCCGCCGCACGTTCGAAGCGTGATCGTGACGGCGAGTGGAGGACAGATGGCGCGCTTCAAGCCCGGGCGCGTCGTCGGCATGATCGAAGCGACCGACGCACGCGGGCGCGTGACCACGCGGCAGATCCGCATCGGCGACATCGCCGACTTCGGTTTCACGCGCCGCGAGCAGTTCTTCGGATCGCGCAATCCATTGCCGCGTTTTTCGCCGGCCGAGATCCGCGGCTACGGCGCAAGCGCATGGGTCTGGGGCTCCGGCCGCACGGCCCTCACCTGCACGGCCGACATCGCATCGCTGCGCGTGCTGGCCGCCCCCGACCTCCCTCGGCAGACGCACCTCCAGATCGATGCGGTGGACTTTCCGGCGCGATGAATCTGCCTCTCGCAATCGCCGCCGCCCTCGCCATTTCGCTGGTCGCCCTGCGCGGCCGGCAGCTCCGCCGTTGGCTGGGGTTTGAACTGGGCGCCCTCCTGGTGTTCGCCGGCCTGAGCGCGTTCGGCCGCGTGTTGCACGTCGACGTCGATCCCTATCTGCTCTTTGTCGCCGCCGGCACGGCGATCCTGGCCATCCCGCTGGGATTCATCGCGGTATCAGGCGAGGTCCGGTGGAGCGCTAATCGCGCCTTCGTCATCGCCGCGATCGGATACGCCGTGATGATCCCGCTGCAGCTTCGGACGCCGATCGATGGCGACGAGCCCTATTACCTGCTGATGACAGAGTCGCTGGTGCGGGATCACGATCTCGATCTGACGAATCAGTACCGCGGCCTGGCGCACTCCGATATCGGCCGGCCCGATCTCGTTCCGCAGCAGGGCGATCCACGCGGGCCTCACGGCGAGCAGTACTCGCGGCTCGAACCGTTCCTGCCGATTCTGATGATGCCCGGCTACGCGCTCGGCGGCGTGCCGGGAGCGATCGCGATCATCGCCTTGTTCGGCGCGCTGCTGGCGCGCTCGACGATCCGATTCCTGGAGGATGAGGGGATCAGCGACACCACCACGCGCGCCCTCTTCCCGCTGATCGCGTTCGGACCACCGATCATTTTCTATGCGACACGGATCTGGCCTGAGGTACCGGCAGCGTTTTTCTACCTCGAGGCCGTGCGCGGCGTCCGCCAGCGCAGACCGCCACGCTGGATCACCGCGACGCTGGCGCTGGTGCTGCTCAAGATCCGCTTCGGGCTGCTCGCCGTCGTTCTGCTGGCGAGAGTGCTGCGCACGCGAAAGCAAGCCGCCATCGCCGCGGCGCTCGTGGCGATTCCTCTTGTCGTGGCCTGGCTGATCTCCGGCCATGCCATGAACACGCACCGATTGACGGAGCTGATGCCGAGCGGCCCGATTTTCTACTGGCTCGGCCTCTTCGGCCTCGTGCTCGACGGCGCGGCCGGACTGCTGTTCCATGCACCGCTCTATGCGCTGGCCATCCTGGCGCTGCCGCGCTGGCGCACCCTGCCGGAAGGTTTCCGCCTCGGCATGAGCGCGTCGATGCTTTACATCGTCTACCTGATCCCCCGCTCGGAGTGGCACGGCGGCTGGTCTCCCCCACTCCGTTACATCGTCGTGCTAATGCCGATCCTGGCACTCGGCGCGGCAACTCTGTGGGACCGCATCGGAGGCTTGCGCGCCGTCATCACGGCGTGGACGCTGATGCTGGTCATCCACGGCGCCGCCTTCCCATGGCGCCTCTTTCACCTGGCCACAGGCGAGAACTTCATCGGCGAGACGCTCAGCACGACGTTGCACAGCGACTTTTCGCGGCTGATGCCGAGCTTCATCCGGCCGAATGTAGCGGCGGTGGTGGGGAGTGTGGCGCTGGTGTTGATACTGGTGCTGTTTGGCGTGCGACAGCTTGATCGTATTTTCGATCGCACAACATCTGTGGCACCGCTCCTCTTCGCGCCGCTGCTCTTCGCCGCGTTCACCTACGGCCGCCAACCCGCGGATCGCATCGAGTTCGAGGACGCGCACGTGACCCACAACGGCGGTGAACTGTTTCCGACGGAGTGGACCGTCTCGCGCTTCCTCTACCAGGGCGGCTGGATCGTGCGCGCCGGCGACACGCTCTCGTTCCTGGCAAAAGCCGGCCTGTCGACGCTGCGCTACCAATCGAGAACGGGCGCGACGATCGAGCTCGGAGGGCGCGCATTCGTGCTGGCGCCTACCGGCGCCATCTACGGCTACACCCACATCACCATCGCGGACTCCGGCCGCCAGGACTTGCGCTGCCTCGACGGAAACGTGAACCTCGACTGGATGCAGCATGACTGACGTCTCCGTAATCATTCTCGACATCGATGGCGGCGAAATGCTGCTGGCCTGTCTCGACTCCATCGCCTCACAGACGCTGCCGCCGCGCGAGGTGATCGTGTTCGATAACGGTTCCCGCACGCCGGTCGCGGAGCGCATCGCCTTCCGCCACGGTCTGCACGTCTTCCGGAGCGGGACCAACCTCGGCTTTGCCGGCGGAAACAACGAAGCGTATCGCCACGCCACCGGCACCTATATCGCGCTCATCAACAACGATGTCGTCCTCGACCGCGATTGGCTTGCAACCGTCTCGGATGCGCTCGATTCCGATCCCAGGCTCGCCGCCGTGCAGACGATCCTGCGCAAAGATGAAACGACGATCGATGGCGCCGGGATCGACATCAGCGACGGTACCTTTCGGCAGATACGCTCCTGGGACCGCGGGCGTCCCGCCCGCATTACTTGGCAGGAGCCCGAATCCACGCGCGGGCGGGACGCCCGCGGTCCCAGGGAGGCCTGGGGCGTCTCCGCAACCGCCGCGCTCTACCGCCGCGAGGCGCTCGGCGAAACCATCTTTGATGAGACCCTTTTCGCTTATTACGAAGACGTTGAGTTAAATGCCCGACTCCACGAATCCGGGTGGCGTACGGCGGTGCTCCCGGTGATCAAAGCCACGCATCTCGGCTCGCAATCGGCGCCGCTTCTCGGGGCCGACGCGCTCCGGTTGCGCACGCGCAACCGCTACCTCGTGGCCCGGCGGCATCGCGGCGTCGGCCGCATCGGGGCGCTGCTGCTGGAAGACATCAAGCTCGCGCTGCACGGGCGGACCTCGATTCGCGGCATGTTGCAGGGACTCTTCACGCGGTAAAGTGCGCGCCCATGTTTGGGGTCGCGGTTCATACGCCGGATGTCGTCGGTGAGCGGATGGCAGGGCCGGGGATTCGGGCCTGGCACTTCGCCGGCGAGCTGGCGAAGCATTTCCCGACCATCCTGATCTGCAAGCGCGAAGGTGAGCTCCCCTCGCCACCCTCCTTCCGCGTCGCCGCGCGCGGAAGTGCCGAGGCACTCGTGGCGATGAAAACGGCAGATGTACTGGTCGGCCAGCCGGCGCGCGGCTTCCGGCGGCAACGGCGCGCGCAGCACATCGTCTACGACCTTTTCGATCCTGTCCTTCTCGAGTTGCGGGAAATGTACGGCCGGCACCCATCGATGCGGCAGCGGGTCCACCTGCGGGCGGAGCGTTGGCGCGTGGAAAAGGCGATGGACGAGGGAGACCTTCTCATCGTGGCAACGGCGAAACAACGCGCGCTTTACGAGAAGGCTAAGGAACCGGTGATCGAGATCCCCTTCGGCATCGAAGATGTCGGCGTCGCCGCGCCCGCGAAACGGGAGAACATCATCCTGTGGGGCGGCGGAACGTGGGAATGGCTCGATCCGGCCACTGCCGTCGAGGCGGTCGTCGCGGCCAACCAGCGCGGGATCGACTGCCGGCTCCTTTTTCTGGGACGGTCGCGGCCCAACCGGCACTCGGTCGACCGGCGCCGCGAAGACCGGCTCGACGCCCTCATCGCCGGCGGCGCGCCCTTTGTAAGCGCTAACGACTCATGGACTCCCTACCGGGACCGGCTGACGTGGCTGCGCCGGAGCAAAATCGCTATCATGCTGCACCGTCCGACGGCGGAGGCCGCGTACTCCATTCGCACGCGGCTGTTCGACGCCATCGCGGCGGCAGTTCCCGTAATCACCACAGAGCAGGGCTTCGCCGCCGAGCTGGTAGCGGCGGAAGGGTTGGGGGTCGTCGTACCGTCATCCGATGCCGCAGCCGTCGCGAACGGAATCGAACGGCTGATCCGCGACGACGGTTTCTACGCGGCATGCGTATCTAATCTGATCCGTATCCAGCCGCGTTTCGCCTGGGATGTGGTGACGCGGCCGCTGATCGAGGCAGTGAAGCAATGGCAGAGGCAACCAGAACGCTGAAGACGGAGACTGAATCGCCCCGAATCCTCCGCGGCCTGGCCACGCGCCCGCTCGATCTCTCGATCGTGATCGTGACGTGGAACAGCGAGCGATGGATCGATCGCTGCCTGCAATCGATCGCCGGGGCGTGCGGTGGCCTGGCCTACGAGGTCATCGTTTACGACAACGCCTCGGTGGATGCGACGCTGTCGGCGATCGGCAACGGCGTCGACGTCATCCGCGGAACGGCAAACGACGGCTTCGCGGCCGGGGTCAACCGCGTGGCCGCCCGGGCCAGCGGACGGTACTTCTTCCTGCTCAATCCCGACTGTGAGCTGGCGCCGCGTGCGCTCGAGGTCCTGGTCGAGTTTCTCGACGCCAATCCGGTCGTAGCCGCGGCGGCGCCGCTGCTCTCGGACGAGGCAGGCGACTCGCAGCGCGAGTTTCAGTTACGCCGGCTGCCGACGCTGGCCACGCTGGTGAGCGAGGTATTTGGCATCGACAAGCTTTTCCCGGCCAACCGGATGACCGCTCGTTACCGCTATCGTGAGCTCGAACTGACGCATCCGCAGCCGGTCGAACAGCCTGCCGCGGCGGCGTTGCTGCTGCGCCGGGAAGTCTTCGCCGAGGTCGGGCCGCTCGACGAGAGATTCGCGCCGGCATGGTTCGAGGATGTCGACTACTGCCGGCGTCTGGCCGCGGCCGGACACACGATCTTCGTCGTCCCGGAGGCACGGGCGCGGCATTTCGGCGGGGCCTCTCTCGAGCACATTCCTTTCGCTGAGTTCATTGCGCTCTGGTATCGCAACATGTGGCTCTACGCGCGCAAGTGGCTTACGCCCGGTCAGGCCGAGGCACTGCGGTGGGCGATCGTCTTCGGGATGTTTCTCCGCATGCCGCTGGCGCTTCTCGGCATTGCCCATCTTCACCTCGGGCGCTGGAGCGCCGCGCGCGCTTATGCCGGCGTGATGCGGAAGGCGTTCAAGCGATGGAGCGGCGCCTGACGAACGGGATCGTCTCCGTCATCATCGTCACCTGGAACAGCGCGCCTTTTCTCCGCCGCTGCCTCGCCGCTCTGACCGCGCAAACTTACCCCGAGGTCGAGCTGATTCACATCGACAATGCCTCTGATGATGATTCGGTCGCCCTGGTTCGCCAGTGCTTTCCGCGGGCGAGACAGCTCGTCAACGATTCAAACCGCGGCTTCAGCGCGGCTGTGAATCAGGGAGTGCGCGTCGCACGGGGCGAGCTCGTTTTCCTGCTCAATCCCGATGCGTTCCTCGAACCGGATTACGTGGCGAAGCTAGCGGCTGCTCTGACCGGTGGCATCGGAATGGCCACCGGAACACTGCTGCAGGCGGAGACGAAGCTCGTCGATTCGAAAGGCATCCGAATGACACGGTCCGGGAGGCATTTCGACATCGATCAAGGGATGCGGGACGAGGGGTCTCGGGGTCTCGGGGTTGCGCAGTCTCGCGGCGCTTTGCTTAGCGCTACATCACCGCGAGACCCCGCAACCGCGCAACCGCGCAACCGCGAAGTCTTCGGCGTCTCCGGCGCCGCCGCGATGTATCGCAGGGACTTCGTCAACGACGTCACCATCGGCGGCGAGTTTCTCGATGAGGATTTCTTCACCTTTCGCGAAGATGCTGACGTCGCCTGGCGCGGCCAACTCCTCGGCTGGCGCGCGGTTCATGTTCCGGACGCCGTCGCGCATCACGTCCGCACCGTCACACCGGAGAAGCGGCGCAGTCTGTCAGCGGTAACGAACATGCACGGCGTCAAGAACCGTTTCCTGCTGCGGCTTAAGAACGAGGGGATCTACCTGGCAATCAGGAACGCCCCGTTCGAGCTGACCCGCGATCTCATCGCCATCGTGGCCACGCTCACGATCGAGCGCAGCTCCCTTCCGGCGCTCACATGGCTGTGGAAGAATCGGCGCCGGATCATGGAAAAACGACGCGCCATCCAGAGCCGCCGCCGCGTCTCCGACCGTCAGCTCGCCGGATGGTTTCGTTGAAGATCGCCATCGCCGGCACGCGCGGCATCCCCCCGCGCTACGGCGGCTTCGAGACGTTCGCCGCGGAGCTGTCGGCCAGGCTGGTCGCGCGCGGACACGAGGTGGCGGTGTACTGCCGTGAGGGCAGCCCGACAACCGACAACCGACAACCGACAACGCAACCCTCGAATGGCGTTCAACGCATCGTCCTCCCCGCGCTTCACCACAAGTATCTCGAAACCGTCAGTCATACCCTGCTCTCCGCGCTCGACGCGCTGCGGCGCGATTTCGACGTCGTCTTTCTCTGCAATGCCGCGAATGCCTTTGTCCTGCCGCTACTGCGCGCGGCCCGGATTCCGGTAGCGATCAATGTCGACGGCATCGAGCGCCATCGGCGCAAATGGAACGTCGCCGGCAAAGCGGTCTACGCCATCGGCGAATCGTTCTCGGCGCTCTTCGCCAATCGCGTGGTCGCCGATGCCGTCGTGATCGCCGATTACTACCGCCAGCACTATGGCATTGAGCCGGTGATGATCCCCTACGGCGCGGAGTTCCCGGCCGAGGAGGACAGCGACGTCCTTCAGCGCCTCGGCGTCGAGGGCGGCAACTACATTCTTTATGTCAGCCGTTTCGAGCCGGAGAACAATCCGCTTGAGGTGGTGTTGGCGTACGAGCAGATCGCGGGGATCGGGGGCCGACTCCCGACTCTCATCATGCTCGGCTCCGCCTCCTACGCGCGCGATCTCGAGGCCGAGCTTCGAGGCCATGCCTCGGATTCCATCCTCTTCCCCGGCGCGCTCTACGGGAACGACTACCGGACGCTACAGCGCAATGCGCTCATCTATATCCAGGCCACCGAAGTCGGCGGTACGCATCCGGCCATGATCGAGGCGATGGCCTCGGGGGGGTGCGTTCTGGCCAACGACACACCGGAGAACCGGGAAGTGGGAGGGGATGCCGCTGGTTACTTCACTCTCCGGCCGTCGCAGACCCTTTCAGGCACACTTTCAGAATACCTGTCGTCCCCGGAGATGCGTGAGCGGATGAGGCTTGCGGCCCGGGCACGCGCCGGTGAGAAGTATGGCTGGACGGCCGTGACCGACGCGTACGAGCGGCTTTTCACGGCCATCGCCCGCTGAAAAGGCCCAGCCGTTAGACGCTGGTCCGTTCGTTTCCGTAGTACATTCGGTGCAAATCGTTTCGAGAGTCGTTTCACCGGCCAAGAGGTTGAATGCTTAAAGAAAAGGCGCGCATGATCGCCAGGGTCGTCTATGTTGCCGACCTTGCGCTCACCACGGCTGCTTTCTTTGCCGCCTTCTTCATCCGCGACCTCGTGCTGCCGAGGATTGCGCCGGACCAGTTCCCGACGGGCCTGTTTCCTCTTCGCGAATACGTCAAGCTCTATCCCGTCGTCCTGATCCTCTGGTCCGTCCTCCTCTTCAGCTACCACAGCTATCACAGCCACCGCACGGTCCCGCTCCTGCGCGAGGCGCTGACGGCCATCCGCGTGGTCCTTGTCGGAAACGCCATCCTGGCCACGCTGGCCTACCTGATGCCGCTGCGGCAGCTTTCGCGGGCATGGTTCATTCTCTTCGGCGTTCTGGCGGCGCTGCTCCTCGTACTCGAGAAAGTCGTCGTCCGGATCATCGCCCGCTACGTGCGCGCAAAGGGTCTCAACTATCGAACCATATTGATCGTCGGCACCGGCCGCCGCGCCATCGAAGTGGCCCGCACGATCGAAGGCCACAAGTACTGGGGCTACAAGATCCTCGGATTTGTCTCCGATGGGCACCGGCTGTCGAACGGTTGGGCGCGTTTCCGCGTCTACGGCAGCGTTCCCGACCTTCGCCGGCTTCTCGAAGGCGGACAGTTCGCCGAGCCGGTCGATGAGATCGTCTTCGCCGTGACGCGCAAGAAGCTCGACGAGATGAAGCAGATCTTCCTGATGTGCGAAGAGCTCGGCATCCGTGCCCGCGTGGCCATGAACTTCTTCCCGAACCGCGTGGCCCGCGTCGAGCTCGAAGAGCTGGAAGGGATCCCGTTCCTCACCTTCACCACCACGCCGTCGAATGAATCGCAGCTCGCCCTCAAACGTCTGTTGGACGTTGCCGTTTCGATGCTCCTCCTCCTTCTGGCCCTTCCGGCCATCGCGCTCGCCGCCATCGCCATCAGGCTCTCCTCCCCCGGAGGGATCCTCTTCAAACAAAAGCGGATGGGCCTCAACGGCCGGGTCTTCACGCTCTTCAAGTTCCGGACGATGTTTGAGGATGCACACGAGCGGCGCGGAGAAGTGACTCATCTGAATGAAATGACCGGACCGGTGTTCAAAGCGAAATCCGATCCGCGCGTCACCGCCGTCGGCCGCGTGCTGCGGAAGTTCTCACTCGATGAGCTGCCGCAGCTCTGGAACGTGCTCAAGGGCGACATGAGCCTGGTCGGACCGCGTCCGCCCATCCCCGAGGAAGTGGCGGCGTATCACCGCTGGCACCGCCGCCGGCTGTCGATGAAGCCCGGACTGACGTGCCTCTGGCAGGTCAGCGGCCGCAACAACGTCGACTTTGACCGCTGGATGCAGCTCGACCTGCAGTACATCGACAACTGGTCGCCGTCGCTCGATCTGAAGATCCTGCTCCGCACGATTCCGGCGGTTTTGTCGGGCCGCGGCGCGTCCTGATGCGACAATCGCGCGCGTGACTCTCCGCCGCGTGCTCACCATTCTCTGCCTGGCAGCCATCGTAGCGCTGTCGATCGGGGCACGCCTGCTGCAGCTCGTGTTCGTCGATCGCGCGCCGCTCGCACGCGCCCTGGACGGGTTCTACGATCGCCAGTGGCCGCAATATCCGCATTTTCTCGCTGATCTTCGCGAGCACACGCAGCCGGGCGACACCATCGCCGTCATCGTGCCGGCGATGGGATGGGATGACGGTTATTCGTACGCCTATTACCGCGCCAGCTACTTTCTCACCGGCCGCGAAGTGCTACCCTTGGTGGCCCCGGACAATCGGCGCCTTCAGCGGAACTTCCTGGCGGCGAAGTACATCGCCGTCTTCGGGGTCAGGCTGCGCATGCCGGCGGATGTGATCTGGCAGGGAGATCAGGGGGCGTTGTTGAGGCTGCGCCGATGATCCCCACCCTCGTGGCCATCCTCAGCCTGGCCGTCCTCGGCATCCCGATCGCGCTCAACACCGATCGGAGCAGCCGAGGACCGATGATCGTCGGAACATCGTTCCTGTATGGCAGCGGAACGATGTTCCTGGTGCTGCTCACTCTCTCGATCGTGCATATCCGCTGGACATTGATCAGCGTGAGCGTCGCCGCGCTGGCAATCTTCTGCGCTGCCGCCGTCATCGGAAGACGACAACCGACAACCGACAACCGACAACGCCCAGTGCGCCCACACGTTTTCGACGTGCTCACGATCCTCACCATCGCCGGCTACACCCTCTTCGCCACCCTCGTGCCGCTGTGGGAATGGGACTTCTGGGCCATCTGGGGACTGAAGGCGAAGGCATTTCTCGAGATCGGCGCCATCGACTGGCGTTTCCTGGAGAGCCACTGGAACACCTTCCTCCATCCCGACTATCCCCTGCTCGTGCCGCTGAACTTCGACTTCGTGGCACTTGCCGCGGGGTGGAGCGACCGCTGGCTCGGCCTCCTTTTCGGGGCCTGGGGAATGGCACTCCTGCTCATCCTCCGCGCCATCGCGGCGCGCGAGCTGACGCCGTTCTACGCCTCGCTTCTCACGTTCGGGTTGGCGGGGATCGCCCTCAGCACCAACATCGGCCTGGCGGAAGGAGCTCTCATCGCCTTCGGCAGCGCCGGCGTGCTCTTCGTGCGCACGGGGATGCTCGACGACGATACCGCGTCGTGGCGCAACGGCGCGCTGCTGCTTGGTTTCGCCGCGAACTGCAAGAACGAAGGGATGGCGCTGCTGGTGGCCGTGACCATCGCCGTTCTCCTGGTCTCGTGGTTTCGCGGTCTCGCGGTCTCGCGGGAAGGCGACGACTCCGCGAGAGCGCGCAACCGAGCGACCGCGCGACTCCTGAGCCTCATCCCCGCCTACGCTCTGGCCGCTCCCTGGCTCGTTCTTCGGGCCACGCACGCCCTGGCCACCGACATCGCCGGCGGTGCCCTCGTGCGAATCATGACCCGGCTGCCCCACGCGCACCAGATCCTCGGTTATCTCGCGGCGAAGCTTTACAAGCCGTGGTTCTGGGTTGCCATCCTGGCTGGGATTCTCATCGCACCCGCCGCGGCCCGGCGCCGCGAAGCGTTCGTCCTGCTCGTGACCGCAATCCAGCTCGCCTTCTTCGCCGGCGCCTACTTCGCCACGCCACACGACATCCACTGGCACGTCCTGACGTCGTGGCCGCGGCTTACCGCACAGATCGCCGTCCCCATCACCTTCGTCGTCTTCCTGATGCTTGCGAATTCGTTGCGGGGCGGAGAAGATGCGCCGCATGCCGAAGTTGGATCCGACCAGTGATGAATTCCGCGCCGCCGGCCACAAACTGATCGACTGGATCGGCGACTACCTCGACGGCGTCGATCGCTATGACGTTCTCTCCCGCGTCCAGCCGGGCGACATCGAGAAACAGTTCCCCGCCGCACCGAGCGTCGACGGCCGTCCCTACGACGCGCTGCTGGCCGAGGTCGACGCGAAGATCATCCCGGGCGTCACGCACTGGAATCACCCCGCATTCTTCGCCTACTTCTCGATTACCGGCTCACAGGCCGGCGTCCTGGCCGAGTTGCTCACGGCAGCGCTGAATCTGAACGGGATGATCTGGCGCACTTCGCCGTCGCTGACCGAGCTGGAGACGGTGACGCTGCGCTGGCTCCGCGACGCGCTCGGCCTTCCGTCCGGCCTCTTCGGCATCATCAATGACACCGCCTCGATCAACTCGTTCCTGGCCCTGGCCGCGGCACGCGAGTACGCCGCGCCGGAGATTCGCACACGCGGGTTCGCGGCAGCGCCGCCGCTCCGTGTCTACTGTTCCGAGCACGCGCATTCGTCGATCGAGAAAGGCGCCCTGGCCCTCGGCTTCGGGATCGATGGAGTGGTCAAGATCGCCGGCGACGACCGATTCGCCATGAGCGTCGACGCGCTGGAGGAAGCAATCGCACGCGACCGCGCGGCAGGAAAGGTCCCTTGCGCCATCTCCGCCACCGTCGGCACGACCTCTTCCGCCGCCATCGATCCGGTCAAGCGCATCGCCGAGATCGCCCGGCGCGAGAACGTCTGGTTGCACGTCGATGCCGCCTACGCCGGCCCCGCGACGATCTGTCCCGAGTTTCGCTGGCTGTGGGACGGCATCGAAGCGGCCGACTCCATCGTCATCAACCCGCACAAGTGGCTTTTCACGCCGATCGACTGCAGCGTGCTCTACACGCGCAAGCCCGACGTGCTGCGCGAGACCTTCTCGCTCGTCCCCGAATACCTGAAGACCACCGACTCGGCCGAGGTGAACTTCATGGACTACGGCCTCCAGCTCGGCCACCGTTTCCGCGCCCTCAAGCTCTGGTACCTCTTCGAGCACTACGGCATCGAGCGGCTTCAGAAAGTCATCCGCCAGCACATCGCCGACGCGGCGCGGCTCGCGGCCGAGCTGCAGAAACGCGACGACGTCGAGCTGATCGCGCCGCAGAGTCTGAGCGTGGTCGTCTTCCGCAAGATCGTCCGCTCGTCGAATAACGAGGTCGATGAGGCAGCCTCCGAGCGCGCCAGCGTCGAAGCCCTCGAACGGATGAACGCCAGCGGCCGCCTCTTCGTCTCCCACACACGTCTCCGAGGCCGCTACGGCATCCGCGTGGCTATAGGGAACGGGGCCACCGAGTGGGAGCACTTGGCGCGGGTGCTGGAGTACTTGTGAGCCGCGTCCAAAACCTGGACATCGATGACTTCGTAGTCGTCATCCCTGACCTCCGGGAGCCTCATCAATGACTTTATTAGAGTCACTAGTGACTTCATTTTAGTCACAAATGACTTAATTCAAATCTCAAGTCACTTTGTTCTAGTCACATGTGACTTTATTTCGGTCATAAGTGACTTCATTTAGGTCGCCAGTGGCTTCATTAAGGTCACAAGAGACTTCATTCAGGTCACAAGTGACTTTGTTTATAGTCATCAGTGACTTCATTCAAGTTATTGATGACTCTTTTCAAGTCACCCGTGAGTTCATTCTCGTCATCGGTGAGTTATCGCTCATTCTCGATGACTTCGTTCTCGTCATGGGTGACGTCACGAACACATCGCTATCTGACATCCTCTCCCCCGTTCTACACTTCCCGCGATGGGTCACATCGAAGCCGCCCCCAAACCCACCGCCCCCACCGCGCTCGACATCTTCCTGGACGACGCGCGCGACTGGTGCCGCGGGCGGATGTGGATTCCACGGGCGCTGCTGCTGCTCTTCCTCGTCTACATCTTCACGGTCAAGTTTCGCGATCCGACGCGTTGGACGATCTTCTACGGCATCACGCTCGGCTTCCACGAGATGGGACATCTCCTCTTCGCCTGGGCGCCGCACTTCATCACCTCGATCATGGGGAGCGTCTTCCAGATCGCCATCCCCATCATCTGCGTCATCTATTTCGCCCGGCAGCCCGACTACTTCGGCATGTCGGTCGGCGGTTTCTGGCTTTCGTACAGCTTGTACGAGCTCTCGGCGTACGTCGGCGATGCGCGGTCGAAGGATCTGCCGCTGGTTGGATTTGCCTCCTCCGAAGACCTGGAGCACGACTGGGCCTATCTGCTTGGCGCGATGCACATGCTGCCGGCGGACCACGTCTTCGCGTTTCTGCTGCGCATGGCCGGGCTGTTTGCCGGCGTCGCATCGTGCGCGTTCGCGGTGTGGCTGCTGGTCACGATGGCGCGGTCGCGCAATGCTCGCGGATTTGCGTGATCAGCGCCTCGCCGAACGCTTCGAGCTTGGCGTCGCCGATGCCGTAAATCGATCGCAGCTCATAGAGCGTCGTCGGGCGCACGCGCGCCAGGTCGCGGAGGGTCTTGTCGTTGAAGACGACATAAGGCGGCACCCCGCGATGCTCGGCCTCCGTGCGTCGCCACTTCCGCAGCCGCTCGAAAAGCTCGCGGTCATGCGGTTGCAGCGGATCGAGCGGCGCCGGGCCTGACGGCGACCGTGACGAGCTCCTGTCGCGCTTCCGTACGACCGGCTGCCGCAGCTTGACCTCGACGGCGCCGCGCATGGCGTCGCGGGCGCGCGCGCCAAGGCGGAGGATCGGATACTCATCCTCCGTCTGCCGCAGGAAATCCTGCGCGATGAGCTGATAGATCCACTCGCGCAGCTCATGCTTCGTCGATGTCTTCAGCAATCCGAAGGTCGACAGCCGGCTGTGGCCGCGGTCGCGAACCTTCTCCGTGTCTTCGCCCCGAAGCACACTCACGACGTGACCGACGCCGAACGATTCCCGGACGCGGTAGACGCACGAGAGGATCTTCTGCGCGATGACCAGCGCGTCCGGAACGCTCTCTGTTTCGCCGAGGCAGATGTCGCAGCCGTGGCAGTTCTCGGCGGTGTACTGCTGGCCGAAATACTCCACCAGCGCGCTATGCCGGCAGACCGCCGAGGAACAATAGCGATCGAGATCGCGCACGTGACGCATGGCTGACTCCAGCCACGCCGGATCGGGCTCGACCCCCTCGCCGCCACGCTCGAGCATCGTCCGCCACACGATCGCATCCGCGGCGGAGTAGAGCAGCACGCACTCCGCCTCCAGCCCGTCGCGGCCGGCCCGCCCGCTCTCCTGCTGATAGTGCTCGATCGACTTCGGCATCCCCGTGTGCAGCACGTAGCGGACGTTCGACCGGTCGATGCCCATGCCGAAGGCCACCGTGGCCACAACGAGGTCGCACTTCTCCGAGGCGAACTTCTCCTGCGCGCCGCGCCGCTCCTCGGGAGAGAGGCCGGCGTGGTAGGCGGCGGCGTCGATCCCTTTGCGCCGCAGCTTTTCCGACAACGAATCGACGTCGCGCCGGCGGATACAGTAGATGATCCCCGCCTCCCCCTTGTGCCGCTCGACGACCTCGACCACCTGCTTCCATTCGTCGGTGCGCGGCAGGACGCGATAGGTCAGGTTGGGACGGTCGAAGTCGCCGACAAGCTCAAGCGGATCGCGAAGCGATAGCTGTTCGGCGATGTCGGCCCGCACCCTCGGAGTGGCCGTGGCGGTATACGCGTGTACCGACGCCCGCGGAAAGGTCTTGCGAAGATCGCGAAGCTGCCGGTACTCCGGCCGGAAGTCGTGCCCCCAATGGCTGATGCAGTGCGCCTCGTCGATGGCGAACGTCCGCACGTTGGCGCGCTGCAGCAGATCGCGAAAGCTGACGATGGCCAGCCGCTCTGGTGATGCGAAGAGCAGCTTGATCTTCCCGTCGAGGACATCCCGCTCGATGGCTCGCTGCTGGTCGCTGCGCTGCGAGCTGTTGAGCTGCGCCGCCGCCACGCCGCATTCGCGAAGTCCATCGACCTGGTCTTTCATCAACGAGATCAACGGCGAGACGACAACGGTCACGTGCTCGCTCAACAGTGCCGGCGCCTGATAACAAAGCGACTTGCCACCCCCGGTCGGCATCACCACCAGCGAGTCGCGCCCCTCGATGGCCGCCAGCATCGCTTCCTGTTGCAACGGGCGGAAGGAGTCGTAGCCCCAATGGTGGGAGACGAGGTCGCGAAGGCGTTCGAGCACTGGGGTGATGGTACCTCGGGGATTCGCGGTTGCGGGGTCTCGCGGTTACGCGGTCTCGGGGTGTTTGGTTCGAAGGCAGCGCCGAATCGCTGAACTACCCCGAGACCGCGCAACCGCGAGACCGCGAAACCCCGAGACCGCGAGACCACGTAACCGACAACCGACAACCCCACGCCCCACCCCCATATAATCCCCAACCTGATGCATCCGCTCCGTGCGACCCCTCGTTACACACGTGCCATCGAGGCGGTCGCCGATCTCCTCGCGAAGCTTCGGATCGAGTCGATGTTCGTCGGCAGCGTGGCCCGTTCCGCGTGGCTGGGCGGTCTGATCGAGAGCGGCTCGATCGACGTCCTCGGCGTGATGCAACCGCAGCAGAAGAATCAGGTTGCGATGATGGCCGGCAACCGCGGCTTTCGCGTCGATCGTGACGAGCTTGACCAGACCGAGGAGCTCGACCTCATCCCACTTACATGGATCGATGAGGACGACGTGCGCGTGCACGTGCTCGTAGCGAGCAATGCTCTCTACGCGCGGATGTTCGGCACGGCACGCATGGCCCAGCTCCACGACCTGGAGATTCGTGTCCCCTCCGCCGAGGACACCGCGCTCCTTCTCAGCATGTCGGAGGAACACGACGACGTCCGCATCCTTGCCGCGTCCGCTCAGTTCGACCGCCGCGCCTTCAACGACAAGCTGGTGTCGATCGGGTTGAGGGAGCTGGTGCTGTGATCTTCATCGACAAACAGAAGGACTTCGACGCCGCCATGGCCCGTGTGGCCGCGCAGCCGGTCATCGCCCTCGACACAGAGGCCGATTCGCTGCACTCCTACTTCGACAAAGTCTGCCTCATCCAGATGTCCTTCCCGGGAGAGGATCTGATCATCGATCCGCTGTGCAAATTCGATCTGTCGAAGTTCGGAGAGATTCTGGCGAACCGCGACATCACCAAGATCCTGCACGGGGCGGACTACGACCTGCGCATCCTCAACCGCGACTTCGGATACACGATCGCCAATCTGATCGACACGATGGTCTGCTCGCAGCTCCTCGGCTACGAGGCCTTCGGCCTGGCGGCGCTGCTCGATCGCCACTTCGGCTACAAGGTCGACAAAAAGCATCAGCGCGCCGACTGGGCCATGCGTCCGCTGCCGCCCGACATGCTCGACTACGCGTCCACCGACACCCGCCACCTCATCGATCTGGCCACCCGCCTGCGCGATGAGCTGACCGCCCTCGGGCGTTGGGAGTGGGCGGTCGAGGAGTTCGCGCGCCTGGAGCAGATCCGTTTCAACGAGAAAGACAGCGACGAGGAGCCGTTCCGCCGCCTGAAAGGCCTCGGCGCGCTCGACCGCCGTTCGCTGGCCGTCGTGCGCGCGCTCTACGACTATCGCGACGGCCTGGCCCGCGAGGCCGACCGGCCGCCGTTCAAGATCTTCAGCAACGACCTGATCTTCGAGGTGGCGAAGGTCAAGCCGGTGACGCTGCAGGAGTTCGGCGTCATCAAAGGGGTCTCCGGCTATCACCGCGGCCGCTACGGCCGCGACATCGCCCGCATGGTGCAGGAAGCGCTTGCCATCCCCGACGATGAGCTGCCGGAGAAGAGCGAGTCGAAGACATGGCTCCGCGACCGCGAGCTCGAGGCGCGCATCGACCGGATGAAGAAAGCGCGCGACAAGATCGCCAAGGATCTGAAAGTCGACGCCTCGGTCCTCGCGCCGCGCCACATCCTCCTCACCGTCGCCCAGGCCCAACCCCAGGAGCCGGCCGACCTCGACCGCGTTCCGGTGATGCGCAACTGGCAGAAGGCCTTGCTGGGCCAGGCGCTGATCGACGCGCTTCGCGGCGGCGCGAAGCCACCGCAGTCGAAGCTGTTCTGAGAAGATAGAATGCCCCCCGCATGGAACGAATCAAAGACTACAAAGTGATCGTCATCGGCTCCGGCCCGGCCGGATGCACGGCGGCCATCTATCTCTCCCGCGCCAACCTGGCACCCCTTGTCCTCGAAGGACTGCAGCCCGGCGGACAGCTCACCATCACCACCGACGTCGAGAACTATCCCGGATTCCCCGAGGGGATCCTCGGGCCGAAGCTGATGGACCTGATGCGCCAGCAGGCCGAGCGCTTCGGCGCAATCTTCAAGATGGAGCAGGTCGACAGCGTGCAACTGGCGGGACATCCGTTCGTCATCACCACCGACTCGCACATCTACGAATGCGAGGCGCTGATCATCGCCGCCGGCGCCTCGGCGATGCAGATCGGACTGCCGAGCGAAAAGGCGCTGCAGGGATTCGGCGTCTCGTACTGCGCCACCTGCGACGGATTCTTCTTCAAGAACAAGGAGATCGTCGTCGTCGGCGGCGGCGACTCGGCGATGGAGGAGGCCACCTTCCTGACGAAGTTCGCCAGCAAGGTCACCGTCGTCCATCGGCGCGGGGAGCTGCGCGCTTCGAAGATCATGCAGGATCGGGCACGCGGCAATCCGAAGATCGATTTCATCCTCGACTCCACCGTCGACGAAGTCATCGGTACGAAAGAGGGCGGCATCACCTCGCTCAAACTTCGCAACCTCAAGACCAACGTCGTGACCGATTTCGCCACCCAGGGCCTCTTCGTCGCCATCGGCCACACGCCCAACACACAGGCGTATGCAGGACAGCTCGAGCTCGATGAGCGCGGCTACATCTGTCTTCGTCATCCGCACTCCACCGCCACGAACATCCAGGGCGTCTTTGCGTGCGGCGATGCCGTCGATCACGTTTATCGACAGGCCGTCACCGCCGCCGGCACCGGCTGCATGGCCGCGCTCGACTGCGAGAAGTGGCTGACACACGAGCGCATTACCGAGCGGTGGGACCTCCCGAAAGGGGAGGAGGAGCGCGTTTGACGCGCGCCGCGCGAACAGTCCTCATCCTCGGCGGCGGCGGCATGGTGGGCGTGCAGGTAGCACGCGAGGTCGCGCGCGAACTGAGCCCGCAACGCATCGTCATCGCCGCCGTGCGCGAAGACGAGGTCAACTCCGCGCTGGCGTTTCTCCGGGAGCAGCTCGGCGACGGTATCGAGATTGTCGGCGAATGGGGCAACATCTTCGTCCCGGAGGAGTTGAAGGACGTCGATCGCGTGGCCGTCGTCGAGAACCGGGAGTATTACGACAAGCTCTTCGACGCCGTCTTCCGCCGCGACGTCAGCTACCAGACCTCCGCGCTCTACCATCTCGTCGCCAAATACCAGCCGGAGATCGTGATCGACGCCATCAACACCGCCACCGCCATCAGCTATCAGAACGAATTCGAGCTGGCCATCGAGACCAAAGAGCGGATCGACGGTTTCCGCGACCGCTCCGGCGCCATTCCGCGCGAGGAGCTGGAGCCGCTGTTCGCGACCGTGCGGAAGCTGCTCATCGCCCAGGGCATCCCACAGATCGCACGGCACATCCTGCTGCTCAACGAAACGCTGGCGAACACGAACGTCGAGATCTACGTGAAGGTCGGAACGACCGGCACCGGCGGGATGGGGCTGAACATCCCCTATACGCACAGCGAAGACAAGCCGTCGCTGACGCTGCTGGCCAAGTCGGCCATCGGCTTCGCGCACACCGGCCTGCTGTTCCTGATGGCGCGGACGCCGGGCGCCTCGGAGGACGAGCACAGCGCCATCGTCAAGGAAGTGAAGCCGGGAGCGATGATCGGCTTCCGGCGCGTGGAGAAGCGGCACATCGGCGTGCGCGGGGAAAGCGGCAAGGCATACCTCGTCGAGCCGCACGAGGAGACGCTCGGAGCACAGTTGCAGTTACGCGACGACGCGGACTACGAGCGCTTCGAAGGCCGCGACGTACCGCTGGAGGTCATCGGCGCCGACACGGGCGAGAACGGCTTCTTTTCCATCGGCGAGTTTCAGGCCATCACCTTCCCGCGGCAGATGGAGTACGTCACGCCGGAGGAAGTGGCGCGCACGGTGGTGCTGGAGATCATGGGAGCATCGACCGGCCGCGACGTCCTTGCCGCGATCGACGGCGCGATCACGGAGCCCAGCTACCGCGCCGGCGTCCTTCGCGATCACGCCATCCGTCAGATGCAAACGCTCGAGGAACGGAAGCGCGGCGAGGTCCCGTCGATCGCCGTCGGCCACCTCGGACCGCCGCGCCTTTCCAAACTGCTCGCCGAGGGATACCTGATCAGGCAGGCCGCCGGGACGGAGAAGATTGTAGAGATCGCGGCGATCGACGCCGCCGACTTGCAGAAGCGCGTCGAGCAATACCTCGTTCAGTATCCCGCGGTCGCCAGCACCATCGTCCGCGTCGGCACACCCATCCTGCGCGAGCGCGACGGCGGGCTGACCCTCACGCGCGGACCGCGAATCAGCATCCCCGCCGTCGCCGCCGGCCACAGTCTGGTCGAGCTGACCCCGCAACGCATCGACCAGTACGCGGCCTCGGGATGGGTCGACCTGCGCCTCTCCAACTTCGAGCGCTGGCGCCAACGCCTGACGAACGCAAAGCCCGGAGACATCGAGCGCTTCGGATCTGCCGCGTTCGACGCCACACGCTACCCCGGCGAATCATTCGAGCCCGGCGACTTCGTCGGCTGGCTCTTCGTCAACGAGACCGACGAACAGGGAATCTACGGCCGGCGGCTGTTTTAACGGCGCGCTTCGCGCGTTGTCTGCGCCTTTGGCGCGTTGTCGGTTGTCTGCGCTGCGGCGCGTGGTCAGTGGCCGAAGAGTCTTCGTCGCCATCAGTCTGACAGATTCGCGGTAACGGACTCGCGCAAGCGTCAATCATCGTCCACGCGCGCCGCAGCGCGCAGACAACCGACAACGCGGCGAAGCCGCAGACAACGCGCGAAGCGCTAGAACGCGTTGAGGATGAACTCGAGCGGATTCACCGGATTGTTGTTCAGACGCACCTCGTAATGGAGGTGTGGTCCGGTGGAGCGGCCGGTGGAGCCGACGTAGGCGATGATGTCACCGCGCTTGACGTGTGCGCCGGGCTTCACCGCGTAGGCCGAAAGATGGCCGTAACGCGTCGAGTAGCCGTAGCCGTGCGAGAGGTAGATGACGTTGCCGTAGCCGTTCGCCCACTCCGCCTTGACCACGATGCCGTCGGCCGGCGCGCGGACAGGCTGTCCTACCGCGGACGAGATGTCGATGGCGTTGTGTGTGCCCTGCTCGCCGGTGAACGGATCGGAGCGGCCACCGAAGCCGTCGGTCAGGATTCCGCGGACCGGGGCGATCGACGGCGTCGACGCCAGGAGCTGCGACTGTGCCACGAGCTTCTGCTCGAGCACGGAGAGGTCGCTCTCGATGCGGCGCGAGCGGAAGGCCATCTTGTCGACGTCATCACGATACGGGTTGTCGCCGAGGTCGGTCGGTCGAAGGCCGCCGACGCCGCCCTGGGCGCTGTCATCGAGGCTGCTGATGCCGGCGTAGATCGCCAGCTTGCGGGTGCGGTCTTCAACGGTACGGAGCTGGCCGCGGAGCGACTCGACCGACTTGCTGAATTGTTCGTTGGCTGTCTGGAGCTCTTTGTTCTCGTGACGGAGTTGGCTCAGCTCGTGGGTCTGGGAGAGAGAGGTGAAGTACTGGACCGAGAAGAACGTCGAAAGGCAGAGCGACGACGTGACCACCGAGACGAGGGAGAAGAGCAGGCGATGCGACACCTTCAACTTCCGGAACTTTGCCCGCGCGTGCGGGACAAAGATGATTGTTGAATATCGTTGATCCATGCTTACTCCTAAACTCGATGTACCGACTGGACGTTGGTGGGGCCGTATTCTATGGAAAGGAGGTGCGGAGTCAACGCAAAATCGATCCGTAAGTTATGTGAAAGCAGGCACTTGCAGGCCCGTTTTATGTGGTTACGCCATATTCCATGAGCATGCGGTAGGGTTTCTCGTGCATAACGCGAATAACTATTCGGGAGCCGGGGGTAGGGGGGTCGGGAGTCGAAGCCAGGGAGGGGTCGCGGGGTTAGGCGGTCTCGCGGTCTGGCGGTTTCGCAATCGCGTCCTTGGCAAGCTCCGACCTCCCGGCACCGTCACTCATGCTATCCTCCCGCCGCCCTTCCCAACGACGACAAATCCACGCTTTTCAAGGTCAGTATGAACGTCAAAAAAAGGCTGCTCGACGGTCCCCGGATGAATCGCGCCATCCGGCGCATGGCCATTGAAATCCTCGAGAAAAACCGAGGGACCCAGGACCTCATCATCGTCGGCATCCGCAGCCGAGGAGTTCCCATCGCCGAGCGGATGGCCAGGGAGATCGAGGAGATGGAGGGTCATCCGGTCAGCTCCGGCATCCTCGACATCACCCTCTATCGTGACGACCTGACCACCATCGCCCCCCAGCCGGTGGTGAAGCCGACCAAGCTTCCCGAGCCGATCGACGACAAGATCGTGGTGCTGGTCGACGACGTGCTCTACACCGGCCGCACGGTTCGCGCCGCGCTCGACGCACTGATCGACTTCGGCCGCCCGAAAGCCGTCATGCTGGCCGTCCTCATCGATCGCGGCCACCGCGAGCTCCCCATCCACGCCGACGTGATCGGCAAGACCGTCCCCACCGACGCCGACGAGGTGATCAAGGTGAAGCTGGTGGAGACCGATGGGGAGGATGAGGTTTTGATCATGGAGAAGTGATTGCGGTTGCGAGGTCTCGCGGTTGCGCGGTCGCGAAGTAAGAGACCGCGAGACCGCGAGACCGCGTAACCACGCGACCTCAGCACATGCGTACCTCAACCTCCGCCCTGAAATCCAAAGACCTCCTCGGCATCGAGCCGCTTCTTCCGGACGAGATCGATCTCATCCTCGATACCGCGGAAGGTTTCAAGGAAGTGAGCGAGCGGCCGGTCAAGAAGGTGCCGGCGTTGCGCGGACAACTGGTCATCAATCTCTTCATGGAGGCGTCGACGCGCACACGGGTCTCGTTCGAGATCGCCGAGAAGCGCCTCTCCGCCGATACGCTCAACTTCACCGCCTCCGGTTCTTCCGTCGAGAAGGGCGAGACGCTCATCGACACGGCCGAAAACCTCGTGGCCATGCATCCCGACATGATCGTCATCCGCGCCAAACATCCCGGCGCGCCGAAGATGCTGGCCGACCGGCTTCCGAACGTCTCGATCATCAACGCCGGCGATGGCGCGCACGAGCATCCCACCCAGGCCCTGCTCGACGCCTTCACCATCCGCGAACGTCTCGGGCGGCTGGCCGGCGTCAATGTCTCGATCATCGGCGACATCGCCCATTCGCGCGTCGTCCGCTCGAACATCCATCTGCTGACGAAGATGAAAGCCAACGTCACCGTGGCCGCGCCGCCGACGTTGATTCCGGCCGAAGTGGAGAAGATGGGAGTGCGCGTCGTCCACTCGCTCGATGAGGCCGTCGAGGGCGCCGACGTGATCATGATGCTGCGCATCCAGCTCGAGCGGCAGGGGAAGCTTTCGTTCCCGTCGCTGCGCGAGTACTACAACACCTTCGGCCTCACGCCGGAACGGCTGCGACGCGCCAACAGCGAGGCCATCATCATGCATCCCGGGCCGATGAACCGCGGCGTGGAGATCGCCAGCGACGTCGCCGACGATCCTCGCCGCTCGGTGATTCTCGAGCAGGTCACGAATGGCGTAGCGGTGCGGATGGCGGTGCTGTATCTGATCGGCGGGGCACACAATGTCGAGTGAGGAAAAGCGAATGTTGAATGTTGAATGTTCAGTGTTGAATGTTGAATGGAGAGAGGCGCTTCGCCCGGCCGAATCCCCGGTTCCATTGAACATTCAACATTGAACATTCAACATTCAACATTGCCTCTCTGCGCATGAACCTCCTCATCACCAACGCCCGCGTCCTCGACCCCAGCCAGGAGCTGGACGCCAGGCTCGACCTCCTCATCGAGGACGGCCTCGTCGCGCGCGTCGACAAGCGCATCAAGGCCAACGTCGAGACCATCGACGCCGAAGGCCTGATCCTCGTTCCCGGCCTCATCGACCTCCACACGCACCTTCGCGAGCCGGGGCAGGAGCACAAGGAGACGATCGCCACCGGCACGCGGGCGGCGGTGGCCGGCGGATACACCGCCGTCTGCGCCATGGCAAACACCCTGCCGCCGAATGACGAGCGGGCCGTGACGGAGATGATCATCGCCGAGTCGCGGCGAAACGGCGCCTGCCGCGTCTATCCGATCGGCGCGGTCAGCAAAGGCCTCAGCGGCGAAGCGCTGGCGGAGCTGGCCGACCTGCGCGTGGCCGGATGCGTCGGCGTGAGCGACGACGGCAAACCGGTCTGGAACGCGCAACTGATGCGCCGCGCGCTCGAGTACTGCACCATGCTCGGCATCCCCGTGATCGCCCACGAAGAGGATGCGAACCTCTCCGACGGCGGGGTGATGCACGAGGGCTATGTTTCGACGCTCCTGGGCATGGGCGGGATTCCGGCCGCCTCGGAGGAGACGCTTGTGGCGCGCGATGTGATCCTGGCCCGCATGACCGGCGCGCACGTCCACATCGCACATCTCTCCACGGCCGGAGCCGTCGATTCGGTGCGCCAGGCGCGCGCCGCGGGCGTTCACGTGACCTGCGAGGTGACCCCGCACCACATCGCCCTCGGCGATGAGAGCGTGCAGTCGTTCTCGACGAATCTGAAGATGAATCCCCCTCTTCGATCGGCAGCGCATCGCCAGGCCCTCCTGGCCGGCATCGCCGACGGCACGGTGGACGCCATCGCCACCGATCACGCGCCTCACCATTTCGACGAAAAGAACGTCGAGTTCGACATCGCCCCGTTTGGCGTGATCGGTCTGGAGACCGCCTTTCCGGTCTGTTACGACCGCCTCGTGCGCGCGAAGGTGATCGGGATCGATCGCCTGATCGACCTCATGTCCTGCGGCCCGGCGCGAATCTTCAATCTCCCGGGCGGCACGCTGCGTCCTGGGGCACCGGGCGACGTGACGCTGCTCGATCTCGATGCGCCCTTCAAGGTCGCCGCGGCATTCCAATCCAAGGCATCGAACTCGCCTTTCGTCGGTGAAGCGTTGCGCGGCCGCGCCATGACCACGATCGTCGGCGGCACGATTCGCTACGACATCCGCGCGCCGAAGCGGAAAACGAAGAAATGACCGAGCTCAAACCGAAACGGGTGGTCATCGTCGACGACTCTCCTGCGTTCTGCGATCTCTGGTCGAACTTCATGACCGAGCGCTACGCCGAAACCGCGCACGTGGAGACCTACGCGCACCCCTACGATGCCCTTCCGAAGATCGACGACTCGATCGACCTCCTCATCGTCGACCTGGAGATGCCCGGGATGGACGGCAAGAAGTTCGTCGAGTACGCGCGCGCCAAAGGCCTCCCGGCCCGCCGCATCGTCGTCACCTCGTCGCACTCCGCCGACGAGCTCCACGAGCGTTTCCGCATCGGCGAGACCATCGCCGTCATCAACAAAACCGAGGCCAGACAGCAGGAGGCCTTCCTGATGATTCTCGATTCGGTGATGCGGCGGTAACTGCGCCTTCGGCGCGTTGTCTGCGGCTTCGCCGCGTTGTCGGTTGTCTGCGCCCTGCGGGGCGCGGGGTCACTCGTCGAAAGGTCGTCCCAAGCCTTTCGATATTTGACCACGCGCCGCAGCGCAGACAACCGACAACGCGCCGAAGGCGCAGACAACGCGGCGCGAAGCCGCCGCCGCATATAATTACAAACGTGACAGTCCAGGCACCCCCAGTCGAGCAGGCCCCGAGCTTCACGCTCAACGACCTGCTGGTCTATATGGCCAAGCAGCAGGCTTCCGATCTTCATCTGAAGCCGATGCGTCCGCCGCTGCTGCGCATCCGAGGAAAGCTCGTGCCAGTCAAGAGCGACCCGCTGAAACCGGCCGATATCGAGAAGATGCTGCTGCCGCTGCTCAACCACCATCAGCAGCAAAAGTTCGAAACCATGCAGTCGGTCGACCTCGGTTACGGCGTGGCCGGCGTGGCCCGCTTTCGCGTCAACATCTACAGGCAGCGCGGCACGATCGGCGCGGTCTTTCGCCGCATCCCCATCAACCTGCAGACCATCGAAGCGCTCGAACTGCCAGACGCCATCCGCGACCTCACCCAGATTCCCGACGGCCTGGTCCTGGTCACCGGCCCCACCGGTTCCGGCAAGTCCACCACCCTGGCGGCGATGATCTCGCACATCACCGAGACCGAGCCGCTGCACATCGTCACCATCGAAGATCCGATCGAGTTCCTGTTCGTCGACAAACTGGCCGCCATCTCCCAGCGCGAAGTCGGCACCGACACGCCGAACTTTCGGGAAGCGCTCCGCAACGCCATGCGCCAGGACCCCGACGTGATCATGGTCGGCGAGATGCGCGACACGGAAACGGTGGAGACCGTGCTGACCGCCGCCGAGACCGGCCACCTGGTCTACTCCACGCTGCACACCAACAACGCCGCGCAGACCATCGACCGGATCATCGACATCTTTCCCGCCGATCAGCACAAGCAGATCCGTTCGCAACTGGCGCTGGTCCTGCGCGGGATCATCTCGCTGAAGCTGATCAAGACCACGAACGGGACCTTGACGGCCGCCGTGGAGATTCTAAAAAACTCGCCGCGTATCGCCAGGCTCATCGAAGACGGCCAGACCAAAGACATTCTCGAGGAGATGGAGAGCTCGGTCGGGCTCTACAAGATGCAGTCGATGAATCAGTCGCTCATCGCGCTGCTCGTACACCAGAAGATTTCATACCAGGATGCAATGGCACTCTCCAGCGACGCCGACGACCTGTCGCTCAAAGTGCGCAAGCTCTTCCCGCAGATCGAAGAGCGCGTCCGCCAGGGGGGAGAGATGGCTCCAAGCGATTCCGATTATTCGCAGATCACCGAGCTGATGGACATCAAACGGCTCTACGAAGAGCAGGAAGTGCATTGGCGCCACCGCGTCTCCGTCAAAGAGGAGGAGGTCGGCAACCTCCAGCATGACCTGGAGTTCCTGCGGCAGCAGATGCAACAGACATCCGCCTCGCGCTCGCAGCACGATGAGGAGGTCGTCCGTCTGCGCGGTGAGAACGAGCGCCTCCGCGCCGACGCCCAGGCCAAGATCACCCAGCTCCAGGAGCGGATCAAGGAGCTGAATCAGAAGCTGATGGCGGCGGGAGCGGGGGTGAAGAAGTAGCTTCGCGGTTGCGGGGTCTCGCGGTTACGCGGTCTCGCGGCGTAATCTGAAAACAGCCACCGCGAGACCGCGCAACCCCGAGACCGCGCAACCCCGTACGCAACCAACCATGCCCTCCACGCCCTCACAAACCCTGGCCACCTTCCCCAACCCCAACCCCGAGCGCGATTACGAGATCGCCTTCGAGGCGCCTGAGTTCACCTGTCTCTGTCCGATGACGGCGCAACCGGACTTCGCCACGATCCGCATCCGCTACGTCCCCGATCAGAAGTGCGTCGAGCTCAAGTCGCTCAAGCTCTATCTCTGGTCGTACCGTGACGAGGGAACGTTCCACGAGGCGGTCACGAACAAGATCGCCAACGACCTCATCACCGCCCTCGATCCGCGCTACCTCTACGTCGAAGGCGACTTCTACGTCCGCGGTGGGATCAAGACCGTGGTGAAGGTCGAGCACCGGAGGTAGGTGCGCGGTTTCGGGGTTTCGGGATGTCAATCTCGACTCACCGCATCCAGGAATCGATGATGTGCATTCAGAGATCCTGGATGCGTATCCAGGGATTCTGAATGTGCATTCACGAACTCTGGATGCGCATTCAAGAAACTTGGATGCGTATCCAAAGATCCTGAATGTGCATCCAAGAATCCTGAATGCGCATCCAAGGATCCTGAATGCGCATCCAAGAACCCTGGATGCGCACTCAACGATCCTGAATGCGCAGTCAAGAACCCTGGATACGCATTCAACGATCCTGAATGCGGAGTCAGGAATCTTTGATGCGCAGTCAAAAATCGATCAAAATGAGCTCCGAATCGCCGCCAAACAACCAAAAATGGTGATTCAGCCACCAGGGAACTCACTTGAAATTGTTCTCTTCGAGAGCATTGCCACTCCCTTCGTCGAGAGCCCTTCTCCCCCCGCGGTTTCTTGCGGGGGGAGAAGGTGGCGAAGCCGGATGAGGGGGGCGCTTTACGAGATATGCGCGATTTACCGACGCTGGTCCGAGAGCGCTCGATGGCGCGCGAATGACGTCCTCGTGAAACGCCCCCTCATCCGCCTTCGGCACATTCTCCCCCAGCTGAAAAGCGCTGGGGGAGAAGGGCTCTCGATTGGAGGGGCTGCCGAGAACGAAAGGCTCCGCTGACAAGCAACCACACCGCGAAACCGCGAGACCGCGGCGACCCCGCAACCCCGCAACCGCCTCACAGCACAGGTTCATCCCCCGTGATCGTCCGGAACGCCTCGATGTACTTCTCGCGCGTCTTCATCACCACGTCCTCCGGCAGCTCGGGCGGCGTCGAGGCCTTGTCCCAGCCGGTCGTTTCCAGCCAGTCTCGGACGAACTGTTTGTCGAACGATGGCGGGTTTTTGCCGACGGCGTAACGGTCGGCGGGCCAGAAGCGGGAGGAGTCGGGGGTCAGCGCTTCGTCGATCCAGACGATGATGTTGCCCCGTGTCGCATGTTCGTCGATGCCGAACTCGAACTTCGTGTCGGCGATGATGATGCCCCGCGTCTCCGCGTACTCGGCGGCGCGTTTGTAGATACGCAGCGTCAGGTCGCGCAGCTCCGCGGCGAGGTCGTCGCCGACGATCGCGCACATCCGCTCGAATGAAATGTTCTCGTCGTGGCCGCTCTCTTCCTTCGTCGCCGGCGTGAAGATCGGTACGCGCAGTTTGCTGGCCGTGGTCAGGCCGGCCTCCAGCCCGATGCCGCAGACCTTCCCTGTCTCGTTGTACTCCTTGAGTCCCGAGCCGACCAGGTAGCCGCGGGCGACACATTCGACCGGAACGACGCGGCACTTCCGGACGATGACGCTCCGCCCGCGCAGCTCATCATGCGCACGTACCTCGGACGGAAAGCTCTCCCATTCCGTTTCGAGCAGATGATTCTCGATATCGCCAAAGTGACGGAACCAGAACGTCGACATCTGCGTCAGGATCTTCCCCTTGTCCGGAATGCCCGGCGAGAGGACGACGTCGAAGGCGGAGATGCGGTCGGTGGCGACGAAGAGAAAGGATTCGCCGAGGTCGTAGACATCGCGCACCTTTCCGCGTCGGGCCAGTGGAAGAGGGAGGCTGGTTTCGAGAAGCGCTGGCATGGTGAGCAAAAGTCTATCCTGACGCGGGGCGTGGCCGGAGCGCTGGCGTCTCGCCGGCTGGACGGGCGGCGACTCGCCGCCCGTCCGCCGCATACGATCCATTCGCTCGTAACCTCAGGGGCGAGACGCCCCCGAGCCAGCCGGCGAGACGCCAGCGCTCCGACCGGGCTCTACCGAACCCGGCTATTCACGATCGTTGCCTCCCCGAGGTGCGTGGCCGTGTCGCGAATACCTCGTGCGAAATCGGAGTCGATCTTGCGGCCGAGGGTGAGTGGCTGCGGCAATCCCATCTTGAAGAGCACCTTCGCGCTGGCGAGGAGCGTCGGACCCTGATAGGTCGGGTCGCCGGAGAGATCGTCGATCGTCGAGGAGTAGGGGAAGACCACCGCCGTGTTGGCCGGATCATCGACGAAGAACTCGATCGAGCCTCCGTCCACCTCGACCGGCAGAGTGGCCTGGCGGTGGCCGAGCGGCGGGAGGTCGAGGGGGGCATCCTTGATGACCGTGCCTCCGGCGGCGTTGTAGACGTTGATGCGGAGCGTAACGTTCGACCGGCCGAGGTTCACCGCACCGACGTTCGTGCGCCAGCCGAGATTGGCAACGTTCCGCACGCCGTGCGCCACCGCGCTGATGCCGTCGTGTTTGAAATCCTGCAAACCTGCCCACACGCCCGGGATGGTCTGGCCGTACGTCCCGCTCTTGACGTTGTTGTACGTGTTGGACGTGACCAGGAAGGAGCGGGAGATGACGTCATTCGGCGCCTTCGGATTGTCCTCCGGGAACGTGGCCACGAGGAGCGCTCCCGATCCATTCTTGATGTTGAACAGATCGTCGAGGATGTTGTCCGACAGCACGGTGCCGTTCGCGGGAACCGTGAAGGTGCGCTCGAGCCCTGTGCCGCCCCCGGTCGGAAGGAAGGTGACGCTGACGGTGAGTGGGTAATCGAGCTGCGGATTGAAGACGCTGAACTGCGTCAGCCACCGCGTACCGAAGTTCCCGCCGGTATTGGCCGAGGCCGGGATGACATAGGTGTCATTGATCTGCGCGGCGAGAGGAAGTGAAACGACGACGAGGAGCAGGGCGAAAACTATGTACCTGGAAGTGTTCACGTTGAAACCTTTCCGGGTACCGGCGTTGGATGGAACCGCTGCGCGAGCGCTGTCATTCCTTGAGAAAGGCAGAAGGCAGAAGGCAGAAAGCAGAAGGCAGAAATGCTCCGCTATGCCCACATCTCGGCGTAGCGGAGCACTTCTGCTTTCTGCCTTCTGCTTTCTGCCTTATGTCTACCGCTGCCCGATCTCCTTGTAATCCCGCTTTTGCGATCCCGTGAAGATCTGCCTCGGGCGGGCAATCTTCTGATCGGGATCGTTCAGCATCTCGCACCACTGCGCCAGCCAGCCGGAGACCCGCGGGATGGCGAAGAGGACCGGGAACATATCCATCGGGAACTTCATGGCCTGGTAGATGAGTCCCGAATAGAAGTCGACATTCGGATACAGCTTGCGCTTGATGAAGTATTCATCGGCGAGCGCGATCCGCTCCAGTTCCAGGGCGATATCGAGCAGCGGGTTCATGCCCGTAACCTCGAAGACGCCGTAGGCCGCCTTCTTGATGATCGTGGCGCGCGGGTCGAAATTCTTGTAGACGCGGTGGCCGAAGCCCATCAGCTTCACCCCCTCGCCTTTCTTCACCTTTTCGATGAAGGCGGGAATGTTCTGCGTCGAGCCGATCTCGGTCAGCATCCGGATGACCTGCTCGTTCGCCCCGCCGTGCAGCGGACCATAAAGCGCGGCGCACGCGGCGGCGACGGCGGAGTACGGATCGACGTGCGAGCTGCCGACGACGCGCATCGTGCTCGTCGAACAGTTCTGCTCGTGGTCGGCGTGGAGGATGAAGAGGACGTCGAGGGCATGTACGAGAGCCGGAACCGGCTCGTACTTCAACTCCGTCGTCCTGTACATCATGTTCAGGAAGTTGGCCGGATACGACAGCTCGTTGTCCGGATAGACGTACGGCATACCAACCATGTGCCGGTACCCGAAGCCGGCGATGGTGATCATCTTGGCGACCAGACGCTCGATCTGCCGGTTGCGTACGTCTTCATCGAAGATGTTCTTGGCCTCGGGGTAAAACGTGCCCAGGGCGCTGATCATGGCGATCAGCATCCCCATCGGGTGGGCGTTGTAGCGGAACGAATCGAGGACGCCTTTGAGGTTCTCGTTGATGAAGGTGTGGTACGTGATCGTGTGTTTCCATGCCGTCAGCTCGTCCGCGGTCGGAAGCTCGCCACGGAGAAGCAGCCACGCCGTCTCGAGATACGTGCTCTTCTCCGCGAGCTGCTCGATGGGATATCCGCGGTACTCGAGGATGCCCTTGTCGCCGTCGATGAAGGTAATGGCACTGCGGCAGGCGGCCGTATTCATGAACGCCGGGTCGTACGTCATCATGCCGAAGTCATCGTCGTCCACCTTGATCTTGCGCAGATCGGTGGCGCGGATGGTTTCATCGCTGATGGGGACGTCGTACGTTTTGCCGGTGCGGTTATCTGTGATCGTGAGGCTGTTGGTTGGCAAGAGAAACTCCCTCCGGTGCGAGTCGAGCGCGCAAATCTATCAAATGTCGCCACTTCGCGCAGTGACAAGCGCCGTGGCCACGATCGCGGCGGTCTCCGCGCGAAGTCGCCGGACGCCGAGCCGCGCAAAGCCGCAACCATTCTCACGGGCAAGGCGCAACTCATCCTCGCTCCAACCACCCTCGGGACCGATGAAGAGAGTTACAGAGTCGCTGAGTTGCTGTGTTGCTGGCTCAGAGTCGGCATCAAAGATGATCTTCTGCCCGGCGCGGCTGACGACATCCTCGAACGGGGCCGGCTCTTCGATCTTGGGGATGACCGACCGGCCCGACTGCTTGACCGCCTCGAAGACGATCTTCCGCCATCGCTCCGCTTTGCCCCGATAACGCTCGGCGCGAATCTCCACCCGCTCGGTGACCAGCGGGATGATGGAACGGACGCCGAGCTCTGTCGCCTTCTGCAGGACGATGTCGAACTTGTCGAGATTGATGATGGCCATGGCCAGATGCAGCGCCACGCGTGACTCACGGTCCGGCGCCGGCTCGCTCAGCAAAAGGCCGTCCGCCGAGTATTTCGCCACGAACGAGATGCCGCGGCCGTTGAAAACCTCGACCTCTTCTCCCTCGCGAACGCGCACGACATGCGCGTGATGCTGCTCATCGCGGCTCAGCGCGACGGCAGTTCCGGACACGAGGTCGGCGTCGATGAAGAAGCGGTGTTTCATTCACCGAGAGTACAGCGTCACCGGGAACCGCTTCTGTCCGAACGGCGTGTGGTAGTAGGCATTGCCGTGGATCGCGTAGTGGGCGCGGTTACCCTCGATCATGTCGGCAATCTGCCGAAAGAGAGCCTTGAGGTTCCCGTAGCCGACGCGCGTACGGAGGTGAACGTCGCCCACTCCGTGCGCGGGGATCTGGACGCCCTGCTCGGCGCGGACGCTGGTAAGGATCGGTGTATCGTTGATGGCCAGGTCGAAGTCGAGCCAGTCGAGGCGCAGGCCGATGGCATTCGGATTGTCGACGACGATGGTGAAATCGAGATCGATGGCCGAGGCCGAGAGCGGCAGCGCGATGGCGACATGCGGCACGACGCCTCGCAGCGCATAGCTGGGATTGACGATTTCCCCGGGCAGCAGCGACCGGCATCCGGAAAGCGCCAGCGTGGCCGCGGCCGCAAGCAGCATTGCAGAAATCAACGTCCGTTTCATCACAACCGCCATTCTATGCAATGCTCCCGCCTCCTCTCCAACCCTCGGCTCCCGACCCCCGACACCCGTTTTCGGTGTGGTATGGTCTGCCGGTTGCAATCCCACCACCGTGCTCAGGAGAGTTGATTGATCTCGGCCATCATCGCGGCGTACAACGAGGAAAAGACGCTCGCTGAGGTTCTCGGCGTCCTGACCAAAAGCGGCCTGATCGACGAGATCATCGTCGTCAGCGATGGGTCCACCGACCGCACCGTCGAGATCGCACGCTCTTTCGATGTCACCACCATCGCCCTGCGCGAGAATCGCGGAAAGGGCTACGCCATGCGGCTCGGCGTCGAGTACGCGCGGCACGACGTTCTCTTCTTCGTCGACGGCGACATGTTCAACCTCACCGACCAGCACATCGAGTCGCTCGTCCGTCCGGTTCTGCGCAACGAGTGCGACATGAATATCGGCGTCCGCAGCCGCGGCCCGATCCGCAATTTCTTTCATCTGCAGATGAAAGTCGGCCCGGTCCTGTCCGGCATCCGGGTGATGCGGCGGGCCGTGTGGGAGACCGTTCCACTCCGTTATCAGGAACGCTTCAAGATCGAGGCAGCGCTCAATTTCTTCTGTTCGCGCGCCGGCTATCCGCAGCGGCAGACGGTGATTCACGACCTCGGCCATCTGATCAAGGAGAACAAGCGCGGGATCGGCCCGGGCCTGGCGGCGCGCTGGGAGATGACCCGCGAGGTGTTCCTGCTGCATTGGGATCTCTACGTTTTCGAGATGTGGCGCTCGGACGTCGAGCCGGAGCCGCTTCCGGTCGCCGAGTACGATCTGTTCGAGTAAGTGAGCACGCGGCCGGTCGTTCTCGTTCTTCTTCTCGCGGCGCTGGCATCCTCCGGCTGCACCCGCCACTCGCAGTTTCTGGAGCGCGAGGTCAACGTTGCCGGCCACTCGTACAAGTACCGGGTCTGGCTACCCCACCACTACACCAAGCTTCATCGATGGCCGGTCGTCCTCTTTCTTCACGGCAGCAGCGAACGAGGCTCGGACAACACCAGCCAGTTGAGCGTCGGCCTCGGCCCCGCGCTGGAACGCTACGGCGAGCGGTACAAAGCCGTCGTCGTTTTCCCTCAGGCTGATTCAGGACAGGAGTGGTACGGCGAGATGGAGACGATGGCGCTGGCCGAGCTGGATGCAGCCGTCCGCGAGTTCCACGGCGACCAGCGCCGGATTTACCTGAGCGGCGTTTCGATGGGAGGCGCAGGCACCTGGTACCTGGCCCGGCACAATCAGAAATGGGCCGCGCTCGTGCCGGTCTGCGGCGAAGTGGTCCGGCATCCCGACGATCCCTTTCCGAGCGATCCCCCGCCGGACATCGCCCGCATCGTCGGCTCCCGCGATCCCTACACGACGCTGGCCGGCCAGATCGGCAACACGCCGGTATGGGCATTCCACGGCGCGATGGATGACATCGTGCCGGTCACCGAATCACGATCGATGGTGAACGCGCTCCGCCAGGCCGGCGGCAACGTCCGCTACACCGAATATCCCGATGGAGGCCACGACGTCTGGGACACCGCCTACGGCGATGCCACACTGGTGCACTGGATGCTGGAGCAGAGGTTGCGGTGATTTTCGGGGTTGCGGGGTCTCGCGGTTGCGGGGTCTCGCGGTGTTCGGTTTCGCAGACGCGGTCACCCGTGAGCAGGAATCGTGAAACTCGGCAACCCCGAGACCGCGCAACCCCGAGACCGCCCAACCGCTCCAGGGTCTCGCGGTGTTTGGTTTCGAAGACGCAGTCACCAGTGAGCAGGGATCGTGAGACTCACCAACCGCGAGACCGCGCAACCCCGAGACCGCGCAACCGCTACTCCCCGTACTGACTCAGCTCCTTCACGAACACGTGCCGGAAACTGCCGCTCGGTGAATCGAAATAGAGCGTGCCGCGGATGGTCACCGGCTCGTTGGTGCGTCTCGACTGGCCAACGCTGGACGCCTTTACCCAGATGTCGATCGGGGCAATCTGGTGCGGGTCGATGACATGGCGAAGGTAGTAGGGACGCCGGTAGAGCGAATACGCGCCTCCCGGCGGATTCACCGTCACCAGCTCCACCTTGCTCAGCGTGATCGGGACGTCGGCGCGATTGCCGATGTCGAGCCGGAACTTCATGTCGAAGTCCCCCTCTGGATAGTTGAGCTGCGCCGGACCGACGACCTGATGAATCTCGAAATCCGGCTGAGGGATCGGTGCATTTTGACTCGGCGGCGCCGGAGTTGAGGAGGAGCAGGCGGCGAGAGCAATCGCGGCGGCAGCCAGGAGGTTTCGCATCTGACGATTCTAATACCCGACCGAGACGCTATGATCCCCCGCGCGGGGACTTGATTGACACATGTAAATCCCAACGACGAGCGTGCCGACCCGAAGCAGACTCAGGAACTGCTGGAGCATCGCCTCGCCTTCGAGACGCTCGTTTCCGGGATCTCGACGAACTTCATCAACGTCGGCGCCGCCGACGTCGATTGTGAGATCTCGGCCGCCCTCGAAAGCGTCGGCCGTTTCGTCGGTGCCGACCGCGCCTACATCTACATGCTCACCGAGGATGGGAGCGCCGCCGCGCTGGCGCACGAGTGGAACGCCGATCCGAATGCCATACGCGGCCCTGGCGCGCTCGTTCCCATCGCGTCGTTCCCGTGGATCAGCGGACAGCTCAACGAACTGCAACACGTGATGGTTTCGATCGATGACCTCCCGCCCGAGGCGGAGACCGAGCGCGAACAGTTCAAGCAGGCCGGAAACCACTCCATCGTCGTCGTACCGATGATCTACAACCGCGCCTTTCTCGGCGCGCTGGGCGTAGCGTCCGCCGTTCCGCGGACGTGGAGCGAGGAGGCGGTGTCGCTGCTTCGCATCAGCGGCGAGATCTTCGTCAACGCCATGCAGCGTCATCGCTCCGAGGCAGCCTTGCGCGCAAGCGAGCAACGGCATCGCCTCCTCTTCGAGCGCAATCTGGCCGGGGTTTACCGCACCACGATCGATGGGCGCATCCTCGATTGCAACGAGGCCATGGCCCGGATCCTCGGCTACTCCTCCCGCGAGGAGCTCATGGAGCAATCGGCGAGGGATCTCTACCAGGATCCATCGCATCGCGACGACTACATCGCCATTCTCCGCCGCGACCGCATGATGACCAGCAACGAGATCTCGTTGCGCCGGAAAGACGGCCGCTTCTGCTGGCTGATCGAGAGCGTCCATCTGTTGGAAGGCGATCCCGAGATCCTGGAAGGGACGGTCATCGACATCACCGACCGCAAGCTCGCCGAGAACGCCCTTCGCGAGAGCGAGGAGCGATACCGCCGCCTCGTCGAACGGATGCGCGAAGGGCTCGCCCAGGCCGGCAATGACGGCGTGCTCCAATTCGTCAACGACCGGTTCTGCGAGATGGTCGGCTACGAGCGCGAAGAGCTCGTCGGCATGCAGGGGGACCTCCTCCTCGCCTACTCCGAAGACATCTCCCTGGTGCGCGAAAAGATCCGGCTGCGTATGCGCCACGTGGCCGATCAGTACGAGGTACGCGTGCGGCGCAAGGACGGCACGATCATCTGGCTGGAAATCGGTGGTGCGCCGGTGGTCGACGCGGCCGGCAATGTGGTCGGCTCCATCGGCGTGCATAACGACGTCACCGAGCGGCGCATGGCCGAGGAGGCACTGCGCGAGAGCGAGGCCCGCTACCGGCTCATGGCCGAGAACTCCACCGACATGATCTCCCGGACGTCGAACCGAGGCGTCCTTCTCTATGCCTCCGACGCCTGCCGGCGCCTCCTCGGATACGAACCGTCCGAGCTCGTCGGCCGCTCCTTCTACGACTTCGTGTTCGACGCCGACCGCGACGAGGTCCGCCATCTCTCCTCGCTGATCCACGAGTCGGGACCGACGACGTTCGCCTACCGCGTCGAGAAGAAAGACGGCTCGCTGATCTGGTTCGAAACGACCAGCCGCAGTGTGCGCGACGTCTTCACCGGCAAGATTCGCGAGATCGTCGGCGTCTCGCGCGACGTCACGGAGAGAAAGCGGGTCGAGGAGCAGATCGAGTATCAGGCCTATCACGACGCGCTGACCGGACTGCCGAACCGGCGCCTCTTCCGGGACCGGCTGACCGTTGCTCTGGCCCACGCGCGGCGCATGAAACATCCCCTTGCCGTGATGTTCCTCGATCTCGACCGGTTCAAGGTCGTCAACGACACGCTGGGTCACTCGACCGGCGATGAGTTGCTCAAGACCGTCGGTACGCGGCTCCAGTCATCGTTACGGGAAGAGGACTCGATCGCCCGCATGGGCGGCGACGAGTTCACCATCCTGCTGGCCGATCTCAAGACCACCGACGATTCCGCCAAGATCGCCCAGAAGGTCCTCGACACGGTCGCGCAGCCGCTGAGGATCGACGGGACGGAGCTCTTCGTCACTACGAGCATCGGCATTGCTCTCTTTCCCAGCGACGGCGACACCGCCGAGGCTCTGCTCGCCAACGCCGACCACGCCATGTACCGCGCCAAGGACGCCGGGCGGAACTCGTATCAGATGTTCACGCCGGCAATGAACAACCGCGCGCTGGAGCGGCTGTCGCTGGAGAACGATCTGCGCCACGCGCTCGACCGCGGCGAGCTCGTGCTCCATTACCAGCCGCAGATCAATATCGCCTCGGGGCGGGTGACGGGAGTGGAAGCGCTGCTGCGATGGAACCGCCCCGGCTTCGGTCTCGTCGGTCCGAAAGACTTCATCCCCATCGCCGAGGAGACGCAACTGATCGTGCCCATCGGCGAGTGGGTCCTGCGCGAGGCCTGCCGCCAGGCCGTGGAGTGGCAGAGCGATCGCCCAAGCGGCTTCCGCATGGCCGTGAATCTTTCCCCGCGCCAGTTTCAGCACAGCGATCTCCCCCATGTCATCGCCGCGGCGCTGGAGCTCTCCGGCATCGCCCCGCATGACCTCGAGCTCGAGATCACCGAGAGCCTGGCCATGCAGAACACCACGCGCACGATCGCCACGCTGCAGCGGCTGCGCGAGATGGGCGTGCAGATCGCCATCGACGACTTCGGAACCGGGCACTCATCGCTGAACTATCTGCGCAGCTTCCCGATCGACAGCGTGAAGATCGATCAGGAGTTCGTGCAGGAGATCGAAGGGAGCGAAGCCGACCGCGCCATCGTTTCGGCGGTCATCGGCATGGCTCGCGGCCTGCGCCTGCGCGTCACCGCCGAGGGCGTGGAAACCGAAAGCCAGCTCGCCTTCCTGCGGGAACAGGGATGCGAAGACGTGCAGGGCTTCCTCTTCGGCGAGCCGGTCCCGGCGTCAGCATTCCGGCCGGAGAGCGCCGTCAAGACGCCAGCGGATTGACCACGGTGAGGCCGGCGAAACGCCGGAAGTCGTTATCGGCCGAGTAGATCGCGTATCCCTGTTCGATCGCCAGCGCCGCGAGGTGAGCGTCCGAGGTCAGGTTCCCGCTGGTTCCACTGACTTGAAGGAGGTTGCGAAGGATCGGCCAGTGCTGTTCTCCGGGACGTACGAGAGAAACGTGCGGCTGCGCCAGCCACGAATCCACGTAGGCAACGGCGCGTTCAGGAGACAACGGGTTGTGCAGGATGCCCGATCGAGTCGTGACCCTCAGAAACGCCAGCGCCACGATCCAGGCGAGACCGACCGGAGTGGTACTCGAGAGAATCGCTTCAAGCCAGTCGTGCGCTTTCCTGTGGTGAGGGGAATCCCGATCGATGGCGTAGATGAGCAGATTCACATCGACCAGGATCACTTTCGCAGCTCCAGCTTCCGGGCGATTTCCTCATCTTCGATCGCATCGGCGATGCTCAATGCCTTGTCGAGGTTGATGCCTGACCGGACACCGCCGAGTGAGACCGTGGCCAGCCGGTACGGCTTCGGCGGCCGAGAGTGTTTCGCACACAGGCCGTTGCGAAGCGTCTCATTCAGGACGTCCCTGAATGGTTTGCCGGCCCGATGCGCGAGCTCCTTGAGCTCCCTGGCCACCTGATCATCAAGAGTGAGTGTCGTTCGCATCAAAACATCATAACATCAGCATGGAAGCATCAATTCATCATCTTTGACTCGTTCGCGCAGACATTTATTGACCCGCCCCCTCCTCACACCCGGGTCATCTTTTGACATCTGTAGCGTCGTTGACCCATCGGTAACAGCAACTCATCGTCATCTCTCCTTTGTTATCAGTGACTTAGCAATTCAGACATTCTGGCAACCCGATTGCCTTACTGCCGGCCCCAGCCCGAAATCGGACGAAAGGATATTTGAATGCGCTACCGTCATGTCCCGTTGATTCTGGTCCTCTCTCTCTTATGCAGCACCGCGATGCTTGCGGCCAATACTGGCCACAGCAAGCGAAATATCGACGACAACGACACCGTCGTCCTCCACGGCAACACTCCGCCTCAGGCGGAAGCAATCGCGGATCGCGGTCAAACCGACCGCAATCTCAAGTACGAGAAGATGATTCTTCTCCTTCCGCCGCGAACGAGCGGACGCGACTCGCTCGAGCGCCTGGTCGCGCAGTTGAACGACCCGAGCTCGCCGAGCTATCACCAGTGGCTCACGCCGGAGCAATTCGGCAAGCGCTTCGGGATCACCGATGACGATCTGAGCGACATCACCGGCTGGCTGCAGTTGCACGGCTTCACGATCGATGAGATCGCGCCGGGCCGCGGCTGGATCAACTTCACCGGCAATGTCGGACAGGTGGAGCGGGCCTTCCACACCGCCATCCACGACTTCGACATCGATGGCAAGCAGTTCCACGCCAATGTGAAGGATCCCGAGATCCCGCGCGCGCTGGCAGACGTCGTGAGCGGCGTGGTCACGCTGCACAACTTCCCGAAGAAGGCCATGAATCACGGCTTCAGGCCGGTGACCGAATACACCAGCGGCACGAGCCATTTCGTCTCTCCGGCCGATTTCGCCACCATCTACAACGTCGGCCCGCTCTACACCGCCGGAATCAACGGCACCGGCAAGACCATCGCCATCGTCGGCCGCACCGACATCGCTCTGGCCGACGTGCAGTTCTTCCGCAGCTTCTTCGGCCTGGTGGCCAACGATCCCGTCTTCGTCCACAACGGCACCGACCCGGGCAACCTCGGCGGCGGTGAAGAGGGCGAAGCCGATCTCGACGTGGAGTGGTCGGGCGCCGTGGCACCGAATGCCACCGTGAAGTTCGTCATCTCCATGTCGACGTCCACCACCGACGGCGTCGACCTCTCCGCGCAGTACATCGTCAACAACAACGTCGGCGACGTCATGAGCACGAGCTTCGGCCAGTGCGAATCGTCGATGGGCACGACCGAAAACACGTTCTACAACAACCTCTGGTCCCAGGCGGCCACGCAGGGCATCACCTCGTTCGTCTCCTCGGGAGACAGCGGCGCGGCCGGCTGCAACGGCGGCAGCGACGCCACAGGCAGCGGCGCCGCGGTCTCAGGCCTGGCCTCGACTCCGTTCAACGTCGCCGTCGGCGGCACACAGTTCAACGACACGGCATCTCCCTCGACCTGGTGGAACGCCACCAACGCCGCGAACCAGAGCTCGGCCAAGAGCTACATCCCGGAGATGGCGTGGAATGAGAGCGGCAACGTCACCGGCGGTTCGGGACTGTGGTCCTCGAGCGGCGGCGCATCGACCGTCTACGCGAAGCCGTCGTGGCAGGTATGCGTCGGCGTTCCGGCAAACAACGTTCGCTACGTCCCCGACATCGCCCTGACCGCTGCCGGTCATGACGGCTATCTCGTCATTCAGGGACACACGGCCACCGTGTCAGGACTCAGCTCCGTCGGCGGCACCTCCGCTTCCTCCCCCTCCTTCGCCGGCCTGATGGCGCTCGTCGTTCAGAAGACCGGACAGCGCTGGGGCAACGCCAACACGAAGTTCTACCCGCTGGCCAACGCGCAGTACGCGAGCGGCGGTACGGTGATGTTCCACGACATCACCAGCGGCAACAACAGCGTTCCGGGCGTGACCGGTTTCAGTTGCGGAACGGGATATGACGCCGTGACCGGCGTCGGAACCGTCGACGCCACCGCCTTCGTCAATAATTTCAACGGCGCTCCGACGCCGAACTTCACCATCGCAGCATCCCCGACCTCCGTTTCCGTCGTCCAGGGAACCTCCGGTACATCGACGATCACGACCACCGTTTCGGGCGGCTTCAACAACGCCGTCTCGCTGAGCGCCACCGGGGCGCCGACAGGCACCACCGTCGGCTTCAGCCCGGCCTCGATCGCCGCGCCGGGAAGCGGAACATCGACCATGACCATGACCGTCGGCGCATCGACGGTTGCCGGCACCTACACGATCACCGTGACCGGAACCGGCGGCACCACGACGCACACTACGACGGTCTCACTCACCGTAACGCCCTCGGGCGGCGGCGGATCGGAGCTGATCGTCGACGGCGGATTCGAGCAGGCCACCGCCAGCGGCAACAGCGCCCCCGGCTGGACCGGCACGCCCAGCCCCACCGGCCGCAATCTCATCGTCAAGGGCGGTTCCTTCCCGCATGCCGGCACCGCCTACGCGGAGCTCGGCGGCGGCGTGAATCAGACCGACCTCCTGACGCAGACCCTGACCATTCCGGCAAACGCCACCGCGGCGTCGCTGACCTTCTGGACCAACATCGTCACCCAGGAGAGCCCCGGCACGGCCTTCGACTTCCTCAACGTCAACATCGTCTCCGGCGCGACCACCACCACCAAGCTCTCGCTGAGCAACCTCAACTCCACATCGTCGAGCAACACCAACGGCGTCTACTTCCAGCCGGCGGCGATCGATCTGCTCAGCTTCAAGGGCTCGACCATCACCCTGCAGTTCAAAGCGACGACCGACGTCTCTCTGACCACCTTCTTCCGCATCGATGACGTCTCGCTGCAGGTGACCACCGGCGCCGGCGGCGACACCACCGCGCCGACGACCTCCATCACCGCTCCGGCGAACGGCGCCACGGTCAGCGGCACGGTCAACGTGACCGCCACGGCCTCCGACAATGTCGGCGTGACCAAGATGGAGATCTACATCGACGGCGTGCTGAAGACGTCGAATGTGAACCTTACATCGCTCGCGTTCTCCTGGAACACCACCACGGCCGCCAACGGCGCGCACACGATCACGTCGAAGGCGTATGACGCCGCGAACAACGTGGGAACATCGGCGACGGTCAACGTCACCGTCTCCAACGGCGGCGCGCAGCAGCTCATCGGCAATCCCGGATTCGAGAACGGTTCGACGAACACCGCGCCGTGGACGACGACCGCCGGCGTTGTCGACAGCTCCACCGGCGAGGCCGCGCACAGCGGCACGTGGAAGGCCTGGCTGTGCGGCTACGGTACGACCCACTCCGACAACATCGTGCAGACGGTGACGATCCCCTCGACCGCCACCACCGCCACCCTCACCTTCTGGCTGCACATCGACACCGCGGAAACGACCACCACCAGCGCCTTCGACACGCTCCAGGTGCAGATCCGCAACAGCAGCGGCGCCGTTCTCTCGACGCTGGCAACGTATTCGAACCTGAGCAAGAACACCGGCTACGCGCAGAAGTCCTTCGACGTCAGCGCGTTCAAAGGCCAGACCATCCAGGTCTTCCTGGTCGGCTCCGAGGACAGCTCGTTGCAGACGTCATTCGTCGTGGATGATTTCGCACTGAACGTGCAGTAGGCAGTCTATTGATTGAAACGCCCCGCGGTGGCAACACCGCGGGGCGTTTTTGTTTTGGGCTAACGATTGGTTTCTGCGCGCGACGCGAAGATTTCGCGAAACGTGCGGTCGACCCGAAACGAGCTCGCGCCTCTTTACCCTCGAGAGCCCTTCTCCCCCAGCGCTTTTCAGCTGGGGGAGAAGGTGCCGAAGGCGGATGAGGGGGCGGTGCTTGCCTGGACCTTGCCGGGCATCCGTGGTTTGCTTGCGGCTGCGCCGCGCTGGGTCGTGAACATGACGTTCGTGCATGGGCCGCTGGAAGTCCTCTCATGCAATCATCGTTGCCACCTGCGAACAAGGAGAGGCAATGGAAGGCATCCAGTTCGTTACGAACGATAAGGGCGAGAAGGTTGCCGTGCTCATCGATCTCGAGCGTCACGGTGAGAGGGAAGACATCTACGATCAACTTCTGGCCGAGGAGCGCGCCAACGACAAGCGTCTGCCCTACGAGACCATGAGAAAACGGCTCGTACGAACTGGAAAGCTCCGTGCGTAGTTACAAACTCACGATGGCAGCCGCACCCGAATTCACGTCAAAGATGGTTTGCGGCCCAGAGAAGACGATCCGCAGATGACGCCACGCGTTTCGGGTCCTTGGGCTCTTATTCATCGCTACGCGAGATCTTTGAAGTCGTAAAAGCCGCGCGCGGTCATGAGGTTTGCGAGGCGGCGGCCTTCCTCTCGTGCTGGTTCTCCGACCTCATGCGCGCGTTTCGCGATCCTGAGCACGGCAAGGCGCGCAGCGTGAACTTCTTGAAGGCCGCGATCTTCCGTCTGGTGCTCCACGAGCGAAGCGAGCGCTCGCGTAACGCGCTGCGGATCTGCATCGAAGATTAGCTCAAGGTACTCCACCAACAGATAGCAGCTCAGTTGAACGCCACGCGGAGTCAGCGAGAGAAGCTGATCGAGTACCCAGATATTGTCGAATTTTCTTGAACGTGCCCAGCCCTGAAACGCGCGCAGGTCGTCGGCTGGCAGCGCGCCTGCGCACCATTCCCACAGCGCGACGTGCCTGGGGAGCGTCGATGGTGGCGCCTCGCTAACGCCACGGGAAACGTCCCATAGAGCTTTCGCACGCAGAGCCGGCGACGCGTGCGCGAAGAGGCGCGTGACGAGATCATTGTCGGCAAGCGTGAGCGCGCCACTCAAGTACAGCGTCAAGACATGACCGGCAAGACGCAGATCGAGAAACGAAGGCTCACGCGAGTCGCCATCGAGTGCATCGATGGCGTTCGAATATTGCTCGTGAAGGAGAGAACCGCATTCGAGGTGAACGCGATTCGTCAGGTACGCAGACCACGCGGCGCGACCGAGACCGGTAGGAACAAAGAGAACGCCAGCCAATCCACGAGCTCTCTCGCCATCGAGCGCCATCAGATCCGCAAAATGGTGACCCATGACCGTGAAGGTCGGTTCCTTGGCGCTCGTCGCCTGAAGGTGCGACTCGACGACGTCGAAGACGTATCGCCGAGTGTTCTCCACGTCTGTGGCGGCAACCTTCATTAGTCGCAGAACCACTGGAAAGCGGATCATCAGAGACAGAGCCTTTCCAGCTACTGAGTGCAGCCCGAAGAACACCGACCGCGCGGTGGTGTCGGCATCGATCACCGTCAAGTCGTCGTCCCCTATGTCCGGATCGAGCGCGAGGCGTTGCAGAAGATGCCACGTCGTTCGCCAATGCTCGGCTGGGAGCAGCGGTGTCTCACGCCACATCGCGTGTTCGAGAAGATCGAGGAAAGCGCGGCGCCCGTAACGCCACGTCTCCTCTTCCGCGAGAGGATCGACGACGAGTTGGTCACCCGCCGCTCGCTCTTGATCGGCAAGCCACAACCCGAGTTCCATGACCGGTAGCCACTTGATGTTCTCGCCACGCTGAATGACTTCATCTAACCCTTCGAGCAGATTTCGGATGTACGTGGGATGTAAGCCCACAAATAGCATGGCCAACGCTGAGAACTCGGAAGAGCGTTGCGGCACCATGTTCCTAATAACGCCCGCAAGGGCACCGTGCGTTTGGCCATTGAAGAGATCCCTCGGCGGGGGCGTCCACGAGCGGATGAATTCGACAAGAGCTGCAACAGGCATCGTCTGAACCGCGGCGGCGGCGAGCGGTGAGTGCTCCTGTGCCCACACTGCTTCGAAGCCACGGACTGGCGCCTCCTCGGAGGCTAATGTTGCGCGAATCAAAAGAAGCTCTTCAGGGATGTCGTCGCGAAGGCGACCTGGATGCGCTCGAAGCAGCCGTGACATCTCGTGCCGGAAATCGAACTCGCTTAGGTAATCGGACCGCGACGCTAAGTCGGACGCTACATCGGAGTCCGGAGAAGTGGCCACGAGATGTAGGGCGAGGCGTCTGTAGATGTTCCATTGCCTCGCTTCGAGCCAAGTCACGACTTCTTGCAGTTTGTCTGGTTCGGCGCGCACAATCTCTTCGGACGCATCACGAAGCGAGTCGATGATCGCCTCACGAAGCCCTCCCCGCAGGTTGCGCTCGTGCGCCTCGATCGCCGGTCGCCACATATAGGAGTAGTCCCTCGGAGATGCGGTCAAGGTCGGCCTATCAAATTTGCGCGATGTGTCAAGAGCATCTGCTAGGACGGAGAGAATTGCCGTTCCGCACGCAGGCGCAATGCGTGTTGCCTTTTCGAGAAGGTGGTCGTAGGCGAGCCGGTCGACGTTCAGCCGCAGATCTTTTTCATCACCCGTTTCGATGACCTCCAGTCGGAGCAGGCGCTCAAGTATTCCGACAGCAAGCTGCGTTGCACCATCTGCCGCGAGTGCAACCACAAGCCCACCAAATGATTCGCCAAGTAGGAAGGGGATATGCCGCCTTTCTTCAAGCCACGATCGTTCACACTCGGCGATTTTTCGACGCCGCTCCTTGTCCATCAGCAGCGCGGCCTCCAAGATCCGCTCGTGAACCCGAGGATTCGCGGAAGCCGTCGCGCGCTCAAAGACAGCGAAGATCTCCTCAGTGTCTGTGGACGGCATTTCCAGGAGGCGGCAAAGGTACGTGCCCTGAGGCCATGCTGGAAACACAACTGCACCCCGGCGCCGATAGGGCTCGGGTGTCAGTTGGAACGCGTCGTGGTCGCGGAGCGCCACGAGCCATTGCGGACTAATGGCTCGCGTGAAGAAGTAGTCATAGGTCAGATCCGTGTGTGGCATAGACCCCTTGAATGCAGCAATTTCGTGCTTCTTCCGCAGTTGCTTAGCGGCGAGTAGCTCATCGAGGAGGTGGATGTATCGGCCAAAGGTGTACTCGAACCTTGCGAAGAGCGTGGCGAAGATCTTGGTAACGTTCCAGAAGACTTCTGCGGTACCCTCGTCGAAAAGCTTCGGCAGATCGAGCGACGCCTTATGTGCGAGCCCTGCTAGACCGTCGGTCGATGCGGCGCCTGCAAACTGCCTCCAGAGCCGCGCGGCCTCATCATCCTCGGAGATCTGATACGCCTTCAGGATGGCGGTGATTTCCTGCTCGTGCCCGTTGATCGTTTCACGGCATTCCTTGCACTTGATTGGGTCGAACCCGCGCGGCTGAAGAACGTCCCGCAGCGCGCTTTCGGCTTCGCGCAACGCGTGCGCAAGCAGATTCACACGTGAGAAAAGAAAACTAAACCGCTCGTCCTGGATCGCAAGCGCGTCGGCGTACCAAGCCGCTGGTCCCGGCGCCATTTTGTTCAGCAGTGACTCCAGAACTTTGCGCTCCCGGTCGGTTGGCCGGATATCGAGCGGCGCAGTGCGCGTCGTCACACGGTTCAGGAATTCGGAGGTTGCCCCGGCTGAAGCCGGTACGGCAAGGCTTGTGAGGACCGCGGCCAATGCACCGTCGAATCGAGCGACGGCTGCTTTGAAGTCCGCATCGAACGACCGGGGCCGCTGGAGGCCGGCGCGATGCGCGAGCTCGTTCCCTTCTCCCCGGAGGTTCTTGAGTAGTTCGATGCCTGGAAGGACGCCGAGCGAGGCGATCGTAGCCATCTGAGCAGCGGTATCGCGGCGCTCCCTGCCGCACGTCGCGCACTTCTGAAACGAGACAGGGGCGAGCCGCTGAGCGATCGCGCGCTCGACCTCACGAAGCGCATGAGCGACGAACGGTGCCGTGGCGATGAACATGTTCGGTCGCGCGCGGAGCATGCACGCATCGGTGTACAGCGCGGCTGGTCCGGCGCCAATCTTACCGAGCACCGTCGTGAACACGACTTTCTGCTCATCGGTTTGAAATGGGCCGTCAGAGAGTTCGTCAGTCATCCCGGAATGTGAAGCATCCGGTGTGTATCCTCCATTCCAAGATGGCGGCAAGAGGATCGCGCGTTCCACGAGTTGCGGCGGCTCTTCAAGGTCCGTGAAACTGAGAGTTGGAAAACGCCGCTTTGAACTGAGGGAACAGAGGTTGGAGGACAGATCTTCGAATTTCGGAACGAGCGCCGAAGCCTTTGAATCGAGATAACTTATGCATTCTCAGCACCCAGGCGGTGTGCCAGCGACGACCAATTGACGTCCTTCCGCCTGTGGATTCAATCGCACATGCCGCATGAAGGAGGTGGTCATTTCGGCAGCAGAGCTCCGAGGTCTTCCTTATCGAAGACGCGTACGAGCGTGCTCACTTTGCACTCGAGCGCGGCGGCGAAGCGGATCAGCGTTCCGAGCGTCGGTAGCTTGGCGCCTCGCTCGATCGTGCTGATGTGGTTTTGCGGGATACCAGTCTTCTCTGCCAGACGCGCGAGCTGCACGGGTTGGCCTATGCCCACCGCGAGCGCCTCGGCGCGTCGATCGCCGGGTTCGCCGAGGCCGTGAACTGGCCGCTTCCGGAAGAGAGGCCCCGGGAGTAGCTGGGCCGGCACGCGCTTCCGAACGACCAACGGGCTGCGGCATCCAGCGATGAGATGATCTGGAACGGCCAAAAGTGGTAAATCGGCGGACTTTGCAAGTCCAGTAGTGAAGTGACCTCCACGAGGTCAGTAGTGGCCTCCACGAGGTCAGTAGTGGCCTCCACGAGGTCAGTAGTGGCCTCCACGAGGTCAGTAGTGACCTCCACGAGGCCAGTAGTCACCTCCACGAGGTCAGTAGTGACCTCTACGAGGCCAGTAGTGACCTTCACGAGGCCAGTAAGTGACCTCCACGAGGCCAGTAGTGACCTCCACGAGGCCAGTAGTGACCTTCACGAGGCCAGTAAGCGACATCCACGAGGCCAGTAGTGACCTCTACGAGCTCACTAGTGGACTCCACGAGTCCACTCAGTCGACTCCACGAGTCCACTAGTGGACTCCAAGGGTACGCCGAACTTGCCGGAATTGGTGGTCAGCCCCGGCGGCGAGCCCTTTCGCCTCCGCTCAGGGCAGGCTGCCGCCGAGCCGGCCGGCGAGGACGCCAGTGTCCGGCCACCGCGAACTCGAGAACTTTCGGCAGAGACACTCTGGCCTGTGCCGCGACCTCACAGCTCCTGTGGCGGCCGCCTCCGCGGCCGCACGTCCCTATCACCACGGATCCCCGCGCTCGCGCTACGCCGAGCGCGGGGCTGCTTTGTGCGTGCGCGCCTCCGCGCGCAACCCTCCTCCATGCGACGCCAGGGACGGGAGGATTTGGACCGCGGCGCAAGCCCGAGGCAACTCCGTGGGGCTTATCCGCAGATGTGACGCAGATCAAACCTGACTCTCCTCTGCGTCCATCTGCGTCATCTGCGGATGGCCTTTTCGGAACCCTCAGCGCTTCGGCACCTTGGCCTTTTCACCGCACTCTCGAACGCCTGCACCCTGCCGGGAATCTCGGCGACGGCGTGGCGGCGGTCATCGGAGCGCGGGGCGTTTTTGTTTCAGGCTCAACGCGTCACACGAATGGATTCAGGACCATCGACCCGGAGCCCGTCAAAGTCGCCCTTCCTGCAACATGGTCCAAAACGGCAGGCAGCAAACGAATCACGCTCAACGCCTCGTCTCGTACCTGGTCAGGTGCACGCCGCCAGAAAACGTGCGCGTCTCCACCAGGTCCAGGTTAACCCAGCTATCCAGCGCGGTGAAGAACGGTGTGCCACCCCCCACCAGCACCGGATGGGTCACGATCGCGTACTCGTCGATCAGCCCGGCCCGCATGGCCGCCCCGGCGAGCGCTGCGCCACCAACCCTCATCGGCTCGCCATCCTCGGCCTTGAGCCGGTTGATCTCCGCGACCGCGTCGCCGGTGACCAGGCGAGTGTTCCAGTCGACCTTGTCGACCGTCGAGGAGAACACCACCTTCGGCGTATCCCGCCAGTTCCGCGCAAACTCGATCTGCGCCGGGGTGGCACCCGGCTGCTGGTCGCCGGTCGGCCAGTAGGAGCTCATGGTTTCCCACAGCTTGCGCCCGTACAACAACAGGCCGATCGCCAGCTCCTGGTCGAGCCACCACTGAAACAGCTCGTCGCTCGGCCCGCTCCAGCCGAGGTCGTCGCCGGGCGCGGCGACGAAGCCGTCCAGGGTCAGGTTCATGCCGTAGATCAGTTTCCGCATGGCGCCACGCCTTTCTGTCAGTCGGTTTCGGGAGTCTAGACCGGCTCGGGGGGGAGTGGGGGTGGTATCTACGACCGGGCGCGCGGATACCGGTAAGATGGCGGCTGCACGATCCGATGGCCTGCATCTGCTACATCTCGCGCGAGCGGGTCGATACCCTCTTCGAACAGGCATTCGACGGAGTGGTCGAGGAAGAGGTGAGGGAGACATCCGAGGACCGCGTCGCTTCGTGGGAGCCGACCACGCCGAACGTCAACCTCGTCGGAACCATCGGCCCCTATCGCGATGCGTTTGACAAAGCCGTGAAACGGTCTCACTCACACTGAGATAGGAGGGAATTGACAATGAATGAAGACAACAGCGGTTCAGGGGGCAGAGTGCTTGCCAGAGTGGTCGCGGAAGAGGCGCTGAAGAAGATCGTAGGCGGCTACTTTACAAACGCCAGTACGGAGTGTGGTTGTGACGTTACGAATGCTGCCGGTGACGACGACGGTTGGGTAGAGCCCGGCGGTTTTGATGGTTTTCCTGAGGGTTGAGCAGGCGGAGCGAGGAACACTACAGATGTAGAAAACCGGACGGAGAAAGGGCCTTGTCCAGTCGCAGCGAGGCGCAGCAAACACAAAACCGGGTGCTGACCGTTTCACGGAAGCTCATCGCCCGGGCGAAAGGAATTGCCAGCAAATGGGCAACGATATTGTCATCATCACGACGACCGGGGACTTTCATTCTTATGCCGTCGCGCTGAATCTGCGCCGGCACGGTGCCGCCGTGACGGTCTGGCACTCCAGCGACTATCCGAAAGGTGCGACGGAAACGATCGCCTTTCACGACAACGAGTGCAGGATCGTCGTTCACGACGCGGAGAATCAACTGCCGGCCGATCCGGCCGTGATCTGGCATCGGCGGCCTGCCATGACGCTCGACCGGGACATCCTCGATCCCGCCGACCTGTCATTCGCCGACCTGTCGGTCCGAATGGCGCGGCGAAGCCTGTTGTCGCTCTATGGCCGTAGCGCTTTCTGGGTAAATGATTCCTCCGCCGCCGCGCGCGCGAACAGCAAACCTTTACAACAAATGGTCGCCGCTGACGCCGGTTTTCTGACCCCCGACACTCTTTATACGAATGATCCGAAGGAAGTTCGCGCATTCATGCGCTCAAAAAACGACGGCGTGATCTTCAAGCCCATTACCGGCTATGTCTGGAGCGATGACGAGAAGGTCTACATGCCGTACTCCACCGTCATGGGCGAGAGCGGGCTTGTCGCCGACGGGTTGCTGCAGGCTGTGCCCGGCATTTATCAGGAATATGTCCCGAAGCAATACGAATTGCGGATCACGATCATGGGCCGCCAGGCGTTCGCGGCCAAGGTTCCCCGCTCGAGCGCCGGGCGTGGCGCGGTGGACTGGCGGCTCACTGGCGGACACCTGGTCATGGAAGGGGTGGAATTGCCGGAAGCGGTCATCGAGAGGTGCCTGCACGTGCTCCGCGAGCTGGGCCTCGTCTTCGGCTGCTTCGATTTCATCGTCCGGCCCGATGATGAATACGTTTTCCTCGAGGTGAACCAAATGGGACAATTCCTCTTCGTCGAGGATCTCACCCGACTGCCGCTCCTGGCGGCGTTTACCGATTTCCTGCTGAGCGCGAGCGCCGACTTTGTTTGGGATGGCGATGCCGGCGCCGTGTCGCTCGAGGAATTGAGAACGGACGTCACGGCCGCCATGGACGCGGCGATGAACACCCATCTGACCGCGCCGTCCCGGTTCTTTCCCGATCGCATCACGGCCTAGTTACCCGCGCCACATGACAGATTCAGCACCCCCCGCCGTGGCCTCGCCGACCGACCAGGCCGTGCTTTATCGAGCAGCGGCCCTCGAGCATCGGCGCCTGGGCGGCGTCGACATGAGGCCGTCCGACGTCGCGCCGCCGTGGGCGTGGGCGGTCACGATCGGAATCGCGGCATCTCTCTTTGTTGCAGGCCTGTTCGTCGCGTTTGCGGACGTGGAGTTGTCGACGCAGGGGCGGGCCATTCTCTATCCGGGAACCGGGGTTCGCACCGTCAGATCGGAAGTACCGGCCGTGGCCACCGAGGTGGCGACGGAGCCGGGGAAAACGGTCACGTCCGGCGAGATTCTCATTTATCTCGCTTCAGCGGAGTCTGAAGCGGCGGTCTCGGAGCGCCAGAGCGAGCTCACGATCCTGCAGCGCGACCGATCCCAATTCACCGCGATCGAGCAACGTTCGTACAACGCGCAGTGGAACGCCATCGAGCAGCGTATCCGGCAAACGGAGACCCGGCGGGCGAGCCTCATGCGGTCGCTCGAAACGCGACGCGCGCGCGTCGACGCCAACGACCGCCTCGCTGCAGCCGGTCTGGCCGGCTCTTTGTCCGTTCAGGAGAGTCATGACGCGCTCGAGGAGATTCAGCGGGAGTTGAGCGTCAGCGATTCGGCGGCGCAACAGCTCCGGCAGGAATTGAGCGCACTCGAGCACCAGCACCTCGACGCGCTGCGCGAGCACGGGCGCGAAGTGGATATGGCGACGGCCCGGCGCCGGGAGCTCGATTATGTCGGTTCCAGGAACGTCATCCGCGCGCCGAGCGCGGGCGTGGTCGATGAGGTCCTGGTCCGGTCCGGAGATTTCATTCCTCCTCACACACCGGTCGTTCGCGTCATCCCCGAGCACACGCCGTTTCGACTGATTGCGCTGCTCCCTCAGGAAAAGCGTTCATCGGTGAAGGAAGGCGAAATCGCAGCCGTCGCCCTCGACGAGTACCCGTCGCAGGTTTATGGAACTCTGAGCGCGCGCGTAACGCACATCGCCGGCGACATCGCCGCGGCGGCCGATCTTCCTTCCGCACTCGCCAGTGACGCGGGCACTCCCAGCTTCAGAGTCGAGCTCGAGCTGTTGCAGCCGCCGCCGTCGATGACCATGCACTCCGGCATGCTGGCCACCGTCCGCTTCAAACTGCCGCACCAGCGGCTGTTTACCATTCTGGAGGCGACCATTCGCGGGCCGGCAGCAGGAAAGCAGAGGCGATGACATCGGGCCGCAGAAAACGCGTCCCGTACGCACCCCAAATGGAGGTGACCGAGTGCGGCGCGGCCTGTCTGGTCATGTCGATGGCCGTTCAAGGAATCGAGGTTCCGCTGGCCGAGGTTCGCCTCGCCACAAACGTGTCGCGGGACGGCACGTCTGCGTGGGCCATCCTCCGCGGCGCCAGGCAGTACGGCTTCAAGGCTGAGGCGGTTCAGGCCGATCTGACCGACCTGGCGTTCCTTCCGGCGGGCACGATCCTCCATTGGGGATTCACGCATTTCGTCGTTCTCGAACGTGTCTTCAGCAGCGGTGACGCGATGATCGTCGACCCCGCGATTGGACGCTTCCGCGTTCGCCGTGAAGAGCTCGACCGCTCGTTCACGGGTGTGGCCATCACGATCGAGCGCACCGCGACGACACCGTCTCGCCGGGCGCGGACGAACCGGTTCAGCCGCTACCTTCGCGCGGCCCGTTCGTTCATGCCGGCCTTTCGATTAGTGGTGGCCTCGGCGGTGACGCTGCAAGTACTGACCGTCGTCAGCCCGCTGATCGGGAAGATCCTTTTCGACACGATCCTTCACATCCACCCCGAGGCTTGGTTCATGGCCGGTCTTGTCTCGTTGGCCGTCTTGGCGATGATGCGGCATGTCCTGTTGATCGTCAGGGGCATCGTTTCCCAGCGCCTGCAAGTAGCGGTCGACGGCGTGCTGTTCGAGAACTTTGTGCAACATCTTTTCAACCTCCCCTTTGCGTTTTTTCTGCAGAGGCGGCCGGGAGATCTGCTCCAGCGTGTACAGAGCAATGCCGTTGTCCGCGCCACCATCACCGAACGGTCCGTCACTGGGATCCTTGACGGATCAACGCTGTCCGGCTATCTCTTCGTTGCCGCGGTTCTGTCGCTGAAATCGACGGTGATTCTCCTGGCATTTCTGATCGTCCGAACCGTTTTGGAGATTCTGCCGCGTGACCTCCGCGCGCAGGCGGTAGCGGCTGAGCTCACCGCGACCGGCGGAGAAGCGACCATCATCGCCGACGCATGCAGGGCGTCGGAGACGGCGCGTGCAAGCGGCGCGGAATCGCGCCTCATGGAGCTATGGAGCGCCCGGTTCGTCGAGCGGACCAACGCGGGACTCAGCCGGCGGCAGATGGATGCCACCCTGCAGCACACCGCGCTGGCACTCTCCGCGGCGGCCACCACCGCCATCATCTGGGTTTCCGGCCTGGAAGCAATCGCCGGCAGAATAACCATCGGCGGCTTCATTGCGCTGACCGTGATTGCCGCCGGGGCCGTGCAGTCGGCGGAGAGCCTGATCATTGCCGTGCGACATTTTTCCGACCTCCGTCACTACCTGGCCAGGCTCGGCGATGTCACGGAGGCGGAGTTGGCGCCACCGGGTACATTAGAGCCTGCGAATCCTCGGGGCAGCATCGGCTTACGTGGCGTTTCGTTCCGCCACGCCGGCGACTCGCCCCTGGTTCTGCACGAGGTAAACCTCGCCATCGAGCCCGGCGAATCGATCGCGATCATCGGTCCGATCGGCAGCGGGAAATCGACACTGCTCAGCCTCATGCTCGGTGTCTATCGTCCGACCGAGGGAGAATGTCTGATCGACGGAGTGCCGACGGCGGCACTGGCATCGGACGCCCGCCGAAAGTACTTCGGCGCCGCGCTTCAAAACGCGCATCTCTTCAGCGGCACATTGCGCGACAACCTGGCCATGGGCGAGGGACTTACCGACGAAGAGTTACTGAAAGCGGCAAGAATCGTGTGTCTCGACGACGTGGTGATGCGCCTTCCCGACGGTTTCGACACCGTGATTGGAGAGAAAGGCTGGACGATGTCGGGAGGCGAGCGTCAACGGCTTTGCATTGCCCGGGCGCTGGCCGCCAATCCCACGATTCTTCTGCTGGACGAGCCAGTGAGCTCGCTCGATTCCGATCTTTCGCGCCGGCTGCTCTCAAACGTTGCCGCGTTGTCTTGTACGCGCGTGATCGTTTCTCATGACCCGCTCGCACTCGAGTTCGTCGATCGCGTGATCGCAATCGACAACGGTCGTGTGCTCTTCAACGACCGCCCATCGCGTTTGCGATTCGATCAACGCTTTATTGACCTTGTGACAACGGAGCCCGCATGGGGAGCCCGCGTTCCTACACGGCTGGCGATTCGTTAAGACGTGCGCTCGATCTGGTCGAGCACCCGCATGACCTCGACGACGCTGACGTCGCTGGTGATTCCGCGCCCGCCTCGGGCGCGCGGGAGCTGGCAAAGGCGCTGATGGAGCGAGGCGTCGCCGCGCGCGTTGTCTTCTTCACGCCACGCCGCATCGCCGGTATTCCCACCCCCGCCTTCATCGACGCCGGCGCGGACCGGTGGTTCCTCGTGCACAGGCATGGTTTCTTCGGCTCGGTCGTCGATGCGGAAGACGGAGGGACCGCGTACGTGTCGCACAGGCGCCTGGCGCGGTTCGAGTCGTCGATGGCGGTGGAAATCGGCTCGGGTGTCCGGCATCCGATCACCCGTTTGGCGGCGGAGGTGGTGCGCCGCGAGTTTGTGCGCATCGGCAGTGTCTTCGTCATCGCCGTTGTTCTGCAGGCGCTTCTCGCTCTGACGCCGCTCATCACGAAGTTGCTGGTGGACAGCGCCCTCGCCGACGACAGCGCCAGCCTGCTGCGCCTTTTGTGCGTGGCCTTGATCACCGCCGCGGGCCTCACCGCGGCGCTCGGGATCCTGCGAGACCGTACACTGCTTTACCTTCAATACCGCCTGGAAGCGTCGATCACGTGGCAATTCGTTCGGCGCGCCATCTCCCTGCGCATCCCGCTGATCGGCCGCCGCTCTGCCGGCGACCTGTTTCAAGCGTATTACGGGCTCACCACCGCTCGCGAAATGCTCGCGCAAGGCACGCTCCCGGCGGTGTTCGATCTCGTACTGTTGCTCGTCTTCGTGTTCATGATCGCGTTGACGGCACCTGCGCTGGCCCTGGTGTTGTCCTTCGTGGTTTGCGCGAGCACGGCCGTGGCGGTACTACTCCTGCGTCGCCGCGCCGCGGTGCAGCGAAACGTCATCGCGGCACGATCGGAGGCAGGCGACATTTTCCTGAACGCGGTTCTCGGAGCGCGGACGATCAAAGCAATCGCCGGCGAGCGGCAGATCCTCCGTCGTTGGGGCGACGCGTTTCGTCGCGAGCAGTCGACGATGTTGTCGCAGCAGCGGCTGACGATTGCGTTCGACGTCGTCACCGTGATCATGTCTGACCTCATGCTGCTGGTGAGCACGGCCTGGATCGGGAAGATGGCCTTGTCGGGCGCGGTGGGCGCCGGATCCTTTCTCGCCGTCGTGCAGGCCGTGGCCATGAGCGGATCTGCCGTCTCGCGCATTGTCCGGGCTTATGGCGTACTCCTCCAGGCGAGCGTGATCGCTGAGCCGACGCGCGATGTCCTGTCGATGCCACTCGTACCGCGCCGGCGCGCGTTGAGCTCGCGAACACCGAACGCCATCGTTCTCAACGACGTCTGGTTTCGATACGACGAGAAGAGCGCCTGGGTGATGAACGGTGTCTCGCTCACAGTTCCTGCCGGCACCAAACACCGTCTGCCGGGGCCGTCCGGCTCCGGCAAGACGACGATTCTTCGCCTGATCGCAGGTATGTACAGCCCGTCGCGAGGCACGGTGCGCATCGGACCATGGTCGCCGTACGATGCCCACAACCTCGTGCTTTACCTCCCGCAATTCGTCGACCTGCTCGGCGGCAGCATCCTGTCCAATCTGGGGATGCTTTCTGGAAACGCGCCGCACGACGTCATCCATCAAGCGGCCGTCGAGACGGGACTCGATCATTGGGTCTCACGCCTTCCGTTGCAATACGACACACCGGTTCTGCCCGGAGGCGATAACATTTCCGGAGGGCAGCGGCAGCTCATTGCTCTTACTGCCGTTGCCGCATCGTCGATCGGCACGCTCATCCTGGACGAGCCGATGTCGAATCTCGATTCCGAGACGCGGCGCCGCATTCTCGACTGTGAGCGGCTGAAAGCGCGCACCGTGATCTATACCGATCATGCCTCGGCGTCCACCCCACGGTAGAAGGTTCTCGGCCCGACTGGCACGGGCCGTCAGGTAGGCTGGGGCGATGACCCCAAGCACTCTGAGAAATGCATTTTCAGCGCCGAGCGATGCGCCACGCCATTTCCAGGTGAGGAGGCGATTCGCGGCGATCAATCGGCGATCAATACCTGGCACTCTCGCGGTCCGATTTGCGGACCTCTCGGCCATGTGCAGATCGTTACACACCCGCCCTCGCACCGTCATCGCGCTTGCAGCACGCACAAGCCGCTAATGAAGAAGTTCGCCTCGCAAGCCCGCCGCCGGCGCTCCACCCGCGCACGTTGCACGAGCTGCGCGACGTCGCTCGGCCCGCTCCAGCCGAGGTCGTCGCCGGGCGCGGCGACGTAGCCGTCCAGGGTCAGGTTCATGCCGTAGATCAGTTTCCGCATGGCGCCATGCCTTTCAGTCAGTCGGTTTCGGGAGTCTAGACCGGCTCGCGGGGAGTGGGGGTCGTATCTGGAAAATCAACTTAACGAGCGGGAGTTAAGTTGATTTTCCAGATCCGACCCCAGCTTTCTAGGTCACCTTCGGATGTCCTCGGAGCGCATCGCCGATCAGGGCGAAACGGCTGACCTCGAGCCGCCGCGCCACCCGATCCGCAGAGTGGAGCAAGTCCTCTTCGATCACGATATGAGAAACGCACTCGACACCCGATTTCACGCCAAAAATGGTTTGCGACCCGGAGACGACGATCCGCAAATGACGCAGATGTGCGCAGCTAAAACCTCTTCCATCTGCGTTCTATCTGCGTCATCTGGGGATAAGTCCTTTCACGATACGCGGCCGAAAGACTGCGCTCTTGGTTACCTGCGACTCCGGAGCAACGACTGACCTTTGGCAGATTCAGGCTTCTCCGTGTCGTCCCTGCAAGCTACTGAATCGTCGCGACTTAGGTGCGACACCGAATGTTAGACCCCACGCATTTTCCTTCGGGTATCATTCACCCGTGACAGAGCCAACCTACGACATTCGTCTTCCCTTTTTGAAATGGCCCGGTGGCAAACGTTGGCTAACCCGTTACATCCTGCCGATTCTGCGAACCGAGCAAATCAATCGTTATTTCGAGCCATTTCTAGGCGGCGCTGCACTGTACTTTGCGCTGCGACCACGGCGAGCATTTCTATCCGACATCAACGCCGAGCTAATCAATACTTATAAGCAGGTCCGAGATTGTCACGAGGGCCTCATATCAGTTCTTAAACGCATCCCTGTGACAGCCGAAGAGTACTACACCGTGCGCCGTACCAAGAGCCGCTCACTCGTAACTAGAGCCGCCCACTTTCTCTTTCTTAATCGCACTTCGTTTGCTGGCATCTACCGTCTGAACCGAAAGGGCCTGTTCAACGTTCCATACGGAGGCGGCCACCGCAAACCCAACACTCTCTGGGAGAAGAACATCCTTGCCGCCGCGTCTGATGCATTGCAGGGTACGGAACTGGTTGCGTGCGACTTCGAATCCGCAATGCGACACGCAAAGCAAGGGGATGTAGTTTACTGCGACCCTACGTACACGGTGGCACACGACAACAACGGTTTCGTTCGATACAACGAGTGCAATTTTAGTTGGTTAGACCAAGAACGCCTCGCTCGAAGCGCAGCCAAGGCCGCCTCTGCTGGCGCGCTGGTACTAGTGAGCAACGCGCATCATCGAGACATAGCCGAGCTACATCGAACCGCGGAGCAGCACGTGGTCTCGCGAATGAGCTGTCTCGCGCCAGCACCTAACCATCGCCGCTCGGTGATGGAGTATCTCTTTGTCTATCGACCTCAGCGGAAACTTCGCCGACACGATCCATGTATCGCAGGTAAGCCCGACCAGCGCTCAGGATTTCATACCTGACCCGCATTCCACTTGTCTCCAAGCGCGTAACCAATCCTGGTATGCGCTTCAAAACCTTGTTTGCGTTGTTGTATCGAATGGGATGCCCTGCCGCCGTAGTCGCAGCCTCGATTTCGTTGCAGTCAAGCGGGCGACCTGCAGCCTCAAGTGCTCTGAGCGTATGGTAAGACTGACTTCGCTCACGACCGAGTCGTGGTTGAATATCCCACGAAACTCCCGGCACCTTCGTGTCGCGACTGATGACAGCGTCGACTTGGGACCAGTATTCTTGCAGTGAGCCCTCGTTTGCGACTTTAAGATCCGCAAATTCGTCCGCTATACGCAAGAGCCCAAACATGCCCTGTTCCGTATCTAGCTCACGAAACGCCTCCAAACTATCAATGCCATCGCGTCGGCCTCTTGCCAAATGACGTTCGAACCTCGTCCTTTCCGTTGAATCGATTAGCACGATCCGCGCGTCAGGAACTACCTGCTTGAGCAGATCCAGTTCTTCTACCGTGCGGAAACCACCAACCACTACATTACGCTCCACCTCCGAATCTAGAAGCTCAAGAACCTTGCGGGCTACCACATCCGCACCGTTTTTCGTCAGAAACGTGCTAGCAATTTGAAACGGCGTCAGATCCGGCTCGACCACGCCGTCCGCCATCATTCGAAGCACCGCGCTAGCCTCTAGAAACCGATAACCGTGCTTTTCAGCGGCGCGTTCACCAAATGTGGTCTTCCCCGCACACGTATTCCCCAACACCACGATTACATCTCTATCATTTTGCCAAAGTGATCTTTGTCCGCTCCGAGCGGCCCGCGCTCGCCGTGAATATGCCGTCGGCGATAAATTTAACACTAGCGCGTATTCTTCAAGTCGATCGACTAGGGCGAGAAGTGCCCGAACCCTGAAGTCATACTTCCAAGATTCCTCAAATGACATCTCGCCGAGTCGCTTAACAGCGTTGTCAGGTACAAACCAGCCATTAAAAGTGCCTGGCGTTAGCCATGGATGCTGAATTGATGAAGCGAACGAGGGAGCGGAACTCGCTACGATTCCGTTCGTTTCACCATGGAAAAACACCGGGCGGCGAAGGCCAGGAATGTGCAGCGCGATGTCCGATTTGACAGCGGCGCGCCGCCCACGTCCACGCCGGAGCAATTCTTGGTCGAGCTCGTCGAAGGACGTTCGAGCAAACCACTCCTTGACGGCGAGGCCTGGAACGTCCTCGTTGCCGCTCAAGGCCTCGATTCGCAGCGATGTGTCTTCGACGAAGAACACTGACGAACGCCCCATCCGGACTTGAATCTCCTCCAACGCTCGCGCTAGTAACCGTTCCTTGCCTAGGGAGTAGTCCTCAGTATACGGGTCGGTGCTTGACTTGAAATGCTGCAACTGAAGGCCTACACGCTCGAAAACTGCACGTGCTTGCAAATATTTGTCGATATTCGACGTATGAAACAGCACGTCGATCATGCGTTCGCCTAGCAAGAACACCTCGCGAAGGTTTGGGCGGGATTCAGCCATCTACAACCTCGAAGCCAGCATTGCGGCCCGAGAACGTACCGAGCGCAGGGCTGTTGTGTTCCTCAGCCAAAGACAGTGTGAGCTCGCGTTCCGCGCACGTTCGCGTGACGACGTACACCAGAGGGCCCATGCTGCTCATACCCGCGGCAAGCGAATGAGCGTGCAATGTTCGAAGAAGATCGCGAACAACGGAGGGCTGTCCTTCGACCTCTTTACGCTTAAACCCTACGGTGTGAAGGTCGACAAGTGATTGCGCTAGCAACGGAAGATCACGCGTGACGACGGCTGCAGCGACACCATGATACAGCAGGGCAATCGTAGCCAAGGCGTCTTCCCTCGCAATCGGAGTGTTAAGATCGAAAAACCGGATCTCTTCCGAACCAGCGTAGTATCGGCCCGGCGGAATGAGCAGAGTGAATTTCCAATCGGCAGGAATAGGGTGTCTTGCTATAACAGGCGGCGGTATATGACCATCCGAAGCGGACGATGGAAGAAACTCGTGAGCACCATTCACATTCGCATGGCCGCCATCCGCGAGGAAACCTCCATCAAAGAACGTGTTGATGCCGATTCCTGACGTGCCGCCGCGGCCGCTGATTCTCTGCAAGTCCTCGCGCTTGGTATCCCGCGCTTTGATCAGATGAAGGCCCGTGATCACCGCAAGAAGAAGCGCAGTCTTAGAACCAAGGCCGCTGTGCGGTGGTGGCATCTTCTCGACGGTAATTCGAACACAGTCTGCCAACGGCCTAATACGTTCGCAAAGCGTCCGTAACTGAACAATCGTTGCAGCCTCTGTCGTTTTCGGAAGGACTATACTATGGCCAACGTCATGTTGAAAGTCGACGATGGTGTAGGGAGCGTCGATGGCGAACCCAGCTCCTCCAAAACGACGTGCAGTGCAACCCGCCAGATCCGCGAGCGCCACGTGGATGCGCGGGAACGAGATTATCTTCATTCACCGATAAGCGAGACTGGTTTGCTGATGGTTTCGGACCAAATCGCTTCGAATTGCCCAACAACCCTCTCGAAGAGAAGTCCGCCGCGACTGAAGAGCATCGTAGGGGAGTTTCGACTGGGCTCTTTCAAAAGGTAAGGGCCGAAAAACACCTCGTCATCGATGCGGAAGATATTCATTGTTGGCAGGCATCGGTACAATCGGACCTCGAACGGGTAACGTCCTGAGGAATTCAAGATGGGCAGAACAGCTTCCACAAAATCGTGAACCTCCTGCGCGATGGTTCCCACTGACTGCTTCTCCTCGATGTCACGTTGTGACGCGTAGGGTGCACAGGTAGGGAAGGTCGGGTCGAGAAGGAGGATTCGAACATGCGCCTTCTCTCGCCATCCTGAGAATTTGTCAAAGTAGTCTTCGCGAAGCGCACGTAGGCCAAAACCTAAAATATCGATGTGCTCGCGCGCTACTGACAGGCGATCATCGTACTCCTCACGAATGCGTATGGACCGAGCGGCGAAGATATTTGACACGCCGAAATCGGTGAGAATTCGCAGGCGCGCGCTGACATCTCGGGACAGAAAGACGTACAGGAAGACCGTCCATCCAGTGATGCCGGCGGCGATGAGAGATGTGCCGATCGCTACGCACGTTGTACTTTCTGCTCGAATCAGAAAGACGCCAAATGCGACCACGAGAACGTGCGTGAGCAGGTAGACCCAGTGCGTAGGGTCAAGACGAAATCGATGTTTCATTAAGCGGCTCTCAAAGCTACTTTACACCTTTGCGGATAGTAGTCCAAACGAGTGGCTGTCGCCGGCAAAAGGCAAGAAGAACTCGTCTCAGGGAAGACATCTAACACCCAGATGTGTGGGAGGCCGCGCCGCCACCGGGGCAAGTCGTCATCACGCTCCTGAGCGGCGGGGTTGGCCTACGGGGAGACGGGCACCCAGTGCGCGTGCGTGACCGTAGGAGTCGGTAGCCGGTGGCGGCGCTTGCCATGGGCAATGTCCGCTAGGCTTCCGGCGTGGTCACACCTGCTTCGCCGCAAACGGTCACGGCTCAAAGCTGCGAGCTGCTCGGGAGGTCGGGAGGGAAGATCGCGGCGGCGATCGAGGAGGGCGAGATCTAGGCGACGTCGGGGTGCGGCGGGGGGATGATCGACATTCATGCCCTGGCGGAGCAGGCCGTGCATGTCTTGCCGATCGACGCCATCGAGGGGGCGCTGCGGAGGGATGCGGGGGAGTGGGGTCTGGAAAATCAACTTAACTCCCGCTCGCTAAGTTGATTTCCAGATCCGACCCCAGCTTTCTCCCAGCTTCGTCCCGGAGGCGCATCCCCGTCACGGGTCGGTGGCGTCGAACAGTTCGTCGATGCTGACCGTCCGAGTCAGCACTCTTCCCTTCACTCATTCTGCGTCCAGCTTCCTGCGTCCAGCTTCTCGTGCGGGCGTCTAGACGTCCAATGACTACTGCGCACGATCAGCTCGACGAGACCAGTGATTCTCGCTAGTTGGTCGCTGACTTCCGTGCTCTGTGTTCGCGGGTTCTCTCTGGCGTAGACCCAGAGCTGAGCGGCCAAGCCAACGAGCGTAAGGGAAAGCGCGATCCCTGCTTTCAGCTGCACGCTTGCTTGAGTCTGGAGCACCAGAAGAGCGGCGTAGATACCAGCTCCAAATGCGACGGTTGGCATGCCATAGTCTCGGATGATTTCCAGCAGAACACGCAGATTGCCAAGGAACCCCTCGCCAGACCTATTAGGTTGTGCAGCTTTACTAGATGGCTTCGATGATTCGGCGGTCATACTTAGTCTCCCCATGAAAGGAGGGCCGCGCGGCCGGATTTCCCTACCACTACTCGGGGAACCTTCCCATTAGGTCAGCCTAAAAGGCCCGAAAGGCGTCTGAACTCCTGCCTCACGTCGCTCATTTCGGGAGCAGCGTTGCCGGGTCTTCCCTATCGAAGACGCTCACGAGCGCGCTGACCTTGCAGTTGAGCGCTGCCGCGAGTCGGAACAGGGTCAGGAGGTTGGGCAGCATCGCGCCGCGCTCGATCGAGCTCATGTGGCTCTGCGGGATACCGCTGGTTTCTGCGAGCATGACCCGCGGATGCGCGTCCCGAGCAGTTCGGCAGCGTGCGTCACCTCTGACAAAGGCGCAGGCTCAGTTCAAAACCGATGAGGTCAATATCAGGGACTGACATCTTAAGATGACAACTGATGGGGTCAAGGTCAGGATCGACCCACCTCAAGATCACAACCGATGGGGTCAAGGTCAGGATCGACCCACCTCAAGGTCACAACCCGATGGGGTCAAGGTCAGGATCGACCCACCTCAAGGTCACAACCCGATGGGGTCAAGGTCAGGATCGACCCACCTCAAGGTCACAACCCGATGGGGTC
>Ga0247691_1000007_pt1 | contig 231219 bp, 201 predicted proteins | sample CNK32_metaG_FD_182721 | JGI IMG/M metagenome (GOLD analysis project Ga0247691, IMG submission 182721) | Soil microbial communities from Purdue University Martell Research Forest, Indiana, United States - CNK32 | ecosystem: Environmental > Terrestrial > Soil > Temperate forest > Bulk soil...
ACTGGCCTCACGGCTTCCTCCTTGCGCTTCGCTAACCCTTCACCTCCATCAGGTTGGGTGGAAGACTTTCACTTCCGAGCTGTCGAGCATGCTCGGCACACGCTGGCCCGGGGGCGTCTCGCCCCCGATCGTGCAAGATTCGATACATTTGCCTGGTAACCTCAGCGGCGAGACGCCGCCGAGCCAGCCAGCGAGACGCCAGCGCTCCGGCCGCAACCTTCACTTCAACCCCGGCCGGATCTCCTCCACCAGCTTCTCGAAGCGCATCGAGATCCCCTTCGTCACGATGATCTGCTTGAGGTAGTTGAGCGAGGTGATGGCGGCGGGGAGGCCGGAGATGGCGGCGGGGATCGAGGCCAGGCGGCCGGCGAGCTGCATCGTTTTGTCGGCCACGCTGTAGTCCTGCGACATCAGATCGGCGCGGGCCTGGCCGTTGTAGGCGATCGTCAGGAGGTAAATATCGGCGATCAGCTCGCGGAAGCGCATCTCGCTCCCCCAGGCGAAGCAGTCTCCCTTGCGGATGTTCTCGAGAAACTCGGAGGTGGTCTCGCCCTTCGAGACCGTATGAACCTTGGCCACGTGTTTGAGCGTATGCGCGTCCGATCCGCCGATCATCGACGCGTGGCGGCCGCGTTTCTGAACGCTGTTCACGAGCTGCTGGACCATCTTGTTGTGGAACGACGCCATCGCTCCGTTCAGAGCCTCGAAGATGTCGAACATCTCCAGCAGCTCCGCGATGTAGGTCGCGGCGACGTTCTTCATCCGATAGTTCTGGAACAGATGGTTGACGCCGAAGATCAACTGCTGCGACTTCATGTAGGGAATGAGCTCGCGGATGTCGGGCCGGAGCCGCTGGATCTCCCGGTGCTGGCCCTCGGTCAGGCCCCAGACGCCGACGTGGATGCGCTGATTCGTCTCCGGAAAGTAGGTCTCGACCTCTTCGCCGATGAAGAAATCGGTCATATCCGGATACTTGTTGAGCAGATAGAGTGCGCCATCGATCGAGTCGTGGTCGGTGAGGGTGACGTACGACATGCCGCGTTCTTTGGCGATGCGGTAGACGTCCTCGGGGGCGTTGTAGCAGTCGCGGGTATTGGCGCGGCGGAAGTACTTGAAGACCGAATAGCGGCTATGGCAGTGCAGATCGGCCCGCTTGATTTGGGGATCCGCAAGGATCTGCACAGTCGTTGTGTCGTTCATCGAGTTTGCAATAGTCTCAGATTGATCGTCAACCAGTCCTACAATTCGCGTGCCGCCGACGAAGGCACGAGAGTGTAGCCCACAGCGCAAATGGCCACGAACCGAAAAGTACCTGCAAACGCGGTCCCCTCCGACTGGATGGAGGGGGAGATTCCGAAGAGTCTTCCCATCATCCCGCTGGTCTCCTCCGTTCTCTTTCCCAACGGCGTGCTCTCGCTGCAGGTCGGGATCGACCGGAACGTCCGGCTGCTGAAGAGTCTCGGCGACGATCAGAATCTCATCGCCGCCTTCTGCCAGAAGAGCGGTGACAAAGAGAACCCACGACCGGAGGATCTCTCGCATATCGGCGTGCTGGCCGCCATCGTCCAGCGGCTGCCGCTCTCATCGGATCGCTACCAGGTGTTTCTGCAGGGGAAAGGGCGGGTCGAGCTGGTGCAGATGCTCCAGACCGAGCCGTACTTCGAAGGGATGCTCCGCGAGGTGGCGCCACGGCCGAGCCCGAAGAACGTCAAGACCGACAACCTGATGAACAAGGCCATGTCGCTCTTCGAGAAGCTCGTGGAGAGCGATTCGAAGTACTCCAACGAGCTGCTCAACATTCTGCGGATGAACATGAGCGAAGGGCCGGACACCTTCGCCGACCTCCTCTCCTCCTTCGTCAACTTTCCGCTCGAGGAAAAGCAACTCCTGCTCGAGACCGTGAATCCGATCGAGCGGCTGGAACTGCTCGTCGATTCCATCCAGCGCGATCTCGGCAAAGCGACCTTCGACAAGGAACTGCAGCGGCAGATTCAGACGTCGATCGACCGCCGCGAGCGCGAGACGTATCTTCGCGAACAGCTCCACGTCATCCAGGACGAGCTCGGCGACTCAAACGCCTCAGACCGCGAGGCGGATTCGTACCGCGATCGTGTGGAGACGCTTCCGCTGTCGGAGGATCACAAGCAGTCGCTGCGCCGCGAGGTGAACCGCCTGGCGCAGCTTTCGCCGTCGTCGAGCGATTACGCCGTCATCAAAGGCCATCTCGACACCGTCTTCCAGGTTCCCTGGGCGGAGAAGACCGAAGACCGGCTCGATCTCGTCCGCGCCGAGGAGATCCTCGACGAGCGGCATCACGGGCTGGAGAAGGTGAAAGAGCGTGTGCTGGAGTTTCTGGCGGTGCTCAAACTGAAGGGCGACCTGAAAGGGCCGATCCTTTGCTTCGTCGGTCCGCCCGGGGTGGGCAAGACCTCGCTCGGTGCCGCTATTGCCGACGCCCTCGGCCGCAAGTTCGTGCGCATGGCCGTCGGCGGCGTGACGGATGAGTCGGAGATCCGCGGACATCGCAAGACCTACATCGGCGCCATGCCGGGAAAGCTGATCCAGAGCTACATTCAGGTCGGCGTCAACAACCCGCTGATCATGATCGACGAGATCGACAAGATCGGAAAGGATTACCGGGGCGACCCCGCCTCAGCGCTCCTGGAGGTGCTGGATACGAAGCAGAACAACGCCTTCGTCGACCGCTATCTGGAGATCCCCTACGATCTCTCCCACACCCTCTTCATCGGCACCGCCAACATGCTCGACACCATCCCGAGCCCGCTGCGGGACAGGATGGAAGTGATCCGGCTCTCCGGCTACACCGAGATGGAGAAGCTCGGGATCGCCAAGAAGCATCTCGTCCCCGAACTGCTCGAAAACCACGGCCTCCTCGCCGCACAGGTGACCCTCAGCGACGACGCCATCCTCGAGGTCATCCGCGATTACACCGCCGAGGCGGGCGTTCGCAACCTGGAGCGCAAACTGGCGACCATTCTCCGCAAGATCGCCCGCAAAGTGGCCAGCGGATCCGAGGATCACTACACGGTGGAGAAAGGCGACATGGAGCCGTACCTCGGCCTGCCCTCGTACGAGCACGAGTTCGCCGAGCGGCATCCGGAAGTCGGCGTCGCCACCGGTCTGGCCTGGACGCAGTTCGGCGGCGAGATCATGTTCATCGAAGCGACCCGGATGGCGGGCAGCGGACGGACCACGGTCACCGGCCAGCTCGGCGACGTGATGCGCGAGTCGGTAACCGCGGCCTACTCGTACGTCCGGTCGAAGGCCAAGGACCTCGACATCGAGGACAAGAAGTTCACCGAGAACGACATTCACATCCATTTCCCCGCCGGAGCGATTCCGAAGGATGGGCCCTCGGCGGGAGTGGCCATCGCCACCTGCATCGCCTCGGTCATGGGCGACCGGCCGGTGCGGCATGATGTGGCAATGACCGGCGAGATCACGCTTCGCGGTAAAGTGCTCTCCGTCGGCGGCGTCAAGGAGAAGGTGATGGCGGCGCAGCGGGCCAACATCACCACCGTGGTGCTGCCGGAAGGGAACCGCAAAGATCTCACCGAGGTGCCTGACGAAGTGAAGCAGGGACTCAACTTCATCTTCGCCGAGCGCGTCGAGAACGTCTGGAAAGAAACTCTGATCCCGCTGGTTGTGGCGCGTCCGAGCAGCCGCAAGTACGATGACGCGGAGTACAAAGCCGAGCATCCGAAGAGCGACCGGCCCGAACAGCGATGAAAGAAACGATGAAAGGCGGCTTCCTCGACAATCTCCTGTTCGCCGTGCTCGTCGTCCTGGCCTTCGGTATCAGCACCTACCTCTGTTTCAACTTCTTCATCCGCGGGCGTTCGGTCTCGACGCCGAATCTGGTCGGCAGGAAAGTGGACGATGCAAAAGCGGTCTGCCAGGAGCTGGGCGTGAGCCTGGTGGTCGAAACGGATCATCGCCGGAACTCCGACAAAATCGCTGCCGGCAACATCGTCTGGCAGAACCGCACGCCCGGTGCGACGAACCTGGTGAAACGCGGAACTGACATTCACGTCGAGCTCAGCGCCGGTCCGCTGGTGCTCGGCGTGCCCGACCTTGCCGGCCAATCGCCGCGCACAGCGCTTCTGCGCCTCGGGCAGCAGAATCTGAAACTCGGCAATCTGGCCTATGTCGACAGCACACTGCCTCAGGGAATCATGGCCGAAGAGCCGCCGAAGGGAACGGTCGTGGCGGCGCAGACGGCGGTATCGCTGCTCGTCGGTGTTCCGGCGTCGCCTATGGCCTACGTGATGCCGGACCTGATCGATCACCCGCTGGACACGGTGCGTCCCGTTTTGGAGGGTCGCGGGCTCAACGTCTCGAACGTGAAGTTCGAGTCGTACCCGGGCATCGCGGACGGCATTATCATTCGCCAGTTCCCGTTGCGCGGCGCACCGGTCAGCGGCCGCGATCCGATCACGGTCGTCGTCAGCCGGCAGGAAGAAGGCGGCATCATCGAGCAGCAGGCAGCCGTCCCACCGACCAGCACACAATGACCCGCATCCAGATCGCTCCGTCGCTCCTCTCCGCCGACTTTTCCCGGCTCGCGGAGGAGCTGCGCGACGTCGAGACAGGCGGTGCCGACCTTCTCCATCTCGACGTCATGGATGGCCACTTCGTGCCGAACCTTACTATCGGCCCGGCCGTCGTAAAGGCATGCCGGGCGCAGACCAGGCTGCTATTCGACTGTCACCTGATGATCGCCGAGCCGCAGCGCTACATCGAGGCGTTCCTGAAGGCTGGTGCCGGAATGATCTCCGTTCATCAGGAAGCGGAGCCGCATCTGCAGCGGGCCTTGCAGATGATCCGCGACGGCGGTGCCAGGGCGGGGATCGCCGTCAACCCCGCGACGCCGGCGGAATCGCTGAGCACGGCCATCGAGTTCTGCGACTTCGTTCTGGTGATGACGGTCAATCCCGGCTTCGGGGGACAAAGGTTCATAGAACCTGTGGTGGGCAAGATCCGTCATATAGCGCAGATGATCAGGGAACGGGGAGCTCCGGTCGATATCGAGGTCGACGGCGGCATCGATGCGGCGACGGCGCCGCTGGTGGTGGCTGCCGGCGCGCGCATCCTCGTCGCCGGATCGGCCGTTTTCGGACAGCCGGACCGCAAGGCGGCAATGGAAGCGATCCGAAACAGCGTTAGCGTAAGGACGTAGGGGGATAGTAGATGAGTGGATCAGTCGATTCGACCAATCCACTAATCCACTGATCTACTAATCAACAAGATTCACTCCATCGGAGGAAATTTGAAAAAGACATTGACCCTCATCGCCATCCTGGCGGTTGCGCTCGCCGGATGCCGGCATACATTCCGCGGCGGCGGAGGCGGGAGCAGCGCCACCAAATCGCTGCGGGCGAGCTTTGATCCGGCGCTGGCGAAGATGCCGAAAGAGAAGGTCTTCCAACTCGGCGAAGAACAGTTCGCGAAGAAGAAGTACCAGAAGGCCCGCCAGTACTACTCCCACGTCTACGAGACCTTCCCGAACGACCCGCTGGGCCGGCGCGCGCTCCTGCGCGTTGCGGACGCGTACTACGAGCAGGGCGACGCCACGAATCTCGTCGAGGCGCAGTACAAATACCGCGACTTCATCAATCGCTATCCCGGCAGCGACCGCGCGGATTACGCGATGGTGCAGATTGCCATGTGCTCATTCAAGCAGATGGAGCGCCCCGACCGCGACCAGCAGAAGACGCGCGAGGCTCTGGACAAGTTCGCCGATGCCGTGAAGAGTTATCCGAAGAGTCCTCTCCGGCCGGAGATGGACAAGCGGCTGCAGGACGTGCTCGATCGCCTGGCCAAGCACGATCACATCATCGCCCAGTACTACATCAAGCGTCACAGCTTCAACGCGGCGGTGCAGCGGCTGAACGGGATCGTGGAGACCTATCCGAACTACCGCGAGCGTGACGGGGTCTTCTTCGATCTGGCAACCGCGCTCTCCGGGCTCGGACGGACCGCCGAGGCCCGCCTGTACTATGAGCGGGTGCTCTCCGAGTTTCCGCAAAGCACGTATGCCGGCAAGGCGAAGCAGAAACTGGGGACCATGAAGACAGCATGAAAACGTACGTGGCGGCCATCGTTCTCCTTCTCAGCCTGACGGCGTGCGCGACAAAGCAGGCCGGCGAGAACGAGCCGCCGTCGCTCGTGCCGCCCGCGGATGTTGCCGTACCAACGAACCCTGCCACCGAGGCCCGGCTCGTGGAGTTGCAGACGTCGATGACGGAGCTTCTCGAGCGGATGGATGTTCTCAACGCCCGGATCGCCAGGTTGGAATCGTCAGCGCAGAACGAGCCGCGCCTGGTGCAGACGCCGGCACGAGCGGTCGAGCCGGCGCCGGTGCCGCACGCGATCGAACCCGCCCCGGCGGTCGTCCCGGCGCCTGCTCCGGTACGCCCGGCATCGGTCAGCGGCCCGCTCCAATCAGCCGCGATCGCCGACAGCTACCGCGGCGCGCTCATTCTCTACGGCAAAGGGCGGATGGCCGACGCGCGCGCGGCTCTCCAGCAGGTCTTCGATGCCGATCCGGCCGGCGAGCTCGCCGACAACGCCCTCTACTGGATCGGCGAGACGTACTACGCCGGCGCCGATTACAGCAGTGCCATGCGCTACTACGAGCGGGTGACGAAGGAGTATCCGGAGCAGAACAAGGCACCCGACGCCATGTTCAAGATCGGACTGACGTTTGCGAAGACCGGCGACCTCGGCATGGCCCGCAAGACCTTCGAAGAGGTGATCAAGCGCTACCCGTATTCGACCGCCGCCTCCTCGGCGAAGCTGGAGTTGAAGCGGGTGCGGTACTGAGTCGCTGAGTTGCTGGGTTGCTCGGTCTCGCGGTCGCGGGGTTGCGCGGTCTCGCGGTGGGAGACACGGCCAGTCGGCGAGCGCCACAGCAGACCGCACTACCACCGCGAGACCGAGCAACCCCGAGACCGCGAGACCCAGCAACCAAGTAACCCAACAACCAAGTAACCAAGCAACCCAGCAACCCAGAAACCCGTTCCCGATACAATCCCCCCTCCATGCCTGACGAAACCGAAAGCGGAGCATCGCTCCTGGCGCGCAGGGAGTACGCACGCGCCGTCCCTCTCCTGAAACGTGATCTCGATAAGTACCAGTCGAATCCCCGCATCCGCCTTCAGTACGCCGATGCCCTGGCCGGAGCCGGTCAGGCCGAGGAGGCCATCGCCCAGTACGAGCACACGGCCCGCTATTACGAGGACAATGGTCTGACCGTGCAGGCCATCGCCGTGGCCAAGAAGGGCGAGAAGCTGCGCGAGCAGCTTGCCGCGTCGCAACCGGAGGAGGTCACGGCAGGGAAGAGCGAGCCGCTTTTCACGAGACCGGTGCCGAAGTCTCCGCTCTTCGAAGTGCTGACCGACGAGGAGCGCGATGCTCTCATTCGGGAGATGGCCCTCGAGTCGCACGACGAGGGGAGCGTCATCATCAGCGAGGGACAGCCCGGGGCATCGATGTACGTCATCGCCAACGGTGAAGTGAAGGTGTTCACCAACGGCCCGGGCGGCACGACGGTGTATCTGGCCAAGCTCGGCGAAGGGGATTTTTTCGGCGAAGTGAGCATGTTGACCGGCAAACCTCGCACCGCCACGATTACCGCGTCGCAGCGCACCGAGCTTCTCCGCCTGGACAAGGAAAAGCTCGACAACGCGCTGGCGAAGTATCCCGGCATCCGCAGAGTGTTGAACGAGTTCTATCAACGCCGCGCGGAGCACACGGTCGAGGCGATGATCGAGAGTTTGAAGAAGAAAGGATGAGGGATGAAGGCTGAAGGATGAGGAGCGATGGCGCATGTCGCGCCGTCACCCCTCATCCTTCCGCCTTCATCCTTTTCAGACTATGGCCGTTCTTCCCATCGTCAAATACGGCGATCCGGTTCTGCGCGATGCCACGAAGCCCGTCACCGAGATCGACGAGCCGCTGCAGAAACTGATCGACGACATGGTCGACACGATGTATGCCGCCCCCGGCGTCGGCCTGGCCGCGAATCAGGTCGGCGTCTCCAAGCGCCTGGCGGTGATCGATCTTTCCGTCGGCAAGCGTCCCGGCGGCCTCCATGTCTTCGTCAATCCGGAGATGGTGGAGGCGGAAGGGGAGATCACGGAAGAGGAAGGCTGCCTCTCCATCCCTGACTTCGTGGAAGTGGTCACCCGCCCGGAGCGCGTCAAGGTCCGCTATACCGACCGCAACGGCGAGCAGCGCGAGATCCGTGGTGAGGGACTCATGGCCCGCGCCCTCTGTCACGAGATCGACCACCTGAACGGCACCCTCTTCGTCGATCACCTCCGCGGCTTCAAGAAAGAACGGATCCTGAAGAAGATTCAGAAGCTGGTGAAGGGCGGGATGTGGGGGTGAGTTGCTGAGTTGCTTGGTTGCTGAGTCTCGGGGTCTCGCGGTCTCGGGGTTGCGCGGTCTCGCAGCGCTGCGCTCGACGATACACACCGCGAGACCCCGCAACCGCGCTACCGCGAAACCCAGCGACCCAGTAACTCAGTAACCGAGCAACTCAGCAACCGTCCTCACGGCATCGGCCCGAACGTCTCGCTGATCAGCCGTTTTGTATCGATCCCGTTTTCGTGGAGGGCATCGGCGACGCGGGCGAGGAAAGGATCGAAGCCGGCGGCCATCAACGTCGCCGCGCTCATCGACTCGCGGTTGCGCGCGATCAACACCTCGATCTTGCCGCTCTCGTGCACGATCGCGCCATCGCGCGCCAGCGGGTCGAAGTCGCTCGCATAGAGGATGTTCCGTTGATCGGGCTCGTAAAGGACGCAGATCTTTCGCGGGTCATCATTGGCGAGCATGCTCAGAACCATGCTGCGGATCGGGGCGATGCCGGTGTCTCCGGCCATGAAGACGATCTTGCGGCCGTCGTTCGGGGGGAGGACGAAATCGCCGTACGGACCATCGATGGTCACCTGCGCGCCGGCGTCCAGACGGGTCAGGGCCTTGCCGCCGCGGCCCGGCCCAACCCGAACGCAGAGCTGCACCGCCTCCGGACGATGCGCCGCGGAGGCGATCGTGTAGGCGCGCGCGACACCGTCAGGAAAGCGGAAGTTCACCCACTGCCCCGGCTCAAACGAAAACGATCCGCCGTGGAACGCCACCGTGATCTGCACCACGCTCGGCGCCATCTCCTCGATCTCGGTCACGGATGCATTGTGAGCGTGCATGGCCCGAGTATAACTGCGCGCTTCGCGCGCGTTGTCTGCGGCTTCGCCGCGTTGTCGGTTGTTTGCGCGCCGCGCGTGGTCCGGAGAGCATTCAGGTGCCGTGCTTTTCGTAACGCGCGGCGGAGCCGCCGGGCACAGACAAGAGTGTCTGTGCCTGGCGGCGAAGCCGCGCCTTCGCCGCCGATCGCCCCAACGGACAATATCGGCCACGCGCGGCGCGCAGACAACCGACAACGCGGCGAAGCCGCAGACAACGCGCGCGAAGCGCGCCGTTACCGCAGCCACCCCGGCATGATGCCCTGCTTGCGGGCGTCCTCGCGGAACTGGTCGAAGGCGCGTTGGGCGCGCGTGATCTCCAGTTCGGCGGCCGGGATCTGGTCGAGCGTGAGCTGCAGTTCGCTCGTTTGATAGGTGAACTGCCTGGGGTGAAAGCCGACGGCGACGAATTGCTCGATCTGCCGTTTCAGCGCCTCGGCGCGGTCACGAAGAAGATCGACATTCTCTTTGGCCCGCCGCACGGCTTCCTCGTGTGTCCGCGCCGCCGTGCGCCAGGACCACTCGTCCCCCTTCTCCGGCGCTTCGCGCGGCTCGGCGACTCTCTCGAGCCTCAATTCCGAGGCCGGCTTGCCGGAATGGTTCTGCTCCAACTCGCGGAGAAGGCGGTCCCGCTCGGCGGCGGAGACCTTCAACTTCCTGTCGCCGTCATTCGTCACGATCACCATCCTCGTAACGGCGGCGCGCGTGGCGTCCAGATCGACGTCTACGAGCGGGATCGAATAGAGCGAGCCGGCGGTCCGGAAGATGATGCGGCCCTGCTCCTCCCGGATCGGGCCATCGACGTCGAATCGGGTGCCGTTGTGGAGGATCAGCGTGGTCGTTGGAATCGGCCGAGCCGTGGAAAGCGCGGTCGCGAGCAGAAGGATGGCCAGAGAGTGCATGCTGAATTATCGTCCTGATCCCCGTGGCGGTCCTGTAAACGTTACTATCTGCGTCCATGCCGAACTGGATCTACCTCTTTTTCAACGCCTTGTACCATCTCGGGCTGGGGCTCTGGATCGGCGGCGCGGTGGTCCTTTCGGCGATCGTCGCCCCCTCGCTCTTCGCCTCGCTTCCGCGGTATCAGGCCATCGTTCTCATGGCTCCGATCCTGCGCCGTTTCGCCCGCCTGCGGCTCGGCGCGCTCCTGATGATCCTAATCGGCGCGGGCGCTAAAGTCCTGATCTGGGAACGATTTGCGCTGTCGCCATGGCTCGCCCTTCGCTGGGGGGCCATCGTTCTGCTGGCGTGGGCTCTGCTCTTCGACCTCCTTCGAACGAAGAAGCTGGTAGCCTTCGGAGCCGGCATCGAGCCCGAGGCCGCGCCCGACGATCCTCGCCGGCTCATCCTCGACGTTTTCTATGTATATGCCGAGGGACTCATGAAAGCGTCTGTCGTGGCCGCGTTCTTCGCCCTCATTTTCAGTTGATAGAATCCGGCGACATCAATGGGAAGTAGTCTCTCGCACGTCACCTGGATCGTCCTCAGCGCGATCAGTGGCATCCTTTTCCTGATCTTCGACGCCATCCGGTACTTTGCCCAGCAGATCAGCCCTGTCACCCTGCGGCGCTGGTCAGGCGATCAGACCGAGGAGCGCAGCAGCAGTTGGCTTCACTTCGACCCGCGCAATCTGCAGCTCGTCGGCGGCTCGCTTCTGCAGATCGCGCTCATCAGCGCGTTTGTGGCCACGATTCGCGTTCTCGACGGCGAGTCGGCGGCGTTCGCCTGCGGGGTCTCAGCCGCGGCCTGGCTGGTCGTGGTCATCCTCTGGAAGTTTGTCCTCGCCTTCGTGCCCGAAGACATCGGAGAGATGATCCTCAAGACCCTGATCCCGTTCTCGCACTTTTTCTACTACCTCTTCTGGCCCGTGCTCTTTCCTCTGCGCCGCGTCTTCGACCGCCTCGACCGTGAAGAGGAAGAAGCGCACGAGGACGAGAAAGTCACCGACGAGGAAGTGCAGGCCTATATCGACGTCGGTGAGGAGGAGGGGATCCTCGAGGCCAGCGAGGGCAAGATGATCCAGTCGGTGGTCGACTTCGGCGACCGGGTGGCCCGCGAGCTGATGACGCCGCGCATCGATGTTCAGTCCTTCGACGCCACGCACCCATTCGACGAGCTGGCGCGTCTGTTCAGCGAATCGAAATACTCCCGCATCCCCATCTACGAAGGGAGCGTCGACAAGATCACCGGCATCGTCCACATCAAGGAAGTCTTCGAAACGATCGTGAAAGGGGAGACGCGGCCCGTCGCGGAGCTGGCGCGGGCTCCCTATTTCGTCAGCGAGACGAAGAAAGTCTCCGAGCTCCTGCGCGAGTTTCAGAGCGAGCACATTCAGGTCGCCGTCGTCGTCGACGAGTACGGCGGCACTGCCGGCATCATCACCATCGAAGACGTCGTCGAGGAGATCGTCGGCGAGATCGCGGACGAGCATGAGGAAGAAGAAGCGACCATCGTCGACATGGGCGACGGCGAATACATGATCAGCGGCCTCCTGCGCGTGGAAGTGCTCGAGGAGCTGCTCGATGCCGATCTCGAGGGCGATGATTACGAGACCGTGGCCGGGCTGATCTTCACGTCGACCGGCCGCATTCCCAAGGCCGGTGCCGTCGTGAAGAAGAATGGATACCAGTTCATCGTCGACCGAGCCGATCGCAGACGCATTTATCGCGTGCGCGTTTCGAAAGATCCGGATTGGACACGGGAAGACGAAGAGGAGAGAGAGTCCCGTGGTTGACACCAAATCCCCCGGCAAGCCTCATTTCGGCGTGGTGGCGCTGGTCGGCCGTCCGAATGCGGGCAAGTCGACGCTGCTGAACCGCATCCTCGGCCACAAGGTTTCGATCGTCTCCGCCAAGCCGCAGACGACGCGCAACCGGATCGTGGGCATCCTCAACGACCCCAGGGGCCAGCTCGCCTTCCTCGATACGCCCGGAATCCACCGGCCGCTCCACAAGATGAACGTGCGGATGATGGAGCACGTCCGCGCCAGCCTCTCCGAGGCCGATGTCGTGACCGTGCTGATCGACGCCAGCCAGCCCTTCGGCCATGGCGACGAGTTCGTTCTGGAGATGATGCGCCAGCAGAAGGAGAACGAGCCGGAGTCCAAACGCTTCGCCATCCTCAACAAGATCGACCTCCTGAAGAAGAACAAGCTCCTCCCCTTGATCCACCAGTACAACGAGACGGGACTCTTCGATCAGATCGTCCCGGTCTCCGCCGCCACCGGGGACGGCGTCGAACAGCTCGTAAGCTCGTTGTTCGAGAGCGTCGGACTCGGGGAGGCCATCTATCCAACCGAGGACTTCACCACGCAGCCGGAGCGCTTCTTCGCTGCCGAGATCGTGCGCGAGAAGCTGCTGGCGCACACCTCGGAGGAGCTGCCCTACACGACGGCGGTGGCGGTCGATCGCTGGGAAGAGGAAGAGGACAAGAACCTCATCAAGATCTACGCCACGATCGTCGTCGAGCGCGAGACGCAAAAGCCGATCATCATCGGAAAGCGCGGCGACATGATCAAGCGGATCGGCACCGAGGCCAGGGTCGAGCTGGAGGCCATTCTCGGCGCCCGGGTCTTCCTCGACCTGCATGTGGCCGTCCACGGTTCGTGGCGCGAGGACGAGCGCTTTCTAGGCGAATTGGACTGGCCGCTTTCCTGATATTTCTACGGACTGAGCCGGTGAAGAGCCGGTGTAGAATCCGTGAACTTTCAGTCCACACCGGTCTCAGGAAAATCAGGAGGGAACCCTATGCAACTTCGCAGGTTGTTTTGCTGTCTATTGGTGGTTTTTGCTGCCACCTCGGTCTTTGCCCAACAAACGGGAGCACTCCACGGACGGGTGACCGCCACGGACGGCTCCGCGCTACCCGGCGTCACCGTCGAAGCGAAGTCGAACGTGCTGCCGCAGCCACGCGTGACCGTGAGCGACAGCAATGGCGACTACCGTCTCCCGCAGTTGCAACCAGGTACCTACACGCTGACGTTCACCCTCTCCGGCATGCAGACCGCGACGAGGAAAGCGGAAGCGCTCCTCGGCCAGGACGTTGCCGCGGACGTGAAGATGGGCGTGAGCGGTGTGGCCGAGTCGATCACCGTCACGGCCGCCAGCACCCTGGTCGACAAGCAGTCGACGGAGATTCAGAGCGGCTTGTCGCAGCAGGAGATCTCGCGCCTTCCGGTGCAGCAGAACTACGGCGACCTGCAGAAGCTCATCCCGGGCGTCATGTACACCCAGGACCTGGTCCGCGGTCCCAGTGCCGGCGCCAGCGGCCAGGACAACGTCTATCTGTTCGACGGCATCAACATCACCATGCCGCTCTTCGGTGTTCTGAACTCCCAGCCGAACACGCACGACATCGCGCAGGTAAACGTCGTCAGAGGCGGCGCGAAGGCGGTGGACTTCAACCGCGCCGGCGGCTTCCAAATCGATTCGGTCAGCAAGTCCGGAACGAACAAATACTCCGGTGAGGTCGGCTGGCAGGCTCTCAATCACAACTTCGTCGCCGATCAGACGGGGGCGCAGAGCCTGACGTTTCTGGAGGATCGGTCGTGGGGAACGATCAACCTTGGCGGCCCGATCATCGGCGACCGGCTCTTCTTCTACGGTTCGTACTATGTTCCGGAGTACAAGAAGTCGCTGCAGGCGAACCTCTACGGCGATCTCCCGTCGTATCGTCTCAAGACGAAAGAAGAGTTCCTGAAACTCACCTACACTCCGCTGGAGTCGGTGCTGATCAACGGCAGCTATCGGAACTCCCACACGGATGAGACCTCGGGCACGTTCAACTCCATCCAGGCGCCGACCACCGGCAGCGGCAGCAACACGAAGCTGCAGCTCGGCACGCTCGAGGCATCGTGGATCGTCAATCCGAGGAGCTTCGCCACGGCCAAGTTCACCGACTACCGGAACCCGGGCGGTGGCACATCCGACTTCGTCGCCAACACCCAGGTCTCGACAGCCCTCGGCACGCAGCTCGATCTGGCCAATCTGGGAACGATCGGACGTCTAGTCGTTCCGACGCCGAGCGGCACCAATGCCGCCTTCAACGCCTTCGTGCAGCCGTTCATCACGAAATACGGCTACATCTGTCCGCAAAACCCGGGAGCGGTCGGCCTCACCTGCGTTGCCGGGCAGCCCACCGGTGGTGGCACCGTCGGCTTCGGCCAGTTCGCCGTAGATAACGACAGCTTCTTCCGCAAGGCCGCTCAATTCGGCTACAACTACACGCTCGGAAAGAACGTCACGCACGATCTCCACGTCGGATATCTGCACGACAACGAGAGCGAAGACCGTTTCCAGACCTCGAACGGCTGGGGCTCGATCACCATCCCCGGCGGTATCGGCACGGCAGGCACCTGCCCGACCGGCACTGCCTGCGCCGGAAAGCCGGCGTTCTTCGTGGCAAGCTTCCCCCAGCAGACCACCGGAACCGTGCCGACGCTTCACTCGGAGTTCCACACGCAGGGCATCGAGCTGAACGACACCATACATATGCAGAACTGGACGTTTAACGTCGGCGTCCTCGACACCGATGACACGCTCTATGGCCAGGGACTCAAGCCGGCCAACAACATCGCCGGTTTCGTCTCGGCGCCGGGCACCAAGTACAAGATGCACGAGTACGGATGGAGCCAGGAAGTGCAGCCGCGCCTGGGCGCCACCTGGGCCTACAACGGCGTCGACACGGTCTGGGCCAGCACCGCCCGTTACAACCCGGCGGCAAACTCGGATGCGCGCGCCGCTTCGTGGGACCGCAATCTCGTCACCACGATCAACGCCTATTTCGACGCCAATGGAGCGCTGATCGGCGTCCAGCCGAATGCCTCGTCCTCGGGGAAATTGTTTGAGTCCGGCATCAAGCCTCCCGAGATCAAGGAGTTCATGATCGGAACGGCGAGGCAGCTCACCAGTCACTGGTCGAGCCGCCTCTACGGGCGCTATCGCAAGGGCGACCATTACGTGGAAGACACCAACAACACCGCGCGCATCGACTTCGCGCCGCCCCCGGGTATCCCGGCATTGCCGTACATTCCGAACCTCGGCACGAACCCGACCACGTCGAACCCGGCCGGCACGGGCCTCCGTGGTGCGATCGGCAGCGGGTCGTCCTACGTCATCGCCAACCTCGACGGCGCCTTCACCAAGTATTACGAGGCCACCCTCGAGCAGCAGTGGCGCGGCAACGGCGACAAGCTGATCGTCGACGGCTCGTACACCTGGAGCCACTACTACGGCAACTTCGATCAGGACAACTCGACGTTCAACACGGCCAACGATCAGGCGACATTCATCGGATCATCGAACATCGGTGATGGAGCCGGACGCCAGCTTTGGAACTTCAAGTACGGCGACCTCCGCGGAGACCGCCGCAACGTCGTGAAGCTGCATGGAACCTATCTCCTGCCGTGGCGCGGCACGGTGGGCGCCTTCGCCGTCATTCAGTCCGGGCAGCCGTACCAGTTGGAAAGCGTGTTGCCGTATCGTCCGCTCACCGGCTCCACGAGCGATACCGACCGCTACGCCGAGCCTTCCGGAACCCGCCGGACACCCGGCTACTACGATCTCGATTTCAATTACACGCAGAACATCCCGGTTCCCCGCGGACTGAACATGCAACTGGAGCTGGACGTGTTCAACGTGACGAACAATCAGGAGGGATACAACTACGAGACCCGCATCGGCGCGCTCGGCTTCACGAACGACAAGACCGTGAAGCAGATACCGATCCCCGACTCGATTCCTGACTCGGTTCTCAAGCCGCTGCTCTCGCCCAACGCGCCGTTCGTTCGCTCCGACTGGGGCGTGAAAGCACCGTTTGCGAAATCGTTCTACAACCCGCGCCGGTATCAGATCGCCGTGCGCGTCCAGTTCTAAGTCTGTTCCATCGATGGAAGCGGAAGCCCGGCGAGAAATCGCCGGGCTTTCTTTTTGCCGCGTTAGTTAGCGGCGGTTTCCGGAGCGCTGGCGTCTCGCCGGCTGGCTCGGGGGCGTCTCGCCCCTGAGGGTTGCGGGCGACTGTGTGGAGTCTTGCCTCGACCTGGGGCGAGACGCCCCCGGGCCAGCCACCCGGGCCAGCCGGCGAGACGCCAGCGCTCCGGAAAACCGCGTTCACCCCCGCATTCACTGGAAGAGCCGCTCCCGGGCGATGAGTTGCCGCGTCGTGGCATCGGCATGCGCGCGCGCGGCCGCGATACGCGCGGGAGCGTCAGGCTCGTGCAGCAGTACGCTGACCTGGGCGCGCTTGAAGAGCGCCATCGGGTAGCTGGGATCGGAGGGAGCGACGCGGTCGAGGGCGGTGCGGGCATCGTCGAAACGCTGCGAGGCGAGGTAGAGCACCCCCAGCTCCGTGTCGTGCTTGAACCACGTCGCATCGAGCGCCCGGGCCCGTTCGAAGGAGTCGATTGCCGGCGCCGTCTGGCCCAGGGCCATCTGCATCTGTCCGAGTCGCGTCAATTCGGCAGCGGTGGGGGAGCGGAGCGTGTAGACCTTCTGGCGCAGACGGACGGCGTCGTCGATCTGCCCCTGCCGCTCGCGCAGCAGGGCCAGCGCTTCGAGAGCGGGAACCTTCTCCGGCGTCTCGGCGATGATTCTCTCCAGCATCGGAACCGCCCTCGGCCACTCGGCGGTGCGCGCGTAGTGCAGCGCCAGATAGGTGCGGACGTCGGGCGAATTGGGGGCGATCCGCTCGGCGGCGCGGTACGCCTCGACCGCGGCCTGTTCCTGGCCCAGGGCCGAATGCGCCGTGGCCAGGCGCAGTGCGCTGTCGAGGTTGTACGGATCTTTTGCCAGGATCTGTTCGAGAAGCGGAATGGCCCGGGCGTATTGCTCGTCGACGAAGAGACGCGCCGCTTCGTCGAGCAGCGCGAACATCGGAGCCATGTCGGCGGGACGGGGAGCATCGGCGCGCACGACCGGCCTGGCCACGGAGCTCACGTATCCGAGCGCGGCCAGCTTGCGGCGCTCTTCATCGTTGAGATTGGCGTCGTTCTGCCGCGCGTCCATCGACGGAATCGGATAGTCGTGCAGGGCGCTGCGCGCCGATCGCGACAGACTGGCTCCGGCGGCGAGATCGTGCTTCTCGGCGGGATCGGCCGCCACGTCGTAGACCTCGAGCTTGCCGGCCAGGATCGCTTTGCGGTTTCCCTCCACCACCATCACCTGCGGCTGCCAGCCGAAGTCGAGAAACGGTTTCATCGCTTCACCCACGACCACCTCCGCATCGCCTCGGAGAAGGCTGTTCGTCGCATCGATGCCCGCCCAATCGAGGATGGTGTGGAAAACGCGGCGCGTACTGACCGGCGTGTCGCCGATTCCTGGACGAACGCCCGGTCCGATGACGACGAGCGGGACGTGCATCGTGGCCTGGTAGAGAAGGTTTCCGTGCTGCTGCTCTCCATGTTCGCCAAGCCCTTCGCCATGATCGCCAACGAGAACGATCGCTACAGGCCCTTTGACCTGCTGCTCGAACGCCGCGGCCAGGCGTCCGAGTTGTTCGTCCATGAACGCCACCTCGCCGTAGTACGGCTTCGACGCGTAACGGCTGCGGAACGGCTCCGGTGGCGTGTAGGGATAGTGCGGATCGTAGTAATGAACCCAGAGAAACAACGGTCTCTCCGACTCCCGACCCCCGACTCCCGACCCCCGCAGAAACGCGATCGCCCGGTCGGTCGTCTCCTTCGCCGTCCGTTCCGCCACGCCGGCCGCCTGCTCGTCGTCATACGTGTCGAAACCACGCGCCAGGCCGAAGCGGCGCGCCAGTGCAAACGCGGAGACGAAGGCGGCGGTGCGATAGCCGGCGGTGTGGAGGCGCTCGGCGAGCAGCGGCTGTGTATCGGAGAGATGCCGCGCGTTCTCATGGATTCCGTGGCCCGCGGGATAGAGGCCGGTCAGCATCGAGGTGTGCGACGGCAGCGTCTGCGGAACCGTTGCATATGCCCAGCGGTAACGCCGGCCTCGCGCGGCCAGTGCATTGAATGAGGGCGTCGATACGCCAACCGCCTCCGGCCCCGCGGCGTCGGCGCGCGTGGTGTCGAGGGTGACGAAGAGGATCGAGGGACGGGGAGGAGGCGGGGTCGACTCCCTGTGGCACCCGGAGATGAGGGTGATCAGAGCGATGGCGGCGAGTGGTTTCCGATTCATCGCCGCTACTTCTAACACGACGCGGTGAACGGGGTCTCGGGTCTCGCGGTTACGGGGTCTCGCGGTGAATGCTCGATTAGCAACTCAGCAACCTTGCAACCCAAAACACCGCGAGACCGTGCAACCGCGAGACTCCGCAACCGCAGATTACAATCGCCCTCATGCTGAATTACATCTGGTTCGGCCTGATGGCGGTCGCGCTCATCGTGGCTATTTTCACCGGCAATGCCGCCGCGGTGACCAAGGCATCCGTCGAGTCGGCGAAGACGGCGGTTGAGATTTCCCTCGGCCTGGTCGGCATCATGACGCTCTGGCTCGGCATCATGCGCGTGGCCGAGCAGGCTGGCCTCGTGTCGATGCTCAGCCGCATCCTGCGGCCCATCAGCAGGATTCTCTTCCCCGAGGTCCCGCCCGATCATCCGGCCATCGGGGCCATGGTCATGAGCGTCTCCGCGAACATGCTCGGCCTCAACAACGCCGCCACGCCGCTCGGCATCAAGGCGATGGAAGAGTTGCAGGAGCTGAATCCCGACAAGGAGACCGCCTCGAATCCGATGGTGACCTTCATGGTCCTGAACACCGCCGGCGTGCAATTCATCCCGACGACGATCATCGGCGTCCTCGCCGCCGCCGGCGCCCAGGCGCCGACCTCGATCATCCCCACCACCCTCATCGCCACCCTCTGCGGCGCCGTCGCCGCCGTGACGACCGCGAAACTCCTGCAGCGCTTCTTCCCAACGCGACAACCGATAACCGACAACCGGCAACCCGACCCGCCAGAGGTGGCGCCGTGATCCGCGAAATCCTCCAATCCATCTCCCTCTGGGCCATCCCGGTCCTGCTGGTTGGCATACCGCTGGTCGGCCTCATTCGCGGGATCAAGGTCTACGACGTCTTCATCGAAGGGGCGAAGGAAGGGTTCCAGGTGGCGGTGCGCATCATCCCGTTCCTGGTCGGCATCCTCGTGGCCATCGGCATGTTCCGCGCCTCGGGGGCGATGGACATGCTGACGAATGCTATCCGCCCTCTGCTGAGCCGGACCATCTTCCCCCCCGAGCTCTTCCCGCTGGCCGTGCTGCGCACGCTGAGCGGCAGCGGCTCGCTGGCCCTGACCACCGACATCATCAAACGCTACGGCGCCGATTCGCTGCTCTCCCGCATGGCCGCAACCCTCTACGGCAGCAGCGAGACGCTCTTCTACGTCCTCGCCGTCTACTTCGGCGCGGTGGGCGTGAAGCGGACCAGGCACGCCATCCCGGCAGCGCTGGTGGGGGACATCGTGGCCGCGTTCGTGGCGGCGGCGATTTGTACGTGGATGTTCCGGTAAGCTTTTCGAGCGAGGGTACAGCGGTCACAAGCCGGCGATTCGCGCGGCCCGGCATCGGGACGGCATTGCCCGGCATTCGGACGGCACTGCCCGGCATTCAGACGGTACTGCCCGGCATTCAGACGGCACTGCCCGGTAATAGGACGGCACTGCCCGGCATTGGGAGGGCATTGCCCGGCCTTGGGAGGGCACTGCCCGGCCTTGGGAGGGCACTGCCCGGCATTGAGACGGTATTAACCGGCATCGGGACGGCACTACCCGGCCTTAGGACGGCACTACCCGGCTTCAAGACGGCACTGCCCGGTATTAGGACGGCACTGCCCGGCATCAGAACGGCAGTGCCCGGCATTGGGACGGCACTGCCCGGCATTGAGACGGCATCACCCGCCATCGAGCCGGAGCAGCGCGGAATTCCACGATACCGTATCACCTCGGTTTCACACGACCTGAACCTCACTTCCTGAGCCTGAACGTAACGACAGCCAGCCTGGCGTCAATGCCGGCGCAGACGGCTTCGATGTTGGGTGGGGTAGGGATTTTCTGCCTGCGGTCACTCCTATAGATATGGACGCTTGGGTTCTCGTTACCTTTCCTTCGGTGCGCGATGTCTACGTTGACAGTGTCCGTTTCGGCAAGACGAACACCGCATTCAGCGTTCAGCTCGGAACACATACGATTGATCTGAATGTCCCGAACGACTACCAACCACCACAGATCGTCGTGCTTGTCGACGGAACACCCGTCACGCCAACTGTCGTCGCGTTCCTACCGATATGAACAGAACCTACCGACTTCTCGCCGCCGTCTTCGCCGCTGTGTGCTTCGCCTGTTCGGCACATTACCCGATCAACCCCGAGTTGAAGCAGGCACCGAATCTGGAATACGGCTACCGCTGGGCGACGACCGATATTCCTGACAGCGACAAGAGCACATTCGTCATCCTGACGTTCTCCGGCGGAGGCACGCGCGCCGCGGGCTTCTCGTACGGCGTTCTGAAAAAGCTGGACACCATCGACACGAAGGACGGCAAGAAGCTGCTGGACCACGTGAACGTGATCTCCTCCGTATCTGGTGGCTCATTCACGTCGATGTACTACGGTCTCCACGGACGCGGCGGCTTCAAGACCTTTGAGTCCGATTTCCTCCGCAAGGACATTCAGGGACAGCTCTTTCACTCGGCCTTCCTTTCTCCGAACGTATTCAAGCTTCTCTTCTCTCCAAACTTCCATCGCATCGATGTCGCGTCCGAGCTCTATGATGCGGTGCTCTTCAAGGACAAGAAGTTCAAGGATCTGCTCGACGAACAACCGAAGTGGCATGCGCCACTGATCATCGCCAACTCGACCGAGATCGAGCTGGGGGCGCGGTTCGAGTGGACGCAGGACCAATTCGACCCGATCTGCTCCGATATCAATCAGGTGCATGTCGCACGCGCGGTTGCCGCGTCCTCTGCGTTCCCAGGGCTCTTGTCTCCGATGGTTCTCGACACGTATCGCAGCTGCGGTTACACCAAACCGCCGACTTGGGCGGGCCTCGCGCGCGCCGATGTCTACGCCAATCCCTCTCGTCCGCGCCTAGCGGACGAGCTCGACGGCTATATGGACAAGGCACGTACCCACTTGCACATGCTTGACGGTGGTCTTGCCGACAATATTGGGTTGCGCGCGCCGATGCACGCCATCATCTCAACCGACACGTTCGCGGAGCCAACCCGCAACCCACCTCACACCGGGTTCACCATAAACAATTTCCTTTCAAATCACGAGATCCGTCGGATCCTGGTCATCGTGGTCAACTCCGGTACGTCATCCTCGAAGGTGGTCATCGACGCTACGGCTGCGGAACCGGGTATCAAAGGCGTTATCGGCGCGGTGACCGGCACACCCATGGATAACGTCACCTTTGACAGCGTTGAATCGCTGCTGGCAACCTTCCGCAATAAGGCTGCCGAGCAACAGGCGGCAAAGGAAGCCAACCGGACCGTCTACTACCCTGTCATTCTCAGCTTCTCGCTCATCAAGGACGACACGCTGCGCGCCACCGTGAACGGCATCGGCACAAACTTCTCCAACCTCAACGACCAGAGTTTCAACGGCCTCATGCAGGCGGCGCAGGTGCTCATCGATCAAGATCCCTGCTTCAAGCAATTCATGATCGACACGGGCGCCACGCCGGTGAGCACTGTCGCCACGGGTAAGTGCGTTGCGCTTACGCCGTGATCGACACAGGACGCGAAAACCAGTAGATCGCCGCCCCCACCGCCAGCGCGATCGCCGCGGCGATGAAGTTGTAGGCGTTGAGCGTCAGGAACAGCGCCAGCGAGATCGCGGTGCCGAGGATCGGGATGATGAGACCCGGCGTCCGGAAGCCTTCATTCAGCTTGCGCAGGAACGGTACCGCGGCGCAGGTGAAGAGATAGGTTGTCAGGCGGGCTACGGCGGAGAGCATGGCAAGTTTGGCGAAGGAGCCGGCGCAGGCGAGGACGGCGGCGAAGAGGACGTGGATCAGGATCGCCACCGTCGGCGTGCGGAAGCGGGGGTGGACGTAGCTGACGGCGCGCAGGCGCGGGCGGCCGAGGGAGATGGCGTAGAGCATGCGGGAGCCTTCGAGAACGGTGCCGGAGTTTGTGCCCGCCATCGAAAGGAGCGCGCCGAGGGTCACGATGATCGCGCCGGCGCTGCCGATGAGGGCGGCCGCGGCGTCGGCGATCGGGGTGGCCGTCTTCGACAGGTCGGGGAGCGCCGACATCGCCCCGAGCTGCGCCAGGACGTAGATCGCGGCGATGGCCAGCGTTCCGACCAGCAATGCGCGCGGCAGCTCCTTCTTCGGATTGCGGAACTCGCCCGCGGGGACGCCCATGTTCTCGAATCCGGCGTAGGCGAACAGCATGAAGAGAGCCGCGCCGCTCCAGTCGGTGCCGGCCCCTGGGATCGTCAGCGACGCCGGGATGGGATTGTGCTTCCAGGCGATCAGCGCCACGACGATGAAGCCGACCAGCGGAATCAGCTTGCCGAGCGTGAAGACGTAGATCGACGCCGCGCCGTACTTCACGCCGACATAGTGGATGGCCGTGAGGATGGCGATCGAGATGAGGATCACGGCGATGCGGGCCGCGTCGGTGCCGAGGGACGGGAAGATCCGCGCCAGCGAGACCACGAATCCGTTCGACAGCGCCGCCAGCGACGTCACGCGCGCCAGCCAGTTCATCCAGCCCGTCTCGAATCCGACGAAGTCGCCGAATGCGGTCTTGGCGTAAAGATACGCGCCCCCCGGCTCGCTGAAATGGCTGGCGGCCTCGGCGAAGCAGAGCACGAGGATGAACACCGGCAGCGCGAAGATCAGCGGCGCCCAGAGCGAGAAGGGTCCGAGGAGCTTGTACGACTCGGTGGGGAGCAGAAACACGCCGCTGCCGACGACGGCATTGATGCACATCGCCACCAGCCCCCAGAAGCCGACGGCGCGGACGAGTTGACGGCTGGATGCGTTATTCATTCGGTGTCGCACATTGTGGCACGGCGGCGCGGAAGTTCGCGGCGTGGTCCGTCCTAACTAGCGGAGACGAGCCATGAACCTGATCCGCCGATTCCTTCTCTTTGCAGGGTTACTCTTCGCCACCGCCCGATGTGCCAGCACCTACGTGCCGGAGCTAGACCCGGGTCTGAAGAGCTCCCTGCAACCGAAAGACTTCCGCGCTCACGTGCTGATGTTCGACTCGCTCGGCGGGATGCGCGACCCCATCGCCGACGATAAAGCACCGCAGAACGTCCCGGCCCTCGGCTTTCGCACTCTCGATAAGCAACAAGTGACGGACTACATCCAAAACATGATGCAGGAGATCGAGAAGCACCGCCGCAAATACGGCTCGGTCAAAGTGCTCTTCTTCTTTCACGGTGGCTTGAACTCGCGCCGGGAGGCGATCAAGCGCGCCGCAGAGCACATCACAAAGATGGCGCATGACGAGCCTGATCTCTATCCGATCTTCGTCAACTGGCAGACTTCGCTGTACTCCAGCTATTGGGACCACCTATGGTGGGTGCACAAGGGACACCAGACACCGCGATGGTCTGCCTTCCCTCTCGCCGTCGGCGAGGCAAGCGGCGACCTCATCCGCACGTTGATCGAGTCGCCCGTCGCGGCATACCTCCACTACGAAGACCGCTATCGCAGCATCAATGAACGGAAGGAACTGGTGCTTCCCTTCGCCGGCGTGACGGAGGAGTGCTCGTCCTCACTCGATTTTCGCGAAGGAAAGCTCAACCTTAAGCGCCCTTCGGTCGTGCTTGACGGAGCCCAATCGGCGATTTTCTTTCCGGCGACGCTATTGGGTTCCGGGCTTCTGGATGCGGTGGGCGGCAATGCATGGGGAGCGATGATTTACACCTCCGAGCGTCTGTTCTACACGAACCAGGAGATGCACCACCCCTACGACTACATCCCTAACGTTGCCGGCTCGGGCGGTTTTCCGATGTTCCTCGACGCGCTCGCGGGCGCTGTCGGCCCGCAGGACGACATCACCATCGTCGCGCACAGCGCCGGCGCGATCGTCGCCAATAGGCTGATCGCCAACTATCCTCGACTGCCCATCCACAACCTGATCTACATGGCGCCGGCGTGCACCATCGATGAAGTAATGCCCGGCGGCAAGATCACCAAGTGGCTCGCGGCGCAGAGTGCCGAGACCGGCGATCGCAACCTCTACATCCTGGCGTTGCACGAGCAGAGTGAGTTCGAGGAGAGCCATGTGTGGGGACTGGCTCCCCGCGGGTCGCTGCTGGTCTGGCTAGACGAATACATTCAACCGAAGTCGTCCGAATTCGGCGGCATGATGCTTGGTCGCGCGCGCAACCTCCGCCTGCATGCCCACCTGATCCCGTGCCCAATTCAGAAGCAGGTACACATCACGGCATTCAACGACGACCCGAGCGCGAAGCCGTCGGAACAGCCGCAGCACCACGGCGACTTCGGTGATCTCCCCTATTGGCGACCGGATATGCGACAGCCGAAGCTCGATGGCGTCGAGCAGATCTGCCTAAGAACGAAGCTGGACGACCCTACTTGCGCCAACCACGCCCCCGCAGCACGCGCCCCGGCAGCGCCGTCGTCATCGTCCCCTCGCGCAGTACCGGCACCCCATTGACGATCACGTCGAGGATCCCCTCACTGAAGTGATGCGGATCTTCGTACGTCGACACATCGCGGATCTTCTCCGGATCGAAGACCAGGACATCCGCCTTCATCCCAGGCCGCAGCACGCCGCGGTCGGAGAGGTTCGTCCGGTCCGCTGCCTGCGATGTCGCTTTGCGCACCGCCTCCTCCAGCGTGAAGAGATGTTCGTCGCGAACGTAGTGTCCCATCACCCGAGGGAAGGTTCCGTACGCGCGGGGATGCACCGCCTGGCCCATCGCGCGAGCGGCCGGCGGGGGAGAGCCCGAGTCGGAGCCGATGGAGATGAACGATTGTTTCAGCGCCGTCTGCACATCCATCTCGCTCATCGAGAAGAAGATCACGTTCGGCGAGCTGTTCGTGCCGGCGAAGAGCTGCATCATCGCCTCGTCCGGCGTGACGTTCATCATCGCCGCGATCTCTTCGACGAAGTGCTTCTCGTATTGCGCGAAGGCAGGATTCCCGATCCGTGTGATGTAGATCCCCTTCGCCCCCCGCTTCCTGAACTGCGCCTGCAGCACCTCGGCGATCCGGGTGCGCTGGGCCGGATCGGCCAGACGCGTCTTCAGCTCCGCGTAGCCTCCTTCGAGCGCCCAGTCGGGAACGAGCGTCGAGAGTGACGTCGACGACGCCGCATACGGATAGACGTTGGCCGCCACATCGAGCCCCTCGGCGCGCGCGGCGTTGATCCGTTCGATGACGAACGGCATCCGCCCCCAGTTCGTCGCCCCTCCGGTCTTGAGGTGCCAGATGTTGACCGGGATCTTCGCCTCGCGGCCTATCCGAAAGGCCTCGTCGAGCGCGCCGTCGATCCGGTCGCCCTCGTCGCGCATGTGGCTGAAGTAGACGCCGCCGTACTTCGCCGCTACTCTTGCCAGATTGATGATCTCCTCGGTCGTCGAATACATCGCCGGCAGGTAGATCAGCGACGTCGACAGGCCGATGGCCCCTTCGCGCATGGCCTGATCGACGATCTGCTCCATCTCGCGCATCTCGTCGGCGGTCGGCGGTCGATTGACGTCGCCGATCACCATCTCGCGGGGATTGTCGGCGCCGACGAAGAGGGCGAAGTTGATAGCGCTGCCGTTCTTTTCGAGGAGGGTGAACCATTCGCCGAGCGTGTGCCACTTGGGCCGGTTCTTCGGATTGGCAGCATCGATCTGCTTCTGGCTGAGCGGCCCGGGCGAGCTTCCCTCGCCGGTGACCTCGGTGGTCACACCCTGGCGCACTTTCGCCTCGAGGTGCGGATCGACGAAGACGGCGCCCTGGGACTGTCCGAGAAGATCGATGAAACCGGGGGAGACGACGTTATCGTGCGCATCGATCGTCGTGGCCGCCGATACCTTCGAAAGATCACCGATAGAAACGATCGTGTCGCCGCGAACGCCGACGTCGCCGCGATACCACGGCGCCCCGGTGCCATCGATGATCCGGCCGTTGATGATTTTCAGATCGAGCATGGTCGGTTTGGGTGCGGTGGCGCAGCCAGCGAGAAGAAGGCAGAAGGCAGAGAGCAGAAGGCAGAAGTAGGCCACGTGACTCCAGTAACTTCTGCCTTCTTCCTTCATCCTTCTGCCTTTCATTTCATCCCCTTCACGAGATCTTCGTACACTTGCCGTTCGCGGATCAGACGTACGTCGCCGCCGTCTACCATCACCTCAGGCGGCAGCAGCCGGGCGTTGTAGAGCGACGCCATCGAGAAGCCGTAGGCGCCGGCATCACAGAACGCCAGCAGATCGCCGGGCTGGGTCCTGTCGATCTTCCGTGTGATGACCTGGCCCGCCTCGGTGCGGGTGAAGACGTCACCCGACTCGCAGAGATTGCCGGCCACGACGACTTCATCGGTCATTCGCGCGGCATCGAACGTCTGGCGAAGCGAGGCCGGGGAGCCGTTCGTGGCATTGACGATGTGGTGATACGCCCCGTACTTCGATGGCCGGACCAGATGATTGAAGCCGGTGTCGACGCCGATCCAGAACCGGCCGCCGCTCATGCGGCGCGAGGTCACGCGCGAGAGCAGTGTGCCCGACTCCGCCACGAGATAACGTCCAGGCTCGAGGATGGCGGTGAGATCGCGCGCGCGCAGCAGCCGGTCGGCGATGCGCGTCAGCTCGACGCCGTAGTCGTCGATCGGGAACTCAGGCGTGCCTGGCTCGTACGGCACGGAGATCCCGCCGCCGAAGTTCAGCCATTGCAGGTTCGGGAACGAGGTCGAGAGATCGAGCAGCCGCCGCGCCGACTCCATCAGCGGTGCGATGCTGTCGATGCCCGAGCCGATGTGGGCATGCAGTCCGACCACCTTCCGCCCGCTGTCTTCGACGACCATCCTCGCCGACTCGACCTCGGCGAGGTCGATGCCGAACTTCACCCCGCCGCCGGCGGTGACGACGTCGACATGGTGCCCGGCGCCGATGTCGGTGTTGATGCGCAGCGCCACCGGATTCGGCAGGTCGAGCGCCAGGATGCGGTCGATCTCCGACATCGAGTTGACGTTGATGACGATCCGCTCGTCGCCGATGGCCAGCAGATCATCGTCGGAGACGTTCGAGCAGGTGAACCAGATGTTCTCCGGCGTGAACCCGGCCTGCCGGGCGATGTAGATCTCGCCCGGCGAGACCGCATCGCTGCCGAAGCCGGCGCCGCGCACGAGATCGAGGATCGCCAGCGCGCTGTTGGCCTTCATCGCGTAAAACGGGCGGAAGGGGAGGGCCGCAAAGGCCCGCCGCACGCGCGCGATCTGCCGCCGGATGATCTCCGCGTCGTAGATATAGAGCGGAGTTCCGTAGGTCTTGGCGAGGTCAGTTGTGGAAACGCTGCCGATGTGGAGGGTGTGGTCGATGACGTGGAGCATTCAGCGCGCGGATTATAGGCGCGGTAAAATGAGCCATGCAGCAATACCTTCAACTCGTCCACCACATCCTCGACCATGGCGCGCCGAAGTCGGACCGCACCGGCACCGGCACGCTGAGCGTTTTCGGCTACCAGCTCCGCTTCGACCTCGGCGCCGGGTTTCCGCTGCTGACGACGAAGAAGGTGCACCTGCGCTCGATCATCTACGAGCTGCTCTGGTTTCTCCGCGGCGACACCAACATCCGCTTCCTCAACGAGAACAAGGTCACGATCTGGGACGAATGGGCCGATGCGAACGGCGAGCTCGGGCCGGTGTACGGCTATCAGTGGCGCTCCTGGCCGGCCGCCGATGGGCGGCACATCGATCAGATCAGCGGCGTCATCGAGCAGATCAAGCGCGATCCCGACTCCCGCCGCCACATCGTCAGCGCCTGGAACGTCGGCGATCTCGACCGGATGGCGCTGGCGCCGTGTCACGCCCTCTTCCAGTTCTACGTCGCCGACGGCAAGCTCTCCTGCCAGATGTACCAGCGCAGCGCCGACGTCTTCCTAGGCGTCCCCTTCAACCTCGCGTCCTACGCCTTGCTGACGATGATGGTGGCGCAGGCCTGCGATCTCGCCCCGGGCGATTTCATCCACACGCTCGGTGACGCCCACCTCTACGTCAACCACCTCGATCAGGCCCGCGAGCAGCTCACCCGCGATCCCCGTCCGCTCCCGGCGATGAAGCTCAATCCCGATGTGAAATCGATCTTCGACTTCCAGTTCTCCGACTTCACACTGGAGAACTACGACCCGCATCCGAGCATCAAGGCGCCGATCGCGGTGTGAGAATACGCCGTCGCTGCGCGCCGGGGGCACAGACAAGAGTGTCTGTGCCACATTTGACATCTTATGTGGCAAGAGAGTCCGATCGCCAAGCAGGGGCTGGCGACCGAAGCGCGGTCCAATGTGGCACAGACACTCTTGTCTGTGCCTGGCGGCGTAGCCGCGCCTATCCCGGGATCACGGCAGCAGACGCCATCGACAACGCGGCGCAGCCGCGCGTATATCATCCCCGCCTCATGCGCATCTCCTTCCTCGCGGCGGTCGCCGCGAACGGCGTCATCGGGCGGGACAACAAGCTGCCGTGGCATCTCTCGAACGATCTGAAGCGGCTCAAGACGCTGACGATGGGGCATCACGTGATCATGGGACGCAAGACCTTCGACGAGATCGGCGGCAAGCCGCTGCCGGGGCGTCCGCATGTGATCATCAGCCGTTCCCCGATCGCTCCGCAGGAGAATGTGGTTGCCGTTGCGTCCGTCGAGCAGGCGCTGGCCGCGATTCCGGAATCCGAGGATGAGGTGTTCATCCTCGGCGGGGGAGAGATCTTCCGCCAGACGCTGCACCGCGCGGACCGGATGTACATCACCCAGATCCACGCGGACGTCGCCGGCGACACGTACTTCCCTGAATTCGACGACGTCAACGAGTGGCGGCTCACCGACCGCGAAGACTTCGAAGCCGACGCGAAGAACGACTACCCGTACTCGTTCCTGACCTACGACCGCGCCGGCCCCGAGGAGCATGTCATCGCCGAGGAGGGTTAGCATGCGCGCCGCATGTACGTGCGGCTCCTCCGTCACAACCGCGACTTCCGGCTGCTCTACGCCGGATCGCTGATCTCGCTCGGCGGCGACTGGTTTCTCACCGTAGCGCTGCTCGATCTCGTTCTGCAGCTCACCGGCTCGGCCACGCTGGCGTCGCTCATGCTGCTATGCCAGACGCTGCCGATTTTTCTCGTCACGCCGATCGCCGGGCGTGCGGTCGATCGTCTCAACCGCCGCAAGCTGATGATCGTCGTCGATCTTCTGCGCGCCATCGCCTGCCTGCTGCCGCTGTTCGCGCGCACGCCGGCGCTGCTGCCGTTCGCTTACATCGGCGTGATCGCCATCTCCATCGGCTCGGCCTACTTCGAGCCGGCGTCGCAGGCGGCGCTTCCGAACATCGTCGCGCCCGAAGAGCTGAGCGCAGCGAACGTGCTGATGGGATCGACGTGGGGGACGATGCTGGCTGTCGGCGCGGCCATTGGCGGCGCGGTGACGATGCGTTTCGGCCGCGATGTCTCCTTCGTCGTCGATGCCATCAGCTTTCTGGCCTCGGCGGCCATCCTCTGGCGCATGCGCGCGCACTTCGCCGAGGAGCGGCCGGCCGGTCATGAACATCCGCCACTGCTGGAATCGATGCGGGAGACCCTGCGCTACGCCCGCGCCCATCCACGCGTTCTGGCACTGCTCTCGTCGAAAGGCGGCTACGGCCTCGGCGCGGGCGTCATCGCCATGCTCAGCATCTTCGGTAAGGAGATCTTCCGCGCCGGCGCCTTCGGCATCGGCCTCCTCTTCGCCGCGCGCGGCCTCGGCGCGCTGCTCGGACCATTTCTCATCCGCGCGGCGGCGCGCCGCGACGAGCTTCAGTACCGCCTGATCGCTCTCAGCATCCTCATCTTCGGCGCCGGCTACATGTGTCTCGGCCTGTCGCGGTCGCTCCTGGCCGGGGCCATCGCAGTCTTTGCCGCGCACCTCGGCGGCGGCGCGCAGTGGCAGACGTCGACCTACGGCCTGCAGCGCGAGACGCCTGACTGGATCCGGGGCCGGGTCTTCGGCGCCGACTACGGCTTCGTCACGCTGACGATGAGTCTTTCCAGCCTCGGTGCCGGTATCGCCTCGGATCGTTTCGGTCCGACCGTCGCCACCATCGGCGTCGCCTCGATCGCGATCCTCTGGGGGGTAGTGTGGGGCGCGACGACATGGCGGCTTTGGCGATGAAAGACCTTTACCACAGAGGCACAGAGATCACAGAGGTCATCATCTCTGTGTCCTCTGTGCCTCTGTGGTGATAAGCCTTTTTCAAGCCGCCAGCATCGCCTGCTCGAAGAGCAGGAACGTATTCAATACCATCGTCGTCTGGTCCTGCAGCGCGTAGCGCTTATAGAAGTGGTGATGCTCAAACCAGATGTCGATGAAGATCCAGAAACAGATGGTGAACGGCAGGAAGCCGCGCAGCATCTCCATCATCTGGGCATACGTCTTCGGTGCCTCGAGGGATACCACCAGCAGCGAGATGGCGAACCCGAAGACGACGTCGCTGAACGCCTCGACGCGCGTCACTTCATGCGCGCGATTGCGGAACGGGATGGCATGCGGCATGGGGAGATTCTAGCGTGCTAAAGTCGCGCGCCATGATTTCCCGCCCCTACGACGGCCGTTCGCCGCGCATCGGCGCGCGCGTGTTCATCGCCGAGAACGCCACGCTCATCGGCGATGTCTCCCTCGGCGATGACTGTTCGATCTGGTATGGCGCGGTGCTGCGCGGCGATGTGCATTCGATCCGTATCGGCCCGCGCACCAACATACAGGACAACTGCGTGCTGCACGTTACGAACGACACGCATCCGATCGATATCGCCGAGGAGGTCACGATCGGACATGGAGTCATCGCGCACGGTTGTACGATCGGACGCGGCGCGCTGATCGGCATGGGCTCGCGCGTGCTCGACGGTGCGCGCGTCGGCGAGCTGGCCCTCATCGGCGCGGGGGCGCTGGTAGGCGAGGGGATGGAGATCCCGCCGCGCACGCTCGCCGTCGGTGTTCCGGCGAGAGTGAAACGCGACCTGCGGATGGACGAGATCGTGCGTCTGGAGCAGTCGTGGCGGCACTACATCGAGTACAAGGAGAGATACTTGTCATCCTGAGCCCGCCGCAGGACGGGCGAAGGATCTCAAAATGCGCTGCTCCTGCCACAGGCGCTGCCACTGGAGATCCTTCAGCCGCGCTTCGCCGGCTTTAGGATGACAGGCCCGTTATGACCAGAACGTACGCAGGCACGCTCAACTCAGAACACAAAGACACCACCGTCTCCATCGCCGGCTGGGTGCAGAAGCAGCGCGACTTCGGAGAGCTCGTCTTCATCGACGTCCGCGACCGGAGCGGCATCGTGCAGGTGGTCGTCGATCGCTCGAAAGGCGCCAGCGAGGCGCTGCTCGCCGCGGCAAAAGAGTTGCGCTCGGAATACGTTGTCCGGATCGAGGGCGAAGTCCGCGAGCGCTCGGAGCAGACGAAGAATCCGAAGATGCCTACCGGCGAGGTCGAGATCGTCGCCATGACGATCGAGCTGCTGAGCCGTTCCGAGACGCCGCCGTTTCCAATCGATGACGAAGTGGACGCCTCCGAGGACCTTCGCCTCAAGTATCGCTACCTCGACCTGCGCCGTCCGGCGCTGACGCGCAACATCGTCCTGCGCGACCGCATCGCGCATGGGGTGCGCGACTACATGCACCGGCAGGGCTTCCTCGAGATCGAGACCCCGATCCTGACGAAGTCGACGCCGGAAGGGGCGCGCGACTACCTCGTGCCGAGCCGCGTTCACAAGGGAACGTTCTACGCGCTCCCGCAGTCACCGCAGATCTTCAAGCAACTGCTCATGGTCAGCGGGCTCGATCGCTACTACCAGATCGCCCGTTGCTTCCGCGACGAAGACCTGCGCCGCGACCGCCAGCCGGAGTTCACGCAGGTCGACATCGAAGCGTCATTCATCGACGAGGAGTTCGTCTTCGCGCTCATCGAGGGGATGTTCGCCGAGATCTTTCCGCTCGCTGACATCCCGATCACGACGCCGTTCCCGCGCATGCGCTGGCAGGAGGCGATGGAGCGCTTCGGTATCGACCGCCCGGACACGCGCTTCGGCATGGAGCTGATCGACATCTCGACGGTTGCCAAGGCCATCGACTTCGCCGCGTTCCGCGAGGCCGAGACCGTGCGCGCCATCGTCGTCCCCGGTGGTGCGTCGTTGTCGCGCAAACGGATCGACGAGCTGACCGAAGAAGCGAAGAAGCTCGGCGCATCGGGTTTGGTCTGGATCAAGTTCGACGCGCAGCGCGGCTCCTCGATCAAGAAGTTCCTCGACGATGCCGGGTTCGATTCGATTCGCGACGCGCTGCATGCAAACGAAGGGGACATGGCCCTCATCGTGGCCGGCAGGACGACGAAGGTCTGGGACGTTCTCGGAGCCCTTCGCCTGCGCGTTGCCAAAGAGCAGGGACTGATTCCCGCCGACCGCTGGGACTTCCTCTGGGTGGTCGACTTTCCGCTGTTCGAGTGGGATGAGGAGAGCGGCCGCTTCTTCGCGCGCCATCATCCGTTCACCTCGCCGCGGCTGGCGGACGTCGATCTGATCGAGAGCGATCCCGGCGCCACGCTCGCGCGCGCCTATGACGTGATCCTGAACGGCCTGGAGCTGGGCGGCGGATCGATCCGCATCAACACACCCGAGCTGCAGTCGCGCATGTTCCGCGCCCTCGGCATCAGCGACGAGGATGCCCGCAACCGATTCGGGTTCCTCCTCGACGCCTTCCACTACGGTGCTCCCCCTCACGGCGGCGTGGCCCTCGGCTTCGACCGCGTGGTCATGCTCATGGCCCGCGCCGAATCACTGCGCGAAGTCATCGCCTTCCCGAAGACCGCGCGCGCGCAGGACCTGCTGAGCGAAGCGCCGTCGGCGGTGGATGAGAAGCAGTTGGAGGAGCTGGGGATTGGGCTGGCGACGCCGAAGGCATAGCTGGGTGAAGAACGTCGCCAAGCCGTGGAGCGGCGATATCTACGTAGCCCCACCGCGTAAGCGTGGGGTTGCAGGTGGGTAGGAGTTTCGAGCCGCGGAGCGGCGACATCTCAAATTCGAAATGTCGCCGCTCCGCGGCTCAAATACAAGGAGCACACGAGTCCCAGCGCTTACGCACTGGGCTACATAGATATCGCCGCTCCGCGGCTGAGCTACTCGCAAGCCTTGTAGGCGGTCGACCCACGAAATGTGAACACTGTGCGCCACTCGCCTCTCAATCCGCCGCATCAAGTTCAGCGAGGATTTGCTCGCCATCAAACTCGCCACGGTCCGCTTCCGCGATCGATTCGAGCAGTTGTTGTTTTTCGACAGGTGAGACTTGGAACGTCTCGTTGCCTTCGTCGCCCGAACGGATGATTTTCATGACGAGATTCCACGCGTCCATCGACTCCAGATAGACTGCGCAAATCGATGCAGCCCTTCCTCACCATCCGCCAATCCTCCGCCTCCTATCCTGTCTACGTCGGCCGCAATCTCCTCGCCGATATTCGATCGCTTGTCGACAACCGCGGCCGCATCTTCGTCATCACCTCGAGCGCGTTGCGCGATCGATTCGGCGAAGAGATCGCCGCCTCGCTCGACGCCGATGTCATCGAAATGGAAGAAGGGGAGGCCTTCAAGACGCTCGATACTGCCAGCGGCGTAGTCACGCAGCTCCTCGACCGTGGCGCGAAGCGCGACTCGATGGCGGTCGTCGTCGGCGGGGGAATGGTGGGGGACACCGCCGGCTTTGCCGCGTCGATCTTTCTTCGCGGCATCGATCTGGTCCACATCCCCACGACGCTCCTGGCGCAGGTCGACAGTTCCCTCGGCGGGAAGCTGGCGGTCAACCATGCCAGGGGAAAGAACCTCATCGGCAGTTTCTATCCGCCGCGGGCGGTGATCTCCGACCTGGCCACGCTCGACTCACTGCCGCGCCGGGAAGTGCTGAGCGGCCTCTTCGAGGCGTTGAAGGGAGGCGTGATCGGCGATGCATCTCTTTTCGAACTGCTCGAGTCTCCGCCGGACTTCGACGTCGACGAGGTCGTGCGCAAAGCGATTCGCGTGAAGGCGGAGATCGTCTCCGCGGATGAGAAGGAAGCCGATCTGCGGCGTCTGCTCAACTACGGCCACACCATCGCACACGGCATCGAGGCGGCGCTCGACTACCGCGATCTGACGCACGGCGAGGCGGTTGCCTGGGGAATGATCGGCGCGAACGCCATCGCGGTACGGCGAGGCCTTGTCGACCGCGCGGCCGCCGCGAGAATCGAGCGCGCCATCCGCGCCTGGAATCCGACGGCACTCCCGGAGGGGATCGACCGCGAGGCAATCCTCGCCGCGACGGAGCATGACAAGAAGAACACCGGCAGCCAGCGCGTGATGGTCTTCCCGCGCGGTATCGGAACCTGCGAAGTCTTCGCAGATGTGACCGAGGAAGAGATCGCGTACGGGGTGGACGCGTTGCTGTAGAATCTGTCCATCAATAAATCGGAGGAGTCCCCCATGACGATGAGCTTCGTCCAGCCTGGTCTCGTTCTGTCTCAGGGCGGTACAGCTACGCCCGATCAGGTCAAAGACCTGCAGCGCGCGCTGCGATCGCTCGGCTATCTTGCTGGCGGGATTGATGGCAAGTTCCAGGGTGGATCAGCCAGGGCCGTTAGCGCGCTGCAGTACGACCTCCTGAACAACAACGGCGTCGGCAAGGACGGCAATGCACCGGTGAAGGTATCGTCGTACAACAAGGGGCGCGTCACCGCGGTGACGGGCGAGTGCGATCAGAGTCTGGCCCAGTGCATCGTGGAGATGCTCAACGACGCCGCCTTCGTCCAATTGCCTGCCGCGGCGGATCCGGTAGGGGAGAACAGCGCCATCCGCGCGAAAGTGGCCGCGCTGCCGTCGACCTCCGTTCCAACGCGCTTCATCATCGCCATCCTGAAGCAGGAGAGCGACCTGCGGCACTACAACGAGGCCGATTCCTACGTCTACGTCGGCCTCGACAGGAACAACGCCGGAACGCAGCAAGTGACCTCACGCGGCTACGGCATCGGCCAGTTCACCATCTTTCATCATCCGCCGCGGCCGGACGAGGTGACGGATTTCATGGACGATCCGGCGAAGAACGTGAGCAAGGCGCAGAAGGAGCTTCGCGAGAAGTACGATCACTTCGTAATCGGTGGCGACACCGCCAGCGACCGCATCGCGGAGATCGGCAACGGTCCGTTGCGCATCTGCAAGTACGCGTCGACCGATCCGAAATACCTCGTCGATTGCCGCCAATGCGCCATCGACGCCGGCTCTCGCGACATCCACCAGGGCGATCCGTACTACGCCGGCGCCGAGGGGACCATGCAGCCGACGCAGTACTACGCCTCCGCCGAGTATCCGAACATCCCCAAGCGCGAAAGCTTCGGCTGCGACTGGCCCTACGCCATCCGCCGCTACAACGGCAGCGGCGTGAACTCGTATCACTACCAGGCGCGGATTCTGCGAAACGTGAGGGATCTGGTGTTGTGACATCAATCTCCGGCTCAGATCAGTCGATCGAGCACTTCGCGCGGAACTCGCGCGCGAAGGTGCGGGTACGCTTCGATCAGCCGCCCGATGTCTGCGAGATCCTTCTGGCGCTTCGTTCCGCGCCTCGTCTCGTCGAGAAACGCCCATAGCTTTCCCTGGAGCACATCCTCGACAGCGGCCACCTGCAGGGTGACGCCGAGAACCTCGCGCGGTGTGGCGCGGGGCACGAAGGCAAAGTAACGTGGATCCATCTGAATCTGCACGCGAAGCTGGGAGTCGGTGGCACTCACATTGAGGCTGTGCTCGAAACGTTCGACGCGAAAGCGAGATGCCAGGAGCCGCTCAACGAGAATCAGGTCCTCCGCGGCAACGGCGACGTCGAGGTCGAGGCTGACGAGGGGCTCGGCATAGGCATTCACTCCCTGGCCGCCGATCACGCAGTAGTGAATGCTGTTCTCGGTGAGGAGGGCGAGAAACTCATCGAGAAAATCAGCGCGGTCCTGGGTCACGGCTTTCCAGTATGCGAGCGCCTGCATCTGCTCATCTTACGCCGCCCGCGTCACCGGCAGCTTGAGCACCATGCTCGTACCCACGCCCTCGATCGAGGCCACCGTCACCTCGCCGCCGTGGGCTTCGACGACCTGCTTGACGATGTAGAGGCCGAGGCCGGTGCCGCCGCCGCCGCGGAGCGACTTGTTGCCGCTCTGCTTGTACTTGTCCCAGATCTGCTGCAGCTCGGCCGCTTTGATGCCCATGCCGCTGTCGGTCACTGTGATGACGATGGCCTCGGGGAGCTCGCCGTTGCGGACGATCTGCGCGCCGACGGAGATCAGGCCCTTCTTCGGCGTGAACTTCAGGGAATTCGAGATCAGATTGATCACCGCCTGCGTCAGCTTCTCCACGCTGCCGATGATCTGCGGGATGTCGCGGCCATGGGCGGAGAGGAGGAAGACCTCGTCACGCGAGGCCACGCTCTGCAGGCTGCGCACGGCGCGCTTCAGCAGGCCGGCGATGCGCACCGGCTCCTGTTCGACGGTGAAGCTTCCGGACTGGATCTTGGAGAAATCCATGATCTCGTTGATGAGGCTCATCATCCGTTCCGACTCGCGCCGGGCCTCGGTGAGGAGATCGGCGTTCAAGGTATCGAGCTTCGAGCCGTCCTGCGAAAGGACGAACTCCAGCGTTCCCTGGATGCCGGAAAGCGGCCCGCGGAGGTCGTGGACGATCTGCGCGGTGAAGTCGGACTTGGCCTGCTCCGCCTCACGCTGGCGGGTGACGTCTTCGAACCAGAGCGCCACGGTGGGGGTGGCGTAATCGTCGACCTGCATGATCTTGTCGACGCGATACGTCCGTCCTTCGATGTCGACGTCGAGGGAACGATGAGCGTCGGCATCGAGAAAGAACCCCTGCAGCCAGCCGCTCTCGCCGGCGACGGCGCGCGCCGCCTGGGTCAGCCAATCCTTCGCATCGCCGCCGAAGGTGGCCTCGAAAGCGTCGTTGCGCCACTCCACGCCGCCATGCTCGTTGACCAGGGCGATCGGAGTCTTGAGGTGCTTGGCGATGACGTACTTGTCGTTCAGGTTCATTTCGGCACCGTGATGGCACGTTCCTGCTGGAGCTTCGCCAGATTGAAGAGCGTGGTGAATGGATCGAAGGGACTGAGGATCAGAAGCTTCTGCAGGTCGAGACGGCCGTCGATGAGCGAGATGAGGTACCCCTCCTGGGCGGTGAGGTTGAAGCGGTCGAAATTCGACAGAAACTCCGCCGTCAGTTTGGGGACGGCCTGCATGGCCTTGGGATGCGCGAGAAAGTCACGGACGATCGTGGTACGGAGGATCTCGGTGTAGCCGCGCAGCGAAAGGTCGTCCGGATAGGCGCCTCGCGCTTCGATGAGCTTGAGATAGGTGTACCAGGCACCGTTCTGCGTGAGCGAATCTGCCACCAGACGGCTCCAATCCGGCACGGGCGTAGCCTTCGGGAGCGAGGACATCGTTGTGTATTCTATTCTGGAGGAGGACGGACGCTCGTATCTGTGCCCCGTTTGTTACACTCACGGCCGTGTCCGATGCCGTTGTCGATATCACTACCCGAAAGCGCCGCAGGACGCGGCTCTTCATCCTCCTGATCGCGATCATCCTCGGAATCCCGGGGGGATTCCTTCTCGCGCACGCGATCCGGGTGCCGCTGGTCAAGTCGCTCGAGAATTACCAGCCGGCCATCATCACGCGAATCTACGACCGGAACGGGATCGGATTCGCCGAGTACTCGATCCAGAAGCGGATCGTCGTGGCCAAGCGCGACATGGCGCCGGCGCTGGTGCAGGCCGTCGTGGCCACCGAGGATGCCGACTTCTACCATCACGGCGGCATCAATCCGAAAGCGATCTTCCGCGCCGCGCTCAAAGACATCATCGCCCGCAAGAAAGTGGAAGGCGCTTCGACGCTGACGCAGCAGCTCGCGAAACAGGTATTCCTCACGCCGGCAAAGGATTTCCGCCGCAAGATCAATGAGGCCTTCCTGGCCGTCGACATCGAGAAGAACTTCACGAAGGATCAGATCTTCGAGCTCTACGCCAACCAGGTATACCTCGGCCATGGCGCATACGGCGTCGAGGCGGCCTCGCGGCTCTACTTCGGCAAGCACGCCAGAGATCTGACCTTCCCGGAGGCGGCGATGATCGCCGGATTGATCCGCGCGCCGATGTATTACAGCCCGATCACGCATCTCGACCACGCCACGGCCCGGCGCAACCACGTCCTGCGGCGGATGTACGAGGAGCATTACATCACCAAGCAGCAGTTCCAGCAGGCGGTGAACGCGCCGATCGTGCTCGGGACGTACAAAGAGGAGGCGCCGCGGATCGGAGCCTACTTCTCGGAAGAGATTCGCCAGTACATCGAGAAGAGCGACAAGTTCGGGGCCGAGAATCTTTACCAGAAAGGCCTGAAGGTCTACTCGACGCTCGACCTGCGCATGCAGCAGGCGGCGGAGACGGCGTTGCAGCGCGGACTGCGGCGCTGGGATCGGCGGCGTGGATTCCGCAAACCGGCGCGGAATCTCGTGGCCGAGGGGATCGATCCCGGCGCGTACAAAGATCCGAGCTGGTCGAACGAACCGTATGTGACCGACAAGCTCTATCCGGCCGTCGTCATGACCGTCGAAAAGAGCGGCATCACCGCGCGTGTCGGCAAGGACTCGATGACGCTGCCGGCAACGTCGTTTGCCTGGACGCAGCACAAGACGATGGAAGGCGTCCTCAAGAGCGGCGACATCATCTATATCCGTCTCGACGAGGATGCCAAGACGCACGCCCGCAAGTGGATGCTCGACCAGTTGCCGCAGGTGCAGGGGGCGGTGGTCATCGTCGACGTCAAGAGCGGCGAAGTACGCGCGCTCGTCGGCGGCTACGACTTCCAGATGTCGAAGTTCAACCGCGCCATCCAGTCGCGGCGCCAGACCGGCTCGTCGTTCAAGCCGTTCGTCTATGGGGCCGCGTTCGAGAAGGGGCTGACGCCGGCGGATACGATCTTCGATGAGCCGGTGGCGATTCCGGTCGGCAATCAGATCTACTCGCCGAAGAATTACTACGGCATGTATGCCGGCATCGTGACGATCCAGCGTGCTCTGGAGCTGTCGATCAACGTGCCAGCGGTGAAGACCTGGATGATGGTCGGCGCGGATCGCGTCGTCGATTTCGCCAAGCGTTGCGGGATCACCTCCGACATCCCGCGCTATCCGTCGACGGCACTCGGCGCGGCGGGGGTGTCGCCCATCGAGATGGTCGGCGCGTACAACGTGTTCGCCAATCAGGGCGTGTATGTGAAGCCGCGGCTGGTCCGCAGGATCGCCGATCAGACCGACCGCGTGCTGGAGGAGCAATTGCCGGAGCTGTCGGAGGCGACGCAGGCGCAGGTGGCCTTCGAGCTGGCGCACGTGATGCGCGGCACGATCGACCGCGGTACCGGCTACGAGGCCCATTCGCTTCCCCCGCCGCTTGCCGGCAAGACGGGGACGACGAACTCGTACACGGACGCCTGGTTCCTCGGGTTTTCCCCCGAGTACACGATCGGCGTCTGGGTCGGCTACGACGATCCGAGCCGCTCGCTCGGTGGGGGAGCGACCGGCGCCGAGGTGGCGCTGCCGATCTGGATCGACATCGTCAAACAGATCGACGTCCTGAAACTGCGCACGTCGCGTCCGGAATTCGACGTCCCGCCCGGCATCATCATGGCGCCGATGGATCTGAAGACCGGACGCCGCGGTGTCGGCCCGTGCGAGCGGGTGGTGATGGAAGCGTTCATCGCCGGCCAGGAGCCGGACAAGGATTGCAGCGGAGCCACGGTGGCGGTGAGCAAGCTGCCGTACTACCTGCAGAAGCCGTTCTATCAGCCGAAGGAGCTCGAGCCGACCCAGGCCGCTTCCGATGCCTCCGCGCGGTCAGGCGAGGGAGCGGAATCGCCCGCACCGAATATGGATGAGGGGTCGAAGACGGTGCCGGCGACGACGACTACGACGACGGGGACGTCGGCGAAGCCGCCGGGATAGTGCGCATTTCTCACAGTCTGTTAGAACCGCACTTGCGACTCCCTTCGTCGAGAGTCCTTCTCCCCCCGCGGTTTCTTGCGGGGGGAGAAGGTGCCGAAGGCGGATGAGGGGGGCGCTTTACGAGATACGCGCGATTTACCGACGCTGGTCCGAGAGCGCTCGAAGGCGCGCGAATGACGTCCTCGTGAAACGCCCCCTCATCCGCCTTCGGCACCTTCTCCCCCAGCTGAAAAGCGCTGGGGGAGAAGGACTCTCGACGTAGGGAGTCGCAAGTACGGTTCTAGCGAGCTGTGAGAAACGCGGGCTGACAGCTCTCCTACTCCAGCATCCTGTCCAACTGCCCAATCCCCGTCAGCGACCACCGCCCGCCCACGCTGGCCAGCTCCGCTTTTGCCTCGTGGCGCTTCGGCGACGGGATCAGCTCGGCGCCGACCGTGTTCGGCTTCCACTTCCAGGCGATTGTGGCGTGCGCGTTTGCGCCGTCGCTGTCGATTGAGGTGACGGCGTCGAACTCGCGCGTGGCGATCGGGAAGGTCCACGACGATCCGTCGTCGACCAGTCCGTCGAGGTGCAGCATCCCGTCGCGGGTCAGGGTCAGCGTGCCGTCGTTGCCGGCCTCAGCGTAGCCCAGCTTCTGAAGGACGGGGATGATCTGCTGCTGCTCGACGAACGCCGCGCCGATCCCCACGGACTTGTTGATGTGCGCCATGTAGGGCGCCGAGAAGGTGGGGTCGATCTCCACGAGGTAGCGAACGCGCTCGGGGTCGAGTCCGGCCGGGTAGACGACCGGTTTCTGCGTTGACTCGATGTGCAGCCCGCCCGCGGCGCGCGCCGCCGCTTCCTTGCGTGCCTTCGACACCATGACCACCTTCGCGCACATCTTCGGGAGGACGAAAAGGAGAATCACGGCGATGACGATCGGAACGCCGACCGTACGAAGGATCCGCGTCTCGTCGCTCATTTCACGTAGCGATTGATCATGTCGACCATCTTGTCGCGGGTGAGCGGCTTGCGCATCCAGGCATTGGCTCCCGAGCTGGGGAACATCTCCTCGAGCGATTTCTCCGGCAGATCGGAGATCAGGACGATGGGGATGTCTTTCTTGCTCGACTGCGACTTCAGCACTTCGCTGAGGCGGTTCCCTTTGATGCTGGGCAGGTTCACGTCGAGGAAGATGATGTCGGGGGAATTGCCGGCCAGGACATGGTTGAACTCGATCCAGCTCGATGCGATCAGGACCGTGCATCCTTCACGCTCGAGCAAGGCTCTGCCGAGCTTCAGGACCAGCGGGTTGTCGTCAAGAATCAACACCGCTACTTTCGACAGCGACGCGGGCATACAGTCATTCCTTCCTGCACTGGCTTCACCGGGGACGATTACTGCGCATGATACATTTTCCTGCCGCCACAACGACATGGACGATTACATACCGATTGAACTGCCGCCCGCCGCCCCTCTGCCTGAGCCGGCCGAAGTCGCTCTTCCGTTCCGCCGTCCGGCCGACTACTACGCGTCGCCTGGCAGCGATCTGCGCCCGCTCGTCCCGCGCGGCGTCCCTATCGGATGCGGATGGGCATCGGTCGTGTTCGTGATCCTGCTGTTTGTGGCCGGAGCATTTGCGCCGCGTTCGGGAGCACTCCTCGGCAAGCTCTTCGGCATGATCGGGGACGACATTACCAAGCACTTCACCAGCGATGTGACGCCGGTCCAGAAAGCCGAATTCGCCGCCGAGATGAAGACGCTGCGCGCCGCCGCCGGCGAAGGTAAGTTGAAGCTCGAGAAGACCCAGTCGTTCCTCAAGCTGGCCACCGACGTCGACGCCGACGAAAAGGTCGATCACGCGGAGACCGACAAGCTGATCGCGGCGCTGCGGGATGTGAATCGAAGCGTGAAATGAGGTCGCGGGGTCTCGCGGTTACGCGGTCTCGCAGTTGTGTCGCTACCTGTCTCGTAGCTCGCCACGAGACCGCGTAACCGCGAGACCGCGCGACCGCGATCCACCATGAACTTCAAACTCATCTCTCCCTTCACTCCGCAAGGCGATCAACCGGAGGCCATCCGGCAGCTCACCGAGAGCGTCAAGGCTGGAACGCGCGATCAGGTTCTCCTCGGCGTTACCGGTTCGGGCAAGACCTTTTCCGTCGCCAAAGTGATCGAGGCGGTCAACCGGCCGACGCTCGTGCTCAGCCACAACAAGACGCTGGCGGCGCAGCTCTATCAGGAGTTCAAGAATTTCTTTCCCGAGAACAAGGTGGAGTACTTCGTCTCTTACTACGACTACTACCAGCCCGAGGCCTACATCCCGCAGAACGACCTCTACATCGAAAAGGAGATGACCAAGAACGACGAGATCGACAAGCTGCGCCTCGCGGCTACGAAAGCGCTGTTCGAGCGCCGCGACGTCATCATCGTCTCCTCCGTGTCGTGCATCTACGGCATCGGCGATCCCGATCTCTACCATTCCATGCTGGTCTTCTTTGAGCGCGGCATCGATAAGCCGATGACGCAGTACCTCCGCCGGCTGACGGAGATGCAGTACGAGCGGACCCCGTACGATCTTGCCCGCGGCACGTTCCGCGTGCGCGGCGACGTGCTCGAGCTCTGGCCTGCGTACGAGGACGATGCCGTGCGCATCGAGTTCTTCGGCGACGAGATCGACAAGATGACCCGGATCGATCCGATCACCGGCCGCACCTCGGGGCGCGAATACGACCGGCTGGCTGTTTACCCGCGCACGCACTACGTCACGCCGCGCGACCGCCTGATGGTGGCCATGGAGAACATCCGCGTCGAGCTCGATGAGCGCGTGGCCGAGCTGCGCGCGAATGACCGTCTGCTCGAAGCGCAGCGCCTCTCGCAGCGGACGATGTTCGATCTGGAGATGATCGCGGAGCTCGGCTATTGCAACGGCATCGAGAACTATTCACGGCATCTCTCCGGCCGCCAGCCGGGAGAGCCGCCGCCGACGCTGATCGATTACTTCCCGAAGGATCTTCTCCTCGTCGTCGATGAATCGCACCAGACCATTCCCCAGGTTCGGGCGATGTGGGGCGGCGACCGGGCCCGGAAGGAGACGCTGGTCGAATACGGCTTCCGGCTGCCGAGCGCCATCGACAACCGGCCGCTGTCGTTCACGGAGTTCGAGGGAAAGCTGAACCAGATCGTCTACGTCTCCGCCACGCCCGGCCCGTTCGAGTTGGAAAAGACCGGCGGCCTATTCGCGGAGCAGGTCATCCGTCCCACCGGCCTGCTCGATCCGCGGATCATCATCCGGCCGGTCAAGGGGCAGGTCGACGATCTGATCGGCGTGATCAAGGAGCGGATCTCCAGGAGCGAGCGGGTGATGGTCACGACGCTGACGAAGCGGATGGCCGAGGACCTGACCCGGTATCTGCTGGAGCTGGGGATCAAGGTCAACTACCTGCACTCGGATGTGGAGACGCTCGAGCGCATCGCCATCATCCGCGACTTCCGCATCGGAACGTACGATGTCCTGGTCGGCATCAACCTGCTGCGTGAAGGGCTCGACATCCCGGAGTGCTCCTGCGTGGCCATCCTCGATGCCGACAAGGAAGGGTTCCTCCGCTCGCAGACCTCGCTGATCCAGACCATCGGCCGCGTGGCCCGCAACCTGAACGGCGAGGCCATCCTCTACGCCGACAAGATGACCGACTCGATCAAGTTCGCCATCGCCGAGACGAACCGCCGCCGCGCCATCCAGCAGACGTACAACGAGGAGAACAACATCGAGCCGGCCTCGATCATCAAGTCGATCGACAGCGATCTGATGAAGATGGCCAACCTCGACTACTTCGAGGTCCCCGGCGGCCCCACGTCGAAGGCCCGTCTCGACCTGACGGAAGGGGAGGACCTGGACAAGGCCATCGCCCGCCTGACTCGCGAAATGAAAGAGGCGGCGAAGAACCTCGAATTCGAGAAGGCGACGGAGATCAGAGATAAGTTGAGGGAGTTGAAGGAAATCCGGATCTTCGTCTGATCGGGTCTTCCGAGGTAGAGTAGAGTGTCCGATCAACGGTGACGTTCTCGACCGCACGTTTCGTTTTCCACTGACTTAAGGAGCGCAAATCCGATGAAGACTCGTTACAGAGAAGTTCTGCCCTTCGTTCTGTTCGTGATCACCGTCCTTGGGGGCGTAGCGACGCCGGGGCAAGCGCAACAGTGGTCGGGTACAAACGACACCACGGGGACCATTACCCGGTCGGGCACCGTAGCGATCGGAACGACAGCATCTGATTACAAGTTTCAGGTGTCGGCAGGAAGGAGCATTTTCGAGGCTGGTGCCGAGAAATTCGCCCTCGGATTGCGGTACTCCGCTTCTCTCGGCAATACGCAGTTCTGGTTGGGCGCCAGCAACTCGTCCGCACCGGACCTGATCCTTTCGAACATGAACGGGGCCGAGGTGGCTCGTTTCCAGGCCGGCGGCAGCGTCGGCATCGGCACGGCAGTCCCTGACTATAGGTTTCAGGTTTCCGGCGGGAGAAGCCTGTTTGAGGCCAGCAACGAAAAATACGCCCTCGGATTGCGGTACTCCGGAGCTCATGGCAATTCGCAGTTCTGGCTTGGAGCTACAGACTCCGCGGCCCCGGCGCTGCTCATGTCGAATGCTGACGGAGTTGAAGTGGCGCGATTCGAGGCCGGTGGGAATGTCGGAATCGGTACGGCACCCGCGGCTGGCTTCAAACTCGATGTGGCCGGGATCATCCACGCGACCAGCATCACTGCGACGACCGTCATAGGAGCCGTTTATCAGGACGTCGCGGAATGGGTGCCGGCGGCCAGCAACATGGTGCCAGGTACGGTCGTCGTTCTCGACCCCGGTAAGGCCAACCGCGTCATGCCCTCCGCCAAGCCGTACGACACGACCGTAGCCGGCGTCGTTTCCGCGGCGCCGGGGGTAATCCTCGGCGAGTCATCGCCGTCGAAGGAAATGATCGCAACCGTCGGCCGTGTAAAGGTCAGAGTCGATGCCACAAGGCATCCGGTCGCCATCGGGGATCTGCTCGTGACGGGCGACCGCGCCGGCACGGCGATGGTTTCCATTCCGCTGTCGTTGGATGGCGTGAAGATCCACCGCCCCGGAACCATCATCGGCAAAGCGCTGGAGCCCCTCGCATCCGGGGAGGGAGAGATTCTCGTGCTGCTGAGTCTTCAGTGACTTTTCCTCACGCGAAGGCGCGAAGATCGCGAAGGATATGATTCTCTTCTCCGCGATCGTTTGAAACGTCCTGCGGCGGACGCTCACTACCTTCTCAAAGGGGGAGCTCGATGCGATTCAGGAACAACGCCTTTTGGTGGGGCGGCTTATACGGCGTTCTTCTCGCGATTGCCTTTTTTCTGGGCGAGAAGAAGATCACCGCGAAGATGCCGCCGGAGATCACGCATCCGGAGTACTACTACGCCTTCGCCGGTGCGCTGCTGGTCTGGCACCTGCTGTACCTGTACATCTCGAACAATCTGCAGCAGTGTCGCCCGATCATGCCGTTCGCCACGCTGGAGAAGATCTCGTTCGCCGCGCCGGTGCTCGTGCTCTACGCCACGGGACGTGTGACGTCGCTCGGCCTGGTCGGCGGGGCGGTCGGCGATCTGGTGTGGGGAGCGCTCTTCCTGGCGACGTACTTCAAGGTGCCGCGCAGCGCGGCAGCGTGAGCGGAGATGTCCATGAATACACTCCCGGAGTCCATGAATACACTCCCGGAGTCCATGAATACACTCCCGGAGTCCATGAATACACTCCCGGGAGTCCATGAATACACTCCCGGAGTCCATGAATACACTCCCGTCAGTCAATTAATACACTCCCGGAGTCAATTAATACACTCGCAGAGTCTGTTAATACACTCCACGAGTCCGTGAATACGCTCCCCAAGTCCACGAATACACCAGGAGTGGTGTGTTTTAGCCTTTTCCTCACGCGGAGGCGCGGAGATCGCGGAGGATGTGAACTCTCCCCTCCGCGTCTCCGCGTCTCCGCGTGAAACTAAAACGTCCACCTCACCCCCAGCCGTGCCGAGGTTGCCGGAGTGCGCACGATCGGCTTGAGGTAGTTCGGGTTGGCTGGCGTCGTCAGCGTGCTGTCGCCCTCCTGGAAGTCGTAGCGCTGGTCGAGAAGCACGGCTCGTTGTGTGTTCAGAAGGTTGAACACGTCCAGCAGGATGTTGAGGTGCGAGCCTCCGAAGGCGATGGGGTAGCCGAGGTGGACGTCGGCGTCGTAGTTGCTCGGGGTGCGGCCCTCGGCGCCGCGCGAGGTGAGGAAGAATTCGTAACGGCGGTAGGCGGACGAATAGCCGTAACGGGTGACCGGCGTGCCGCTACGCCAGTAGGCGGAGACGCCGATCGACAGTTTCCAGGGCGTGTTGTAGATGCCCGAGGCCTTGAACTGGTGGCGGCGGTCGTTCGATAGCGGGCCGTTGTTCGTGATCTTCGTCAGATCGGTGCCGTTGGTGAAGAACTCGTAATAGTCGTACGCGGCGGAGATGTTGGGATCGGCGCCGACGTTCGTGAAGGGGGCGTATTCGCCGTCGTAGTTCCCCTCCAGCCGGGAGTAGACATACGACGCCATCGCCTGCCAGTTGTTGCTGAAGGCTTTGGTGGCGTCGAGCTGGATGCCTTTGTACGTCCGCTTCGGCTTGGGTGCATCGAACTGGCGCGTGTAGTCGAGCGAGAAGATCTTCTTCATGATCCCTTCGCCGGGGTTGCCAATGCAGTAGGTGCCATCGTCGATGCAGAGGAAGTCCTCGATGACCCGTCCGTAGCTGCGGTAGATGCCTTTGACGCCGACCGAGATGTTCGGCATGACCTCGCGCTCGGCGCCGATGATGGTTTCGGTGAGGTACTGGTTCTTGAGGTTTGGATCGGCCGGCTCGGTGAAGCCGCCGAGGATGGCCGACTTCGTATCGGCATCGGCCTCGGCATTCGGATCGGGCACCGTGCTGGTCGGGCTGTAATTGATGATGCGGGGCTGCCGTTCATAGGAAAACGATCGGATCACGAGATCCATCGGGATCTCTTCGTAATAGCGCCCGTATGAGCCGTAGACCTTGCTGTGGTTCGCGCCGCTCGGATCCCACACGAGGCCGAGGCGGGGCGCGTAGTCCTTCTTCAGATCGATCTGTGTGACGCCCGAAGCATCGATGATGCGCTGGCGATCCCACCGCACGCCGGCATTGATGGTCAGGTCTTTGATGGTCCAGCGGTCCTGAAGATACGCGGTCGTGTTCTTGTGCTCCGGCGATGCGTTCAGCGCGGAGATCGGAGCGTTGGCCACGGTGGCGTCGGGCGTGGTCCAGTAGGCGTGGCTGTAGATCGGCTTGGCCGGGTTGTTGGGATTGTCGAAGATATCGACCTGCTGGCCTCCGGACATCCGCTTGATGACGTCAGCGGTCTGATCCTCGATCTCGATTCCGCCTTTGATCTGGTGATTGCCCGCGTAACGGGTGGCCGAGCCGCCGTAGAACTTGCGGTCGAATGCTTTCTGCTGAATGAGACCGAAGCCGCCGGTCTGGAAGAAGTTGTTGCGCGCGTCGATGTACTCGATGGCGTCGCCGGCGGCCGTGGCCGGGCCGACGGAGTTGTTCTCCTTGTGCCTGGCGCCCTGTGCCGCGAAGATCCACTTGGTGCCTGCCAGTCCGTCGTAGCGGAGAGCGTAATCGCGTCCGCCGAAATCCTGCCGGCCGAGGTAGGTGGAGGAAACGCCTACGAGCGTGTGGTTCGCATCGTTGATGGCGCCCGTGTCGACGCGGGGATCCTGCAGAAAGGTGCCGATGAAGGTGCTGCTGGGCGTGAGGCTGTACGTCACCTTGGCCGAGCCGAGGTTCCGGTGGCTCGGCGACGTCGCCGACTTACCGGCGTCGGGTCCGTCAGAGAGTATGTTGCTCTGGCTGTTGCGGACTTGATCGTAGGCGCCGAAGAACCACAGCCGGTCCTTGAGGATGAAGCCGCCGATGTCCGCGCCGTAGTCCTTCCTGGTGAATCCCGCGGAGGTTCCACCCACCACCGTTTTCGAATTCGTCTGGAGCGAGTCGCTGGTGTCGTAGCCGAAGACGTCGCCATGGAAGTCGTTGCTGCCGGACTTGGTGATGACGTTGATGATGCCGCCGGTGGAGCGGCCGTATTCGGCTTCGTATCCGCCGGTCTTCATCTCGAAGGCATCGATGAACTCGAAGTTCAGTTGCTTGCCCTGAACGCCGTACTCCATGTTGGTGGTGTTGACGCCGTCGATGTAGAACGCGTTCTCGGCGCCCGAGGAGCCGTAGACCGAGATCGTCGGCGTCTGCTTGTCGTCTGACTGAATGGCGTCCGTGGAGACTCCCGGCGTCACCTGGGCGACGGAGGCGTAATCGCGTTGCGTCGGCAGCGTCTCGATCTGGGTGGCGTTGAAGTTCGTGCCGAGCGTGTTCGACGTCGTGTCGATCGGCGGCGCGAAACTTCCGACGGTGATGCTCTCGGTCATCGACGGCGACAGCACGGTATCAACCGTGGTCTCTTTTCCGAGCGAGACCGGAACGGAGGCGTTCTTCTTCGGAGCGAAACCGCTCAGCGTGAAGGCGACCGTGTAGCTGCCGGGCGGAAGCAGCGGCAGGCGATAGAGTCCTGTGATATCGCTGACGCCGATGCGCATCCCCTGAAGCGCGGGACTGGTTGCTTCGACGGTCACGCCCGGGAGTAGTGCGCCGCTGGAGTCAGTGACGCGGCCAGCGATCGAGCCGGTCGTTTGTGCAGCGAGCGGGAGCGTAACGAAAAGAAAGACGGAAAGGAGCCGCCGGAGAGGGGACATTGATGCCTCCTTGATTGAATGAATGATAGTTTACGCGAAGCGGGCCAGGACGTTACGTACGCGCGCCAGACCGGCTTCGATCTGGCTCGGCGAGACCGCGCCGGCGCTGAGCCGGAACCACCCGGTCTCCTGCGGCAGGCCGAAGGCCTGGAAGGGGACGACGGCGAATCCGGCGTCATCGAGGAGAAGGCGCCGGATCTGTTCATTCCTGGCAATGTTTCCTCGGCCGATGAGGTCGAACTGTACCGAGAGGTAGATCGCTCCCTGTGGCGCGATGGCGCGGACCGGCAGGCCTTCGCGGCGCATGGCGTCGATGCCGTCGAAGAGAAGGTCGAGCCGGAGCTGCAGCTCACGGATCATCGTCTCGTGGAATTCGTCGATCTCCGCGCGCATGCCGAGGAACTTCGCTACCGCGATCTGCTCCGGCCGCGGCGCCCACGCGCCGACGTGGCCGAGGATGTCGCGCATCTTTGCGGTGATCGTGGGCGGCGCGACCACCCAGCCGACGCGCAAACCTGTGGCGGCGAACCCCTTCGAGATGCCGTCGACGAAGATCGTGTACGGAGTGACCTCGGGGACGAGTTGCGGTGGCGTGTAATGACGGAAGCCGCCGAAGGTCAGCATCCAGTAGACCTGATCCCACAGCAGCAGCAAGGCGCGTTCGCCGGCCGCGGTACGGCGCTCGTTCTCATCGACGACGAGCCGGGCGATGCGCTCCACCTCGTCGCGTGCCATCACGGTGCCGGTTGGATTGAGCGGCGTGCAGACGCAGATGAGTCGGGCATCGCGGATGTGCGGCCGCAGCAGATCGGCGGTCGGGAGGAAGTTCGTCTCCGGCCCGACGGCGATCTCGACGGGAACGCCACGCATCAGGTAGGTGTAGTGGGTATTGTTCCAGGAAGGGATCGTATAGACCACCTTGTCGCCCGGGTCGACCACTGCCGCGTATGCCGCGAAGATGATCGGCCGGGCGCCGCCGGCGATGAGCGTCGACTCGATCGGATACTTCAGACCGAGGACGTCGTCGTAATAGCGAATGACCGCCTGGCGCAGCTCTTTGGTTCCGTCCGAGGGGGGATAGTTGGTCTCGCCGGCGGCGAAGGCCTCGGTGATGAGGTCTTCGAGCACTTTCGGGATGCGAAACTCTTTCGGTGAAAAGTCGCCGACGGTGAGGTTGCAGACATCCCGGCCTGCTTCGGCGAGCGTGCGGATCTCGCCGGAGATTTTCAGGATCTCGGAACCGGTCAGGCCGAGGGCGAGCTGCGAGAGGCTGCGGTCGTCGCAGACGGGCAGGGTGGTGGTGGTCATCGGGAGGGGATTGTAGAACACGCGCTCGGATGGTGAACCTCGAATCGCGTGCTGTCATCCTGAAGCTGCCGGAGCGCCGAGCGAGCGTCAGCGAGCGAGATGCGCGCAGGCCTGCCCTGAGCGCAGCCGAAGGGACGCTGAAGGATCTCCAGTGGCAGCGCCTGTGGCAGGCGCAGCGCATTTCGAGATCCTTCGCCGTCCTCCGCGCATTTCGCTCGCTACGCTCGTTCAGCGCTCCGGCAGGCTTCAGGATGACAGGGAGCGGCGATACGCCCGCCGGATCTTCCACAGATCATGCAGCGCGCGGAGAAAATCGTGCGACTTCACTTTCGAGCCGGTGACGTCGTGCCAGCGCATCACCGGCAACTCGTAGATCGCGCCGGCGGCGGCGTCGCGGCCGAGGCGCTGGACGTAGCGGGCGATGATCTCGACGTCGAAGATCCAGCGCGAGAGGAACGGACGGGCGAAGACCTCGCGCAGCGTATCGTTCATGCGGAAGAGTTTCGCGCCGCACTGCGTGTCGTAGACGGCCAGACCGAGGCTCGATGAGATCAGCGTGGCACCGACGCGGCCGACGTAGTGGCGTGACGGACGACGGCTAATCTCCCTGCCGAGCAGACGGACGCGGGCCCCCATCACGATCTGAATCGCCGGACGCTTCGCAAGGACTTCCAGAAATCCGGGAAGCTCGGCAAAGGGAGTGGCCAGGTCGGCGTCCCAGAAACCGATGTAGTCGGCTGGCTGCTGCATGGCGGCCACGAAGCCGCGGCGCACCGCCTCAGCCTTGCCGCTGTTTTGCTCGAGGTTCAGGACGGCGAATCGTGTCGGATCGGAGTCTCGGAGCGATTCGAGAACGCCGAGGGTGCCGTCGCGGCTGCCATCGTTGACGAAGAGGAAATCGACGTCGTAGCCGTCGACGGAAACGCCGCGGAAAGCCTCGACATCGAGACGCCGCTCTTCGTTGTAACAGGGGACGACCAGGGTCAGGCGCGGCACGGGGGCGCATTGTAGCGGGGAGGAGGGCGGGTGAACGGAGCTACCAGAGGCAATGTTGAATGTTCAATGTCGAATGTTCAATGTTGAATGGCTCCGCACGGCCGCCTTTCGGGTCTCTCATTCAACATTCAACATTCAACACTGAACATTCAACATTTCGCCTTTCATGGTTAGGATGGATGAATGTCTGAACTTGAGTTCCGCATCATCCCCGCCACCGTCCACGGCCGTTACGTCGTCCGGCAAGGTCCGCCCGAACGCCTACTCGTGGGCTTTCATGGCTACGGCGAGACTGCCGACGTGCACATGGCCCAGCTCCAGCAGATCCCCGGGATCGAGCGATGGACCGCCGTTGCCGTGCAGGCGCTCCATCCGTTCTACCTGAACCGCACCGGCGCCGTCGTGGCGTCGTGGATGACCAGTCTCGACCGGGAGCTGGCCATCGAGGACAACCGTGCCTACGTCCGGGCCGTCGTTGACCAGTTTCCACCGCCGCGGCAGCTCGTCTTCATCGGCTTTTCGCAGGGCGTGGCCATGGCTTATCGCGCGGCGGCCGGGTCGTCGGCAACCGGTGTGGTAGCGCTCGGCGGCGACGTTCCTCCGGAGCTGTTTGCACGGACGCCCTCACTCCCTCCGGTCCTCATTGGGCGAGGGAAGAGGGAGGATTGGTACACCTCCGAAAAGTTCGAGAAAGACTTTAAGTTCCTATCGTCCGTGACCGCGGTCAGCATCTGCGTGTATGACGGTGGCCACGAATGGACCGATGAGTTTCGCGGTGCGGCGGGGGAGTTCCTGGCCCGGCTTCCTGACTCGTCAACAAGTTGACCAGTCAGCGCATTGACCCTTCTGCCGAGGGATGACAAACCACACGTAAGTTGTTCTGGCTGCTCCTGATGTCCGACCGTTTCGAACGTCTCAAAGCGCGGCTCAAAGAGCTGCCCGACCGACCTGGCGTCTACATGCACAAGAACGCCGAGGGGGAAGTCATCTACGTCGGAAAGGCGCGGAACCTCAAGAGCCGGGTAGGCTCCTACCTCGTCGGGCGCGGAGCCCGCGACAGCAAGACGATGTCGCTGATCAACGAGATCGAGACGATCGATTTCGTGACCACGAACAACGAGCTCGAGGCCATCCTTCTCGAGAACAACCTCATCAAGTCGAACCAGCCGCGCTACAACATTCTGCTGCGGGACGACAAGAGCTATCCCTACATCAAGGTGACCATGTCGGAGGACTACCCGCGGGTCGTCTTCACTCGCCGGCTCGACCGGAAGAAGGGCGATCTCTTCTACGGCCCGTTCTTCGCCGGCACGGCGCGCCGGCTTTTGAAGCTCGTCGCCGATCAGTTCAAGCTGCGCAGTTGCGACCTCGACATCGTCGCCGGCCGGAACGCTCTTCCGCGGCCTTGCCTCTATTACGACATGCACCAATGTCTCGGCCCCTGCGTGGTGGGGCTGACGACGCCGGAGTTGTACCGTGACATGGTCGACGACGTGGTGCTCTTCCTGGGCGGGAAGACGAACGAGCTGCAGAGCCGGCTGACGCAGCGGATGTACGTCGCCGCCGAGGCCGAGAACTTCGAGATGGCGACGTATTACCGCGACCTCGTCCGTACCGTTGAGCGGGTGCAGGCGGAGCAGCAGGTTGCGTCGGCGGAAGACGAGGATGCCGACGTCTGGGGATTGCACGAGGATGGGAGCGACGTCGCCGTACAGCTCTTCGTCATCCGTGACGGCAACGTGGTCGACCGCCGGGAGCTGTTCTGGGAGAAGGTCGACATCTACCAGCCGAGTTACTTCCTCGGCGAGGTTCTGCAGCGGTACTACCAGGACAATCTCTTCATCCCGCGCGAGGTGCTCATTCCGTTCGAGGTCGAGGAGTGCGACCTTCTGACCGCCTGGCTGACCGAACAGGCCGGGCGCAAGGTGGCGCTGCGCGTGCCGCAGCGTGGCAGGGGAGTCGACCGCATCGAGCTGGTGAACCGCAATGCGCGGCTGTCACACGAGTCGCGATTCCGCAAGTCGACGCAGGACCGGTTGCAGATCGCTGCACAGAAACTTGGGCAGATTCTGGGGTTTGACAGAGAGATGAGCCGCATCGAGTCGTTCGACATCTCGAACATCCAGGGGAGCGATTCCGTGGCCGGGATGGTCGTCCTCGACCGCGGCAAGTTCGATAAGAAGCAATACCGCGTCTTCAACATCAAGACGGTCGAAGGGGCGGATGACTTTCGCTCCATGGCCGAGGCGGTCGATCGCCGATACCGGCGGCTGCTGGATGAGGGGAAGACGCTGCCGGACATGATTCTGATCGACGGCGGCCGGGGGCAGCTCAATGCCGCATTGGCGGCGCTCAACAAGCTCGGCATCGAGGAGATCCCGATCGCCGGCCTGGCCAAGCGTGAAGAGGAGATCTATGTCCCCGACCGCGAGGAACCGATCCGCCTTGAGCGCCGCGACCCGGCGCTGCAACTGTTGCAAATGGTCCGCGACGAGACGCATCGTTTCTCGGTCTCCTCGCATCGCCGTCGCCGCTCGAAGCGCACCCTTCACAGCGCGCTGGACGACATGCCCGGCATCGGAGAGAAGCGCCGGCGCTTGCTCTTCGAGCGTTTCGGCAGCGTCTCCGGCGTGAAGCAAGCCTCCGCGCAGGATCTGATGAACGTTCTGGGGCGAAAAGTGGGGCAGACGTTGTATGACGAGCTGCATGATTCGTAGCTGTTAGCTGTCAGCTCTTAGCTGTTAGGGGATTAAGCAACGCACACCAACGTACAGTTGGAAAATGTGCGTGCGATAATGCGCGGCGGTCCTAAGAGCTACGAGCTAACAGCCAAGAGCTAAAAAGCTAACAGCCGGGCGGGGGAAACAATGAGCTTCGAAGGCGAAATCGGCGAGATCGATCTGATTGAGAGGCTCGTCGAGCTCGGGGGCGAGCAGTTCACCGGCGCGATCCGTTTCGAGAGCGACGGCATCATCAAAATCGTCTACTTCAAAGAGGGCGACGTCCTCTCTGCATCGACGAACGACCGCACCGACGCCATCGATGAGATCCTCCAGCGCGCGAACAAGGTCACCCGCGAGCACGTAAAGCAGGCGCTGGCGAAGCGCAAGGAGAGCGAGACCCTCGGCGACGCCCTTCTCGGACTCGGCTTCATCACCCGCAAGGAGCTTACGTGGGCCCGCCGCGTTCAGGTCATCGGCATCCTCCGCTCGATCATCGGCTGGAAGACCGGCTCCTACACCATCGTCGCCGACTATCTGCCGAAGCGGGAGGAGGGGACGCTCTTTTCGCTGTCCCAGATCATCGTCGAGCTGGTGGTCACCGACAACGACCGCTCGAAGTCCGAACAGGCGATGGAGAGCGGGAACGCGGTGTTCGAGAAGGCACCAAACTTCGACGACGCCTTCCGGCGACTCGGTCTGAACGAAGATGCGGAGCAGATCGCCGCGCAGATCGACGGCGTCAGTACGGCCGCCGAGGTCGCTGGCAGGTCGGGCAAGGAAGTGTTCAATGTCTACAAACTGCTGGAGGCGCTGAGGCTTCTTCGCCTCCTGAATCGCGTCGGCAAACCTGCAGCAGAACATGAGGTTTATGCGCCATCAGCGTCGACCTCTGAATGGGACGTCGAGAATCCCGATTTCACGCTGGACGACGTTGCGCCGGCAGCGCCGGCAGTTACCCAGTGGGCGGAAAGCGCGACCATGGAAGTCCCGGCGGTGAGCGCGCCCGCCTGGACGCCACCGGGGCCCGCGCCGAAGCCGCCGTCGAGCTCCGTCTGGGACGAGCCCGACGAGTCGACAGAGATCGCCCCCCCGCCGCTCGCACCGGCAGCCGAGCCGCAGTGGGGCTTCGACGACGCCCAGATCGAGGCGGCGCGCCGCGCGGCGGTACCGGTGCATGGAAGCGAGGCAGTTCCGACGTCGATCGACCCGCCAGCGACGAAGCCGGCCAAGCCTCGAAGCCGTGTCGGACTGCTCCTGATCACGCTCGTGATCCTGATTCTTGCCGGTGCCGCGTACCCTGCCTGGCTCTGGTGGCAGAACCGAGGCACTCCGGAGCCGGTCGTCATCGTTCGCCACAAGACTCCCAAGCTCCATCCTGCCGATGGCCCGAAGACATCCACGTCGACGACTTCGACCGCGACCACGACGACGGTTACGTCCTCACCCCAGACGGCTACCGCGACTGTACCGCCTGCCGTCGCGCAGACCACCACCACCGCGCCGCCGCTCGCGACCCACACCACCACCACCGCTCCGCCGCTCGTGGTCCACATCACCTCGACCGCCCGGCCACTCGTAGTGCACCCCACAACCACGGCCCCGAAGCCGTCTGTCCACGCCGCCAGCGCTCCGAACGTGCCTCCCATCGTGGCGCCCCCCGTCACGGCTACGCAGGCCACCCATCTCCAACGCACTTCCGCGGGTGCGACGATCACCAACACCCCATCGTCCAGCAACGCCTCATCGCCGTCTCCCGGTTCCGATGCCGTGCGCGCGAAATATGACGGGATGGCGCGTGATTTCGTGGCACAGAAGAGCGGCAACTACACCGTTCAGTTCGAGCTCGTCTGCGAGACGACGTCGATCACCCGGGCGCTGTCCGAGGTGGGCGACAAGGTCTGGTTTGTGCCGATCAGCTATCACGGCAGGCCGTGCTACCGCGTCTTCTGGGGGCGATTCAACAGCAGCGCGGAGGCGAATGCCGCCACCAAGCCCGCCGCGCTGGGGAAAGCTCCGGTGGTGGTCAAGATCCCACGCTGATGATTCCATCACTTCTCACGTCGGTCGGATTGGGCCTCGGCGCCGGCATCAATGCCTACGCCACGCTCCTGGTCTTCGGCCTCGTGGCGCGCTGGCAGCCGGCGCTGTTTCATGACGAGATGGCGCGATTCTTCGCCACGACGCCGGTCCTGATCGTCGTTGCCATCCTCTACCTCATCGAGTTCGCAGCGGACAAAGTGCCGGCCGTCGATCACGCCTGGGACGTCATCCACACCCTGATCCGTCCGGTGGCCGGCGCACTGGTAGCCTGGGCTGCCGTGTCGGACAAGATCCCGCACGGGGCGGTGATCCTGGCCTCGGTGCTCGCCGGAGGGGCCGCGCTTGGATCGCACGCCACCAAGGCCACGCTGCGTGGATTGAGCACGCTGACCACGGCCGGTATGGGAAATCCGGTGCTCTCCCTCCTCGAAGACGGCTTCGCGTTCGTCAACGCTGCCATCGCCATCTTCCTCCCATCGCTGGTGATCCTGACGATTTGTGTGATCGTGATGCTGTTCGTGGTCGTCCACCGGCGCATTCGCGGCGTCAGGAGATGAGCTGGGTCATCGACGGCAACAACCTTCTCGGCCGCGCTGGCGCCTCGCGCGATGCCGCCGATACCAAACGGCAGCTCCTCCGTGCCCTGGCAAACTTCGCACGTGCCCGGCGGACCAAGGTTGCCTGCTATTTCGACGGTCCGGAGCCGGAGCATTTCGGACGGCACCTCGGCAGCGTGAGTGTCATCTTCAGCGGCTCCCGTTCCGCCGACGATCTGATCGTGAAGAGGGTCGCAACCGGCACCGGCTGGAAAGTCGTCACCGCCGATCGCGCGCTCGCCGCACGCATTCAGCGAAGGGAGGTCGATGTCGTCGATCCGGGCGGTTTCCTGGCGGAGCTGGAGAACCTGCCGCAAGGGGAGGAACGCGTCGCCGGCGAGGAATGGCTGGCGTGGTTTTCCGACCCGAAAAACCGGAACGTATTTTGATGTCGGCGCGCCGACATTGATTGTAAGCGACTGAAACAGCAACAATTTAACGTCTGTGATAAAAGGCGATTGAACCACAGAGACACAGAGAACACATAGAACACAGAGATCAAGGATGAAATCTGAAAGATGAAGGATGAAAGCACTGTCTGATGCATCCTTCATCCTTCCGTCTTCATTTCTCTGTGTCATCTGTGCCTCTGTGGTTCAATGCTTTTCGCGCTGCGGAATGACCTGATCCCATCCGTGTTACCCCTGCCGTGTGGAGTGGACTGGAGGATCGCGGCGCTGTGCGGCGTCGAGGAAAGTCCGAACTCTCACGGGCAGCAGGCTGGCTAACGGCCAGGCGCGGCGACGCGACGGAAAGTGCAACAGAGAATAGACCGCCGATCGCCTCGAGCCGCAAGGCAAGAGGAGGAGGTAAGGGTGAAACGGTGCGGTAAGAGCGCACCGCGCCCCACGCAAGTGTGGGCGGCACGGCAAACCCCCTGCGGAGCAAGACCAAATAGGGAAGTCATGGAGCCGCCCGTCTCCGTTATGAGCTTCCGGGTAGGTTGCTTGACCACCGCGGCAACGCGCGTGGCAGACGAATGATCTTCACCCCTCGCTTCGGCGCGGGGAACAGAATTCGGCTTACAGGTCCACTCCACACGTTTTGACACTTTCTGCCATTCGTGCCGACAACCAGCGGCGCTTTATCCCGCTACTCCTCTCACGGCCCGCTCAGCATCGTCCTTGCTATCTTGTACGCGATGCTCATTCGTCCCCGCGCGTTGCCACGCAACGGCCGCGTCGTCGTTCTCGCGATCTCGTCCCCCTCCGAGATGCCGCGCATCGAAGCGGCCGTGCGCACGCTCGAAGAGCGCGGACTCCGCGTCACCCTGGCCGGCAACATCGATCATCGGTATCGCGGATACCTCGCCGGCGACGATGACGAGCGCCTCGAACAGTTGAACCATTACTTGAAGTCTGATGACGTCGACGCCTTCTTCTTCGCCCGAGGGGGGTATGGGGCCATGCGCATCCTCGATCGTGTCGATTACGACGCCATCACCGCCAATCCGCGGCCGATCGTCGGATTCAGCGACATCACCGCCCTCCATCAGGCGGTCGCTGTCCGTTGCGGAGTCGCCTCCTTTCACGGACCGATGGTGAACCTCGACTGGTTCAACGGACTCTCCCCCGACATCGAACAGTGGTTCTGGGCCATGCTCGCCGGCGAGGCACCGCTGACCCACCACTTCAACAGGGACCAGGTCGTCTTCGAAGGCGAGGCGGAAGGAGTCCTGTTCGGCGGTTGTCTATCGCTGACCACGGCACTGACCGGGACGCCGTACGACTTCTGGGTCGAGGACGGCGTCTGGTTTTTCGAGGACACCGACGAGCCTGTCTATCGCATCGATCGAATGTTGACCCACTTAAGGCTGTCCGGTAGACTGAAAAAAATCCGAGCTGTGGTCATCGGGACGTTGAAAGACTGCGGGAGCGAGGCGGAAATCGCGGCGCTGCTGCATGAATTCTTCGCCTTCAGCAACATTCCGGTCATACGCGATCTGCCGTTCGGCCATCAGGGAAACAATCTCCTGATGCCGGTCGGCGGCCTCGTCCGCGTCAGTACCCGGGATCGCACGCTCACTCTTGTTGAACCGGCGGTTCGGTCATGAAAACCGTTTTCAAGACGACCGGCGGAAAGGATCCGGTGAAGGACTCGTCGAGTATCTATGCCGCCGGCGACGTGATCTTCCGACAGGGAGAGCTCGGGACCGAGATGTTCATCATCCAGGAGGGTGAAGTGAACATCGTCAAGCACATCAACGGCGAGTCGCACGTGCTCTCCCACCTCGAGAAGGGCGACTTCTTCGGCGAGATGGCGGTGCTGGAGAGCGTCCCCCGCACCGCCGACGCCATCGCCGCCACCGAGGTCCGGGCCCTGGCCATCAACGGCGCCCGCTTCGACGAGATGCTGCACAAGAACCCCGAGGTCGCGGTGCGCATCATCCGGAAGTACTCGAAACGGCTGCGGGAAGCGAACACGTTGCTGGAGCGCCTCGTGGGACGCGAGGTCGACAGCGAGCATGGCTCCCTCGATGCCACGCGAAGCGCGCCGAGCGAGATTCACCACCGGCATCGCCTCGTCGATGTCACCACCGGAGCCGAGTTCTTCTTCAGCAAAGGCGACGAAACGACCATCGGCCGCGCCGATCCGGTCACCGGCATCCTCCCGGACGTCGATCTAACCTCGGTAGATGCAAACCGCTCCGTATCGCGCCGCCACGCCAAGATCATCCGCAGCGGCCACGACTACTGCGTCCTCGAAGAGGTCGGAACCGTCAACGGGACGTATGTCAACGACCAGCGCATCCCCACCGGAATGCCGGTGACGATCCACAACGGCGACTCCATCAAGATCGGCCTGATCGCCATGAAGGCGCTTTTCGACTGACGTCGCTCGATCTACAAAACGTAGAACTTCGCGGGTTATCGGTTGTCGGTTGTCGGTTTGTTCCATCTCATAACGCGGCGAAGCCGCAATCAACCGATAACCGACAACGCGCGAAGCGCAGCCGTACGGCACAATAGATAACGTGACGATTACCGTCGACGCACCCGTCCGCCTCCTCCCGGGCGCCGGGCCAAGTCGCGCCAAGCAGCTCGAGGAGGCAGGGCTGGCTACGGCCGGAGACCTCATCTATTACCTGCCGTACCGATACGAAGACCGGCGTCATCCGGTGCGGATCGCTGACGTCGGGCGGCACGTCGACACGCCTATCCTTCTGCGGGGCAAGGTGATGTCGGCGAACATGCACATCACCCGCTTGCGGCGGATGAAGGTGTTCGAGGTAGTCCTCGAGGACGGCACCGGCGCGGTGAAGCTGGTCTGGTTCAACCAGGGTTTTCTCGGCGATCAGATCAAGCGTGGCGACCGGCTGTCCGTTTTTGGGGCGCCGAAGATCTCCGCCTACGGACAGCTCCAGATCGAGAGCGCCGATTGGGAAACGTTCGAAGGCGATGACGACGACGACGGCGCCATCGTGCCGATCTATTCGAAGGTCGGCAACATCCCGCCGAAGGCGCTACGGCGGATCATCGGCGGCGCGTTGGCGGCGCTTCCATCGATCGAGGATCCGCTCCCGCCCGCGCTTCGCAAGCGGCTCGGCGTGATCGATCTTGCCCCGGCGCTCGAACAGATCCACCGGCCGCCGCAGCTCGATGCCGCCTTCCTCAGCCGCCGCTCGCGCGCGCACGTCCGCATCATCCTGCAGGAGTTTTTCACCTTGCAGTTGGCGCTCCGCGTCCGCCGCGCCAGCGAAGAGGTGAAGACGAAGAGCCGGAAGATCGCCGTCGACGACGAGCTGCGCGCCGAGGTCAGGCGCATCCTGCCGTTCCGTCTCACCGGGGCGCAGAAACGGGTGGTCAAGGAAATCGCCTCGGACCTGCAATCGGAAAAGCCGATGTACCGCCTGCTGGAAGGGGACGTCGGGAGTGGCAAGACCATCGTCGCCCTCATCGCCGCGATCATCATGATCCGGAACGGACACCAGGTGGCGCTGCTGGCGCCGACCGAGATCCTGGCCGAGCAGCACTACCAGCGCATCCGTCAACTAGTTGACGACTCCATCACCGTGGCCAAGGCTACCGGCTCGATGACCGCCGGCGAGCGGCGGACGTTTCTGGCGGCGCTGCGCGACGGTTATCTTCAGCTCGTCGTCGGCACACACGCGCTGCTCGAAGACCGCGTGGTCTTCCACTCGCTCGGCCTGGCCATCGTCGACGAGCAGCACCGTTTCGGCGTCGAGCAGCGCCAGCGCCTCTTCGCCAAGGGCGATACGCCCGACATCCTGGTCATGACCGCCACGCCCATTCCCCGCTCGCTGGCGCTGGCGATGTACGGCGACCTCGAGCTCTCCGTGATCGACGAGCTTCCGCCGGGACGCCAGCAGATCAAGACCGCGGTCCGGTCGGCCGCGCAGATCGAGCGCGTCTACCACTTCATCGATACCGAGATCGCCGCCGGCGCCCAGACCTACATCGTCTATCCCATCATCGAGGAATCGGTGAAGTCGAACCTCAAGCCGCTGACGGTCGGTTTCGAAGCGACGAAGCTGCGCTTCCCGAACCGGCGCGTGGCCATGATGCACGGCCGCATGCCGGCCGCGGAGAAAGAAGAAACGATGCAGCGCTTCAAGCGCGGGGAGATCGACATCCTGGTCTCGACCACCGTCATCGAAGTCGGGATCGACGTGGCCAACGCCTCCTTCATGCTGATCATCGACGCCGACCGTTTCGGACTCTCCCAGCTCCACCAGCTCCGTGGCCGCGTCGGCCGCGGAACGCGCCAGTCGTATTGCGTGCTGGTCTCGGACAAGGAGAAGGATCGGCTCACGCAGTTCGCCAAGACGCTGAACGGCTTCGATCTCGCCGATCTCGATCTCAAGCTCCGCGGCCCCGGCGAGCTCCTGGGCACCCGCCAGTCCGGCGCGCTTCGCTTCCGCTTCGGTCACGTCGTCCGCGACTACGAGCTGATGGAGAAAGCGCGCGACTTGGCCATCGAGATTCTGGAGAAGAGCGGCCTGGAGAAGGCAGAGAGGGTGGTGCGGAAGCTCCTCGGCGCGTCGATCCCGGCTACGGTCAAGGATTGATTCGCTTCCGTTTCTTTGCCGAGCCCCGCTTCTGCTCGATCGTCCGGTATGCCTGCTCGATGAGGGCCGCGATCGCGCCCTTGGCAAGCTTCGTATCGAGGCGAATCCCCACCCAGCCGTTCACCCCGACGTAGGGAGGGACGAAAAAGTGCGTCGGATCGGCGGCGACGAGATCCAGTTGGGCGCCGGGCGGGGCGGCGGCCCAGATGGCGATGCGGCCGTCGCCGTGGTGGTTGTTGGTGAACATCACGAACAACCTCCCGTGTACGCGAAACGTTGGAGAGCCCCAGGCGATCTTCTCCTCGGTGTCGGGGAGAGCAAGGCAGATGTCCCGGGTCAGCGCGAGGGCCGCGTCCGGGTTGCCCTTTGATCGCGCATTTGCCATTTCGTCATTTTAATCCGCCGCACTTTCGCGCTACAGTCGCGCGGTCAGTCCATCCCACCTTGCAGGAGCTTCCAAAATGCGCGTTCGTGCCTTGTTGCTCTCCGTTCTCGTGCTGACTGCACTTCCGCTTCTCGCGGTCGACATCCACGACACCCGTCTTCTCTCCGATCCCGCGGTCAGTGGCGACCGGATCGCCTTCGCCTATGCGAACGACATCTGGGTGGCGAACCTCGACGGGACAGGTGTACGCCGGCTGACGTCGCATCCCGGCATCGAATCGGGGCCCCGCTTCTCGCCCGATGGGAAGTGGATCGCCTTCACCGGACGATATGAGGGCAACACGGACGTCTATGTCGTCCCCTCCGAGGGGGGAGTGCCGAAGCGGCTGACGTGGCACCCGAGGAATGACGTCGCGCTCGGATTCACCCCGGATGGCGCGAACGTACTCTTCACATCGCCGCGGGAGGTCTACACCGGACGCTACGTTCAGCTCTTCACGGTACCGGTCGGCGGCGGTATGGCCACCAAGCTTCCCATTCCGCATGCGGCCAAGGCGGTCTACTCGTCGGACGGAAAGAAGATCGTCTACGTCCCGCTCGGCGACGCCTTCAACGAGTGGAAGCACTATCGCGGCGGGCAGGTCTCGAACCTGGTCATCTTCGACACCTCCACCTACGCCACCGAGCACGTGCCGCAGCCGGCGGGCCGGTGCAACGACACCGATCCGATGTGGCTCGACGGCAGGATCTACTTCCGCTCCGACCGCGACGGTGAGTTCAACATCTACAGCTACGACCCTGGCTCGAAGAAGATTACCCGGCTGACGAATCACGCCGACTTCCCGGTTGTCAACGCATCGGCCGGCGGCGGCAAAATCATCTACGAGCAGGCTGGCTACGTCCATCTGCTCGATCCGAAGACGGCCAGCGACAACCGTCTGAAGATCGGCGTCGCCGCCGACCTCGTCGAGTCGCTGCCGCGCTTCGTCAAAGGGAAGAAGTACATCCGCAATGCTTCCATCTCGCCCTCCGGCGCCCGGGCCGCGATCGAGTTCCGCGGCGAGATCTTCACCGTGCCGCGCGAGAAAGGCGACGACCGCAACCTGACCAATACCCCGGCCGCCAACGACCGCTCGCCGGCGTGGTCGCCGGACGGCAAGTCGATGGCCTGGTTCTCCGACCGCAGCGGCGAGTACCGCCTCTACATCGGCGACCAGGAAGGGAAGGGGACGCCGCGCGAGATCAAGATCGACGGCGCCGGTTTCTACGATGAACCGAAATGGTCTCCCGACTCGAAGAAGATCAGCTTCGCCGACAACTCGCGCTCGATTCATGTCGTCGACGTCGCCACCGGCGCCGGCGACAAAGTCTCGAGTGACGTCCTCTACGGCCCCGTGCGCGTGCTCAATCACTCCTGGTCGCCCGACTCGCAGTGGCTGGCCTACACACGCAATACGCCGACGTACATGAACCGCATCTATCTCTACTCGGTCAGCGAGAAGAAGTCGTACCCGCTCACCGATCCCTACACCGACGCCAGCCAGCCGGTGTTCGATCCGAACGGCAAGTACCTCTATTTCCTCGCCTCGACGGATGCCGGACCGGTCGAGGATTGGTTCGCGCAGTCCAACGCCGACCTGCGGGCCACGCAGTCGATCTACCTGGCCGTCCTGCCGAAGGGCGTCGTCTCGCCGATCGCGAAAGAGAGCGACGAAGAAGCCGCGAAGAGCGCCGACGAATCGGCCATGAAGCCGGAGACGAAGGCGAGCGACAAACCGGCCGACGAGAAGGCCAGCGCCGACAAGACGAAGTCCGCGGCCTCGAAAGCGGTCAAAGTCGTCGTCGACTTCGACGGCCTCACGCAGCGCATCGTGTCGCTACCGCCGAAACCTGCCGGTTACGACTCGCTGCAGGTCGGCAAGAGCGGCCAGATCTTCTATCTCAAGTCGGAAGGCTTCAACCGTTTCGGCAACGCGGAAACGAGCCTGCAGCGCTTCGACCTCGAAAAGCGCAAGGAAGAGACGCTGCTGGAAAAGGTCGATGGCTTCCAGCTCTCCGCCGACGGCAAGCGGATGCTGCTCGATAAAGACGGCCTCTCACTCATCGATGTCGGCGACAAGCTCGATCCTTCCAAGTTCAAGCTCCCCATCGACAAGCTGCAGGTCAAGATCGATCCGCGCGCCGAATGGCGGCAGATCTTCGATGAGGCCTGGCGCATCAACCGCGATTACTTCTACGACCCCGACATGCACGGCGCCGACTGGAAGGCCATGCATGACAAGTACGCGGTCTTCCTTCCCGACCTGGCCGTGCGCGGCGATCTCAACCGCGTGATGATGTGGATGTCGTCCGAGCTTTCCGTCGGCCATCATCGCCTCGGGGGAGGCGATTCCCTGGCCGACGTCGAGTCGATCCCCGGAGGCCTGCTCGGTGCCGACTACAAAGTCGACAACGGTCGCTACCGCTTCGCCAAGGTTTACGGCGGTCTCAATTGGAACCCCGAGCTCCGCTCGCCGCTCACCGAGCCCGGCGTCGATGTGAAGGCTGGGGAGTACCTCCTCGCGGTCGACGGCAGAGACCTCAAGTATCCCGAAGATCTCTACAGCCGCTTCGAACAGACCGCGGGACGCATCGTCGAGCTGACGGTCGGACCGAACGCCGACGGCAGCGGTTCGCGCGTCGTGAAAGTCGTCCCCGTCGAAGACGAATCGAACCTTCGCAACCGCGATTGGGTCGAAGGCAACCTGCGCAAGGTCACCGAGGCCACCAACGGGCGCGTCGCCTACGTCTATGTGCCGAACACCGCCGGCGCCGGCTACACCTACTTCAAGCGCTACTTCTTCCCGCAGGCCGACCGCGACGCCATCATCGTCGACGAGCGCCACAACGGCGGCGGCAGCGTGGCCGACTACTACATCGACATCCTCCGCCGTCCGATGATCAGCCACTGGGCCATGCGCTACGGCGGCGACCTGAAGACGCCGCTGGCGTCGATTCAGGGACCGAAGGTGATGATCATCGACGAGACCGCGGGCTCCGGCGGCGATCTTCTGCCGTGGATGTTTCACAAGCTGCAGCTCGGGACGCTGGTCGGGAAGCGTACCTGGGGTGGCCTGGTCGGGATCCTCGGATTTCCAACTCTGATGGACGGCGGTCAAATCACCGCGCCGAACCTCGGCATCTGGACTCCGGAAGGCTTCGTGGTCGAGAACGAAGGCGTGCCGCCGGATCTCGACGTCGAGCAGACCCCTGCCGACATCATCGCCGGACGCGACCCGCAGCTCGAGAAAGCGATCGACGTGGCGATGAAACAACTGGCCGCCAATCCACCGCAGAAGGACGTCCGCCCGCCGTTCCCGAAACGGGCGCCGAGCGCGAAGAAGTAGGACAAGCGAGAGGCCTTGCCACTCCCTTCGTCGAGAGCCCTTCTCCCCCCGCGGTTTCTTGCGGGGGGAGAAGGTGGCGAAGCCGGATGACGGGGGCGCTTTACGAGACATGCGCGATTTACCGACGCTGGTCCGAGAGCGCTCGAAGGCGCGCGAATGACGTCCTCGTAAAACGCCCCCTCATCCGCCTTCGGCACCTTCTCCCCCAGCAAGAAACCGCTGGGGGAGAAGGGTCTCGACGAGGTACAGGGTGCCGACGATCTAAATGAACTCCCGGGTCGAAGGGGCGGTTCAGGATGACCCTGTTTTCATCTCCGTTTTTCTGCGCCATCCGCGGATTTGTTTTCGTCCTCTGTATTTTTTCTCCCCCTCTCGGCGACTTCACCACCAGAAGTCACAAGAAAGAGGAGAAAAAAATGAAGAACGCCCTTGCAGTCTGTTTCATCGTCGCCTTAGTCGCCGTTGCATCCACCGCCTCCGCTGCCACCAGCTCGGGCACCCTCACCGTCACCGGCACCGTCGAGAGCTCGATCAGCCTGACCGTCGAATCCGCCGGTGGCACGACCAGCGGGACCGGCACCGCCGCCGCCACCTCCGATCTCGGCAACATCAGCAAGTTCGGCTCCGCGCCGACCGGCTTTACGCTTGCTCGCGGCGCCTCGAACTGGACGCTCTCGTCGACGGTCGGCATTCAGGTGGTCAAAGCCAATCTCACCAGCACCGACTACACCCTCACCGCGCAGCTCGGAAGCGCTCCTGCCAGCGGCATCGCCTGGAAGCTGAACGGCAGCACCCTCAGCGACAGCGCCGCCACCACGCTGACGTCGACCGGCACCTATGCCTCGACCGGCAGCTACTCGTGGGACATCGTCGTGGCCGATAGCGCCGCGGCCGCCGCGATCGACAACACCATCAACTTTACGGCGGCATCCAACTAGGACAAACCAGCCGCAGTAAACGGTGCCGGAGGGCAATCGTGCCCTCCGGCATTGTCGTACTGGGAGAGCTTATGAAACGTCAATTCGCGATCGTTATCCTGGCGGCACTGCTGACTGTGCCGGCATCGGCGGCGCGGAGGCGTTCGGCGGCGCCGGTCATCGATGACGCCCTCTCGATCGTTTTCGTCGACGCCCCCTCCGCGGGCAGCGGCTTCACCGCGGCCGGCGGCGACGCATGGCTCGACGTCCGCGATGTCGCCGGCCATCCCGGCGGCCGTCAGCGCGGCGCGCGCGTGCAGCGGCGGTTTGGCCTCCGCATTGTCCGCACCGCCGGTACCGCCTCGGGAATGGCCACTGTCTCAGCTCATCTCGAATCGACGGACGGCCGCACATCGATGCGGCTCGACGGCAAGCTGCTCACGGAAGCGCCAGTCGTTATCGATACCCATGCCGCAATCGGCACGGTCATCTTTCACACCCTGGAAATCGAAATCAACGACACCGTCGCACCCGGCCCGATTGCCGCCGCCATCACCTGGGACGTAATCGCTCAATAATTCAGGCAGTAAACATGCAAGACTGAGGAATTCAACGATGCGGGTCCTATCGATTGCAACACTCATCCTGGCGGTTGCCATGACCGCGGCCGCCGGCGGAGGCTCGCTCTCCATCTCTCCCGCGGCCGTCATTTTGCGCGGGACCGCCGGTCAGAGCACCACGCAGTCGATGAAACTGACCAATGGCGCCTCACAGCCGTTCTCGTTCGATCTCAGAGCGCAGGACATCGTGATCCGCGACGGCCGCCGCGTCTACGTCGACGCGGGCCAGCTCCCCGGAAGCGTGGCCGCTACCGCCGCCTTTTCGCGTAAGTCGGTCACCCTCGGACCCGGCGAAAGCGTGCGCGTCGATGTGACCGTCACCATCCCCCCGAAACCGGCAGCCCGGGCCATCCTGGCGCTCTTCCACGGCACGACCAGACTGCAACACGGCTCCGTCGGATCGACCGTCTCCCTCGGCATGTTAATGACCTTCGCTCTGTCGGACGACGTTCTCTCGTCGTCGACGCCGCTCGACGTTCATCCCCCCACCGCCACCTCCAACCTCGCCGTCACCCAGCAACTGATCAACAGCGGCCCTGAGCCGTTCGTGGCCACGGGGATGCTCGCCATCGTCAGCGGAAAAGGCATTCTCCTGGGCCGCACGCCGGTCCCGGCGCGGCGCCTTCTCCCCGGCGAACGGACCGATGTTCGCGCCGAATACGCCGGCGATCTCGCTCCCGGCCACTACCGCGCTCTCATGACCTATCAACTCGCCGCAACCAGCGTGACCTCGGCCGCGGAATTCGACGTCCGATGAGACCCCTGCTCCTCGCCGCTGTCGTTCTCTTCGCGCTTGGCGCGCGCGCGGACAACGTCACCGTCCACGTGCATGAGAGCGTGACCATCGACATCGACGGTGCCACGGCCGCCTACGCCATCGATCCGGCCATCGTCGATGTGGTCGTGGTGCGCGCCGGCCGCGTCGCCCTGACCGGCCTCGGCTCCGGGACGACGCAGCTCATCGCCGTGACCGCGTCCGGCACGACCGCGTTCCTCGTCACCGTCGGCCCCGCGCGGGGAGCGGCGATTCCACACGCCGTGGCCGCCAACGAGCCCATCGGCCGATTCGAGACGCGGTATGCCAGCGACACCTCGAGGTTGCAGAGCTCATTCGACGTGTTCATGCGCGACGGCGAGCGCCAGTCTCAGTTTCATCTCCTGAACGTCCACTACCTCGGCGAGCGGTTCGGCGGCTCGTCGACCGCGTTTCCATCGGTGTTCTATCGCGTCAATACGCCGCATCGCGAGATCACGTTCGGCGACGACTACGTCGATGCCTCACCGCTCACGGTTCACGGAACGCAGGTGCGCGGATTCCATCTGATCGACCACACCCTCGAGTTGCATGCCGGCTATGCAGCGGCCACCATGTACGAGGATCTCTTCCTCCCCGCCGATCGCCGCTGGGTGGCGGGAATCGGATACGGCATCGATCGCGGCGGAATCCGCTGGACGCCGTCGCTCTACGGATTCCTCTCGGAACCGAAGCTGACCACGGCCCGTCGCGGCGTCGAAGGCGCTCTGGCCGCCGAGTACCGCCGCACCGACGCGCTCTGGCTTCGCGGTGAAGTCGGCGTGAGCCGCTCCATCGCCGCGGCCGCCGATCTTCGGTATGACACGGCACGCGACCATCTTCTCGGGCACGTCACCTTCAAACCGAGCGACTTTCCAACGCTCGGCATCAGCGACATCCCCGGCACGCACGGGGAGCTCACCTGGACGCGCCGCGCCACCTCGCGCCTGACCGCGGAGACCTTCGCCGCGTACGACGACTATCATTTCCAGTCGCTGCGGCAGACGTTCTCGAACGGCTCGCTCACGTTGCGATACACGGCCACACCACGTCTGACCATTACCAGCGGCGCATCGGTGAATGAGCTGCGCACCACGGCGCGCTCGATCCGCACCATTGCCATTCCCGCCGGAGTGGCGTACGACCGGCCGTCGTTCGGAGCATCGATCTCCGCGCGCGTGCTCGAGAACGACAACGCCAGCCGCCACGGCGATGTCGTCCGCCTCGGTGCGCGCGCCAGCCATAAGACATTCACCAGCAGTCTCTGGGTGGAGCGCCAGCGCCAGGCGCCGACGCTCGATCTCATCTTCCGCGAAGAGCCCGGCCTGGCGCTGGCGCTCCAGCGTCTCGGCATTTCGGTTCACTCGCCGGAAGACGTTGCGCGCGCGCTGCGCGACAATCCAGCATTGGTCAACCTCGGCTACATCGAAGGGTTGAACGTGAACCTCACGCCCCGCCGTCTGCTGGCCGGCTTCGACGCCAGTTGGATCGGGACCGGAGAGGGACGCGACCAGCTCCGCTTCCACGCCGTCGCCGACCGCGACGAAAGCGTCGGCACCACGCGCACCGCAACGATCGGAACGCTGTCGTACAGCCGGCGCGTTCTCCCGCAGACCGATGTCTTCGGGTCTCTCTCCTGGTGGCGGGGCGGCGCGCTCGCATTCCAGCAGAATGGGAAGGCCATCGAAGCCGGCGTCCGCCAGCGCTTCGACGGCGTGCCGGCCATGCTGCAGCGGCGTACCACCATCGAAGGCGTGGTCTTTCTCGATCCGGAGATGCGCGGCTCGGCCGCGAATGCGGCACCCCTTCCGGACGTCATCGTCATGCTCGACGGCACCCAGACCACGCGCAGCGACGCCCACGGCGCGTATGCATTCCACGGCGTCGATCCCGGATCGCACTCCGTGATCGCGCAACTTCCTTCCTCGCACCCGGCCTATTTCACGACCGCGTCGCGCGTGGAGGTCAGTGGGCGAGCCCGCGTCGACTTCGGCGTCATCTGGTCATCGGCGCGACTGAATGGACGCGTGGCCAGCGACGCCAACGTCGGAATCGCCGGAGTCACCATCGCCGCCGTCGCACCGAATGACATCCGCATCGCCGCAACCACCGACAGCGATGGCCGGTTCGTTCTTGCCGTTCCCACCGGAACCTATCGTGTCACGCTCGTGCCGGAGACGCTGCCGGCCGGCTATGCGATCGAGGAAGGGGAGCAGAGCGTGACCCTCGCGGCCGATGTTCCGCGGACGACCTCATTCGCCGTCGTTGCCCTGCGCAGCGTGGCCGGCACGATCGCAGGTGCCCATGAGGTGATGATCGAATCCCTCGGACGCCGAGCCGCCGTCGACGAGCACGGCAACTTCGTTTTCCGCTCGTTGCCGGCCGGCCCTCTCTCGCTGACCGCCAATACCGGCGGCCGGATTGTGAAGCGCGAGATTACGCTGCCCGCCGAGCCGGTCACGCTGCGCGATATCGTCTTCGGAACCGCCGTGACCACCGCGATCACCGCGACTATTGCCGAATCGAAGAAGCCGCCCGCTCCGGGCACAGCGGGCGCGTTCATCGTGCAGATCGGCGCCTTCCGCGATGCCGCCAACGCCCGCCAGCTCGCCATCCGCCTGGAACGCCTCGGCGAGACCCCATTCACCGACCGCGGCGAGGGACTGCTCCTCGTCCGCACCGGACCCTTCATCTCACGAACGATGGCCACCACCGCCGTCAATCGCCTGCGGCGCGCGGGGATCGAGAGTTACGTCCTGTCGCGCTGATTCGTGAACAGCAGGTCGCTCGCCGGTTCAAATCCGCTCAACGGCTCGGGCGTTCTCCGAAACCTCTTGGGAAGGGTCGATCGTTCTATGATGTTTGGAGGCAGGGCAAGCGAGCAAGCAAAGAATGAAGTGTTACGCCGATGAAGACACTCCGGAGGAGGAACAGGAATGACCACAACCGTTTTCGCCACTTATGATGGAGAGGTGCTGCGCCCCGAGGGCCCTGTGACTCTTGCACCGAACACCCGTGTGCGCGTCACGATCGAAACAACGGTCGCGGACGAGAACAAGTCAAGCTCGTTTCTTCGGACTGCTCAGGCGCTGAACCTTGACGGGCCGGCAGATTGGTCTGAACGCCTCGAGGAATACCTCTACGGCGAGGCCGAGCCTCGTGTCTGAGCTGTTTCTCGATACCTCATACGCCATCGCGCTTTCCTCAACATGCGACAGACATCACGAGCAGGCCCTGACTCTGGCTCGTGAGATCGAAATCGATCCAACAATCCGCCTCGTAACCACTCGCGCTGTTCTGCTGGAAATCGGCAACGCCCTTGGCCGCCAGAAGTTCCGAAACATCGCGGTGCAGCTCCTGAGGTCTTTAGAGAATGACTCGACCGTGGCGATCATCCCTCTTTCAGAGGCACTGTTTGCAGCGGCTATGCAACTGTTTCAATCGCGCGCCGATAAGGAGTGGGGACTGACAGATTGCGTTTCATTTGTGGTCATGCAAGAGCGAGCGATCACGGACGCGTTGACTGCCGACGCTCATTTTCAGCAGGCAGGCTTTCGGCCGCTGTTGCTCGGATAGCCGGACCCTGATCGAGCGCCTGGAGGCGATTCCATGAACAGATCGACCGAGAGGCTGTTTGAACGTGTCAGAGCGATCCGGGCACGAGTGGCCATCCAGCGATGGGAGATTCGCCAGCGCGGCCATGCTGCAGGCTCCTGGTTTGCTCTGGAACGCTTCTTTGCCTTGAGCAGGCGCGCATGGATCCTCAGCGCACAAGACACCGAGACGCTCGTGGCCGCTGGATATGAACCCGATCCGGCCGGCTTGGCTTTCGAGCAGCCGCGAAAAATCTTCATCATTCGTCCCGAGGAGATTCCATCGCTCGACGGCGCGCGTGAGATTTCTCTTTGTTCTTCCGCGGAGCTTCTGCTCGCTCCGGCCATCGCCCTCGTCCCCTTCGCTCCGCGCTCCGCCTCCAGCCTTCGGGCACGATGAGCTGAGCCATTCTTAACCCATCCTGGTCGTATCGCGCCCACATTACGGTTGTATGGTTGACGTCTTCGCGCCGCATAACTACCATTGGGAGACGTATGACGGTCGATGCCGACAGCACCCAGACCTCGCGCCGCCGCCTGATCGAAGCCGGGAAGGCGCTCTTCGCCCGCTTCGGCTTCGAACAGACCTCGACGGCGATCATCGCCCGCGAAGCCGCGACCTCGGAATCGCAGCTCGTACGCTACTACAAGGGGAAAGCAGGGCTCCTCGAAGCGATCTTCAACGACTGCTGGGCGTCGCTCAATCCGCACGTCCAGAGCGTGGTCGTCGCCGCAACCGACGCGCGCGAAGCGCTGGCTGCCGTGCTGGAGGCCGTCACCGAAGCCTTCGGGCAGGACGCCGATCTCGCTTACCTTCTGCTGTTCGAGGGACGGCGCATCCGCGGCGGCAGCTCGGAGATCCTGCTGTCCAAAGGCTTCATCGAATTCGAGAACCTTCTGCGTGTGCTCATCCACCGCGGCAAACGCGACGGCACATTCCGGACCGACGTGAGCGACGAGGCCATCGCCTCGGCACTCCTCGGCGCGACCGAAGCGATGATCCGCGATCGCCTCGTCGCCCAGCGCGCAGGCAAACCGAGCCCGTATTCCGACCAGGAGATCCGCGCCATCTTCCTGGCCCTCCTGATCGGATTGCGTCACGAGGCGTAGCTGCGCTTCGCGCGTTGTCTGCGCCTTGCGGCGCGTTGTCGGTTGTTTGCGCCTGCGGGCGCGTGGTCGATAAACCAGCCGGCGATGATTTCGGGTTACGCGGCCGCAGCCGCAGACAACGAGCCGCAAGGCGCAGACAACGCGGCGAAGCCGCAGTTTCAATGTCTCGTGGAGCGGCCCCGGCTTGCAACGTACGTAAACGCCTTCTCCAGCGTCGACGACGTCGAGCCACAGGTGAGTGTGACGTCGACAGTGCCGGCCGCATGCGCCGGGGCGACGACGGTGGCCGTGGTGGCGCTGCTGAACACCGCGCTTGTGACCGGCATCCCGCCGAAGGAGACGATGCAGCCGGCGGATAGGTTTGCGCCGTGAAGCGATACATTCACGCCTCCAGGCACCGATCCCATGGCTGGCTCGAGTGCGGTGAGGGACGGCGAGCCTTCCGTGACGTCGACGAGTAGCACCGCCGCGCCGGTTCCGTTTCCGGCACTGACCGAGACCGAAGTCGAGCCACGCTTCTTTGCCGTGACGGGGATGAACGTCGGTTGATTGGGAGCGATCGCAACCGCTGAGGGCGCATCGGCGATCGATGAATCGAACGCGACGATCGTAAGGTTCACGGCCGTGTCCGAGGGAGGCTCGAGAGATGCCCGCACCTGCGTGGTTTCGCCCACTCGTGACGCCAGCCGTGCCGGTGCAAGGACGATGACCTGGGCCGGCTGAGGCTGATCGTCATTCGGAATCGTCACCACGACCGTGTCGTGCGCGAGCGAGAAAGGCAACGCCGGCGCGGAGGCTGGGTGCGCCGTGAGGGTGATGGTGAACTGCTCATCCGGCTCGACCGTGGTATCGCCGACGATGGGGACGAAGAAGGACTTCGTCGTCTCGTTGTTGAACGTCAACGTCCCACTGACCGCCTGGTAGTCGGCCGGCGCGGTGGCGGTGCCGTCGTGCGTCACGTAATCGATGGTTCCGGTGATTTTGCTCGGCGAGCCGCAGGCGATGGCCGCGTTATTCAGGCCGCTGTTCCCCTCGATCGCGCCGAGGCTCTGGCAGGTCACGACGCCCGGCGTGTCGTCGTTGACGATCGTCACCGTGATCTCGGCCGGTTCCACGACGAAGTTCGAGGGCTGGACAGGGGTCGCGGTCAGCTTGATCGTGAACTGTTCGTCCGGCTCGATGGTGTCGTCGCCGACGATCGGAACGGTGAATTTCGCCGGGCCGGATCCGTAGTTGAAAACGATCGAGCCGCTGGTGAACCCGAAATCCGAATCCTGGAGTTTCGCCGTTCCGTTGACGGCCTGATAGTTGATCCAGCCTTGGATCATCTGCGCGTCCGGCGTGCAGGTGATCTCGACGTTCGTGATCGTCCCCGCCGGCCCTTCCAGCACCGAGGGGGCCGACGGCGTACAAGTGATCTTGCCGATATCGTCGTTCAGGATGTGGCCGTGTGCGGCGAAGTTCGTGAAGGCGACCAGATTCTCCGGCGTGGCCGAAAGAAGAGTGACGCCGAAGACCTCCTCGAGCTCGAACGTCGTGTCGCCGAAAACGGGAACGTCGATCGTCTTGACCGACTCGCCCGGCGCGAAGGTGATGCTGCCGCTGAACGGTTGATAGTCCTCGCCGGCCGTCGCATTCTCCTGGCTGCCGACGATGAACTTCACCGTGACCGGAAAACCGGCCGGGGTGCTGAGCGTGACCGGGACCTTGCACAGGGTGATGCCGCTGTTCCCTTCCAGGACGGAGCCGTCCGCGATGGAGATCTTCGATTGCGGTTCGTCATCGAGGATGTAGACCAGGTTGCTGGAAATGAAGTCGAGCGTCGCTCCGCCGGTCGGATGCGACAACGTGAGGACGATGATCTCATTCGTCTCGTAGAGCTTGTCGTCGAGGATCGGGATGGTTACCGTCTTCGATACTTCTCCGTCGGCGAACGTGAGCGTTCCGGCAATGGGGGTGTAATCCACGCCGGGGGTGGCCGGATCATGGTCAGGCGTCGCCGGCGGTGCGGATGTTGCGTAGTCGACCGTGACCGCTCCGACGCTTCCGCCGACGCGCGAAATCTGCACGCTGACACTGCCGGCCGCCTCGAACGCGCTCGACGGAATCATCGGAAGGGCGAACGCTCCATGCCGCGTGACCACCGAGCAGTTCGAGATCTCCGAGGTATTGTTCTGGGCGTCGGTCGCGGTCGCGGACACGCCTGTTCCGTACAGGATGGAGTTCCCCGTAAAGGAGAATGAGGCATTGCCGCTGCTGTCGGTCGTGACCGTCAGCGTGGTCAGATACGAATCGGCATTGATGTAGTCGCCCGCCGCACAGTTGGTGTTCCCGAACAATTCGATTGAATACGCCGCGTTGGGCGCCGATGAGAGGGTTCCGGTGATCGTTGCCGTCGGCGTCGGCGCGGTCAGATTGTCGAGCGCCAGGGTGATGACCGGTTGGTTCTGAAGCCCGTTCGGGCCGCTGTCGCCGTCGAGGCCATCGTTCGTCGTATGTCCGTCGCGGGTGTTGCCGAGGTCGATGCCAAAACCGTTCTTCGCAATGGAGTTCTTCGAGATCTTGTTGCCGGTGCCGCCGCCGATCCAGATCGCCGTCCCGCTGTTGTTCGCGATCACGTTTCCGGTGATCGATGCGTTGTTGCCATTCAGCTCGATGCCGGCGCCGTTGCCCATCGGTTTGCCGAAGAAGTCCGCGGTGCCGATGTAATTGCCGCTGATCGTGACGGAATTGAACGAGGTCACGCGGATGGCCGCGCCGGAATTGCCGGAGATCATGTTCGGAAGTTCCAGGGTGCCGATCTCGAGTCCCGCCACTGTTCCGTTGCCGCTCACGTCCACGCCGATGCCGTTGGGGATGGCGAACGCTCCCGAGGCCGACTGGCCGATATGGTTGTTATAGATCGCCGTGCCGGCGGCCGTGGACATGACCTCGATTCCGGTCCCGTTGCCGGAGATGAGATTCCCGAAGATCCGCGCGCCCACACCCGTGACCAGAATGCCGACGGCGTTCGGGATTGCCGCGCTGCCGCTGATGTTCGTGCCGATGAAGTCCTGCCCGATGATGGCATCGTCGCCCGCTTCGATGGCGGCCCCGTGGTCGCCATAAATCGTCACGAATCCCAGCGACGAGCCCGAACTGATGTGGAACGCGGGTGCGGAGAGGCTCGAGGCGTCGATCACGATTCCCGGGGTCGTTCCGTTGAAGAACGCGCTTCCGTCGATGAAAAGCTTTCCCACCGTTGCCGGATACGGCGTGGCCGGGGTGAGGACGATGGGGCCGATCCCGAACCTGACGGAATCGTCGGCAGGTGTCGCATTCGCCTGTGTGATCGCGTCGCGAAGCGAACCGGGGCCGGAGTCGTTCCCATTGGTGACCGTGTACGTGATCGCCGAGGCAGCCGCGGCGAGCGACATGGTGATGACTGCGATCAAAGCGACGCGTGCGTACCTCATCTGTTCTCCCGCGGACTCGATTCCAGCGCAAGGCACGCTGATCGTTATTTGGATCTGGACCTGAGGCACTCTTACGTGAGTAATCGTTATCTGTCAATGAGCGATGCCAGCGTCAGATGTGACTGTGCCTGAAATCGCCTCACGCGGAGGCGCGGAGACGCGGAGGAGAGGAAGGATGACCAGTTCACCCCATCCATGGATCGATTCAAGATCACCCACGGTGCGTCTTGCGCACTTCGCGTCATGTTCACTCGATCCATGGATGTATTCAAGATCACCGGCCAGATCTTGTACTTCACCTCGCGTCGTGTTCACTCGATCCATGGATATATTCAAGATCACCGGCCTGATCTTGCACTTCACTTCGCTTCGTGTTCACTCGATCCATGGATGTATTCGAGATCACCGGCCTGATCTTGTACTTCACTTTGCATCGTGTTCGCTCGATCCATGGATGAATCAAGAACCCTCGTGGCGCTCGCTATCGAGCCTCCTCCGCGTCTCCGCGTGAGATGGTCCCCTCACTGCGCCCGCTGCTGCGACATCAGCCGCACATCGATGTATCCGGCGCTCCGGCAGGCGTCGAGAACCTTCACCACCTCGCCGTACGCGACGCTCTGATCGCCGCGGACGGCGACCTCGCGGTCGGGGGATTCGCCGTGTAGCCGCTGCAGTTCACTACACCCGCCGGACTCACCGGGCCAAGGCGTCGCTCAATATCCTGGCAAACGCCTCGGCCGGACTGTCGCCGACACGGTAATCCTCCCGCGGCATCACGTATTGGAAGATGGGACGGCCGTTCTTTCTGATCGTTGCGGTTGCCGACCGGCTCTTCTTGCCGAAGCCGTGAGACTCCACCGAGCCGGTGAAGCGGATCTCGACCGGCGCGCCTTCGCCGACGCTGACGCCGCGCCCGCGCAGCGCATCGGACAGTTGTTTGATCATTTCGGCGTCGCCGCCGGTCAGATAGACCCGCGTGACGCCGCCGATCTCATGATGCAGCGCGGCGACCGCGGCCTCGTTGGCGTTGCTGTCGCCCCGTTCCCGGAAGGTCGGCGCCGAAGCTGCCGATGGAACAGGCGCCGGTTCCGGCTCCGCCGTTTCTTCAACCGGTGCGGGCTCTTCGACGGTGGCAGTTTTCGGTTTCGGCGGTGCGTGCGTGGCCGTCGGAGGAGGAACGACAGGAGCGGACAACGTCGGCGTCGTCGCGGTGGCTGTCGTGGACGTCGGAGCTGTGTTGTCGATGAGGACCGGCGCGGGCGGCGTGACGTCGAGGCTCGTCTGCGACGGCGCGGCGGAGGCCGTGGCGGTCGTCGTCGTTGTCGTCGTCGTGACCGCCGTGGTTGAAAGCGGCCAATGAACGAACTTCTTCATCACGATGACCCCGACCGCTGCCATCGCCCCGAGGACGAGCACGACGATGACGATGACCGCGATGAGGGCGCCGGAACCACGCTTCGGGGGCGCGGCCGCCGTCGCCGGTTGCGGGGCAGCAGCCGGCATCGCCATCGGCATGGGGTCGACGACGGTGGGCGGCGCTTCGAACTGCGGTGGTGGGGGAGGAGCTGACGGCACGGTCGCCGGGCGCGTCACCGATTGCGCCGCGGTCGCCGGAGCAGAAAAAGGAGCTGGAGCAACCGTGGCCGCGGCGGCCGGGACAGGCACGGTGCCGGTCCGTTCCGTCCGCATCGTGGCATCGGCATCGAACGGTGCCGATGTTTTCGACGCTTCATCGGGGAGGGTCGGCTCGATCACGGCCAGGGCATCGGAGAACTCGCGCGCGGTGGCGAAACGCTTGTTGCGGTCGCGCTCGAGGGCCTTCGCCAGCACGGTCTGCAGCGCCGGGTTGCCGGTGATGCGGTCGAGGTCGGGCGAGAGCAGATACTCATCGCGGGAATGGTGAATGATGTACTCATGGGGCGATGTCGCCTCGAACGGCGGCCGCCCGGTGAGCATCTCGAACAGCACCACTGCCAGCGAGTAGAGATCGGCGCGGCCGTCGATCCGTTCGCCGGCGGGCAGAAACCCGAGGTGGTCGGGGGAGGCGTAGCGGAACTTGCCGACGAACATTCCGGTCTGGGTCATGGCCACATCCGCCTCGGCCGCCTTGGCCACGCCGAGGTCGATGATCTTCACGAACTCGGAGCCGTCGGCGGCGTGCGTGATCATCAGATTCTCGGGACTGATGTCGCGGTGGACTATGCCGGCGCGGTGGATGGCTTCCAGGCCAGCCAGCGCCTGGATGGCGATGCGCACGGCGTGACGCGGCGCCAGCGTTCCGCGGCGCTTCAGGACCTGGGCCAGATTCTCCCCGTCGATGAACTCCCAGACCATGTAGTGCGAGCCGTCAGGAAGGGCGGAGAAATCGTGGAGCGTGGCCACATTCGGATGCTGGACCTTCGTGGCCATGCGCGCTTCGCGCAGGAAGCGCTCGTGGATGTCGCTGCTCTCCGAGATCTGCGCGCGGATGATCTTCACCACGCGCGTCGAGCCGAGGAAGGTGTGCTCGACCTTGAAAACCTCGCCCATGCCGCCGATGCCGAGCCGCTGGACGATCCTGTACTTACCGTCGATCGGCTTGTCCGCGTACTCGCGGAGAAAGTCCGTCACCGGCTCGCCGCAGTGCGGGCAGGCTTTGAAGTCGCGGTCGATCTGGACACCGCAACGGATACAAGGGATCGTGGCCATGAGGCCCGAATGATAGCTCAGCGTGCCGAGCCGCTTCCCTGGCTCTTCTGCTCGGCGAGGAAGGTGCGGATCAGGGCGCGATCGTTCTCATCCTTGATGCGTGTGAAGAGCTTCTCCCCGAGGGCCACGATCGTCGACGCCTTATCGAACGGGCGCTTCGCGTACATCGTGCCACCGGGGAAATGGCACGGCTGACACTTCCCCTTCAGGATCGGCTGAATCTGCGTCTCGAAGTCGACCGGCTTCGTCGACGAGGCAGTGCTTGCCGCAAGAAGGAGGGCCAGTGCCAGAGCGAGGCGGCGCATGAGATTAAGGTAGGTCGCGCGCGGGGGAAGGGCCAGTGATTCGAGGCTGTAAAGAACTCCCCACAGGAAATTTGTCATCCTGAGGCTGCCGGAGCCGCTGAGCGAGCGTAGCGAGCGAAAAGCGGCGTAGGACGGCGAAGGATCTCCAGATGCGCAGACTGGGGCAGAAGCGCCGCAGAGGTTTGCCGTTCATCGAAATCAGCTCGGTTTCGTTGCGAGCGATCCTTTGGATGGTAGACCTTCGTTACAGAAATCACAGTTTCGCTCCTGCCCCAAACAGCGCATCTGGAGATCCTTCGCCGTCCTACGCCGCACTTCGCTCGCTACGCTCGCTCAGCGGCTCCGGCAGCCTCAGGATGACAAATCGTCCGGTATATTTTCAGGATTACCGGCCTGCCAGCTTCTCGAGCGCCTCCCCCGTGAGCCGGAACGTGTGCCACTCGTCCATCACGCGCGCGCCGAGGGACTTGTAGAACGCGATCGACGGCTCATTCCAGTCGAGCACCGCCCATTCGACGCGTCCGCAGTTGCGCTCGCGCGCGATCTGCGCCAGGCGCACCAGCAGCGCTTTGCCGTAGCCGCGCCCGCGGTGCTCCGGCTTGACGAAGAGGTCCTCGAGATAGATCCCCGGCTGCGCCAGGAAGGTGGAGTAGTTGTGAAAGAAGAGCGCGAACCCGGCCGCCGCTCCCTCTTCCTCCGCGATCAGAACCTCGGCGAAGGGGGTGCCGCCGAAGAGTGTGTCGCGCAGCGTTGCTTCCGTCGCCACCACCAGATGTGCAAGCCTCTCGTACTCCGCCAGATCACGGATGAACTGCAGGATCAGCGGCACGTCGAGCTCCGTTGCTTCGCGAATGTTGAACGTCATCGTGCATGCGATGATAGCCGGGATGAAGAAGGTGCTTCTCCTCGGCGCACTGGTCGTGGTCGTGACGATATCGGGGCAACCGGCGCGGGGGCCTGGAGTCAGCACTCCGACAACCGATCACCGACAACCGACAACCGCGAAGCGCTTCGAAGTCCACGTCACTCCCGAAATGATCCGCCATAGCCGGATCGATGAAGCGCTCTACTTCACCGGCACCGTCTACGGCATCGCCATCCTTCTACTCATCCTGGCCACGGGGTGGTCGGCCCGGATCCGCGACTTCGCGCGGCGCTGCGTGCCATGGCCATTCGTCGCGGCGATGCTCTACTTCGTCCTGCTATCGCTCGTCATCGCTGCGCTGACGTTCCCGCTCGATTTCTACGGCGGCTTCATCGTGCCGCACCAGTTCGATCTCACCGATCAGAGTTTCGCCGGCTGGCTCGGCGACTTCGGTAAAGGGCTTGGGGTGAACGTCGTCATCTTCACTCCGCTGGCGGCGATCGCGCTGGTCATCATCCGCCGCATCCGCCGCTGGTGGATCGTCCTCTGGATCGGAACCATCCCGCTGATCATCCTCGGCGTTCTGGCCACGCCGCTGGTCATCGATCCGCTTTTCAACCACTTCGGCCCTCTGCGCGACGCCTCGCTGCGGCAGGCTCTGCTCGACGAAGCGTCGAGCGCGGGCATCGCAGAGAGTCGCGTCTTCGAAGTGGACAAATCGAAGCAGACGAAGGAGATGAACGCGTATGTCACCGGCATCGGCCCGTCGGCGCGCATCGTCCTGTGGGACACGATCCTGGCCAAGCTCGACCGCGACGAGATCCTCTCCGTGATGGGCCACGAGATGGGCCACTACGTTCTCAACCACCTCTGGCAGGGGATCGCCTTCAGTGTCGTTGTCACGTTCCTCGGCTTTTTCATCGCGCAGCGGCTCTTCGAATGGGGCCTGGCGCGCTGGGGCGTGCGCTGGCGCGTGGGAGATCGTGCGGATCCCGCCGCGCTGCCGTGGCTGCTCGCCGTCAGCAGCCTCCTGGCGTTTCTCCTCTCGCCGGTCTACTCCGGCTACTCGCGCCACATCGAGCATCAGGCCGACGTCTTCGGCCTCGAGCTGACCCATAAGAACGAAGCGATGGCCAGCTCCTTCGTCAAATTCGCCGAGGATTCGAAAGCTGATCCCCGCCCTCCGCGCTTCATCGAATGGTGGTACTACTCCCACCCATCCCTCGGCCGCCGCATCGACTTCGTCCTCGCGTACAAGCCGTGGGAGAAAGGACAGCCGAATCAACTCTGGCAACGTTGAGTCTCAAGGGCTTTTCACCACAGAGACACAGAGGTCACAGAGAAAACAAACCTCTGTGACCTCTGTGTCTCTGTGGTGAAAGCCTTTCGGAGGGCGCTGGGTATAATCCGGCGGCTCGCCGGATCAGCGGCGCGCGCCGGAGGACGCATGGACGAACAGACGGGCGGAGCGGCAGAGGGCAGCAGCGCAATCGCCGGAACCAGAGACAAGCTCGAAGAGCTTTGTGTCAACACCATCCGCTTCCTCGCCATCGACGGCGTCGAGAAAGCCAAATCCGGACATCCCGGGGCGCCGATGGGGATGGCCGACATGGCCTTCGTCCTCTGGACCGACTTTATGCGCCACGATCCGAAGCAGCCGTCGTGGCAGGATCGCGACCGCTTCGTCCTCTCCGCCGGCCACGCCTCGATGCTCCTCTATTCACTGCTGCATCTCACCGGCTATCCGGAGATGACCATGGAACAGCTTCAGAGCTTCCGGCAGTGGGGCTCGAAGACCGCCGGCCATCCGGAGTACGGCGACGCTCCCGGCATCGAGGTCACCACCGGCCCGCTCGGGCAGGGGTTCGCCAACGGCGTCGGCATGGGCATCGCCTCGAAGATGCTGGCGGCGCGCTTCAATACCGACGATCCGTTCAGGCCGGTGCAGAACTGGATCTACGTGATCTGCTCCGACGGCGATCTCGAGGAAGGGATCAGCGCCGAGGCGGCGTCGCTGGCCGGTCACCTCGGGCTGGGCAATCTCATCTACCTCTACGACGACAACGACGTCACACTCGACGGCGACAAGCGCCTCTCGATGTCGGAGGACGTGAAGAAGCGATTCGAAGCGGCGCACTGGCACGTGCAGAAGATCGACGGCCACGACCGCGACGCCGTGCGCAGAGCCATCCGAAAAGCGCAGAGGGTCACCGACAAACCGTCGATGATCATGGCCAAGACGGTCATCGGATGGGGGAGTCCGAAGTTCCACGGTACCTCCCGTGCGCACGGCGAACCGCTCGGCCCCGAGGAGGCCGCGGCGACGAAGGTAGCCCTCGGATGGCCGGCCGAGCCGGCCTTCTACGTTCCCGACGATGTGCGCGCCGAGTTTGCGCGCAAGGTCAAGAGGCTGGCGCGGGCGCGCAAGCAGTGGGAGAGCGGCATGGCCGCCTGGCGCGAGCGCAACCCGGGGCTCGCCGCGGATTGGGACGCCTACTGGTCGCATTCGCTGCCGGAGGGTTACGAGCTGCAGCTCGCCGATGCCGGAAAGACCGACAAGCCGATCGCCACCCGCGAACTGTCGAACCAGGTCATCCAGAAGATCGGCGACATCGCGCCGTTCGTCGTCGGCGGAGCCGCGGACCTGGCGTCATCGACGAAGACCAACTTCAAGAATGGCGGCTCGATCGAACGGTTGAAGGACGACGTCAATGACCCGCCGCCATTCGACCTGTTCAAGGGCAAGAACCTCCATTTCGGCATCCGCGAGCACTCCATGGGGGCAGAGCTCAACGGCATGACGTTGTATGGCCCGTTCCGCGCCCACGGCTCGACGTTCCTGATCTTCTCCGACTACATGCGGCCTGCCATCCGCCTGGCCGCGCTGATGAAGATCCCGTCGATCTTCGTCTACACGCACGACTCGGTTTTCCTCGGCGAAGACGGTCCGACGCATCAGTCAGTCGAGCAGCTTTTCTCGCTCCGCCTGATTCCGAACATGACCCTCTTCCGTCCCGCCGACGGCGCCGAGACCGGGATGGCCTGGGCGTGGGCGATCGGCAACAAGCATGAAGGGCCGACCATCATCGTGCTGACGCGGCAGAAGGTCGACATCATCCCGCACGCCGCCGATTTCGATCCACATCAGATCTGGCGCGGAGCCTACGTGCTCGACGGCTACGCCGACGGCGATTTCACCTTCATCGCCACAGGTTCCGAAGTAACGCTGGCCGTGCGAACCGCGGAGCTGCTGCGCAAGGAAGGCATCCGCGCCCGCGTCGTCTCCGCTCCGTCGCTCGACGTCTTCGACCGTGAACCTGTCGAATACCAGAACGAAGTCCTCGGCGACCGCAGCCGCATCGTCGCCATCGAAGCCGGCCGCTCGTCCGGCTGGTACAAGTACGTCAACCACGACGCCCTCATCATCGGCATCGACCGCTTCGGCGCCTCGGCACCGCTGGCGGATATCGAGAAGGGCTTCGGCTTCACACCGGAGGCGGTGGCGGAGAAGGTAAGGGGGTGGCGGTAGGCACGGGCGACAACACCGTATACGCGCCTAACCGCATTTCTCACGCGCTGAGTGGAATTGGTTCGTTCTCGGCACACCTTCAATCGAGAGTCCTTCTCCCCCAGCGCTTTTCAGCTGGGGGAGAAGGTGCCGAAGGCGGATGAGGGGGCGTTTCACGAGGACGTCATTCGCGCGCCTTCGAGCGCTCTCCGACCAGCGTCGGAAAATCGCGCATATCTCGTAAAGCGCCCCCCTCATCCGCCTTCGGCACCTTCTCCCCCCGCAAGAAACCGCGGGGGGAGAAGGGCTCTCGACGAAGGGAGTGGCAAGGCTCTCGAAGGAACAATTCAAGTGCGCGTGTGAGGATGCAGCCTAGCTCACGAAGGAGCCTATTCCGCCTTACACCGCGAGAAGCGCCGGCCGAACTGACTCCGAAGCCGCCAACGCTGCCGGGCTTCATCTTCGGTTACATCGTTTGCAAGGGCGTAGGCCTGGATATCTTGCCTCCCAAGCTCAAGGCAATAGGCGACACGTTCCTCGATTGTCATCGACGCCGTCTTGCGTTGCAGTTCCTCAAAGGTTTCGTCGTCGGGAATCATCCCCCGAGTATACGACCGCTACAATTCCCCCATGCGCATTCGATTCGTCGCTCTCCTTCTCCTCACCGCCACCTCCGCGTTCGCCAACTTCCGGGAGTTCACCGACCTGCCGAAGAATCCGGAGTTGGAGCTGGCGGCGAAGAATGCGGCGGAGCAGACGCTGAAGGCTTTCCCCAAGCTGACGGCGGACAACCTGGCCATCAGCATCGTCGATGTGACGAAACCGAACACGATTGACCGCGGCGACTGGCATGGCGATGCGCCGTTCTATCCCGCCTCTGTGGTGAAGCTCTACATCATGGCCGAGGTGTTCCATCAGAAGCTTCAAGCGGATCCCGAGGTGGCGCGGGCGCTGGGCGAGATGATCCGTCTCTCCGACAACGACGCCACCGCATTTCTGCTCGATCTCATCAGCGATACCTGTCCCGGGCCGAATCTCGACGGGCGGGCGCTGGCGAAGTTCATCGACAAGCGGCGCGTGGTGAATCGCTGGTTTGCCTCGATGGGCTACGACATCAGCGCCATGGCCAAGCCGTGGAGCTTCGGGCCGTTCGGGCGCGAGAAGCAGCTCCTCGGCGGCGATGCCCGGCCCAACCGCAACCGTTCCAGCGCCAATTCGTTTGCCTCGCTCCTGCTCTGGATCGCGCGGAAGCGCGCACTCTCGGGAGCCGACAGCGATGCCATGCTGGCGCTGCTCGAGCGTCCTCTGAATCCGTTGCGTGCGGATGAGAACCAGGTCAAGGAGTTCATCGGCGAGTCGCTGCCGGCCGGATCGCGCGAATGGTCGAAAGCGGGATGGACCTCGGAAGTCCGGCACGACGCCGCGTACATCGAGCTGCCGGGCGGGCGGAAGCTGATCCTGGTGATCATGACCCGAGGCACGGCGGACGACGTCAAGCTCATACCGGCGATCGCGAAGAGCGTGCTCGGCGAGCTGCAGACTGTTGCTCCGCCGCCGCCCACCAAGTAGTGCTACGCTCATCGCTCACGAAAATGGAATGGTGGGTCTGGGTTCTCGCCGCGTTTCTGTTACTCATCATCGAGTTTCACGCCACGACGGCGCACATTGGCTTTTTTGCGGTCGGCGCCTTTCTGGTGGCCATCATCGTCGGGGCCGGCGTCCCCATGCCGCTGTGGGGGCAGCTCCTGACGTTCTCGATTTCGTCGGTCATCCTCCTGATCTTCGTTCGGCCGATCGTCGTTCGAAAACTCGGATTCAACATCACGAAGGTCGTCGACACATTTGTCGGCGAGCAGGCCGTCGTCCTGGTCGATCTGCCGGTCGCTGCCGAGGGCAAAGCGGAGATGCGGGGAAGCACGTGGACGGCGCGCAATGTCGGAGAAACGCCGCTATTGAAAGGTCAACGCTGCGTCGTCGAACAGGTCGTCGGGTTGACCATCCTGGTTCGGGCGTCGTGAGCAATACCATCGGAGGAACTTTCTCATGTCTACTCTCGTCGTAGCGATCGTCGTCGTCATCTTCCTGATGATCATGATCGGGCGCATCGCCCGGATCGTGCCGCAGCAGAACGCCTGGGTGGTGGAGCGGCTCGGCAAGTACTCCAACACGCTCAACGCCGGTTTTCACATCCTGGTGCCGTTTCTCGACACCATTCGCTACAAGCACTCGCTCAAAGAGGTGGCGCTCAACGTCCCGGAGCAGGTCTGCATCACACGCGATAACGTGCAGGTTGCCGTTGACGGCGTGTTGTACTTCAAAGTGCTCGACCCGGCGCGTGCCTCGTACGGCATCTCCGACTACACCTACGCCATCTCGCAGCTCGCGCAGACGAACCTCCGCAGCGAGATCGGCAAGATCGAGCTCGACCGCACGTTCGAGGAGCGGACCAACATCAATCTGATGGTGGTGACGGAGGTCGACAAGGCCTCGGAAGCGTGGGGCGTGAAAGTGCTCCGCTACGAGATCAAGAACATCAACCCGCCGCAGGACGTGCTGGCGGCGATGGAGAAGCAGATGCGCGCCGAGCGCGAGAAACGCGCCACGATCCTGCAGTCCGAGGGGCAGCGCGACGCCGCCATCAACGCCGCTGACGGCGACAAGCAGCAGGTCATCAAGGCGTCCGAAGCGAAGAAACAGCAGGCCATCAATGAGGCCGAGGGACAGGCCGCGGCCATCCAGTCCGTCGCCGCGGCGACCGCCAGCGGCATCAAACAGATCGCTGATGCCATCCAGACCCCCGGCGGCTACGAGGCCATGCAGCTCCGCCTGGCCGAGGAGTACATCAAGCAGTTCGGCCAGCTTGCCAAGAGCGGCAACTCGATGATCATCCCCGCCAACCTGAGCGACGTCAGCTCGATCATCGCCATGGCCACGAGCGTGTTGCGGAAGGTGTCGGCGGATCCGAAGGCGCCGGCGCGGGCAACACAGTAAAGCGCTACGCGCGTTGTCGGTTATCGGTTTGGGGTTGCAAGGTTGCTGAGTTGCAAGGTTGCTTGGTTCCGAGGTTGCGGGGTCTCGGGGTTCGCTCGATTCCGCACGCCGCGAGACCTCGAAACCGCGAGACCCCGTGACCCTGCAACTCAGCAACCTTGCAACCCAAAACCGCCAACCGATAACCCGCGTGGCGCTACGCCGCGCGTCGCCACCACGCGTAAGCCGGCAATCCCGCGGCCAGGATTCCGAAGCCGATCAGGCTGTTGACCGGCGACTTCACGATCGTGGCGATGACGACGATCCAGCACGAGGCGGTGAAGATGGCCGTCGTCACCGGGTGTCCCGGCGTGCGGAAGCCGGCCGGTGGCTGCCGCCGGCGGAAGATGAACAGGGCCAGCCCGGTCAGGCCGAAGAAGACGAAGTCGGTCGAGACGACGTAGCTGAGGATCTGGTCGTACGTGCCGGAGAGCGTGATGACGACGGCCACGACCCCCTGCAGGGCGATGGCCACGACCGGCACGTGCGTCTTCTTGCTGATGCGCCCGACGCTGCGGAAAAAGAGGCCGTCCGCGGCCATGGCGTAGTAGACGCGCGGCGCGGTGAGCATGCTCTGGCTCAGGAATCCCAGCGTGGAGATGGCGATCCCCGCGGCGATGAGCCGGGCGCCGCGCTCACCGAGCGCCAGCCGCATCACCGCCGAGGCGGGCGTCGAGGTGTTTGCCAGCCCCTCCGCGCCGAGCGCGCGCACGCAGATGAACGTCACGCCGACGTAGATGGCGATGACGCCGGCGATGCCCACCAGCAGGCCGATGGGGAGGTCGCGCCGCGGCCGCGCCAGCTCGCCCGAAACGAAGCTCGCCGTCTGCCAGCCGCCGTAGGCGAACATGACCGGCGTCATGGCCGCGCCGAAACGGAGGAAGAGATCCGGCGACATCGGCGCGTCGAGCATGGCCCGCGCGGCCGCGTGCGGTGCGGAGATCGTGGCGCCGGCGATGATCAGCATGGCGATGGCCGCGAGCTTGAGCAGCATCAGCACGCTCTGCGTGTTGCTGCCGCTGCGGACGCCGAGGCAGTTGATCAGCGTGAGGATGAGCAGCGTGATCACGGCGATCGTCCACTCCGGAACGGCGATTCCGATCAGGCTGATGGTGTATTTCGCAAACGCCGCCGCGACCGCTGCCATCCCTCCGCTCTGCACGATGAGCAGAAGCGCCCAGCCGTACATGAATGCCACCGAGGGATGGTAGGCGTCGCGGAGGTAGGCATATTGCCCCCCAACCTCGGGGCGGAGAGCGGCCAGCTCGGCGTAGGCGAACGCGCCGAGGAGCGCGATGACGCCGCCGGCCGCCCAGGCCCCGACGATCATCACCGGCGTGTGCACCCGTTGCGCGACGACGTAGGGGTTGATGAAGATGCCGGAGCCGATGATGCCGCCCATGACGATCATCGTGGCGTCGAACGCGCCGAGGCGGCGGGAGAGAGTAGGCGGGCCGGGAGTCGGGAGTTGGGGGTCGGAGTTAGCCTGCATTTCTCACACGCTCACTTGAATTGTTCCCTCGATAGCCTTGCCACTCCCTTCGTCGAGAGGGCTCTCGACGAGGTACATGGTGCCGACGATCTAAGTGAGCGTGTGAGAAATGCAGGTTAGGAACCAGCACTCCACCCCCGCTTACTTCGTTCACGCGGCGCCGCCGGCGGCTGCCTCGGCCGGCGCGCATCGCACCGTCGCCACCACCTCGTTGCCGCATCCCCGGAATTCGATCGAGGAGAAGCTGACATGGCGGGCCATCAGGATTCCGCGGCCGTGCCGGTCGAAGGCGCGGCGCGGATCGATGTCGAGGTAGCGCGACCATTCGAATCCGTTGCCGCGGTCGCAGATGGTGAAGCGCAGCTCATCGTCGCCGCGAACGAAGCGGACGTCGACGCGTTTGCCGCGATTCTCGGGAAGCGTGAGCCGGCGCGACACTTCCGCCGCCCAGGCACCCTCCTCGAGCAGCACGCTCTTCTCGTCGTAGGTGATGCCGAGGTTTCCATGCTCGACGGCATTGACCATGAGCTCCGTCAGACCGATGACGGTTGACTCGGCATCAGGGCAGGCGTTGGCCAGGACCGCCGCCAGCCCGCGCGCTTCCTCGATCGTGCTGTAGGTGAAATGGGCGTCGTCGAGCAGTTGCAGAACCTGCATCCCCCTGCGGACGCGGTGCTGCAGATCCTTCGCCGCGGCGCGATCGCTGGCGGCGGTGCGGACGACGCTGAGCAGCATCTCCGAGTCATAGGGCTTGGTCAGGTAGTAGTAGGCGCCGGCGCGAATGCCCTCGATCACTTCCGCGCGGCTGACCAGGGCGCTCTGGAGGATGACCGGGAGGATGAGGAAACGGTGATCGCCCTTGATGCGGATGAGAAGGTCGAGACCGTTCAAGCGCGGCATGCTCCGGTCGAGAAGCACGAGATCGAACCGGTCCGGTTGCGCGTCGAGTATCGACCACGCTTCGACACCGTCGCGCGCGAATGCGGTGGCGAACCCTTCGCGGCTCAGATGGGCATCGAGCAACGCTCGATCGAGCTCGTTGTCTTCGACGACCAGGACATTCGTCTGCTCAGACATCGCGGGATGCTGACGATCATAAGACAAAAGCGCAGCCGGGCCACGGCTGATCGCCTCGCCGGGTATCACGGGAAGTGCGATGCGGAGCAGTCGATGTCCACGTCGAGCACGTGCATGTGAACCTTTTTGCTGCGCTTCTTACGGGCCAGGGCCTTGGCGGCCGCGATGGTCTTTTTGGAAAAGACGCACTCCGAGGTCTGCGGTGCGCACGGCGCTCCGTCGCTGGGAACGGCGGTACAACCGCTGCTGTCATTGCCCATCAGGTAGTAGGCCAGAAAGTGCGGAGGCGTCGTCTCCGTGCTCGTCATCGTGTTCAGGATCTGGAATTGCGCGCCGGGCTTGAAGACGATGTTGACCGAGCCGGAGGTTCCGGCGTTTGCCGTCACCGTGATCCCGTCCGGATCGGTCGAGTGCAAGGTCACCCACGCGTCGACCCTTCCGTCACCGTTGGTGATCGCTTCGGCGACGCCATGCTCGACGAAGATGTGCGCGGAGACCTTGTCGGTGGCGGATGGGTCCTTGTACTTCGCCAGAATGTCGGTCATCGAAGGGCAGCAGCAGCGCAGGTGGGGGATGGCGCCGACGATGTCGCTGGGAGAAGGATCGGCGGCGCCGGTGAAGGTGATCGTTTCGAGATTGATCGGTGCACACCGGAGAGTGCCGCCTGCTCCGCACGTGGTCACTCCGGTCCATGTGCTGCTCGATACGTCGCCGGGACTGTACTGGATCACGGAAATGTGACCGGCGTAGGGAGTCCCGGGAAAGTGCGGCAGGAGAATGTGCAGGCCTGCACCCGTATTCATCATGACCACGAACAAACCGACAAACTGAATGCTTGTAACGGACATCATTGACTCCCTTTCGTTGGTGACGTTGTCTGTTCGGTCGAATAGCCGAGGAGCTCGACCGGGGCCCACGATGCTGGATGGCCAAGGCGGGGATCGCTCCCGTGGGCCAACTCGATCTGTGCAGTGCGCAGGGCGGCGGACGGACTTGCGCCGTTGCGCAACGCGAGGTGAAGGCGGCGGAACAGAGGCGCCGCCGCGTCGTCGTCGACTTCCCACAAGGTGCCGATCACGCCTCGGGCTCCCGCGGCCAGGAAGGCCCGGGCGATGCTGGGCATCCCTTCGACGTGACCCGGTTCGCCGCGCATCGTCCCGCAGGCAGCGAGGACGACCAGCGGCGCTTTTTCGAGCCGCAGCGAGGCGATGTCCGTCGTGTCCAGATCCCCCGTTTCGTGCGGATGGTCCGCTGCCAGATGGAGCGCCCCGAATGGATCGGTGGCGTCGCTTTCCGCGTGGCCGGCGTAGTGGATCAACCCGGACGTTCGCGCGCCGGCGACGAAGCGGGCCCGGGTGGCGTGCTCGTTCTCGAGAAGCGTCGAGGAGTCGTACATCGCGGCGATGACTTCGGCTTCCCGCGCGGCCTCGGGGAGAGAGGTTACGCCCTCGTCATGCGGATCGCCGATGACCAGCACCGGCGCCAGAGCCGCCGGCTGCCTCTTCAGCAGGAGAGCACTGGCGCTGGGTGCGACCGAGAGAGCCACGTCATCGATGAGATAGCGCCCTCGGGGTGCGTTCCACAGTGCGGCCCACGGCACCGTGTGAAGCCGCCGGTCGGGAACGACGATCAACCGGTCCGCGCCGGCCAGCTCCGCGGCCACCGGTGCGATCAGCAGCCGATGGAGCGCGGCAGCGGTGCTGTGCACCGCCTCCAGGTCGCCGCGGTGCTGCACCAGGTCTACGCACTGTTCGACGAGTGTTCGTACGGCGATTCGTGACGCCGGGACGCGAACGACGCCCGATCGGGAGGAGGTGAAGTAGAAGGTGACGAGCGCGTCCGGCAGGACGGCGTATTCGACGAGGACCGTTCCCCGCGGGAGTGCGCCGCGAAGTTGCTCCGCGGTGGCGGCCGTCTCGAGAATCGTTGTTTGGCCTGATTGCTCGTACATGCTCCGGGCGCGGGCCCGGTCCGAGAATTCGAAGGCTCGCGCCGAATCACCACGGCGGAGCAGCAAGGCGATCATCTCCGAGAAGAGCGCGGGCTCTGTGTCATAAAAGGTTCCCCGCAGGCTCCGGTCGCTGATGGACGAACGTTGCCTTTCGACCACGGCAAGTCCGGCTTCGAAGTCGGCCAGGGCCGCGGAATCGTCGCCGCCGGAAACATGCGTGCGGCCGCGCTCGAGATATGCCTTGGGAAGGCCTCCCGACCGTCCCTCGACTGTGAAGAAGGCAACCGCGCCGTCGAGAAGGCGAAGCGACAGCCGCGGATTGGCTCGACGCTCAACGGCCCCTTCCACGATATCGAGCGATACGGAGGTCCTCTTCCTCATCGCGGCGTCCGGCACTTTCTTTGCCGCCGTGCGCGCCTGTTTGACCGCCTCACGCGCTCCGCTCGTGTCACCCCCTTTTGCCAGGGCGTCTGCGCGAGCGGCCTGCGCCAGACAGACGGCGGCCGGTTGCTCGAGCTGACGTAGATCGTCCAGCGCGATCTGCGACAGCGACAGCACCGTTTCGATATTGCCCTGCTCCCCTTCCACGTTCATGGCGGTTATGAGCGAATTGCGGATCCGGTCGTCGGAGCCGGCGCGGCTGAGAACCTGAAAGGAAGCGACCCGTGCTTTCCAGGCCGCTGCCGGTTGCGCCGCTCGATTCAGATAGCTGGCGAGCAAGAGGTCCATCTCGCCCCGGTTCTCGATTTCTCCAAGGTTGGCGTAGATCCTCCGCGACTCTCCCGCGGTGCGGATGGCCGCGCTCCATTGCCCCTCGGCGGCCTGGCACAGTGACCGGTTCCAACCGATCCAGGCAGCCAGTCCGGGATAGCGGCCGTGGTCAAAACGCGCCGCGAGACGATCGAGCGCTGCCGCGGCCTGGACCGGCTGATTGCTGTCGTAGAGACATTCGGCAAGGAAGAAGGACGCCATGAGCGACATCGGGCTGCCGTTGCGCGCCAGCCGCTCTTCGCCCTCCGCCAACTTCTTCTGTGCTTCGGCAATGTGGCGGTCGCGGTAGAGAAGGCGCCCATCGCGATAGACGGCCTGTGCGTCCGCCAGCGCGCGAAGGCGAGCAGGATCGGCGGCGACCCGGTCGATGACGGCGACGGCGTCGGAGATCGATTCGTCATGATTGAACTGTCCCAGGCCCGATCCCATCTCCCGGATTGCCGACAGAAGGCCGGCGGCCTTCTTCTCCTCACCCGCGCGCACGGCGTCAGCCCAGTTGCCGAGCAGCGGCCCTTCGCTCCAGGTCCGCGCCTCCTGCGGATAGTTGCGGGCCAGCGCCGCGATCGGGCCGCGGTCGCCGGCGCGCAGTGCGCGCGATGCGAGATCCAATTGACGCTGAAACTCGTCTCTGGTCTTTACCACCTGGAGCCGGCCGAGGTGGTTCATCGCCTCGGTTGACCAATGCGTCGAGGGATCGACGCCGGCGTAGCGCTGCCACGCCCGGCGGGCGGCTTCCGTAATGCCGAGGGCCTCGACGATCAGGGCGCGGTTGAAGAGCGCATCGGGAAGGGTGGGGACCAGGCGTAATGCGTGGTCGGCGTCGGCGAGCGCCTGCGGCAATTCGTGAGGACGCTTCTCCCGCACCGCGTGCGTATAGCGGGCCGCGGCGAGATCGCTCCAGTAGTCAGCGTCCCGCGGCGACTGCCGGACGGCGGATGCGAGTGCATCGATCGCATCGCGATCGCGTTCGATCAGAAGGTAGGCCGCGCCCGACTCATGGCGGGCACGCGCCGAGGGATTGTTCTGCAGCGACTGGATCACGGTTCCGGCGGCGCCGGCCAGATCGAGGCGGGCGGGATCCAGCAGACCTCCCGTCGTCGTCCGCTGCAGCCGCATCGCCTGCCAGTCGAAACCGGTCAGGCGCGCCTCGATCGGTCGCTCGGACCGCGGTGCCAGCTCCCGCAGCCGGTCGGATGCTGACTCCTGCCGCCGGCACGCGAAGAGAGCGACGAACAGGAAGACGGCCAGCGCCTTCCGGGCTCCCGGGGCCGATGCCGCTGTCAGTTCCGTGCTCATGGACGCTCCTTCCGACCCGGACGACCTACTTCCACCAGAAGGACCTTGTGCAATGTTAGATGGACGCAACCGCCGGATTTTCCGGAACGCCGATGACCGGCGCTCTCCGGCGTACACTTCCGCCGTTCATGACACTGATGCTGGAAGTGGCCGCCGTGGTGATTCTCCTCGCCGCGACGGTGCTGGCGCTCGTCCTCGGCAAGCGGCACGCGCGCCGGCTGCAGCGGACGCGCAGGATCCATATCGACCGCTTCAAGCTCAAGCGCCGGCACGCCGACATCGAGCTCGAGGTCTTCGGCAGCCGCGAGGTCGTCGATGCCATTCGCGGGTACGCCAAAGAGCATCACGCGACGATTGATGAGGCCACGCGCCAGGCGCGGACGTATCTCCGCGAGATCGTTCCGAAGTTCAACCTCCTGGCGTATTACCGCGTCGGGGCGCCGCTGGCGCGGGCCATCATGCACTTCCTCTACCGGCCGGTCGTCGAGCACAAGACGCTGCACGACTTCAACGCCACCGCGCCGAAGAATGCCGTCGTGGTCTACCTCATCAACCACCGTTCGAACGCCGACTATGTCCTGGTCGCGCACATGCTCTTCAAGTTCGTATCGCTCTCGTACGCGGTCGGGGAGTGGGCGCGCGTCTGGCCCCTCAACCATCTGTTCAAATGGTTCGGCGGCTACTTCATCCGCCGCCGCTACCGCGAGCCGCTGTACCACGCCATCCTCTCCACTTTCGTCAGCACCATCACCAAGAATGGCGTGACGCAGGGGGTTTTCATCGAAGGGGGCCTGACCCGCGACGGCGCGTTCCAGAAGCCGAAGCTGGGCATGCTCGACTACATCGTGGCCGGCAAGCGCGACCCCGGTTTCAGCGCGCCGCTCTTCCTGATTCCGACCGCGATCAATTACGACCGGGTGCTGGAAGACCGTAACCTCACCGAGGAGCTGGTAGGGAAGGAAGACCGGCGGACGAAGGGCGACAAACTGCAGACGACGATCGACTTCCTCTTCCGCAACCTCCTGCGCAGCGTTCTCAAGCGGTTCAAGCGCTACGGCTACGCCGTGGTCACGTTCGGCACACCGATCGCCGTCGACGAGTTCGTCCACGAACATCCCGCCATCCTCTCGCCCTCCTACGACGGCCGGAAGGCGGCGCTGACGGAGCTGGCCGAGCTGGTGATGACCGAGATCTCGAACGCGCTTCCGGTCACGCCGGTCACACTCCTGGCGCGCATCTTCGCCGACCACCCCGGCGAGCCGCTGACCGACGCCGAGATCATCGACGCCATCGATGCCTATCGTGAGACGTGGCACAACCGCGTCTGGCTATTACGTGAGAAGACCGGCGACGCCATCTGGCGCGCCGCCCGCAACGTCGTCGACCTCCGCCACCTCATCCAACCCGCCGAACGCTGGCGCTCCGACCTCTTCGAAGGCAGCGGCCTCCCCGTGATCGAGGAAGCCTGGCAATGGAACCCCCGCGAGCTCCTCCTCCGCGACTACTACGCCAATTCGCTGATGACATTCGAGGAGGTGAAGGAAAGGGGGTGGGTGGAGGTGAAGAAGGTCGCGCCGACCGTAGCCGCGTCGGCCGGAACGAAAGAGCGATCGATTTAAGGGAAGTCGATACCCATGGCGCGGCCATGTGCAATCCGGCCATTCGCGTGTCCATGAGCTCCGCCCCTGAGACCGATTTCGAAGCATCCAGACCGCCGAAGTCGCCCCCGCGTAGCGCTCGTAGAGTCCGATCGCCATGCCACGTCTTCTGACTGTGTTGGGCGAACGCGACGACTGCGATTGCACAAGCGAAACGCCAATTCGCCGCTTCACGAATCCATTTCGCTGCAAAGCGGATGACGTACGGCGAATCACGCCCCATCTTCATCATCGAAGGAGAACCTCGATGAAAACCAGACTGCTGTTGATTCTCACGTTTCTGATCGCCTGCGCCGTACAGGCCAGCCCGCGCCAGGCGCTCGTGGTCGATGCCGCGTGGCTCAAGGCCCATCTCAATGATCCAGATCTCGTCATCCTTCATGTCGGCGACAAGGCCAGCTATGAGGCGGGGCACATTCCCGGGGCGCGGGCGGTGTCGCTGAACGACATCTCGGTTTCCGATCACAGCGGGCATGGGCTGATGCTGGAGATGCCGCCGGCGGATGACCTGCGTCATCGGCTCGAGGCCCTTGGGATCTCTGACAAGTCGCGCGTCATCGTCTACTTCGCGGCGGACCGGGTGTCGCACGCGACGCGCGTCATCTTCACTCTCGACTATGCCGGGCTGGGGAGCCGGGAATCGCTGCTCGATGGCGGGCAGGAGGCGTGGGTTCGCAGCGGCGGCGCGCTGACCAAGGATGTTCCGCCCGCGAAAACCGGCACGCTTTCACCGCTGAAGCTGCGGCCGATCGTCGTCGATGCCGCCACCGTCCATGAGCGCATCGGGACGCCGGGCGTCTCGGTCGTCGACGGGCGCGACGCCGTGTACTACGACGGTGTCGAGACCGGCGGCGCGCATGGGGAGATGCATCGCACGGGACACATCCACGGCGCGCTGAGCATTCCGTTCACCTCGATCGTCGACGACCATCTGATGCTCAAGTCCGACGCCGAGCTGGCGGCGCTGTTCACGAAGGCGGGGGTCAAGCCGAGCGATACGGTCATCGGCTATTGCCACATCGGCCAGCAGACGACGGCGATGCTGTTTGCCGCGCGGACGCTTGGCCATCCGGTCCTGCTGTACGACGGCTCGTTCGAGGACTGGTCGCGGCACAAGGAGTACGCGGTCGACAATCCGTCGGAGAAGGCGGGGAAATGATGGGGACGAGGTCTCGCGGTCTCGCGGTCTCGGGGTCTCGCCGGGGAAGCAACCCGTGGTTCCGCGGTTTCGCGGTCTCGGGGTCTCGCGGCGAAAACACCGCGCAACCGCGTAACCGCGAGACCCCGCGACCCCGTCCCTACGCCGATCCGTACGTTGCCGGCACCGGCCTCGGCCTCGTGCTTCTGGCGGCGTTCGTGGTCGCCGGCCGCGGGCTCGGCGCGTCGGGGGCGTTCGCCAGCGGCGCCGCGGGCGTGGTGGCCGCGGCGTCGCCCGCGCGCGCGGCGGCCAATCCGTACTTCGCACGGTATCTGGCGGGGGATGGACCATGGCACGAATGGCTGCTGCTCGAGATCGCCGGCGTCGTGATCGGTGGCTTCCTCTCCGCGCTGGCGGCGGGACGCCTGCGCGCCGCGATCGAGCGCGGGCCAGGCATCGGCCGCGGATCGAGGCTGGCCAACGCCTTCGCCGGCGGATCGGCCATGGGAGTGGGGGCGGTGCTGGCGCGCGGATGTACCAGCGGTCTGGCACTCACGGGCGGGGCTTTGCTCAGCGCAGGGAGCTGGCTGTTCATGATTGCAGCGTTCGCCGGTGCGTATCTCGTCGCACCGATCGTGAAGAGGGCCTGGCGATGACCGACTCTCTCGCCGTCGCGCTGGTCATCGGCATCGCCTTCGGCTGGACGCTGGAGCGCGCCGGTTTGGGCAGCGCTCCCAAGCTGGCCGGGCAGTTCTATCTGACCGATTTCACGGTGTTCAAAGTGATGTTCAGCGCCATCGTCACGGCGATGCTCGGCGCCTTCTGGCTGGCGCGCCTCGGGGTCCTCGATCTCTCGCGCGTGTACATGCCGGAGACGTATCTCGCTCCGCAGCTCGCCGGCGGCCTGCTCTTCGGCGCCGGTTTCGTCATCGCCGGCCTGTGCCCGGGAACGTCGTGCGTGGCCGCGGCGACGGGACGCGGTGACGGCGCGCTGGTCATGCTGGGCATGTTCTGCGGCGTGCTGGTTACCGGCCTGGCCTTCGCGCCGCTGCGCCGCTTCTACGAGAGCACGGCGCGCGGACCGCTGACGCTGCCGGATCTGCTGCATGTTCCGTATGGCGTCGTCGTCGCCGCGGTGGTGGCAATGGCGTTGACCGCATTTCAATTCGCCGGGCGATTGGAGAGACGGGCGTGATCCGCCGCCTGCTCGCCTGCGCCGCCGTGCTCCTCGGCGTTGCGGCGTTGTTCGCCGGCAGCCCATATCGTGCACGGCATGCGGTGGCCGAGGTGAGTCCCGTCGATCTGGCGGAATGGATTCGCGATCGCAAGCCGGAACTGCGCGTCATCGATCCGCGTCCGGCGGCGGAGTTCGATGAGTATCACCTTCCGCGTGCGGAGAACGTGTCGCCGGCGTCGGCCGCGTTCAAACCGACGGAGACGATCGTCCTCGTTGCCGGCGACGCGCAGGGGATCGATCATCAGGTTTACGTCCTGCGCGGCGGTGTGCGTGGATGGATCGACGAGGTGATGAGCCCCACGATCACGGAGAACGCCTCGCCGGCGGAGCGCGCGGCCTATCAGCGGGCCAGCATCGTCAGCCGTTACTTCGGCGGTGTTCCGCGCGTGGTCGACAAACCGCTGGCGAAAAGCAGCGACACCGCGGCGGTGAAGGCGGTGCGGAGGCGGGGATGTTGAGCGCGGCCCTAATAGAAACAGTGACGTTTTTCGACGCGCTGCGCGACCGCGAATTCAGCCGACTCGACGCCCAGCATCACGCCTACCTCGACTACACCGGCAGCGCGCTGTACGGCGACTCGCAGCTTCTCGCGCATCAGGCGTTGCTGCGGGATGGGCTGTTCGGCAACCCGCACTCTGACTCGGAGACGTCGCGTGCCAGCACTGAGGTCATCGAGTCGGCGCGGAGGATGGTGCTGCGGTTCTTCGACGTCGACGAGTCGACGCACGACGTCTGTTTCGTGGCCAACACCAGCGCGGCCATCAAGCTCGTCGCGGAGTCGTATCCGTTCTCGCCGGAATCGAACGTCATCCTCTCGGTCGACAATCACAACTCCGTGAACGGCATCCGCGAATACGCGCGGCGTGCCGGCGCGCGCGTCCGCTATCTTCCGCTCGACGACGATCTGCGCCTGCTCGATGCGGAGCTGTTTCTATGCGAAGAGTCGCTGCGGGGCGGCGGCCTGGTGGCCTTCCCCGCGCAATCGAATTTCTCCGGCGTGCAGCATCCGCTCGATCTGGTGATGAAAGCGCGCGCCCTCGGCTTCGACGTTCTGCTCGACGTGGCCGCCTTCGTCCCCAGCCACGCCTTCAGTCTTCGCCGATGCCCGGCCGACTTCGTGGCGCTGTCGTTCTACAAACTCTTCGGCTATCCGACCGGCATCGGCGCCCTGGTGGCGCGGCGCGATGCGCTGGACCGCCTCCGCCGCCCCTGGTTCGCCGGCGGGACGGTGTTGTACGCGTCGGTGGCTGCCGATGAGCATCGTCTCCGCCCTCACCACGATGCCTTCGAAGACGGCACCCCCAACTTCCTCGGCATTGCCGCGCTCGACGCCGGCTTTGATCTGCTGGCCGAGGTGGGGATGCCACGCCTGACCGCACACGTCGCGCAACTGACTGGCGATCTCCTCGACGATCTCCGCGCTCTCCGTCACGACAACGGCAAGCCGCTCGTCCGCATCTACGGCCCGCGCGATGCTACCGACCGAGGAGGCGCCGTCGCTTTCAACGTCTGCGACCGCGAGGGCGCGCCGATCCCGTACTCGCTCGTCGAAGCGCGCGCCCGTCGCGCCGGCGTCTCGCTTCGCGGCGGATGCTTCTGTAACCCTGGCGCCTCGGAGGCGGCCTTCGGCCTCGACGCGCCGCGCATCGCCGCCTGCTTCGATTCCCTCGGCGACGGCTTCACCCCCGAACGCTTCGCCGCCTGCAGCAACACCGCCGTAGGCGCCGTGCGGGCGTCGATCGGTCTGGCGAACAATTCCGACGACATCCGGCGGGCGGTTGGGGTTGTGGCGTCGTTTCGGGAGTGAGTCCGAGGTACACTTTCATCGGACAACCATGGCGCAGATTCGATTTCGCTTCGCTCCTGAGAAGTTGGTTCAGGCTCTCGTGTTCTTCGCGCAGCAGGGCGTTCGCGATCTGGACAAGATGAAGGCGGCGAAGCTTTTGTTTCACGCCGACAAATACCATCTGCTGCAATACGGCCGCCCGGTCATCGGCGATCAGTACGCGTGCATGGAGTACGGCCCGGTTCCTTCCGCGTCGCTCAACGTTATGAACGATGTCGTCGCTCACGACAAACATTTCAAGCCGTTGGCGAAGGATCTCTTCGACGAGTATCTGACCGTCGAAAAATCGATGTTCCGGAAGTATCCAGTCTTCCGCGCCAGGAAAGATCCGGATCTGGACGTCTTCTCCGAGTCCGACGTCGAGGCGCTCGAGTACGCGCAGAAGAATTACGGATCAACTCCGGCTTGGAAACTGAGCGAACAGTCGCACGAGGAGCCCTCCTGGAAACTTGCCAACGAACAGCGCGCTCCGGGAAGCAGCGTGATCATGGACTACCGGCTCTTCTTCGAAGGACATCCGGAGGCCGCGGACATGCTTCGCTTCGTCGAAGCGCAGCAGGAAGATCGCGATGCCGCCGAGGAGTTGGCGATGGGCAGGACCGTTCACCCGGAGCGGCACCTGGCGGGTGCGGGACGCTAACCGTAGTTGGCCAGGATCAACCTCTTCAACTTCCGAACGATCACCGTCGATGCGCGAACAGCCTCATCGATCGCCCTGACGTGTTCCGGTCGAAGTTGCACCACAAACTTGAAAGAAGGCGCGCTCACGATCGCCGCGAGCTGCTCGATCTCGGGTCTGGTCAGGTCTATGACCGTCGGCGACGTGACGAATGCGTAATCTCCAGGGTTCAACCGCACGACCGGCAGGTGCCGTGCCCGTTCTCCCGCGAAGTGGTCAACGTTCGTGGTCGTGAACGCGTAGACGACCAGCCCGTCATCGGGCGGCCAGATGTGGTTGAGCGCGACGAGGAACTTCGTCTTGCCCGCCCGGTTGGAAAAGTGATGAAACACCGCTCCGCGAGCCCGGCCTTCGGCGTCGGCGAGATCATCTTCAAACGACACCCGGCTATTTCCGTACCGACTGCTCGTGATTGAAAATGTTGTTCGGATCCCACCGAGCCTTCACCTTCTGCAGTGCCGGGTAGTTGTCGAGGTAGTAGAGGTACTCCCAATTCTTCAGGTCGGAGTCGGGATAGTTGACGTAGCATCCGTCCATCGTGCCGTCGGGGAGGGGGCCGGATTGGCCGTACATGGCGACGTAGAAATCGCTCATCCAGCGCAGGTTCTCATCGGTCTCTTCCTCGGTCGTCCAATACGTCTGGTATTGCAGCTTCATGATCGACGAGCGTTGGGGGACGGCGGTGGCGTTGGGGGCGACGGCGTTGATGCGGCAGCCGTAGGAGTCGACCTGCAACAGAGCCTGGGGATTCGTGAAATCGTCGGTCAGGTATTTCCACATCGTGGCGATCTGCGCGTCGGGGAACGGCTTGGTCATGTATGCCGACTTGTACTTGCCGCGCTGGTTCGGGCCGGAGCCGTCGAAGTTCTGTGTTGCATAGAGCCACGGCATCCGCTGGACCTCGTTCGTCCGCTGCGGGAAATAGTGACGGCCGATGGCGTGCGTCTGCGGCACGATCGTCCCGACTTGCGCATCGCCGTTGATGAAGTGGATGAACTCCGTAATGCGCTTGGGCTCATCGCCGACATACTGGACCGTCAGCACGATCTGGGATGCCGCCTGATGGGTGAGGTGCAATAGTCCGAACAGCCCGTCGAAGGGACTTCCCGGAGCACTGTTCGCCTGCAGGAACTCTCCGTAACGCTGGACGAGCGTCGTGAACTGTTGCTGCGTCATCGAGCTCCAGTTCCAGGCCAGGTTGGCGATGTACGCTTCCGGCGGCGCCGGCGGAAGCTCGCGGAAGAAGAATCGCGTGACGATCCCGAAGTTCCCGCCACCTCCGCCCTGATTCGCCCAGAGCAGGGCCTGTTCATCCGGATTGGCCGAATCCTTGCGCACGATGACAGCGGAGGCCTTCCGCTGCGCATCGACGACGACGATTTCGACGGCGGAGAGCCAGTCGACGGTCAGGCCGTATTTCCGCGACAGCAGTCCATAGCCGCCGCCCGTGATGTGTCCGCCGGCACCGACCGAATAACACGATCCGCCCGGGATCACCACGCCGTATTCCTTGTAGAGGTTCCAGTAGACGTTCCAGAGCGTGCATCCCGCCTCGATGCAATACGCCTTCATTCCTTCATCGAAATAGACCCGGTTCATCGGGGCCATGTCGACGATGACGCCGCCATCGTTCCCGACCGAGAAATTCTCATAGCAGTGACCGCCGCTGCGGACGGTAATGCGCCGGTCAGCGTTGACGGCCTCCTGGACCGTGCTCACCACCTGATCGGTATCGCCGCAGACCTGGATGTAACTCGGCTTGCCGACCCAGCGCAGATTGAATCCGCGGACGAGCGTCTGGTAGCGGGGATCGGTGTGATCGACGCGTCCACCGGGATAGATCGGGCAATCCTCGTCATTGCTCATGTTGGCTCTCCTGACCCTGAACAGGAGAGCCACCGCCGCGCAATTTCCCTACCCGGCGTGGAGTGCCCTTTCACGCGGAGACGCGGAGGCGCGGGGTAAGAGTCGGCCCTTTTCTTCTCCGCGCCTTCGCGTGAGTCCGTCTCTCTAACGGCCCTATGTCGCCGTCTGTTGCTCCTCAGCGCCGTTCCCGTGTTCTTTGTCGAGAAATTGTCTGGCGTTGTCGTCGAGCTGATTCCACTCGCCGACCGTGGATGGCGGAAGGCGTTGTTGCGATACTTTCATGTCCCGCGCCCGAGGGCGACAATACTTTCCAAATGCATGCGTTTTCGAATCGCCGATTTTCCAACGTGGCGAAGCGGGTGTGGCAGAAGTCGGTCACGCGGAGGCGCGGAGACGCGGAGGAGGGAGGCTCACTTTCTTCTCCGTGTTCTCCGCGCCGCCATCGGTGCAGGGCGGAATCAGCCGGCCGTCTTGCTGCTGACGGCCGCGGCAACCTTGAGGAAACGGCGGCGCTGGAGCAGGTATAGCAGACCGACGACAGCCGCGACAAAAACGCCGAACACGAGACCATGGTCCCCGAAAGTGCCGACAGCGAGGATGACGAAGGCCGGAATGAACCAGTTCAGCAGCCCTACGATCATGACGCAGGGCTCGGACGAATCCTGACGGATGATTCCATGCATGATCGGTGTGTAATGGAAGTAGAAGCCCCCACCGAAAGCTCTCTCCCGAAAACCAACCTCGCCGTTCTGGAATTTGTGGAAGATCAACGGAGCAGTCCATCTGCTCTTCATGGCCAGGGCGAGCTGATCCGGGGTCGGAACTTCGTTGAGCCGAAGCGGGACGCGTTGTCGAAATACAGGGATACCGATCGTGAAGTACGAGTGATTCCATAAGCCGGAGAGAACCATTTCAGTGATGGCTATGGCCAGGACAGCGAAGAAGTACGTATCGGCCATGAACAGGGGTCTTTCAAATGGCATCGTCTCACGGAGTTGCTGTTGGGCGGAGCCTGCTCAGTCGCAGTGAAAATAGAAACGGTTTCCGTCCAGGTCCTCGATGGTGAACTGCCTCAATCCCCAGGGCTTTTTCTCCAGTGGCTCCACGATCTTCGCGCCTGACGATCGGAGCTCCTCGTACGTGGCGTCGATGTCTTCCGCGAATACCCAATGAATCGCCGGCTCAAACGGTTCTTCTCGTCTCCGGAAGAAGATGGCCGCCGTTCCACGCGAGACAGAGCCGATCCCGTTTCCTGGATAGAGCCATCCGATTTCAAAGCCGAGAACGTCACGGTAGTACCGCTGTGCCTCTTCTACGTCTGCTACCGGCAGCTCCGGTACCGGCTGGCCAATCGTCGTCAACGACTCTTTTTGATTCATTGCATACTCCGATGTTCTCCCCGCGCGTACGGTCGATGCTTACAGACCGTTACGAAGCCAGGCGGCGGTTCCTCCGACTTGACAGGGACAACGCGACGCGCTGCCAGGCGGAACTCTTTCTCGCTCCAAACGAAGCGATCGGTCTGGATACCCTCAACGCACGTGGAGCAACTGTTTGATGACTGCCGAACCAACACGAGCTGCGAGTGAAGGACGCAAACGTCGATGAGGCCACCATTGGCGCGGTCACCGTCCGGGAAGTGCCCCAGGAGCACCAGCCCGGCCGAAGAGATGGAGTAAACCAGGATGTCTCGGAACGCTCCGTGACCGCCGCCGTTGTGGTAGACGGCTACGATGGCCTCGTCCTGGCCGTCACCGGTCAGGTCCGCGTAAAAGACCTCTACCGCGGTGATCCGAGTGTCCGCGGGATCCATGAGGTCAGACTTGGGGGTCTTGCCGTTGACCGCGCGGACGGTGGTCTCGGAACCGCCCGACAAAGGAAACCTGAAGTTCTGGAAGTCGATTTGCCGGATGGACCGACTTGCGGAGTTCGAGGAGAGAAGCAAGAGCAGAAAAAAGAGTTTCATGAGCTTTGATCGCAGCAAGTTGCCGTTAGAAGTCCCGTGTAGTGAGTTAGCTGCCCAGCGCGACCTTTGGCAGCTTTTCGGGATACGGTATTTCGAGCTCCCGAGCGACTTGCTCGAAACCGAGTTCGTTACGATAAGCAGAGATGTCGACGCCTCGGAGCCGAACCTTGTGCCAGGAGCTGGAGGTGTCATGGTGTTTGTTGATGAAGTCCACGGGCAGGGTGTAGAAATCGGGTTCTTTTGCGCCAGCTAACGTGCCATGGCGCTTTTGCTTGCTGAAGAAGTAGCCGACGTTCAGGTAGGCGATCACGACGTAGTCAAATGCTGCGAACGTCTTCTCCTTGACCGGGAAGCCGCCATCGTGATCGGTTGCCAGCCGGCTTTTTACCTGGATACGAATCTGGCGGGTGACGCGGCGGGGTTCGGGGTGGATGCAGATGATATCGTAACCCTCGTTGTTGGGTGGCGCTTTATACGCAAGGATGTTTCGGCGCATGAGATATCCCATGACGAGGTACTCCGCTCCTAGCGAAACGACGGGGTAGCGAGTGAACGCTGACTTTGTCTTGGTCACGTCGTTCGGCACAGAGCGCTCCTTCATGGGCGGCTAAAGGACCCAGGTTCAGTGGCGTGGGCTGCGACGCGATGGTAGCGCACTTGCGGACTGATGCAGTGGTGCCACGGCCTTCAATTTTCTGAAGTCGAGCGGTTGCGACCGCGTTGCATGCGTTCGCTTGCGCTCTTGCGAGCCTTTGAACAACGCCAAGTCGACATCCATGTGTTCGGGCTCGGTACTCTTTCTACGGAAGAATCTCACCTGACGCCGCCCAACGGACCTGCGCTTCAGCGGCGTGGCCCGCGACGCCAGATCGTACCGCACTCGGGACGCGGCAACGAAGCGGGCCACGTCCGCTGCAAGCGAGAGTTAGGCGTCAGTCCCATGAGCCTGCGGAAACAGTTGGAACAGGTTGGCGGCGTTCGACCACCCACGATCACTCTCCATTCTGTAGTCCCACTGACGCTGCCACGTTCGGCTCTCCAGAAGCTCCTGCAAGGCGAGATGGGTGATCTCCGGATCATGCACCTGGAAGCGCAACTCGCGAATTCCGTCCCACGTGCTTCGAGCTAGGAATAGGGCGTTTGGGGAGTTGTGCTCCGTTCTCCCTTCCATGACTACCTTCTCAATCTCATCTCCGATGGCGAACAGTAGTTCACTCTCAGGCTGAGAGGGCATGCCATTGTCGACGAGTTCACTGGCTTCGATTGTGATGCAGAGGTGCCAGGGAAAGATGTCGGTCGCGACGAACGAGAGCAGCGCATCGTTGACGACGACAACCTCTGGCTTCCCCGAGCGCTGCGCGTCAAACAGCGTGAAGTGTGGCTCCGGGACGATGATTCGGGTTTTCGTATCGGGCATACGTGACGCCTAACGGACCGTCGCTTCAGCGGCGTGGCCCGCGACGCGAAATGGTAACGCATCGCGCTGAGGGAGAGAAGCGGGCCACGTCCGCTGCAAGCGAGAGTTAGACGGCGCTCGCTTCAGCCCAAGATGCGCACGATGCTGGGAACGACCAGCGCGACGAGAGCTAGCGCGGCGATGACGTACGTGACGAGGTCATATCGCGCAGAATAGACGTCGACGAGAGCTGGATCGTAGTACTTCGCTACATTGTTGTCCTGGTACATGGCGATCAGGCCTTGAAGCAAGATTGAGCGCGTCTTCTTGCCAGCACGGAGGGCCTTCACGCAGAACACGCTCACCGCAACCGTCGCCGCCAGCAAGATCGGAAAGATAAACGGCGCCGCAAACGAACGACTGTACGGAGAACTCACGCTGCTCGCGACATTCCAATTAATGCCGAGTACGATCAGGTTGAACGCGACCGCCGTGACCACGAAAACCGTGTCGGTTCTCGCGCTCTGCTGAAGCTCGGAGACGACGTGTTCGTGTACGTGTTCGATCATACCCGTCCTTGCGACATCTAACGGACCTGCGCTTCAGCGGCGTGGCCCGCGACGCGCAATGGTAACGCACTCGCGACGCGGCAACCAGCGGGCCACGTCCGCTGCAAGCGCGAGTTGGGCGGCCGATGCACTCATTTACGCTGAACCTGACACGATGGACACCCCCATTCCGACGGTGACAGGCCGTGGCCACAGAAAGGACAGATCGTCTCCTCGGACGGTGCCACCCCGCGGAGCCGCTCGGCCGTGGACGGTGTGCCTTCCGCAACAAACGCCCAGATGAGCGATCCAACGAGAGCGACCGGAGAAACCCACCGGATGAAGAGCCATATCTCGGCCTGGCTCGGCTCAATGGGAAGACCCCAGAAAATGGCAGCGAATGCTGCCGCAAGTAGAGCCAGTGTTATCGCGAACTTGCGACGACTTCGGGGATTGTACTCAGGGCGAAAACCGCACGAAGTACATTGCCATCGCTTCCAGAACCCGACAGGGATGAGAGGTATGCCGTGCCAATTTAGGACGTTAAAGGTACGGACTTGCACGGCTCGCCGCACGGCACCACATGTCAGGCAAAAGTCGTTTCGAAACGCCACGAGGCGCGGCTGGAAGCGATATACACCCATACGAAGTAGAAGCCCTCTCGATGCTTCACGGGACGGCGATGGCCGAAGGTTCGGCCGCCTAACGGATCCAAGCTCGCCGGCTTGGAGACGCACGCCAAATAGTAACGCACTCGCGATGCACCAAGTTGCGGCTCCAAGTCCGGTGCAGCGCAGAGTTAGCCGCCTGTTGCGTGCGTTTCAAACGCCTCGACGACCGTGTCGAGCAGCGGAAAGACGTGATACCCGCAGTGCTCTGTGAAAACCGCGATTTCTTGCGCGTTCTCGTCGGTCAACACGAACGCGTACCGAAAGACCGCCTCCGAACCGTCAGGAAAGGTTAGCCGAATGTTCTGATTGCCAAACGCGCTCACCCCGAGACCCTGATACTTCCCGGCACTCAGGCTCCGTGCATGTTCGATGACACGCGTACGCCAGCGCTCCGGGAGTTCATGCTCTCTCATGATGTTTCGTCGGACGGTGAGAACTTGGATTCGACTTTCGCGAGGAGCTGACTCCAATACTTGCCCTGGGACTTTGTGGCCGCGATGGAAATTCGAATCCGGCAGTACGACAACGCCCATTTCAACTGCGCGGCGTCGTTTTCGTGAATCGCACGTTCGATTCTGGCGAGTTCCTTGAAACGCGTCATGGTTCAGGCGGCTAACGTTCAAAGCTCACCGGCTTCGAGCCGCACGCGAAGTGGTAGCGCACTCGCGACGCGGCAGCGCGCGGCTCGAAGTCCGGTGCAGCGACGAGTTGGACGGCGGCCATCACCTTGGTCGCTTGGCTGAAGGACTGGCTGATGCAACGTTACGAGGCAAACGGAACGAGAAGAGATACTCCACGCCCTCTTCCGACCACCAACCAACCCATATGTCACCCAACTCCGCCCACCGCGCCACGATGTTCAGCGGCTCGGGCTCGGCAACTTCGTCTTGTCCCGCGAAGAATCCCTTGATCGGTCGGCCTCTCAGCAGATACGCCCGCTCACCTCGGCTGGGTGCTGCGATATCGATGACCATTTCCTCGTCCGACCGCCGGATCGATGCGCGTTCTGAGTACGGCTCATCGTCGCTGGTGAGGAAAGTGATTTGAACGTTCGCGTAGATCATGGAACCCTTCACATGCGCGATCAAGCCGCCCAACGGCTCTGCGGTTCAGCGGCTTCGTGCCGCGCGCAGACCGTTGGAGTTAGCGTAACAGATGACAGCACGAAGTCCGCTGCAACCGTTAGTTGGGCGACATGTCCGCTGCGGACCATTCGTCTGGCCTGATGCCGAATTGGTGCTCGGCTTGAGCGAACGCATCTTCGAGTGTTCGATGCCAAGAATCGAAGGTGTGGTCGCCGTCAGCGGTGTATAGGTAGTAGGCATCGTGCTCGTGAGTAACCCAGATGTCGACGGTTCGTGCAGGTGTCGCGGCTGGCCGACTGGCGTCGGCCGGCAACCACCCGGAGTGCTCGACACCCGGAATCACGACCTGTCGTTTCAGCCGCCACTCAGGCATGCAATGTCGCCCAACGGACCTGCGCCTCAGCGGCCCGGCCCGCGACGCGAAATGGTAGCCAAGTTGTGCTGTGTCTGCCAAGCGGGCCGGGTCCGCTGCAGGCGCTAGTTGGGCCGCGCGACGCCCTATAGCGCCAGATTCATGTCTACCGGTAGGCCGGCAGCTTTGATTTCCCTAGCGAGAGCGAGCTTCCAGCTGCCCCGTGCATCGAGCTGATGGTACAAGACGCCTGAGTAGTCTGACGGGAGTTCGACCCCGGGTTGATACAACGCACACCTGATTTCTGCCGAGGCGGCCGATAAAGTATCCGAGCTCGAACACGACGTTCTGACGCGCTCTCATGCGGAGACGTTCGGAATCTGCGACGGCGCTACCGTGGTCATCACCCGTGAGCAACACTACGGCGAAGCCGACATCGGCGTATTCCTCAAACTTCTCGATCACAGTCCGCCCTTGGTTTGGCTTTTCGCGGAGCACAACGATGTCCTGCTGAAGTTTCTCCAAGAACCGGGCGACCTCGTTCAAGGCGGCCTCATTGTGTCCGTGCACCAGGAAGATTCGATGCAAGGCTGCCTGGCTTGCTGCCGCAACCTCGGCCGGTTTGCCTGTCTGAAGCTGAAGCTCGGTCTCTATTAGTTCGGCGAGACCGGTTAAACGTGGAAGAAGTGTGTCCAGGGTTTCTCGGTTATGACGCGCCCACCAGGCGTCATCCATGGCGGGCGTGTAGAACATCACACGGCCCACGCCCTCGAAGTTGCTCACGTTTGGCGAATTTGTTCCGAATGCCTTTTCGAGCACGTTCTTGGTGACGAGATGCCATTGACCGAACTGGGCTTTATCGATCGTGCCTTGCTCAAGGAGCTTCTTACCAGCATCGATCTGTTTGCGAAAAAGAAAGAGACTCTGACCAGCGGGAAGCTGGGGCGGGCCGGGAGGGTCAGGCTTTTTCGAACGCGTCGCCATCGATCGTTGATTGTACTGTAGAGTCGAACGTCGAAGTTGCACGGGAGGAATTCGCGCGGCCCAACTTGTTATTGAGCCCCGCCCCTGCCTGACGGCGAAAATGACGCTGTGACGGGCTGGTGCCGGGCCTGATCGTGACAGGCTCGAGTCCAACGGGTGGGCTCATTCCGCGGGCGGTCATGGCTCGGTTATCCGTCGGGTCGTGACGGCGAATCGTCCTCTGGACGACGAGCGCGTCGGGAGGGCTTCTTACCCCCGACGCGCCCAGCCCGAGGACGTGCGTGTAAATCCGCCGTCGTCGTCGGAGTCCCGTTTCACGCGGAGGCGCGAAGGCGCGGAGGAGGAGTCGGGCGCTGTTCTTCTCCGCGCCTCCGCGTCTCCGCGTGAGCCCGGTCTCTCTTCATCTAAATATAATCGTCGGCCAGACCGGCTTGCTCTTACCTCGAATGCTCCTCACTCCCTCCTTCATCTGATTCGCAAGCGCCGCGAGATCAATCCCCCGATCGTCCTGATTCAACGCGACAAGCAAAAGCCCCTCCTCAATCCGCTCCACCGCCGGTCTCCATTGCCCGGTCTCCGCGTGGTGAATCCCTACGCTGAACTGGAGGAAGATCCTGATGAAGTCGGGCTCGTCGCGGACGCCTTCGAAGAAGAGCTCTTCGAAGAGGTCGCTGGCTTCGAGGTACTCGCCATCATTGAACAGTGCGATGCCGCGGATGAATCGCGGATCGTCAATCAGTTCCAAGTTAGCGACCGAAGCTGATCGAGATTCACGTTGCCGCCCGACAGCACCACGGCCACACGCGATCCCGGCGGGAGTTGAACGAGCCCGTGAAGAAGCGCGGCCACCGGGGCCGCCGCGGCCCCTTCGACCACCAGCTTGCAGCGTTCCATGATCCAGATCATGGCGTCGAAGATCTCGCGGTCGGGGAGGGCTACGATCTCATCGACGAAGCGTTGCACCACCGAGAAGTTGATCTCGCCGGCGCGGCGGACGCGCAGGCCGTCGATGATGGTCTTGCAGTCGATCGTTTCGAGGTGGCCGGCTTCGAGGCTCTTCTTCATGGCCGGGCCGTCGGACGATTCGACGCCGATCACGCGGATCTTCGGGTTGTGACTCTTGACCGCCATCGAGACGCCGGAGATCAAGCCGCCGCCACCGATCGGGACGATCACCGCGTCGACCTCGGGCCAGTCCTGGATGATCTCCAGGCCGAGCGTTCCCTGGCCGGCGATGAGCTGTTCGTCGTCGAAGGGATGCACGTAGGTAAGCCCCTCCGTGCGCACCAGCTCCTTCGCCTTCTCGTTCGCTTCGTCCCAGATCATTCCGTGCAGCACGACCTCGGCGCCGTAGCCACGGGTGGCGGCGATCTTGGCCGGCGTGGCATTCTCGGCCATGCAGACGACGGCGCGGATGCCGTGAATCTTCGCCGCCAGCGCCACGCCCTGGGCGTGGTTGCCGGCCGAGGAGCAGACCACGCCGCGCGCCTTCTGCTCCTCGGGCATCAACGCGAACTTGTTGAGCGGTCCGCGGATCTTATACGAGCCGACACGCTGAAACATTTCGGCCTTCATGCGCACGTCCAGGCCGGTGCGCTCGCTCAACTGCCGCGACGTGAGCAGCGGCGTGTGTTTGATGTGCGGCGCGATGCGCGCGCGCACGGCGATGAAGTCGTCGAGTGTGAGCGTGAACATTATTGAGGTCTCCGTCCGCCGCCACCGCCGCCGGCAGGGATGGAGATGTAGGGTATGTTTGCATCGCGCATCATCTTGTTGAGCGCTTCCAGGTCGGTCTTCGTAATCGTCTGGACCGCGGCCGCCGCTTCGGCGAGCAGACCCTTCAGTACGTTGATCTGATCGAGCTGGTACGCGGTCGGCGCGGCGGCGTAGTTCTCGATGCCGCCGAGGAGCTGCGTGATGCGCTGCGTGACCGGGGGAGGCGTGTAGACGACCGCCGGTCCGGCCGATCCGAGGGGTCCGCTCTGGCCGCACTGCACAGTGGTGGCGATCTTGAGGCAGGTGTCGTCGACCTTCTTGGTCAGGTCATCCAGCGCCTTCTGAACATTGTCGGGCAACTTCGTTTTCTTATAATCCTTGAGAGCCGTGTGCAGGCCGGTGATCGACCGCCGGATTGCCGCTCCCTGCTGCGCCATCTGCGCGATCTGATTCAGCGCCTTGCGCCGCGCGGCGCGATCCTCGGGCGAGATTTCGATGCGCGGGTCTTCGTCGACGACCACCTTCGCGGTCTTCTCGTTCTTCCCGGCCACAACCTTCACCGTGTATTCGCCCGGCTCGACGCGCGGGCTGCCCTGGAAGCCGCCGAAGCCGCCACCACCGCCGCCGCCACCCTCACCACCTTGTTCGCCCGCCGGTTCCGTCGCGTTGCCCTCGGCGTCGCGCGGTGCTTCGTTTACCGACCGCATGCGCAGATCCCACGTCACGCGATTGACGCCGACGTCGCCGGTGCCGTCGATGTCGCGAATGACCTTGCCGTCTTTGTCCATGACGGTGATCTTCACTTTCTCTTTCTCTGCTGGCTTCGACTTCAGGTAGTAGGTGATGAGCGCGCCGTTCGGCGGGTTCGGGCCGAAGAAGGCCTTGTGACCGGTGAAGCCGCTGCGGTTGACAACCCGCCATTCCGTGGCCGCGCGGGTATCGAAGAGATGCAGATCCTCGGAGGGGATGGCGTCGGTCATCTGCTCGATCGGCCCGAGGTCGTCGAGGATCCAGATCGAGCGCCCGTGCGTGGCCAGGACCAGATCGTTCTCGCGCGGATGGATGGCGATGTCATCGACCGGCACGGTGGGAAGGTTCAGTTTCAGGCGCGTCCAGTGTGACCCTTGATCGTAGGAAACGAACAGACCGCGCTCCGTGCCGAGGAACAGCAGCTTCGGATTGCGGAAATGCTCGCGGATGACGTGCACGGTGCCGGCCTCGTCGCCGATCCCGCCGCGGATCGGCTTCCACGTATCGCCGTAGTCGCTGGTCATGAACACGTAGACGCCGAAGTCGCTGCTGCGGTGGCCATCGAGCGTGGCGTAGGCGGTCCCCTCGCTGAAGCGCGAGGCGATGACGCGGCTGACGTAGACCCCCTTCTTCGGCGAGACGTTCTTCCAGCTCTTGCCGCCATCGCGCGTGACCTGGAGGTTGCCGTCGTCCGTGCCGACGTAGAGGAGATCGCGGTTCAGCGTCGATTCGCTGATGGTGGTGATGGCCGGCCAGGCTTGCACGCCGTCGTGACGCGACATCGTCAGCTTGTCGGGCACGCGGCCCATGATCGGGAGCTTGTCGCGGTCCTGGTTGCTGGTCAGATCGCCGCCGAGGCGCGTCCAGGAGTCGCCGCGGTCGGTCGATTTGAAGAGGTAATTGCCGCCGTAGTAGATGGTCTTGTTGTCGAACGCGGAGACGACCAGCGGCGAGTTCCATTCGAACCGAAGGCGCTCCCCCTCGGCCGCGGGAGGCCGGATCGAGCGCGACTCGTGCGTCTTCAGATTGCGCCGCAGGAGATTGCCGTCCTGCGATTCGGCGTAGACGGTGCTCGGATCGGTGGGATCGATCTGCGCGTAGAAGCCGTCGCCGCCGCCGACCGTGAACCAGTCGGAGTTGGCGATGCCGCGGGTGTCGAACGTGGCCGAGGGGCCGCACCAGACGTTGTTGTCCTGCAGGCCGCCGCAGATGTGATACGGCCTCTGCATGTCCAGGCCGATCTCGTAGAACTGGCCGATGGCGATGTTGTTGAGGTAATCCCACGTCCTGCCGCGGTCGTGGCTGGCGTAGATGCCGCCGTCGGAGCCGGTGATCATGTGGTTCGAGTCGCGCGGATCGATCCACATGGCGTGGTAGTCGCCGTGAATCTTCTGCACGAGGTTGGTCTTGAACGTCTTCCCGCCATCCTCGGAAAAGTACATGTTCGCGCCATGCACCCAGATGCGTTGATCGTTGTTCGGATCGATGACCACCTGGCTGTAGTAGATGCCGCGCGGGTCGGTCTCGGAGACGCGCGTCCAGCTCTCGCCGGCGTCGTCGCTGCGGAAGATCCCGCCGCTGGCGTGCTCGATGAGGGCGTAGATGATGTTGGGATTGCGCCGGTAGAAGTTGACGCCGATGCGTCCGATCTCTTTGACAGCCTCGGGATCAGGCTCCTTGGCATCCTTATCCGTCGTTGCCGCCTTCTTCGCATCCGGATCCCACGGAAGACCTTTCTCCAGCTTCTTCCAGGTCGCGCCGCCGTCGGTGGTCTTGTAGAGACCTGATCCCGGTCCGCTGCCGTTGTAACCGAAGACGGTTCTGCGGCGCTGGTACATGGCCGCGATCAGCGTGCCGGGGGAGTCGGGATCCATGGCGATGTCGGAGGCGCCGGTGTCGTCGTTGACGAAGAGGACGTTGCTCCAGGTTTTGCCGCCGTCGCTGCTCTTGTAGACGCCGCGCTCTTTCGACGGCCCCCAGAGGTTGCCGCCGGCAGCGACGTAGAGGGTGTTCGGATCGGCAGGGGAGATGACGATGCGACCGATGTGCATCGAGTTATCGAGCCCCATGTGTTTCCAGCTCTTGCCGCCGTCGGTCGATTTGTAGACGCCGTTGCCCCAGGAGGAGCTCTGCCGGTTGTTGGCCTCGCCGCTGCCGACCCAGACGATGGAAGGATCGGAAGGAGCGACGGTGACGTCGCCGATAGTGGAGTTGGGCTGATCGTCGAAAACCGGCTCCCAGGTCGTGCCGCCGTTGGTTGTCTTGAAGACGCCCCCCGAGGCCGTGCCGACATAGATGATGTCCGGATTGCTCTCGACGACGGCGAAGTCGTCGATGCGTCCACCCATCACGGCGGGCCCGATCTCCCGGAACTTGAGGCCTTTGAAGACGTCGTTGTAGTCAGTGGGAGGGGGAAGAGGCTTAGGAGCGGCAGGCTTCTCCGCCGCGAAGACCGCCACCGAGACGAACAACGAGAGCAGGACAGATTTCACACGTGCCTCCGATCGGACGATTTGCGGGGGGAACAGTACTCGGAGGGGGGCGGGGAGGCAATCGGAATTGGAAATGCCGTCGTCCCGCCGCCGAGGATGGGCACGCCGCACACACGCGCCGGCGTTATCATTCCGGCATGAAGCTGCGAATTGTTCTCGAACCGAGCGATGAGGGTGGGTACACGACCTACGTGCCGACGCTGCCCGGCTGTATCAGCGAAGGCAACTCGCGGGACGAGGCGTTGACCAACATCCGCGAGGCGATTGAACTCTACCTGGAGCCGGTCGATGATGATTTGGCGGCCACCGAGGGACTCGAAACAGCCGAGCTGGTCGTTTGAACAAAGTTCCGTCCATGAAGGTGCAAACGAAGGTCGACAAGCAGTCCGCAAGCAGAATCCGCTAACTGCTATCTCAAGTCGGAGGCTGCTACCACTCCCACTCTGCTTCGTCGAAGGAAGTGTCCATTGCTTCGTCAAGCAACAAATCGTCCGCGCGCTGCGCCATCAGGCTGAATGCTGCTTCCCAGTCCGCTCGCGAGGGGCGCGCTGAGCGAATGGCGTTTTGGTCTGGTTGTGCCTTGATGATGCGTGCCTTCATAGCAACTACGATGTAACGACTTTGCAAACCGGCTGTCAAGACCTCCAAGAACCGTCAGGCAGCGCACGACCGCCCACCCTCGGATGGGCGGCGTCAACGTTTGTCCCGAGGATTCCGGCCTGGGGGTTCTTCGCGTCGCTTCTAATGAACCTCCTCGTAAGTCATTGATTCTTAAGCGCCCGCTATCGCGGGTTCATCTCCACTTCACCGGCGCCAAAACGCGCCGTTAACCGGCTCAGAATGACAGAGTTGTGATGACCGTCCGCAGATGCTTCGTGCCGTGATCGAGATCATCGAGCACCTCGTTGATGGATGCGGCTTCGAGAGCCACGCGGCGCGTGATCACGCGTGAGATGTCGATTGCGCCGCGGCTGGCGAGATCGAGCAGTTCGACCAACTCCTCCCGCGTGTGATCGGAGACGCCGATGATGCGGCGTTCGGCGGCCAGCACATCACGATAGGGGTCGATGGCCAGCTCGCGCAGGTTGATGGCCACGATCATGATCCGGCCGCCGCGGGCCAGCGAGCGAAGAGCTTGAAGCGTCGTCGCGGGATGGCCGGCGAAATCGAGGACGACGTCGATGTCGCGGAGCTCGTCCACCGCGGCCGGAATGGCGCCGAAGGATGCGGCGGCGTCCAGCTTTTCAGCGACGCGGTCGACGGCGAAGACGCGGCTCGCACCCATGAAACGGGCGAGTTGGACAGCGGAGGCGCCGAGTCCGCCGAAGCCGAGGATGGCCACCGATTCGCCGGGCCGGAGGGCGGCCAGGCGGAGGGCGTGATACGACGTGGCCGTCGAGCACATCATCACCGCCGCGGTCTCGAACGAGACACCGTCGGGGATCGGAACCGCGTTCGCGGCTGGGACGGCGATGCGCTCGGCGTAGCCGCCATCGACTTCCTTCCCGAGCATCCGTCCGTCGCCGTGCAGGTAATGCAAGGCCACACGCTGGCCGGTATCAGCGACGACGCCGGCGATCTCGTGTCCCAGCGTCAGCGGCAGGTTCACCGATCCGCCGCCGGCGCGGTAATGGGCGTCGCTGTGGCAGATGCCAGCGGCGCGGATGTCGACGAGCACCTCGCCAGTCCCTGCCGCCGGCTCGGGGAGGTCGTCATCGATGAGAGGTGTGCCGAGGTGCGTGAGGCGGACGGCGTGCATGGAGGGAGTTTAAGGGGAGGGGGCGTTCCGGACCGTCCATGTTGATGATGATGGGGGTTTCCCTGGGACCGCGGGCGTCTCGTCCGCGCGGTTGGGCAGGATGTGCCGAGAAACGCGCGCGGGACGCACGCGGTCCCAGGGGGGAAGCGCGAAGCATGCGCAGTCGATCGTCACGGTCGGGGTGGTGGGACGGACGACGGACTGCCGGCCACGAAGATCTGGCGACGCGGGCTCCGTGCTAGCATGGCTGTCTTCCGCCTGATCGACGCAATCAGGCCCCATCGCCGGTAACCCGGCTGAGGCGAATCAACTCGCCGGAGCTCCAACGATCGCGACGCTGCAAGACGTCGCTGCCTTCAACCGATCAGTGAACCTTCAATCAAGGAGAACCTCGTGAAATTGAAAATGACCATGGCAGTCCTGATGCTGGCCTGCTGCAGCGCTCTTTGGGCCGGCGACATGACCATCACCTCGAAGACCTCGGGGTCGACATCCGCTCTCTCGACCACCTATATCACCAGCACCGCCACCCGCTCGAACACCCCCTCCCTGGGGTTCGACGTCGTGACCGATTTTCAGAAGGGGATTACCTACACGATCAACCACAAGGCGAAGACGATCAAATTCATGAAGCTGGCCGACCTCCCCGCCTTCGCGACGTTCGTGGCCGCTCATACTCCCAAAGGCAAAGGGATGGATGAAATGAATGCCAGGATGAATGACATTTATGGCGATCCGTCGATCTTCAAAGTGGAGAGCAGCGGAACCGAGACGGTGATGGGGCGCTTGTGCAAGAAGACCAGGATTACCAGCGGCAGTCTGGTGTGGGAGTACAGCATGGACACGAGCATTCACTCGCCGATCGATTCCGCTACGATGCTCAAGATGACGCAAGCCAGCTACGTCGGCATGGCATCGCATCCGAAGATGGCGAAGATCATGAAGAACCTGATGGAGGCGGCATCGAAGCTCAACGGCGTCGCTCTGAAGACGCGGATGTCGGGATACAACGGCGAGACTGACAACGAAGTGACGGCTCTCAGCCAGAGCCCGATTCCGGCGTCAATCTTCGCCCTGCCGGCCGGCTACACGATGACGGATCAGATCGCCGAAACCGAAAAGGCGATGATGGCCCACCAGCACTGAAGGAACCTCATCCTCAGGTGACGCGGGTGTAGGGAAAGCGGCGAGTGCCAGGCCTTCGTTTTTCGGTCTTCGGGTTAGGTGCCAAGAAACGCGGTCGGGACGCACGCGGTCCCAGGGAGGCGAGCGCGAAGGTAGAATGCCCACTCCGTACAACCGATGCCCCGCGCGATACGACGATTCATTTTCCTGCTCGCGCTGGTGAGCGCGGCGGCGGCGCATGCGCAGTCGATCGTCACCGTCGCGGGTGGGGGGACGGACGACGGACTGCCGGCAACGAAGATCGGGCTGTACGGCGTCCGCGGGCTGGCGTTCGATCGCGCGGGGAATCTCTATTTCGCCGAGACGGACGCGAACCTCGTGCGCCGGGTGAATGTCGACGGCACCATTCTCACGCTGGCGGGAACGGGCGGGGCGGGGTATGCCGGCGACGGATCGCTGGCCACGCGCGCCACGCTCAAGTCGCCGACTTCGGTGGCGGTCGACGCGGGGGGCAATGTCTACATCGCCGATCGGGAGAACAATCTGGTGCGGAAGATCGATGCCGCTACCGGCATCATCACCCGGTTTGCTGGCGGCGGCAGCGATCACAGCGATCACACCATCGATGGCCCGGCGGATGGCGCCGTCATCAAGGCTCCGTTCGGGCTCTGGCTCGACGGCAATAATCTCTATCTGACCGAGATCGGCTTCGACGGTAATCGCATCCGGCGCATCGATCTGGCCGCCAAGACCATCACCACGGTCGCCGGCGCACTCGACGGTACGGCCGGTTATGCCGGGGATGGCGGACCGGCCACGGCGGCTCTTCTCAATACGCCGACCGCGATCGCGGTCGACGCCGCGGGCAATATCTATGTCGCCGACAACGGCAACAATGTCGTACGGCGCGTCGATGCGGCGACGAAGAAGATCGAGACGTACGCGGGCGGCGGGACGTTGCAGGCCGGAGACGGCGACGGCGGCCCGGCCACGCTGGCGCAGTTCGCCTATCTCGGCGCGCTGGCGTTCGATGCCGCTGGCAATCTCCTCATCACACAGCAGGACCGCGTGCGGCGCGTGGACAAGACGACCAGGACCATCAGCACCATCGGCCTCGGCATCTCCATCAGCTACGGCATGGCGCTGGCGGAGGATGGCTCGATCGTGGTGTCGGACGACGACGGCACGATCAAGCGTTTCGTGGCCGGTTCGACCGATCCGATCGTCATCGCCGGCGGAGGCAATTACCTCGGCGACGGGCTCCTGGCCACCGCTGCCGTGCTGCGCGACCCGAGGGGTCTGGCCGTGGCTTCCGATGGGACGCTTTACATTGCGGACTCCGCGAACACCGTCGTCCGGCGCGTCGATCCGAACGGCGTCATCTCGACGTATGCCGGAATCACCGGGCGCTTCTACCAGGATGGAGACGACCCGGCTCCAGCCACCGAGGTGGCCATCGGGGGCATTGCAGACATCGCGCTCGATGCCGCCGGCAATCTCTACATCGCCGATCCGCATAACCTGCGCATCCGCAAGGTCGATGCGAAGACGCACATCATCACCACCGTTGCCGGAGGCGGCGATCCGCCGGGCGGCGCGAACGACGGTCTTCCGGCGAAGTCTGCGCGCTTCCAGGGGCTTACCGGCATCTTCGTCGATCCAGCGAACAATCTTTACATCGCCGACAGCGAAGCCAATCGCATCTGGAAGGTCGATGCGGCGACGCAGACGATCCACGCCTTCGCCGGCAACGGGAGCGGCGGATTCGGAGGCGACGGTGGCGCGGCGACCGCGGCCTCTCTCTCGGCACCGGTGCGCGCGGTGACCGACCTCTCCGGCAACGTCATCATCGCCGACTCCGGCAACGCGGCGCTGCGCAAGGTCACGCCGGATGGCAGGATCTCCACGATCCTCCGAGGGATCAGCGTGACCGACCCGAACCTCGGCGACGGCGGGCCGGCGTCCGACGCCTACGCCGAGCCAGCGCACATCGCCATCGATTCCCGCAACGGCGACATCTACATCGCCGACCGGGGAACGCAGCGCGTGCGGCGCATCGATGCCGCCACCGGAAAGATTTCGACGATTGCGGGGACGGGCACTTCGTACGTCGACGCCGGCTTCTCCGGCGACGACGGCAAGGCCACCGATGCGAAGTTGAACTTTCCGTTCGGATTGGGCGGCGTGGCCATCGACCGGTCGGGGAACGTCTTCGTCGCCGACTCGCGCAACAACCGCGTCCGCACCGTCTTCGCCTGCACGGCCGTCCCCGCACCCCTGCTGAGCGCGCCAGCCGACGGAGCGCAGACATCGACCGCGCCATCGTTCTCGTGGGGGGCGGTGACGGGCGCGTTCCGTTACGACGTACGCCTCGACACCTCGCCGCAACCATCGCGCGTCGTCGCTGCTGACGTGAGCGAGACGTCGTTCACGCCGTCGAACCTCGCGCCGGGGACGAAGTACTTCTGGCAGGTGGTGGCGAAGGGCGATCCGTTCTGTCCCTCGCGCGCGACCGCTGTCTCGCCGATCCGTTCGTTCACGACGGCGGCGGGATGCGGCGTCGGATCGTTCGACACGATCTCGCCAGCGGACAACGCGCAGAACGCGGGCGATGCCACCGGCGTCGTGCTGACGTGGCAGGCGGCCGATGGCGCAGTGAGCTACGACGTCTATGTTGGCAACACGAATCCGCCAACCTTTGCGGCCTCGGTCACGGCGACGAGCTACAAGACCGCCGTTGCCGGACGGACGTACTGGTTCGTCGTCGCACACGCCTCGTGCGACCCGACCAAGACGTCGTCGACGCGCGTCAGCTCCTATGCGGCGAGCGTCACCGGTGTCTCCGGCTGCGACCCGCCGGCCGTCACTCCCGGCGCGCCGGCGGCGGGGGCGACGAGTGTCTCGACGACGGTCGATCTAACCTGGACGGCGAACGCCGGCTTCGACGGCACGTTCGACGTCTACTTCGGCACGGTCTCGCAACCGCCGCTCCTGCGCGACCATCTCTCCGGCAGCACGCGCGCGATCACCCTACCGGCGCTGGCGAACGGCACGACGTACTTCTGGCGCGTCGTGGCCAAGAGCAGTTGCGTTCAGGGAGGGGAGGCGACGACGACGGTTGTTTCGTTCACGACCCGCACGGCCTGCGTCGCTCCCGGCGCGCCGTCGTTCCTGTTCGTTCCGAGGTCGGTCGCATCGGGATCGACGTACGCCATCGTCTGGTCGCCGGCGTCCGGACTCGACGCCGATGGCGGTTATCTGGTCGAGCGATCGACCTCTTCGACGTTCAGCGCCAACGTGGAGACGCAGGTCACGACCTCGGCGGCCGCGGCGTTCGTCGCCGGCAGCGCGGGGACGTTCTATCACCGCGTCCGCGCGCTGCCGTCGTGCGATCCGAAGCTGTCCGGCCTGCCGTCGGAGGTGAGATTCGTCAACGTCATCGAGGCGGCGCCGAACGTGATCTTCACGCTGCAACCGCGGGCGGTGGTGACGGCGCTCGGCGACCCGCTCGAGGATCATCCGACGACGTTCGCGCTGGAGAACCTTTCCTCGTCGAACGTTCAGGTCTTCATCGGGCAGCAGGAGCTCGGCGAATCGCCGCCGTTCTTCCGCATCGCCGAGGAGGCCGCGTTCGTCACGCTGGAACCGAGGAAACCGAAGACGTTCACGATCCGATTCGGCGGGCCGCCGAACAACATCGAGAAGTCGTATCAGGCCGTGATCTTCGTCGCCTCGACCGGTACCGGCCTGGCGCTCACGCCGTATACGTTCGTCAATCTGAAGGTCGGCGGCGGCACGGCCGCGGCGCCGCAATTCGAAGTCGATGGTTTGCCGAGCGACTATGCCGCGTTCAGAGGACTCAGCGGAGACGACACAGGGCGGCAACCGCTCCAGGTCACGATTCGGAATCCCGGCTCGACGACGATGGATCTTGCCGCGGAGGTCGGCCCCGAGGCCTGGCTGGTTCCGGAGAACGGCTGGAACGCGCCACTGGCGCCGAACAGCGCCCGCACCGTGAACCTCCGCACGCGCCGCACGCTGGCACCGAACGGCTCGGCGCTCCCGCGGTACACCTACTTCACCGTGCGGACGAAAGAGGGAGCCTCGGCGCGGCTTCTGGTCCAGGACAACGACGGCATCGCCGTGAGCGCCGGACGCACGACGAACATCGACGTCAGCGGACGCTCGTTCATCGTTCCGGGAGTGGTCAGCACGACCTCGGCCGGCGGTCACCGCCTGTTCACCCGCTTGCGTCTCACGAACCTCGGCGGCGACTCCGTCCAGGCGGAAGTGCTCTACACGCCGGCGGGCTCCGACGGCTTCGACGCCAGCGCTGTGCAGCGGGCGGTCGTGGTCGTGCCGGCGAACGACGTCGTCACCATCACCAATCCGGCAGAGCAGTTGTTCGGCAGGACGGCGCCGCAATCGGGCCAGATCGAAGTCCGCCTGCCGAAGGAGCGCGTCGGACTGGTCAGCGTCCGGGCATCGATCGTCGTTCCCGGCGGAAGCGGCGGATTCGAGACGCCCGTCTTCGGTCGCGGTGACGGCGCCCGCGCCGGTGCGCCGCAGGTCATCTATCTATTGCCGCAATCAAACGCGGCGCTGGTCCTGGCGGAGACGAGCGGCAGCGATGCCGCCAGTGTCCGCCTGACTCTTTACGACGCGCAGGGCAACGTGACGTCATCGCAATCGCTGCAGCTTCCGCGCTACGGAATGCAGCGAATCACCAATCTGACGGCGACGCGGATCGACATCAGCGTCGAGTCGGGCGGCGGCTCGGTGGCCGGCGTGGCGACTGTGGCCGCCGCGAATGGAGAATCGGGCGCGACGATCGTCAGCCGCGCCGTGGACGAGCACGTGGCCGGTGCCGCCGTGGCGCAAGCGATGTGGAAGACTGCGCTCGATACGGCACCATCGATCACGACGGTCGTGCCGGTGCTGACGACGCCCACCTCGGCGGGTGCCGCGCCGTCGTATGCGACGTCCCTCGGATTCATCGCATCGTCGTCGGCCGCGGCCACGTTCAGCGCTTCGTTCCACAACAGCACGGGCATAGGACCGGTGCCCAAGGTCGATATACCGCTGCCCGCGGGCGGCAGCCGGGTGTTTAACGACGCCGCGAAAGAGATGTTCGGAAACGCCACGGCTCAGGGAAGCATCTTCGTGAGCGCGCCGCCGGGAGCGAAGGTCTACGCGATCCTGCAGGGGGTCAACGGCACGACGATCACGCCGATCGCGGCGCTGCCGCTGCAAACGACGCTTTCGGACGCCATCAGCGGCGCCGCGTCGTCCGCCCAGAAGCCGCTGCAGTTCGATGGTCTCGAACAATCGCTCGATCCGACGCGCGGGAGCCGCTGGCTCCTGATTCTCAATGAAGTCGGCGGCGGCATCGGCGTCGTGAGAGTTCGTCTCTACGAAGCGGGCAACCGCAATGTGGCCATCGCCGAGAAGGATGTGTCGGTGGGCGCGTTTCAACAACTCCGCCTCGACACCGTCTTCAGCGAGCTTGGCCTCGATGCCCCCGACCGCCGCAAGGACCGGACGAACGTGCAGGTAGTGGTCACGGCAACGTCAGGCAGCGCACGCGTGACCGCCTCGGCGATGTCCATCGACAACGTCAGCGGCGACACGCACGTCTTCGCGCTACTTCCGGTCGTCGGAACCGGAACGCCGAATGTGGTGGCGGTCGCGCCGGTGGTGACGCCGCCGGCGCCTACGAGCTCGCCGCGGCATCGCAGCGTGAAGCACTGAGCCGCATTTCTCACACGCTGAGTGGAATTGCCTGCATCGTGTTGGTGCCGAAACTTGAGTCGATGTGGATTTGTGCGAGCCTTTCGTTCTCGGCAGTACCTTCAATCGAGAGTCCTTCTCCCCCAGCGCTTTTCAGCTGGGGGAGAAGGTGCCGAAGGCGGATGAGGGGCGTTTCACGAGGACGTCATTCGTGCGCCTTCGAGCGTTTTCGGACCAGCGTCGGTAAATCGCGCATATCTCGTAAAACGCCCCCCTCATCCGGCTTCGCCACCTTCTCCCCCCCCGCAAGAAACCGCGGGGGGAGAAGGGCTCTCGACGAAGGGAGTGCCAGGCTATCGAGGGAACAATTCCAGTGAGCGTGTGAGAAATGCGGGCTGATCGTCATCGAGAGATTTTTCGCACCGGCCGCGCCGGTGCCAGCAGTCCGTTGACCGCGCTGTCGACGACCTGCGCGATGACGGTCTTTTTGTCGGCCCAGGGAAAGTCGGGCCGGGAGATCAGCAGCGATGTGACGCCGTGAACCGCGGTCCAGACGGACTGGCTGGCGGCGTCGACACTGATGCGCCGGAATCGTTTTTCGTCGATGCACTCCTGCACCACGGAGCGCATGTACTCGTACGCAGGATGTGGTTTTTCCGGATGCGACGCGCGCGGGCGGCGGAGGACGAAGGCAAACTCGTAGGCGCCCGGGTTTTTCAGCCCGAACTCGACGTACGCGCGGCCGGCTTTCTTCAGAAACGCCACCGAGTCGATCTTTTTTCCGCGCGGCTTCAAGGCCAACAGGGCCTCGCCGAGCTGCGCGAAGCTCTCTTCGACCAGACAGTCGAAGAGCTCATCCTTGTCTTTGAAGTGCAGGTAGATGCTGCCGTGCGAACAGCCGATGCGCTCGGCGAGAGCGCGCATGGAGAGACTCTCGTAGCCGTCCAGAAGGAAGGCCTCGCGGGCCGATTCGAGGATGGTCCGGCGGAGCTCCTGGCGGTATCGCTGCCGCAGCGATTGCTTTTTCATGACCGCAGGTTAAGATAATGACCACTGGTCAGTCAAACCGTTAACCGATGCCCTGCCGGCTCCGTTCATACAGCCAAAGGAGATTCATCATGGTCTTGCGAAAGGTCCACACGGCATTCACGCTCGTCTTCGCCTTCGTTCTCACCGCCTCCTGCCTCGCTGCTTCGAAGCCGCTGGTCGAACAGGAGCGAATCATCGCCGGCAGCCCCACTGATTCCATGGAGGTTCGTCACCTCATACTGAAGGGGACGAATGAGGCCATCGGCCGGCGGCTGGCCGAGATCGCTCGCGATCGCTATCAGGCCAAACTCACGCCAAGCACCGATCCGGTGAGGACACGCGCGCAACGCCTCTATATCGAGAAGAACGACCCCATCCTCTATGAGCGGATGCGCGGGCTGGCCTCGCTGTTCGGCCATTCGATCGATGACGATCATTGGGACTTCTCCGCCGTCGGATTCACCGAACTGCACGCGGCCTGCTCGATCGCCCAGATCCCGCCCAGCCTGACAGCGACGGGCACCAGCGTCGTCTCCCGCGACTATGACTACTCCACCGGCTCGCTGACCTTCGGGTTTCTGCCGCCCGGAATGCTGCATCCGACGGCGCGGCCATACCTGATCGAGCTTCATCCCGATCATGGCTATGCCTCGGTGGCCATGGTGGCGTATGACCTTCTCAGCGGCGTGCTCGACGGCATGAACTCCGAGGGGCTCACCGTCACCATGGCCATGGATGATGAGGCCTTCGAAAAGCATCCCATCGAGCCGGTTGGCGGCTCGGCCCCAGGGCTGGGAGAGCTGCAGACTCTCCGTTTGCTGCTCGACACCTGTGCCACCGTCGACGAGGCGAAGCAGGCGCTCCTGCAGACGAAGCAGTATTACGGATTCATCCCCGTTCACTACCTGATCGCCGATCGCTACGGAAAGTCGTTCGTATGGGAGTACTCCTACGCCCATAACAAGGAGTACATCATCGAGAACCCCGGAAAACCGCTGGTGATGACGAACTTCTCGATCAACCAGCATCTCAACGACAACAAGCCGCCTTCCGCAGACGAGGCGAGGAAGGTGTGCAAGCGTTACGCACTGCTGACGGAAAACCTCAACACCTCCTCGGGACTCCTCTCCGAGGAGCTCATCTCCCGGACGCATAAGAGAGTCGATGCGGTGTGGTCCCAGGCCGCCGATCCGTCACGGCCGCCAATCCGCACCTTCTGGCACGCGCTCTACTATCCCGAAGAGCGCCGAGTGAAGTACAGCTTCTACCTGCACGACGAGGCCATTGCCACGGACCCTGACAACGTGCGCATCGTCCGCACGCCGTACATCGAGTTCCGGCTGTATGCCACGGAAGGTGGCAGGGCCTCGACGGCTGCCACTCCCAGGAGAGCGGCGGCGCCGGCCGTGGAAACGAGGCCGGAGATCAAGAGCAGCGACGATCCGACGGGTGTGATCGCTCGTCTCAAGAGCGGCGGCGCGGCCGTCGTCGTCGAGAATGGTCAGGTCGTGAGACTAGGTCTCGAAAAGAAAGTGGAGGATCTGGCGGCACTCCTTCCACTGCTGCGGGATCTTCCTGAGCTGACACTTTTGAACATCCAGAACGAGACGATGAACGACGCCTCGATGGCGCAGCTCCAAGGCCTCCCGAAGCTGGCCACGCTCGGCCTGTCGAGCGCCGCCATCGGAGATGAGGGGCTGAAGGTATTGAAGACTCTCCCCGCGCTTCGATCTCTGTCGATCGGCGGGACGTCTGCAACCGACGCCGGACTGGCAACCATCGCTGGTCTGACCCAGCTCGAGTCGCTCGGGATGCGCGGCACGAGAATCACCGATGCCGGCCTCGCTCAATTGAAGACGTTGACGAACCTGACCTCCCTCGGCCTGACAGCGACCAACGTCACGGATGCCGGCCTTGCGCAACTGGAAACCATGACGAACCTGACGGAGCTCGGCCTGGCAGAGACCAAGGTGACGGATGCCGGCCTTTCCCATCTGACGAAGATGACCAAGCTGCAAGTACTCAACCTCCGAGGCGATGCCATCACCGACGCCGGTCTGGCGCAGATCGGAAATCTCAAGACGGTCGCCGGCCTCAATCTAGCCGGAACCTCAGTCACGGACGCGGGTCTCGCCAGTTTGAAGCCGTTGTCGCGACTGACGAAACTGAACCTGACGAAGACGGCCGTGACCGACGAGGGGGCGGCGCAGGCGAAGAAGTTCCTGCCGTTCTGGGCGACGATTACCCGCGACAAACCTTAGGCTACATTTCGCGAACCAAGGGCTAATCAGCCTCCCTTCGCGTCTTCGCGGCTTCGCGTGACATCCGATCTCACGCGAAGACGCGAAGCCGCGAAGAGAAGACGACGCAATGTCTTACCCTCCGCGCGCGTTCCTGCGGCGAAGGAAAACTTATCGACATGCCATTTTCGAAATTCGGACTCCACGCCGATCTGCTGCGCGGAGTCAAAGAGCTCGGCTTCAAACGGCCGACACCCATTCAGACCGACGCCATGCCGCCGGCCATCGCCGGCAAGGACGTTCTGGCCTGTGCCATGACCGGCAGCGGCAAGAGCGCGGCGTTCCTGCTTCCGATCCTCAACCGGCTGATTGCCAAGAAGCGCGGCACGACGCGCGCCCTCATCCTCACACCGACGCGCGAGCTGGCCGCGCAGATCGATGAGCACCTGCGCGAGCTGGCCGTCCACACGCCGCTTTCGGGCGCCGCCATCTACGGCGGCGTCGGCATGGGGCCGCAGGAGCACGCCTTCCGCACCGGCGTCGACGTGTTGGTTGCCACGCCGGGGCGTCTGCTCGATCACTTCCAGTACGGCTATGCCAAGCTCGCGGGGCTGGAAGTGCTCGTGCTCGACGAGGCCGACCGGATGCTGGACATGGGCTTCCTCCCCGACATCCGCCGCGTGCTGAAACATCTGCCGCCGAAACTGCAGACGCTGTTCTTCTCGGCCACGCTGCCGCACCCGATCGTCGAGCTGTCGCGGGAGATGCTGAAGAACCCGGCCACGATCTCGATCGAGCGGAAGTCGGCGCCGGCGACCGGCATCACGCAGTCGGTCTTCCCGGTGTCGCAGGATCTGAAACTGCCGCTGCTGGAGACGCTGCTCAAGCGCGGCGAGATCCAGAACGCCATCGTCTTCACGCGCACCAAGCACCGCGCCAACCGCGTGTTCGAACAGCTCGAGCGCCACAAGGTGCGCGTGGCCAGGATCCACGGCAATCGCAGCCAGGCCCAGCGCACCGACGCGCTGGCCGGTTTCAAGAACGGCCGCTACCAGATCCTGGTGGCCACCGACATCGCCGCGCGCGGCATCGACGTCGAGGCGCTCTCGCACGTGGTGAATTTCGACGTGCCGGGGATGCCGGAGGACTACATCCACCGCGTCGGCCGCACGGCGCGCGCGGAACTGACCGGCGATGCCATCACCTTCGTTGCGCCGGAGGAGGAGAACGATCTCCGCGCCATCGAGCGCGCCATCAGCAAGCGCCTGCCGCGGATTACCGTCCCCGACTTCGATTACGCGCAGAAGCCCGCCGAGAAGCTGGAGATCCCGATCCAGGAACGGATCGCCGCCATCCGCGCACGCAAAGCCGACGATCGCGCACGCGCCAAAGCGAAGGCCGAGCGGCGAGGTGGGGCGCCGGTCGCTGCCAGCCGGAAGCCGGTGCCGGCGCGGCCGCAGCTTCCCAGCCGCGGTACTGCCTCAAACGGACCGAGGAGGGATCGCCCCAATCCTCCGGCCGGCGGAAACAGACCCGGCGCACCTCGGGGCAGACGACGCCCGTGATCTCCGACGATTACACGGTTGTCACAGTTTGTGGTCTTCTGGTAGCTAAACCACACACGCTTGGCCGCATAGGTGTATGTTCGATGGCTGGAAAGCTATAGAAAATCAAGGGGGCTTCTATGAAATCGATGCGTTCGGTCGTACTGCTGCTGAGCATTGCCATGGTCGGATCCGCATTCGCGGCCAGTCCCGACTTCAAGGGGTGGGAGCATTCGCCCCAGGGCTACTTCATGACGAAGGCGGAGCACCAGGAGTGGAGTGCGGTTCGGACAGAGGAAGAGGCGCAGCGCTTCATCGCGCAGTTTCTGGCGAAGAGGGGCCCGAATTTCGCGGCCGACGTGGCCGCACGCGCCGAAAAGGCAGACAAGCTCCTGACCATCGGCAAGACGGCGGGATCGAAGTCTCTTCGCGGAAAGACCGTCATCCTCTTTGGTCCTCCGAGCAGCGTCGATGTCAGCGATTATGAGGACAAGGACACCGTCCACCATACGAGCCCGGCGTTGGCGAATGCCTACAGCGGCGGCTCGCTGGCTGGCAGCGGCAATGAAGACTCGAACGAAGGCTCGAAGACGATGGGCATGGCCAACATCATCCGCAACTATCACCTCACGTATGCGACGACCCCGGCAGGGCCGCTCGACGTGACGATATCGGCGGATCCGAACTCGGGAAAGGACCGGCCGCGGGGGCGTGACGACGCCAAGCGGCTCGAAGCCGCATTCGAAGCAGCCGCCCAGGCATCGATCAAGGGCAACTGAGCAATCCGTCCGGCGAGCACTTCATCGGGATGAGGGGATGCACCACCCCTCAGCAATGAGTTCGCTTGCCCCGGCAGGTCGCGATCTCTTCCGACGAGATCGCGATCTCCGGGCAATAGATCGCGATCTACCAGACATAGATCGTGATCTACCAAACATAGATCTCGATCTACCCGACATAGATCGCGATCTACCAAACTTAGATCGCGATCTACCAAACTTAGATCGCGATCTACCAAACTTAGATCACTATCTACCGGACTTAGATCACTATCTACCGGACTTAGATCGCGATCTACCAAACATAGATCGCGATCTACCGGACATAGATCGAGATCTACCAAACATTGATCGCGATCTACCGGACGAACACACGCTCACTTGAATTGTTCCCTCGAGAGCCTTGCCCTCCCTTCGTCGAGAGCCCTTCTCCCCCCACGGTTTCTTGTGGGGGGAGAAGGTGCCGAAGGCGGATGAGGGGGGCGCGTTACGAGATATGAGCGATTTACCGACGCTGGTCCGAGAGCGCTCGAAGGCGCGCGAATGACGTCCTCGTGAAACGCCCCCTCATCCGCCTTCGGCACCTTCTCCCCCAGCCTGAAAAGCGCTGGGGGAGAAGGGTCTCGACGAGATACAGCGTGCCGACGAGAAAGGAGGCTAAGAACCTGGAACGGATGACCACCTCGAAGATGCGCGGCATGAACACGAGGCTGCGATTCCAGCCAGATTTGGTGGATCGGCCTGAGATCGCGGCGGAAAAAACCGTTCTCGTCCATCCAAGGTAGCAAGATGGCCCGGCGGGGTCAGCACGAGATCTTCTTAGGGAAGTCTCCTCCGAGGGCCGTGTGCAAGGAGTGAAAATGTCACACGCACGAACGCTCCGCTGGATCACGACCTCTCTCTGCCTGCTCATGGTTGGGAGTGGTGCGAGCGCCGTTCAGCCGAATCCGCACGCAACGATGGCCGCAGCATTCACGACCAGTCCAACGTCGCCCGGACCTGCGCTGAAACTTGATTACCACGACTCGGAGGATGAATCGAAGCGAATGCTCGCGGAGCTCGGATTCAAGCGGAACACGATGGCCGTGGTTATCCGCTGGTTCTTTAACCCACTCACTTTTATCGTAGTCGCTGCATTGCTTACAGCGGCGGCGCTGGCGGGTGACTGGTTTTTGGCGAAACGTGACAAACCACTCAGTCTCAATCTGGGCAACCGTGTTCTCGCGGTTAGCGTACTGCTCGCAGTTTTTCAATGGAATGCCTCACTCGAGCAAGATGCGATGCAGAGATACGAGTCGGAAATTGCGAATGCGAATGCGGCCGAGAGCTCGGAAGCCGTCGCGGCGATGCTCCCGGATCTCTATCGGGCAAATCCAGGAGAGGAACCCAAGGCGAGCCATGAGAAGACTCGATACGTCTACGTGCACCTTGATAATCTCGAGTACGCCGTAGAGCGGTATCGGCAGGGCTTTGCGTCGGCTTCCACCACAGAGCGGGCTGTGATGACGTTCGTCGCACACTGCAAGGAGTGTGACTTCAGGAAACGGGCGAGAGAGCAGGTCAGGGGTTACTCCAGAGACATGCAGGCAGTCGTAACGGCGGTGGTGAATATCCACTGTCAGGAAGCCAGATGCGAAGAACTGAGTCTTGGCCACTGCTTCGATGGGCCGTCTGAAGTGCCTGTTGTTCAATAAGTTACGACCATCCGAGGAACGACGGACCGAGATCTCCTCCCTCGATCCCACGATGTTCGCACCTCCGCGTGAAACCTACGCCTTCAGAGATCGTGACCCTCAGCTCGGGATAAACTGACGGCCATGCCTCGCCCGGAGTACCTCGTGATCATCACCGGCCTCTCCGGCTCGGGGAAGAGTTATGTGCAGTCGACGCTCGAAGACGTCGGGTTCTATTGCTGTGACAACCTGCCGATCGAGTTGATCGAGCCGTTCCTGGAGGAGGTCGGCGCGCACGAGAACGCCGATCGCGTAGGCATCGTGGTCGATGTGCGGACGCATGATTTCGCCACGATCTTTCCGGCGTTTTATCGGGAGCGGATCCAGAAGCTGGTCGGGCACGTCGTCCTGATCTTTCTCGAGGCGAGCGACGAGGTGCTGGCGCGGCGGTACTCGGAAACGCGCCGGCCGCATCCGCTGGCGAAAGATCAGCCGCTCATCGAGGCCATCGCCTCGGAACGGGCCGCGCTCACCGAGGTGAAGTCGCTGGCCAACATGGTCCTCGACACCTCGCAGTTCTCCGTCCACGAGCTCAAGGCCGAGGTCATGCGGCGCTTCGAGCTGAAGGACGAAAAAGTGACGATGCTGGTCACCATCGTCACCTTCGGCTTCAAGTACGCCATGCCCTACAACGTCGATCTCCTCTTCGACGTCCGTTTCCTGCCGAACCCGCATTTCGTCGAATCGCTACGGCCGAAGACGGGGCTGGACCACGAGGTGGTCGCTTATCTGAAGGCGCAGCCGGGGTACGACGTCTTCTACGACAAATTGCTCGATTTCGTGACCTATCTGCTGCCCGAGTACCAGAAGGAGATGAAGAGCTACCTCACCATCGGCATCGGCTGCACGGGAGGGAAACATCGATCTGTGGCCGTCGGGCAGCGCCTGGCCGAGGATCTGGCAGAGAGGGGATACGCGATCGAGATCGTGCATCGGGACTGCAAGAGGTGAGGGAGGTTGCTGGGTTGCTGAGTTGCGCGGTCTCGGGGTTGCGCGGTCTCGTGGCGGAAACCGCGAAACTCCGCGACCGCGAGACCCCGCAACCATGCAACTCAGCAACTGAGCAACCTGGCACCGTTTGCTCCGCGCTCCCTACCCACCTATCATGCGCCCGCTGCACGAGGAGACTTGAGTGATCGGCGCTTTGATCGTGACTCACGGGACGTTGGCGAATGAGCTGCTGCACGCGGCCCGGCAAATTGAATCGACCGTCGGGGTGATCGAGGCGGTTCCGCTGGAATGGACGGATAGCGTCGACGAGGCCCGCGAGAAGATTCGCATGGCCCTGGAGCGCATCGGCGAGAGCATGGGTGAGAACAATGGCGTGATCATCTTCACCGACATGTTCGGCGGCACGCCGAGCAACATCAGCCTGTCGTTCCTGGAGAAGAACCGCGTCGAGATCATCACCGGCGTCAACCTGCCGATGGTGGTGAAGTTCGCCATGCTGCAGCAGGACGGCAAGGACCTTACCGCGCTGGCGCACGTCATCAGCGAGCGGGGCGCGAAGTCGATTCGCGTTGCCTCCGACCTTCTTACCGCCGAGCGCCGTGCGGGAGAGCCGTCGTGATGATCGAGCACGAGATCGAGATCAAGAACAAGCTCGGCCTGCACGCCCGCGCCGCGGCCAAGCTCGTGCACACCGCGGCGCGCTTCCGCTCGGACATCAAGATCCGCAAGGGGGATGAAGAGGTCGACGGCAAATCGATCCTGGGCATCCTGCTCCTGGCCGCCGGCCGCGGCACGGTGATCACCATCAAAGCGAACGGAGACGATGAGGCCGAGGCGGTCGACGCGATCGAGAAGCTGATCGACGCGAAATTCGATGAAGTAGAATGAATTCGATCGGCTCGATCAGCTCTTAGCTCTTAGCTGTTAGCTCTTAGGGGCTCCGGTTGGCTCTTGGGCCGCGCCTGGGTCGGGCGGGGCTAAGAGCTAAGAGCTGACAGCTAAGAGCTGACAGCTAAGAGCCAAATGCTAACCGACTCCGCGGCCAGACTGGCCACCGCGTCCCGCAGCGCCATCCGCACGTACAAGGGGATTGGCGTTTCGCCGGGCATTGCCATCGGCCGCGCCGTGATCATCGAGCGGCGCGAAGCGGCGGTTTACCGCGTCCCCGTCCGTGACGAAGAGGTCCCCTCCGAGGTCAATCGGTTTCTCGAGGCGCTGGAGAAGACGCAAAGCCAGCTTCACGACCTGAAGGTGAAGGTCAGCCGGTCGATGGGGGATGAGTACGCCTCGATCTTCGAAGCGCACGCCATGATGGTCAGCGACCCGTCATTCGCGGACAAGGTCATCCAGAAGATCGAGGCGGAGCAGGTCAACGCCGAATGGGCGCTGGCCGAGGTGCAGGAAGAGCTGCAGGCGCGCTTCCTCAGCTTCGACGATATCTACCTTCGCGAGCGCGTCGCCGATGTGAAAGACGTCGCCGACCGCGTGCTGAAGAATCTGCAGGGCATCAGCCATCACGACGTTTCGGAGATCACGCACGACGTCATCATCCTGGCCGACGACCTGACGCCGTCCGACACGATCCATTTCAACCGCCGGCCGATCGTCGGATTCGCCACCGAGGCCGGCGGGCGGACGTCGCATACGTCGATCATCGCCAAGTCGCTCTTCATGCCCGCGGTCATCGGCGTGCCGCGCCTGACGAAAGTCGTCGACAACGACGAGATGGTGATCCTCGACGGCTACGAGGGGACCGTCCTCGTCAATCCGACGCAGGCGATGATCGCCGAGTATCAGACGCGCGTGATCCGCCACGAAGAGGCGGAGCGGCGCCTGCTCGAGAATCGCGATCTCGAAGCGGTGACGAAGGACGATCGCCGCATCACGCTGCAGGCGAATATCGAACTGGTCGAGGAGTTGAAGGACGCCATCCGTTTCGGAGCGGAAGGGATCGGTCTGTATCGCTCCGAGTTCCTCTACATCTCGAAGAGTCCGTTGCTGCCGAACGAGGAGGAGCATTTCCAGCTCTACAAAGCACTGGCCGAGGCGACGGCACCTCGCTGGTGCGTGATCCGGACCTTCGACCTCGGCGGGCGCAAGCTGGCCAAGGAAGTCATCGGCAGCAAGGAGAACAATCCGGTTCTCGGGCTGCGCGGTCTGCGCCTCTGCATGAAGCATCGCGAGATGTTCCGCACGCAGCTTCGGGCGCTCCTCCGCGCCTCGGCCTTTGGCAGGATCAAGATCATGTTTCCCGTCGTGACCAGCGTGCAGGAGCTGCGTCAGGTGAAGACGCTCGTCCGCGAGCTGCGCGCGGATCTCGACGCCGAGGGGATCGCGCACAATCCAGACCTTCCGATCGGAATCATGATCGAGGTGCCCTCCGCGGCGATCATCGCCGACATCCTGGCCACCGAATCCGACTTCTTTGCCATCGGGACGAACGATCTCATTCAATACTCGCTGGCCATCGATCGTTCGAATGAGAACGTCAGCTATCTCTACGAGCCGCTCCATCCGGCATTGCTGCGTCTCCTGAAGTTCATCATCGACGCGGGGCACAAGGCCGGGATCCCGGTGTCGCTCTGCGGCGAGATGGCCGCCGATCCGCTGTTCGCGATCGTGCTGATCGGCCTCGGGCTGGAGATCTTCTCGATGAATCCGTCGTCCGTTCCGGTCATCAAGAACATCATTCGCTCGGTGCGCTACAAAGACTGCCGCCGCATTGCCGAGGTGGCTCTGACGAAGAAAACGGCGCAGGAGATCGAAGAGTTCATCATCGAGAGCGTGGCCATGCGCTTCCCCGAGGGACTGGTCAACAAGCCGCAATGAGCGACGACCGGCTCTTCGCAACTCTGCCGATCAAGCGCGTGCCGAAGCCGTGGGGCTACGAGTTGATCTTCGCCAGGACGGACCGGTACGTCGGCAAGATCCTGCACATCAATCGCGGCGAGAGCCTCAGCCTGCAGTACCACGAAATCAAAGAGGAGACGCTCTTTGTTGTGGCCGGGGAGCTGAAGCTGACGATCGAAGTCGACGGCGACCGCAGGGAGTTGCCGTTGCGGACAGGTGAAGCGTTTCACATCGCACCGCGGATGATTCATCGGATGGAAGCGATCGAAGACACGGATGTCGCCGAGGTTTCGACCCCGGAGCTCGACGATGTGGTCCGGCTCGACGATCGATACGGCCGTACCGGTACCAGTGCCCCATGAGACTGTCCATCGCCATCGCCGTCCTTCTCGTTGCCACCACCGGCCTGGCCGATGACTCGCCGCTCGTAAAGGCGGCCAAGGCAAACGGCGGACCGAAGAAAAAGACCACGAAGAAGGTCATCACCAATGCCGACCTGGATAAATCGTCGGGCAAGAAGACGACACCGGCGCCCGCAGCGAAACCGGCCACACCTCCCGCGGCCGCACCGGCGGGATCGATCGCCGAGCAGGACAAATTGTTCCACGATCGCGCCGCGGCGAAGATACGCGGCGACGCGGCGCAGGCGAAGGTAAACGATCTCGAGAAGGAGCTCGATCGCATCGAGCAGGCGTATTACGCGGAGAACGATCCGAACTATCGCGACAAGAACATCGCCGAGCGCTTCGAACAGACGAAAAAGCAGCTCGAGACAGCCAGAAAAGAACTGGCCGATGCGAGGGCTGAACTGGAGAAACTGAAACCGGCAATCACACCATGACCAGGACCTTCTTCATCGAAACGTGGGGCTGCCAGATGAACGATCTCGACAGCCAGCGCCTCTCCGGCAGCCTGAAGCTGCGCGGATACCGGCGTGTCGAGAGCGAAGGGGAGGCGGACCTCATTCTTCTCAACACCTGCTCGATCCGCGACAAGTCGGAGCAGAAGGTGTTTTCGCACCTCGGCCGGCTGCGTGAATTGAAGAGTGAACGGGAAGAGCTGAAGATCGGCGTCTGCGGCTGTGTGGCGCAGCAGGAAGGGGAGGCCATCCTCCACCGCGCGCCGTGGGTCGACTTCGTGATGGGGCCGGGCAACGTCGGCCATCTCGATCAGATCCTTTCCGGCGACCGCAAGGTGGCCATCGATTTCCCCGACGATCGCAACTATGACTACCTCACCGTCGACCGCCCCTCGGCCACGAAGGCGCAGGTGACGATCATCGAGGGTTGCAACAAGAACTGCACGTTCTGCATCGTGCCGACCACGCGCGGCCGCGAGGTTTCGCGTCCGTTCGATGACGTGTTGCGCGAGGTGCGGGCCGCCGTCGCCTCCGGCCGCGTCGAGATCGAGCTCCTGGGGCAGACGGTGAATGCGTATCGCTGTCCGGTCACCGCCCGCGGCTTCGGGGCTCTGCTGGCGGCGGTGGCGGAGGTCGACAACGTGGCCCGGCTCCGCTTCATGACCTCGCATCCCGCCGAAGTGGATGACTCGATGATCGCGGCCATGCGCGACCACGAAAACATCTCGCGCTATCTCCACCTGCCGGTGCAGTCGGGCTCGTCGAAGATCCTCCGGCGGATGAAGCGCCTCTACACGCGTGAGCACTACCTCGAGACGATCGGTCGCATTCGCCAGGCCATCTCGGAGATTCATTTCTCGACCGACGTCATCGTCGGATTTCCTGGCGAGACGGATGAGGACTTCGAGCAGACGCTGTCGCTGATCGCCGAGGTCCGCTACGGCTCGATGTTCGCGTTCAAATACTCGCCGCGTCCCGGTACGCCCGCTCTGAAGATCGGCGCGCCGGTCGATAACGCGATCGCCTCCGAGCGCCTGAATCGCGTTTTCGAGCTGCACGAACGGATCAAGCGCGAGACGCTGGAGTCGTATCGCGGCCGCATTCTGGCGGTGCTCGTCGAAGGGCCGAGCAAACATGATGCAACGATGCTCACCGGCCGTACCGACGATAACGTGGTGGTCAACTTCAGCGCTGACTCTTCGCCGCTGCCGGGGAGTATGCTGGGCGTGCGCATCGAGCATGCGCAGCATCACACGCTGCGCGGGGAGGCTGTCGCATGAATGAGCTCGTACCGATGTCGATCAAGGGTCTGATGCTCGACCCCGTTTCCAACTCACCGATCGTCGTGCTGAAGGATGAGGAGGAGAAGTTCTTTCTCCCGATCTGGGTGGGCATCTTCGAGGCCAACGCCATCGCTTTGCAGCTCGAGAACGTGGCCACGCCGCGCCCGATGACGCACGACCTTCTCAAGAGCGCCATCGCCCAGCTCGACGCCCGCGTGACACGCATCGTCATCAACGACCTGCGCGACTCGACGTTCTTCGCCCAGATCCGGGTGATGGTCACCCGCGCCGGCGCCGATACGATGCTCGAGCTCGACGCCCGTCCCAGCGATGCCATCGCCCTTGCGCTCCGCACCGAGGCCCCGATCTACGTCGCCCAATCGGTCCTCGATCAGGCCCAGACCATCACCCCGGACTCCGACTCCGACGATCCGGACGAGAAGACGAAGAAGTGGTTCGAGAATCTCGATACCGAGGATCTGGGGAAGTACAAGATGTGAGGTTGCGGGTGTAGGTTGCTTAGGTTGCTGCGTTGCTGCGTTGCTTGGTCGCGAGGTCTCGGGGTTGCGAGGTCTCGCGGCTTAACCACCGCGAGACTCCGCAACCGCGAAACCTCGCGACCACGTAACCCAGCAACTTAGTAACCCAGCAACCCAGCAACCCATTACAATCCCCCCCGTCCACATGATCATCACCGTCGCCAACCAAAAAGGCGGGGTCGGCAAGACCACCACCACCATCAACCTCGCCGCCGCCGTCGCGAACAAAGGCCATAAGACGCTGCTGATCGACCTCGATCCGCAGGCGAACAGTACGATGAGTTACATCGATCCGCGATCGATCTCGCGGTCGATGTTCGACGTGCTCGTGAGCGAGGAGCTCGGCCTGAACGACGTCATCGTCCCGACGCCGCTGCCGAATCTCTTCCTGGCGCCGTCGAAGATCGCCCTGGCCAAGCTGGAGTCGAAGCTGATCGGCGAGATCGACGGCCCGTTCCGGCTCAAGGACAAGATGAAGGATGCGCCGAGCGAGTACGACTACATCTTCATCGACACGCCGCCGACGCTGGGGATGATCACCGTCAACGCCATGGTGGCCTCGACGCACGTCCTCGTCCCGATCCAGTCGTCGTATTTCGCTCTGGAGGGGACGGACGATCTGCTCGAGACGATCGAAAAGATCAAGGCCCGCCCCAACCCCAACCTTCAACTCCTCGGCGTGGTGATCACGATGCACGACAAGCGCACCACGCTGGCGCGCGACATTCACGAGCAGATCGGCCAGGTCTTCGGCGAGCGGCTCTTCAATACCGTCATCACGAAGTCGATACGGCTCGAGGAGAGCCCGGCATACAAGGAATCGATCTTCACCTTCGCTCCGAGATCCAGCGGCGCGATGGAGTATTACTCGCTGAGCGAGGAAATCCTGTCCCGAGTCTGAGGAAACCCTGATGAGCATGAAACGCGGACTACCCGAGCGCGCCTCCATGCGGCACGATGCCCATTTCGTCGAAGAGCTGACGCGCCGTTCGGGACGGCACATCGGATCGATGATCCCGATCGAGTTCATCGAACCGAATGCCGAGCAGCCGCGCACGAACCTCGGCAATATCGAAGAGCTGGCGTCGTCGATCCGCGAAAAGGGCGTCCTCGAGCCGATTCTGGTCCGCGCCGCCGGTCCGAACCGCTACCAGATCATCTCCGGCGAGCGCCGTTACCGCGCCGCCACGCTGGCCGGCCTCGACGAGATCCCGGCCATCGAGCTCGATGTCGACGATAAGGAACAGCTCGAGATCGCCCTGATCGAGAACATCCAGCGCAAGGACCTGACGCCGTTCGAAGAGGCCGAGGGCTTCTACGTGCTGCAGCAGAAATTCGGTTACACGCACGAGAAGATCTCGCACGTCATCGGCAAGTCGCGCACCACGATCACCGAGACGCTGTCCATCAACGAGATCCCCGACCGCATCCGGGCCATGTGCCGCGAGGCCGGCATCTCCAACAAATCGATCCTCGTCCAGATCGCCAGAGCAGGGGACGAACAGGCGATGGAAGACGTCGTCCGCCGCTTCGCCGCCGGCGAGCTGACGCGCGATGACGTGCGCAAGCAGACGGCGAAGCCGGAGCCGAGGAAGGCCGGCCGTCCGAAGAACTTCACCTGGCAGGTGAAGGACAAGGCGTTGCCGTTCACCGTCAACCTCAGCTTCCGCAAAGCGAACGTGGAGAAGAGCGAGATCGCCGAAGCGCTGCGGGAGTTGTTGCGAAGAATCGAAAACGAGTAATCGACTCTCCGGATTCGTTCTACTTTCCGTTACCCTTATCAGATGCCTAAGGGATTACCCATGACAGCTCCGATGCCCGAGATCCACGACACCGGAAACTCGTTGCCCGAGCCTCCTGCCAAAGCGGCTCAACCTCACACGAGACTCAGTGCTCTTGCGATACTGGCGATCGTTGTGACCGGCATCGCCGTCGCATTCATCGCGCAAAGTCTTGGTCTCTCTTTTCGTTTGTCGATCGCTCTGAGCGCGCTGGTTGTCGGAATCTCGATCTCAGTCGTTCACTACTTTCAGGATTCCGGCGCATCGACCGCGTGAACAAATGGATGAGGTGAGAGCGTTGCTTGTGCATGCAGATTGACATCGCCGCCCTCACCCTCTATCCTCCTGCTCCAGCATGTCTCGCCACACCGTTTCGATGTCGATGCGCCGAATGGTGATGCGCCGCCCGGGCGCGGACGCGTAGACTGACTGCCTCCTCGACCCGGGTCCCTCCTACAGCTTTTCTCCCCTGAATGTCAGCAGCATGAGAGTCCGCCGCCATCGGTGCGGCAGGAGGGGAACATGTACCGTTTCGACACACTCGCCATCCACGCCGGGCAGCCCAATGATGCGGCCACCGGCGCCGTCACTGTTCCGATCTATCAGACTTCGACCTTCGGCCAGATCGAGCCGGGCGTTCATCGCGGCTTCGGCTACGCGCGCACAGAGCATCCGACACGACGGGCACTGGAAGAGTGCCTGGCCTCGCTCGAGGGCGCGCGATACGGGCTCGCGTTTGCCAGCGGCATGGCTGCCATTCACAACGTCCTTTCACTCCTTCGCCACGGAGACCACGTGGTCTCGACGCAGGATCTCTACGGCGGCGCATGGCGCATCTTCACGAAGTACTTCTCGAAGTTCGGCGTCGATTTCACCTTCATCGACAGCAGCGACCCCGCTGCGGTCGAACGGGCCATCCGTCCGGAGACGAGACTGCTCTGGCTGGAGACGCCGTCGAATCCCTTGCTGAAGACGACCGACATCGCCGCCTGCAGCGCCATCGCACGGCGTGCCGGCATTCGCACCGTCGTCGACAACACATTTGCCACACCCGTGTTGCAACAGCCGATCGCGCTTGGCGCGGACATCGTGGTGCACTCGACGACGAAGTACATCAACGGCCACAGCGACACGCTCGGAGGCGCGGTGCTGACCGACGATGAGTCGCTCTTCGAGGACCTCAAGTTCTTCCAGAACGCCATCGGCGCGGTGCCCGGACCGCAGGACTGTTTTCTCATCCTGCGCGGAATCAAGACCTTGCCGCTGCGGATGGCCCGGCATTGCGAGAACGCAAGGGGAGTGGTGGAGTACCTCCGCGCGAACGACCGCATCGCCCGCGTTCACTATCCCGAATTCGGTGCCATCGTCTCGTTCGAGCTCGACGCATCGGTCGACGAAACGATCGCCTTCTCGAAGCGCCTTCGGCTCTGGACGCTGGCGGAGAGCCTGGGCAGCGTGAAGAGTCTCTTCTGTCATCCGCCGACGATGACGCATGCCTCGGTCGAGCCCGAGGTGCGCCGCCGCGTAGGAATCGCGGACGGTCTGATCCGGCTGTCCGTCGGTCTGGAAGATGTGCGCGATCTGATCGACGATCTCGATCAGGCGCTGGCGGAAGTGGAATCGCCGAGGAGGGTCGCATGCGCCGGATAAACATCGGCCTCCTCGGGTGTGGCACCGTCGGACGCGGCTTCGTCGACCTCCTGGCTCGCGAGCGAGAGCGCATCCGAGGGCGGGACGGCGTCGACATCGCCGTCCGCCGCATCCTGGTGCGCGACGCTGGCAAGGCACGGCCAGGCATCAATCCGGCGCTGGTCAGCACCTCGGCAATCGACATCCTCGACGACGGCTGCGACATCATCGTCGAGCTGGTCGGAGGCATTCATTCGGCGGGAGCCTTCGTCCGGCGTGCGCTGGCGAGTCGTCGCCACGTTGTGACCGCAAACAAAGCGCTGCTGGCCGATGCCGGCCGGGAATTGTTCGCCACGGCCGAGCGCAACCACGTACGGATCGGATTCGAGGCCAGCGTCTGTGGCGGGATTCCGATCATCCGCGCGCTGCGGCACGGACTGGCCGGCGACCGGATCGAATCGATCAGCGGCATTCTCAACGGTACCTGCAACTACATCCTGACGCGGATGGAGCAGGACGATCTGGAGTTCGCCGACGCGCTACGGCTGGCGCAGGAGCGCGGGTTCGCGGAGGCGGACCCGTCGCTCGACGTCGGCGGCCACGACGCGGAGCAGAAGCTGCGCATCCTCGGCGAGCTGGCGTTCGGGCCGCAGGTCGTTCGGACCCGCGTCCACGGGATCGCCGATGTCACGCGGGCCGAGGTCGAGCAGGCGCGCGCAAGGAGATGCGTGGTGCGGCATGTGGCCACCGCCAGGCGTGCCGCCGGCGGGATCGAGATGCGGGTCGAGCGGCGGGAGCTTCCGGAGTTTCATCCCTTGGCGGCCGTCCGGGACGAGAACAACGCCGTCGTCGTTCGCGGGCGGGCGGTCGGAGAGATGATGTTCCAGGGGAAAGGAGCGGGATCGCTTCCAACGGCAGCGGCCGTCCTGTCTGACGTGATCGAGATTGCCAGCGAGCTGAATCATGCCCGTGCTTTAACATAATCTGTCTTACTAGACTCTGTGGAAACCTTTCGATGCACACCAGATCCCTGCGGCCAGCCAGCACGTACAATCCATTCGACTGATGAAGATCCTCACGCGCTACATCTTCAAGGAGATGCTCGGGCCGACCGCTCTCGGCTTCGCCTTCTATACCTTCATCATCCTGATGAAGAACCTCTTCGACTTCGCCGGGATGATCATCAAACGATCCCTCCCAGCGTCGACCGTCGGGCGGCTGCTGTTCCTCTCGCTGCCGCACATCGTCGTCCTGACGGTCCCGATGTCGCTGCTGTTCGGAATCCTGATCGCCGTGGGGCGTCTTTCGTCCGACTCCGAGATCATCGCCATGCGCGCCCTCGGCATCTCCACGCGCACCATCTACCGGCCGGTCTTTCTCTTCAGCTTCCTGGTCTTCTGCATAAACCTCTATCTGATGAACTTCGTCCTGCCGCACGGCAACGCGGAGTTCGCGGCGCTGCGCTCCGAGATCTTCACCTCGCAGATCGAGAAAGAGCTCAAACCGCGCGTCTTCTACGACGAGTTCGAAAACCTCACCATCTACGTGAACGATGTCGATCCGAAGACGTTGCAATGGAAAGGCGTCTTCGTGGCCGACAGCCGGACGGCCGACGAGACCCGCACCGGAACCAGCAGCGGACCGGTGACGATCGCCCAGCAACTCCAGACCGCGCGCCAGGAGTCGGCGCAGCCTCAATCGATCCTGCCGCAGCGCTCCAGCAACAAGATCGTCGTCGCGGAAAGCGGCAATCTTTCGATCCTCAAACCCAGCAATCAGGTCTGGCTGAACCTGAAAACCGCCGAGACGCATCTCTGGGATCCTAAAAAGCCGGATCGCTACGACCTGAACAGCAATGCCGTGCAACGGATGCGTCTGCCGGACAAGGGCGGCGACAGCAACGGCGTTTATCAGCGCTCGCTCCGCGAGATGAGTTTCCGCGAGCTCATGGAACAGGCACGCTGGGCCCAGTACTCGCACGATCCCGATGCCCGCGAGACCTACTGGGCTGCCAAGGTCGAGATGAACAAGATGTTCGCGATTCCGTTCGCGTGCATCGTCTTCGGCATTCTCGGGCTGCCGCTCGGCATCACCAACCGGCGTGGCGGCAAAAGCTCAGGTTTCTCTTTAAGTATCGCGATCATCCTCATCTACTACGTGATGATCAACAACGGCGAGCATCTGGCCGACACCGGCAAGATCGGTCCCGCCGTGGCCATGTGGGCGCCGAACGTCGTCCTCCTGGCCATCGGTATCTACCTGCTGATTCGCGCCAACCGGGATACCGGCGCGCAGCGTACCGAGGGCGGCATCGTCCGCAAGCTCATCCAGGCGATCAAGTCGCGGAGGAAGGGAACACCCGGAGCCGTCGTGGCCGACGAGCCGGCCATCCTCAGCCGGTTCGACATCACCTTCCCGAATACGCTCGACCGTTACATCCTGCGTGAGTTCCTCAAGATTCTGATGCTCGTGCTGGTGTCGACCGCGGCGCTCTTCGTCATCGTCGACTACACCGACCTCAGCGGCGACATCCGCACGAACCACATCGCCTTCCACACGGTGGCCTCGTACTACCGCTTCCTGATCTTCCAGATCCTCAACTACACGCTTCCCATCTCGGTATTGGTAGCGACGCTGGTAACGTTCGGCATTTTCTCGAAGAACAACGAGGTCACGGCCTTCAAGTCGGGCGGGATGTCGCTTTACCGCGCGGCGCTGCCGATCGTCGGAATCGCTCTGGCCATCAGCGTGCTGGCGTACCTCCAGCTCGACTACGTGCTCCCATACTCGAATCAACGGGTCGAAGAACTGCGGAACAGGATCAAGGCCAAGAAGACGGTGCGAGCGATTCCGACGCCGCACCAGCAAAAGCTCTGGTTTCTCGGCAAAGGCCGCTACCTCATCAACTTCCTCGCTTACGACCGCGACGAGAAGGAGCTGACGCAGGTTCAGGTGTTCGAATTCCATCCGACGAAGTTCCGCCTGACGCGGCGCGTTTACGCCGATCACGCCAAGTGGGACGGCGTGGGCTGGGCGTTCTCGAACGGCTGGATGCGATCCTTCGGCGACGACGGCAGCTCGACGTACGCGCCCATCACCCGCCCGCTGCGCCTTTACTACAGCGAGCGGCCCGAGGATTTCGCCACCGAGGCCAGGGCGCCGGATCAGATGACCTTCGCGCAGTTGCGGCGATACATCGAAACGATCCGCAAGTCGGGCTATGCCGCCGAAGAGCTTACGGTGAAGCTCTACACGAAGACGTCGTGGCCGTTCATCAGCCTGGTCATGGCGCTGATCGCGCTGCCGTTCGCGTTTCGGATCGGCAAGCGCGGCGCCCTCTACGGCGTCGGCATCGGCCTGATCCTCGGCATCCTCTACTGGATGGTCTTCGCGGTCTTCACGAAGTTCGGCGAGGTGGGGAATCTACCCGCGGTGCTGTCGGCATGGAGCGCCAACATCCTGTTCGCCATCGCGGCGGTTTACATGTTCCTGAATGTGGAGACGTGAAGCGCTGTCAGAACCACTCGCTCCGCCGCTGTGCGCTCGCTTCCAGACGCGGCGAGGCAACGACGCTGGTCAGAACGAAGCCGGCCGTCTGCAGCAGGCCATCCGCGGCGCCGACCGAGATCGTGTTCCGGCCGCGCTCCAGGACGAGTTGGACGCTGCAGATCGAGGCAAGGCAGTCAGCGTGTTTCACTTCCGACAGCTCTCCTCGCGAATTCGCCACCGCGATGGCCAGGCGCATCGGCGGCAACGCCTCGGGAAGTCTGACGGCCAGTGCCACGGTGCATGTACCGCCGTTGCAGGAAACGTCACCGGCGCGCACCTCGAAGTCGAAGTCGCTCGGCGACTGAAGCGCCAGCAGCGAGGCCAGAACGCGCGAGTCGAAGTCAGAAACGGTTCGCCGGCCATGCGGAGCGCGCACGCGCAGTTGCTTGCCCATGGACGGCCCCTGGGCAACCACGGGCGCTTCCGATGAGGGAATCGACGGGACAGCCGAGGAGTGATCGGCACGCGACGGCGCCGCCAGGCTACCGACCAGGATCATTGCCGGAACGAGCGCTCCGAATCGCATCCCATGTCCTCCGCTGTGTCGAAACAGTGGATAGAGTAAGGCGGGAATGCAATTTTGTCGAGTTTAGGCGGCTGACCTCGCTCAGCAGACGGTGCCTGCGACACTGTGGGCCGAGCCTTGGGCAACCAACGCCACGGCCGTGCCGGCTCAGATGGCGTTCACGATCTCGTCGCTGAGACCTTTCCATTTCCGCAGGTAGGCACGGCGGTCGGTGTTGTATTTCTCGACGAGTTGCTGGTACTCATCGCTCCTCCCCTGCCGCTCGTACATCCTCTTCGGCTGCAGATAGTCGGCGTCGTCGATCTCCGGAACCGCCGTCGCTACCAGATAGCCGAAGTCGGGATCCTTCTCCCACGTGATCGTCCCCTCGGCAATCGCCTTCACTACCGCGGACGAATGCTGGATTCTCACCTTCTTCGAGCGCTCATCCTTCTCGTCGCCACCGATCCGCCCGGTGTTCATCAGATAGACGTCCATCGGACTCTCCTTCATCAGCTCCAGCATCCGATTGCCCTGAAATGCGTGCAGCAGCGGGAAGAAGGGATTCGTTCCCGGTACGCGCAACGACTTGCCCGCCTCCGCTGCCCCCCCGGCGCTCGTTCCCTTCGTCTCGCCCAGCATGAAGTACGCGGCCGCGAGCGGACCCTCCAGCTTGGCCACGGCCGGAATGATGTTCTCGTTGCGGTTCAGGATGAGTAGGAAGTCGACGTTATTGACCTCGCGCGCATCGAACGCCCCCGCCACGTCGTCCATCCGGATCACGGCCCGGCCGTTCGGCGTGTACGACGTGTCGAAGTAGTCGATTTTGCCGTTGGCGTCCTGCGACACATTCTCGAGGTAGGCATGCGGTGAGGCGCAGGCGTGATAGATCGTCGGCTCGTCCTTCGGATTGAGTCCGAAGGTCTTGGCGAAGCAGCCGTTCTCGGTCGCGTAGACCTTGCCGCCCGGCATCAGCGCGCAGAAGTCATCCTGCACCGGCTGCGAATTGTTCTGCTTCGTGAACGTCGTCGTGGTCTTGCCGGTGCCGGACAGGCCCACAATGAGCCCGACTCTGTTGCGGCCATCGACCGGGATCACCTTGCAGCCCGCGTGCAGCGCCAGGCCGCCGCGCTCGTAGACGATCTTGTTCCACATCCGCAATCCACCCTTCTTCGACTCACCGAAGTAGTCGGAGTGGAAGACGCGGGTGATGTAGTTGTCGAGGTCGACCGCGATGAGACGCTCCTCCGGATACCCCTCGGCCTTCAGATTGGGCGTGTAGATGACGGTGACGGCCGGCTCGAAGTTCTCCAACTCCGCCGGCGTGGCCGGATAGTAGAGGTGCTGCTGCATGCCGGCGATGTTCGCATTGGCCTTCTCGATGATCAGACGAGCCGGAATGCGGAAATGCGGGTCGTTGCCGATGAAGCCATCGACGACGAGCATGTCACGCGACCCGATGTAATCGTTCTGCAGCCTGGCCATGCGGTCGTATTCGGCACGGCTGATCGTCTGATCGGAATGATTCTCCGGTGTGTCGGTGGCAATGAACGTCGAGCCCTTCGAACGAGATACCACCCTGGTAGCGACGTTGACGTTGTTAAATTCGGTCTTCCGGCAGTTCGCCATTTCCTCGGTGAAACGCCGCAGTTGCTCGGGCGACGGGTTCCAGACCACCGACTTCGGCTCGACGGGCAGCGTCAGGATTTCGGTCATGCGTTCGTCCTCTCGACGGATCAGATTTGTGTGTGCTGGATGTGCCCTGAACAGCAAGGATTGCGCCGGAACGGCCGCGGAGGTGCGGGATTTTACACGAAACCATAGAATGCGCCCCAGGGTCAGAAACATGCGAATCGCGGTGATCGGTGCGGGCGGTGTGGGGGGCTACTTCGGCGGCAAACTCGCAAAGGGCGGGCTCGATGTCGTCTTCATCGTCCGCGGCGCCACTCTGGAAGCCTTGCGGACGCGCGGCCTGCGCGTCGACAGCATCAAGGGTGATTTTGTCATCGACCGGCCGAATGCCACCGACGACCCCGCCACCGTCGGGAAGGTCGATGCGGTCTTCGTGACCGTCAAGGCCTGGCAGATCGAAGAAGCGGCCGCGCAGATCGAGCCATTGATCGGGGACGACACGATGGTCATCCCGCTCGAAAACGGGATCGACGCCCCAGATCAGCTCGCGGCCGTCCTGGGCCGCGAGCACGTTCTCGGCGGCCTGTGTGGCATCGTCAGCTTCATCGCCGCGCCCGGACACATCCGCCACACCGGCGCCGATCCGTTCGTCATGTTCGGCGAGCTCGATAACCGGCGCACGCCGCGCGTGGAACAGCTTCGCGACGAGTGCCTGCGCGCCGGTGTGCAGGCCGACATACCATCGGACATTCACCACGCACTCTGGTCGAAGTTCGTCTTCATCGCGCCGATGAGTGGGATCGGTGCCGCCACACGCATGCCGATCGGCGTCTGGCGCGCGATACCGGAGACGCGCGATCTGGCCACACGCGCCATTCGCGAGATCATCGCTCTTGCCTTCGCGCGCGGCATCGACCTCGGCGGTGACGCGGCCGTCGAACGGACGCTGGCCCGTTTCGACGGTCTCAACGCCGACGCGACCTCCTCGCTGCAGCGCGACATCATCGACGGCAAGCCCTCCGAGCTCGATGCCCAGCTCGGAGCGATCGTCCGTCTGGGCCGCGAGGCCGGCGTGCCCACGCCGGTATGCGAAATGCTTCTTGCGCTTCTCTCGCCGCAGGAACAGAACGCTCGGAAACATTGAGAAGACCTCCCGCGTCGCATACCATCAGCCAGCGGATGTCCAAACCCCGAAAAACTGCCGTCATTCGTGACGCGAAGGTCCACCCTGCCATCGCCGAAGCGCGGCGGGTGCTGGAAGTCGAATCGGCGGCCATTCTCGGCGTCATCGAGCACCTCGACGGCACCTTCGTCGACGTCGTCGAGCTGATCAACGGCTCGGCCGGCCGCGTGGTGACGATGGGTCTCGGCAAGTCGGGTATCATCTGCAAGAAAGTCAGCGCCACGCTGGCATCGACCGGTACGCCGTCGTTCTTCCTGCATCCCGCCGAGGCCATTCACGGCGACCTCGGCATGATCGTTCGAGGCGACATCGTCCTGGCCATCTCCAACTCCGGCGAGACCGAAGAGTTGCTGCGCCTTCTGCCGAGCATCAAAAGGATCGGCGCGGAGATCGTGGCCATCACCGGCAACCCTCTCTCGTCGCTGGCCAAAGGGGCCGACTACCACCTCTCCGCGGCGATCTCGAAGGAAGCCTGTCCGCTCGGCCTGGCGCCGACTGCTTCGACCACCGCCACGCTCGCCCTCGGCGACGCGCTGGCCATGGCCCTTCTGTTGCGCAAGGGCTTCAAAGAGGAAGACTTCGCCTTTCTTCATCCCGGCGGAAAGCTCGGAAAGCGGTTCCTGCGCGTGCGCGACCTCATGCACGGCGGCCCACAGACTCCCATCGTTCCGCTATCCACGCCGATGCACGACGTAATCTATGAGATGTCGGCCAAAGGCTTCGGCATCACGGCGGTCGTCGATGACGACGGAGTCCTGGCCGGAGCCATCTCCGACGGCGATTTGCGCCGTCTGCTGCAGCGCGACACGGAGATCCTCAAGAAAACCGCGGCCGACTGCATGAAGCCGGACCCGGTCACGATCGATGGCAACGAGCTTGCCTCCGCCGCCCTGGAAAGGATGGAGCAGCGCAAAATCACCTCGATCTTCATCGCCGGTACATCGGGCCATGTCGAAGGTATCATTCACCTCCACGATCTCTGGGGTCTGGAACTCTTCTGATGGATTCAACCACGACAGTCGTACTGCGCTATCGCGATGGACGTACGGAGCGGGCCACGCTCGTCGATACCGACGTCGACCAGCAGATCGTCCGCGTGAAGCGCGACGATGGTGCGGACGATGAGCTGCCGTTCTCCGAGCTGAAAGCGCTCTTCTTCCCGCGCACGGGACAGGACGACCCGCTCGAGCCGGCCTCCGGCAGCACGATTGCCGTGGAGTTCGCCGATGGCGAGGTCATCCGCGGCATTGCTCACTACAACCCCGAGCGCAACGGCTTTTTCCTCTTTCCGCTCGATCGGAGCAAGAACGACCGCATCTTCGTCGTCAATTCAGCGATCGTTTCGATCGAAGTCGAAAGGTTGTAGCGGGTTGCAGGGTTGCTGAGTTGCAGGGTTGCTGAGTTGCATGGTTACTGAGTTGCATGGTTACTGAGTTGCAAGGTGAACAACGACCGAGCAACTCAGAAACTCAGCAACCAAGCAACCCTAAACTATGAAAATCGCCACTCTCCTTCTCACGCTCACACTCGCCGGCGTCGCCTCCGCCGCGGAGATCGACCGCGCCGCCGCCGCGCTGGCCGGCACCGAGGCGCAGTTCACCCAGCGCTTCACACCGAAGGGATTCAAGAACAGCCAGGTCGACAGCGGCAGCGTCGTCTTCGGAACCTTGCCGATGATGCGCTGGAGCTACGCCAAACCCGAGCAGAAGGTCTTCGTCTTCGACGGCAACCGATCGTGGTTCTACCTTCCCGATGAAAAGCAGGTGACCGTGACGACGATCGATGAACAGCGCCGCGGCGAGCTTCCCTTTCTCGTCATCGGCGATCCGGCGGCCCGCGACCGGCATTTCATCGTCCGTGAGACCACGCGCGGCGGTACGGTGACCACCACGCTCCAGCCGCGCCAGTCCTCGGCCATGATTCGCAACATCACCATCACCATCGCCGCGGCCACGCATGCCATCCAGCGCGTCTCCTATTCGGATCGCGACGGCAATGAGACCACGTTCGACTTTGCCGGCTTCACCAGGCGTGCGGTCGCGTCCGATTTCTTTCACTTCACACCGCCGGCGGGCGTGGAAGTCGTTCAGCAGTAGACGGAGGCAGACCCATGGCCCAGGATTTCTCCTTCGATATCGTGTCGAAAACCGAGATGCAGGAAGTCTCGAACGCCGTGCAGCAGGCGCAGAAGGAGCTGGCCCAACGCTTCGATTTCAAAGGGAGCAAGAGCTCCATCGAGCTCACCGCCGAGGAGATCGTCCTGGTGAGCGACGACGATGGAAAACTGCGCAGCGTAAAGGACATCCTCGAGACGAAGCTCGTCAAACGGGGCGTCTCGCTCAAAGCGCTCGAGTACGCCGCCCTCGAACAGGCCGCGGGCGGAACGGTGCGGCAGAAGGCGAAGATCGTTCAGGGGATTGAGATCGAGAAAGCAAAGGCCATCGTCAAGGCCATCAAAGAGGCGAAACTGAAGGTGCAGGCCTCGATTCAGAGCGAACAGGTGCGCGTCACCGGCCGCGCCAAAGACGATCTGCAGAAGGCCATGGCCGTCGTCAAGGCGAACGACTACGGAATTCCGCTGCAGTTCACGAACTATCGCGGTTGAGGGTTCCGGACCAATTCGATTATTCTGTGCGCCGTGACGTCCCCCGTACCCAGCAGCGCGCCGATCGCACAGCTCACGCGCGCGGAGCGCCTGCTCGATCTCGTGGCGCCCAAGCTCCAGCTCGTCGAAAAAGAGCTCGCCCGAAATTTCGAGTCGAAGATCAAAACCATCCAGGACGTCGGCGATCACATTCTCGCCGGCGGCGGCAAGCGACTCCGGCCTGCCCTACTCCTCCTTGTCTCGAAAATGCTCCGTTACGAAGGACATCGCGACGTCACCTACGGCGCGGTGGTCGAGTTCATTCACAACGCCACGCTGGTGCATGACGACATCATCGACGAGGCGGAGGTGCGCCGCGGCCGGACGTCGATCAACTACCGCTGGGGAAACAACCTCACCGTTCTGGTCGGCGACTACATCTTCATGCACTCCATGTCCATGGCCCTGGCCGAGGGCAATCTCGACGTGCTGCGGCTCCTCTCGACTACGACCATCAGGATGATCGAAGGAGAGATCCTCGCCCTCGAGCAGAACGGGCGCGCCGATCTCTCGGTCGACGATTACTTCACCATCGTCGAGCGCAAGACCGCCCTGCTCTTCGGCGCCTGCTGCCAGATTCCCGCGTATCTGGTCGATCAGCCGGCGGAGATCGGCCAGTCGTTGTTCGATTACGGCAGGAACCTCGGCATATGCTTCCAGCTCATCGACGACATCCTCGATTTCACGTCGAGCACCGAGGTTCTCGGCAAGCCTGCGCTCTCGGATCTGAAGGAAGGGAAGCTGACTCTGCCGTTGATTCTGGCCATGCCCCGCGCCACGCCGGCCGAGCGCGAAAAGATTGCCCTCATCGCCGCCATGAAGTCGTTCGACGGGATCGATCCAGCCGAGATGCTGGCCCTGGTCCGCAAATACGAGACGCTCGACGAGACCCGCGCCATCGCCCGCGACTACGCCAACCGGGCTCGCGCCGCGCTCGAGCCGTTCGCCGATTCGCCCGCCAAGGAAGCGCTGGAGCTGGCGCTCGACTTCGTTCTGGAACGGGATCGGTAAAATATGGGTCGCGTTCATCCGGCTTGACCTGCTTCGTACTTTGTACTACAAAGTACTCATGAACGCAATCAACCGCACCATCGCCTCCACCGAATGGCTTCTCGTTCTACCGGGCTCGCTCTTCATGGCCGCGCTCTTCGTCAGGAGCGCGCAGCCGCGGCAATACGAGCCGTCGCATAGCGCGCAGCGCCTGGTCGACTGGTTCAGCGTCCACCCGCACCTCGCTCTCGACACCTTTCTCATCCTGATGCCGTTCACCGCGTTCGTCATCGGATGCGCAACGCTGCTGCGCAGTTGGACGAGCGACGGCCACCTGCGACAGACCCTGACCGCCATCCGCGCGCATCTGGCCACGCTCTTCATCGCCGGCGCCACTCTGGCGGCTGGCGGAATCCTGGCCGTCGTCGCCGTTCACATGGCCACGGACTGACAGTTACGAGAGCAACTCCATGATCTCGGCCATCCCCGCACGCGCGCGAAGTCGGATGGCTTCGTTCCCCTGCTCGCCGGTGATCCGCAGCACCTTGTTGTACTGCTCGACCGCCCGCGAGTAGTCCTGCAGGCAGCGGTGGTAGATCTCCCCCTTGCACAGCTTGGCCTCGGCGTTGAGGGGGTCGAGCTCGAGGATCTTGTTGAGGAAGATCAGCGCGGCGTCGTACTTCTGCTCTTCGAGCGCCATCCGGTAACGGAGGCGGTAGAGCGTGATCAGCTCGTTGTTCTTCGGCGCGATCCAGGCACCAGGCAGGTAGTTGCGGATCGTGGAGAGAAGCCGGCTGTTGCTCATGGAATTCGAGCGCTTGATCTCCAATCGCTGTCGCATCACTCACACCCTCCCGCTTCCGTTGTCACTCGAATCCTCTTCATCTTAGGTTCGTATTGGCTGATCGTCAAGACGTTGACCATTGAAATCAGACTCCCGATTTCAGCTACCATCCCCGTTCGATGCGAACAGCCATCTATCCCGGCTCCTTCGATCCGTTGACGAACGGGCATCTCGACATCATTCATCGCGGCGCGCGGCTCTTCGATCGATTCCTCGTGGCGGTGCTGGAGAATGAAGGGAAGGCTCCCCTCTTCAGCGTCGGCGAACGGATGGACCTGATCGCCCGCTGCACCGCCGGCGTTCCCAACGTCGAGGTCCATTCGTTCTCGGGACTCCTCGTCGACTTCATGCGCCGCGTCGATGCAAACGTCGTCGTGCGCGGCATCCGCGCCGTCTCGGACTACGAGTACGAGTTGCAGATGGCCCTGATGAACCGCGAGCTCCATCCCCAGATCGAGACGATCTTCATGCTTCCCGCCGTCGAGTACACCTACGTCTCCTCGCGCCTCGTCAAAGAGGTCTTCCGCCTCGGCGGCGACGTCGCGCGGCTCGTGCCGCCCGCCGTGCTGGAGTCGTTGAAGGCCCGGCTGCCGGTCACGGTAGGGTAGGAACGACGGAGCGCTGGCGTCTCGCCGGCGCTCCGGCTGACAGCGAATCTATTCGCTGCGCGGATCCAGTGCGTCGCGAAAGCGGTCGCCGATGATGTTGAAGGCGGCCACCGTCAGAAAGATGGCCACGCCCGGGAAGACCACAAGCCACCAGGCGTACTCGATGAACTGCTTCGCCGAGGCCAGGATGCTGCCCCAGGTCGCCGTCGGCAGCGGAACGCCGAGCCCGAGGAATGAGAGCGCCGACTCGGTGAGGATGGCGTAGGCCACGCCGAAACTCGCCGAGACCAGCACCGGCGCCAGCGCGTTCGGCAGAAGATGGCGGAAGATGATGCGGGCGTCGCGGGCCCCGCTTGCGCGCGCGGCGTAGGCGAACTCCATCTCGCGGATGCGGAGAAACTCGCCGCGGACGAAGCGCGCCTCGCTGGTCCATGTCGTCAGGCCGAGGGCGATCATGATCGTCCACACCGAGGGGCCGAAAAACGCCACGATGGCCAGCGCCAGGAACAACAGCGGAAAGCAGAGCACGACCTCGATCAGGCGCGAGACCAGCCAGTCCACCGCACCGCCGTAGTAACCGGCCATCGCACCGAGAAACGATCCGACGACGAGCGCCATCGCCGTCGCCAGGATACCCACGGTCAGCGACACGCGTGCGCCGTGGATCATCCGCGCCAGAACGTCCCTCCCCAACTCGTCCGTCCCGAAACGGTGCTGCGCGTCGGGAGGATGAAGCCGGTTGGCGGCATCGACGTCATTCGGCCCGAAGGGAATCAGCGATTTCGATGAGTTGGCGATCATCGGCGCGGCAATGGCCAGCAGCGCCACGAAGCCGACGTACACCAGTGCGATGACGGCCAGCCTGCTCCGCCGGAAACGGCGCCAGGTGATCGTCCACATCCCGACTGCTGCCTTCGTCATCGCGTCTCCAGCCGGATGCGCGGATCCGCCGCGGCGTAGAGGAGATCGGCGACCAGGCTGGCGATGAGCGTGGCCACCGCCGTTGCCACGGAGAGGCCGAGGACGGTCGGATAGTCGCGCGTCAGGATCGAGTCGAAGTAGAGCCGCCCGATCCCGTCCCACTGGAAGATCTGCTCCACGATCACGCTCCCCGAGATCAGATACGGCAGCGTGAGCCCGAGAAGCGTGATCAGAGGAATCAGCGCATTGCGGAAAGCGTGGTGCCACAGCACGGCACCCGAGGTGGCCCCCTTGGCCCGGGCGGTGACGATGTAGTCCTGGCGGATCACCTCCGTCAGCGCCGACTTCGAAAAGCGCGCAAAGATGGCCAGTTGCGCGTACGCCAGCGTCACCACCGGAAGGACGAGATGTTTGGCCCGGTCGACCAGCTTCATCGCCGCGTTGAGGTCGAGATAGTCGTCGGAGGTCATTCCGAAGAGCGGCAGGAAGTTCATCCGCACGGAAAAGAACTGCATCAGCAGCAAGGCCACCCAGAAGCTCGGCAACGAGTAGAGCAGAAACGTAGTCACCGCGGAGGCGCGCTCGACTGGCTGTCCCGACCGCGCCGCGCTCCACAACCCGATCGGCACGCCGAGGAGCGCGGCCACGAGGAAAGCGATGCCGTTGAGGATGATCGTATTCGGCATCTTCTCCGCGATCCGCTCCGTGACCAGCCGGTGATCGATGAACGAGTTCCCGAAGTCGAGCGTCACGATCCCGCGCAGCCACCAGACGTACTGCCGGAACAGCGATTCATCGAGGTGATGCTCATGCCGGATCTCCTCGAGCACAGCCCTGGAAAGCGACTGCGCGCCATGCGTGCCCACATAAAACGTGATCGGATCCCCCGGCACGCTGTGCACGAGCACAAAGATGGCGATGGTGATCCCGAAGAACGTCAGAACGCCGTATAACAGGCGGCGAACGACGTAGGTGAGCATGGGAGGAGTGTATCGTAGCGTCGGCGAGCCCGCTGGCGACCTGAATGATCTTTGCCCATCGCCGAGTAGTCCGCTGTGGGGCCCTCTTTCAGATGATTGTAGAACTCCAGCCTGTCACGCCGAGATCGCTGGTTCGAGCTTTTGGCGGACTGGGTTGCGGAGTCGGCGAGCGACCTCCCCGAGGTAGCCGTGCAGGTGGCGACCGCCTGCGCCCGCTTACCGTTCGCGCTAGCGCTTTGCGGGGTGATGGTGCGGGATGGCACGCCCTGGCGCGACCTACTGGATGCCCTACGCGCCGCAGACCTCGCTTTCGTGGAGCGGCGGCTACCGAATTACCCGTATCGCGACATCTTCAAATGTCTCGGCGTGAGCGTCGCGGCGCTCCGAGACGAGGATCAATGGGGCGGTCGCCGCCTGCAGGAGCTGCTGGGGTTCCGGCGAGGCGAAGCGATTCCCGAAAGGCGACCGCGAAGCGAGGACCCTTCCCCTCGTCCTCATGCTTGAAAAACACATACGCTTCGTTCCAGGCCTGCCGCTGTACCCGTTCCGCCCACGCCTCGAGCTCTTTCTCTGAGTACTCCGCCCTGCGCAGACGCATGTACCCCCACGATGCCGTCGGCACCAGGAGCTTCTCGACGTCGGTCGTTTCATCGGTGTCCGCCGCGCAGAGGGCGATGTCCCGCCCGCGGAGGATGTCGTAGATCTCGTCGTCGAACCACGAATCGTGACGGAACTCGAAGGCAATCTTGCGAGCCGGCGGCAACGCGGAGACGAACTCCTGCAGACGCACCGGATCCTTCCGCGAAAACGGGGGAAGCTGAAACAGAACCGGACCGAGCTTCGGCCCCAGAGTCTCGGCGACGTCGAAGAGGTAACGGACGTCGTCCGCCGTACCGGCCAGCCTCTTCTGATGCGTGATGCGCTGCGGCGCCTTGAGCACGAACGTGAACGCGTCCGGCACCTGCTCGCCCCACTTGCCCACCATCTTGGCGTCCGGCATCCGGTAGAAGGTGTTGTTGATCTCGACGGAATCGAAGCGCTCGCCGTAATACGGCAACATCTTCGCCGCCGGAAGGTCCTCGGGGTAGAACGTCCCCTTCCACTCTTTATAACTGTAGCCGCTGGTACCGACCCGAATACGCATGAGGATGTAATCCTGACATACTCCCTTCAAGCGAGGAACCTGTGCGACCACTCGTCTTTGTGTGGCCTTATGCCCTCATTTTCTGGATCGTCTACGTCTGGGCGTTTGCTCCTGAGTCGGTTATTGTCTTTCGCTCGACCAAAGCCGCCGGGGAGAGCGGTTCGAAGGATTCAGGCTCGTTGGGGCTGATCCTGCTCGGAATGTGGATCGGTCTCTTCCTTTCATTTCCGATCGCGTTCGTGAGAGTGTGTCGCTTCCCGCCGGCGCTGAATCTGGCGGCATTCTGGATCGGGACGGGGCTGCTGATCGCCGGCAGTCTTCTGCGCCGACACTGCTGGCGCGTCCTCGGCGAATACTTCACCGGCGACGTGAAAGCACGCGCCGACCAGCCAGTCATCGATCGAGGCGCTTATCGGTGGGTACGCCATCCGTCGTACACCGGCGGAATCCTGATGTTTGCCGGCATCGGAATCGCGCTCGCAAGCTGGGCGAGCGGCGCCATCCTGATCCTCGTCTCGGTGGCGGTCTACTCGTACCGCGTCGTCGTCGAAGAGCGGGCGCTCATGGAAACGATCGGTGAACCATACGCGAGGTTCATGCGAACGAGAAAACGCTTCGTCCCGTTCATCGTTTGACGGTCATTTCGCCGCCCTCACCTGAACCATCCCCGCCCGAACGCGCGCTTCGTAGCAACGCGCGGGAAAGGTCGTGGGGCCGTTGACGACGTGGCCATCCTCCAGCGCCAGCTCGGAGCCGTGCCAGGGACACTGGATCGCATCGCCGACGAGTTTTCCTTCGTCGAGCGGGCCGCCCAGGTGGGGGCAGGTGGCGCTGAGGGCAAAGATGCGCTCGCCGCGTTTCACCAGGACGATCGCGGTCTCGCCGGCGGTGACTCGGGTCGGCTTGTCTTCCTTGAGATGGGCGGCATCGATGACGTCGTGAAACCTCTCCGGCTGCGATGCGTTCGGCGTCGCGGTGTGATCGACGCCGATCTGTTCTCCGAAGACCAGGTGCCCGCCGAGGTATCCCGAAGCGCTGGAAATGGCGAGCCCGAGCATCGAAAGGGCTACCGCCTTCGGCCGATGCCGCTTACGCATGAAGAATGACGTGGCGTAGAGAGTGGTAGCGGCGACGTTGAGAAGTCCGTGCAGCAGTCCGATCGTCTTTCCGCGGCCGTCGGTCTCGGACCAGTCGGTGGCGCCGGTCACCGCGGAACCAAGAGCTCCCACGAGGCCGACGGCGACAGCAAGGTCGGCACCGGCGCGAAGCTCCTTTCGGTCGCTGAGAGCGTCGAGAGCATCGAACACCGCCGCCGCGGTCCACGCGCCGAGCGGAATCGCGACCAGCGCCGGATGCAAGGGATGACCGAACCATGTGCCGTGCAACGCGTTCTTGATGGCACGCCCGGTATCTCCGGGGAAGAGAGTATGGATCGCCCTGGCAATCGGATCAGCCGCCGATTCGAGCCACTTCTGATCGCCGATGACTTCGAACAGCACTTCGTTGCTCATGCGGGGATTCGTGCGCAAGAGCGATGCCTGTTCGCGGTCTCGCGGTTGCGAGGTCTCGCGGTTTTTCAATGCTTCTACCGCGCGACCGCGCAACCCCGCGACCCCGCTACTTCTGGTGCCTTCCGCAAAAATACGTCGTTCTGCCGAACACCACCGTTCGCTGGATCGTGCCGCCGCAGAGCGGGCAGCGATCGCCTTCCTCGCGGTGCTGCACGAGGTAGCGTCCCGGGTAATCGCCGCCGCGGGATTTGAAGGCGATGGCTTCCTTCAGAATGGCACGCATGGAATGGAAGATGGCTTTGACCTCGGCCGCGGAGAGTGTGTCCGCTGCCCGGCGGGGATGGATCGACGCGCGGTACAGCGCCTCGTCGGCGTAGAGGTTTCCCATTCCGGCGATGATGTCCTGCGACAGCAGCAGCGACTTCACTGCGCCGCGCCGCCCGGCCACGATGCGCCGGAAGAGCGGCAGCCGGAACGCGGAATCGAGCGGATCGGGACCGAGGCGATGCTCGGCGATGAAGGCGTCGGGATCGGACGTGACATCAACGACTCCGAAAAGGCGCATGTCGTCGTACGCGAGCCGGGACCCGTTTTCGAAATCGAAAACGACGCGTGCGAATCGCGGCTGTCCGGCGTCGCCCTGGTACCAGTACAGGTCGCCGCTCATTCCAAAGTGTATGTGCAGCCACGACGAGCCGGCGTCGGCGAACAGGTGCTTGCCATGGCGCCGCACGCGCGTGAGCTGCCGGCCGGTCAGGGCTCGCTGCAACACCGGCTTCCGGACGCCGAGGATGCGCTCGTCGAGCACGCGTACGCATACAACGCGCTGATGCAGCGCATGCCGCGTGAAATAGCGGCAGTACAGCTCGACCTCCGGCAATTCCGGCATGGATCGGGAAGTCTACGATGCCGGTGGCGCGGCTATCGCTTCCGCCGCGGTTTGCTGCCGCTCCAGACGCCACGAAGCATCTCGATCATCTGCCTCATGTCGGCGGCATCGGAGAGAACCAGTCCACTCTGGCTCGCGGCTTCGATCAGGGACCGAATGAGCTCGGCGCGGGAAATCGCAAAGCCGTGCTCGAGACGGATATCGACCGCGATCCGATCCAGATAGGCCACATGCCTGTCTAGAAGTACAACAGTGATCTTGGCCCATGAATCAGCCTGTATAACCTGGGGGCGTTGTTTATCGCTTTTCGCCATAGGGAAGAATTGTACTGCCCGAACAGTAACATCCGTTACTCACCATTATTGTTCGCTTACGACGACGCCGTCGCCCTCGAAGCGGATTTTGAATCCTGCCTCATCGGCGTTCTCGATCATTACGTTCTCGAGCGACTTGTCATCCATTACGGCAGGAATCACATTGCCGGTCCAGGCCACCAGTGCATTCGACGAGATCGACAGCGGATATTCGCGCGTAACCCGGAGCGTGAGTGGCTCGATGTGTGTGGAGATTGCCAGCGAGCCCTTGCCGAAAATCTTCACCGTGTCGATCTTGCGCTGGTAGGTACTGTCGTAGATCGGCTCGACGCGGTATGTGAGCGTGTCTTCGAGCGCCAGCAGGTTGCTCCCCTCGACATAGATGAATTCCTCGTTGAGATCGAGCAGGAAGGTCTTGCGCCCCTTCTCGTAAACGAAAATCTTCCCCTGCCCGACTGCTTTGACCAGCGTCTGCGCGGTGGTACCGAGCAGCCCCGACTCCGCGACGAACTTGAGATTCCCTGAGTAGCTCGAGACCGTGCCTCGCTTGACGTGAACGCTGCGGCCGAAATTGATCTCCAGGAAACCGTTCTCATGGAGTGTGAAAGTTTTCGATGCCCCTTCGATCTTGTGGGCGAGATCGAGCCGTTTCTCCTCGGCGAGCTGCGTCTCATCGACGGCGTCCTGCAGCTTACGCGCGGCGGTGAGGGCGGTGTCGGGCATCATGGCCGGCGCCGCGGCCGGCATCGGCACTCTGCCGGGCTGCGTCATCAGCGGCTTCACCTCGCCCGTGCGCGCGGAGGCGAGCGGAACGATCTTCTGCGTGGTGACTTTGGGCTCACGGCGGATCGGCTGCATGGGGCTGGCGGCCGGGACACTGCCTTGCGGCCGCATCTCGGCTTCCACCTCACGAACGATCTTTTCGGCGCCGGCAAAGCGAAGGTGCTCGAGCGCGGCACTGAATTTCCGGCGCTGGCGATAGAGCAGGCCGAGATAGAGATGGGACTTGGCGTAGTTCGGACGCAGCTCGATGGCGCGAAGCAGGTATTGCTCCGACTCATCGAGCTTCCCCTGCTTGAAGAGGATCAGCCCGAGGTTGGAGTGGAGAATGAAAACGTTCGGATTCTCCTGGGCCAGCCTCCGATAGATGACCTCGGCCTCGGGGAAAGCGTTCGTCTTGAAGTAGACCAGACCGAGAAGGTTGAGCACGTCGGCATCGTCAGGGCGAAGCCGCTGCGCATTTTCCAGCTCACGCCTGGCCTCGGCGTACCTCGCCTCCTGAAACGCTTCACGGCCTCGGTTGTAGTGGAGGAGGAAGACGCCTTGGTCGAACGGCGGCGCTACGAGAGGGTCACGTTCGGGCATACCGCGGCGGATTGTATCAGCGGCTCGGGCCGCTCAACGGGTGCCGAGGTAACGCATGCCGGGAATGATGGCCGCGATCGGTTGCACGCTCGCGCCGAATCCACCGGTCAGTTTGCGGCCGCGGTAGGCAGCCGCGAAACTGGTCACCTGGCTGGATTGGTAGGGCGAACCGTAATAGACCGTCAGCGCCCGCTTCACGTACGTCATCGTCTCTTCATACGGCGGAATCCCGCGATATTTGGCCACGGCGCCGTCTCCGGCGTTGTACGCGGCCAGCACGCGGCGGAGATCGCCGCGATGACGCGACAGCAGGTCGGCGAGGTTGTGCACGCCGCCGCGAATGTTCTCCTCGGGATCGAAGACGTTCCGCACACCGTATTGCCGCGCGGTCTCGGGCATGAGCTGCATCAGCCCTCGGGCGCCTTTGTTGGAGACGCAGCGGGGATTGAAGTCGGACTCGACCTGGATGACCGCCCGGACGAACACCGGGTCGACGCGATACTGAGCCGCGTAGCGGTCGATGAAGCTGTCGTAACTGGAGCGCCGGTCGCGCTGCCGGGCCCACCAGCTCCAATCGTTCCCATGCGCGGACGACGCCGCGCCGAAGTTCGAGATGACCTTCCTGCCGTCGCGCTTGACGATCAGGTGCACCTGCGCCTGCAGAGAGGCGCCGAAGAGCGCCAGCGCCAGGAAGATGGAAACGGGCCGCATTGGGATAAATCGTAACACGCGTGGCGATCTGTCATTCCGGGGCGGGGTCTCGAGCAGGGAAAATCGCTCGCGCGTCCCTCTCATGTTCAGGAAGATTCCAACGATGAAAACCGCGCGGCCGCAACCCTTCGTCGCCAAGACCGCGCAACCGCTACTTCCTCGTCCAGCGATCGGCATCCCGGACCCGGTACTTCGTCATGGCGGCGGCGAAGGCCTCGTCGAGGTCGATGCCGAGGGAGTTGGCGAGGCAGACGGCGACGAAGATCAGATCCGACAACTCTTCGGCCACGTCGCCTTTGGCCTCCCCGCTCTTCGGTTTTTTGAAGCCGGCGTCATGGCTGAGCGTGCGGGCCAGCTCGCCCAACTCCTCGGTCAAACGGGCCAGCATCGACAGCGGCGGAAAGTAGCCTTCCTTGAACTGGGAGATGTAGTCGTCGACTTCCTTCTGGATCGGCGCGAAGCTCATGGCGTGAGTGTAGCCGCCTCAGCCGGCCCTGGCGGTCATGTTGAAGGCGATCTTTCCTCTTTTGGCGCTTTTCGCTTTTTGGACTATGATGTCGCCACACTTAAATCGATTAATGGCCGGGTGCGCACGCTGAACGCGAAGAGTACAGCGGCTGGCCTGGCGCTTCCATGAGGAGGACCGCTATGGATGGCCTCTTACGCGCTCTGATCAAGACGGTGCGGCGCCGCATGCGCGCGGACGAAGAATTGACGGTCGAAGCAGTGACCAAAGAGCTCGGATACACGCGGCAGTACGTCTCCGGGCGCTTTCACCGGATCACCGGCCGATTGCTCAGCCACTTCCTGAAAGAGAAGCGGCTGGAAAAAGCCGCCCGCCTGCTCAAGAGCGGCAACATGCGGATCTCCCAGATCGCACGCCGCTGCGGCTTCGACTCGGAGAACTACTTCCGCCAGCAGTTCCGGGAACGGTTCGGCATGTCGCCGCGCCAGTTCCGCTCGAATGGAAACCTGCGAGCGATCTCGACAGGGAAACCGTTGCTGCAGGCGCAGATGGCGTAGGGCGGAAAGGCTTTCACCACAGAGACACAGAGAACACAGAGAAAGCAAGGATGAAGGCGGAAGGATGAAGGATGAATCAAACAGCGCCATTCATTCTTCATCCTTCAGATTTCATCCTTGCGCTTTCTCTGTGTTCTCTGTGTCTCTGTGGTGAAAGCCTTTCGTAGGACTCACAGAGCTCCGTGGTCGTACCCCGCCTCGATCCACAGATACTGTAACGTGTTCGCATCGTGCGCGCGCGTGACCACCACGTGATGGGCGAACAGCAGCAGCCGGCGCAGCAGCGAATGGGGAACGCCGTTCTTTGCCAGGTATGCGCGATGGGCATCCGACGAATCGAAGCTCATGGAGCGAAGCACGCTGTTCAGACGGATGACGGTTCCCTGCACGCCCAGCTCGCCGCGGCGAAGCAGATGGCGGCGATGAAAGAGCCGCAGCTCGCCGTCGTTCACACCGATGCGTAGCGGCCTGCCGGCGTACATCGGCACGGAGCGGATCCGGAATCCCCAGGCATTCTGCGCGTGCATGGCCTCGGTGATCTCGCGGGCGATGGCGTCGTCGACGATCTCGCGCTCGCGGACGATGAGCAGCCAGTCGTCCGAGGCCGCGTCGACCGCGCGATTCAATTCCGCGCGATGCTTCGATAACGGATCATCAAACGGAACATCGAGAACGAGTTGTTCGAGATGCTGGAGGTGCGGCGTCAGCGCGGCCAGCTCCTCGGCATGAACATGCCCGAGCGTGATCACGCCGAGTCGCACTACTCCTCGACTCTCTCTTGAATCCGGACGATCCGCGAGGCCCGGCCGGTCGTCTCATCGACCTCGATCATGGCGCCGGTGAGCCGGATATCGCGCTTGGCCACTTCCAGCTTCTTCGGCGTATTCATCAGAAAGCGGTAGAGCACCTCGTCGGGACGGAATCCGATGATCGAGTCGTAGGCGCCGGTCATGCCGACGTCGGTCTGGAACGCCGTCCCCATCGGCAGGATCCGCTCGTCGGCCGTCGGCACGTGCGTATGCGTTCCGACGACGGCGGAGACACGGCCGTCGAGATGCCGGCCCATGGCCTGCTTCTCCGAGGTGGCCTCGCAATGAATGTCGACGACGATCACCTTTGCCACGTCGCCGATCTCCTTCAACTCGCGCTCCATTACGTAGAACGGGTTGTCGCACGGCGGCATGAACACGTTGCCCATCACCTGCACCACTGCCACGTTCACGCCGGCCGCCGTCTGCCGGATCACGCGCCCCTTGCCGGCATTGGCCTGAGGATAGTTCGCCGGACGGACCACATGATCGTAGTGGTCGTAGTTGTCGACGAAGTCCTTCTTGTCCCAGATGTGATTGCCCGAGGTGTAGGCGTTGATGGGGAGCTCGGACAGCTCCTCCATGATGGCCTCGGTGACGCCGAATCCGCCGGCAGCGTTCTCGATGTTGACGATCGTGAAGTCGATCTTTTCCCGATCGACGACATGATTCAGTTTCTGATGGAGCGCCTTCCGGCCCGGCTGGCCGACGACGTCACCGATGTAGAGGATGTTGATCATGGGTTCTTGGCTCTTGGCTGTTAGCTCTTAGCTGTTAGGAGAACCGGCTCCCAGCCCGTCGCTCCCCTAAGAGCTAAGAGCTGAGAGCCAAGAGCCAGGAACTACTTCGCGTAATCGACCGCCCTCATCTCCCGGATCACCGTCACCTTGATCTGACCCGGGTACTGCAGCTCTGCTTCAATCTTGCGGGCGACGTCTTTCGACAGCCAGATCGACTGCTCGTCGGTGATCTTTTCCGCGTTGACGATGATGCGAAGCTCGCGCCCGGCCTGGATGGCGAAGCTCTTCGAAACGCCTTCCATCGAGTTGGCGATTCCTTCGAGCCGTTCGAGGCGATGCACGTAGTTCTCGAGGATCTCGCGCCGCGCGCCGGGGCGCGCCGCGGAGAGCGCGTCGGCGGCGTTGACCAGCACGGCCTCGACGGTGGTCGGGTCGTAGTCGCCGTGATGGCACTCCATGGCGTGGATGATCTCGCGCTTCTCCTCGTACTTCTCCAGCACCTGCCGGCCGAGCTCGAGGTGCGTCCCTTCCATCTCGCGGTCGATGGCCTTGCCGATGTCGTGCAGCAGTCCGCCACGCTTGGCGATGGTGTCGTTGACGCCGAGCTCGATGGCCATGAGCGCCGCCAACTGCGCCACCTCGAGCGAGTGCATCAGAACGTTCTGGCCGTACGACGTACGGTAGCGGAGCCTGCCGAGTAGCCTCAGGACCTCGGGATGGATATCGGTGATGCCGAGCGAGAAGGCCGCGGCCTCCCCTTCCTCGAACAGCTTCTGATCAAGCTCCTGGCGAACCTTCTCCACCAGCTCTTCGATGCGGGCGGGATGGATGCGGCCGTCCTGCATGAGCCGCTCGAGAGAAATGCGTGCGATCTCGCGGCGGATCGGGTCGAAGCCGGAGAGGATGACCGCTTCCGGCGTGTCGTCGACGATGAGATCGACGCCGGTGGCCAGCTCCAGGGCGCGGATGTTGCGTCCTTCGCGGCCGATGATGCGGCCCTTCATGTCCTCGCTCGGGAGATCGACGACCGAAACGGTGTTCTCGGCGACGTAATCCGATGCCATCCGCTGGATGGCCATGCCCAGGATCTTCCGCGCTTTGAGATGACCCTGTTCGTTGGCCTCGGTCTCGATGCGTTTGATGATCTGGGCCGCCTCGAGCTTGGCGTCGTTCTCGATGCCGCGGATCAGCTCGCGCTTGGCCTCGTCAGTCGTGAGGCCGGCCACCTGTTCGAGCTTGTGGCGCTGCGCTTCGATGAGATCACCGAGCTCGCCTTCGCGCTGCTCCAGCGTTTTCTCGCGCTCACCGATGGCGCGGTCGCGCTTCTCGACCTCGGCCATGCGGGAGTCGAGCTGCTGCGTTTTCTTGTCGAGGTTTTCTTCCTTCTGCTGCAGGCGGCGCTCGCTGGTTTTCAGCTCGTCGTTGCGCTGCTGGCTCTTGCGGTCGAAGTCCGACCGCATCTGCAGAAGTTTCTCCTTGACCTCGAGGTCGGATTCCTTGCTCTTCGACTCGGCGGACTTGCGGGCGTCCTCGAGGATTCGGTCGGCGCTGCGGCGTGCTTCGTCGAGCAGCGCGGCGCCACGTTTACGGGAAACGGCTGCCCAGAGAGCGGCGAGGACGATTGCCCCCACGACGCCGATGAGCACTGCAATGACAACACTGTTGATACTCAAAACTGCACCTCCCCAGTCGGGAGGCTTGCAACAGTCGCGAGGAAATTCGGAGGACCCCGCCTGAGCCGTGTGTAGGATTCTTACTTGAACCTGCCGAAACAGGTGGGCGCTCTACCCGTGCCGTTTAGGCTACCGTCTCCATATCCCGGACGGACAAGCCGCTCGGGACGACGGTCTGCACGCGGCGCGAAGACGCGAGCACCCGAAGTAAGAAAAGCATCGGTTCAAGAGTTAGATCGTTCATCACGAACTCTGCAGGGACTTCCGAAACTGCCTGTCTGAAAACCATTTGGCTCAGGTGATGATCTTCCCGAGCCGCTCCGACATTTCCTCTGTTTTCTCGATCCAGATTCCGACCGCGTTCATGCGCTCTTTTCTGTAGCGGGAAAACTCATCGGCGATATTGAGAGCCGCCAGGATGGCGATCTTCATTGGGTCGACCGTGGCGACCTGCGCCGCGACCTCGCGCATCCTGGAATCGACGAACCGCGCAAGCTCCGTTAAATAGTTCGGGTCTCCCTCTCCACGAACGTTATACGTCTGACCAAAGATCTCGACCGTAGTCGTCGAGTCGTATTCACCGTCCATCGGAAAAATTTACCAAGAACGGGGGGATTATAGCAGGTGATGCGGGAGTCGAGCGCGGGGAGTGAAGGTTGGGAAACTGAACTGGTTATCCCCGAAGACGATGTGCCGGTGTCCGGCGTCAATTAACTTTAAGCCTCCCGGGGCAGGCTCAGAGACTACTGAAGTAGGCTCAAAGCCTACTGGGGTAGGCTCAGAGACTACCGGGGTAGGCTCAGGGACTACCGGGGTAGGCTCAGAGACTACTGGGGTAGGCTCAGAGACTACGGGGGTAGGCTTAAAGCCTACTGGGGTAGGCTCAGAGCCTATTCGGGTCGGAAAATGTCTCCTGGAGTGGACACCTTGGTAACTGGTTCCCCGGAGGCAGTTAACCCCGTCACCCATTCTGCACTCCTCTCGATTGCATGAAAAACGCAGATTGACTTACGCTCCATTACCGCCTAAGTTAGGTGTGCGACTTCCCCATGGCCGTACACGCTCGCCGTCCCGACACGCAGTTCCAGCTTCTCGAAGCCCACCAGATCCCAAAATCACTCGTTTCTCCACAAGTGGTGGAGTCCGGCCAGTGCGAAGCCCTCCGCAACCTGCGGGCGAGCCTCGAAGCGTCGATCGCTGCGAAACTGACCAGCGGCTCCGAGCTCGTTCGCGCCGTGGCCCGCCAACGCCGCGAGGAGATCCTGCCGACAACGATTGAACCGCTCGATGCGCTCCTCGGCGGAGGGCTGGCGCGCGGCAAGATGACCGAGCTGGCCGGCCGCGGCACGCGCTTCTCCATCGTCATGGCCACGCTGGCCGCCGCGACGAGCATCGGCGAAGCGGCGGCGCTCATCGACGCCGGCGATTCCTTCGACCCGCAGCTCGCCGAGTCCGCGGGGGTCGATCTGCAGAGACTGCTGTGGGTACGGCCGCGGACGATGAAACAGACGGTGACCGCGGCGGAGATGATCGGCGCCACCGGCTTTCAACTGGTCATCATTGATATAGGGTCCCGCCGCCCGCCAGGACGGCGCGTTCCCGACGCCACGTGGGTCCGCCTGGCCCGCGTCGCCGAATCGCACGGGGCGACCATCCTCGTCTCCGCTCCCTACGCCCTGACCGGCACGACCTCGGAGGCGATGGTGCTGGCGCACGCACCACGCCCGCGCTGGCTCGGCCGGGGAAATTCACCACGCGTGCTGGCCGGCATCGAGACCCGGCTGAAGCTGGAGAAACATCGCCGGTTGCGGCCCGGTCAGAGTGCGACGATGTTTTTTCGGTGTGAAGAGGCGGTTACCGGGGATCGGAGCGCCGGCCGCATCGTCTCCCGCGTTCTCTCCGACACCCGACTCCCGGCAAGCGACACCCGGAAAGCATCATGACCCGTCTGGCCTGCTTCTACGTACCGATGTTCGTCCTTGCGGCGCGGCTACGCAGCGAGCCCGATCTGCTCAACGAAGCGGTCGGCATCGTCGAAGGGAACGGCAACAACGCCCATATCGTCGCAGCGACGCGGCGGGCACGGAAGAAGGGAATCCAGCCCGGCCTGTCGCTCGCGCAAGCGCGCACGCTCCTGCCGAAACTCATCGCCCGAGGCCGCGACTCCGAATGCGAGCGCACGGCGCAGGAAGCGCTGCTCGAAGTGGCCGAGACCTTTTCGCCGCGCGTCGAAGACGCCGGCGAAGGGGTGGTCTTTCTCGATGTGACGGGGATGGAGCGGCACTTTGCCGATGACGATGAATCCGGCAACGGACAACCGACAACCGACAACCCGTCCCCCGAGCTCCGTCTGGCCCGCGCCGCGCTCCGCGCCTGCGACGCCATCTCCCTCCCCGCCCGCGTCGGTATTGCAGGCAGCAAGCTGGCCGCGCGCGTGGCCGCGGAGTTGCCGAAGTCGCCGACCGTGGTCGCGCCGGGGGAGGAGGCGACTTTCCTGGCGCCACTGCCGCTGACGCGCCTTTCGCCCGAGCTCGAAGCGGCGGCGATGCTGCATCGCTTCGGCCTTTCGTCGATCGGCGACCTTGCCAGGCTGCCCGAAAGCGAGATCGCCAGCCGTCTCGGCGAGGTCGGGCGCGAGCTGCACTGGGCCGCGCGCGGCATCGATCCCCGCCCGCTCATGCCTCGCCCGCTGCCGCCGGAGTTCCGCGAAGGGATGGAGCTGGAGTGGCCGCTGGTCGCCCTCGAGCCGTTCCTTTTCATCGCCAACGCCGCGTTGGACCGTCTCTCGAAACGGATGGAGATTCAGGGCTTCGCCTGCAAGCGCCTGGAGTTCACGCTGACTCTCGATCCCGACGGTTACGACGCCCGCGGCATCGATCTCCCCGCGCCGACGCGCGACGTGAAAACGATGCTGACGCTGATGCGCCTCGATCTGGAGAAGACGCCGCCCGGCGCGCCGGTGGCCGGCTTCTCCTTCGTCGCCCATCCCGACCGCCCGCGGCGCGCGCAGCTCTCGCTCTTCGGCCCGAGCGCCGTCTCACCGGAAAAACTGGCCTCGACGATCGCCAAGCTGATCTCCATCCTCGGCGACGGCCGCGTCGGAATGCCGATGACCGTCGACGGCCATCTCCCCGAACGCTACGCGATCAATGTCTTTTCCCCTCCCCCGCCGCCCGATGTGCGGCGCACTCCGGCACGCGCCCGCGGTCTGCTGGCCGTTCGGACGTTCCGTCCGCCGATCCCGATCGAGGTGACGACGCGCGAGGCGGCAGGCGATGACGTGCAGATCGCCACGATCCGAAGTCTTGCCGAGGTCGTCTCCGACAGCCGCCCCCCGGCTCCCGACTCCCGTCCCCGCGTCGAAGCCGGCAGCAAAGTCGAGATCGCCGGCACGGTCCGCATCTGCTCCGGCCCCTGGCAGGTGGAGGAAGGGTGGTGGAGCGACCGGCCCGATATCCGGGAGTACTGGGACGTCGAGCTCGAGCGCGGCGGCGTTTATCGCGTCTTCCGCGGCGGGGCCGCGGAGTGGTTCGTCGATGCCCGATACGAAATGTAGGTGAGCGAATGAAAGACATCCATGGACGTGCGTTCGATTTTGCGTGCAGCCTGGTGCGGCTTCACCGGATGACCACGACGAGCAAAGTGGCGGCGCCGCTGCTGAGCGAGCTGCTGCGCTTCGGCCTCTCGATCGGATCGATTCTCGAGGAGGCGGAGTCCATTCACGACAAGGCGGACTTCATCGCCCGCTGCCGCGTCTCCCTCCGCGAAGCCCGCAAGACGCTCTACTGGCTGCGTCTCCTCGATGCCACGAAAACGATCAAATCCCCACGGCTTGCTCCGCTGACGAAAGAGGCGCGAGAAATCGTGGCGTCGCTGTCGGCAATCATCCGGAACGCGAATCTGCCGAAGTGACTGATCCGCAGATGACGCAGATGAACACAGATAAAAGGCATCCCCATCTGCGCCGATCTGCGTCATCTGCGGATCGGCTTCATCTCGTCAAAGCCCCACCCCGCCCCTACGCCGAACTGCGGACCGCTTCCGCCTTTTCCTTCCTCGACGGCGCGAGCCTCCCCGAGGACCTCATTCACACCGCCGCGCGGAAAGACATTCCGGCGATGGCGTTGATCGATACCAATGGCGTCTACGGTGCGCCGCGGTTTTATGGGGAGGCGAAGAAAACGGGCGTGCGGGCCATCGTCGGCGCCGAGGTCGTCGTCGACAACGACGTGCCGGTGAAGGGGCTGACGCTCACGAGGATGGATGCGGCGCGGTCGAACGCGCGGGAGATGCGGCTTACGCTCCTGGTTGAAAGCCATGACGGTTATCGCAATCTCTGCAAGCTCCTCACGGCCGGCGCGCTCAACCGGCCGAAAGGGGAAGCGCGCTTCACCTGGGACCTCATCGCGCAGCACGCCGGCGGGCTGCACTGCATCACCGGCGGCGACGAAGGGCCGCTCGCGCATGCACTGCTCAAAGGCGGCATCGCCGAGGCGGAAACGGCGCTGCACAGGATCAGCGGCATCTTCAGCGGACGCACGCATATCGAACTGCAACGGCATCATCGCCGCGACGAAGAGCATCGCAACATCGCCCTGGTAGAGCTGGCGCGCCGCTTCCGTCTGCCGCTCATCGCCACGAACGGCGTCCGCTATGCGCGTGCCGAGGACAAAGAGCTGCACGACATCGTCACCTGCATCCGCGAAGGGCGCAACGTCGACAACGCCGGCCGGCTGCTTGGCGTCAATCGCGACCGGCACATCAAAGATGCCGGCGAGATGGCGGCGCTCTTCGCTGACCTGCCCGAGGCGCTCGACGGCGCGTGGGAGCTCGCCAATACGCTCGACTTCACGCTGGCGAACCTCGGCTATCGTTTTCCCGACTACCCGCTGCCACCCAGCGAATCGGCGAATTCGTTCCTCCGCAAGATCGCCTGGAACGGCGCCACGATGCGCTTCCGCCCGCTTACTGCCAAAGCGCAGGCGCAGATCGAGAAAGAGCTGGCCACGATCGAGAAGCTCGATCTGGCCGGCTACTTCCTCATCGTCTGGGACATCGTTCAGTTCTGCGAGCGCGAGAAGATCCTCGTGCAGGGACGGGGCTCGGCGGCCAACAGCGCGGTCTGTTACGCGCTCGGCATCACGGCGGTCGATCCCGTTTCGATGGAGCTGCTGTTCGAGCGCTTTCTCTCCGAGGAGCGTGGCGAGTGGCCGGACATCGACCTCGACCTCCCCTCGGGCGATCAACGCGAGCGCGTCATCCAGCACGTCTACAAAACATATGGCGTGCACGGTTCGGCCATGACCGCGAACGTCATCACCTATCGCGACCGTTCGGCGGCGCGCGAGGTCGGCAAGGCACTCGGCTTCTCACTGGAGCAGGCCGACAAACTCTCAAAGACCCTCGGCACCTGGAACTTCGGCGAGATCCGCGAGCGCGCCGAGACGATGCCGCGGGAGCTGGAGGCGTCGGGCTTCGATCCCACCGACTTGCGCGTGCAGCACTTCATGCGCCTGCAGATGCAGATCCAGAATCTGCCGCGCCACCTCGGGCAGCACTCGGGCGGAATGGTCATGGCCAAAGGACGGCTCGACGAAGTCGTTCCGCTCGAACCGGCAGCGATGCCGGGCCGTGTGGTCATCCAGTGGGACAAGGAGGATTGCGCGGACCTCGGCATCATCAAGGTCGATCTGCTCGGTCTGGGCATGCTGGCAGCGATCGAGGAGATGATCCCGCTGATCCGCACGAACGAGGGCATCGACGTCGACCTGGCCCACCTGCCGCAGGACGACAAGCGCGTCTACAAGATGCTCAACGAGGCCGACACGGTGGGCATGTTCCAGGTCGAGAGCCGCGCGCAGATGGCGTCGTTGCCGCGCAACGCGCCGGCGAAGTTCTACGACATCGTCGTGCAGGTGGCCATCATCCGCCCCGGCCCCATCGTCGGCGGCATGGTGAAACCGTTCTTCGACCGCCGCCAGGGAAAGGCGCCGCTCGAATACCCGCATCCCTGTCTCGAGCCGATCCTCCGCCGCACGCTCGGTGTGCCTCTGTTTCAGGAGCAACTGCTGCGCATCGCCATGGTGGCGGCCGACTTCACCGGCGGCGAAGCGGAGGAGCTGCGGCGGGCCATGGGGTTCAAGCGATCGATGGAGCGGATGGCCGAAATCGAAACGCGGCTCCGCTCCGGGATGACGAAGAACGGCATCGATGGGCCGGCGCAGGATCAGATCGTCAAGTCGATCACCTCGTTCGCGCTGTACGGCTTCCCCGAGTCGCACGCGGCCAGCTTCGCGCTCATCGCGTACGCCAGCGCCTATCTGAAGGCGCATCATCCGGCGGCGTTCTATATCGCGTTGATGAACGCCTGGCCGATGGGGTTCTATCATCCGGCCACGCTGATCAAGGACGCGGAACGGCATGGCGTCACGGTGCTTCCGATCGACGTCAATCACTCCGGCTGGCATTGCCGCTGGGAAAACGGCGGCGTGCGGCTGGGGATGAAGTTCGTGAAGGGACTGCGCGCGTCGGCAGCGGCTTCGATCGAAGCGGCCACGCCATTTCGCGATGCCGACGATCTGGCCATCCGCGCCAACCTGCGCGGCGATCAGCTCACGAAGCTCGCCTACGCCGGTGCGCTGGCATCCCTCGGCCTGCGCCGCCGCGCGTCACTCTGGCAGGCGGCGCAGGCGGCGAAACAGGCGGGCGAGCTGTTCGAAGGCAACTCACCGTCCCGTATTTCTCCTCTCGATGAAATGTCCGCGGGCGAAGAAACGCTCGCCGACTACGATGCCACCGACCTGACTGCGGGCCCTCACCTGCTCACTCATTTCCGGCCGCAACTGACGCGCGACGGGGTCTACTCGGCGAAACAGTTGAAGAAACTGCCGAACGGGAAACGGGTGGCCACCGCCGGCGCGGTCATCGTGCGCCAGCGGCCGGGGACCGCCAAGGGATTCGTCTTTCTGACGCTCGAGGATGAAACGGGCATCTCACAGGCCATCGTGAAGCCCGACCTCTTCCGCGACCATCGCGCGCTGATCGTCGGCTCGCCGGGATTGATCGTCGAAGGGATTCTGCAGAACGAAGATGGACAATGCTCCGTTCGCGCGGATAAGTTCTGGACGCTGGATGGGGTCGGCGACGTGGCCAGCCACGACTTTCATTGAACGCGGTCAAGAGGTGCATGGTTGGTTCCGCATCAGCGGCACTAACGCCTTTCTCACACTCTCACTTAGATCGTCGGCACCCTGTACCTCGTCGAGACCCTTCTCCCCCAGCGCTTTTCAGCTGGGGGAGAAGGTGCCGAAGGCGGATGAGGGGGCGTTTCACTAGGACGTCATTCGCGCGCCTTCGAGCGTTCTCGGACCAGCGTCGGCAAATCGCGCATATCTCGTAAAGCGCCCCCCTCATCCGGCTTCGCCACCTTCTCCCCCCGCAAGAAACCGCGGGGGGAGAAGGACTCTCGACGAAGGGAGTGGCAAGACTCTCGAGGGAACAATTCCAGCGAGAGTGTGAGAAATGCGGGCTAACCGGGGCTAACCGGTGGCTAACCTTCATTTCTCACCGGTTCAGCCCGGGCCCTTGCCCTTCCCGCTTCGCAGCCATTCCAGATTGTTGCGCGCATGCTCGTCACCAGGCCGCAACTCGAGCGCGCGCACGAACGCTCGCTCCGCTTCGTCATCGAGTCCGATCTGCGCCAGAGACCAGCCGAGGTTCGTCCAGGCATCGGCGGCGGTAGGGGCGTAGCGGATGGCCTCGCGATTCGACAGCGCGGCATCGAGAAACTGTTTGCCGCCGATCAGCGGCAATCCCTGGTCGAAGCATTCCTGGTAACCGCGGCAGAGGGTGATCCCCGGAGCTACTCCGGCGAGAGCGGAACGTGCGTTGAGGTCGCGCGGATCGTAGGACAAGGCCACGCGGGCCAGGCGATCGACCTCAGCGGTGTTGCCGGCGGCGGCGTAGACCTTCATCAGAAGCGTGCGCGGTTCCGGCCGCGCCGCGTCGATCTGTGACGCCGCCGTCAGTTGCGAGATCGCCTCCGGCGTGCGGCCGGCGCTGATGAGCCAGCGGCCGTAGTAGTAATGGCCGTCTACGTCATCGCGCATGGCGAGCGCGTACCGGAAGTGCCTCTCCGCGGCGGCATCGTTCGACAACGCCCCTTCCACAATCCCGAGATTGATCTCGAGCGGCGGATACTCCGGATTCCTCCTCTCCGCTCGCTCGTAGTAACTCTTCGCCACGGCGTAGTTCCCTTTCGCCATCTGCGAAACTCCATAACTGAACAGCGCGCGTCCGTTTTTCGGACTCTTCTCGATGGTGTCCTTCCACAATGTCTCCTCCGTCGCCCACGCTTCGTTCCGCACCATGGTTCCCGCGCCAAGCGCGACGATGGCCCCCACCGCGATGCATGCGAAAACGCGCCGGTGTCTCGCCAGAATCGCGTCGAGCAGGAAGACGGCCGCCAGGGCCAGACCCATGTACGGCAGGAAGACGCGATGCTCGTTCACCACCTCCGCCAGCGGATAGATGCTCGACGTCGGAACGAGAGCGATGGCATACCACGACAGCCCGAACGCCGCCGGCCGCATCCCTTCGCGCCGCGACAGGGTGCGGATGAGAACGAGGAGAAGGGCGACGAAGACGAAGCCGGCCACGGCGCGCGGGTCATACCAATTCGCGAACGCCGTCCAATCGGTATCGGCGGTCAGACCGATCGGCAGGAAGAAGAGCCGCGTGTAGTGCATCCAGGCGAAGCCTTGCGTCAGAAAGTAGTGCCACTTCGAGTTGCCGCCGGGGATCCACTCCGGCGCGTTCATCCGGTTCAGCACGAAGAGGAGAACGGCACCGGCAACGAGCGAGGGCACGACCGCGGCCCACGTCTCTTTCTTCCTGACGCTCCGGCCTTCGATGAGGATCAGGTAGACGAGCAACAGCGGCGCGAAGATGACGATCTGCGCCTTGGCCAGCGCACCGATGGCGATGGGGATCAGGTAGAGATGCCAACGCCGCGACCGCGGCGAGAACTGGATGAGCAGAAACGCGGCCAGCGTGGCCATCGCGGAGAGCTCTTCCGACCGCGCCGAGATCAGGTTCATCGTCTCCGTGTTCACCGTGTGGATCGACGCCAGCGTGGCCGCGGCCAGCGCGATCCATCCATTGCGCGGCGACGGGCGGGCCACGTTGAGCGCTTTCAGAAAGAAGACGGCCAGCATCGCCCAGATCACCAGCAGAAGAAGGATCTGCGTGACGTGAAACGGCACAGGATCGAGGGAGCCAGTAATTGCGAAGTCGACGGCGTAGGTCAGCGTCACCAGCGGCCGGTAGGTGGCGTGGTCGGCGCGTGTGCTGAAAGTGTGTGCGTCGCGGAAGAACAGCGGTATGTGGCGGAGACTGCGGATGAAAACATTGTTGACGATGACGTGCCGATCATCGAAGTGAAAGGCATTGTGGAGCGAGTTGCTGTAGACAAAAATGATTGCGGCGGCCGCAAGGGCCGCCGCAATGAGGAATTGTCGGGACGCGCGCATCGCGTCAAATGGGATCCGTTACCGGTTAAAGCAGATCACGCCCGCTGCCGCGAAGCCGCGGTCTTTGCCGGTCGTGCCGCTGCCGTTATCCCCTGTGTGCAGGAAGACGAGATAACGCGTGTTTGGATTTAGAGGCGGGAAGAACGCGCTGTAGGTGAGCTGACCAAAGACCGGATACGTCGTGACCGTATTTTCAGACGGCTGGAAGCGATTGCCGGCGTCATAACTGTTGAACCACGTCAGGCCGACCGTGGCCGGAGGAGGCTGTAGTGTCGAGGAAGAAGCGGTCGACACCGGCAGGAACGAGTAGAAGACGTTGATGCTGCTGGGGACGAAGTTCGGGTTGGCGATTCCAACGCCGATGACTCCGGCAAGGTCCGGCCCGGGAGTGAAGTCTTCCGGAGCGGTGAACTTGTTCGGCGTGAACTGAATGCCGGCGCCGGTATAAAGATACGAGTTGCTGGCGCTGACCCAGGTCGACCCGGACTGGTTGTCGTCACCCAATTTCCAATGGAAGCATTGCGAGGCGCTCACCGGACCGGTAGGCGCAAGCGGACCATCGAGGGCAACGATGGTCTTGACGTGGGTGGTGTTGCCGACGGGACCGACCGCTCCGGCCGGAGCAGCGGCACTGGCTCCCACCGCGATGAGAACAACGACAGCCATCATCATGGTAAGGCGTACATTTCTGAGGTTCTGCATCTAACTCTCCTTACAGTTGTTGATGAGAGACCGGGCCCCTGGCCGCTGGCCACGCGATCTCTCTACATCGCGGAGACAGCCTCCTCAACCAGGTGAATGATTAAATGGTAATTGCTGAAAAACGGACCGCCATGAGGCTAGCCCAACCGTCTTTAATTTGCAAGCTATCCGAAGAAACGAACGCGCAGGACGGTCGCCGCGATGCGCAGCGTGTCCCTCACCGCCCGATAGTGACTGGTGGTGATGCCGTCGACGAATCCCATCTCGATGGGCGTCATGGCAATTTTCAATCCGGCCCGGCCTGAACGAACGATGACTTCACTGTCCATGTCGAAGCCTTCCGCGCGAAGAGGAACGCTCCGAAGCAGCCGTGCCGCATACAACCGGAAGCCGCACTGCGAATCGGTGATCGCTGTTCCCGACAGCATGGCGATGGCCCAGGTGGAAAAACGGTTGGCGCGGCGCCGCCGGGGAAGCATTTGTTCAAAGAGATGGGAGCGGCCGCCGATGACCATGTCCGCGCCGCTCTCCGCGCGGCACCGCAGGAGCTTCGGGATCTCGCTCGGAAGGTGCTGGCCGTCCGCATCGACGCCGATGACGCCGTCGAACCCGCGCGTGAGCGCCCAGTCGAAACCGCTCTTCATCGCGCCGCCCTTGCCGCGCCGCCGTGGATGGCGGAGCACGATGGCCCCGGCATCCGCGGCCATCGCGGCGGTGGCATCGATCGAACCGTCATCGACCACGACGACGTCCGGCAACTGCGCGAGGCACCCGCGGACCACTGCACCGACGCTCGTTTCCGCGTTGAGCGCCGGAATGACGACGGCGAACCGCTCGGTCACAGGCAATGGATCGATTCCCGCGGCGCGAGCTCCCTCTCCCCGCATGGCTGCGGGAAGAGGGAGACTTGCTGCTAACGGAGCTTCATGGTCGGATCGCCGAAGAAGATCCACGACTTGCGAACGTCCTGATCGGTGGCAACGACTTTCGCGCGTGCCACGGCCTGGCCGAGCGTGAGGGTCTCCGGACCGAAGAGCTGGCGGAAGAGCTCACGTCCCATCTGGGCCTGTTGATCGGGCTGGGTCAGCGCCGACGACGCCCACACGGCCACCGCGCCGCCGTTTGGCGCTTTCAGCAACGCCTCGGCCAGACTCACCGAGAAGACATCGTGGAAGAGACCGTTCAAGCAATCGAGGGCAACGACCACCGGCAACCGGCTGCCGTTGGTCAGCGTATCCGCGTCCGATGACGAGAACACGCTATCGGCCCAGATCTCGACCGAAGCATGGCCGACATACGTGGCCAGCAGAGAGCCGTCGTTCATCGCGGACATGATGTCGTTGTGCGCCGAGGAGGTCGTGGCGAAGTCGATGGTCTGGCTCGTGAGCGACGGCGGCAACAGCTTGGCCAGCGATACCGCCACGGAGCCGAAGTCGAAGTCGTCGGCGTGGTCGGCGATGAAGAGAGCCTTCCCTGCCCACGCCCCGCTCGGCGTGCCGCGTGATGCGATCTTGCCGATGACGAGCGCCGCTTCGTCCGGAGTGCGCACCGGGATGCGGCCGATCGGGATGTCGGCGATACCGTCGTTGTTGAAGTCGGTGAACCAGTCGTCGGAGGCCGTCTTCAGAAGGGTGGTGTCGACCTGTTTGGTCGGGACAAAGTCGAACGTCCCCTGGGCGAGATAGTCGCGGGGGTCAAAGCTGGCATCACCGAGGAGAAGGAAAGCGCCCGGTGCGCGCTTCCAGCTCGCGGCGAGCTGGAAGAACGAGCGAATGGCCTGCGGGGAACGGATGCCGAAGTTGAATTCGTCGTAGAGGTCATCGACGTCGACGATCGCCGTGGCCGTTCCTTCGCGGTCGCGAACCGACTTCAGCGCCCCGGCGGCGGGGATGAACAACCTGTTGCTGACGATGTAGAAGTCGGCGGGCCCCTTCGAGCCGTTGCTGCTGCCGTTGGTATCGCTCCACGACGACGGCGTGTTCGATGCCAGCTCGCCCGGCGCGAGGAGGCGCGACGCGTCGAAGGTCATCACCGTGCGCTGCGTGCCCGGCAGGGTCGTGAGCGTCGCGGCGTAGCCTCCCTGCGGATCGGCGGCGACCGTTGTTTTGATCGCGGTGGGGTGCTGCGCGTCGGTGACATCGATTGCGCGCACGTTGTTGGAGCCGAACCCGCCGATGGTCACGGCGCGGCCTCCGGGCAGATTCACCTCGAGCGCGCCATTGTCGGCGCGAAGGAGATGCTGATACGTCAGGCGGGACTTCACCACGACGCTGACGTCCTCTTCGCCGTTCAGCGATGTCAGCGCAACGCTATTCGTGCCGGAGGTCAGCCAGGCCTGCGGAACGGTGAACGTGAACGTCTGCTGCGTGAGCCGCGGCAGCGCGGCGGTCCCGAGGCTGTGGCCGTTGATGGACACGTCGATCCGGTGGGCCATATCGGTCGCGCCGAGGATCACCAGATCCAGCGTGGCGTTTCCGCCATACGACGCGTCGAAATTGCTGCTGACCGTCACCGGCTCAGTCCCTGAATCGCTGGTGATGAGCGTGCCGAAGAAAACGTCGTCGCCGGTCGAGACGGGGTCGAAGATGCTCCGCTCGATCCGCTCGAACGTGAAGGGGACGCTGCCGGTGATGGGATCGCCGCCGTTCACGCTCGAGACCGTGACGCGGCTGCCGCCGTTGCCCTTCGATGAGCGCAGCCAGTACGTGCGCGCGCCGGTGGAGACAGAATCCAGCGGATAACCATAGAACTCGACGGCGTCGTTCGGATCGAACGTACCGTCGCCGCCGTCGTCGACGGTGATGGACTGTTCGGTGCCGAGCATCGACAGCGAGATCGTGCGCGGATCGCTGCCCGGGTCGTAGCCGGCCGCCGTCATCGCCGCCCGCGTCAGGCGATACCACCCTTCCTGGGCGACATAGATCTTCAGGCCGTTGTCCGCGGCCAGTACGAGCTGCTGTTTGTACTGCTCCGGTGTGGCCGGCTCCTGTGCCGTGGCATGGGCGGCACCGAAACCGTCCGGAGGTGTGAAGACATATCCGCCCGCGCCGAGGCCGGAAAGCGGCGAGGTATTCGGCGGGCTGGAAACCGTTCCCGCGACAGGCGAGACCGGGCCATGCATCGTGTGATGGCCCGCGGTGTCGACGTCCTCGAGCCAATACTGCGCGAAGGTCCCAGGGTCGAGATTGTCGTTGAAGCGGTAGACATGACCCGCCTCGGCATCATGTTTCTTCGACCGCAGGGCCGTTCCGGCGATGAGACCCTTGTTGATCTTCGTCTGCTGTCCGGCCACGTTGCGATACAGATTGAAACCGAGGTTGTTGTACTCGTAACTCGTCTGCCACGCGATCTGCACGTTCTTCTTGTCCTGCGTAACCGTGAAGTCGCGCAGGTGGACCAGCGTCACCGCGAGAACCGTCGTCGTGGCGGTGGATGAGTCATTGGAGGGAACGGAATCGACTTCCGTCCGCGTGACCGTCGCGGTGTTGGTCACGGTACCGGTGGCGTTGGCCTGCACGATGACGTCGACGAACTGTGAGTTTCCGACCTCGAGCGTTCCGAGAGTGCAACTGATCGTCGTCGTGCCGGAGCAGGAACCGATGCTCGGGTTCGTGGAAACGAGACCGACGGTCGCCGGCAACGGATCGTTGATGGTGACGTTGGTGGCGACGGCCGGCCCGTTGTTGGTGACCGTCAGGCGATAGGTGATGAACTGGCCCTGGCCCACCGGATCGGGCGAGTCGGTCTTGACGATACCGACGTCCGCGCTCGTGCGCGAGACCACGAGGTTCGTCGTCGAAGCACTGTTGTTCGCCGGGATGCTGTCGGTCGAGGTGGTCGTGATCGTGGCATTGCAGGTCAGCGTCGTTCCGGCCGCCGTGACCGGATTCACCTGAACCACCGGTGAGAAGGTGGCGCTGGCGCCGGCGGCGAAGGAGGCAATGGTGCAGGTGATGGTTCCGCCGGAACCGACCGCCGGCGTGACACAGGACCATCCGGCCGGAGGGGTTAGCGATTGGAAGTTCGTCCCAGCCGGCAGCGGAATCGAGACAGAGTCATTCGCAGCCGAGGACGGACCGTTGTTGCTCGCAACCACCGTATAGGTGTAGTTCTCAGCGGGGCTGACCGGATCGGGACTGTTGGAAATCGTGACCTGGACATCGCCGGAGCCGGCCGCAACGACCGTGGCCGAGACGCTGGCCGTGTTGTTCGGCAGATAGGGGTCGCGCGAACTGCTCGATACCGACGGGGAGGCCGTGATGACCGTACCGACCGTGGTTCCGGGATTCACGTTGAACGTCATCGGCATGTTCACCGACGCTCCGGAGGCCAGGGTCGAGCCGCTGCAACTGATGACGCCCGTGCCGCCGATGGACGGCGTGATGCACGTCCATCCCGCCGGAGGGGTGATCGACTGGAAGGTCGTGTTCGGCGGCGTCGTAATGGTGTACGTCGGTATGTTCGCCGTGAAGCTGCCGAGATTCGAGATCACCTGCGTATAGTTGATGTTCGCGCCGGGCACCGGCACGCTGGTGCTCTCGGCGATCGTCACCGCCATATCGGCGAATTTGTCGGCATCGACCGCGGCCTCCATGATCGTCGTGGCCGTGGCCTTGTTGTTTGCCGGGTTCGAGTCAGGGGTATTGCTGGAAACGGAATTCGTCTCCGACATCACATAGCCGGCGGGAGCGCCGCCGGAAGTGTTGACGACCAGCGAGAAGTTCGCGGTCGCACCACTGGCAAGAGTGGGAGTCGTACAGAGGACCACACCCGTCCCGCCAACGGCCGGCGTGATGCAAGTCCAGCCGGCTGGTACCGAGATGGAGACGAACGTCGAGCCGGCCGGAATGGGAGCCATGTAGACGACGCCGTCGGCAGCGCTTGGACCGTTGTTGGTCACGGTTTGTGTGTACGTGAGGTTGTTTCCCGCCTGCACCACGGCCGGGGCGACGTTCGTGACCGCCAGATCGGCGATGGCGCACGAGGCACCGTCGCCGCCGGGGAGGACGTTGTTGCCGGAGATCAATTCAACGATGCCGGCGGCTCCCGGTTGGGCGCCGTAGTCATCGAGCGCGGTGGTCGTCACGCCGTTCTGTCCGCCCGACACGTTCGTCGAGGCAGCCGCGGTCGAAAGGAGAATGTAGCCACCGCCGCCACCGCCGCCGGGGCCATGCCGTTCACCAGGATCGCCGCCGGGTGCCGTGAGGATCCAGGCGCTGCCACCGTTGCCGCCCTTGGCCTGCACCGTGACACCGGACAAGGTTCCAATCTGCGTGGTGAGGAGAACCGACCCGCCGGCGCCGCCGCCGCCGGAGCCGTCGCGGCCGGTGTTGGGCGCATTGAAACCGTTCGCGGTCAGCGTCGCGGTGCCGGTTGCCTGGAGCGCCCGAATGATGATGATTCCGCCGCCATTCGCGCCGCTGCTGTAGTAACCGTTCGCGGCGGCGGTACCGTCAGCGAGGACGTTTCCGGCGGCATCGGCTGCCGAGCCGTTGTTGGTCGTGCCGGCACCGCCGCCGCCGCCGAGGGAAATGCGGGTGAGTTTGGGCGAGATACCGCCGCCGCCCTGTCCTCCGGAAGGATGATTGCTGTTCCAGCTATTGCCGCCCGGTCCGCCGTCGCCGCCGTTGGCGCCGCCGCCGCCGCCGCTGTTGTCACCGTTGTCGACCGTTGGATTTCCGTCCGTCGAGCCTCCGCCCGCGTTGCCGGGCGCGCCTCTGCCATAGCTGCCGTTGGTATAGCCTTCGACGCCGGTGTCGAGTGCGGATGTGGCACCGGGGGCACCGATCGTGGCCCCGTCGTGGTAGATGTAGCGAGGCGTGCCGGCGATCCCTTCGCCCTTGGATCCGTTGGCCATGTGGATCGTCGGCGCCGTCGCCGAGTCGGGTGCCAGCGTACGGAAATCTGTGAATGCCAGCCCCCCGGTCGTCGTGTCGCCGGTCAACTTGACTCCGGCACCGCCACGGAAGCCGAGGCCGTTCACGGAAACCGTCGCGCCGCCGAGCGCCAGCGTACCGCTGATGTCGACGGCCAGGACGCCGCCGGTCGAGCCATTCCAGGCCATTGCCGTCAGCGTCGAGCCGAGCGTCGCCGTCGTGTACTGCGGAACGCGGATCACCTGGAAGGTCCGCTGTCCCTGCGTCGTCGTCGTGGCGAAGGTCTGACTGGTGTAGTTATAGAGCAGTCCGCCGCCCGTGCCACCGCCGTTGAAGTTCAGCGTACCGCCCGCGGCGGAGACGGAGTTGGTGGCAACCACGTACTCCCACCGGCCGGCGTTGTTCAGGGTCGTGGCGGCGCCGCTGCCGGTGCCGGTGGCCCGCGTCGATCCGGTGCCTTCTCCGTACGTCTCGTCGTTGGTCGTGTCGAAGGCAGCATCCTGCATCTGCATGACGATGAGTAGGTCGCCGGCGGTAATGGTGTTCGTACCAGCGCCCCCCGTGGCCCTGGCACCGACGGTCATTGAGGTGGCACCCGCTGCCGGAGTGAGCGTGCCCGGCCAGTAGTCGTTCTTGATGCCGGCCAACGTTCCGCCGGCTCCATCCTTGCCGGGGCTCGCGCAGATTTTCGCCTCGACCAGTGTGGTCACGGTCTCCGACGTATTGAGTGTGGCAAGACCATTGTGCGCCACGGTGGCCACGTTCGAGACCGTGCCGGCAGCGTTGGCGACCACGGTGATCGTAAACGACGCGGAGCTTGTCCCGGGCGCGAGCGTTCCCACGGTGCATGTCACCGGGCCCGTACCGGTGCAACCCGACGTCGACACAAACGTGGCGTTTGCGGGGATGGCATCGCTGATGGTGACGGTCGTTGCGTTGGCCGAACCGTAGTTCGTCGCCTTGAGCGTGTAGGTAATCGTGTCGCCGAGTTTAATGACATCCGAGGAGGCGGTCTTCGACAGACCGACGGAGACCATGTGCAGCGGTACGGCCGCCATGGACCATTGCTGCGCTCCGCCAGTGACGGGAGCCCACTGCATCGCCGCGTTCACATAACCGCGCAGACCGCTGCCGGCACCCGAAAAATTGTTCCCGGCCGTCGTCACGATCCCGTACCGGCCATCCTGATGGAGGCCGGGGGTGAGCGCGGCATTGGTGTTCCACGCGATCGAATCCACCACGTAGTCATAGGCGGTGTTGGTGGTCGTCACCGAGGGAAGGGCGGTATTGTTGGTGCCTGTAACGACCGTTCCGGTCGGTCCGGCCTGATCGACGCCGCTGAATGACTGTGACCCGGCCACAACCGTTTGGGCCCTGAGGTTCGGGTTGTTGATCGTTACGGTGATCTGATGGACTCCCGATGCCGGGGCGACCAGTCCGAATAAATCAGTCTGCACATTCGTACCGTTGATGGCCGAGCCCAATGACGTCATGGCCACGTTTGGACCGCCCACCTCGGTTCCATAGCGAACCGTGCTGGTCGATGCCCTGCCGTTGAGATCGATATTGACGCCGACGACGAGGTAGCGGTTCGCGCCCGTGGTCGTGGTGTGATTCCAGGAGCCGGTGAACGTGTTCGTGGCAGCATTGAACGTGGCGCTGCCCGCGGAGTCGAAAAGGATCTGCGGGTTGGCCGACTGCAGCGGAACGGCGACGGCGGACCACGCCTGCGCACCGACCGCCGTCCACGACATCGTGGTGTTGACTACGCCGGTCTTGATGCTTCCGGCACCCGAGAAGGCGGCGGCGGTGACATTGAACGCATTGGTCTGTCCCGCGCTGGCGGTCAAGGCGGCATTGGAGTTGTAGGCAACCGCGTCTACGACGTAGTCGAGCGGTGAATTCGTGACTGTGACCGAAGGATTCGTCGAGGTGTTCGTCGCCGCCACCGCTGTTCCGGTGGCCGCGGTCTGGAAAACGTTGGTAAACGACCTCGCTCCGGCGATGACGACGGTGCTCTGGCCTCCGGCGTTGGCGACCGAGACCGTGATCTGATGCGTTCCGGCGGTCGGTCCGGCAAGACCCCAAAGCTCGGCACGATCGATCGTTCCGTTCGTGGCGGAGCCGAGAAGAGCCATCGGCAGATTCGGCCCGCCGGCCTCGGTTCCATACGTAACGGTGGTAACCGTCTGCGCGCCGCCGTTCTTGTCGATGGCGACGCTGACGACAAGGTAGGGCTTCTTGGCCAGGCTCACCGTGTGATTCCAGGAAATCGCCACCGGGTTGGCGGTCGAGGTCGTGGCCGTCGCCGCATTCGACGCGGCGTCGAAGACCACCTGGGCAGTGGCCGGAGCGGCGCAAAGGAGCGCAAACACAACCGGAACGATGAATGACCGGACGAAATGAATCGACTGCCTCATTCCAAGACTCCTCTGCTGCTGTTGCCCGATACGGGGAAAGAGCCGGACGGAACGCGCGGATCGATGCACGACGTCCCGGCCGACGGCGTCATGCACACCTTCACAGCGTAGATTTCCCCTCGTGACCGACTTCCGCGCAAACAGGTTATTAGCGGTACCGTCGGTAACACATAGCTACCCGCGTAAAAATTTCGTCACAGCCGGGCCGCCGACTCGATCGGCGGAGCTGCTGCCACCGTTGAATTGTTTGTAGAACCGAAGCTTATTGCTGAAACCGAGCACGCAGCCGGCGGACGAGTACCGCTGCGAAACGGATGATTGTCGCCGATTCCGGGCCCGTTTTGCCAACATTTGTGGGCCGATCCACCTGCGCCACGCGCCCCAGGACGTCCGCGGCAGCGACCGGGCGGTCGTTTCGAAGCGAATTATCACCACGGGTGGTGACGCGGATCGAACCGTCGCGCTCGCTGATGCGGACGATGCGGTGGGCGGTCAATCCCCGATCCGTCGCCGCCAGAACGACGTCGCCGCGGTGCAGCTCTGAGACCGCGCACGGGACGATATGCAGATAGTCGCCGCCGCGGATGGCCGGATACATGCTGTCGCCTGAGGCAAGGAAGCGGGCGGTGTGTCCCGCGGAGAGAAGCGCGCGCAGGGTCGGCTCGAACTCGCTCATGCCGCGCTCCGGATGCAGTCGATGACGCTCCGGTCCGGCAGAAAGCGGAGCGCGCGCACGGGGAGATCGCGAACGATTCGATCGAGGCACTCCAGCGTGAAGGCAACCGCGCCGGAATCGTAGAACGGCGGGAAGGTGCAGCCGAAGAGCGTTGCGGCCGCCTGCGCCGGCGGAAGAGCGACGAGCTCCGTGCGCGACGCCTGCACGAGGAGATGGATCGCTCCGAGCGGTGCCGAGAGAGGAGACGAAAGCTTGGCCTCGCCGTGCCACGGCGTACCGAACATCCTCCACTCGCCGTCGACGAAGCGGACGATCACGCGGTCGTCGCTGACGATTTCGTAGTGACCTTCGGACAGCCATACCTGCGCCGTGGTCGTCTTCCCCGCGCCCGATTGTCCGACGAAGAGCTGCCCGCGGCCGTCGCGGTCGATGATGCCGCAGCCGTGCAGCTCCACACCTCGGCCGCGGCCAAGGAGATGCGCGACCATCACTTCGTCGAGCGGATAGTCGAGCGCGTGCATCTCGTCCGTGAGGACATCCCGCCGCATGAGGATGCGCCCCTGGCGAAGGTCGCGATCGAAGAACGCCACCTTGTACGGAACGTCGCCGCCGAGGTCGCTGGAACAGTCGATACGCAGCCCGCCTCGATCGTCGAAGGCGCGCCAGACCGCACCGGAATCGAACAAAAGGCGGCCGGGCGGCGGGAGGGCGACAGGCATCGCCTCGATCGTGACCGTGACGTCCGCCTCGGCGGACGAGGTGATCGCGAAGCGGCTGGAGGTCTCGGACAGCGGACAGCGAAGCGACTCATCGGCATAACGGATGCGGATGGAAATGCCGGCGATGCAAAGAACCTCACTCGCGGAGCTCATTCTGGGAACGTTACCGCCGGACTACGATCCGGGAACGCTGCAAGCCGAGGAACCGCGGCAACCGAGGGTAAAGGGACCGCTGGCCGCATTCGTCTTGCAGAAGCCGAGGACCGCTTCGTCCGGACGGAGCGGAAAGCGCTTCGCCTCGGGCTTCTCGTACTTCTTCTTCTCGTTGCCTGTCTGCTGTTGCATGCTCATCCCCTTCTGACTAAACCACCGCGCTGGTAATGGAACAGCTTCCACAACTTCCCGTACCGCATCCGCCCGCGGCAGGACGGGGAGCCGGCTCGTACGGTATAGCCGCAATCCGCTCCGCTTCTCCGGACTTCAACGCTTCGGCCGCCGAGCGAACGAGCTCGTATCCCGTCCCATCCTGGCAATACTCGCAATCGCCGTGAGGCCGCACCGGGATGTCGAGAGTCTCGGCACGAAGGTGCGCCACCTGGCAGAGGAAGTCGACGGGAGACTCTGCGTCTCCGTTCTCGAGCTCGCCGTTGGCCGCGCACATCCCGCACATAGACTTGAGACCGCAACCGTTGCACTTCGTCGGCCGCGTGGTTTTCCGCGTGCGCACGGCCAGGAGGTATTTCTCCCATCCTTCCCGGAAGGTGCCCTCGCGAACGTTGTAACGGTCGACGTGCGATAGGACGCAGATCGAAAGGTCGCCGTACGGATCGACTGCGAACGAGTTGAGCCCACCGCCGCACTCGTAGATCTGACGTGACTCCCCTTCGACCGTAACGGGCGACCCATGATCGCGCGCCAGCCGCCGCCATTCGGAAACGCGCTCGAGGTTCTCGAGATCAAGCTGCACGATCTCCGACGGCTTCAGCCGCACCGCCAGCGGGCTGGCCGAGCAGTCGATGCGCGGGTTGATCATGGCGTCGAAGGTGAACTCCACGCCGCGGTCCGTGGCCATCTGCCTCATCAGCGGAATCTCGTGTTTGTTGATCGAGAGCGCCACCGTCTTCAGCTTCAGCGGCAGCTTCCGCTCCAGCAGCAGGTCGATGCCGCGCAGGCAGTGATCGTACGATCCCGGGATTCCGGTCAGTTTTTCGTACGTCTCCCTGGTGCCGCCATAGAGCGTGATCTCGATCGTGAACGGCCGCAGGTCGGCCAGAAAGTCGGCGATCTTCTCCGTGATCAGCGTCCCGTTCGTAAAGAGGGTGATGAGGAAGCCCTTGCGCTTGGCATAGGCGTAGATATCGAGGAAGTCGCGCCGCGCGAAAATCTCGCCGCCGGAGAAGAGCAGCCACAGGCAGCCGAGCTCGGCCAGCTCATCGAGCAGCCTCTTGTGCTCGTCGAGCGTCATCTCCCGGGCACGAGCGACGAAATCGCCCATGGGAAGGTTGTTGTAGCAGTGTTTGCACTCCAGCGGGCAGCGGTTGGTGACCTCGATCGTGCCATTGACCGGCACGCGCAGCGGTTCGGCCCTGCCGTGGACGACGAGGCTGAAGTCTGTATAGGTGCCGGTTTCCATTGCACTCATGGTTTCGCCTCGACCGCCGCGCCGATCAGATCCGCTGCTTCCATCGTGCCGAGAAGCTCGTCGAGATCGGCACGAACGACGCCGTCATCGGCATCGTACTCGTTGCAGATCTCGGCGACGATGGCATCGACGTCGCGGTTCCCGTCGAGGAGAGTCCAGATTCGCGCCGCCACGGGAGTGAAGACGAAGACCGAATCGAGATCGCCGACATGATTGCGGATCGGCACGAGGATGCTTTCACTGCCGACCTGCCGCAGCGCAAATTCGCCGCGGTGTGCAAACACCCGTTTGTCCGTCATCAATTGCTGACCGTCCCGATTCTCCGGTCATTGTCACACGCGCGTGTGACGCGCTGCAACTTCCGCTCACTCCAACCGGACCAGTCCATTCGTTTGGAGATTGTCCATCAGTTCCGCGACGTCGTTCGTTACGTCTGTTCGCTCGACCTCGAACTCTTCGGTCAAACGATCGATGATCTCCTCCGACGTCTTCCCTTCCGCAAGGAGCTCCCATACACGGGCGCCGACCGGATTGAGTCCATAGTAGACGCCGCGATCAAAGTCGAGAAGGACCATTTCCTCTCCGACTTTCTTGTAGACGACGCACTCGGGCAACGTCGCTCTCATGGCGTCATTCTGCCATACCGGATTTCAACGGGTAGCTGAAGAAAGTCGACTGCCGGAAGAGCGGCCGCACCTCTCCACCGCCGCTCTTCAAGAGGGTGTTCCAGCGCCATAGGTAATCATCGGCATCGCTGACGAATCGCGCGCCGAGGTCGACGACGATGGAGTCGTCCTGCCGGACCTCGACGGGCCATTCGAACGGAACGAACGAACGGCCATAAATCGCCGGCGGCGAGCCAGGCGCATTCGAGAAGCCGATGCCGGGAGCGAGACGCGTATCGAACCAGAGAGCGAATCCGTGCGCGGTTCCATTGCGAGTAGCACGCAACTCGATCGTCGCTTCGAAGTCCGTCGTGGCCACGGTCTCGTAATCGATCGAAACGACCATGGCCGGCTCGGAGATCAGCTCCTTCGGCTCGATCATCCGCTTCTTCATGCCGTTCACCGTCAGCCTCCGCGCCGGAGTGAGGTCGATCCCTTCCCACGGTGATGCCCCCTGTGAAGCCCACGGCTGATCGTGAACGGCATACGCATCGGGCGACTCGGCGAGCGCCGCGGCCATGACGTCTTTTTGCGGAATCAGCGCGCCGCCCTCGGCGAGAAATCGATTGCGCGCATCGATCATCACGGAGAGCGAGGCGGTTAAGAACGGAATCGTGCCGCGCAGGTCGGCGATGACGACGTTCGCCCTCTCCGTCAGCTCGACGGCGCGCGCGTCCGCTTGGAGGAGCTCGATGCGATCGAGACAGCCGTTCGCGGCAGCGATCTCGCGCGCCACCTCGATGATGCCGGACGGTTCGATCGCGTAGACCCGCCGTGCGCCGGCACGGCAGGCCAGGACGGCGAAGACGCCGGTGCCCGTCCCGAGGTCGACCACCACGTCACCGGGGCGAACCGTGGCGGCGATCGCGCGTGCATACGCGTCGCCGCGCACGCGGTCCGCAATCATCCGGCCGTGATCGTAGATGTCGTACATAGCGAGGCCAGGATATCGGGATCACGGTCGTGGGTTGCTCGGATCGAGAGGAAGGAGGTGGTCGCGGCGAGGTCGCTGAAGATGGCCAGCTCGCGGCGGCGCATTTCCCCGTCGAGCATCTCGTTCCGGTACGAATTGGCCACCAGGTTCATCGTCCCTTCCATCGGCGTGAGCGAGGCATCGCGATCGTAGAGAAAGATGACCGCGGACAACCGGCGCGGCGCGGCGGCGAACCGCGAAGCATCGACTTCGAGAATGCGTTTTTCCCACGTCGGACTGATCCGCGGCAGGGCGTCGGGCGATTGCATCAGCAACGCCACCGCTTCGGGCCAGAGGCGGATCCCGGCATACGCCGGAATGGCCACGATGCCCCCATCGACTGGCGCCAGCGCCAGAACGTCTTCGGCGATGAGCGTCGCACCGCGGCGGACGAGCGCCGCGGCAATCGTCGATTTGCCCGAGCCCGACGGTCCGGCCAGGGCGATGGCGCGATCGCCGATGCTGACGGCGCTCGCGTGTACGCATGCCGCGCCGCGCAACCGCAGCAGTAGCGCGAACCCTGCACCGACGAGATACGTGCAGGCGTCGTCAAAATTCAACGGCTCGCGCCATGTCATCCAGATGGCGGAACGCGTCACGACGATACGGGTCCCGTCGGCGTAATCGAGCACATACGCCTCGCCAGTGCGGCTCAGGACGTACGGTGACTCGTCACGCTCCACGGGACGCGGTTCGATCGCGGATGGTACGAGCCATTCCGGCAGCGAGCCGAAGGTGGCCATCACGTCGGGCGCTCCTCCGTCCGAGGCCGGTGCGAACGGGATTGGGCGAGTGGAACGAACGCGAAGACCGAAGAGTCGTTGATCGAACGGCGGTGAGTCCGTCATCGCGAGAGGCTTACGTCTTGGTGTTGTTCGGGCCACCGTCTTTGTTCGGGTTGAAGTGGGCAAGTGCGCGCGTGAGTTGGCGCACGTCTCCATAAACGATCAGCTTCGGGGCGATATAGGCCTTTTTCGCCATCATTATGAGTATGATCCCACAGATGACTCAGGTATGCGGGTTTTGCGCCCGCTCCACCACTTCGCCAGGCAGAAGGGATACGCGGCCAGGAGATCGCTGCTGCCGTCGCCCTGCTCTGTCTTTAGATAGCCGAGCAGTTTGCCGGAATCGATGAGATCCGTCATCTCCGGGGCAGCCTCGAGGACGCCGCGCAGCTCCGCCGTCGAGCGGCGCATCACGATGCGGAGAGGATCGCCGGCAAGCGGTGTCTTCGGCCGGCGGCGGACCTGATCCGGCAGCCGCCCGTTCATCGCTTCGCGCAGGAGATGCTTGTCGGCAAACCACGGCATCGGCGGGAAGGCGAAGAGAAGCTCCACCAGGCGCCGGTCGAAGAAGGGATAGACGATCCGGATGGGAATGCCGGTCTCGCTCGGATCCCACGTTTCGAAGAGGCGCTGCCAGAACGGTTGCATCAGCGCGCGATGCGCTTCGGGCCGCACCGGGTGCAACGCACCGATCGCGCTCTCCGACTCGAATTGCTCGCGCAGCGAGAAACGGCGTACGACATCTTCGCGAATCCATGCCGGGAAGGTTGCCCGCCTCGGCTTCGCGCCAAACCAACTCTTCACGACAGCGCGCAGATTCAGCGGCGGAAGGCGGTGATTGCGCCACGTATACGAGGCGATCTCCGTCCCGAAGCGGAGCAATCGCCCATGACGCAGGAGTCCGCGAAAGTGGCCGTGTGAGGTATAGAAGAGAACGTCCCCTCCCTCCCCCGCCAGCATGACCGGTGCGTGCCGCGCGGCATCGCGCGCGAGATCGAGAAAGACGCTCGCCAGCGGGTCCTCGAACGGCTCGGCGCGGCGATACGACGACTCGTCTTCGAACAGCGCGCAATCGTCGCGTTCGAAGACCCGGTGGAGCATGCCGCCGGCGCTGGCCACGCGGGCAGCCCACGACGCTTCCTCGTCGTGGAGCATCTTCGCGAAACTGGTCGTGTATGCGCGCAGCGGCGTGGAGAGGGTTCGCTGCGCCGTCACGCTCACGGAAGTGGAATCCAGCCCTCCGCTCATCATCGCAGCCGCGCCGTCGACGCCGCGCAAACGATCGGCGACGGCGCGATCGAACACCTCTCGAAAATGAGCGATGTAATCGCGGCGGTCGCGATAGCGGATCGCGCCGTCGAGCGGAAGCGACCAGTAGCGCCGGATGGTCACCCGCTCTCCATCCCAGCTCAGAGTATGGCCGGGCGGAAGGCGCTTGATCTGCGAGTAGAACGTATCGACGGGAAACTCGTTCGCCCCACCGATGAGGAACTTCGCCATCGCGGACTCTTCGAGCGCCCCGGAGACCCCGGGATGACGGAGGATCGGACCGATGCTGCTGGCGACGATCAGCGCCTCCGCCGTGCGCGCGTAGTAGAGCTGCCGGATGCCCATGAAGTCGCGCGCGCAGAAAAGGCGGCCGCGCGAGGCGTCCCAGATCGCGAACGAGAAGTCGCCGACCAGATGATCGACACAGGCATCGCCCCACGTTGCATAGGCGTCGAGGATCGATCCCCCCTCGTCGATGCGCGCATCGGACACCAGCGTGAAGGAGCCGCGCCTTTCCGGTTGAGGCGAGAACGTGCTCTCGCGCGGGCCTGCCCTGGCCACGAAGGGACTCATGAGGTTGCGATCGAAGCCAGAACGGTCATAGGCCGCTCGCCGCAGACCATCACGCCACCCGAAGTCACCACCGCATGAAAGGCAATGGCACCGTGCTCGTCGAGGTACGCGCCGACCTCGAGCGTCGATTGCACACCGAGCCGCGCGAGCAGATCGCGCGCAACGAGCGCCGAGGAGAGACACGTCTGAAAGGGAATGCGCCGGGCAGAGACACCGACTGCCCAGCGAACGAGCGCAATGGCCTCCGGTCCCGCGAGCGCGCGGTTCTCACAGCCTGCTTGAACCCCTCGCGATTCCATTTCGTCGAGAGTCCTTCTCCCCCCGCGGTTTCTTGCGGGGGGAGAAGGTGCCGAAGGCGGATGAGGGGGGCGCATACGCGGTCCTTCCTTCGCGGCAGCCCTCCCTTCCACCAGCCGTTTCCATGGAATGACGACCAGCGCGATCCGGGCCACGATCGACGCCGCAACCGCGCGCCGAAGAAGCATTCGCTCGAGCGCCGTCAGCGCACGCCACCGCTGCAGAAGCCTTCTCATGCGATCCGCCGAAACAGCCTCGTCATGCCGCGAAATCCGCGGTAGGCGTAGAGCAGAGGCAGCGACACTCGCCGTCGCGCCCCGAAGCTCTGCATCATGAAGTCTGGTGGCGGGAACGCGAGCTGGCGCAGCCGTTTGAATCGAGCGCGCCACCCCGGAAGTGCGGCGAGATCGCCCGCGATCACCGCGCTGTATCGGCGGTGGCGATCGAGGAACGCCGACGACGGCTCATCGGGCACCACATCCATCCTCGGCGGTGAGATTCCATCGAAAACGCGATTGGCGACCTCGACGCTGGCCAGGCAGATCGCCAAGACGCGCCGTGTCGCGGCCAGCGCCCAGAACTCACCGTGCTCCTCCTCCGTCATTCGCTCCCGAAGCAGATGAATGTCGTACAACCAGATCATCCGGTCGCTGCCGTGATGGTGCACGACCCGGTGAATGCACGCATGAAGAAGCGCGTCGACGTTGCACGGCGCGAGCGCATCCGGCCCGACCGCCCGCAGGGCCACGGCGCGCCTTCGAAGCTCACTGTAGCGAAGCACATCGGCGACGACGGCGTTGTTGGCGATGTCGAGATGCACGTCGTAGATGTGCGTCATTCCGAAGCGATCCTTCCGCGTGAATGAGTGTTGGCGAACGCCAAGCTCGTCTCCACTGGTGAGCGTTTCGGTCAGGCCGATCGAGAGGAGCGCGCGGCGAACACGCTCGATCTCGTCCCGATCGATCAGAAGATCGGTGTCCAATCGCGGGCGCAGCTCCGGCGCGGGATAAATGGAGTACGCCAGCGCGGTCCCCTTCATCACCAGCGCGGCCCCGCCGAGGACGGCCAGCACGTCGCGCAGATCGGCGAGACGAAGCGTTTCGAGGGCCGCGGCCTCCAGCGCCTGCTGGCGAAGCGCCGCGATTCGGCCGAGGTGAAAGACCAGCGGAAGCATGCCGTGCTCGGCGAGAGCGCGAGAGTCATCCTCGCCGATCGACGGCGGCCAGGCAGCCGCGTCACCGCGCAACGCCGATCGCAGCGACTCCGCGATTCGGAGGGGAAACTCCGGCATCTCGATAAAATCGGCCATCGCCCTGCCGCCGGAGCCCATCATGCGTATTATTTGACCTCACGTCTACAATTCGAAACAGATGAGCACGAATCCCTTCCCCATTGAGCCGCTGCCTCACGCCGAGGCCGAGGACGCTCCGCCGATCGTTCCCCGAGGGCGTCCCTCCAACGAAGAGATCGCCGCCTGGGTGATCTTCGGAGGACTGCTTCTCTACATCCTGATGCGGCACCTTGTCTCCGGCGTGGTCGGCGGCCTGGTGCTCTATCTCCTCCTCGACCGCCTCTCGCAATCCTTCTCGAAGCGGATGCCGGGGAAGACGGCCCGGCCGCTGGCGCTCATCCTGGTCACGCTCGTCGGCGGCGGGCTCGTTTTCGGCGTCGTCGCTCTGCTGATCTCCTTCGCCCGGCACCACGCCGACAACATCCCCGCCATCATGACCAAGATGGCCGACATCCTTCAATCGACGCGCGCCTGGCTCGGCGACTATGGCGAACAGCTCATCCCCGAGGTCATGACCGACGCGGAGACGATCAAGGCCGCGCTGGCGGTCTGGCTCAAGGAACACGCCGAAACGCTCAAGCTCGCCGGCAGTTCCTTCAGCCTCGGCATCGTGCACCTGATCATGGGCATGCTGCTGGCCGTGCTGGTCTTCTTCCGGCACGTCACGCATCATCCCGACCGCCTTCCCGGCACTCTCAGCGAAGCGCTGGAAGAGAAGGTCGAGCACTTCACGCGCGCCTTCGCCCAGATCGCCACCGCGCAGGTGAAGATCTCCGTGCTGAACACCGCGCTGACAGCTCTCTATCTGCTGGTGGTGCTGCCGCTGTTCGGCCAGCACATCCCGTTCGCCACGACGATCGTCTTCGTGACCTTCGTCTGCGGACTGATCCCGGTCCTCGGCAATCTGATCTCCAACACCGTGATCGTGATCCTCTCGCTCGGCATCTCGCCTGGGACGGCCATCGCCTCGCTGCTCTTCCTCATCATCATCCACAAGCTCGAGTACCTGACCAACTCGCGCATCGTCGGCGGCGAGACCGACTCCCAGGCCTGGGAGATCCTCATGGCCATCCTGATCGGCGAGACCGCCTTCGGCATCAGTGGCGTGGTCATGGCGCCGATCATGTACGCGTTCATTAAACGCGAGCTGCGCGCGCGCGGACTGGTGTAGCGAAACACAGCCTCACGCGGAGGCGCGGAGTACGCGGAGAGAAATGTGCCGCGTCCTCTCCTCCGCGTCTCCGCGTCTCCGCGTGATCACTTCTTCAGATACCGGTCCAGGAACTGGACGACGTCGTTCTCCCAGATGCTCACCCCCAGCGAGGAGAAGATGAGATGCCCGGGAGCTGCTGCTTCGTTTCGAATGCTCGGCGTGAACGGCTCGTAGATCACCATCCGATGCGCCACGCCACGCTTCTCGAAGATCCCGGCCAGAGTGGTGATGGACGCGGTGGTCCGGTCGTTTTTCGCAACAAGAAACAACGTCGGCGTCGTCGACTTGTTGGCAGCGGTTATGAGCGTATTCCGCAACGAAGGGTTCCCGTCCCACGAGAGTGAACCGCCAGCCTGATCGACCGCAGCCAGAAACACGTTGTTACGGCTGCTCGCAAGCATGGTGACGATTCCGCCGAACGACCACCCCACGATCCCCATCCGTTTCGTATCGGCAAAGGGCAAGGTCCGCAGATAGTCGATCGCGGCCAGTACATCATCCGTCTCCGCCTGCAGCCGCGGCACCAGGCGTGCCGGGTCATTTCGCGTCTCCTCCCGCCACGTCGCCCCGTCCGACCTGCCGTACCCTCGCCGCTCCGTCACCAGCACGACATACCCAGCCTTCGTCAGCATCGAGCCGACATATTGAAACGGAATCGATTCCCGCTCGCGCCCGTCCCGCGATCCATGGTTATAGATGACGACCGGAAACGGACCGTCGCCGTCGGGCTTGTAGAGATGAGCCTCGATGCGCAACGTCCCGCTACGGTAGAAGACGTCGGAGTACTCGGCCTTCGCCTGAGCGAATGCCGGCACCGCAAAGAGAAAAACGCACGCTGCCAGGAAAAGGCGTCGCATCACGAAATCATACACAGAGCCGGGCCCGCTTCGCGGAGTGGGCTGTGACCGGAGCGTCCACCAGATCCAGGCCAGTCGCTGACCTATCGGGCTGAGCCTGGTTGCTCCGCATGACTCCGGCTTACACCCGGTCGATCGAGCCACCCATCCTGATATCCGATGCTACCGCTCTAACTAAAAGAACATCGACATCCCTGGCCCGATGCGTGCACTGCCGCTCGCTCGCCTTACACAGGATGCAAAGCCCAACAATTTTCGATTCGCTGCAATGTCGTGTTCGTTAGCCGCTCCCAGCCGTAATCTCGTTAGCTCGATTGGGGACAAGGAGGTCGGATGTGAATTTACGCACGTTGTCAGTCGCAGTTTGTCTGTTTTTCCTGGTTGGCTTGCCGGTCGTGGCACAAACGGACCCCGGGGTTCGCGGAGGTTCCGCGGGGGCGGGCGGCGCGTTGAGCTCCGTCGCCGCCGATAGTCCCGTCGGCATCCTGAGCTTCTTCAACGATGGACAAACCCGCTTTCAGGAGATCGATTCGGTCATCAAGAACGCGGTCCCGGGAGAGAACGGCTTCGGACTCGGCCCGCGCTACAACTCGCGGAGCTGCGCCTCGTGTCACGCCCAGCCGGCCGTGGGAGGATCGAGTCCGTCAAACAACCCGCAGGTGATGGACGCCAACGCGGACGGCGCCACCAACATCCTGCCGCCATTCATCACATCCACTGGCCCGGTCCGCGAAGCGCGCTTCGTCTACTTCACCGACACCTTCGGCAATCCGATCACCACCTCACCGAATGGCGGCGTTGAGGATCTGTTCACGATCGCCGGCCGCACGGATTCAGGGAGTTGCAACGCGGTGGCGATTCAGCAACCGAACTTCGCCTCCGCCATCGCCCACAACAACGTCATCTTCCGCATCCCCACACCCGTGTTCGGTACCGGACTGATCGAGACTCTCGACGAGACGACGCTGCTGCAGCTTCTGGCCTCGAAGAGCGGCAATCCGTACGGAATCTCCGGTACGTTCAATCGCAACGGCAACGACGGAACGATCAGCCGGTTCGGCTGGAAGGCGCAGAACAAGTCGCTGCAGATCTTCTCCGGCGAGGCCTACAACGTGGAGATGGGCGTGACGAACGAGATGTTCACGCAGGAGCGGCCCACTCCCGAGGAGGATCGAGCCTCCGGCCTTTCGAGCGCGTGCCGCCTCAACGCCATTCCGGAGGATCACACGAATTACAACGCCTCGCACGTCGGCACCGACAGCGACGCGGTGCAGTTCGCCTTCTTCATGCGGCTGCTCGCCCCGCCGCAACCATCGACGACCACGCCCGGCGGCAGCGCCTCCATCACCAACGGAAGCGCGTTGTTCGCTTCGATCGGATGCGACACCTGTCATAACAAACAGGTGACCGATCCCACCCAGTCGAAGATCACCTCCAGTCTGAACAGCCCCTCGCCGGTCATGTACAGCGACTTGGCCATCCACCACATGGGTACGGGGTTGGCCGACAACGTCGCGCAGGGGACCGCGGGCGGCGACCAGTTCCGCACCGCGCCTCTGTGGGGTCTGGGCCAGCGCATCTTTTTCCTTCACGACGGCCGCACGACCGATCTGCTCTCGGCCATTTCCGCGCACTCCTCCACCGGCTCCGAGGCCAACGCCGTGAAGCTGAACTTCGACGCATTGACATCGACGCAGAAGCAGGACCTCCTCAACTTCCTGCGATCTCTATAGGACGGCCGCCAATGTCTTCTGCCAAACGTGAATCCCTCGCTCATCATCCGAGTGGTAGCGCCGCGCGCTACCCGGTTTTCCTTCCCCGGGCAACGGGGAGACGGAGGTCCGATGTGACGTCACGCATCATCTGGATCGCGTCGTTCAGCGTTCTCCTTGCCTTTGCGGCACTGGCACAGGTCGACCCGGGTGTCCGCACCAGCGGACCGATTCCCGGAGCCGCCTTCAGCACGGTGACGGCGAACAACCCGACGGGAATCCTCAGCTTCTTCACCAACGGACAGGGCCGTTTCGTGGAGACCGATTCGGTCTCCGGCACCATTACCGGCGAGAAGGGGTTCGGCCTTGGACCTCGCTTCAACTCGCGCGCATGCTCCGCGTGCCACGCCCAACCGGCGGTCGGCGGATCGAGCCCTTCCACCAACCCGCAGGTCACCGACGCCACCGCGGACGGGGCCACGAACACGATCCCCTCGTTCATCTCCTCGAGCGGTCCGGTCCGCGAGGCGCGCTTCGTCTTTTTCACCGACAGCAGCGGCAATCCGATCACCACCTCGCCGAACGGCGGCGTGGAGCCGCTCTTCACCATCGCCGGGCGCACCGATTCCGGCGGCTGTAACTCATCGACCATTCAGCAGCCCAACTTCACTTCCGCGGTCGCTCACAACAATGTGATCTTCCGCATCCCGACGCCGGTCTTCGGGTCGGGGCTGATGGAGAGGATCGACGACTCGGCACTTCTGGCCGTTCAGGCCGCGGCCGTCGGGAACCCTTACGGCATCGCTGGCGCCTTCAACCGCAACGGCAACGACGGCACCATCAGCCGATTCGGCTGGAAGGCCCAGAACAAGACGCTCGAGATCTTCTCGGGAGAGGCCTACAACGTGGAGATGGGCGTCAGCAACGAGATGTTCTCGCAGGAGCGCCCCACGCCGGAAGAGGAACAGGCTTCCGGACTGCCCGCTCCCTGCAAGATCAACCCGATGCCCGAAGACACCACCAACTTCATGAAGGCGGGAAAAGAAATCCCGAGCGATGCCGTGCAGTTCGCGACCTTCATGCGGTTGCTGGCACCGCCCACCCCGAGCACGACCGTTCCGGGCGGAAGCGCTTCCATCGCCAACGGGTCGGCGCTCTTTCAGTCGATCGGCTGCAGTACCTGCCACACGATGTCGATCTCCGATACGACCACCTCTTCGATCACGCCCGATCTGAGCGCCTCGACGATCAATCTCATTTCGGATCTGGAGATTCATCACATGGGAAGCGGCCTGGCGGACAACGTCAGCCAGGGAGGCGCCGGCGGCGATCAGTTCCGCACCGCTCCGCTTTGGGGCCTCGGCACCCGGATTTTCTTCCTCCACGACGGCCGCACCACCGACCTCCTCGTGGCCATCAGCCAGCACTCGTCGTCCGGCTCCGAGGCAAACACGGTCAAGCTGAATTTCGACGCCCTGACTTCCTCCCAGAAACAGGACATTCTCAACTTCCTCCGATCTCTTTAGACCCATGACGTGATGCAGAGAGCCGGGCGATCGCGCCCGGCTCTCTCTCGTGAAGAGGAATCGATGCCGAACGTGCCTCGTAGCACCCTGCTGCTTCCCCTCGTCACCGCGTTCTCTTTCGCCGCGGCCGCTCAGACCGCACCCGGCGCTCACCCGCGCGATGTGGTTCTCCCGAAGAATCAGATTCTGGTCAAGGGCGCCGCTCCGGCATCCAGCGACAGCACCACGCCTCTGCCCGAACAGGGGACGGCGGAAGGGAGCGCCTACCGCAACGGCTATTTCGGCCTCACGTACCGGGTGCCGGCCGGCTGGACGAAGCAGGCCGACGGTCCGCCGCCTTCGGACGGCGGGAGCTACGTTCTCAGCCAGTTTGCCGTCCATGACGACAAGCACGAGCGCGTACGGGCCAACGTTCTCGTCACGGCGCAGGATCTCTTCTTCGACGCACTCTCCCTGAACAGCGGGAGAGAGCTCGTGAGCGCTTTGCGCAACTCGCTGCAGTCCAACTTCGTGGTCGAATCCGAGCCGGCGGAGGTCATCATCAACGGCCGTCCGTTCACGCGGCTCAGTTACTACGCACCTGTGGCCGGCCTGCATTGGCGGATCCTCTCGACCGACCTGCGCTGCCACGCTCTACGCTTCACCTTCACCGGCACTGACGGCAAACTACTCGACAGCGCGGAGCGCGCACTGTCGAATCTCCAGCTACCCGCACCTGCGAGCGAGACGCCCGTCTGCATCGCCGGCTATGCCTCGGGAGAAAACGTGCTCGAGAAGCGCGAGCCTCGTCTGGAAGACCGTCGTTTCAATACCATCCCCGTGCGGATCCTCATCGACGAGCAGGGCCGCGTAAAGCACATTCACGTGCTCAGCGCCTTCCCGGAACAGGCAGACGCGATTCTGGCTGCCGTCAAGAGCTGGCGCTTCAAGCCCTATCTTCAGAACGGGAAGCCGGCTGAAGTGGAGACGGGCCTGGTCTTCGGAATACCCTCCACCGTGATCCGCCGCAAGACGTCATAGCCCACATTTCTCTCACGGTCCCTTGAATTGTTCCCTCGAGAGCTTGCCGCTCCCTTCGTCGAGAGCCCCTCTCCCCCCACGGTTCAGGGGAGAAGGACTCTCGATTGGAGGTAATGCCGAGAGAGAACCGCTCGCACACAGAGCGGCAGGCGAGCAGCCGAGCCTCTGATGACCTGCGTCACAGCCGGACGCGGCGCAACGGGCTATCTTGGCCCTACTTCTCTCTCTCACTCACAACCGCATCCGGAGGTTTTAGAGCATGCATCGATTCCGCTCGTCCCTGGCTCTCGTTCTCCTCTCGTTTTCACTACCCGCGCTCGCCGCCGACGGCAAGGTCGACGGCTCGCTCACCGCGAACGGAAAGACGGTCGCGCTCAAACACGCGTACGCGCAGACGAAGAAAGATCCGTTCGACAAGAAGAAGACAGTGATCGAGGTGATCGTCACCGATCAGGAGCTCTCCCCTGCCGCCGCCTCCGACGAATTCGCGCTGATGGAGGCGCAGGACAAGCAGCACCTCAGCGGCTTCACGGCCACGATCGACGCCGACAAGGCGGTCATCAGCGCCACCGTCTTCAGCCCGGCCTTCAAGAAGATGAAGCAGTTCTCCGGCGTGGGGATGCAGAAGGCCAACCTGACGGCGATGACCGGCGAGCGCATCGCCGGCTCGATCACCATGGCCAAGCCGGACGACTTCTTCGACGAGAAGTATCAGTACAACGCTACCTTCGACCTTCCGGTCGGCAAGCCCGCCGGACCGCCGCCACCGCCGGTCCTGAAGGGAACGCCGCTTCCCGCCGGCGGCGGCGAGCCCGGTAAAGCGTACATGGCCTACCTCAAGCTCCTCGCCGGCGGCGACATGAAGGCCTTCCTCGGCAGCGTCGCCGCGGCGCGCGCCAAAGAAGCGTCGTCCGATCCCGACTTCAAGAAGATGTTCCCACTCATTCAGGCCATGCAGCCGAAGGGCATCAAAGTCACCGGCGGCGCCATCGACGGCACCAACGCCACCCTCCTGGCGACCGGAAAGGACGACAACCAGGTCTCGCACGGCACCATTACCATGGTCAAAGAAGGGGGCGCCTGGAAAGTGGAGAAAGAGGAGTGGAAGACGAGTAGTGAATAGGCGGGGTTGCGGGGTCTCGCGGTTGCGGGGTCTCGCGGGTTGCCTGGTTGCTGCGTTGAGGAGAAGACGAGGAATCTTTTCTCCGCGAGCTCCGCGCCTCCGCGTGACTGGGTCTCCGTAGATCGCCATGGGTTCCCGAAGAGCCGCGTCGATTCCGCGGAGCAAGTTCGTTGCTCTGCGGAGGGCGAAAAGGATCAGGCAACCGAACGCGAACCGACCGCTCCCGCCCGACTACCCGGTCACTGATTGTGGTGGCATCGACCCATGTTAGGCCACGATCAGTCCTTTTGATCGGTGGTTACAAGCAAGTGTTGCGTACACGTCAGACCGGCGGCGAGACGCCAGCGCTCCGTTGCGCGGGAAACTCTCCACATCGTCCGTCTCCTTTCACGAAGAACAATTCGTGTGAGGAGCTGGCATTGCCCGACCCAGACATCGAGGTGGCCTGCATTCCCGAAATCTGCGCCGTCACGCGGTTGCGTCGGCACGTCGACGACTTCATGTCGCTCGACGAGAATCGCTTCAGCGAGGAGGAGCTGTATCACCGCGTCCTCGCCATCGTCCACCAGATCTGCGCCTCGATCCTCGCCTGCGAGAACGCGGAGTTGAGCAAGGACGAGATCCTGGAAGTCCTCGAGCCCGTGCGCCGCGTTCATGCGCGGTCGCCGTTCGTCGAGCGCCTGCAGAAATGGCCGCGAGGCTATCCTGGCGACTTCGAGACCGTCGAGTACCTGATCGGCGGCGCGGGGGCGAATCGTGCCGAGGGACGGATTGCCAGATCGTGCGAAGCGTATGCGCTCAGCCGCTCCATCGCACAACAGCATCGCAACAAGATCCAGCACCAGGCATCGCGTCTGATGAGGACGATGCTCACCAGCCCCGGCCGGACGCGCATCGCCTCCATCGCCTGCGGCAGTTGCCCCGACCTGCGGCTCATCCTCGACCATATCCCATCACTTGTAGGGGACGTGTGGCTCAACGACATCGACAACGACGCCCTGACGTTCTCTCGAAAAGCGCTCGCCAGGATCGCCAGCCATTGCCACTTCCGCCAGGGCGATGCCCTCTCCTTCGCCCGCCGGCTTCCTCGGGGCGCGTTCGATCTCGTGCTCGCCGGCGGCCTGGTCGACTATCTCGAAGAGCGCACCGCCACCCTCCTCATCCAGCTCGCCGTCCGCGCCCTCGCTCCCGGCGGCGTCTTCTACTTCACCAACATCGCCGCCGGAAACCCCTACCGCCCCCTTATCGAATACTTCGGCAACTGGAACCTCATCGAACGGACGGAAGAGGACATCTACCGTTACTGCGAAAACGCCGGCGTCAGCCGCGCCAACGTAACCATCCGCCGCGACGAGACCGGCCTGGCGTTGCTGGTGGAGGTGGCGAAGCTGGAGTGAGGGAAGCGGAGCGCTGTGTGCGCAGCCGGAGCGCTGGCGTCTCGCCGGCTGGCCCGGCTGGCTGGCCCGGCGGCGTCTCGCCGCCGGCCAACCGAACACGCAACATTTGCCTGACGACCGCGTAGGTGGTCGCCTCGGCCCGGCGGCTACCTCTGCTCTATGATTCTTCGCGGCGCGCGGTCGAAGAGTATCTGGGCCGGTGATGGATCTGTAGATGACGAGCGGTTTGAATGGATCAAGTAAAGCAGCTCACAACGCTCGGAAGCATGGCGTCACATTCGACGAAGCTCGGACGGTGTTCGCCGATGGCCTCGCCGGCATCGGTCCGGATCCCGATCATGCTTCCGAAAAGGAAGAGCGGGAACTCATCGCTGGACTGAGCAGTCGATCTCGTCTTCTGCTGGTATCCTTTCTCGAGCTGGGCGACGTGGTGAGGATCATCAGCGCACGTCTCCTGACACGCTACGAACGCAGACTCTATGAAGAAGAAAAGTTTCCCTGAAGTGCACGATGACGACCTCCGTCCCGAGTACGGCCCGGATTTCTTCAAGAACCTGAAGCCGAACCGCTTCGCGGGCGTGACCTTCGCGCCGCCGATCTATCTCGACAAAGACGTGGCTGAAGTCTTTGACTCGTCCGAAGCCGTGAACTCCCTCCTCCGCTCCGCAATCAAGGCGATGCGCACAGCGGCACCGAAGCACTCGACGGAAGCGGAGAAACGGTAAGGTCGTTGTGTACGGAGTCACGGGGTCTCGCAGTTGCGAGGTCTCGCGGTTATAGCTGCACCTCAGCAACCTTGCAACCAAGCAACCCCGAGACCGCGCAACCCCGAGACCACGAAACCCCGAATGCAAACCACCCCACCCCGCCCGCCCATCACCACCGCCCTCCGGCGCGGGCTGCGGCGACGCTGTCCCGGTTGCGGCGAGGGGCAGCTCTTTCGCCGCGGGCTGAAGACATATGAGCGTTGCTCGGAGTGCCACCTTCTCTATCAGCGCGACTACGGCGACACGCTGATGTTCATGATCATCACCGACCGCATTCCCATCCTCTTCGGCATCGCCTTCCTCTACTTCGGCATCCACCCCACCGGCTGGCTCAGCACCGCCTTCTTCTTCGGCGTGCTCTCCGTCCCACTGCTGGCCACCCTCCGCGAGCGCCAGGGGCTGGCCATCGCCCTCGACTACCTCCTGCGCGTCTACCTCCGCGATCCCTCCGACGAGATTCACGGCGGGCGGGCGTTAACGAGAAACCTCTGATCCCAGACGGGATCAGCAGCCGACCGTCAGGAATTGCGCGGCGACGCCGGCCAGCGCGCCATTCTTCGCTTTCGACGAAAGGTAGAGCGTCAGATCGCCGCCGTTATCATGGTTGGTGGTGTTGACCAGCAGATCGAGCTTGCCGTCGCCGTCGAGGTCACCGGCCCAGGCGAAGTAGGGTGACGGTCCGGGGAATGAGATGTGCTGCCTCTGTTCCCCCGGGAACGCCGTATAGACGAAGAGCTCCTGACTCTGCACGCCATCGGAGAGAACGAGCGGACAGCGGAAACTCGGGTAGACAGTCTTCCCGGGCTTGCAGGAGAGAGTGAGCGTGTAGTGCGTCGGCGGCGAATCGGGCAGGGTCAAAGGCACCGTTTTTCCGATCTCGAGATCGCCATTGCCGTCGAAGACCGCCGTGGTCACAGGCCCTTCGTGCAGCTCGCTCCCCCGGAGCAGCGCCACCAGCGAATCGTCGTACGCCGGCTTGACGGTGACCTGTTTTCCTTCCGGAAAACTACTTTGATCGGCAGGATTGGCGCTGGCCACGTGAATGGTGACCGGCCGCAGCGCGCTCCCTTTCTCATCCCACACCAGCGCCAGCCACCGCTGCCCGCTGACGGCGCGGACTTCATCCCCATGAAACGATCCCGGCTCGAGCAACTGGATGGCGAGGAGCAGTGCGAAAGGAAGCATGGAGATAGTTTGCGCCTGTTTGTGCGAGGTTGCGAGGTCTCGCGGTTGCGCGGTCTCGGGGTTGATAGGTTGCTGAGTTGCTGGGTTGCTAAGTTGCTTACGTTGCCCGATTTCTGAAAAGCGGTGCAAAGCAACCCAGCAACCTCGCAACCCAGCAACCACCACCGCGCGACCGCGCAACTCCGAGACCCCGCGACCCCGTAAACGGTACACTCCCGCCCCAATGATCGAACACCCGGCCTCTCTCACGAAGTGTACGAACTGCGATGCGGATCTTGCCGACATCTACTGCGCCCGCTGCGGCGAGAGGCAGCCGGGGCACCACGACCTCAGCGTGGCGCACTTCACACACGAGGTCTTTCATGAGATCGCCCACGTCGACTCGAAGCTCTTCACCACCCTGCGCGATCTCATCACCAAACCCGGATTCCTGACGCAGGAGTACTTCGCGGGGCGCAAGTCGCGCTACATCCCGGCGTTGCGGCTCTTCCTCGTCCTCTTCGCGCTGCAGTTCCTCGCCTTCACCGCCCACTCCCCGGCGGCGCTGTACACCGTCAAATCGTTCGAGAAGTTCGACAACACCGGCGCCTTCACGAAACTGATCGAGAAGAGGGCGGTCAAGGATAAGGTGACCCGAGAGGAGTTCGAGAACCGGCTCGACGACCGGTGGCACAAGAACTACACCCTGCTGCAACTGGTCAACATCCTCGGCGTCGCCCTCGTGCTGAAGGTACTGCATCACCGCCGTTATCTCGCCGAGCACCTCGTCTTCGCGGCACACCTGCTGTCGTTTGCCTACATCCTGGCGCTGGTCGTCGACTGGCCCATCTACGCCGTGGCCGGCTTCCATCCCGGGCCGTTGCAGAAGAGCGTCGTCGCCGTCACGGTCGGCATCCAGCTCGTCTACGTCTTCTTCGCGCAGCGGCGCTTCTACGGCGACAGCACCACCGCGACGGGTCTCAAAACCATCGTGCTGGGACTCGGACGCTGGGCCGTCAGCGTGGTGCTCCTCGTCGGCTCGTTCCTCGCGGCGGTGGCGATGCTGCGCTGAGGACTACCGCTTCAGTGCTTTTTCAACCCGGTCAGGATCGTGACGATCTGCGCGGCACGGTTGCTCACGTACGCTTCCAGCGTCCTCCCCCATCCGTTGATCTCGTCCATATGCGCAGACTTGTTCCGGGCGAATTCATGAAAGTGCGCCATCAGCCCGGAGATGATCGAATCGACGATCACCCCTCGGAAGTACGGCGACTGTTCGACGCCTGCCATCCCGTCGATCATCGCCTTCCGGCCGTCGAAGAGTGTCTGATACGCCCGCTGGAGCGTGGCCCGGTCCTGGTCCGAGATTACCGGTTCATTGATTGGCATCTACCTCTCCTTGTCCGTGATGGTGTGGTGTTCGTCATGAAAGACGGCCGTCCGTACCGATATTCCGCGGCAATCTCTCCTCTCGCCGAGGAGCATCCGTTCGGCGCGGAATGCCGCCTCCCCACCCGGCGTTACCGGCCCTTGACCGCGAAGAAGCCGCACGCTATCTTCCGCGTCCCCACCACTCTGGCGCATTCGTCTAGGGGTCCAGGACGCCGCCCTCTCACGGCGGTAACACGGGTTCGAATCCCGTATGCGCTACCAAACTTCGGCTGAGTCTCTGAGCCCGAAGCGCGTTTTCTCTCTAGACGTACGCAGTCGCTACGCCCAAAGGCACATTGGTTGTCGTCGGGAAGGCGGCGAAGCGGCCCGGTCGAAGCGATTAGGTAGGAGCAGGAGGCAAGCAGGAAAAAAACCTTTTCGTCCGTCACTCCAAGTGGCTCACCGTCACGAGACAACCTGGAGGTAGTGAATGCGAATCGGAAAAACTAACCTTCTCTCACTTTTTTGTGCGCTTGTCCTGGCTAGCGGCATGGCGGCGTCAGGTGCTGGGCAGGAGAGAACGACAGCGGGCGCTGCGGCGAGAACTGCGCCTTCGGCAAGCGTCAACACAGCTCAAGGTGAAAAACCGCCCACCGTCGTCATTCCCCTCAGCAATGTGGGTTTCGCCGACTGGGACTTCCTTAACCCTAGACGCCCGAAGGCCATTCCTGTGGGCGCAGACTTGGAGTTCAGGAACGGAACTGCCGATCGGACGATCACGATAACCATCCCTATCTCCTTTAACCTAAATGAGTCAGTACTCGTCTATCCAGTCAGCTCAAAGTTGGGAACGGCGAGAGCCGAAGTTCGCTATGGCGTCGTCGCGCTCAGTGCTGATCGTCCACAGGCTGTCAAGATTCTAAAGAACCCAACGGCTGAGACGATCGACGCGATTGTCAGAGATTCACAATTCCGTGCTGCCGTTGCAGCGAGTGATGCCATCTTCGAGCTGTTGTCTCTTCGCGAGGCGCTTCGTACTCCGGCCCCGGGGACGCAGATTGACAAACTGATAGGCGTTTCTCACAAGGCCGCCGTCAGGTACGGACTGAAGTGCTCCTGCGAGCTCCCAAAGTCAACGCCAATCGAACACGACCACGTGCCTGATGGCAAAGGCAATCTCGCGATCGAGAATTACGAGTGGTCAATGGCGGGAAACGAAGTGAAACCGTCAAACGAACCGAAGGAAGACGAACGCCAAAAGCCCGAGACGTTTGCTGACGGTTGGCCTATGGTCCGTCCCGGCACTGAGGAGGTCGGATCATCAGTGCTGCAACTGAGCATCATTGACGACGCGGTCGCTCATATCGATCGCTCGGTCAAGTGCATATCAACCCAATGCGATCCGAACGCTACATGCGGGGGCGAGTGCACTCGGAACGGAGGGTCTGTGCAGGCCCTTGCCGATGCGATCGCGAAACAGATCGCCAAGTTGGGACCGGATCTGCAGGCGGCAGAGGCGAACGCTGCGTCGGCCGTAGCTCGCGCAAAGAAGTGGAAAAACCTGGAGGAAAAGGCAAAGCTCGATGGCGAGTTGAAAGATTTGCAAGACTATGCCCGCGAAGAGCGCACAATCGTCGCCGCCCTCACAAAAGCCTCGAAATCGATTGGTCTTCAACATAGACCCGATCCAACCGTGCTTCTTGCCGACCGTGCCGGCGCGGCCAGCCTCGCCGATTGTGCAACCGCGAATGGGAAGCTCACCTGTTCCGCAACCCAGACAGCAAATCCCGGACAATCCGTAATCTTCCCACATAGCATTCTGGAGCTGGACCGGAAGCAGATCCTCCAGGCCAAGGCCAAGTTTTTCGACGAGACGCAGGCACCGAGCAATCCAACTGCCTATCTCATCGAGGCCGGGCAGGTCCCTGATGACCGACCCCCCGAGGGGTCGTTCGGCTTGAACGCGGGAGTCGGTGGCGTGTACGAACCCTTCGTCGACAAGCATACCGTCGACTTTGGTGTTCCGCGGTGCGCAAATCTTTGCCCGGCGAATCCTCTCGACACCCAGCACGACTCCCATTACAAGGCGTCAGGCCGCCTGGACGTCACCCGCACGCTTTCGTATTTCGCGGACGCCAGTGTCTCGATGAAATTCCAGGGTGGCGATTTCGGTGGAAACCCTGACACTACGACCAAATTCGCCGCGTCGCAGTACATTTTCAAGGCGTACAGCCAGGAAGGAGTCATTTTTCAGTTTGGCCGGTTCGATTTTGCCGTGCCGAGTACATCAATCTCGATTAACGAGTCGGGCGAAGGATTCAACTTCAGCTACCTCAACTACAGCGCCGGCTGGGAGGTCAAGCGCGAAAGCGACGCGTTCACGCCGAACAGTGAAAACCGCGACAGCTATGCGGCGATTTTCGCGGCAAAGAACCTACCGCTGACGTCCTCATTCGCGCGTAGTTTCGACCTAACGGCGGTCTATGGCAACGACAGGAAGAAGGACAGTACTGTTCCCGTTGAGCTTGATGCGCAGGGAACCCCAGTCCGCTCCCTGGTGACACGGACTGCGCACAAGTACATGTCCTACGGCGGCGAGCTGTTTTACGCTGTGCCGCCGGCGGCTGTCCAGGGAAGCGTCGCCGCATACCGCGCCACCAGAAATGCCGCGACGTCCAGCGATGACTGCGCAAACGCCAATATCGTCTGTGATGGTCGAGGCGCAGTTGGGCTGATGACGGTAACAAAGTCATTCATAAACCCCAAAACGCAGAAGGCGGATCGTCTGTTCAATCTCTATATCGGAATGGGGACAGGAGACAATCCGAAAACGCCACAACTTAACGAGGCGTACATCGGAGAAACACCTGGATTCGCGCCAGATCTAATTTTTCTGAGTAAGCTTTCGAGTAGTATCAGCGCTTTGAACCCCACCCCCAAAGCGACCCCGCCTGTTCTTGATGCTAAGGGCCAGCCGATAAAGATTATCGAGAACGGGCCGCTTGGTCTGGGCCAAGGGTTGTCCGGAAAGCGGTATATCGGCTTCCAATTCATCGATAACACATTTTCACCGCTGGAAATGTTCGCGACTGCCGTCTTTAGGATTCCTAAGGACGACGTGAAAAGTCGCTCCACAACCATCACCCTGAACGATTATCACCTTCGCGAGCCTTTCCTCGGCAGCAAGACAGCAGGAAGAGAAATCGACATTCAGTTCGCCGCGGAGACTCCGAAGAACGTGAAGGTCTCCGTGGGAGCAGGATACTTCTTACCGGGAAGCGCGGTGAAGACGATCATCCGCAAGAACGCGTGGCTGCTGCAGGCGAACATCTCGATTTCACTCTAGGAGACCACAAATGTCAATCACCCGTCGCATTCTCGGGACCGGACCGGTGGACTGGTTGGTGGCCATGCTCCTCTCGTGGGCCATCCCCTTGGGCCTGATCGGTGAGATTCAGGTTACTTATGCGATCAGCCTTATCTTCTGGGCGATCCCAGTGACCCTCCTCCTTCCGCGTTTTTTCATCCTTTCCGATGAGGGTACGCGACGGCGTCGACGGGCGTTCGCGTGGTCGGTGGCTTATATTCTGATCGCTGGCTCGATACTCGACCTCGTCTTCGGAGCGCTCATTCTCAAGTTCGACTTCACGAAGAACCACTATCTCTTCCCGATTCCTGCGATCGGAGGAAAGGTCCCGGTAGAGGAGATCCTCTTCTATCTTCTAGGCGGCATGGCCGTTCTGCTTGTCTACTTCTGGTGCGACGAGTATTGGATGAGCTGTTACAGCGTCAGAAAACGGAGGACCAATCGTGAGATTTTCGACGACTTCCGGATTTTCCGCTTCTCCGCGCCGGCTCTTACTATCGGCGTCTTCCTCTTCATCCTGGGCTGGGTGCTGAAGTGGCGCTATAGTTCTGGGGGGAACATCTGGCCACCACCCTATTACTACACATTTCTGCTAGTCATCGCCTTTGTCCCAGCCATTGCGCTTTACGCGAGTCTGCGCGACCTCGTCAACTGGCGAGCTTTCTCGTTCACTACACTATACGTTCTGCTGACCGCGTGTATTTGGGAAGTCACGCTCGCGCTCCCCCAATGCTGGTGGTGCTATCAGAACTCACCGGCCGTCATCGGGAAATTGGTAAGACCTTGGGGTCCGTATCCCATCGAGGCGCTTCTGGTTTGGCTGGTCGTCTCGTTCTCTTCGATCCTGACGTACGAAGCTATCAAGGCGTATCACTACGATGACCGTCCAGCGAAGCAGGTGATGTTCGGCAGTTGATGTGGTACCGGGGGACGGAACGGGTGCTCGGAATGCCAGGCACGAAGCGCGTATCCTTTTCGAAAAGTGCTCAATTCAGACCGCTGACTCTGTGACATCGACTTTCGACTTTCGACCCCCAATTCGACACGCCTCAGAATCGGAGACGCCCATCACTCCATCCTCACCAAGCCGCGGCGCGTGGCCACCTTGATCGCTTCGGCCCGCTGGTGACGTGACCGCGAAGAAGCCGCACGATATCTTCCGCGTCCCGGCCACTCTGGCGCATTCGTCTAGGGGTTCAGGACGCCGCCCTCTCACGGCGGTAACACGGGTTCGAATCCCGCATGCGCTACCAACCTGCCCACTCGCTCGACGAACGGAGCATCGCCGGTGTCGTCCCCCCTAGTTCACTCACTTCTGCCCCCGCGGCTCCCCATTCTTCACATACTTGTCGAACCAGCGCAGCTCCTCGTAGGCGAGCTGTTCGTTCGACTCCATGGACGCGTACCAGTGCGGCTCGTGAGGCAGCATGACCAGACGGACGATGCCTCCGTTGCCGCGGATGGCCTGGAAGAGCTGCTCGGACTGAAGCGGGGTCGTACCGGGGTTGGCGTCGTCGGAGCCGTGCATGAGGAGCAGCGGAGCTTTCATCTTGTTGGCGAAGAAGTAGGGCGAGACTTTGAGATAGACGTCCTGAGCGTTCCACACCGAACGACTCTCGTTCTGGAAACCGAACGGCGTCAGCGTCTTGTTGTAGGCGCCACTGGTGGCGACGCCGGCCCGGAAAAGATCCGTGTGCGCGACCAGGTTCGCGGTCATCAACGCACCGTGGCTGTGCCCCGTTACACCGATGCGGTCCCGGTCGACCACGCCGAGCTCCACCGCTTTGTCCACCGCTGCCTGCGCGTCATCCACGAGCTGATCGATGTACGTGTCGTAGGCCTTCTTTGGATCTCCGACGATCGGGAATGCCGCGTTGTCGATGAGCGCGTATCCGGAGAGGAGCAGAAGCCGGTAATCGGCCAGGCGCGTGAAGGTCTGCTCGGAGCCGCTGACCTGGCCGGCGGTCTTGGAGCTGGCATAGTCGAGTGGGTAGGCGTAGAGGATCGCCGGCACCCGCGTGCCCTCTTTGTAGCCGGGAGGCGTGTAGAGGGTGAACGAAAGCTCCACGCCATCCTTTCGCTTGTAGGTCACCAGGCGTTTCTTGATGGCACGCACGGCCGGCGTCGGGTCAGGGATCTGCGTTACGGCGCGGGCGGTCGAGGCCATCGTTGCTTCGCCTGGGGCGGCGCTCGGCACCGGCGCTCCAAGCGTGCGCAACATGAGGTTGGGCGGATCCGAGGGGGTCTGGTGCCAGGTGAGAAGCGCATCGGTCGCGTCGCTGGCGAAGGTCAGGAAGTATTCGTACGCGTCCTTGCCGCTGCGGAAGAGGCGTCGCGGCTTGCCGGTACGAAGATCGAAGCTGTCGAGGAACGGGCGGTCCCCCGCCGTTGACGCCCCCTGGCCGCTCAGGAAGATCGTGTCGCCTTTCTGACGTATGGCCCACTGGCCGTTCGGCAGGATGCGATAGACGGGCTGGCCCGGATCGTCATAGATCTCGTCGCTCGACAGGTCCCAGATCAGTCGCCGCTTCGTCTCGGTGTGGTCGGCGTCGATCAGGAACGTTCGGCGCCAGTGACGGTTGTCGTCGTACTCCTGGAGCAATCCGGTGCCGCGCCGCTCGCTCCATTCGATCCCTTCGTATCGTTGCTCGGTGCGCGCGATCTCGACGGGGTTGGCCGTGAACGGCGCGCTTTGCATGAAGACTTTGTCGCGCGCGGGTACGCTCGTCTTCCAGTCTCCGCCATCGAGCGCCTCGGCCCATACCAGGGTCGCGGGCTCGGTGGGGCGCCAGGCGTGGTCGCGTGGACCGGTCGGGACGCCGTGGATCGGCACGTGATCGGCGATGGGCAGCTTCGCCAGCGGCGTCGCTTTGCCGGCGCGGTCCCATACTTCGACGTCATTCGCAAAGCGGCCGTAGGTCACCGCATAGGAATACGGTTTGCGGATCGAGGTCACCAGGATGTGCTCGCCGTCGGGCGAGAGGTCGACGTTGCTCAAGACCGCGGGCGCACCGACGCGTGTGACGGCGCCGCTGGCGACGTCGACCAGCGCGAGCTGACTCGTGCCGTAGTACTCGAAGAGTGCCGCGTCGGCCTGGTTTCGAAGCGTGTCACGCGCCTCATAGGTGCTGAACTCGCCGCCTCCAGTCGACTCCTGAATGCGCGGGCCCTCCGCTCCCGCCCCCGCCTCCGGCGGTGCCCCGATGTTGTCGGGAACAAGCTTGACCAGCAGGGTCTTGCTATCGGGCGCCCACCGGTGCGAGCTGCCGAGCATCGGGTTGAGCCGCACCTCGCCGACGCGGTGCGTGGTGCCGTCACGGGTGCCGGCCCAGAGCTCCACGGCGTCGCGAGAGGTGTTGCGGAAGGCGAAGCTCGCGCCGTCGGCGGCCCACGTGAAACCGTCGGCGCAGCCGCCGGGTGGCAGTGCAATCGGCGTCTCGTGACGGGTTGCGACGTCGACGACGGAAAGCGTCTGCGCGCACGGCGCCACTCCGTAACCGCCGGGCGTGTCGTGCTTGCGGCGCGTGCGTGGCTCGACGCGCACTCCGGCCAGTTTCAGAAATGGCTCCGCCACCTGCGTCATGGCCGGGTATTGAACCCATGACACGAGAAGCGCGCTCCCGCGCGTCGGACTCAGGATCGGTCGCGGCGGCGCAGGCGCGTGCAGGACGTCGAGCACGTATTGCGGCGGCAGGTCGTAACCCGAGACGCGCACCGAGGCCGGCCCGTCCGCGGCCGATCCGATCGTGGCGGTCGAGAGCAGAGCCGCCGTCAGAACGAGAGTGCTGCGAGAGAGCCGGAGAGTCGAAGGTGCCATGAAGAGATTATCTGACAGAACGGCGTGACCTGTCGCTTCTTGACGTCAGAACCCGAGGCGGAGGTATAGACTTAAGCGAAGCCATGGGAACGCTTGCCAGGAGGTGAGACCATGCCCGAAATCCCCGACCCAAACGCAATCTTCGGAAAACAGGAGCTCACCGAGGAAGACAAGGCGTATCACGGCTCCCGGTTTCGTGACGTCAAGGCGGCCATCTTCGCCAATCCCTACCAGAAAGTCTGGGGCGCTGCCGGCGAACCGGAGCTTCCGTTGTACCGGGTCACGAACCGGAACGTTTACACGGGCTCGTTGCCTGGCGGGCCGCCACCGCAGTTCAAGCTCGCCGCGATCCGCACGCTCGATTCTCTGGCGGACCTGCGCTGGGGGGAGGACGGCCGCGGCTTTCGGCGGTTCGTGCGTCCCCACGCCGTCTGTGTAACAGGAATCTGGGAGATAACCGAGGACAATCCCTATTCCGGCTATTTCCGGAAGGGCAGCCGAGGGTTGGTGATCGCCCGCATCAGCCTGGCCGTGACCATGACGCTCGCCGGCAGAAGGCGCTCCTACGGCCTCGTTCTCAAGCTCTATCCCACGATGGACGAGAACCACGAGGAGATGCTGCGGCCGGCAAACATCATCCTCGCGGATGATCTGGGAGGTTCGACCGCTGCGCACCTCACTGAGGTGCAGTTGACCAACGCGCCGCTTGTAACCGGTTGGAATCGCGGTACGCAACTGCCGGTGCTGCTTCTGGAAGGGCTGGTCTTCACGCTCATCGACAGCAAACCGTCCATCCGTCAGGTCTACACGATCGCCGAGCTCGGAAACGCGCCGGGCGAACCGACGAAGGCGCCGGCATTCATGCGATTGAAAGCCTCCACCGGCCAGCCGTTGATCGAAGAGGACGACGTGCGGAACGAAGTCCTGGCCCACATCTTCGATCGGGGAAACCCCGAGCCGCGGCGCACACTCAGCTTCGACATCGCCGTCTCCGACGCGGGCAAGCGATTGGACTTAGGACTCTTCGTGAGGCAGACGGTCAAAGACTGGCGGACCATCGGCAAGGTCACCTTCGCCGATGGCGTGGCTTCCTACAACGGCGATTTCGTCATCCACTTTCATCACCCCGGCTGGCGGCGTGACCCGAATGATCCCCAAAGCGCGCTCCGCCAGAATGGAAAGAAGGTCCGCTGGTTCTGAGGAAGCCTTCGTCACCTCACCGCCCTTCGCCGCGGCATCGTCGACGGTTCGATGAAGCGCACGAAGACGCGTTCCAGGGCCGGAATCATGCCGCCCACCCTCCGTGAGTAGATGAGCAGGTTTCCGGACGCTCCGAAGGTGTAGACGCCGGGGATCTCCAACGGGCCATCGACGAGCTCACCACGCCCGTTCACGAGCTGGCTGAAAAAGCTGCCGCTCTGATAGTCCCACCAGAACAGCAGGAATCCATCGCCGAACGGCTCGGCATCGGGCCACGCTCCGTTCGGAAACGGCGTGAGCGGCGTACGAACGACTCCCGTGTCACTGACGAGCTGACAACGAAGTGTGTCGTCGATGGCCACGCCGGCCACGAGGAAGTCGCGGCCGTTCCAGGCGATCGATGGTTCGTAGGAGGCCGCAAGTGCGACCGGTGTGATCGTTGCGGTCCGGCTGAGAATGGCACCGCCATCGCCCCAGACGACCAGTGACCCGCCGGCACCGGCGCCGACGGAAATCGAGCCAAGCTCTCGTACCTCGGTGAGCGCGATCGCCCCGAGCATTTGACCCTCGGCGGTGACGCGGACGGCGGTTGCGGCCACATGGACTCCATGAAACCAATAGCCCTTGAGATAGGCAATGACGTAGTTGCTGCCATCCCATGCCACGGCGAGATTCTCTTCAAAGTAGGCCGAGTCGCCGACGAAAATCGGGCCGCTATCGAGCAACTGACCGCCTTGCGACACGCGCCGCGCGTAAATGGTCGTACCGTCGATCCATGCCACGAGCCAGTCCGTTCCGTTCGAGGCCACCTTGGGATAGGTGGGATCGTAGGTCGATGCGCCCAGATCGATGCCGTCAGTGTCGAGCGTCGCTCCGGCGGCGTCGAGGCGCGCGGCGACGATGCTCATGCGACGATCTCTTCCGATGTACTCGGACCAGGCCGCAAGCCGCACATTGTTTGCTGCCGCGGCCATGTCGGGATTCTGCTGATGGCGCGGTGAGACGACGAGCGGCGTGAACGCCCGGTCGATTCTCCCGACATAGAGATCGCTCCCGTTTGGACCTCCCGGTATGACCGGCAAGCCTCGGAAGATGAGGATCTCTCCCGAGGCATCATCCACGACCGCCTGCGCCGCGGGCGCGGCCAGCTCGTGCTCCACGCCGCCGGCACTCCGCACGAACTGCTTCTGCTGGTCGCCGTAGATCAGCAGATCGCCGCTGAGAGCCTGCATGCGGAGGTTTGGGGCGGAGAACGACTCCAACCCGCCTCCAAAAACGAGCGAGGTGCGGATGTCTCCCGCGAATGGCGACGTCTTCCACGCGACGCGAATGTCGTTCCTGCTGGCTGAGGCCCGCAGGTCGAGCACCGCCGCGGTGGCAGGAGCAATCTCGATCGGTGTCCCGGCCGTTCCGCCCGCGGAGATCGGCACCGCGGCCACCCTTGACGGGTACCCGCCCAACTTGCTGCCATTGGTGTCGACGAACGACGCGATGGCGTAGAACGCGCCGTTCAGTGCCACTACGCCGGCCAGGACATTCTTTGCCTCGACGCCGGCCACGTAGCCCAGATCCGCGGGCATGATGTCGAACGGGACTCCGCTCCCGACGATCGAGCCGCGATAAACGCGCATGTCCGGATCGAGCCACGTGACCAGAAACACCTGTCCGTTGAATGCGACGTGTAACTCCTGCCCGCCACGCGCCACCTCGGTCTCGCCGGACATCGTGCCGTCCTCGGAGACGAAACGGCCGCGTCCATCGCCGAACACGACGAGATAGCGTCCTCCGCCAAAGGAAACCGCCGGAGGACCCGAAGCCGCCCGCGCCGTGCCGATCAGGAACGGTTCACCGGCGCGCTGACCCTCAGCCGTCACGAATTCGCCGAAGACTTCGTCGCTGACGCCGTAATAATCGCGCTGAATCCAGATGGCCAGGTTGCCGTCGATTCGGGCATCGGTCTGCTCAAAGGCAGCCACGTCGGCCGTCCGCAACGTCACCTCGTGCTCGGCCCCCGTCGTAAGGCCGGCATACGCCGGAGCGACCAGCAGGAGCGTTCCGATGAACAGCAGATTTCGAATCATGCCGCCTTCTGGTACGCGGAGGAACGGAGCGATGTCTACGAGAGAGGGCTCCGCTTATGTGGCTCTCGCGCCTAGGCCGCGTTTCTGACAGTCTGCTAGAACCGCACTTGCGACTCCCTTAGTCGAGAGTCCTTCTCCCCACGCGGTTTCTTGCGGGGGGAGAAGGTGCCGAAGGCGGATGAGGGGGCGGTTCTCGCGCTGAAGTTGAGTGTTTTCATGAGTTTCCCACGCCCGGTCCTGTAAACAGTCCACTACTCGGCAAGAACCAACGCCCCCTCATCCGCCTTCGGCACCTTCTCCCCCAGCTGAAAAACGCTGGGGGAGAAGGACTCTCGAGGGGAGGGCGCTGCCGAGTATGAGAGAGGGTGGGCCTTCGAGCGCATCGAAGTGCAGTTGATTCCCACCAACGACCCTATCTATCTTTAGAGCAGAAGGGCTCTCGATGGGAGGGCGCTGCCGAGTATGAGAGAGGGAGGACCTTCGAGCGCATCGAAGCGCAGTTGATTTCCACCAACCACCCTATCTATCTTCAGAGCAGAAGGCTCTCGACGGGGTACAGCCTCATTCCTTCGACGCGGCCGTCCCGTCCGACCACTTGCCAACCGGAATGAGAAACACGGTCATCCGGCCCAGGTCGTCCTTGACGCCGATCAGCGGGGCACCCGGCTGGCCGGCGCCCCAGGTTGCAGGATCGGTCGGTGGAAAAAAGAACATCAGGTGAGGGTGCCAGTGTCCGTCATGGCTGTTCAGGTACCCTTGCCTGGACATCATGTAGCACATCGCGCCCGGTCCCGGCGGCGGCAATTCCTTCCTGTCGAGGGCGGCTTTGATGTCCTTGATCATCGCGGCTTTGGATCGTGTCGCCAGGATCACCCTGGTTTTCCTGATCGTTTGCGCGAGATAGGATGGCGCGGCGGCCGCGTTGAAGCAGTTCGGAGCCCGCAGCTTCGGGTTCCAGAAATCGGCATCGTCGACCGGGGAAGCCCATGACCGTTCCACCATGCAGACGAAACCGTTTTTGCCCTTGACCGCGGTTTCATAGCCATGTTGTCCAAGCACCAGGACCTCGGCATCGCGTGAGATGGAATCGGGAGCAGCAGTCCGCGCCAGCGCGATCTCGGCCTTTCGCTCCATCAGGTATTGGTCGAGCGGCGCCATGTTCGGATACGGTGTTTTGGCGTGCTGGGCCTGCGCCGGCCACCCGGCTGCCAGCACGATGACGAGTGCAAAGCTCGTAAGCGCAATCGTCCAGGCCTTCCGCTTCATTGATCCCTCCTCTTCTGAATGCCGACCGTACCGGCCAGCATGAACGCGACGGCACTGTCCTGGAGCGCTTGAAACCCGCGTGAGACCTCGCTGACTGTGTGCGTGCTGATGGCCAGCGGGATGTGCACGAGGAAGACCCAACTGAAGAGCATGATTCCTGACAGCGTCGCCGCAAGGCGGGCCGTCTTCGGTATGAGGAGGCCCACCCCGCCTGCGATCAGCGCGATGGCGGCGAAGTAGGTCCAGAACATGTGTCCCGGAATCCACGGCGGGATGAGGCTCGCCACGTACTTGGCGTACGGGAAGTGGGACAAGCCGCAGTAGACCAGGAAGGCGGCCAGCGCCAGCGGCGCGAAGCGCGCCATCGTTTCGAAAACGCGGTCGAGGGAGCTGCCGTCGCCACGAGTCGCGGCCAGACCCACACCGCCGAGAAGCGCAAGGATCATCAGAGGATCGACCCACACGTATCCCGTCGAGGCATGCGCCAGCGCAACCCGCAGACCGAACCCGAAGAACAACACCAGCAGGAGCACCCCGAGCGCGACGGCGGCCGCCGAAACCGTTTTCCGGACGAGCAAGCCAACGCCGATGAGAATGAAGAGCACGCCGAACAGGTAGAGCAGCCACTGGGGCGGGAGCCGGGCGGGATTCACAGGCACGAGGTTCACCCAGCGCCCCGTCACCAGTTGGTAGATCCCGGAGGCAACGACAGAGAGGGCGAAGAGGAGCCGCCCGATCCTCAACAGCAGCGACGGCGTTTCCGGAGAGTCGAGCTCGCCCATCGCCACGCAGGCTACATCGCGGCGGTCTCGCAATCAGGCGCAAAACGGTGACGATTGGCGTAGACGTCCGCGCGGCCAGTTAGGTTTTCTCTGAGCCGGTCGATGATGACAGAGCATCCATCGCCCGCGGCGGAGCGGCGACATCTACGTAGCCCACAGCGTGAGCTGTGGGTCTCCGATGCAAGCCGGTCTTGAGGCGCGGAGCGGCGGCATTTCGGCAGGGAGTGAGGTTGGCGTGGATAACGCCGCTGCGATCGCGCTACTCCTTCTCTGGTGAATCCAGCGTGTCGAGGATCGAACGCAACCTTGGGGTCTTCTCCAGGCCTGACTTGCGGTACTTGCGCAGGGCCACTTTTCCAGGTTCTCCGCAGGACTCAACGAGCACGGACACGGCGTCGTACCGAATCAGCTCCGCGGGCTCCGAAAGCCAGGAGGCGAGGAGCGGGACGGCCCGCTCTTTCCATCGCGCGCCGGCGATATAGGCGGCAGCACCGCGAACCCGCAAGTCGTGCGAAGAGAGTAGCGCCGGCAACGTGTTCTCGAGGGTGGCGTCGCCCTTCTTGCCGAGCAGGGCGGCAGCAGCGTAGCGCGCTCCGTCGTCGTCGGCCGATAGCAGTTCCACAACCGGATCCTGCAGCGCGGGAGCCCACGACTTCGACGCTTCTTCAAGCGCCCCAAGGGCGAGAAGCGGATCGGAGCTCCGCAGGAGCTCGGAAACCGTCGTTCCCGCCTGGCGCTTTGCCGCATAGCGAGCCGCTCCCATCTCCGCGGCGATGGATCGGATACGCCCCTCGGCGTATTCGGAGTCATAGAAGTCGGGATCGAGGAAATAGGCGCGGAGGTAGTAGACCAACGCCCGCTCGGGATCCTTCGCGGTCTTGAGAAAGAAACGCCCGGTCCATCCCTGAATGAACGCCGATTTCGGGCCGAGATCGGCGGCGCGGATGAATTCCTTTGTGGCAGCGGCGACGTCACCGCTCTTCTGCAGCAGACCGGCGTTCACAAAGTGAAGTTGGGCGTCCTCCGGAAAGAGTGCCAGGGCTTTTGTCAGAATCTGGGCAGCCTGTGGCGACCCCGCCTCCGTGAGGCTGCCGATCCGTTCCTGATACACCGCCAGCGACTCCGGATGCGCCTTGGCCCATTGAGACAGCAACGCCGTGGCCTCGGTGGCCCGGCCGTCGCGGCGCAATACCTCAGCCAGGATCTCCGCATACTCCCGCTTGTCGGGGTCCAGGGCCATCGCCTTTTTCAGTTGGCTCTCGGCTTTCTTCCACTCGCTGTGGGAGAGATAGACGTCGGCAAGCGCCGCGCGCGTCTTCGCCTCTCCTGGATTCTTATCGATCTGCCGGAGCAGCGCAGCTTCGGCGCCCGGACCATTGTCGAATTGGTCCTTCTTGAAAACCGATCGGAATGCCCGATCAAACTGTTCGGGCTCGAATTGCGTTCGCCGCGCCGATTCGGCAACGGTGAAGGCGGTCAAGGGCTGCCCGTCATCCAACAGAGCCTTCGCCAGCCGCATGTGCGCCTCGGCATCGAAGTAGTGCTCCGCGTAGTTCTGCCGCGCTTCGGGGAGGGCCGCCTGCGGAACCGCGGTTGCCGTCGCCAGCCACAATGCTCCGACACAGAGTCCAATGATCATCGAGCCTCCTGCAAGGTTGCGAATGGCATCAACTCAGCGCCTTCCTCCGGAACTGGCGAAGGCCGAAGAGGAGGAGAGCCGCGTCGAAGGCAAACAGTGCCGCCAGAATGATCACCTGCGGAAGATGCGGCGCCTCTGGCACGAGGGCGCTGCGGAAGCCCTCGCTGGCGTAGACCAGCGGATTGATGAGCACGAGGCGCTTGAGGATGGGGAACTTGGCCAGGGCACTCCATGGGTAATACGCGCAGCCGAAGAAGATCATCGGGGCCATGACCATGCTGAACATCAGCCCTACGTGCTGCTGGCCGACCGAGCAGCCGAGGACAAGGCCGAGGCTCGCGGAGAGAGCGGCCGCGAGCAGGGCCGTGAGGATGAAGAGTCCAATGTTGGCGCCCTTCATACTGACGCCCCCCATCACCAGCCAGCCCAGTGGAATCACCACCAGGCCGGAGACGAGGGCCTGGATCATTCCCGCGACGACCTTCTCCACGGCCAGCCATTCCAGATCCATCGGGGCCAGCAGCCGGTCCTCGATCTCCTTGGTGAACTGCAGCTCGGCGATGAGCGGCATCGTCACCGCCCAGGTGCCGGTCATGATCATGCTCAGGGCGATGATGCCGGGAAGGAGCAAGGGCTTGTACTCCGCCGACATCAAGCCGCTGGAGGTCATCACCCTGCCGAAGATGAAGACGAACATCATCGGCTGCAGCAGGGTCTGAAAGGCCAGTTGCACGGAGTTGCGCCGGGCCACGTGCGCGTCGCGCGCCAGCATGGCCAGAAAGGTGGTCACGTTCATTCCCGCAGACTCCGTCCGGTGTGGTGCAGAAAAAGGTTCTCGAGGCTGGGCTCGGAAATGTGCAGGTCGTGGATGGCGGCCCCCGAGGCAGCGGTGGCGGCAACGACGTCCGGGACCAGCGAGCCGCCGTGGTCGGCATAGACGTCGAGCTGCCCCTCGCCCGACTCGCGGACCTCGGACACTCCCTGCAGACGACGTACGGCGTCGACGAGGCCGGCCGGCTTGCTGCTGACCTGCAGGCGCACCAGGTACCCGCCGGGAATGGAACGCTTCAGCTCCTCGGGCGTGCCGAGAGCGATGATCTTGCCGTGATCGACGATGGCCACGCGCTGGCAGAGGCTGTCGGCCTCCTCCATGTTGTGCGTGGTCAGCAGGATGGTCTTGCCGCGGGCGTTGTAGCCGCGGATCATCTCGCTGAGGAGGAGGCGCGTCTGGGGATCGAGTCCCGCGCTCGGCTCGTCGAGAAAGAGGACGTCGGGGTCGTGCATCATGGCCCGGGCGATGGAGAGGCGTTGCATCATCCCGCCTGAAAATCCGAGCGGCTTCTGATTGGCGCGGTCGGTGAGCTTGAACTGTTCGAGTAGCGCGTCGGCCCGTCTCCGCCGTTCCTCCGAGGAGAGACCGAAGTACGCGCCGTGAAAGGTGAGGATCTCCCGCGCCGTGAGGGCGAAGTCGAGATTGGGACGCTGCGGCACAACGCCGATCAGCCGCTTGACGGCCTTGCTGTTCTTCCAGACGTCGAGCTCCCCCACCCAGGCACGCCCGGCCGTCGGCTGGACTCGGGTGGTGACGATGCCGACGGTCGTGGACTTCCCCGCGCCGTTCGGCCCGAGGAGACCGAAGATCTCCCCCGGCTGCACCTCGAGGGTCAGTCCGTCGAGAGCCACTACGTCGCCTTTCTGCTGCGCGGCCGGATAGACCTTCCTCAACCCTTCCGTTTTGATTCCGATCGGCATGAACGCGGATTGTAAACGCACAGTACGTTGACTCTGAAACGAACGGCTCGAGCTCACGCGGAGACGCGGAGACGCGGAGGAGATGATGAGTGGCTCCGCGAGATCCCTCGGCCCGCGTATATCCTTCCCCCGCCATGACTGACCTCTTCCTCCACAACCCGCGCTGCAGCAAGAGCCGCGCTGCGTTGGCGCTCGTCCGCGAGGCCGGCGTCGAGCTACCGGTCCGCGAGTATCTGCGCGATCCACTGTCCGTCGATGAACTACGCCGGATCGTCAAGCTGCTCGGTGTTCGCCCGATCGACATCGTGCGGCGCGGCGAGCCGCAGTTCAAGTCACTCGCCCTCGGCGACGCCACACCCGACGACGAGGTGCTGCGCGCCATGGCCGAGCATCCGATCCTCATCGAGCGCCCCATCGTCGTCCGCGGCGGCCGGGCCGTGGTGGGACGGCCCCCGGAGAGGGTGCAGGAGATCCTGTAGGGGCGATGTCGATTTTCGACCTGACTCCCTGACAACCGACAACTTTTTCATTCACTGCCCAGCGAACCCCGCGCGTTGAACCCGAGAACGAAGGCGATGTGGCATGGCACAGACACTCTTGTCTGTGCGAGATCTCGCCGTGCAGAGGAGACGAAGACCCTTCCAGTCGCTCTGCTGGAAGGATTCGGAGAGACCTGGATAGGTCGGCGGACACCGAGGGCGAAGTCGGGTCTCGAGGCGGAAGGCACTCGTCCAAGCTGGTGAGCCACCAGTTCCGGAAAATGCGCGGTGACGACCCGGAGTGTATTCACGGACTCCGGGAGTGTATTCATAGACTCCGGGAGTGTATTCATAGACTCTGGGAGTGTATTCATAGACTCCGGGAGTGTATTCATAGACTCTGGGAGTGTATTCATAGACTCCGGGAGTGTATTCATAGACTCCGGGAGTGTATTCATAGACTCCGGGAGTGTATTCATAGACTCTGGGAGTGTATTCATAGACTCTGGGAGTGTATTCATACACTCTGGGAGTGTATTCATGGACTCCGGGAGTGTATTCATGGACTCCGGGAGTGTATTCATGGACTTCGGGAGTGTATTCATGGACTCCGGGAATCCGCCGACTTACCACTTTTGGCCGTTCAAGATCATCTCATCGCTGGCGTGATGCCGCAGCCTGTTGGCCGTTCGGGGAAGTGCGTCCCGGCCCGGCTACCCCTGCGGCGTCTCTTCCGGACACGGCCAGTTCACGGCCTCGGCGAACCCCGCGATCGACGCGCCGAGGCGCTCGCGGTGCGCGTAGGCCAGCCCGTGCAGCTCGCGCGTCAGCAGCGCGCCGGCGCTCTCGCCGTTCTCCTCCACTAGACACTTGAGCGCCGCGACGAGGTAGCGCGGCAGCCGCGCCGTGAACCTGCACGTCCGCACCCCGAGGGGCCAACGCGTGGGGTCAAACCTTCGTTTTTCTATCCCACCTAAGTCACGACGATTCAGTGGCTTGCAGGGACGGCCTGGGAGTGGCCCGAATCTGCGAAGGGTTATTCGTTGCTTCGGAGTCGCGGGTTTATCTGCGTACATCTGCGTCATATGCGGATCGTCGTCTCCGGGTCGCAAACCATCTTTGACATGAAATCGGCACTCCGAGGAGATCTGCGGCGTCTGCGCACGGTGGATCTCGAGCGACGCGAGCGCGAGCCTATGAGCGCAACGATGTGAACCTCGGGAGATGGTCACACGCCTCGCCGTGATCGAGGCCGAGCCCAGATCGCACCTTCGTATTGCTCCCGAATCACTCGATCTTTGGTGATGAGCGCCAATTCGCGGAGCCGCGCGTGAGCGACGATGATCCTGTCGAACGGGTCGCGAGTCCACGTCTCTCGTAATGCCGCGCGAGCCACGTCCGCGAACGGAAGGTCGCAGATGCGAAGACGTGCTGCACGGCGGATTGTGTCAATGATCGTTCCAGAAGGGACTGTAAGGCGCCTGATCTCGAACAGGTATTGCAGCTCGAGCATGACCATCGGCGACAACAGCAGCTCATTCTCGGCGATCAGCGACCTCGAGAGCGGAGGCAATGAAGCGCCGGCGTCTTCGTAAAGGAACGCGACGACATGCGTGTCAAGGTAGATCAGGCTTCCACTCCTGCGACCAGTCGATATGAACGAGATCGTCAGCGGCGCCGACGATCGAGCCGGGATGCGGTGTCAAAATCTCGAAGATGCTCTTGTCCTGCCCCTTCGTCTCGATGAGCACCAAACTTCCCTTCCGCTCAATCTCGACAGGCTGACCGGTTTCGATCACTTCATCGAGAATGCGGTAAATGTTCTGGCGAAGGTGCGAGGCGGTAAGACGCTTTCCCATGGACTAAAGCGTACGCCTCATGTGGTACGTACGTCAACGATCGACGAGAACGTGACTCGTGGTCATAGACTTCGTTCAGTCTGGCGGTGATCGCCTCGTCGTCGTGATCCTGTACGAAGCGCTGGATGGCAACGCTGTAGAGGTGACTTCGCGAGACGCCCATGCGCTGCGCGAGCTCGTCGGCCGCTTTGAAGACGGGATCGGGGATGGAGACGGCTGCCTTCATGCCTTGAGGATGACAGGAGTAGGACCGAGCGGCAATCGGTCACCGCTCTTCTGTCGCCCGCTTAAGCGGGCTGCCAACTGGGGGATGCGCGATTTCCCCCGGCTCGAAGCCGGGGGCTACGATCTTAGGCCAGCTTCGCTGGCGCGGACGGCCTCCCCGCGGTGATCTCCCGAGGATCTCGCTGACTGGCCAACGGCGTCTCTCCACCAACCCGGCGAGACTCCCAACTTCGCTGGTAAACCGCGGGGGCGAGACGCCAGCGCTCCGGGCGCAAGCGCAGGCCACCCACTGGCCGCGATACGATCTGCCGCGTAACGTTCGGAGGGCACATCCAATGAATACACGTCGGCAGTTCCTCATTCGCGCTCCTCTCAGCGCGCTCGTGGTGGCAGCGGTCGCCCGCGGCGAGGCGCTGGCGGCCGATCCGCAGGCGCCTCCGGTCACGACACCCGGCGCGCCGCCTACGTTCGGCACGGGAGTCGGGGCGGGGCCGGCCGTGACGGCGGGCACTTTCGCGGAGGCGGAGAAGCTGGTGCAGGTGACGATGACGCCGGCGGAGCGGCAGCAGGCTGCCGGTTCGTGGCGCGAGTCGATGGCCCCCTACCTGGAGCGCCGCACCGGGCCGCGGAACGTGGCCATTGCACCGACTGACGCCCCGGCCACACTCTGGAACCCTCTCCTTCCCGGCATCCCCATGCCGCCGTCACGCGACCGCTTCGTCAGGTCCGCCGGCGACGGCACGCCGTTGCCGTCAACAGACGATGCCATCGCCTTCGCCCCGGTGACGCAATTGTCCCGATGGATCGAGTCGCGGCAGCTCACCTCCGAGCGGCTCACGAACATCTATCTCAGCAGGATCGAGCGGCTCGACAGGAAGATCCGAGCGGTCATCACCGTGACCAGAGAGCACGCCCTGGCGCGCGCGAAACAGGCGGACGCCGAGATCGCCGCCGGGAAATACCGAGGACCACTCCATGGCGTGCCGTATGGGGTGAAGGACCTGCTGGACACGAAAGACATCCCCACCACCTACGGCGCGGAGCCCTTTCGCAACCGCATCCCGACGGCGGATTCCGCGGTGGTGCGCAGGCTGAATGACGCCGGCGCCGTGCTGATCGCCAAGCTTTCCCTCGGCGCGCTGGCGCTCAACGATATCTGGTTCGGCGGCCAGACCATGAACCCGTGGCTGCTCGAGGAGGGGGCCTCCGGATCGAGCGCGGGCCCCGGCGCGGCGACGGCGGCGGCATTGGTCGGCTTTTCGGTCGGCAGCGAGACCGGCGGAAGCATCGTCAGCCCGGCCATGCGCTGCGGTGTCACCGGTCTGCGTCCGACCTTCGGCCGCGTGGCACGCACCGGTGCCATGACGCTCTGCTGGTCTCTCGACAAGCTCGGCCCGATGACGCGGAGCGTGGAGGACGCCATGCTGGTCCTCCAGGCCATCACCGGTCCCGACGCCGGCGATCCTTCGAGTTTGCCAAGCCATTTCGATTTCGACGCCTCGGCAGACATCGCCGGTCTCAAGGTCGGCTACATCGCCCAATGGATGAAGGAGAGCCCGGCCACGGACGTCGACCGCGCGGCCATGGAAACGATGAAGAAGCTGAAGCTGGAGCTCCGAGAGGTGACGCTGCCTGATTGGCCGTACAACTCCCTGATGCCTGTGCTGTTCGCGGAAGGGGCGGCGTCCTTCGAGGAGTTGACGCTCACCGGCCAACTCGCCTCGCTCAAGGCGCAGGTGAAGGACGCCTGGCCGAACCTGTTCCGGCAGGCGCGTTTCCTCTCCGCTGTCGACTTCGTCCAGGCCGACCGGTTGCGGCGCAAGGTGGCGCTGGAGATGGCGCGTATTTTCAGGGAAGTGGACATCCTCATCGTACCGTCGTTACGCGACGAGCAGTTGACCATCACGAATTTCACCGGCCATCCGTCGCTCACCATGCGCGCCGGCTTCATCGAGGTTTCGGAGGCGCGAAGCGACTGGGCTCCCGACCCGGCCCATCCCCTCCCCCGGTTCAACCCGCCGCGACGCGTGCCCCACGGCATCACGCTCCTCGGCCGTCTCTTCGAGGACGGCCTCATCGGCCAGGTGGGAGTGGCCCTCGAACAGGCATTTGGCGTCGTCCAGGAGCATCCGGCAGGGTTCTAGCCGGAACGGCCGGCAGCGTTGGTTGCCCAAGGCTCAGCCACCGGCTTCGAGACTGGGTTAGTGATGACGGCGATTGTAGCGGAGTGACATACTTACCAACCATGTGGAAATCATTCGCGCTCACCCTTCTTGTCATCGTGTCTCTGGTGGCCATGGCCGGCGAGCCGTGCGGACCACCGCCGCACTTCGGGTACGACAATTCCGCGAGCAATGGTCCGTTCTACTGGGGATCGCTGAAAAGCCAGTGGGAGGGCTGTTCGAACGGCGTCAAACAGTCCCCGATCGACCTGCGCGACTCCATCTTTCCCGCGCCGGTGATGACCGTCACGTACGGCCCGATGCTTGTGGCGGGCGGCCCGGCGATGAGGTTCGAGCACAAGGGCCACGATCTCGATGTCTACAACGCGAATTCGGCGAACAAGATCACGGTCGGTGGCAACCCATACAACTTCGTCCGCTTCCACATCCACACGCCGAGCGAGCATACGGTTGCGGGCAGCCATTACGCGGCGGAGATTCATTTCGTGAACGCGCGCGGCAACCGGAACGCCGTGTTGGCGGTAATGATCGCCGCCACGATGACGCCGAATCCGCAGATCCAGATGCTCCTCGACTCCATCCCGCCGGCGTGCACCACGACCGAAAGGACCGACCGCCCCATCAACGCCGCCGGGCTGCTGCCGGCCAACCGCCGCAATTACTTCTCATACGAGGGATCTCTGACCACTCCCGGGTGCGACCAGAACGTCACCTGGTTCGTTCTCAAGACGCCGATCTTCGCCACGGCGGAGCAGATTCGGAGGCTGCGAGAGAAGTTCGGCGACAACGCGCGGCCGATTCAGGATCCGCGAGGGCGGGTGGTGACGATGCGGTAGTCACTGAGGATCAGGACTTTAGACCTGGCCCCGACCCTGAGCTCACGCGGAGACGCGGAGACGCGGAGGAGAAGAGGAGAAAGCGGTTTTACGGTCGGAGCGCTGGCGTCTCGCCGGCTGGCCCGGTCTCCTCTCGACTCGCAATCACCGCCCTCCTCCGCTCAACACGTAGCACGGATAGTCCTCCCGCGCGGCCGCCGAGGCGGAGAGGTCGATGTTGAGCGTGACGAAAGGGGCGTCGGGGGTGGTCAGGGCTAGGATGTGGCCGTACGGGTCGATGATCCAGCCGACGCCGCCGCAGGCACCGGTCGGTTCCACGCGGTTGGAGGAAAGGCTGAATGCACCCGAGCGCACCGCGGCCACCACGCCGGCCGAGAGCCACTTGGCCGTCGTGGCGGATGCCGTCGCGCGCGGGGAGAGGACGGCCTGCACCCCGTTCGCGGCGTAGCGGGCGTAAGTTTCCACGGCCCACAGCTCGGTGCAGATGTTGAGGGCGAACGTCAAGTCGCCGGCGTGGTATTCGGTGAAGTCGGGATCGCCTCGGTCGAACCAGCGCGCTTCCCAGGTGCCCGGTTCATCCGGCAGGTAGAACTTGCTGCGCAACGGCACCGGCTTGCCGGAGGCTGACCAGAGGAACCCCTGGTTGAAGGGCCGCCCGTCGATGGTTGCGGGAAGGGTCCCCACGACGTGCGCGACGCCCAACTCAGGGAGGCGATGGCGCCAGACCTCGCTGAGTGCCTGCGCAGCCGCCCAGCGGGAAGCGTCGAAGAGCTGGTCCTCCCATAGCGGATCGACCATGGCCAGCTCCGGCAGCAGCACCAGCTCGGACGAATGTTGCACCGTGTGTTCGCAGAGCGCGGCCCAGGCGGCGGCCAGCGCTTCGGGTTCATGAGGAAGCTCACAGACAGTTACTCTCATCATCACTCCAAGCTTGACGCTTACCAGACCCGCACACGCGCCGAGGGCTCGAGGTAGAGCCGCTGGCCGGGGCGGACGTCGAAGGCGTCGTACCACGCATCGAGATTGCGAACCGTGTCGGCGCGGTAGTCTTCCGGCGCGTGGTCGCTGGTGGATATCTGCTTTCGGTTGGCGGCCTCGCTGATCTTCCGCCGCTGGGTCTGCGCGTAGGCGATGAAGAACTCCCGGTCCTGTGTGCGCACGTAGTCCTTATCGGTCACCCGGCTGCCAAGCGTTTTGCGGTAGGCGTCGAACGCGGCAGCGAGTCCGCCGAGGTCGGCGATGTTCTCTGTGAGGGTGAGCTTGCCGTTGATCGGGAGGCCGGGGAAAGGCTGGTACGCGGAGAACTGATCGACGAGCTTCTGCGTCAGCGCCTGAAACCGCTGGGCATCCTCGGCGGTCCACCAGTGGCGCAGCCGGTGCTCGGTGTCGTAGTCGGCGCCGAGCGTGTCGATGTAGTGCGTGAGATCGTGCCCGATGAGCGCGCCGACGGAACCGTAGGCCGCGGCATCGGATGAGGTGTGATCGTACTTCGGAGGCTCCAGCAATGCGGCCGCCATGACGTAGGCGTTCTGCTGGAAGACGAGCACCGCGCCGACTTTCTGCGGCGCGATGTACCAGTACTTCAGGTTCACAGGCTGGCCGAGGCGGGCGATGGCGTTGCGGTAATTGCGTTCCGAGACGCGCTGGAGGTTGCCCAGCGGGTCGGCCGGGTCGACGGTCAGCGACGAATCGTCCGTCCATTGATCGGGGTAGCCGAGCCCCACGTACAGAGTCTGCAGCTTGGTCAGCGCGCTGGCTTTGGTGGCCGGCGACATCCACGTCGCCGCCTCGACCCGCTTGACGAGCGCCGCGCGGACGTTGTCGGAGATTCGCTCCAGGCGCGCCTTCTGCGCGGCGGGGAAATAGCGCTCGGCGTACATCCTGCCGAGGGCGTCGCCCATGGCCGATTGCGTAGCGGCGAGCGCGCGCTCGTCACGGGAGGGTTGTGGTCCCTTCATCGCCAGCGCCTCGGCGGCGAACGCGCGAGGCAGTACGTCGGCGTAATCGTGGATGGCGTGGAAGCGCAGGTAGTCCTTCCAGGCTTGCAGCGGCTGCGAGGCGACCAGCGCCGCCAACCCGGTCACGGCCGTTGGCTGCCAGGCTACGAGCTCTCCCTGTTTTGCCAGGCCCGCCGCGTCTAAGAAGACGGGCCAGTCCATTCCGGGGGCGCGCTGAACGAAGTCGGCCCGTGTCCAGACGTTGTCGGCGTTATGGTCGGCTCCCGAGGCCTCGGGCGTGGCGTGGGTTTGCGCGATCGCCGTCTCCAGCGCCAGCACCGCGGTAGCGCGTTCGTCTGCGCGGTCGAAGCCGGCGAGCGTGAGCATCCTGGCGATGTATGCGCGATAGCGTGCGCGAAGCGCTTCCTTCTCCGGGGCTGCGCTGAGATAGTCGTCGCGGTCCGGCAGGCCCAGCCCTCCCTGCACCAGGAAGGCGACGTTGGTCTTCTCCCCGTGAATGCTCTGCTCGACGGAGAGTCCCAGCACGCTGGCTGAGTTGTAGATGCCGAATCCCATGAGATCGACGTCGGCGCGCATGCCGCGGCCCAGCAGGCGCGTGAGATCCAATTTGTCCGAAACCTTCTCGATGCCATCAAGCATCGGTTTGAGTGACGCGAGGCCCCTGGCCTCGATGGCGGCTTCATTCACATAGGCCGCGCGGAAGTCGGCGACCTTGCGCGCCGCCGAGGAGGCTCGCACCGCGCCGGCGGTATCGAGCAGCACGGCGATGCGCTGTCGGGCCTGGGCTTCGAGCTCGTCTCGGGTTCCCCATCGCGGGCTGCCTGCCGGGATGGCGGTGGCCTTGAGCCAGGCGCCGTTGGCGTAGGCGAAGAAATCGTCGCCGGGCGTGATGCTGGCGTCCACCGTGCTCTCGAGCGGTTTCCGGTCGTCCGCCGCTCGTGCGGTGGATGAGGAGACGAGCCACCACGAGAGTGCGGCCGCCATGAGGACCGGCAACGCCAGTGCGAGAAGGTGGCCATCGGGCCGGCTACGAGGAAGCTTGTCTTGAAATGCGTCGAAGTCCATGGGGCAAAGGTACCGGCGGCCCGATGTCGTGTCGCGGCGCAAGGCGACAACTTTCAATCACTTTCGGACATGGAAACCAGAAACCAGAAACCAGAAACTAGAAACCAGAAACTGACGCCTGCGCGGCCTGTTCTGGTTTCTGGTTTCTAGTTTCTGGTTTCTAAATGTGGGACGATCGCGCCGGTGACCACCAGAGCCGCCCCAGAGCAACACCTGCGGGATCTCGCGCGGCTGCGACGTGTCCGCGACCGGATCGACCGGGAGTACGCGCAGCCGCTGGACGTCGAGGCGCTCGCCCGCGGCGTGAACATGTCAGCCGGGCACCTCAGCCGTCAATTCCGGCTGGCCTACGGCGAGTCACCGTACTCCTATCTGATGACGCGGCGCATCGAGCGCGCGATGGCGCTGCTGCGTCGCGGCGACCTCAGCGTAACCGAGGTGTGCTTCGAGGTCGGCTGCTCGTCGCTGGGCACCTTCAGCACCCGCTTCACCGAGTTGGTCGGCGTACCTCCCAGCATCTATCGGCGTGAGGCGGCACAGGCGACGGCGGGGATGCCGTCCTGCGTGGCGAAACAGGTGACCAGACCGATCAGGAATCGAGAAGCGGAGGATCCCGAGCCGCACCTAGATTGATTGGCATGAACATCAACATTCACGCAAGCTTCCTCCCACACAACGACCCCGACGTCTCCCTCGCCTTCTACCGCGACACCCTAGGCTTCGAGATCCGCGCTGATGTCGGATACGGCGGGATGCGCTGGATCACGGTCGGCCCCGCCGGCCAGCCCGGCACGTCCATCGTCCTGTATCCGCCGTTCGCCACCCCCGGCATCACAGACGACGAGCGCCGTGTCATCGCCGAGATGATGGCCAAAGGGACCTTTGCCGTCATCCTCCTGGCGACCAAGGACCTCGAGGGTACATTCGAGCGGCTGCAAGCCAGTGACGTCGAGGTCGTCCAGGAGCCGACCGATCAGCCGTACGGCGTTCGCGACTGCGCAGTCCGCGATCCCGCGGGCAACCTGATCCGCATCCAGAAACTGAGTTGAAGACGCGCCCGCCTTTGGACGTTGCGGCCCTGCAATCCGCTATATTCACTGGCTTCTCCGCCCATGAATACCCGCGCCCAGCTCATCGACGTCCTCTTCGTCATCGTGCCGCATTCGCTGCTGCTCGACATCGCCGGGCCGGCGGAGGCCTTTCGTCTCGCCAATCAGCACCGTGAAGCGCGCGGACTGCCGCCGCGCTTTCGTCTCGGCTTCGCGGGACCGGCGGCAACTCTGCCGACGTCGGTCGGACTGGCGCTGGGCGACCTTGTTCCGTTGCCGGACAAGCTCAGTACGCCGACCTGGGTGGTGGTGGTCGGTCAGCCGACGGTGCACGTGAAGCAGGTCACGCCGGAGGTCGCCGTCACCGCGCAATGGTTGCACGATCGTCTGCATGACGCGCTCCGTGACCCGGACACGGCGCAGCGTCTGGTGACGATCTGCTCGGGAACCCTGCTCGCCGCGAGGGCGGGATTGCTCGGCACGCGCAGTTGCACGACGCATCACGAGCTGTTGCCGATGCTTCGCTCCCTGGCGCCGCGTGCGGAGGTCATCGACAATCGCGTCTTCGTGGTGGACGGTCCGATCGCGTCGAGCGCGGGGATCACGGCGGGGATCGACGTGGCGCTGCATCTCATCGCCGAGGAGTGTGGTGAGGCGCTGGCGGCCATCGTCGCCGAGGATATGGTGGTGTACCTGCGGCGCTCCCCGCGCGACACCGAGCTCTCGCCATTCCACATGCACCGCCGCCACCTCCACCCGACCGTGCACCGGGTACAGGACGCGATCGTCTCCGAGCCGCAGCGCGACTGGGACATGGCCTCGCTGGCCGACGTCGGCCACGCGGCCGAGCGTCACCTCTTGCGGCTGTTCATCGACAATGCCGGCATCTCGCCATTAAACTACCTGCGGCTGATCCGCCTGGAGCGCGCCCGGCAGTCGCTGGAATACGGCGCCACCGTCACGCGCGCCGCCGCGGTGGCCGGCTTCGGCTCCGATGTGCAACTGCGCCGCGCCTGGAGCCGCCAGTGGGGCGGGTCACCTCGCGATGCGGCCCGGGAGGCGGGGGCGCCGGCACGCCGAGGCGCGGAGACGCGGAGGAGATGACCGCTACGACCGGACCGGTTCGCTGCACGTTACACGATCGATACAAAAAGGGCCTCCGCGCTCGCTCTAAGATGCGGGCATGAAGAACATCGCCATCGGAACCGCCCTCTTTCTTGCCGCGCTGAACGCTGCCGGGCAGTCGGTGATCAGACTGCCGGATCCGAGTCCCGCCGCCACCGTCGGCCAGACGATCGGTGTCACCGACGTCACCATCACCTATCACCGCCCCGCGGTGAACAAGCGAAAGATCTGGAATGGCCTCGTGCCGTACGACTCACCGTGGCGCACAGGCGCGAATGAGAACACGACCATCTCGTTCTCCACCCCTGTAACGATCGAAGGGAAGATGCTGCCCGCAGGAAAGTACGCGCTGTATGCAATTCCGGCGGCGTCGCAGTGGACGATGATCTTCAGCAGGTTCACAGGTGACTGGGGTGTCTACAACTACGACCCATCCGAAGATGTGCTGCGCGTGACCGTGACACCGCAGGCGTCGGCCGACTCCGTTGATCGGCTCGTCTATACGTTCGACGACATGACCAACAGCTCCGCCATCGCCTCGCTGCGGTGGGAGAAGCTGCGCGTTCCGATGAAGATCGAGGTCGATCTCAAGGCCACCATCCGGGCTTCGATCAGCGACACGCTACGCGGTGGAAAGCATTGGGATCCGAGTGCGTGGGCGGCCGCGGCGCGCTGGGAGCTGCGCAACGGCGATCCCGACACCGCGTTGGCGTACGCCGATCATTCCCTCGCGCTCGGAACGACGTACGGCGGGCTGCGCACGAAGGCGGCGGTGCTGGAGAAGAAGGGGGATGCCAAAGGGGCGGCGGAGCTGCGCGATCGCGCGGCGTCGATCGCCACCGAGGCGGAGACGATCACGTCCGGATACGGCGTCCCGTTGAACAAGAAAAACTACGACGAATCGATCGGCTACCTGAACAACTACGCCGCCGCACACCCCTCCAGCCGGGAGCTTTGGCGCGTCTACACCGGCCTCGGCGAGGTGTATGTGGCCAAGGGCGATCAGACAAAGGCGAAGGAGTACTTCGACAAGGCCATGGCCGCGGCGCACGACACGGCCGAGAAAACGGAGGTCTGGGACTCGATCAATACCGCCGCGGCGGAGGCGAAGTAAGGACTTGATCTCACGCGGAGGCGCGGAGGAGATGACGAGGAACTTCTTTCTCCGCGCACTCCGCGCCTCCGCGTGAGCCCTTCCGCCCGCATTTCTCACACGCTCACTTGAATTGTTCCCTCGAGAGCCTTGCCACTCCCTTCGTCGAGAGTCCTTCTCCCCCCACGGTTTCTTGTGGGGGGAGAAGGTGCCGAAGGCGGATGAGGGGGGCGTTTACGAGATATTCGCGATTTACCGACACTGGTCCGAGAGCGCTCGAAGGCGCGCGAATGACGTCCTCGTGACACGCCCCCTGCTCTGAAGATCGGTTTTGGGGTAGGTGGAAGCAAGGTACACGACGACTGTACGTTCAAGAATGAACGTCCAAACGAGCATCGAGCGCCTCTCGGAATGACGCTTGGCTCAGGTGTGAAGTCGGTCTCGGTCTATGCGGTT